>ERZ791734.33-NODE-33-length-243069-cov-15.031690_pt1 | contig 243069 bp, 228 predicted proteins | sample MGYA00509953_ERZ791734 | MGnify/ENA primary metagenome ERZ791734 (study PRJEB30046, sample SAMN00792038) | human gut metagenome | study: EMG produced TPA metagenomics assembly of the A metagenome-wide association study of gut microbiota in type 2...
GAAATGGTTCAGGTTAATAAATCTGATAATTTAATGTGTGGTTTTGAAGGAACAATATAAATTGAATTAAAATGATAAATATACCGTAACAGTTGTTACGGTTTTTATTTTGCCATTTTAAATTAAATGTATAAGTCTTTGCAAAATAAACTACCAATTTTTTTACTATTGTGATACAATATTAAAAGAATTAGAATATGTAAGAGTTATATAGAAGTGAATACTATAACTGGGAGGTTACTATATGGATACCAATATTTTGTTAGAGAATGGAACCAACGAGCTGGAAGTACTTGAATTTATTATTGGAAATAATCATTATGGAATTAATGTTGCAAAGGTCAAGGAGATTGTTAATTTCCAGAAGGTTACACCTGTTCCTAACTCACATCCTTCAGTTGAAGGTATTTTCATGCCACGAGATACAATGATTACGGTTGTCAATCTTGCAAATGTACTTCGACTGCCTGAGTCGGAAGACCCGAAGAACGACATGCTTATCAATACTAATTTTAATAAGCTCAATGTTGCTTTTCATGTACACAAGATTGTGGGAATTCATCGTGTTTCATGGGCAGATATTATTACACCTGATGTTACAATCAATTCGTTTGAGTCGGGAATCGCTACCGGAATTATCAAGATAGATGGCAGACTTATAATAATACTTGATTTTGAGCGTATTGTTTCAGACATAAGCCCTGAGACAGGTCTTAAGGTATCCGAGATTGCAAGACTTGGAGAGAGAGACAGAAATAATTCTCCTATAGTTATTGCTGAAGATTCCACTTTACTTATGAGACTTATCAGTGATTCACTTGAGAAAGCGGGATATACCAATGTAACGAAGTGTGTCAATGGTCAGGAGGCATGGGACTATCTTCAGAGTATTAAGAAGAAGGCGGACGGAGACGTGACAAAGCACGTTAAATGTATTGTAACGGATATAGAGATGCCTTTGATGGATGGGCACAGACTTACCAAGCTTGTTAAGACTGATTCCGAGCTTCAGAAGATTCCTGTAATTATCTTCTCATCACTTATTAATGAAGAGATGCGCCGCAAGGGTGAGCAGCTCGGTGCTGATGCACAGCTTTCCAAGCCTGAGATAGGTTCGCTTGTTGAGGAGATTGATAAGCTTATATTAAAGTAACTAACTGAATAAGACGTATATACAGGGCTGTTGTCGTAAGACAACAGCCTTTTTCATGTAATAGGATTCAGGTGTCAAAACATGCTTTCACAACTTCAATGTGAACTTGCTTCGTACAACGGAGCTGATATGCATAATCATAACATGATATACACATAAAAATCAGATCAGATATTTTGACACCTGAATCGTGATAGGAAACCGCAAGCGACTGCTGCAGGCGCGAGAATGTGCCAAGGCACATTCTTTGCGCTATATTAACTCATTCTTGTAGAAAAAAAATAAGTATGCTATAATAAGCCCATCAATATGTATACCAGAGGTGATAAAGAGTGGCAGAGAATAACGAAGAGCAGTATCTTGATGAATTGCTAAATTCACTTAGAAGCAGTAATACAAGTGGGGAAAATGATGTAGAACAGGACAGTGAACAGAACAGTGAGAAATCGGCTGTAGATACAGATATTGTTTTGGATGATGGAACAGAAGTAATAGATAATGCTGGTGCTGAAAACGGATTACATGACGATATAGGACCGATTATAGATGAACCGCAGGCTGACGATATAGGACCAATCATAGATGAACCGCAGGCTGATGATATAGGACCAATCATAGATGAACCGCAGGCTGATGATATAGGACCGATTATAGATGAATCACCGGCTGACGATGAAGTGCCTCCTGCAGATGGGCAGCCACAGACAGAGGATGAGCCTGTAAATGAAGCTCCATCAGCGGGCGATGAAGCAGACGAAAATACATCAGGTGAAAGTTCATCGGATGATATATTTGCACTTGAGGATAATTTTGATATAAGTGACGAAAATGATGAGAGTGCAGCCGGAACGGATGAAGAAAATCAGCCGGATGACGTACCTCTCGCATTGACAGAGCCTGATGATGCACAGCCGGAGAAGACAACTGAGTCAATCGGGCAGGATGACAGTGATGACGATTCGGATGACGGATTGATGCAGCTTCTCAATCAGATTAATGGTGAAGACGGCAAGCATGAGGAGAAGCCGGATAATGCTGCCGGAGCCGATAAGAGCCATAACGAAACAAAGGCTAAGGATGCGAAGTCCGACAAAGCTGCCAGGGAAGAAGAGAAAGAGCGTAAAAAGGCAGAGAAGCTTGCTAAGAAAGAGCAGCGCAGGAAAGAAAAAGAAGAAAAAAAGAAGAATAAAAAACATAAGACAGATAATAATGCATCTGAACAGACTGATGAGTCTGCCGCTGATGACAACATTAATTCGGCATCACAGGAGAATATTGATCTGATAAATGAGCTTTACAGTGATACAGAATCTCTGGACAACGCACCTTTAGGGGATGATTTAGCAGATATTCCGGAGAGGGATGCTGAGGAAGAGGAGCCTAAGAAGCCTAAAAAAGAGAAGAAAAAGAAGGAGCCTAAGCCTAAAAAAGAAAAGATCAAGAAGGAGAAGAAGGCACCTAAGCCATCCGAGCTTGTCAAGGTTACTCCGAAAACATTTCTTGGAATTATTATATTTGCTGTTGTGATAACTGTTGTGGTGATATTCGGAACTAAGATTGTCAATTACAGCGTGAGCGTGAAACATGCAATAGACCATTTTAACAACGGAAAGTATGATCAGGCATATGACAGTATAGCCGGACTTGAAGTAAAGGATAAGGACAAGGATACATATTATAAGATTCGTACAGTTGCGAGCGTATATGTAGATTATACCTCCTATGTTAACTACAGGCAGTTGGGAATGAAGGTGGAAGCGCTTGATTCTCTTATAAAGGGACTCGGACATTACGATGATTATTATTCAGATGCCGAGAAGTATGATGTTGTCGCCCAGTATGATGGAGTTAAGGATACAATCATAGAGGCACTTGCACAGTATGGGGTGTCCGAGGCGGATGCAAGATACTATGCAGGATTAGAGAGCGAAGAACAGTACAAGGAGATTCTTAACAATATCGGAGGTAGAATGCAGTGATAGCTATTATCGACTATGATGCCGGCAACTTGCGGAGTGTTGAAAAGGCACTTCTCTCCATTGGTGAGGATGCAATCGTTACAAGAGACCGCGATGAGATTCTTTCTGCGGATAAGGTAATACTTCCGGGGGTAGGTGCATTCGGTGATGCAATGAAGAAGCTCGGGGAATACGGGCTTGTTGATACCATTCACGAGGCTGTTGATTCAGGAAAGCCGTTTCTTGGAATATGTCTCGGGCTTCAGCTGCTATTCAGACGCAGTGATGAGTCGGATGGAGTAGAGGGACTGTCGATTCTACCGGGCGAGATATTGAGGATTCCTGATGCACCGGGGATTAAGATACCGCATATAGGCTGGAATTCGCTCAAGGTTAAGGATGACGCAAGACTATTTAATGGGCTTGGCGAGAATCCGTATGTGTATTTTGTGCATTCGTATTATCTGAAGGCGGACGATGAGAACATTGTGGCAGCCACGACGGAATACGGCGGGACACTTATACATGCTTCTGTTCAGAAGGATAATGTGTATGCATGCCAGTTCCACCCTGAGAAGAGCGGAGGTGTCGGAATGCAGATTCTTAAGAACTTTGCAGCATTGTAGAAGAAAGGACGACAGCTATGTTTACCAAGAGAATAATACCATGCCTTGATGTCAATAATGGAAGAGTTGTAAAGGGCACCAATTTTGTGAATCTGCGCGATGCCGGAGATCCGGTTGAGGTTGCCGAGCTTTATGATAAAGCAGGTGCGGATGAACTCGTATTTTTGGATATAACGGCTTCCTCGGACAGAAGAGAGACGACGGTTGACCTTGTAAGAAAGGTTGCGGAGAAGGTTTTTATACCTTTCACCGTGGGTGGTGGAATAAGAACCGTTGAGGATTTTAAACTGCTTCTTCGCGAGGGAGCGGACAAGATTTCTATTAATTCATCGGCGATTGACAATCCGCGGCTCATAAGCGATGCGTCGGACAAGTTCGGAAGCCAGTGCGTTGTCGTCGCGATTGATGCTAAGCGGAGAGCTGACGGAAGCGGCTGGAACATCTACAAGATGGGCGGTCGTGTTGATACGGGAATAGATGCACTTGAATGGGCGGTTAAGGCGAATAAGCTCGGAGCAGGAGAGATTCTCCTCACCAGCATGGATTGCGACGGCGTTAAACAGGGGTATGACATTGAACTTACAAGAACGATTGCGGAGAATGTATCCATACCGGTTATAGCATCCGGCGGGGCAGGAAAGCCGGAGCATTTTTATGATGCTCTCACACAGGGCAAAGCAGATGCGGCACTCGCAGCATCACTTTTCCACTATAAGGAGCTTGAGATAGCTGACTTAAAAAAATATCTTGCACAGCGTGGCGTGTCAGTGAGAATGTAGAGGAGCGGAAATTAAATGTCACAGATTAGCAATGATTGGCTTGAGGCACTTAAGCCCGAATTTGCCAAGCCATATTACAGGGATTTGTATAAATTCGTCGACAGTGAGTACAGGAAAGGTGTGGTTTACCCGCCTTCGGAAGATATTTTTAATGCGTTCAATTTCACTCCGCTTAAGGATGTGAAGGTGCTCATCTTAGGGCAGGATCCATATCACAATGAGCTGCAGGCGCATGGTCTGAGCTTCTCGGTTCTGCCTGAGCAGATGGAGATACCGCCTTCACTGCAGAACATATATCAGGAGCTTCACGATGACCTTGGCTGCTATGTGCCCGACAATGGTTATCTGAAAAAATGGGCTGACCAGGGTGTTCTTCTTTTGAACACGGTTCTGACAGTGCGCGCACATCAGGCAAATTCGCATCAGGGACACGGTTGGGAGCAGTTCACGGACGCGGTTATCGAGGCGGTGAACGCACAGGACAGACCGATAGTGTATATGCTCTGGGGCAGGCCGGCGCAGAGCAAGATACCGATGCTCACGAACCCGAAGCATCTGATACTCAAGGCACCGCACCCGAGTCCGCTTTCTGCGTATCGTGGATTTTTCGGCTGTAAGCATTTCAGTCAGGCGAACGAGTTCTTGAAAGCACATGGAATTGAGCCGATTGACTGGCAGATTGAGAATATAAGATAATAAACCCATCAATAGATATAGTGCGTGGCTGTTTACAGACTAAGTACTATATCTATTAGATGGGTAAACAGACATGAGCAAAACAGGGCGTAGCCCGATTTGCGAATGTATGTTGTGATTTCGGGAGTTCGCAGAACTCAGAAATTACGATATAATAAGTTACGAAAAGAGGTACACCATTGAAAGATGGTGTATTTTTTTTATTCGGACTTATATTTGGCACAAGGGAATTTGAAAAAATGCGTTGTATATTTTATACAAAAAACTGTAATATATGATAATAAAAATTTTTGACGGAGACAGTACCAGATGGAAGAGAGGCTTATGATTTTTTTTTGCAGACTCTCCCAAAAAAAGTGTCTGACCATAAAAAAATGTCATTAGTTATTAGTCACAAAAATGTCAGAATAATTCGTCAAAATTACTAGATTAGTACAAAAATAATTGTATATATGGATATTGACTAGTATTTGTTCCAATTGTATAATCAGAAACTTGAAGCTGACAACAGAGCATACGCTGAAGAAGCTGTTGCCGCATACTATTGGGAAATTGACAGATTATTAGAAGAATAATTAATCTGCAAATAATAATAATTAAAGGAGAAAAAATCATGGGAAGAGAAGAAAATGTTGAAGTGTTCAAAGACACAGAAAAAATGGTAAGGATGAACGAAAGGTTGAAATCATCGGTTCAGGCATCTACAGAGAAGCAGAGGTTGATTTTGGAGAAAGATATACTTCCTGTTCAAAATTGGGGAAAGTATAAAGCTGAGGCAAAGGTCATTGTCTCAAAGAAAAGAACATATGAGGCCGCTTCGGCTTACATAGGGAAGAAAACAGCTGTACATAATTTTGCCTCAGCATCCAACCCGGGCGGTGGTGTGGAAAGAGGAGCAAGTGCTCAGGAGGAATGTCTTTGCAGATGTTCAGGCTTGTATTTTAACCTGAATATACAAAAAATGTGGGATGGATTTTATGGACCGCATAGAGCTGCTCATAATCCAATCCATAATGATGACATTATTTATACGCCTGATGTAACAGTATTTAAGACTGACACAGCAAGTCCGAAACTGATGGCAGAAAAGGACTGGTATGATGTGGATGTTATTACATGTGCCGCACCGAACCTGAGAAATAACCCAAGCAATATATATAATCAGGGAGACGGAGACAAAAAAATAAAACTTACCTGTAATGAGCTTCTCGCTATCCATGAGAAGCGGCTCAGAAGAATTCTGGATGCAGCGGTCATGGAAGGCGTTGAGGTAATTATACTTGGTGCATTTGGTTGCGGCGCGTTTATGAACAGTCCGGATATAGTTGCATTAGCAGCAAAAAATGTGATTAAGGATTACCTGATGGCATTTAAGGTTATTGAATTCGCTGTATATTGCAGTCCTAAGGATGAGAATAATTACAAAACATTTGCGAGAGTTCTCAAGGAGATAACAGATAAAAAGCTGTAATAATGATTGCAATAACGGTATTAATAATGTTGGATGATATTGTAGTGAAGCAGAACCGTAACTATAGAATCATTGCTTTCATAAAAGATATTAATAATGTATGTAAACTTCCGTTTAAAAGACGGAAGTTTTTTGTGTAATAGGAAACTTCGTTCATATTACACAAAAACGCTCCGCGTGGATGCGCACTGCGGCGTACAATGCAGATGTCGCAAGCGACCGCCGCAGGCGCGAGAATGCAGTTCTGAATGGAACGCGGAAAACGCTGCTTTTCAGGAAATACATTTACGAAATTTTTAGGTTTATTTATTTTGGAAAACATGCGGACAACTTAACGGACGAAATAAAATAAACAATTTAAGAGAGATAAAAGGCAACCCCTTTCTACCAATGAATGGGGGGAAGGGGAGCTGAGAGTGTCGAAGATACGTTTTTGTAAAAATTGCACAAAATGCAGTGATATACAAATTGCACAAATGGGTGGCTTTATAAATGAAGTGGGAGACAGTATAAAATACTGCGCTGACTTTGTCAAAAAAATTTGTATACTAAAATTCAAAAAATGTTATAATCAGCTTTTTGTCTAATAGAATTAGGCATTCTGCGAATAGACTTTACTGCTCAGTATAATTATTATAATGCTATAAAAATATTGGTTACAAAAAAAGGGCTATATTATATAGCCCATCCTGCTGACAAACAACAAAATTACGAATTATGAGAATCTTCTTTATCGTTAAATTCCTTGTTAAATTGTTCAATACCTTTATGGATTAATGCAAGTGTTGCTGCTGAACGGCTTGGAAATCGATTGTTGAAACGAAAGTCATCAATCTGATTAAGTAATTCGTCATCAACGATTATTGTATATCGTGGTCTGTTTGTAGGCTTTAGAAATAGCTTCGATAACAGCAATGTTATTAAAGATATTTTTGAATATAGGGGATGTAGACTATATGTATTAAGTATGCAAAAAACACATAACCGACGGAAGATTTTTATTTAAAAAAATATTGCCAAAGGTGATACAATATGATATGATTCTCTAAAAGCATAGTTCTAAGATTCTTTATTTCTTTCAGGTAATATTCACATTTAGGAGTCCATGCTTTTTGTTCCCATAATGACAACAGCGGGTGGATGCCTAGATTAGAAGAAGCTTCTTTTTTGTGTTCCACTTGCAGCACAAAAAAGGAGGTAAGTATTGACGGAAGAACGAGAAGAGAGCCGTATACAATGGCATCCCGCGTTTTACGCGGCGACGAAGTTAAAACTTCATGATAACATTGATGAGCTGTAGTTCTATCCTGAGTACAATTTGAGCAAGAAGCCGCTGCAGGCAGACCTGCTTATCATCGAGAAGAACAGTGATGTGCAGATTAAAAATGCGATAGGTCACATTTTCAGGAAACACAACATTGTCGAGTACAAGTCACCGGGAGACGGAATGACGGTGGATGATTTTTATAAGTGTGTGGCGTATGCGTGCCTCTATAAAAGTACGGGCGAGAATGTGAATGCTATAGCCGGCGATGAACTGAGTATCACGATGATACGCGAGAGCTATCCGAAGTCAATGATGTGTGAGCTTAAGAGACTTGGAATCGGCTTTGTTAAGTATGAAGCCGGAATATACCATTCACGGAATTTTTTTATACCGGCACAGCTCATAGTGACACAGGAGCTTGGGCCCGACGAACACAGAAGCCTGCGTGTCTTGTCAAGGAAAGCTGATGAGAAGGATGTGAAGGGCTTTATAAAAGAGACATTGAGCTATGTGACGCAGGGAGAGAAGGCAGATGCACAGGCAGTGTTGAAGGTAAGTGGAACAGCTAATTATCATATATATGAGAATATAAGGAGTGAATCTGACATGAGAAATTTTTTGGATGAAATAAAGAATGAGGGGTTCAACGAAGGAATAAGTCAGGGACGCACGGAAGCACTTGAACGTACAGCGAAGAACCTCTTTGACGCAGGAATGGCGATAGATAAAATTGCAAAGATGGTTGACACAAGCGTGAATATAGTAGAGGAATGGCTGTCGGTGAGAAAGTGAAAGAGGTAACATAGCAATATTGATTGCAAAATGTTTATCATTATGCTATCCTTTTGTGGATAACATACGAACGGAATGGTGACATTATGAAACTAAAGAATGCATTACTTCTCGCACTTACTGCATTTATATGGGGAACGGCTTTTGTGGCGCAGAGTGTAGGGATGGAATATATAGGACCTTTTACATTTAATGGAGTCAGGTCGATTATAGGAGCATTTACGCTGTTGCCCTGTATATTGTTTCAGAAAAAGTCGTGTAGGAAAATCATAGAGGAGGGAAGCAGCAGGAAAGACCTGGTTGTAGGCGGGCTTCTCTGCGGAGCACTGCTTTTTGTGGCGAGCAGCCTTCAGCAGATTGGGATTAAGTATACATCGGCGGGAAAGGCAGGATTTATAACGTCGTGTTACATAGTGATTGTACCTTTAATCGGAATATTCATGAAAAAGACATCGGGTTGGAAGATATGGGCGGCAGTCGTACTTGCACTTGCAGGGCTGTACTGCCTATGCATTACGGATGGTTTCACTGTCGGAAAGGGAGACATTTTTATATTTCTGTGTGCGATGGCATTTTCAGCGCATATTTTGGTTATTGATTTTTTTTCACCGAGAGTCAATGGAGTTGTTCTTTCATGTATACAGTTCTTTGTGTGCGGTGTGGCTTCGCTCCCGTGTATGTTTGTCTTTGAGACCCCTGATATGGTGGCGATAATATCCGCATGGATGCCGATTTTATATGCAGGTGTGCTCTCCTGCGGTGTGGCGTATACGTTGCAGATTATAGGACAGAGGAACGTGAATCCTACGATAGCGTCACTGATATTGAGTCTGGAATCGTGTTTTTCAGTACTTGCGGGATGGGTTATCCTGCATGAAAAGTTATCTATAAAAGAAAGCCTCGGATGTGTGCTTATGTTCGTGGCAATAATACTGGCACAGCTGCCGGACAAAAAAGCTTCCGTAGATTAAACGGAAGCTTTTTTAGTATTGTCAGGGCTTTATTTCTCAAGATTCTTCTGCGCTGTTGACAGCATGAGCTTGATTCGGTTGAGCTGGTTAACCTCGCTGGCACCCGGATCATAATCGACGGCGATAATGTTCGCGTCAGGATATGCGGCGCGGAGCTCCTTGATGACTCCCTTGCCGACGATGTGGTTAGGGAGACATGCAAAAGGCTGACAGCATACGATGTTCTTGGCACCATGGTGTATGAGCTCAATCATCTCTGCTGTGAGGAGCCATCCCTCACCGGTCTGGTTACCGAGAGATACAAGAGGAGCTGCCATCTTGGTCATCTCCTTGATGTCGGTCGGCGGGTCGAAACGCTTGCTCTGTGCGAGAGCCTTGTTGGAGGCACCGCGGAACAGATTGATTGCCTTTATTACAGCATTGCTTAAGTGCATTGACTTCCTGCTTGCTCCAAGGTGCTCAGACTTGAAGTTGGCATTTTCGGCGCAGTAGAGCATGAAGCCCATGAAGTCGGGAACGACTGCCTCGGCACCTTCCTTTTCAAGGAGGTCAACAAGGTAGTTGTTGGCAGCAGGCATGAATTTTACAAGAATTTCGCCGACAACTCCGACACGAGGCTTCTTTATGTCAAGTAGAGGAAGCTCGTCGAACTCCTTGATTATCTGCTTGATGTTGCGGTTGAAGTCTTTCATGTACACCTTAGGCTGGGTAAGTTGCTCAATAATAATCTTTTTCCACTTCTCATGAAGGGCGTTGGCGGAACCCGGAACCGCCTCATAAGGGCGGGTTCGGTATACGACGTTCATGAAGATGTCGCCGTACTGGATTGCCATGGCAGCTTTCTTAATCATAGGAAGGGTATAAGTAAAGCCTGAGTTAGTCTCAAGTCCCTGAACGCTCAGAGAGATAACCGGAATGTTCGGGTACCCCGCCTTGATAAGTGCACGGCGGATAAAGCCTATGTAGTTCGAAGCTCGGCAGCCACCGCCTGTCTGAGTAATTACAAGAGCTGTCTTATTGAGGTCATATTTACCTGAGAGGACAGCTTCCATCATCTGGCCTACAACGATAAGTGAAGGGTAGCAGGCGTCATTGTTTACATATTTAAGTCCTGTATCAACGGCAGACTTGCTCACATTTTTGAGTACCTCAACATTGTAGCCGCATGAGTTTAGGGCAGGCTCGATGAGGTCGAAGTGAATAGGAGACATCTGCGGACAGAGGATGGTATAGTTCTGGTCACGCATCTCCTTGGTGAACTCGGTTCTGTGGTATGCGCTTGATGTAATCTTACGCTGATAGTTGTTGCGCTCGCGCACCTTGATTGCGGAGATGAGGGAACGAATACGGATTCTTGCGGCTCCGAGGTTGTTGACCTCATCAATCTTAAGTACTGTATATATCTTACCTGCGGATGACAGGATGTCATTGACCTGGTCTGTTGTGACTGCGTCAAGACCGCATCCGAAAGAGTTGAGCTGTATCATGTCTATGTTGTCCTTGTCGCGGATGAAGCTTGCGGCGGCATAAAGACGTGAGTGGTACATCCACTGATCCATGACGATGAGAGGACGTTCAACCTTACCGAGATGTGATATTGAATCCTCAGTGAGTACGGCAATGCCGTAGCTGTTGATGAGTTCAGGGATACCGTGGTTAATCTCAGGGTCAATGTGGTATGGACGGCCTGCAAGCACGATGGCGTGTCTTCCTGTCTCCTCAAGGTATTTAAGAGTCTCCTCGCCCTTCTTCATTACATCTGCACGGCAGGCTGCTAGCTCCTCCCATGCGGCATGGCATGCGTTGGCTATTTCGCCGGAAGGTATGTTAAATTGTGCACCTACTTCCTTTGCGAGTCTTTTTGCAAGAACTTTCTCGTCGGCAAATGACAGGAACGGATTCATGAAGAGTATGTTCTCGGTCACAAGCTCCTCAACATTGTTCTTGATGTTCTCGGCATAGGATGTGACGATAGGGCAGTTGTAGTGGTTGTTGGTGTTGTCAATCTCCTTGCGCTCGTAAGGAATACAAGGGTAGAAGATGAACTTAACGCCCTGCTTGATGAGCCAGGACACATGACCGTGTGCAAGCTTGGCAGGGTAGCATTCTGATTCACTTGGTATGGACTCGATTCCGAGCTCATATATCTTACGGCTTGATTCGGGTGAAAGAACAACCCTGAAGCCGAGCTTTGTAAAGAATGTGAACCAGAACGGATAGTTCTCATACATGTTGAGTACACGAGGTATTCCGACAACTCCGCGAGTTGCATCAGTTATCTCAAGCGGTTCGTAGGAGAAAAGGCGCTTGTTCTTATATTCAAAAAGGTTAGGCACATGGTCTTTATTTTTTTCCTTGCCTATACCACGTTCACAGCGGTTTCCGGATATGAACTGTCTGCCGCCTGAGAAGCGGTTGATAGTGAGGAGACAACTGTTGGTACAGCCCTTACATCTTGCCATTCTTGTCTCGTATGTAAGCTCGTTAATCTTATCAATGGAGAGCATTGTAGTCTCCTGACCTTCGTAGCGCTCTCTTGCCACAAGTGCGGCACCGAAAGCTCCCATGATTCCTGCAATATCAGGTCGAATAACTTCAACACCCGTAATTTTTTCGAGGCTTCTGAGAACGGCATCATTGTAGAAGGTACCACCCTGAACAACTATCTGATGTCCGAGGTCTTTAGGGTCGGCAATTTTGATAACCTTGTAGAGTGCGTTCTTGATTACGGAGTATGCAAGTCCGGCAGATATATCGGCAACGCTTGCTCCTTCCTTCTGAGCCTGCTTAACCTTGGAGTTCATGAACACGGTACATCTTGTTCCGAGGTCAATAGGGTGAGGTGCAAAGAGGGCTTCCTTAGCAAAATCTTCAACAGAGTAGTTGAGTGACTTGGCAAAGGTTTCTATGAATGAGCCACAGCCTGATGAACACGCCTCGTTGAGCTGTACGCTGTCGACGGTGTTATTCTTAATTTTGATACACTTCATATCCTGACCGCCGATATCAAGGATACAGTCAACAGCAGGGTCAAAGAATGCGGCGGCATAATAGTGTGATACTGTCTCGACTTCACCTTCGTCGAGCATGAGTGCAGACTTTATGAGTGCCTCGCCGTAGCCTGTGGAACATGAACGGACTATATGTGCATCGGCAGGGAGAAGTGAATATATCTCCTTGATTGCTTTGATGGACGTCGCAAGAGGGCTTCCGTTGTTGCTGCTGTAGAAGGAGTAGAGAAGGGTTCCGTCCTCCGCTACCACGGCAGCCTTGGTTGTGGTGGAGCCGGCATCTATTCCAAGATAGCAGTTGCCGGAGTAATCTTTAAGACTTCCTTTTACAACGCAGTGGCTGTCATGACGTGCACGGAATTCCTTGTAGGCATCCTCGGATGCGAACAGAGGCTCCATACGTTCAACTTCAAAGTCCATCTTAATCTTGTTGTGAAGCTTTGTTATGAGAGCATCAATGTCAATGGCAATCTCATCCTTGGCTGTCATGGCGGAGCCGACGGCGGCAAAAAGATGTGAATGCTCAGGGGCAATGATGTTCTCCGGTCCGAGATTGAGCGTGCGGATGAATGCATTCTTAAGCTCGGATAAGAAGTGGAGAGGACCGCCGAGGAAAGCGACATTTCCGCGGATCGGCTTGCCGCAGGCAAGACCGCTTATGGTCTGGTTGACAACAGCCTGGAAAATGGATGCCGATAAGTCTTCCTTTGTGGCTCCTTCATTGATAAGAGGCTGGATGTCTGACTTTGCAAATACACCACAGCGTGCGGCTATAGGGTATATTGCCTGATAATTTTTGGCATACTCATTAAGACCGGTGGCATCAGTCTGTAAAAGTGTTGCCATCTGGTCAATGAATGAACCTGTGCCTCCGGCGCAGATACCGTTCATACGCTGGTCAATACCGTTGGTGAAATAGATAATCTTTGCGTCCTCACCGCCGAGCTCAATAGCTACGTCGGTCTGTGGGGCGTAGTCGCTGAGGGCGGTCGATACGGCAACAACCTCCTGTGTGAACGGAACTTCAAGGTGGCTCGCAAGTGTAAGACCGCCGGAACCCGTTATGACAGGGTGAACCTTTATCGCACCTAATTTTTCCTTTGCCTTTACAAGAAGTCCTGCAAGTGTTTCCTGAATGTTGGCAAAGTGTCTTTCGTAATCGGAAAACAATATATTGTTATCTTTATCAATAATTGCTATCTTGACTGTAGTGGAACCTATGTCGATTCCAAGTCTGTATTCGGATGTCGTCATGAGAATACATCTCCTTTGTCATATAAAATAGGAGGGCAGTAAAACCCAAGTATGTTACATTATAGTATAATTTTTTTTAAATATCAATAGCAACCGTCATTGACAAAATATAAAAAAAAAATTATACTGAAATGTGTTTGCATACTAATTTTAAAGGAGTCCGTATGTACAAGATTTATTTAAGTTCTGAGCATCACGGAACGGTGCGGAGTAATGAGATAGAGGCGGGGTGCTGGGTTGCCATGACATCACCGTCGGCTGATGAGCTTCAGACGGTATCGCAGGAATGTAATATTCAGCTTGAGGACTTGCGGGCAGCACTCGATGAGGAGGAGCGTTCGCGTATACAGGTTGAGGATGATTACACTCTTATAATTGTTGATATACCTGTAATTGAGGAGAGAAACGGTAAGGACTGGTATGGAACCATACCTCTTGGAATCGCCCTTACGGATAACCATATTATAACCATTTGTCTTGAGGATACCCCGGTTCTTACGGCGTTTATGGACGGAAGAGTGAGGGAATTTTATACTTATAAGAAGACAAGGTTTATCCTGCAGATTCTCTACAGGAATGCGACACTGTTCCTCAACTATCTGCGTAATATAGACAAGCGAAGCGAGCTGCTCGAACAGAAGCTGCGTGAAGACCAGAAGAATAAGGAGCTGCTTGAATTACAGGAGCTTGAGAAGTCACTTGTGTACTTTACCACGTCTCTTAAGGGCAATGAGCTTGTTCTTGAGAAGCTTTTCAGAATTGATAAGATTAAGAAATATCCTGAGGATGAGGATTTGCTTGAGGATGTTATTATCGAGAATAAGCAGGCTATTGAGATGGCAAGTATTTACAGCGGAATTTTGAGCGGAAGCATGGATGCATTTGCGTCGATTATATCCAATAATCTCAACCAGTCCATGAAGTTTCTTGCCACGGTGACGATTGTGCTGTCGATTCCTACAATGGTGGCAAGCTTTTACGGAATGAATGTGTCTGCATCGGGAATGCCTTTTGCAGATAGTCCGTTTGGATTTCTTATTGTAATAGGTTTTTCGATTCTGCTTTCAGTAATTGTTTCCATTATTTTTTGGAAAAAGGATTTATTTTAGAATTTTTGCTTTTTAAATAAGAGGGGAATAATAATTAGAAAAGGAATGAATGCGTGTGAATAATTTTTTGGCAAAAATGGAGAAAAAATATGGAAGGTATGCGGTCAGGAATCTTATCGTATATCTGCTTGCGGCTTATGCGGTGGGATATGTCCTGCAGCTTGTTGCGCCGACGGCATACACTTATCTTGAACTCAGCCCTGCACTTGTAATGAGGGGGCAGATATGGAGACTTGTGACATGGGTGTGCACGGTGCCTGAGAGTTTTAACTTCTTTATCTTATTTATGTTTATGTTCCAGTATTTTATCGGTTCTTCGCTTGAGAGATACTGGGGAAGCTTCAGGTATAACTGCTATATTTTTTCCGGAATATTTTTTATGACAATCAGTTCAATGATTGTGTACTGGATTACGGGAATCAGCATGACACCAAGTACTTACTATATTAATATGGCATCGTTTCTGGCGTTTGCGGTATGCTTCCCGGATGTACAGGTGTACTTTATGATGGTGATTCCGATTAAGATTAAGTGGCTTGCAGTTATTGATGCAATCTATATGGCGTATGAATTTATCGCCGTAGGACAGTATAGGAATCTGTATGCGGCTTACGGGGCTGCAGGTGCAGCGTATGCCTCACAGCTTATATGGGCTACAAGAGTCAGCATTATAGTGTCGGTGCTCAATTTTATTCTGTTCTACTTCGGAACAAGGAATATGAAGCGCTTTGCTCCCAAGGAAGTACATCGCAGATATGTGTATAAGAAGAATGTGAAAGCAGCGTCGCCTGCAGGGGGAACCAAGCACAAGTGTGCGATATGCGGAAGAACGGAAAAAGACGGAGATAATCTTGTATTCCGTTACTGCTCTAAGTGTAACGGAAATTATGAGTTCTGTCAGGATCATCTGTACACACATAAGCATTTTGAATAAAATTAATGTGATAAATAATGAGGATTAATATGAAGAAGGCATTGATTATCGGTGCAGGCGGCTTTGTGGGAGGATATTTGGCGGAGTGCCTGCAGGATGAATTTGATATGGAGGTTCATGCGACCAAGCTTCCTGATACACAGACGCAGGAGGATTTGTCTTTTCTGGGTGAGCGTGTGTATGAGCTTGATATTCTCAATAAGAGTGATATTGTGGAGCTTTTGTATGCCGTGCGTCCGGATTATATCTTTCATTTGGCGGCGCAGAGTTCCGTGAGTGTGGCGTGGAAGAATCCTACACTTACGATTGATGTCAATATAAAAGGCAGTGTCAATGTCATGGATGCGGTGAGGGAGCTCTATTACAAGCCAAGGGTGCTGCTTGTCGGTTCGGGAGAGGAGTACGGACATATTCTTGAGGGTGAGACGCCAATCAGTGAGGATACGAAGCTCCGTCCCGGCAACATCTATGCGGCAACTAAAGTATGTCAGAACATGATTGGAAGCATATACTCAAAGGCGTATGATATGGAACTTATGCTTATAAGGGCATTTAACCATGTCGGACCGAAACAGTCACCTATATTCGTCATGTCTGATTTCTGCAAGCAGGTTGCAGATATAGAAAAGGGAAAGAAAGAGCCTGTCATGTATGTGGGTAATCTTGCCGCAAAGAGAGATTTTACCGATGTACGTGATGTGGTGAGAGCATACGGACTTCTGGCACTGAAGGGCAGAGCCGGAGAGACGTACAATGTGGGAAGCGGGAATGCCATAGAGATAAGAAAGATGCTTGATATGATTATAGGTATGTCGACAAAGAACATTGAGGTCAGAGTCGATCCTAACAAGATAAGACCCGTTGATGTCCCTGTTATTGAGGCTGATATAAGCAAGATTAAGTCTGAGACCGGGTGGGAACCGAGAATTCCGCTTGAGCAGACGATAAAAGAGATACTTGATTACTGGCGTGAGGAGGAATAGACAATGAGTGAAGAAGCATTATTTGACACCAACGATATGACAAGCTCTAAGCGGTATCTTCACACACCGAGCGAGTTCGCAAGAAAGAAGCTTATATATGTTCAGGAGACCGGAAAGCTAAAGAGCATCAAGCCGCATGTGAGCAGCAGAAGCAATCTTGAATCATATCTGTTTTTTACCGTTGTCTCAGGTTATGGCAGAGTTACTTATGAGAATAAGCAGTATGAAATAAAGGCAGGTGACTGCGCATTCATCGACTGCCGCAAAATGTATGAACACTGCTGCGGCGAGGATTCTCAGTGGGAGCTAAAATGGGTTCACATGGACGGGGCGCTGCTTGCCGATTATTATGGGATATTTCTTGAGAAGAACGGAGGCTCGCCTGTATTTAAGGCTTCCGATGTCAAAATGTACGGATCACTGATAGATGAGATAATGTCTAATCAGAACGAGAAGGATATTACCAGTGAATATATATGCCACAGCATTCTGACATCGCTTGTGACGGCGATACTTGTGGATACCATTAATGAGGGCAATAAAAAGCTGAATCCCGATATACTCAACAATATCCGTGAATGTGTGAACGACAGGTTCAAGGAGGAGGATCTTCTTGAGAGCGTGTGCCGTGAATATGATATGGATGAAATTACAATCAACAGACAGTTCAAGGACAAATACGGAATTGATCTGTGCGATTATATTCTTAACAGAAGATTTACATGTGCAAAGGAGCTTTTGCGATTCTCAGTGAAACCGGTTAAAGAGATTGTGGCGGAGTCGGGAATTATGAATGCTGATTTGTTTCGTCATCTTTTTATAGAAAATGAAGGAATGACTGCTGAGGAATACCGTAAAAAGTGGGCACAATGGAACAGAGGATAAAATTTCAATAAAAAGTGCTTGCATTATTCAATTTGATGTGCTATAGTATTATTTGGTTTATGATACATGTTGACTGGCAAGAGTGGGTGAGAACCCACTCTTTCGTTTTAGTTTAGAGTCAGGAAAGGAAATTATGGCAAGAAGAGAGGAATATGAGGCAAAGGCCGAGGCACTGATTACACCAATCATTGAGGCTAATCATTTTGAACTGGTCGATGTAGAGTATGTTAAGGAGGGAAGCAGCTGGTATCTTCGTGCATACATCGATAAGGATGGCGGAATCACGGTTGATGACTGTGAACTTGTGAGCAGGGCGTTTTCTGATTTGCTTGACAAGGAAGACTTTATTGAGGATGCATATATTCTTGAGGTTAGTTCCCCGGGGCTTTTAAGACCGCTTAAGAAGGATAAGGATTTTAAGAGAAACATCGGCAATGAAGTGGAGTTAAGGCTTTACAAGGCGGTTGATAAGGTAAAAGAGGACAGAGGAATACTCACGGCATTTGATGACGGCACAGTGACAATTGAGCATGAGGACGGTACCGCTGCCGTGTACGACAGAGCAGCACTTGCACTCATAAGACTTGCTTTTGATTTTTAAAATATACAGCTTACGGACAGAAAATGTAAGCGGAAATGGAGGATATGATGAACAAGGAATTAATTGAAGCACTCGACGCACTTGAGAAGGAGAAGGAGATAAGCAAGGAGAAATTATTATCTGCAATAGAGACTTCTCTTCTTACCGCATGCAAGAACCATTTTGGTAAGTCAGATAACTTTAAAGTTACAATCAACAGAGAGACAGGTGATTTCAAGGTTATCGCTGAGAAGGAGGTAGTTGATGAGGTTACTGACGACGCTTCACAGATAAGCCTTGCCGATGCTAAGATGATTAATGCCAAGTATGATATCGGAGATATTGTAAATCAGGAGGTTAAGTCTAAGGATTTCGGACGTATTGCAATTCAGGTTGCCAAGAACGTAATTCTTCAGACAATCCGTGAGGAGGAGAGAAATGTCCTCTACGATCAGTACTGCAGCAAGGAGAAGGATGTCGTTACAGGTGTTGTACAGCGTTATGTAGGAAGAAATGTTATTATCAATCTCGGTAAGGTTGACGCTACACTCAATGAGTCCGAGATGGTTAAGGGAGAGACTTTTAAGCCTAATGACCGTGTGAAGGTTTACGTGCTTGAAGTGAAGAATGGCAATAAGGGACCTAAGATTCTTGTGTCAAGAACCCATCCTGAGCTTGTAAAGAGACTTTTTGAGGCTGAGGTTGCTGAGGTTCGTGACGGAACTGTTGAGATTAAGAATGTGGCAAGAGAGGCAGGCTCAAGAACTAAGATTGCCGTATGGTCAAGCAATCCTGATGTTGATCCGGTAGGTGCCTGCGTAGGTATCAATGGTGCAAGAGTTAATGCGGTAGTTGAGGAGCTTGGAGGAGAGAAGATTGACATTGTTGCATGGAATGAGAATGCAGCTTATCTTATTGAGAATGCATTAAGCCCGGCTAAGGTTGTATCTGTTATTGCGGATGATGAGGCTAAGACGGCAAGAGTTGTTGTTCCTGATTATCAGCTTTCACTTGCAATCGGTAAGGAAGGACAGAATGCAAGGCTTGCAGCGAAGCTCACAGGTTTTAAGATTGATATTAAGAGTGAGTCACAGATGAAGGAATTAGGTGAGGATTACACGGCTCCTTATGAAGAATATGAGGAGAATGAGTATTCCGAGGAGAATAACTACGACGAAGACGATGATGCTTCAACTTCTGAGGAGTAACAGAAGTATAGCAGTATAAGTATATAGAAAGAGTGATGTTGATGGCTGTTACCAGAAAAATACCACAAAGACAGTGCTTAGGCTGTGGTGAAATGAAAGACAAAAAATCCATGTTCAGAGTGATTAAGACACCGGAGAATGAAATTCTTCTTGACACTACCGGAAAGAAGAACGGGAGAGGTGCATATATATGCGCAAGCATGGACTGCCTTAATAAAGCAATTAAGTCGAAGGGCTTGGAACGCTCACTTAAGTGTCAGATACCTTCCGATGTATATGAAACACTGAAAAAGGAGTTGGAGAAATTTGAATCAAGATAGAATACTTTCAATGATAGGTCTGGCCACTAAAGCAGGAGCGGTTACAAGTGGTGAGTTTTCTGTGGATAAGGCCATTAAGGCAGGAAAGGCACGCCTTGTTATCATAGCAGATGACGCGTCGGACAGGACGAAGAAGGGGTTTAAGGATTCCTGCACATATTACAGAGTTCCGCTTGTGATATATAAGGATAAGGAGACTCTGGGGCATTCAATGGGTAAACAGTTTCGCGCGTCACTTGCAATTCTCGATACGGGATTTGCAGATTCACTGTTAAAAAAATGCAGGGAGTTAACGGATTCCCAGGTCGAAATAATTGAAGGAGGTAATGCTGATGCCTAAAAAGAGAATATATGAATTGTCAAAAGAACTTAATTTAAAGAATAGTGATATAGTAGAATTTTTACAGAGTAAGAATGTAGATGTAAAGAGCCATTCAAGCAGCATTGACGATGATGCGGTTGATATGGTTAAGAAGCATTTTGGAAAGGGTACAACAGTGCAGAAAACAGAGGCACCTAAGGAGATAAAGGAACAGCCGGTTAAAGCCGAAGCTGCTCCTAAGCAGGAGAATAATACCGCACAGCCGGCAAAGAGCGAACAGCCTAAGCAGCCTGAGCAGAAAAAGCCACATATTACCGCAGTTTTCAATCCTCACAACAGTGAGCGCAGAGACATAAGGGACAATCGTGACAGCCGACGACAGGACAACAATGGCTTCAGACGCGACGGAAACGGAAGCCGTCCTGACGGAAACAACAGAGACAACAATGGCTTCAGACGCGATGGAAACGGAAGCCGTCCTGACGGAAACAACAGGGACAACAACGGCTTCAGACGTGATGGAAACAGAGACAATAACGGCTTCAGACGCGACGGAAACGGAAGCCGTCCTGACGGAAACAACAGGGACAACAACGGCTTCAGACGCGATGGAAACAGAGACAATAACGGCTTCAGACGTGACGGAAACGGAAGCCGTCCTGACGGAAACAACAGGGACAACAACGGCTTCAGACGTGATGGAAACAGGGACAATAACGGCTTCAGACGTGATGGAAACGGAAGCCGTCCTGACGGAAACAACAGGGACAACAACGGCTTCAGACGCGATGGAAACAGAGACAATAACGGTTTCAGACGCGATGGAAACGGAAACGGCAATCGTCCTAACGGAAACAGAGACGGCTTTAATAAAGACGGTTTCAACAAGGACGGCGGAAGAAATGACAGGGGCGACAGCAGAAGACCTGGCGGAAACGGTAATTTCAGGGGCGGAAGCAGAGAGAACTTCAATAAGGATACCGACGCAAAGGGCGGAATGGGAGATGCAAGAGAGGTTCGCGAGGCTAAGGAGCAGAGAAGCCGTGAACGAGAGAACCGCCTGAATGACCGCAACAAGTATGACCGCGAGGAAAGAAAAGAGAATACAAAGGGACTTGAAAAGACTGTAAAGAACAATAAGCCTGCTACTGTTAAGCAGCAGGAGGAAGAGGATACAATCAAGACACTTATTCTCCCTGATGTTCTCACAATAAAAGAACTTGCCGAAAAGATGAAGCTTCAGCCGGCAGCAGTTGTAAAGACACTCTTCTTAAAGGGAACGGTTGTTACCGTAAATCAGGAGATTGATTTTGCAACAGCAGAGGAGATTGCCCTTGAATTTAACTGCATTTGCGAGCATGAGGTTAAGGTTGACGTGATTGCGGAACTTCTCAAGGAGGAAGAGGAAGATCCTGCAACACTTGTACCAAGACCACCGGTTGTGTGTGTAATGGGACACGTTGACCATGGTAAGACCTCTCTTCTTGATGCAATTCGTTCAACCAATGTTACATCAAGAGAGGCAGGCGGTATAACACAGCATATCGGAGCTTATACTGTAGAGATTAACGGACAGAGAATCACATTCCTTGATACGCCGGGACATGAAGCGTTCACAGCCATGAGAATGCGTGGGGCACAGTCAACGGATATAGCAATTCTTGTTGTTGCGGCAGATGACGGTGTAATGCCTCAGACCGTGGAAGCTATCAATCACGCTAAGGCTGCCAACATCGACATAATTGTTGCGGTCAACAAGATTGATAAGCCGAATGCCAATGTTGAAAAGGTTAAGCAGGAGCTTGTTGAGTATGGTCTTGTAGCGGAAGATTGGGGTGGAGATACAATATTTGTACCTGTTTCCGCACATACTAAGGAAGGTATTGACAACCTCCTCGAGATGGTTCTTCTCACTGCAGAGATGAGAGAGCTGAAGGCTAACCCTGACCGTCGGGCAAGAGGTCTTGTTATAGAGGCACAGCTTGACAAGGGAAGAGGTCCTGTGGCAACACTTCTTGTACAGAAGGGAACGCTTCATGTAGGAGATGCTGTGGCAGCGGGTTCATGCTTTGGTAAGATAAGAGCGATGATAGATGATAAGGGACGTAAGATTAAGGAAGCCGGTCCTGCAACACCTGTTGAGGTATTAGGTCTTAACGATGTTCCTAGTGCAGGTGAGATATTTGTATCTCCTGCATCTGAGAAGGAAGCAAGAGCATTTGCCGATACTTTCATCCGTGAAGGAAGAGTTAAGCTTCTTGATGACACAAAGAGTAAGCTTTCGCTTGATGATTTGTTCTCGCAGATTAAGGCAGGAAATGTTAAGGAGCTTGGTCTTATCATAAAGGCTGACGTTCAGGGCTCGGTTGAGGCTGTAAAGCAGAGCATGCTTAAGCTGTCCAATGAAGAAGTTGTAATCAAGATTGTTCATGCCGGTGTTGGTGCAATCAATGAGTCCGACGTAACACTTGCTTCTGCTTCTAATGCAATTATCATCGGATTCAATGTGCGTCCTGATAATATGGCAAGGGAAATCGCAGACCGTGAGAAGGTCGATGTGAGATTATACAGGGTAATATACCAGGCAATCGAGGATGTTGAGGCTGCCATGAAGGGTATGCTTGATCCTATTTATGAGGAGAAGGTTATCGGTCATGCAGAGGTACGTCAGACATATAAGGCATCGGGCGTTGGTACAATCGCAGGTTCTTATATCTTAGACGGTATGATTACAAAGGCATCTAAGGTGCGTGTCACAAGAGACGGAGAGCAGATATACGACGGACCTCTTGCATCACTTAAGAGATTTAAGGATGATGCTAAGGAGGTTAAGGCAGGATACGAATGTGGTATTGTTCTTGAAAAGTTCAATGACATTAAGGAGCTTGACCAGATTGAGGCGTATATTATGGTTGAAGTACCTAGGTAAAAAAATAAGCCGGGGCTGTTGTCCCGGCTTGTGGTGTTAAAATGAGAGAGGTTATAAAATGCGTAAAAACAGTGTAAAAAATTCACGAATTAATGGTGAGGTTCAGAAGGAGTTAAGCAACATTATCCGCAATGAAGTGAAAAATCCGAATATCAGTCCGCTGACATCGGTAGTTGCGGTTGAGGTTACACCTGATCTTAAGCAGTGTAAGGCATATATCAGCGTGTACGGTGATGAAGCTGAGCAGGCTGCGACGATTGCAGGCCTTAAGAGTGCAGAAGGATATATAAGAAGTCAGCTTGCAAGAACGGTAAATTTAAGAAATACTCCGGAGATTCATTTCATTCTTGACCAGTCTATTGAGTATGGTGTAAGAATGTCTAAGATCATTGATGAGGTTAACAAGGAGAATCACGAATGATATATTTGGATGAGGTGCTGCAGGGGGCAAAGACAGTCGGAATAACGGGACATATAAGACCTGACGGTGACTGTGTGGGGAGTACGCTCGGCGTATATAACTATATCCGTGAGAATATGCCGCAGATAGATGTCGATATCTATCTGCAGCCAATCATGGATGAATTTATGTTTTTGAAGAACAGCGATAAGATTATGGATAAGGTTGATGCAGGCAGGATATACGATGTATTTATAGTGTGCGATTGTGCGGCTTATGACCGGTTCGAAGACTTCGGTGTGTACTTTGAAAATGCCAAAAAGACGGTTGTGTATGACCATCATATAAGTGGTCAGGAGATAGGTGATTTCAGCACAATCATGCCTGAACTTTCATCCTGTAGCGAGCTTATCTATGAGGCAATGAATCCGGAGAAGATTTCAAAAAGCGTGGCAGAATGTCTGTACCTTGGGATTATACATGACACGGGAGTTTTTAAGTATCAGGGTGTGACGGCAAGGACAATGCAGATTGCAGGTGCACTTATGGAGAAGGGAATAGATTTTACAAATATAATCGACAATACCTTCTATATGAGAACATACAGGCAGAGCCAGGTGCTTGGAAAGGCACTTCTTGAGAGCGTTTTATTCTGTGACGGCAAGTGCATTTTTACAATACTGACCCGCCAGGAGATGGAATTCTACGGTGTCACAAGTAAGGACCTCGGCGGGGTGGTTGAACAGCTCAGACTCAACGATACGGTTGAAGTTGCCATATTCCTCTATGAGGTGGAGAAAAATGAGTATAAGGTGAGCATGCGCTCTAAAAATATAGTGGATGTGAGCAGAATTGCCAAGAGGTTCGGAGGCGGCGGACATATAAGGGCAGCAGGCTTTAACATGTCTGCCAATCATCCGCGCGATATTGTCAACAATATTGGTGCGCTTGTCGAGCAGCAGTTAAAAAAGTAACGGAGGTTGCATTTGTACAACGGAATTATTAATGTCTACAAGGAAGCCGGCTTCACTTCACATGATGTTGTAGCGAAGCTTCGAGGGATATTCGGACAGAGAAAAATAGGACATACGGGGACATTAGACCCGGCGGCAACAGGAGTACTTCCTGTGTGTTTAGGTCAGGGAACCAAGCTTGTTGACATGATTACGGACAGGAGCAAGGTATACGAGGCGAGAGTGCTTTTGGGTGTAACAACCGACACGGAGGATACGACGGGAAGTGAGACAGGAAGATGTAATCTGCCTTTGGAATTATCCGACGGAGATAAAGAGAAAGCTGAAAACACAATAAGGGAAGTGCTTGAAAGCTTTGCCGGCGGCTATGAACAGATTCCGCCAATGTATTCCGCAATCAAAAAGGACGGCAGACGCCTGTATGAGCTTGCAAGAGAGGGCAGGGAAATTGAGAGAAGTGCCAGAAGGGTACAAATCCATTCCATAGAGCTTCTTGATGTAGAACTTCCTTATTTTACGATGAGAGTTCATTGCGGAAAGGGAACCTACATCCGTTCGCTTTGCAGGGATATAGGAGAAAAGATAGGCTGCGGAGCCTGCATGGATACACTTTGCCGCACAAGAGTAGGACGATTTGATTTGAATGAGTCACTTACGCTTGAAGAGCTGCAGAGGTTAAAAGAGACGGAAAAGCTATCGGAAATTGTAATACCTGTTGATGCGATGTTTGAGGAGTATAAGCAGGTCAATGTGCCTGAAGAATATGCAAAGCTGATAAGAAACGGCAACAAGGTGAGCTGCAGTGTGTGTTCAGGCTTGGATTCACCTGTAAGGATGTACTGTGATGGTGTATTCTACGGAGTATACGAACTTGATGATAAAAAGAAAGAATATTATCCTGTAAAAATGTTTGCATGCGGGGAATGACTTGAGGCATAAAATTATGAATATTTTTAATGGAGTAACACAATTTTCAATACCGGACAGAACGGTTGTCACATTCGGAAAATTCGATGGAATACATATGGGGCATATGGCGCTTATCAACACTGCCGGAAGAATTGCAAGAGAGCAGGGATACAAGCTGGCGGTATTTACCTTTGACGTGCCGCCGACTCTGCATTTTGAAAAATTTGAGGCGACACAGATTACCACAAATTATGAGAAGAGAAAGATGTTTGCTGATGCAGGTGTTGATTATCTTGTGGAATATCCTTTTAACGAAAATACGGCTTCAATGGAGCCGCTTGAATTCATACGCAAGGTTATATCGGGAAATCTGAATGCAGCACACGTCGTGGTAGGTTCGGACTGGCATTTCGGCAAGGACAGAAGCGGCAACTGTGATGTGCTTATGGCAGCGCAGAAGCTGTATAACTATGAAGTTCACATTGTTGAGAAAGAAAAATTCGAGCAGAGAGAGATAAGCAGCACATGGATTCGTGAGGAGATACAGCTTGGAAACATGGAGAATGTAAATATTCTGCTGGGTTATCCGTACATGATTATAGGCAATGTTGAGGAAGGAAGACATCTTGGGAAAGAGATGGGGTTCGCAACGGTTAATATCTATCCTTCACCGGAGAAGCTGCTTCCGCCTTATGGCGTATATGCATCCAAGGTGATAGTGGATGGTGAGGAATATTATGCCATCACGAATATAGGTGTAAGACCGACATTCAATGATTCACAGAGAGTGAGTGTGGAGACACATCTGCTCAACCATGACGAGGATTTATATGGACATGAGATACGGGTGGAACTGATGCATTTTGAAAGACCTGAAATAAAGTTCGACACGGTGGACAAGCTTGTGTCCCAGGTCGAAGCTGATATAGAATTTACCAAGACATTCTTTTTATTATAATGTGAAAGAAGGTACGACATGACTAAGGTAATTGCATTTGCCAATAATAAAGGCGGAAGCGGAAAGTCGACGACGTGCGCTAACGTGGGATATGCCATGGCGATGGATGGCAAAAATGTGCTGATGGTTGACGGGGATATGCAGCTTAATCTGTCATTGTCATATTTTGATGAGGATAAGGTGCTTGAGTTTGCCAAGGGAGAGAAAAATCTCTATCAGGCGGTCAGAACACAGGATAAGCTTGACGATTACATTATACACACGGAATATGAACATCTTGACCTTATTCCGTCATCAACACTTATGAGCTCTATAGAGTATGAGCTGTTTACAAAGTGGCAGAGGGAATTTATACTAAAGAAATGTCTGTCGAATATAAATGAGAGCGGTAAGTACGATTATATTCTCATAGATTCGCCTCCTACGCTCGGCGGGTGGGTTATGAACATATTGTGCGCAGCCGATTATCTTATAGTTCCGGTTGAGGCGAGCCCGTGGGGACTGTTCGGTCTTGCTAATATGGTCGATTTTTACAATGAGGTGAAGGAGATTAATCCTGAGTTGAAGCTTGCCGGTATAGCAGTCACCAAGGTTGACGAGCGCAAGAACTATTTTAAACAGACCAAGGAGACCCTTTTAGAACTTGAGGATATTCATGTATTTGAGTCATATATAAGGGTGGACAGCTCGATAGAGTGGTCACAGGATAACTCAAAGCCTGTAATCGCATACAAAAAATCAAGCCGGAGTGCGGCAGAGTACATTGCACTTACCAAGGAGGTAGAAGCATTATGTCAGTAGGAACAGGAAGTTTAAAGAGAACGGCAAAAAGTGTAAGTTCATCTGCAAAAGACGCAGAGAATTCACAGACGGAGAAGCAGGCGGTCAAGACTGAAACTGTCAGGAGAAGTACAGCAGCTAAGACAACCGATAGAGCAGCAGCTCCAAAAACAGCCAAGAGAACTGCAGCTGCAAAAAAGAATGTTGTGGCAGCAGATGAGAAAACGGAGCAGACATCGGGAATCACATGCGAGCTTCCGGTATATCTTTTATAGGAGACGGGATTATCTATGGCAAAAAAAGGTTTGGATATAAAGACAATCCAGCCTGTATTAAGAGATGTGACCAAGCGCAACGGCTGGTCACTGTGTGTGGGTGCCGGGACATCAGTTCCGGCACTTGCTGATTGGTACACACTGGTTGAGCTGCTTATAAAAAATAATTGCAGCAAGAATGAAATCATAGATATAGATGTCTATCGCAAGATGGACTTTTCGCCGGAGGCGATGATTCAGGCGGTGCAGAACCACATGCATCTGAGCGATAAGGAGTTCATAAAGCTTCTGTCAGATGAGATATACCGCCCGATAAGAACTGCTCTCACAGCACAGGAATGGGATACCTTCGTAAAAATACATGAGACGGAGCATCTTTCGTGCATAACGAAGGAAAACTGGAAGCAGTATTCAGGCATAATAGACAGAATGTTTGCCACGACAAGCGCCAATCTTATGGCAGAGGTTGTCATAGATGCGGTGCATGACGGAGTCGGACCTCGCTCAATTCTGAGCTTTAATGTCGAGGCACTTTTCCTGACACTTCTTAACTATTACTATATGCAGACAGGCAACAGCAACAAGGTGCTCTTTGACAGGATTGCCAACAGCATACATGTGCAGAAACATGACAGAATACCTTATTTTCATTGTCACGGTGTCATACCGATTAACGGCTACAATGCCAGAAAGGGACATCTTGCAAGCGATAAGCTGGTACTTACCGAGGACAATTATCTTGAGCTTGCCAACAACTCGTTCTCGTGGCAGGCAACAAGCTTCATAGATAACTGCATGAACAGGAGAGTGGTATTCTGCGGAGTGTCGCTTACGGATGCCAATATGAGGAGATGGCTCTCGTGGATTCATGCAAACAAGATGGCAGAGTTCAAGGAGAACGGCCTTGACTGTAAGGACGCGACGGAGCATTTCTGGATTTGCAAGAAGCCTAACACCATTCAGGAGAAGATATGGCTCGAGGAGTCAGTGGCACACCTCGGAGTGAGACTTGTCTGGATTGATGAGTGGAACCAGACCGGGGAAGTGTTAAAGAAGATGCTGGGGCTTGATTCATAGCTTACAGAATGGGTCGCAGAGCAAGAGGGAGAGTGAATATGGCAGGAGAAAAGGATATTCCGGTGTTTACAAAGGATAATGAAGGATATTTCAGGTTTATTGAGAATACTATGGATGAAACAGGGATTACGATTGAACAGCTTACATCGGGATTATGTAATGTGTTGGAATGGAATGAGCTTATTTCAGGTAAATATATGAATAAGCTTATGATGAATAGACTTTTAGATAGACTTGGCTGTAATAATCTAAGATGTGATGTGCTTTTGTTTGGCTCGGAATATGATGATTGGCAGATGCGAATGGATATTGTATTTGCCATCAATGATGGAAACAAATGTAAAGCAGCTGGAATATTGAAAAAATATGCTGAAAGAAAAGGTATTTTTAACAGTATTGATGATATGGAATGTAATGACAGACTTGAGTATCAGTTTATGTTTGTGATGCAGGCTTATATAATGATGAATGGTGAGTATGACAGAACAGAGGTTATTGCAAAATTGCAGCAGGCCGCAGCTCTTACCATAATGCATGGAACGGATGTTTTAATTGATAGTAATGAGCGAATTGTTTTGTCGGTGCAGGAGTTGGATATTTTATTGGAATTTTATTACCAAGTTATACAATTAGCTGCCAAGGAGAATAATATTCAAACGATATGCTGCTATACGGAGCGCATTCAAAAAATAATAGACTATATTCAGTCTGCTGAATGGTTTAATATCTTGTCAAAAGCGAGTATACTTCCAAAGGCAGCATATTATGGAATATTGGCAAATCAGGAAAAGCTACATCTTAAACGGGAAAATGTTGATGGGCTTGTAGACATTGCAGATGAATTGAGTATATATGGAAGATGGCTCTCTGATTGTGATAAAGTCATTGAGACGTTAAGAGCAAGTGGAAGAATATTTTATTTGGCTGAGCTGTGTGATGTTATGGAAAATGTTGTTGACAGAATGGAAAAATTACTGTCAGAAGATACCTGTAAAGGGATGAAGATAGATGATAGGAAAAGCATGATTGAAAGGCATAGCCGTATTCTCATATTCATACAAAACATTACGGGAATTAACAGATATACAAAAAATGGTGTATATATGTATTTGGAGCCGGGTGTATACAGACTTGAAAAGGTTGCAGCAGAACGCAGAAAGCTGCTTGGAATGACACAGAGTAAGCTGGCAGAAGAAATATGCACGACAAAGACAATAAGACGTCTTGAACTGGGGAAGAGCAGACCTCACGGTTATAATTTATACGAAATACTTAACAAGCTTGAATTATATTCTGACTTTGTGCTGGATGAGATTGTTTCATATAGGGCAGAAGATATGAAAATACTAGAAAAAGTGTACGATGCCATTTCAATGAATGAGATAGAAAAAGCAGAAGAATTTCTACATGAACTTGAAAATAAAGTCGACATGAATTATACAAAAAACAAGCAGACCATAGAAAGGATAAAATTGAATTTTAATTATCGTAGGGGAGAAATAACCAAGGCGGATTATATAAATGCTTTAAAAGATATCATAGGGTATTCGGTGAAATATGAGAACATTATAAAAAATCCCAATACATATTTGACAGATTGTGAAACAGTGATGCTACAGAGCATTTATACTTCAGAAGTAAACGCTGCTGATTTTCTTTACCTATATGGAATGGTTTCAGCATATGAATGTGATGAGCTGTATATCCGCAAAATTGAGCTGTTAAAAACTGTATTGGCGAGTGCTGCCGGAAACAGAGCAGATTATAAGAATTCAAATAAGGAATTTATGGATGTAATAGCGACAAATTTTAGAATAAAAAGAATATATAATATTGCAAGATGTGTTTATGGAATATGGTGGAATAATGACAGGCAACACAAATATTCAGCACAGGAAAGCAGAGACATGTTGAATATTTGCGTTGAAATCAGCAATTTTACAAAAGAGTATGAACATAAAGATTTCTTTTTGAAAAAGAAGGATTCTATTTTTTGATTGAATTTATTTCAGGCATGTCATCCAGTAACACGATATTATATTCGTGTGATGAAATTTCATTGATATTTGTTGAATCAAAGAATAGCAATAATATGATAGACAGATAAAAAAATATATATAATATGTTTAATTTTTTTCTTACCATTTAAAAATTCCCCTTCAATTAAATGATTGTTTATGTAATGCTTTAAGTATAACATGATATCATGTTATGTAAAGGGACACTTTTGACTTTGTTTTTTAAAGAAAAGTGTAAAAATAAGGTCAAAAGTGTCCCTTGATTTATTAATGTGATTATGTTATAAGAATAATAGAATATTCTAATAAAGTAGTTTATAGCTGATACGTGTTGGCAAACATAAGCACAATATCTAATTAAAAGGAGACTAATGATATGAGATGTAAGAAAATGATGTTTATTTTGTCAATGTTTATTGTTTGTGTTTGTTGGCATGAGAATGTTAAAGCACAAACTAATATGGAGGGTGTAGTATATGAGGAAGAAAGTGGAGATTATACTCTTGTAAATTTTACAGAAGATGATTTTTTAAGGGCGTTAGGGATGGATGAGGAAAAAATACAAAGTTTAGACGAAGATATAAAGGCTTTTATTGTTAGTGACTTGAAAGAAAGTGAAGATTGGTCGGATTGTAAGTATTTGAATGGCGAATTTGAAGAGGAAGTGATGATGAGGGCGACGGAAGTCCTGACAGGAATTGAATTTAGTGTTGCGACTTTTAAGGTGACAGGAGGAGTGAAGGTTTACCCGACTTATGAATTTACTGATAAGAAAAAACCTGCTGGTAATGATTGCTTTTCCGTTCAGCTTGGTAATGCGTTAGAAATGATGGAAGGTACAGGAAAAATGTGGTATTATGATGATATCTCAACCAATAGTTGGATTGAAGGTGGAAACATGGTTACTAATGCATTGACTCTTTCGTCAGCAGAGTATTCTGGAAGTCAGCTTGGAACGCCTGATTATCCGATGAAAATTAAGGGATGCGCAGTTATTCGTGCCCAAATAGGAAGTGGTACAGATAAGAGAGTAGCTTTATCATATTTATATAATCCCAAGAATATAGCGTATAGTGTGAGTGCTCCGTTACTTGGTGGGTTTGGAGTTTCATATAGTTCAACAACCGGAAAGATATATTCAGCTGCTAAAATATTTGAATTAAATTATTAAGGTTATATATCTGTAAAAAGCTGATTCTTGATAGTAACATTATGTGATTGGAAAGTTTATAGCTTTTTCATAGGGCATTTTGTTAAAAGGAGATAAGGTATGAAAAATAAAAAACTGATTATAGTTGTAGTGTGTATTGTTCTGAGCCTTTTTGTGGTTTTCTTCTGCAGTAAATTTATATATGGAGCTGTGCATACAGACGGAATTGAAGACGCAGCCATAGATGTATCAGAATATGCAGAGTTTTTAGCACATACAGGGGTGCCTGATGAAGATATAAATTCACTGGAACATAGTGTTATAAAGTATATTGCGGAAGATTTAAAGGCAAAAGCGGGCAGCGGTAATCTGTCATTTCTCACAGAAGGAGAGGATTTTATATTATCTTCTCAGGAAAACGGAAGATTTAATTCAAAAATATATGCTTTTAAAAATGGTGATGAAATATATGCATACACTGTGTTTGAAATAAAGAATATTAAAAAGACAGCTTTGAATACGATTTCTATTGGATTTGGCGGACATTTTTGGCCGGATGAATACGGTGGATTGCTTTGGATGAAAAGCGGAAAGAATGAGAGCAGAATGCAGGAAGTTAATAAGCTTACAGCAAATCAGCTTACACTGTCTTCTGGAAGCTTTTCGGGGAGTCAGCTTAAGCTCAGGCGCGGAAAAATATATGTGGGCTGTATATATACACATATGACGTATGGTGACGATTCTGATAACAGGGTGTTTGTTCAGCACACATGGGAATAAAAAAGTACTTGCTTTTATTCAAATATCGTGCTATTATAACAAAGTATGTTACAGCCGTAGCTATGCTTTTGGATTACTCCAACCTATGGCTTGGTTACAGGCGATTATATTATTATATTTAATGGAGGAATATCACTATGATATCTAAGGAAAAGAAGACAGAGATTATTGCCGCTTACGGAAGGACACCTAACGACACAGGTTCACCTGAGGTTCAGATTGCTCTTTTAACAGAGAGAATTAACGAGCTTACAGAGCACCTTAAGTCCAACATGAAGGATCATCATTCAAGAAGAGGTCTTCTTAAGATGGTTGGTCAGAGAAGAGGTCTGCTTGAGTATCTCAAGAAGAATGATGTTGAAGCTTACCGTTCTTTGATTGCACGTTTAGGAATCAGAAAGTAATTATGGGAGGGCGGAGTATATCCGCCCTTTTATGCGTTAATAAGTCCTTTTTTGAGGATTTATTGACAGGGCGTGAGCCCGACAATTCCGCAGGAGAAATTTTCCGAGACTTCTGAAAAATTCACGACATGGCAGCTTATCGGGACATAGTGCGTGCACTTTTCAGTTGTTTCGGTTTCTTCTGCGATAAGTTCAAAAAAGAAAGCGAAAAGGAGATTAGACATGTACAAGAGTTTTTCTATGGAATTAGCCGGCAGAACACTTACAGTTGATGTCGGAAGAGTTGCGGCACAGGCTAACGGCGCTGCATTTATGCATTACGGAGATACTACGGTATTATCTACAGCTACGGCTTCCGAGAAGCCGAGAGACGGTATTGATTTCTTCCCATTATCAGTTGAGTATGAGGAGAAGTTATATGCAGTAGGTAAGATTCCGGGAGGATTCAACAAGAGAGAGGGCAAGGCTTCCGAGAATGCCATTCTCACATCACGCGTTATCGACAGACCTATGAGACCGCTCTTCCCTAAGGATTACAGAAATGACGTGACACTCAACAACATGGTTATGTCGGTTGATCCTGAGTGTGCACCGGAGCTTACTGCTATGTTAGGTTCTGCTATCGCGGTTGCTATTTCAGATATTCCGTTCGACGGACCGTGCGCGACGACACAGGTTGGTCTTATCAATGGCGAGTTCGTAATCAATCCTAATGCATCTCAGAACGCTGTGTCAGACCTTAAGCTCACTGTCGCTTCAACAAGAGATAAGGTCATCATGATTGAGGCAGGTGCCAACGAAGTACCTGAGGCTAAGATGGTTGAGGCTATCTACAAGGCACACGAGGTTAACCAGCAGGTTATCGCCTTCATTGACAAGATTGTTGCTGAGTGCGGTAAGCCTAAGCATGAGTATACAAGCTGTGCAATTCCTGAAGAATTGTTTGCGGCTATCAGAGAGATTGTTCCACCTGCCGAGATGGAAGTCGTTATGTTCGCTCCTGAGAAGCAGGTTAGAGAGGAAAGAATCAGAAACTTAAAGGACAAGCTTGCTGAGAGCTTTGCCGATAAGGAGGATTGGCTTCCGCTCATCGATGAGGCAGTTTACCAGTATGAGAAGAAGACTGTCCGCAAGATGATTTTAAAGGATCACAAGAGACCTGACGGTCGTGAGATTACACAGATTCGTCCTCTTGCGGCAGAGGTTGATATCATCCCTAGAGTTCACGGCTCCGCAATGTTCACAAGAGGACAGACACAGATTTGTAACGTATGTACACTTGCTCCGTTATCAGAGGCACAGAAGCTTGACGGACTTGACGATACAACATCCAAGAGATACATGCATCACTATAACTTCCCTGCTTACTCAGTAGGTGAGACTAAGGTTTCAAGAGGTCCGGGACGCCGTGAAATCGGACATGGTGCACTTGCAGAGAGAGCACTTGTTCCTGTACTTCCTTCAGAGGAGGAGTTCCCTTATGCAATCAGAACCGTATCCGAGACATTTGAGTCTAACGGTTCAACATCCATGGCTTCAACATGTGCATCATGTATGTCGCTTATGGCTGCAGGTGTTCCTATTAAGAAGATGGTAGCAGGTATTTCCTGTGGTCTTGTAACAGGTGAGACAGATGATGATTATGTGCTTCTTACGGATATCCAGGGTCTTGAGGATTTCTTCGGAGACATGGACTTTAAGGTAACAGGTACAACAGACGGTATCACAGCTATCCAGATGGATATCAAGATTCACGGTCTTACAAGACCTATCGTTGAGGGTGCCATTGCAAGATGCCGTGAGGCAAGACTGTTCATTATGGATACCTGTATGAAGCCGGCTATCGCAGAGCCGAGAAAGGAAGTTGGCCCATACGCTCCTAAGATTGTTCAGATTCAGATTGACCCATCTAAGATTGGTGATGTTGTCGGACAGAGAGGAAAGACAATCAACGCAATCATTGATGAGACAGGTGTTAAGATTGATATCACAGACGACGGTGCCGTATCCGTATGCGGAACAGATAAGGCTATGATGGACAAGGCTATCAAGTACATCCAGACTATCGTAACAGATTACGAAGAGGGACAGGTATTTGAGGGCAAGGTCGTAAGCATCAAGGAATTCGGTGCATTTATAGAGTTCGCTCCGGGCAAGGAGGGAATGGTTCACATTTCCAAGATAAGCAAGGAGAGAATTGACCATGTAGAAGACGTTCTCACACTCGGCGATGTTGTCAAGGTAGTATGCCTCGGCAAGGACAAGATGGGACGTTACAGCTTCAGCATTAAGGATTACAAGGAAGAGGTATAGTAATATGTCAGGACATTCAAAATTTGCCAATATTAAGCATAAAAAAGAGAAGAATGACGCAGCAAAGGGTAAGATTTTCACAAGAATAGGTAAGGAACTCATGATAGCTGTCAAGGAGGGCGGTCCGGATCCTAACAATAACAGCAAGCTTCGTGATGTTATTGCGAAGGCTAAGGCTAACAACATGCCTAACGACACCATCGACAGAAGTGTCAAGAAGGCAGCCGGAGACAGCAATGCCGCTAACTATGTAGTGGCTACATACGAGGGCTATGGTCCAAGCGGAACAGCTATTATCGTTGAGTGCCTTACAGACAACAAGAACAGAACAGCAGCCAATGTCCGCAGCGCATTCACAAAGGGCGGCGGAAGCATAGGTACACAGGGCTGTGTATCCTTCATGTTCGATAAGAAGGGTCAGATTATCATTGACAAGGAAGAGTGCAGCATGGACGCAGATGAGCTCATGATGGCAGCTCTCGATGCCGGCGCAGAGGATTTCGATGAGGACGATGACAGCTTCGAGATTCTTACGGATCCTGATTCCTGCGGTGCTGTGAGAGAAGCTCTTGAAGCTCTCGGAATTAAGATGGCACAGGCTGAGGTTACAATGATACCTCAGAACTATGTGACACTTACATCTGATGAGGATATCAAGCAGATGAACCGTATCCTCGACCTTCTCGATGACGATGACGACGTTCAGGAAGTATGGCATAACTGGGAAGAGTAATTAACAGAAAACATATAACAGATAAGCACATTGCCGGATATCGGATGGCAATGTGCTTATTTGATGTGATGCGCTTTTGCAGAATATTATATTGCATCTGAGATAAAACGTAATACCTTGTCAAGGGACAGGCTGCCTCCAAATAGGTCGAGGGCACTGCCGATTGTGACATTTATTTTATTTTTTCCTAAAACATTAAGCTCTTTAAGGTCTGAAAATGAGCCGACACCTCCCGCGTATGTGAGAGGAAGTCCAGTGTATTCGGAAAGGGAAGTTACCAGTTCTTTTTCTATTCCGTGACATTTTCCCTCAACATCGACGGCGTGGATGAGATATTCATCACAGTAACATGACAGCTCGTCGAGCAGTGAAGGGGTCACAACGGTGTCGGTTATGTTCTGCCAGCGGTCGGTGACAATGCGGTATCCATCATTGATTTTTTTGCAGCTTAAATCAAGAACGATATGTTCCCTGCCGACTGCCGACTTAAGAAGCCTGAGCCGTTCATAGTCAATGTGTCCTTCATGGAATACATACGAGGTCACGATGACGTGGGAGGCCCCGGCATTAAGGAAAGCGGCAGCGTTATCTGCATTTATTCCGCCGCCGATCTGCAGAAATCCCGGATGGCGGGACAGTGCTGACAATGCCTGGGATTTTGTGGCTTCATAGTGAGGTGACGAGACAGAATTCAGCATGATGACATGCCCGCCTCGTATTCCGAGATTGTAGTACAAATCTGAAAAATATGCAGCATCTGCTTCGCAGACAAAGTTTTCTTTGGCATAATCACCTGTGTCGGCAAGACTTCCGCCGACTATCTGCTTGACTTTTCCGTTGTGTATATCTATGCATGGTCTGAATTCCATTTTAATCCTCGTTTCATGAACTTTTTGATTAGAGTATATATGCAGAATACGGATTGCACAATATTTTTTACAAAAAAAGATTAAAAAAAGAGAATTATTACTTCAAATCTTTTTGTTTGTGTGATACAATTCAAAATATAATAAGCGCAGGTGAGTCAATATGACTATATAATTGACGAACGGTGAAATTGTTGAGTGAGCCATGCTCACAACATAATATGTACATCATATGTATGATGCAGGATAAAGAGGAAATGCCATGGCAGATTCTGGTCAAAATACCACGCAGGAGATGCGCCGGAAAAGAATTAAGCTGTATAAGAAGATTATTGTGTTTTTTTTGTTGTTTTTAATATTGCTACCGACAATTTTTTGTGTTATTTTATTCGTTAGGGTCGGTCATCTTGAAAGGCAGTTGAATGTGCTTATGGCGATGAGAGTGTCCGAAACGGATGATGACTTGCCGGGAGATACGACACAGGAGGCAAAGACGGACAGAAATATAAATCCGGATTATGTGTATGCTAACGAGACGGAGAGCGATACTTCGACGGAAGCCGGTACCGTGGATGCGGCAGAGAACGAGACACCGGAGCTTGAGGAGCGTGATTCGGACAAGCATGTAAGCGGTCAGCCTCAGGATGGTGTGCACGGAGCTTATTCAGAGACCATGATTGAGGAGGCTCTGCAGGATGGGCGCAAGGTTGTATATCTTACGTTTGATGACGGACCAAGCCATAATACGGAGCGTATTCTGGATATTCTTGACGAGTATAATGTCAAGGCGACATTCTTCACGATAGGCAATGAGGCAGAGGAGTTCGTTGATGTGTATAAGAGAATAATTGAGGACGGACATTCGCTCGGAATGCATTCCTATTCTCATAAATACAGCGAAATCTATAAGTCCGTTGAGGCATTTGATGCGGATTTCAATAAGGTCAGCGGGTATATTGAAAGTGTGACGGGAGCCGCACCTAAGCTGTATCGCTTTCCGGGTGGTTCGAGTAATCTTGTGAGTGCGATACCGATGGAGAATTTTATCAGATATCTTAATGAGAAGAATGTCACATATTTTGATTGGAATGTCTCAGCTCAGGATGCTGAAGGCAAAGAGCTTCCGGTTGAAACTATGCTTGATAATATTTTTAAGGACATTAACAAGAAGGATATCTGTGTCGTGCTTATGCATGATTCGGATGATTTAGGAACAACTGTTGATATGCTTCCAGAGCTTTTAAAGCGTCTGGTGGAGATGGATGCAGTGATACTTCCGATTACGGAAAATACTACATTAATACAGCACATAGCTTCAGACAGTGTGCAGTGACAGGAGGACAACATGGGTTTTTTTAAGGATTTTAAGGATGATGTATCTCAGGCGGTTAATGAGATTGTGGATGATGCCATAGCTACAGGAGGCCCGGCTAATAATAAGAATGGTGTTCCGGATGATGATGCGATGGTGGATACGCTTGAGAAGCAGGCACCGGCTAAGAAGGCTGCACCTGCACCTGCGGTTAAGGCACCTGTACCGGAACCGGTACAGCAGGTTAAGAGCACACCTGTGGAGAAACCTGTGCAGTATGAACAGCCTGCACCGGCGGAGCATTCCGCTCAGAACAAGGACGCGGCTTCCGAGACTGCCATTATAACACCGGGACTTAAGATTACCGGTGATATCGAGTCAAGCGGTGCAATAGAGCTGCTTGGAACTGTTATAGGTAATGTGTCATGCCAGGGTAAGCTGAGCGTAAGTGGAACCATTCAGGGAAATACACATTCGGCAGCATTTTATTCCAACGAAGCCCAGATTACAGGTAATATAAGCTGTGATGGAGCTGCCAAGATCGGAAACGGCTCCGTTGTCATAGGCGACCTTGCTTCGACATCGGCTGTTATTGCGGGAGCCATCAAGGGCAATATTGATGTTCACGGCCCGGTTATCATTGATACGACAGCGATAGTTATGGGTGATATTAAGTCCGAATCGGTACAGATTAATAATGGAGCAGTTATAGAGGGGCATTGCTCACAGTGCTACTCTGATAACAGTCCAAGCAAGTTCTTCAAGGATAAATAAATGACATATAGGAGTGAATAAAATGAAGCTTGATAGAATTATGTTAAAGTTAAGCGGTGAAGCACTTGCCGGAGAAAAAAAGACAGGTTTTGATGAGGCAACCGTATTGGCTATAGCCGGACAGGTTAAGCAGGTTTCAGAGCTTGGTAAGGAGATTGGAATCGTAATCGGAGGCGGTAATTTCTGGAGAGGCCGTTCAAGTGAGAATATGGACAGAACAAAGGCCGATCAGATAGGAATGCTTGCAACCATTATGAATTGTATATATGTGTCTGAGATGTTCCGCTCGGTTGGACTCTCAACAGAGATACTCACACCGTTTGCATGTGGCTCAATGACAAAGCTGTTTTCCAAGGACTTAGCCAATGAGTGCTTTAAGCAGGGAAAGATAGTTTTCTTTGCGGGAGGAACAGGACATCCGTATTTCTCAACAGATACAGGCATAGTGCTTAGAGCAATTGAGATGGAGGCAGATGCGATTCTTCTTGCGAAAGCAATTGATGGAGTATATGACAGCGATCCGAAGATTAATCCGGCAGCTAAGAAGTTCGACACGCTCTCAATTCAGGAGGTTGTTGACAGAAAGCTTGGCGTGATAGATATGACGGCGTCAGTTATGTGCATGGAGAACAGGATGCCGCTTGTGATATTTGGTCTCAACAAGGAGAACAGCATAGTGGATACGGTTGCCGGAAAGATAGACGGCACGGTTGTAACGGCATAAGCTGATTTATTATTAATTATATTGAATTTTGGAGGACATTATGGCAGATATTAAAGAATTTGAAGACAAGATGGGTAAGACACTTGATACATTATATGAGGATTATGCGACAATCAGGGCAGGTCGTGCCAATCCGCATATTCTCGATAAGATAAGAGTTGATTATTATGGAACACCTACACCGCTTCAGCAGGTTGCCAATGTATCTGTTCCTGAGGCGAGAATGATTCAGATTCAGCCATGGGAATCAAGCCTTATTAAGGAAATCGAGAAGATGATTATGGTTTCCGACCTTGGAATCACACCTAACAATGACGGAAAGGTTATTCGTCTTATATTCCCTGAACTTACGGAGGACAGACGTAAGGAAATAGTTAAGGATATCAAGAAGAAGGGCGAGAATGCCAAGGTTGCTATAAGAAATGTGCGCAGAGATGCCAATGATTTCTTCAAAAAGCAGAATAAGGATAATCTTATCTCTGAAGATGAGTATAAGAACATTGAGGCCGATGTTCAGAAACTTACAGATAAGTATATTGCCGAGGTTGATAAGGCGGTAGAGGAGAAGTCTAAGGAGATTCTTACAGTATAAGAGTTAATATTTTGAATATCCAAGGCTGTTACGGATGCTTCATACATCGGTGACAGCCTGTTTTGTGTAAATAGGATAAGTGATTGACTAGGAGGCAGTATTGGACACATTTAATGAAAAACTTGGAATGAACGTGCCAAACCATATTGCAATAATATTAGACGGTAACGGCAGATGGGCTAAAAAGAGAATGATGCCGCGCAATTTCGGACATTCACAGGGCTGCAAGGTTATAGAGCAGACCTGCAGGGATATGGATGAGATTGGCGTTAAATATTTTACCATATATGTATTTTCCACTGAGAACTGGAAACGCTCTGAATCGGAAGTAACCGGACTTATGAAGCTTCTGAGAAATTATCTCACTGACTGCATCAAGAGAAGCAACAAGGATAACATGCGTGTAAGAATACTTGGCAGACGGGATGAGCTTGCACAGGATATTGTCGATAAGATTGATGAGCTTGAGGAAGCAACTAAGAACAATACGGGACTTAATTTCCAGATAGCACTCAATTACGGCTCAAGGGATGAGATAACAAGAGCTGTAAGAGAGATAACAAAAGAATGTATTGAGAAGGGAATAGACCCTGAAACAATCACTGAGGAGATGATTTCGGCACATCTTGACACCGGAGATATTCCTGATCCTGATTTATTAATAAGGACCAGCGGGGAGAAGAGAATCTCCAATTATCTTCTGTGGCAGTGTGCGTATTCGGAATTTGATTTTCCGGAAGTACTCTGGCCTGATTTCAATATGGACTATCTTGTTGAGGAAATCAGAAAATATAACAAGCGTGACAGACGCTTTGGCGGAGTGAAGGAGGAATAGGATGTTAGTAAGAATAGCGAGCGGAGCGGTTCTCACTGTGATTGTCGGTGCAGGTCTTGTGCTTGGCGGACCGTATTTATTTCTTCTTACTTTAGTGATATCAATTATAGGTATGTACGAGCTTTACAGAGTGTATGGCATAGAGAAAAGCCCTATTGGAATAATCGGGTATGTGTTTGCGGTTGTATATTATATATGTATGTGGCTTGGACAGAATGAGTTCATGCTGCTTTCGCTTGCCGCAGGACTTATATGTATAATGGCGGGATATGTGGTTAAATTTCCTAAGTATAAGGCTGATCAGGCGGCAATGGGATTCTTTGCACTTGTCTATGTTGCGGTTATGATTTCTTTTATTTACAGAATACGTCTGCTCGAGGATGGGGCATTTTATGTATGGCTTGTCTTTATCTGCTCATGGATTGCGGATACATGCGCATATTTTGTGGGAGTGAAGTTCGGAAAGCATAAGATGACACCGGTGCTCAGTCCAAAGAAATCGATTGAGGGAGCCATTGGAGGAATATTAGGTCCAATGCTTATAGGTGGAATCTATGGTGCGGTTATCAATTCGAGAATAAGCGTGAATGCACCGGTGGTTTTTGCGGTTGCATGCGGTGTAGGCGCGGGAATTTCAATTATAGGAGATCTGGCGGCATCGGCAATTAAGCGTGACCATTCAGTCAAGGATTACGGTAAGCTCATTCCGGGACATGGTGGAATATTGGACAGATTTGACAGTACGATATTTACTGCACCTGTTGTGTATATTGTGCTGGAGATTTTCAGGGCAGTAGGTTAACTGTTGCATATTAAGGCGGACATAACTCCGGCAGGGAGGATGATTGTGAAATATATATCTATTTTAGGTTCGACAGGCTCTATAGGTACACAGACACTTGATGTTGTGAGAAAGAATAATGATATAAAGGTTGTTGCGCTGTCGGCGGGGAAGAATGTTGAGCTGATGGAAAAGCAGGTAAGAGAGTTTAAGCCTGTTTTTGTGTCTATGGCTGATGAAAACACGGTTAAGGAGTTGAAGCTGAGACTTGCGGATATATCAGGGATAGAGTACGGATGCGGAATGGAAGGGCTGATACGCTGTGCAGCTATGGAAAAAGCAGGGATAGTTGTGACGGCAGTTGTCGGAATGATGGGAATTGTACCTACAATTGAGGCAATCAATGCAGGTAAGGATATAGCTCTCGCCAACAAGGAGACGCTTGTGACGGCAGGGCATATTATCATGAAGCTTGCAGCAGAGAAGGGAGTAAAGATTCTTCCTGTGGACAGCGAGCACAGTGCGATATTCCAGTGCCTTAACGGTGAGCGTGGCAACAGGATACATAAGATACTGCTCACTGCATCGGGTGGACCGTTCAGAGGCAGAACGATAGAGCAGATGAAGGATATTCAGGTCGAGGATGCACTTAAGCACCCTAACTGGGCAATGGGAAGAAAAATCACGATAGATTCATCGACAATGGTTAATAAAGGCCTTGAGGTGATGGAAGCAAGATGGCTTTTCGACGTGGATTTGAATCAGGTTCAGGTAGTTGTACAGCCACAAAGCATTATACATTCGATGGTAGAATTTGAGGACGGAGCGGTTATGGCCCAGCTCGGTTCACCGGATATGAGGCTTCCTATACAGTATGCATTGTATTATCCTGAGAGACGCTTTCTCGACACACAGCATCTTGATTTTTGGAAGCTTAAGCAGATAACCTTCGAGGAGCCGGATATGGTTAATTTCAGGGGTCTGGCACTTGCTTATGAGGCTGGAAGAAAGGGAGGAAATGTCCCGACAATGTTCAATGCCGCCAATGAGCTTGCAGTGGCTATGTTTCTTGAACGAAAGATAAAATATCTTGATATTATTGATATAATAGAACAAACTATGACTAACATAGAATATATTGATAATCCTGATGTGGAGCAGATACTCGCAACGGAGGCAGCGGCTTATGACTATATCCGCAGCAGATACTAGCGTTGCGTAATTGATTTCCAAGGGGAGGAAAAGACAACTTGAATATCATAATAGCAATTATAATTTTAAGTATCATTGTAATAATTCATGAATTCGGACATTTCATTGTGGCGAAGGCGAACGGAATAGCGGTGAGCGAATTCGCGCTCGGTCTTGGACCTACAATACTTAAGATGAAGAAAAAAGGTACCTTATTTTCAATTAAGCTTCTTCCGTTCGGCGGTGCCTGTATAATGGCAGGCGAGGATGGCAATGAGAACGGAATAAGCGAGATTGACAAGGATAAGCTTTTTGCTTCTAAGTCAGTATGGCGCAGAATATCGGTAATAGCAGCGGGACCTGTATTTAATTTTCTGCTCGCATTTATCATGGCTGTGTTTATTATCGGAAGCATCGGCTATGATCCATGTAAGCTCTACAGTGTTGATGAGGGAAGTGTTGCCGAGGAGGCAGGACTTCAGGCAGGCGATGTGATTACGTCGGTGAACGGAAAAAAGATTCATTTTTATAAGGAATATAGCCTGTATTACCAGCTTCATACAGGAAAAACGCTCAATATAACTTATACACGCGATGGAGTCAAATATGAGACTACGGTTGTCCCTGAGTATATTGAGGAGGATGTATACCAGCTTGGTGTGTATCTCGGAGAGGACGCCGTGATATCAGGACTCACCGAGACAGGGGCGGCGGCACTTGCAGGCTTTAAGACCAATGATAAGATTATTCAGGTGAATGGTGTTGTCGTTGGGACGACGGATGAGGCTGTTTCGGCAATCAGAGGCTGTGGCGGAGGAAAGATAAATGTGGCTGTTGTCAGAGACGGAGCTGTTGTTGACCTTACGGTGACACCGGTTTTGACGCATAATGCATATTATCAGACAGGAATGTCATTCTCGGCTGCAAGAGTGAAGGTGAATCCGATACAGACGTTAAAATACAGCGCAATCGAGGTAAAGTATTGGATTAATACGGTGTTTGAAAGCCTTAAGATGCTTGTCACCGGAAAAGTTACCAAGAACGATGTGGCGGGACCTGTGGGAATTGTGTCTGCCATAAGCAATGTTGTGGAGCAGAGTAAGCCGGACGGAGTGTTCTATGTGATGCTCAATCTTGCTAACTGGATAGTCATGATAAGTGCCAACCTTGGCGTTATGAATCTGCTTCCTATACCGGCACTTGATGGCGGAAGACTTCTCTTTCTTCTCATTGAAGCGGTACGCGGCAAGCCTATTGACCAGAAAAAAGAAGGGATGGTGCACCTTGTAGGTATGGCACTTCTTATGCTTCTTATGTTCTTTATTCTGTTCAATGATATATCCAAGCTTTTCTAAACGGAGGCATATATGAAGAACTCTACAAGTATGATACAGAGAAAAAATACAAAGATAGTAAATATCGGCGGCGTACTGATTGGCGGGGGAAATCCCATTGCGATACAGTCTATGACAAATACAAAGACAGAGAATGTGGATGCCACCGTTGAACAGATTGCAGCACTTGAGGATGCAGGCTGTGAAATTATACGATGTGCCGTGCCGACCATGGAGGCTGCAGAAGCTATAGGCAGGATTAAAAAGAGAGTACACATTCCTGTGGTAGCGGATATTCATTTTGATTACAGACTCGCGATTGCGGCTATGGAAAATGGTGTTGATAAGATAAGAATCAATCCCGGAAATATTGGAAGCATTGAAAGAATCAAGGCGGTTGTCGATGTTGCGAAGGAGAGAGGTGTTCCGATAAGAGTCGGCGTCAATTCCGGCTCTCTTGAGAGAAATCTTGTTGAGAAGTACGGTGGAGTGACGGCTGAGGGAATTGTTGAGAGCGCTCTTGACAAGGTGAGGATAATCGAAGATTTGGATTATGATAATCTTGTGATAAGCATAAAGTCGTCGAACGTCATGATGTGTGTAAAGGCACATGAGATTATATCAGCTAAGACTGAATATCCGCTTCATGTCGGCATAACCGAATCGGGTACGGTCATGACGGGAAGCATCAAGTCGGCGGTCGGGCTCGGACTTATACTCGGTCAGGGAATAGGTGACACAATAAGGGTTTCACTCACGGGAAATCCGGTTGAGGAGATTAAGGCGGCAAAGACCATTCTTAAGACGCTGGGGATAAGACAGAGTGGTATTGAGATTGTCTCATGTCCTACATGCGGAAGAACAAGTATTGACCTTATCGGACTTGCGGAAAAGGTAGAGAAGCTTGCTGCAGATTATGATGATTTGAACATAAAGCTTGCAGTTATGGGCTGTGTTGTGAACGGACCGGGTGAGGCAAGAGAGGCTGACCTTGGAGTTGCCGGAGGAAAAGGAGAGGGAGTTCTTATCAAGCATGGAGAGGTGATTAAGAAGATGCCGGAGGGCGAACTTCTTGATGCTCTTAAGTATGAACTCGACCATTGGAAGGAACAGTGAAAGATACATGAAGCTTTTTGATGCATTTCCCACACTTGAATTTAATGAAGACACAATGGACATTTTGGCTGATGTTGAGGTGATTAAGGTCACCACCAACTCAGCCAAAACCCGGCTTAGGGTATATATTTTGTCCAAAAGACTTATACCGAAGCAGACGATATTTACGCTTGAGGCGGGATTTAGAAAGCAGCTTCCGCCGTTTAGGACGATGGATATTCATGTCGTTGAGAAGTATGAGCTTTCAAGTCAGTATACACAGGAAAAGCTGTGGGGGATATACAGGGACAGTATATTAGATGAGCTGAAGGCGGAAAGCATATTCGATTATGACCTTTTAAAGAAGGCAAATGTAAGATTCACGGCTGCTGACAGAATGGAGCTTACCGTCGCGGACGGAACCATTGCCAGGGATAGAATGCAGGGACTCAGAGAATATCTTCATATGGTATTTTTTGACAGATGCGGATTCGAGATAGGCTTTGATGTAATATTTAAGGAAGTAAAGCATGAGGCGAAGGATACTCCTGTAGTACATATGGAATTGTCGGCGTCGGAGGAGAATATTGCGGACGAAAAAGCGGGAGATGCAGATGCAGCTCAGCATGAAGCTCCGGCTGCCGCTAAAGGTGCAGAGCCTAAGAAGGATAGTGCCGTTACGGGCAGACTACGCACGGATGCAAAGACAGCAGACAGAAAGAATCAGGGCGGTAAGGATGAGGCTAAGAGCTTCCGCTCAGTTAAGATGTCAGGAAATCCGGATGTTATTTACGGTAAGGATTTTGATGATGAGGCTGTTGAGCTTGCAAGCATAACTCACGAGATAGGTGAGGGAACGATAAGAGGTAAAATACGAGGCGTTGAGATTAAGGAGCTGAGAACCGGGAAGCAGCTTATGACGTTTACCGTGACTGATTTTACGGATTCAATGTCGGTTAAAATCTTCCTAAACAGCAAGGAAAATCTCGATGAAGTAAAGGGTGACATCGTCGATGGCACATTTGTGAAGATAAAAGGCGTTATTGCGATGGACAGCTGGAGTAAGGAGATTGCCGTAAGCTCGGTCAGAGGTATTAAGAAGATACCTGATTTTACGACAAAGCGTGTCGATAATGCGGAAAAGAAGCGTGTTGAGCTTCACTGTCACACCAAGATGAGTGATATGGATGGTGTGTCAGAGGTATCTGACATCGTTAAGCAGGCAGCTAAATGGGGAATGCCTGCAATTGCCATTACCGACCACGGAGTGTGTCAGGCGTTCCCTGATGCCAACCATACGGTTGAGAAGTTCAAGGATTTCAAGGTCATTTACGGAGTTGAGGCATACTTAGTAGACGATTTGAAGTCACTTATTGAAAACCCTGCAGGTCAGACCTTTGACGATACATACGTCGTGTTTGACTTGGAGACGACAGGCTTTTCGTCGGAACATGATAAAATTATCGAGATAGGTGCGGTAAAATATCAGAACCGCAAGAGGGTTGAAAGCTTTTCGTGTTTTGTGAATCCTGAAATTCCGATACCGTTCAGGATAGAGAAACTTACGGGAATCAATGATTCAATGGTTATAGATGCAGAGACGATTGAGACTGTGCTTCCGAAATTTATAGAGTTCTGCGAGGGTGCAGTGCTTGTGGCACATAATGCAGAGTTCGATTCAGGATTTATCAAGGCAAAAGCAAAGCAGATAATGGGCATAGACAAGGAATACACAGTTGTGGATACAGTTGCGCTCGCAAGAGTGCTTCTGCCGCAGCTCAACAGGTATAAGCTTGATACGGTTGCAAAGGCAGTCGGGGTTTCACTTGAGAATCATCATCGCGCGGTCGATGATGCCGACTGTTGTGCCGGAATATTCATAAAATTCATGGGAATGATGGAGGAGCGAGGTATCAATAATCTTGATGAGGTTGAGAGCCTTGCTGATGCGAGGGAGAACATTGTAAAGAAGCTTCCGTCATACCATGCGATAATACTTGCAAAGAACGATGTAGGAAGAACCAATCTGTACAGACTGACATCCATGGCGCATCTTAAATATTTTAACAGGCGGCCAAGAGTGCCAAAGAGTGAACTTTTAAAGCACAGGGAAGGGCTTATTCTGGGTTCTGCATGTGAGGCGGGAGAGCTTTACCGAGCGATACTTGACAATAAATCTGAGCAGGACATTGCGAGACTTGTTGAGTTTTACGATTACCTTGAGATTCAGCCGCTCGGGAACAATCACTTCATGATTGATTCTGAGGATATATGGGTGTCGTCGGAGCAGGATCTTATAAATATTAATAAGAAAATTGTGTCACTGGGTGAACAGTTCGGAAAGCCTGTTGTTGCGACCTGTGACGTGCATTTTTTAAATCCCGAGGATGAGGTATACAGAAGAATAATCATGGCGGGTCAGGGCTTTGATGATGCAGACCATCAGGCACCGCTGTATCTTCATACGACAGAAGAGATGCTTGAGGAGTTTCAGTATCTCGGAAACGACAAGGCTTACGAGGTTGTTGTTGAGAATACCAACATGATTGCCGATATGTGCGAGAAGATTTCACCTGTACGTCCCGATAAATGTCCGCCCGTCATCGAGAATTCCGATGAGACGCTCAGAAAGATATGCTACACGACAGCACATGAGATGTACGGGGAGAACCTTCCGGAGATAGTTACCGAGAGACTTGAGAGAGAACTCAATTCAATCATAAGCAACGGATATTCGGTTATGTACATTATCGCACAGAAGCTGGTATGGAAGTCAAATGAGGACGGATATCTGGTAGGCTCAAGAGGTTCTGTCGGCTCATCGCTTGCGGCTACAATGGCGGGAATAACGGAGGTTAATCCGCTTCCGCCGCATTATCTGTGTAAAAAGTGCTTTTACTGTGATTTTGATTCGGAGGAGGTTAAGAAGTTCTCCGGAGGTGCCGGCTGCGATATGCCGGACAAGGTGTGTCCTAACTGCGGAGAACCGCTGACCAAGCAGGGCTTTGACATTCCGTTCGAGACTTTCCTCGGCTTCAAGGGTAATAAGGAGCCTGATATCGACCTCAACTTCTCGGGAGAGTATCAGTCAAAAGCTCATTCTTATACGGAGGTTATTTTCGGCAAGGGACAGACCTTTAAGGCGGGTACGGTCGGTACCGTTGCCGATAAGACGGCATACGGCTATGTGAGAAAGTACTTTGAGGAGCGCGGAATCACAAAAAGAGACAGTGAGATAGTGCGTATTGCCGAAGGCTGTACGGGAATAAGGCGTTCTACCGGACAGCACCCGGGCGGTATCATAGTTCTCCCGATAGGTGAGGAGATTCACACCTTTACGCCGATACAGCATCCTGCCAATGATATGACAACGAATATTGTTACAACGCATTTTGATTACCACAGCATCGACCATAACCTGTTAAAACTCGATATTCTCGGGCACGATGATCCGACCATGATTCGTATGCTTCAGGATCTGACCGGAATAGACCCTAAGACGATTCCGCTTGATTCTCCCGAGGTTATGAGCCTGTTCAAGGATACGTCGGCGCTTGGAATAACACCTGACGACATCGGCGGAACGAAGCTCGGTGCACTGGGAATTCCTGAGTTCGGAACCGATTTTGCCATGCAGATGGTTATCGACGCAAAGCCGACCTGCTTTGCGGATCTGGTCCGTATATCGGGACTTTCACATGGTACGGATGTGTGGCTCGGAAATGCACAGACACTCATTATGAGCGGAGTTGCGACAATTTCCACGGCTATCTGTTGTCGAGACGATATCATGATATATCTTATCGGCAAAGGCATGGATAAGGAGCTGTCCTTCACAATCATGGAGAGTGTTCGAAAGGGCAAAGGACTTAAAGACGGCTGGCCGGAGCAGATGCGCGAGCACGATGTTCCTCAGTGGTACATCGATTCATGTCTTAAGATTAAGTACATGTTCCCTAAGGCGCATGCTGCCGCGTATGTCATGATGGCATGGCGTATCGCATATTGTAAGGTATTCTATCCGCTTGCCTACTATGCGGCGTATTTCAGTATCAGAGCGACCGCCTTTTCATATGAGCTTATGTGTATGGGAAAGGAGAAGCTTGACTATTATATTGCCGATTACAAGAAGAGAAGTGACAGCCTCTCAAAGAAGGAGGAGGATACTCTTAAGGATATGCGTCTTGTGCAGGAGATGTACGCGCGTGGTCTTGAGTTTCTTCCTATTGACCTCTATAAGTCGCATTCACGCAACTTCCAGATAGTCGACGGCAAGCTTCTGCCACCGTTCAACTCGATTGACGGACTTGGTGATGTCGCAGCCGAGCTTATCATGAATGCGGCGGAGCATGGACCATTCCTCTCGAGGGATGACTTTCAGACGAGAACTAAGGCTTCCAAGACGGTTGTGGCGCTGCTTGGCGACCTCGGCATACTCGGCGACCTGCCGGAGAGCAACCAGTTGTCGCTGTTCGATGGGCTGCTGAGCGGGATGTGATTTATTCGATTCAGGTGTCAGAACATATCGGTTTAATCTTAATGTGTATATCAGGTTCTGTTTATGCATATCAGCTCCGTTGTACGAAGCAAGTTGTTCTAATGACTCTAGAAAATGTCTTTCTGCTTCCGCCATCGCTGCAAAAACAGCCATTCATGGCTGTTTGCAGCTCAGCCGGCATCCGTGCCGCCTGTGGCTGTGCGGTAAGAGTCCTAAGAACAACTAAGCTTCTCCCCAAAGTCGTGATATACATAACAGAACCTGATATACATATTAAGGTTGTTAAAGAATGTTCTGGCACCTGAATCATGTGCAAAGTCTTTTATTTGGATTCGTGGTAATTTTATGCTGTGGCGGAAGTGTTAAATAAAAATTGTGCGAAAATTATATAAAATATGCTCAAATTGAACAACTTAAATAATTTTGTAAAAAATGCTTGCTTTTTTCGTGCAGCTAGTGTATATTAGGAAAGTACTCATTACGGCTCGATGGTCAAGCGGTTAAGACGCCGCCCTCTCACGGCGGAAACCGGGGTTCGATTCCCCGTCGAGCTGCTAAGCTGCACGGCAGGTGAGAATGCTGTACAAGCTTATGAATACTGCGGGAGCAGTGAGTGAATAATATGAATATGGCTCGATGGTCAAGCGGTTAAGACGCCGCCCTCTCACGGCGGAAACCGGGGTTCGATTCCCCGTCGAGCTGCTAAGCTGCACGGCAGGTGAGAATGCTGTACAAGCTTATGAATACTGCGGGAGCAGTGAGTGAATAATATGAATATGGCTCGATGGTCAAGCGGTTAAGACGCCGCCCTCTCACGGCGGAAACCGGGGTTCGATTCCCCGTCGAGCTGCTAGCTATTAATTGAATAGCCCAACCCAAAAGAGTATCGAAGACTTGTGCTTCGATATTTTTTTGCGTATAGAGATTCAGGTGCCAAAACATGCTGCGCTGCTTTTTATATGTATATGATGTTGTATTTATGCATATCAGCTCCGTTGAATGAAGCAAGTTGTTCTAACGACTCTGAAAAAAATATTTCTGCTTACGCCATCGTTGCAAAATCATCCATCCATGGCTGTTTGCAACTCAGCCGGCATCCATGCCGTCTGTGGCTGTGTGATAAACAGAGCCCTAAGAACAACTAAGTTTCTCCCAAAAGTCGTGATATGCATAAATACAACATCATATATATTAAAGTTGTGAAAGCATGTTTTGACACCGGAATCGTGATAGGGAACTTCGTTCCTATTACACAAAAAAGCTCTTGTTGTGAATATGCTGACTTTTTGCATTTAATTATTGAATTATATTCTTCGTTATGTTATCATGTTTTCGGTAAGAAATATTAAGTCTTTAGTAACATCGGCGGTATCCCGATTCCCACGGAGCCGATTGTCAGTGTATCCCATCAATACGAAAATTTGTTCGATTAGATATTGACTTTTGAGGTTGTATGTATTATAGTGTGTACATACGAACATTAGTTTGCGTCGAACGTGATTAGAGAAGGAGATTAGAAATTATGGCTAAGGAAGATAAGATTAAGGCATTGGAGGCTGCTATTTCGAATATAGAGCGTTCTTACGGCAAGGGAGCTGTTATGAAGCTCGGTGATCCGTCGGCATCGATGAATGTTGAGACTATACCGACCGGCTCAATCAGTCTTGACATTGCACTCGGAATGGGTGGAGTTCCTAAGGGAAGAATTATTGAGATATACGGACCTGAATCAAGTGGTAAGACCACGGTTGCACTTCATATGGTTGCTGAGGTTCAGAAGAGAGGCGGCATTGCGGGTTTCATTGATGCCGAGCACGCACTTGATCCTGTCTATGCGAAGAATATAGGTGTAGATATTGACAATCTGTACATTTCACAGCCTGATAACGGCGAGCAGGCTCTTGAGATTACAGAGACCATGGTTCGATCGGGTGCGGTCGACATTATAATTGTCGACTCCGTTGCGGCACTTGTTCCTAAGGCTGAGATTGACGGCGACATGGGTGATTCTCATGTAGGGCTTCAGGCGAGACTTATGTCACAGGCACTTCGTAAGCTCACAGCGGTTATAAGCAAGACTAACTGTGTTGTTATATTCATCAACCAGCTCCGTGAGAAGGTCGGAGTTATGTTCGGTAACCCTGAGACCACGACGGGTGGTCGTGCGCTCAAGTTCTACTCATCAATTCGTCTTGATGTCAGAAGAATCGAGGCGCTTAAGTCGGGCGGAGAGGTTGTAGGAAACAGAACCAGAATTAAGGTTGTCAAGAATAAGATTGCTCCGCCTTTTAAGGAGGCTGAGTTCGATATTATGTTCGGTCAGGGTATTTCAAGAGAGGGAGATATTCTTGACCTTGCGGTTAATCTCAACATTATTGTCAAGAGCGGTGCGTGGTTCGCGTACAATGATGCCAAGATTGGTCAGGGACGTGAGAATGCGAAGCAGTATCTCCGCGATAATCCTGCGGTTATGGCTGAGGTTGAGAAGAAGGTTCGTGAGCACTACGGACTTGCGGCAGATGTTGTTGTGGCAGACAACACGGTGGCTGCACCTGAGCAGGAGAAAGAGCAGTAATCATTAAATATTCTTAATAGCTGAATGAGCTTATATGAGCAGGCAGCGAAACGGATTGGGAATATCATTGACGAGGGCGGTATGATTGTAACAGATATTACGGACATGGATAAGAAGCGCAAGAGAATTAGTATAGACGGTGAATATGCGTTTGCTCTCTACAATCAGGAGGTCAACAGATACCGTCTTGAGGTCGGTGAGAATGTTGATGAATCGGTATATCGTGAGATAGATGAGGAGCTTATTCCCAAGCGTGTCAAGGCGAGAACTCTCTATATACTTAAGTCTGCACAGAAGACGGAGAAACAGGTGCATGACAAACTTATTGAGGGTGGATATGTTGAGAGATATGCGCTGATAGGCATAGAGTATGCCAAGAAGTTCGGCTATATTGATGACCTCAGATATGCGCAGTACTTTGTCGAAAATTCATGCCGTGGCAGGAGCAGAAGGGATATTGAGCAGAGATTGTACAGAAGGGGAATCGACAGGGACATCATAAGACAGGTGCTTGAAGAATTAAGACCTGATTCAGAGGATGATATTGGGGCTGTATGGGCTGCACTCCGGAAGAAGTCTGTTACACAGGATAACATAGGCGGACTTGATTTTGATGATAGAAGGAAGCTGTATGCGTATCTTATGAGGAAGGGATTTTCCTCTGAATGTGTCGGAAGAGTACTCAGAAGTGATGGCTGATACATACATGACTGAGAATGGCATATTAATGTGGAATTTGTTGTAATTTTGTATAATATTTGTTTAACACTTGACACAAATGCCAAAAAAGTATACAATTTAAATGTTGTATTTTGTACAATGAAAACTAAATAAGGAGGTGCTCCTGTGTTACAGACGATTTTAGCTGTAGTAATTTCCATTATTATAGTTGCACCTATTACTTGGTTTGTCGCTAATGCATATAGACGCAATGTAATCGAGAAGAAGATTGGCAGTGCGGAAGACAAGGCAAGAGAGATAATAGATGAAGCCCTCAAGACAGCAGAGACCAAGAAGAAAGAAGCTCTTTTGGAAGTGAAGGAAGAGTCCATCAAGACTAAGAATGAACTTGACAAGGAGACTAAGGAGAGGCGCGCAGAGGTTCAGAAGTATGAGCGTCGTGTCCTTGCAAAGGAAGAGACTTTGGATAAGAAGCTTGAAGCTGCTGAGCGTCGTGATGCAAATCTTGCACGCAAGGAAGAGGAACTTAATCGTAAGAGACAGGAAGTCGAGGAGCTCAGCTCTAAGAGAGTACAGGAACTGGAAAGAATTTCTGGTTTAACCTCCGAACAGGCAAAAGATTATCTTTTGAAGACTGTTGAAGATGAAGTAAAGCATGAAACCGCGGTTATGGTCAAGGAGTTAGAGGCCAGAGCCAAGGAAGAGGCGAACAAGAAGGCAAAGGAATATGTCGTAACAGCAATACAGAAGTGTGCTGCTGATCATGTATCTGAGGCCACAATTTCAGTTGTTCAGCTTCCTAATGATGAGATGAAGGGCAGAATCATTGGCAGAGAGGGACGTAACATCAGAACTCTTGAGACAATGACGGGAGTTGATTTGATAATTGATGATACTCCGGAGGCAGTTATCCTGTCCGGATTTGATCCGGTACGCCGTGAGGTCGCAAGAATAGCTCTTGAGAAGCTTATTGTTGATGGCCGTATCCATCCTGCAAGAATTGAGGAGATGGTTGAGAAGGCGCAGAAGGAAGTTGAGACCATGATGAGAGAAGAGGGCGAGGCTGCAACACTTGAAGTTGGTGTTCATGGCATACACCCTGAGCTTGTGAGACTTCTCGGTAAGATGAAGTTCAGAACGAGCTATGGTCAGAATGCACTCAAGCATTCGATTGAAGTTGCACATCTTTCCGGTTTGCTTGCCGGTGAGATTGGTGTTGATATCAGAACCGCCAAGCGTGCAGGTCTTCTGCATGATATTGGTAAGGCACTTGATCACGAGATGGAAGGCTCACATATTCAGATTGGTGTTGATCTTTGTAAGAAGTACAAGGAGTCCGATATTGTTATCAATGCAGTAGAGGCACACCACGGAGATGTTGAACCTCAGTCGCTCATAGCATGCATTGTACAGGCTGCGGATGCTATATCAGCTGCAAGACCCGGTGCACGTAGAGAGACACTTGAGACATATACCAACAGACTTAAACAGTTAGAAGATATTACCAACTCCTTTGATGGCGTTGAGAAGTCTTTTGCTATTCAGGCAGGTAGAGAAGTCAGAATTATGGTAGTTCCTGAGGCAGTTGATGATGCTGAGATGGTACTTCTTGCAAGGGATATTTCTAAGAAGATAGAGGCAGAGTTACAGTATCCCGGACAGATTAAGGTCAGCTTAATCCGCGAGTCGCGAGTAGTTGATTATGCTAAGTAGTTTTAGCAAGGTTTAAAACCCAAGGAAAGTATTGAGATTACAATGTTTCAATACTTTCCTTTTTTAGTGTTTATAATATTATGTTTGTTTTCTTGTATTTTATACATTGATTTTTTTGAATCTTTTAAAATAATTGAAACATTTCCAACATATATGTACACTTATTATATGACTTTAAAGTTGATGAATGCGTAAGCAGTAATGTATACGCATTGATAAAAGATAATCCGCCAAGGGGGATTTTACATGAAGGATGAATTTATCGAATTATATACTGCAGTATATAAGGATTTATATAGGTATGCGCTCTATGTCCTTGGAAACAGGGAGGATGCGGAGGATGCCGTGAGTGAAGCGGTGGTCGATGCGTATGCCGAATTCGGGAAATTGAGGGATAAGGGGGCATTTAAAGGCTGGATATTTAAGATTTTATCCGCGAAGTGCAAGAGAAGGCTTAAGGGGTATGTCAATAAGACCTTGGAGTTTGATGAGGCTTTGGATACGGTGGTATCTGTGGAGGCAGAGGATATTGCGGGCAGAGTTGATTTGCAGAATGCATTTGCAATGCTTGATGACAGGGAGCGTCAGGTGATTGCCATGTCCTTGATTGCAGGGTATGAGGGCGAGACAATCGCGAGGCTGATGAAGATGAACCACAATACGGTTCGGACGGTCAAGAGCAGGGCACTTGAAAAACTCAGAAGAATGTTGGTATAGAATATGCGGGTTATATGTGAAATGGAGGAATGAACATGGATGATAAATTTTTGAGGGATAGGATAAGGGATGATGAAGTGGATGTGCCTGAATCTCTACTGCCTGAGAATATATCAAAAAAGCTGGATGCAGTGGCAGATAATACAAAGAAGCAAGGTGTAAAGACGCTATCAAGGAATATAAGAAGCTTTGCACTGGCGGCAGCGGCAGTAATTGTGGTTGTGGCGGGAGCGTCGATGGTGAGCAGACTGTCTCCGAAAAATACTTCCGGCAGCAATGAGGATATGTATGAGTATGAAAAGATGCTGGAGACAACGACTGAAGAAACAACAGGGGTGACGGCTGGCATGGAAATGACGATATATGATGAGCTTTATGAAAAGCTTATAGGAAGAAATTATATTGATGACGGATATTATATCCGGAATGACAGTGATATAACAGGCAGTGCAGAAACAGGTGCAGGACATTATGACAGTGCGGTTAATGAGAATGTGCGGAATGATATAACTACGGACACTGCCTCAGGCTCAGACAGTAAAGACTTTTCGAAGAATAATGACCAGGAGGAGGGGGTGTCAGAGGGCAATATTTTTATCACCGACGGAAAGTATCTCTATGTGATGAAGAAGCCGGATGATGTGTATGTGGGAACACGTTCTGTCTCGATATGTGCCGTAGACGGCGGAGCGCTTGATAAGAGCAGCCGGATACAGCTTGATAAGCTTGCGGGGTATGAGTATGTAGATTACAACACGATGTATGTTGATGGAAATGTACTGGTTATTACCGGATATGCTTATAGCTGCTATGCCTATGAACCTGGATGCATAAGCTTCGGAATGTTTTATGATATATCTGACAAAGAAGCTCCTAAGTATATCAATATGGTGACTCAGAGCGGATACTATGTATCATCGAGAATTACCGACGGCGTGCTATATTTGATATCACACTATACGCCGGATTACAGCTGCAGCGAGGGTGAATATGAAAGCTATATTCCGATGTATGACGGTATGCTTGCAGGTGAGCATAATATATATTGTCCTGAGTATGTGAACGACAGAAGCTATACGGTAATAGGCTCTGTTGACTTGAAGAATCCGATGTCATATAAGGACACAGAGGCGGTGGTGCTGAGCTCAGACAATATGTATGTGAGCGAGAATGCGATATATTTTCTTTCATACCAGCCGTATATGTGGTATGGTTATGAGATAATTAATGATGTGGAGAATGATGAATTGCAGACGGATGGCGTGCAGAGTGAAGGAATAACTGGATATGAGACTGAGAAATCAAGAAGCAGGCTTATGAAGTTCTCCACAGAAAACGGAAATATTGAATATGCAGGTGAGACAGAGGTATGCGGAAGCGCTGACAGTCAGTTCTCTTTCAGTGAGTATAACGGATATATCAGAATTGTGACGACCACATATGATTATACCTATTATGAACTGAGCTGCGGACTGTATATTTTTGACAGCGACTTAAAGCTTGTAGGAAGCATCGAGGATATCGCTAATGGTGAGACAGTTAAATCATCAAGATTTCTCGGCAATATGGCATATTTTGTGACGTTTAGAAATACTGACCCGCTGTTCGTGGTCGATATGTCCGACCCGGCTGATCCGGTCATAGTTGATGAACTTAAGCTTCCGGGATTTTCAGAATATCTTCATCCTTACGGAGAAGGAAAAATGTTAGGTCTTGGGTATGAAGCGGATGAGAGCAACGGCAGAGTCAGCAATGTCAAGATGAGTATGTTTGACATAAGCGATCCTTATGATATATCTGAGGAGAACAGGCTGCAGCTTGAGGCGTATTATTCGGGTGCTCTCTATGAGCACAGGGCAATACTTGTCGATGCGCAGAGAAATCTGATAGGTTTTTCGACCGAGGAAAATATAATTGAGGCGGATGAGACGGGGGCGAACATAGTCGGAAAGCTTGCTCAGATATACAGACTTTACAGGTACGATGATAATGATGGTTTTGTAGAACTTATCGAATGTGTGCTTGATGTGTACTCATACGATTATCCGAGGGCTGTATATATAGGGGATTATCTCTACATTTTTGACGGTGTCGAGAGCATATATACTTATGAATTGAACGATTACAGCCTTATTGGTGTGACTGAATTTTGATGGGGGTATAATTTAACGTGGAAGTCCGGCTTGGGGGAGAGCCGGGCTTTTTTGTGTAATAGGATGATGTTGGGGTCAAAACATGCTTCGTTACTATTACACAAAAAAGTTCCGCGGGGGAAAAATTTAAAATGCTGTTGACAAAACTGTACATAAGCTGTATATATTGTATATACACAAATATATACAGAAGCTAATGTAATAGAAAAACAATAAAACATGACTTATTCAGAATGTCGTGAGGGCAGGGAGGGATTGTATGAAAGGGCTGCATATAAGAAACTTAAAAAAGAAATACAACGATTTTGAACTCGGACCGATTGACATGGACGTCGACGCCGGATATATTGTGGCGGTCATAGGAAGAAACGGTTGCGGCAAGAGCACGTTGTTTAACTGCCTGCTCGGGACGGAGAAGGCTGACGGTGAGTGTGGGTGGATTTCAGAGGATGATGAGGATGTGAAAAAACACTTTGCGTTTATTCTTGAGAGGTGTCCTTTTCCGAAAGACTACACGCCGACGGAACTTTATAAGTGCTTCGGAAGCTTTTATGAGGGTTTTGACGGCGAAAAGTATTATGATATTCTGAGAAAGTACAATATTCCACAGGGAAAGCCGCTTGAGAAGCTGTCGAGAGGAAATATCATGGTTGTGCAGATGGCGTTTGCGTTCGCGTACAAGTCGGAGGTATTGTTTCTTGATGAGCCGTCGGCACATCTTGACAGCTATGCGAGGGAGGAACTCTATAAGCTGGTAAGTGATTATGAGGATGAGGGGCATATCATATTCTGGGCGAGCCATGTGATGGAGGAGCTTGACAGGATGGCTGATTATGTGCTCGCCATAAAGAAAGGACAGCAGGCATACTTCGGGACGAAGGAGGAGCTGACGGAAAGGTATCATATCGTGAAGGGAAGCAGAAATCAGCTCGATTATATGCAGAAGGCACTTGTAGGAAGAAGGGATGAGGAGAGCTTTTCGGTTGGAGTGATTGATACGTCGAAGGATTATCTAAAGCTTGCGCCCGTAGATGAACCGGCAGGGCTTGGAGATGTTGTGGAATATCTTTTGTAGGATTTGAGGAGGAGATTATTATGAATAACAGAATGTTTAAGCTGGCTTTTAATACGGCTTGGTGCGACATAAAGCATTGCTTTACGGGATACAGGATTATTCTTATGCTTGTGATAGCGGCGTGTGCGGCAGTACCGCCGGACAACACGACGGTACTCTGTTTTGCATGGGTAATCGAGATGATGGTTATAAAGATAATGCCGTGCTGTGAGAGGATGCTTTTCATCATGCCGACGGATGAGCGGGAAAGAAAAAGGTTTATGGTGTACAGACAGCTTATTATGGAAGGGGTATTCGCTGCACTTATTTTTCTGCTGGGCATTATGAGATATGTCATTTACGGATATAAGGGTGCCGTGCAGGCATATTTTATCAACAATCTTTTTGTGGTTGCACTTATGCTGTTCGAGATGGGAAGTGCGGTATATTTCTGCGGGTGGTATAAAAACGCGACGGTGAATGAAAAGGGGTTCGGAATTTTTTTCAGCATAATCGCGTGGATCAGCCTTTTTACGGGGACTGTGATAAGTATGTCGGCGTATGAGGCGGGAAGCACATTCTGCAATGTGGCGACGGGACTTGGGATTGGCGGAGTTATTGTTCAGGGACTTGTGAAGCTGTATTATATGGTTCGTTCTGAGTTCGATGAATACAAGTATGTGAATGTAGGTCAGGGCTTGTACGGTGGGCAGAGAAAGAAAAGCAACGCGGCTGATGAGAGGTTCTGACAGAAACACAATGCATGATGTGATATGACGAAAGGGCAGGGATTTGATGCGGATAATTATTTCAGACAAGAGCAATGTGCCGATTTATGAGCAGATTACAAAGCAGATAAAGGAGGGAATATTAAGCCGCGCACTTGAGGCGGACGAGATGCTTCCGTCGATAAGACAGCTTGCAAAAGAGCTGCAAATCAGCGTGATAACGACCAAGAGAGCTTACGAGGAGCTTGAAAATGAGGGCATGATATATTCTGTGCCGCAAAAGGGCTTTTTCGTCTCTCCGAGTAAGGTCGAGATTCTAAAAGAAAAGAGATTAAAGCTTATAGAGGATGCGGCTTCGAAGCTTATAAGCGAGAGCCGTGCTGCGGGGCTTTCGCTCGATGAGATACAGTCTATGCTTGAGCTTCTATGGGAGGAATAAAGTATGGGAGAGAATAATCAGGAAAAAAATGCACTTGAAGTAAAAAATCTGTGCAGAAAACAGGGAAAATTTAAGCTTCATGATATAAGCTTTACGCTTCCGAAGGGCTATATAATGGGGCTTGTCGGGAGAATGGGTTCGGGAAAGACGACGCTTTTAAAGAGCATATTAAATCCGAGCCTTGCGGACAGCGGAAGCGTGTTATACGATAAGCAGGCTGGCTTTATCATGGAGGACGCACCGTTTATCGAGGGTGCAACATTAAAGGAGAACATGGAGCTGTTTAAAAATCTCTACAATAATTATGACGAGGAGAAGTTTTGTGCGCACTTAAAGAGTGTGGGGCTTGGCGACTACAAGGTGTACGGTCTGCTCTCAAAGGGTGAGAAGGTGAGGTTTCAGTTCGCGTTTGCAATGGGACATCACCCGGAGCTTCTGCTGCTTGACGAACCGACGAGCGGGCTTGATGTGGCATTCCGACGGGAGTTCTTGTATATGCTTCAGGAGGCGGTCGAGAAGGAGATGGTGAGTGTGATAATCTCAACGCATCTGACGGGGGAGCTCGAGCGCATTGCGGATTTCATAGGAGTTATGGACAATGGGACGTTGAGTTTTGAGGAGAATTTGGACATGGCGGAGGTGGATGTGGCGGGAACTGCTCATGATGAGAAGGTCTCACGTGGAAAAATCGATGCCCCCGATTTGAAGGAACTTGTGTGCTTTTGCCATGAGACATATATAAAGAGCGGATTTGTTTCGTATCTGCTCTGCTTCTTTCAGTTCATCTTCGGATGGTTTGTGGGGTTCGGAAATGAGGCAATGTTTTGTGCTATGTCACTTTGCTTTTGCGCGGCAGGAATGTTTATTCAATATATAGGGACGATGACGACACTTGGGGGAGATAACGGCAACAGGGTGATGCTTATGCGGGCTGACAGTTTTTTCGGCATTGAGCCGTGGGCTGTATGGAGGGCACGCATGCGGTGCCTGTTAAGAACTTCATTGTGCTTTTTGATTGTTTATGTTGTGCAGCTTGCGGTAATAACTGCACTTACAGGGGGTGGAGAGTATATGCTTGCGGTGTTTGGAATTATTCTTGATTATGTGATTGTCGCTGCCGTGACGGCGATTGTGACGTTAATTTTTGGTTAGGCATTGCTATAAAAGTTTTTTTGCTTTATAATGAGACTTTAGGATTATATATGTAATGACACGGAGCTGCAGGAGATGTCTGAACGAAGAAAACAGGACGGGAATTTGACAACGGAAAATATAACAGAAGACAGAGAACGGACGCTCATGGAGAGAATTAATTCCATGATGCCGGAATTGAGCAAAGGGCAGAAAAAGCTTGCGGGTTATATACTCGACAATTACGATACTGCAGCATTTCTGACGGCGGCTAAGCTTGGCGTGAAGGCAGGTGTGAGTGAGTCAACGGCGGTCAGATTTGCCATGATGCTCGGATATGCCGGATATCCTGAATTTCAAAGGGCTATGGCTGCACTCTTAAAGAGGCGGCTTGATTCGGTGGAGAAGATTGAAGCGGCGGCCGGCGATATTCAGCAGTCGAAGGTGCTCTCGTATGTGCTGGGTGCGGATATTGAGAAGATTAAGCTTACAATGGAGACTATCGAACCTGATGCGTTCGAGCTCGCGGTCGACATGCTCGACACGGCGGAGCATATTTATGTCGTGGGTGTCAGAGGGTGTGCACCATTGGCTGAGTTTCTTGGCTTTTATCTCAGAATGATACATGACAACGTGAGGATGGTGACGACCAACAGTGCATCGGAGATGTTCGAGCAGATGTTGTCGGTGAGCGAGAAGGACGTTGTTGTGGGAATTAGCTTTCCGAGGTATTCCATGAGAACCCTCAAATGTATGGAATATGCCAACAATAAGAGTGCGGAGGTGATTGCAATAACCGACAGCCGCAATTCTCCGATGAGCCTGTATTCGTCCTGCAATCTTCTTGCAAGAAGCGACATGACGTCAATTGTGGATTCGCTTGTTGCACCGATGAGCGTGATAAATGCACTTATTGTGGCACTCTGCATGAAGAATAAAGAGTGCGTGGCGGCTAATCTTGAGGAGCTTGGAAGAGTGTGGAGTGATTATCAGGTATATAATAACGATGAGATTAATCAGCTTGATGAGGATTTGTTCGCATCGCTTAAAAATATTGAAGAGTAGAGGAAATATGGAAATTTATGAGCAAGGTGATAATAATCGGCGCAGGTGCCGCGGGTATGATGGCGGCGATAGCGGCTGCGTCGAACGGGCATGATGTGACGATTCTTGAGAAGAATGAGAAAGCCGGAAAGAAGATATATATAACAGGAAAGGGACGCTGTAATATCACAAATGCATGCGATGTAGAGGAACTCTTTAATAATGTGGTGACTAATAAGAAGTTTCTTTACAGTGCATTTTACGGCTTTACGAACGACGATGTGGTGGCGATGCTCAATGATGCGGGACTTGAGACAAAGGTTGAGAGAGGCAGCAGAGTGTTCCCGGTAAGTGACAGAGCGGGTGATGTTATATCGACGCTTGTGAGAATAATGAAGAAAAAGGGCGTCAAAATCGAGTATGACACGACGGTTACGGAGCTTACCACCGGCAGATATGACGACATGGAAGAAAGTACTGATGGAAGAGAATTCATAACAGGTGTAAAATGTGCATCGGGCAAGGTATATCCGGCGGATGCAGTCATCGTTGCGACGGGCGGAATATCATACCCGACGACGGGCTCAACCGGGGATGGCTACGGCTTTGCGGAAAAGACGGGACATACCGTGACGGTACTCAGCCCTGCGCTTGTTCCGTTTACGGTTGCCGAGGAGGATGTAAAGGAGCTTCAGGGACTCGCACTTAAAAATTCAGGCGTGACGATATATGATGGAAAGAAGAAGCTTTATGAGGACTTCGGAGAGCTTTTGTTCACGCATTTCGGTGTTAGCGGTCCGACAGTCTTAAGTGCAAGCAGTTATGTGGCAAAGAAGATTAAAGACCACCCGTTAAGACTAGTGATTGACTTAAAGCCCGGGCTTGACACAGAGCAGCTTGATGCGAGGGTTCTGAGGGATTTTGAAGAGTTTATGAATAAGAATTTTAATAACTCTCTTGATAAGCTTCTGCCTAAGTCGTTGATTCCGGTTGTGATAAAAAGGAGCGGAATTGACGAATACAAGAAGGTTCATGAGATAAGCCGCGAGGAGAGAATGAGGCTTATTGACACGATTAAGAATTTTGAGTTCACTCTCACGGGGCTTCGCGGTTACAACGAGGCTATAGTCACACAGGGTGGTGTGAGCGTAAAGGATGTAGACCCGTCGACAATGGAGTCTAAGAAGGTTAAGGGACTTTATTTTGCGGGGGAGGTGCTTGATCTTGATGCCGTGACGGGAGGCTTTAATTTACAGATTGCATGGTCCACGGGACATCTTGCGGGAGTGAGCGTGTAATCGGTCAGAGCTTTATTGTTAACCCTGAATATAAAATTGGTAATATTAGGCAATTGCGAAACTATATATTTAAAAGCGTACGTTGTACAAATTTAACAATTCACCGCAGGCACGCTTTCGCTACATGAATCACGCAACGGTACATAACGCAGTAAAATACACTGCTTAAGTACCGGCGGCTTCATAGTACCTGCTTGCGAATTTGTTAAATTTGCACAACTGTTTATCGTCAAAATTGCGTTTCGCAATTGCCTAAATTGGGAATATCATAAAAAGGAGAATTTCTAAAATGGCATACAGCATAGCAATAGACGGTCCGGCAGGAGCCGGCAAGAGCACAATAGCAAAGAGAGTGGCTAAGAAGTTAGGTTTCATATATGTTGATACGGGGGCTATGTACCGTGCAATGGCAATATACTTTGTCGACAATGGCATTGACGGCAGGGATGAGAAGGCGGTCTCTGAAGCATGCGCCGGTGTTGACGTAAGGATTGCGTATGAGGACGGGGCACAGCAGGTTATATTAAACGGTGTGAATGTGACTGCAAGACTGAGACATGAGGAAGTGGGGCGCATGGCAAGTGCTGTCGCCGTGTATGCGGCTGTCAGAAGTAAGCTTGTTGAGCTTCAGAGACAGCTTGCAGCCGGAACGGATGTTATTATGGATGGAAGAGACATTGGAACATGTGTGCTTCCCGATGCGACAGTGAAGATATACCTCACTGCAAGTGTTGATGCGAGAGCGAAGAGAAGATACGATGAGCTGGTTGAAAAGGGTGAGAAGCAGGATATGGATGTGATAAAGGCTGACATTGAGAAACGTGATTACAATGATATGCATAGGGATATCTCACCGCTTAAGCAGGCTGATGATGCAGTGCTTCTAGATTCCTCCGATATGAGCATTGAGGAAGTGACTGATGCAATCATGAAGATTTTTAATGATGCACGCGTATAAAATCAGATTAATCAGGAAATGAGGTTTGGTACAGATGGAAGTGATTGTCGCTAAGACGGCAGGTTTCTGCTTCGGAGTAAAGCGTGCCGTCGAGAAGGTATATGCCAATGCTGACAATGAGCATGTATACACATACGGACCGATTATTCACAACGAACAGGTTGTTGCAGACCTTGAAAAGCATGGAGTGAGGGTGGTTGAGGAGGATACGGATTTATCTGTGCTCCCTAAGGGAACGGTTGTGGTGAGAGCCCATGGAGCAAGCCGTGATGAATTTGACAGGCTGCGTAAATCGGGAATGGAGATTGAGGATGCCACCTGTCCGTTTGTCTCTAAGATATACAGAATTGTTGAGGAAGAGTCGGCAGCAGGGCGCACCGTGGTGATTGTCGGCAATGCGGCTCACCCGGAGGTGAAAGGAATAAAAGGCTGGTCCGGAGCGGATACTTATGTTGTGGGAAGTGTGGAAGAGGCAAAAAATATTAATATATTGTCTCAAAAAATAAGTATTGTTTCGCAGACAACATTTAATTTAAAGAAATTTCAAGAAATAGTTGAAATTTTTGATAAAAAGGATTATGATATAAAGTGTTTAAATACGATTTGCAACGCCACTGAAGTTCGGCAGACCGAGGCAAGACAGATAGCTTCACAGGTAGATGCCATGATTGTCATTGGTGGAAAGAACAGTTCCAATACCCAGAAATTGTTTGAGATTTGCAAGGAGGAATGTAGTAATACCTATTATATTCAGACTGCCGAGGACATGGATTTTACAGCAATAAGGGGAATGCAAAGAATAGGAATTACTGCCGGGGCATCAACCCCAAAGAATATTATTGAGGAGGTTCAAACGAGATGTCAGATTTAAGTTTTGAACAGATGTTAGAAGAATCTTTAAAAACAATCAGAACAGGAGAGGTCGTAGAAGGAACAGTCATCGGCGTTAAAGAAGATGAGATAATACTGAACATCGGCTACAAGGCTGACGGTATCATCACCAGAAATGAGTACACTAACACACCTAACGTTGATTTAACCACTCTCGTACATGAGGGCGATAAGATGCAGGCTAAGGTTCTTAAGGTTAATGATGGCGATGGTTATGTTATGCTTACATATAAGAGACTTGCTGCTGAGAATGGTAAGAAGAGACTTGAGGAGGCTTTTGAGAATAAGGAAGTCCTCACCGCTAAGGTTTCACAGGTTACTAACGGAGGTCTTACGGTTGTTGTCGAGGAGACAAGAGTATTCATTCCGTCAAGCCTTGTTTCAGACACATACGAGAAGGATTTAAGCAAGTATGCAGGTCAGGAGATTTCTTTTGTTATCACTGAGTTCAACACAGCTAAGAGAAGAATTATCGGTGACCGCAAGCAGCTTTTGGTTGCTGAGAAGCAGAAGCGTCAGGAAGAGGTTCTTTCTAAGATTTCTGTTGGTCAGACAGTAGAAGGTACAGTCAAGAATGTTACTGATTTCGGTGTATTCATCGATATCGGCGGCGTAGATGGTCTTCTTCACATCTCTGAGATGTCATGGGGAAGAATTGAGAATCCTAAGAAGGTATTCAAGCCGGGCGATACAGTTAAGGCTTTCATTAAGGATATTCAGGGCGATAAGATTGCTCTTTCTCTTAAGTTCGAGGATACCAACCCATGGCCTAAGGCAGAAGAGAAGTATGCAGTAGGCAATGTTGTCAAGGGCAAGGTTGCCAGAATGACAGACTTTGGTGCATTCGTTGAGCTTGAGCCGGGCATTGATGCATTACTTCATGTATCACAGATTGCCTTAGAGCATGTTGACAAGCCGTCAGATGTTCTTAAGATTGGTCAGGAGATTGAGGCAAAGGTTGTTGACTTTAATGCAGAAGCTAAGAAGATCAGCTTGAGCATCAAGGCTTTACTTGCTCCCGCTAAGAATGAGGAGAATGCTGAGGACGAGCAGTAATAATTGATTTTAACGCCACATTTTGAGTGAGATTTCTCTTGAAGTGTGGCGTTTATTGCAGTATTGGAGAATAAGTGCGAAGTTATAAGATATAAAGAGAAATGGGGAATTATTATGGCAATGGATTATGAGGGTTTTAAGAAAAGTGTATATGCCCTTACAAGTATTGATTTGAATGCGTACAAGGAGCGTCAGATGAAGAGACGTATCGATACGCTCATTGCAAAGAATAAGTACAATGGATATGAGGACTATACGGCTGCAATCAAAAAGGATAAAGCACTCTTTGAAGAGTTCGTCAATTATCTTACGATTAATGTGTCTGAGTTTTACAGAAATCCGGAGCAGTGGAAGGTATTAGAGTCCGATGTATTCCCTGAGCTGGTCAAGAAGTACGGAAGTGGTGTCAGAATATGGAGTGCGGCTTGTTCCACAGGCGATGAACCGTATTCGCTTGTAATGCTTCTCTCTAAGTTCATGCCGCTTAACAGAATTAAAATTATTGCAACGGACATAGATGATCAGGTGCTTGACAAGGCGAGAATGGGAATTTACAGGGCACAGAGTTTAAGTGCACTTCCTGAGGAGTTCAAGACAAAATATTTCACCAAGGTTGGAGAGAATTCTTACCAGATTAAAGATGAAGTGAAAAAGTGTGTGGAATTCAAGAAACACAATCTTTTGAAGGATTCGTATCCTACAAGACTCAATTTTATTGTATGCCGTAATGTTGTCATATATTTCACTGAGGATGCTAAGACAGAGATATACAGGAAGTTCTATGATTCACTTGTGCCGGGAGGAACACTCTTCGTCGGAAGTACGGAACAGATTGTAAATTACAGGGATTTAGGCTACACTTCAAGCCGTTCCTTCTTCTATAAGAAACCGGAATAGATGTATTATAATACCCCGAGGCATTTGGATTTGTGGATACCGGATGCTTCGGGGTTTGTGTTATGCATGCTGTTCAGTGAGATGTGTCATAATGTGCAGAATATACTTTTTGATTTCATCGGGATTATTTTTAAGCTCATCTGTAAATTCAAAATAGGTTATTCTGTCATAGTAATCAATTTTAAAATAAGGAGTTATGACTTCGTCATACTGAGGCAGAAAACATCCTGTCTTTTTACTGTAGCAGTTGGCAGCCTTTGCTCTGGTACGGAAGTTCTTATCTACATAGAAGGCAATGCTCTTATGTATCGCCGTGTCCTCCTGCGGTAGATAGTAGTAGTCTTTATAGTTGGAGTAGAAATACTTCAGTTCGTCGGTGTGAGCCTTGACGGTGAGCGATGCCGTATCGGCATACATTGAAAAGTAGGTTGATTCATTTCCAAAGGATATGCGTTTTGGAACAGGTGTTGAAAGCTTTATCGAAAAAACAATTTCGGTTCCGGGTGCCCGTTCAGCGGAATTGTAGGATATTTTTTCTATGTTTTCTATTGTGAAGCCTCCATTGTATACTATTCGATATGACAGCATCGAAAGAAGGGAGGTCATGCCTATGAGGTCCTCGCGGTTGTGCAGAGTAAGGAGGTTAAAGTTCTCATTGGAACGGTTTTCAAGGTATTTAAGATATATATCTATCAATTCACCGCCGTTATATTTGTCCTCACGGTTGATTCCCAAAAATGTTTCAATTGATTTCTGCTTCAGATTAGGTGTGTGCAATATACTTCTGTAAGGCTGGAGCTGCTTATATATGTCAAGGACCGCCATCTGTTCAATAGAGTAGGCAAGTCCGTACATGCGGCATTTCTTCTGAAGATACGGAATATCAAACCCGAGTCCGTTGTAGCATACCAGAAGCTTGTATTTATCTATAAATTCCATGAATGCGACAAGTACATCCTTTTGAGCATCCTTACTGTCCGAAAACCATTGGGTGCAGATAAGCCTGTTCTGCTGATAATATATGCAGCCTATCATGTAGAGAATGGTCGTCTCAGGTGAAAAGCCGGTGGTCTCAATGTCAAAGAAAATTATATCCTCTTTTTTATAGCCTGTATATTCAATGTGTTCAATATTATTCTCAAGCTCTTTTGTAATACACAGCATGACAGCCTCCAAATAAATAATCTAAATATATTATAGCATAAAATATGTACTGTTAAAAAGCACAAAAATATAAAAATATTTTGTGAATTATTTCCAAAGTTAATTAAATAAAGTATTTTGTTAAATTTTAGACTATATTTTGGGAAATGTCTGATATATAATATAGTGCAAATCATGTGTTAAGGAGGGAGAATATGTATGTCGGTGTTGACGTTTAAAGGCGGCGTTCATCCGTTTGACGGCAAGGCTATGTCTAAGGATACACCAATTGAAGAGTTAAAGCCGGGAAAAGAACTGGTATTTATGTTGTCGCAGCATATCGGTGCTCCGGCAGTGCCTCTTGTTGCAAAAGGTGACAGGGTGCTGATGGGGCAGAAGATAGCGGAGGGGCAGGCGTTTATATCTGCCAATATCCACTCGTCGGTATCAGGAACAGTTAAGAGTATTGAACCGAGACTTACAGCGACGGGAATGAAGGTAAACGCTATTGTCGTCGAGAATGATGGTCTGTATGAATCGGTGGAGATTGAGCCTCAGACAAAGAGCATAGATGAACTTGAAGCTTCTGAAATCAGAGCCCTTGTTAAGGAAGCGGGAGTTGTCGGAATGGGTGGAGCAGGATTTCCTACCCACGTAAAGTTAAGCCCTAAGAATGAAGGCGACATTGATACGATTATAGTAAATGGAGCGGAGTGTGAGCCGTATCTTACATCAGATTACCGCAGAATGTTAGAGGAGACGGATAAGCTCATAGACGGACTTAAGATTGTTCTCAGAATTTTCCCAAAGGCAAAGGGGCATATTGCAATAGAGGATAATAAGCCTGATGCGATAAAGCTGTTAAAAGAGAGGACACAGGGAGAGGACAGGATTGTTGTCGATGCGCTTAAGACAAAGTATCCTCAGGGCGGTGAGCGCTGCCTCATCTATGCGGTGGCAAAGCGGAAAATCAATTCTTCGATGCTCCCGGCAGATGCGGGATGTATTGTACATAATGTAGATACAATAGTGTCAATTTATAATGCGGTCATGGAGAAAAGGCCTCTGACGAAGCGCATAGTGACAGTTACCGGCGATGCGGTCAAAAATCCGAGAAATTTTCTGGTGTATGTCGGAACACCGTACACCGAGCTGGTTGAGGCGGCAGGCGGATTTGTAAGTGAGCCTGAGAAGATGATTTCGGGCGGACCGATGATGGGATTTGCGATGTACAGCCTCAATGTGCCTGTAACTAAGAACACGTCATCCCTGCTTGCATTTGTGCATGACACTGTTAAAGATAAGACTGAGAGCCCTTGCATAAGATGCGGACGCTGCGGTGAGGTATGCCCTGAGAATCTTCTTCCGGCAAAGCTCTCCACGCTCGCAAGAAGAGGTGCCATGGATGCCTTTGTTGCCGGCTACGGCATGGAATGTGTTGAGTGTGGCTGCTGTTCATATATATGTCCTGCCGAAAGACAGCTCACACAGTCCATAAAGGCAATGCGAAAAATGGTAATGGCTGAGAGAAGAAAGAAATAGGAGGAAGAAGCGGTATGGCTTATGTATCATCATCACCACATGTGAGTGATAAGACAACAACCCGGACGATAATGCTTGACGTGATTATAGCACTTCTTCCGGCGACGATATTTGGTATTTATAATTTTGGCTGGAGGGCGGCAATTATAGTTGCCGTGTCCGTGCTTTCCTGCGTGGGAGCTGAGGCTGCCTACGAATTTTTGACGAAGAAGCCAATAACGGTAGCTGACTTGAGTGCGGTTGTCACGGGACTTCTGATAGCGCTTAACATGCCGTCGACAATGCCTGTCGGGCTTGTCATTTTGGGCTGTCTGTTTGCGATAATTGTAGTGAAACAGCTTTTTGGCGGACTTGGACAGAACTTTATGAACCCTGCGCTTGCGGCAAGATGCTTCCTACTCATCTCATTTGCAGGACACATGACGAACTTTGTATATGACGGAGTTTCATCGGCGACACCGCTTGCTGTGCTTAAGGCGGGGGGCGAGGTGGATGTGCTCTCAATGTTCATCGGCACTATCGGCGGAACCATCGGAGAGACGTCGGTTATCGCTATTTTAATCGGTGCAGCTTATCTTCTCATAAGAAAGGTAATTTCCATCAGAATACCTCTTGCGTATATCGCGACATTTGCAGTATATACACTTCTCTTTGGCGGAAGAGGCTTCGACCTTACATATCTTGTAGCAGAGCTTTGCGGCGGCGGACTCATGCTCGGTGCATTCTTTATGGCTACCGATTATGTGACCAGCCCTGTGACTAAGAACGGAAAGATTGTGTTTGGAATAATTCTTGGTATTCTCACCGGAATATTCAGATTCCAGGGCAACTCCGCGGAGGGAGTATCCTACGCAATCATTTTCTCCAATCTTTTAGTGCCTATTATTGAGAAGCTGACAGCTCCTACAGCGTTCGGCATAGTGAAGAAGAGCACAAAAGCCGGGAAGGAGGATAAGTAGATGAAAAGAATTATCAAAGATACGCTTGTCCTCTTTGCGATAACACTTATCGCAGGACTGCTTCTCGGAGGGGTATACAAGATTACGAAGTCCCCGATTGAGGCGCAGGCAAAGGCTAAGACGGAGAAAGCATACAAGGCGGTTTTTCAAAAATATTATGAGCAGGTTACGGATGCGGAGGGTGCTGCAGACAGTATCGTATCAGCGATGAGCTTTGACGAGTGGAGTGAAGAGTCGTTGTCAGCCCAGGCTGCCGGCTTCATGTCGGAGCTTGGCGACAACACCGCGAACACTCTTGATGCGGTTGTGACGGCTTACGGCAGCGACGGCAATGTGGCAGGCTATGTCGTGACAATCACCAATTCCGAGGCCTACGGCGGAAGCATACAGATGTCAGTCGGAATACTTGTCGACGGAACGGTTGCGGGTGTTGAGATTCTCTCTATCAGTGAGACACCGGGACTTGGAATGAACGCTCAGAATGACAGCTTTCTCGGTCAGTTTACGGGTGTAATGACAGATGTGTTCTCCTACACCAAGACGGGTAAGCAGGCGGACAATGAGATTGATGCAATCTCCTCTGCCACCTACACTACAAAATCAATGACCAATGGTGTCAATGCCGCGCTCGCCGCATACAGAGCCATTCTAAAGAGCTCCGTTGTCGGTGCGGTGGACGGAGCATGTCAGGTGTGCGCTGTAGATGAAAAAGGAGGTGCCGTAAATGAATAAATGTGTTGAACGTCTTTACAACGGCATTGTAAAGGAGAATCCTACATTCGTGCTCATGCTCGGTATGTGTCCTACGCTTGCCGTAACGACAGCTGCGATTAACGGTGTCGGCATGGGACTTGCGTCGACAGTGGTTCTTACATTGTCCAATATTATGATTTCAATGCTGCGAAAGGTAATTCCGGGAAGAGTGAGAATGCCGGCATTTATCGTTATCGTAGCGACCTTCGTTACTGTGGTTGACTTTCTCATGCAGGCGTACTGCCCACCGTCACTCTATGATGCACTCGGAATATATATTCCGCTCATCGTGGTTAACTGTATTATTCTCGGGCGTGCGGAGGCTTACGCTTCAAAGAATCCTGTGCTTCCGAGTATGTTTGACGGACTTGGAATGGGACTCGGATTTACGGTCGGACTTACGGTTCTTGGTGCATTCAGAGAGCTTATCGGCGCGGGTACGGTATTCGGACTTCATATCATGCCGGCTTCATACGAGCCTATGATTATATTCATTCTTCCTCCGGGAGCGTTCTTTGTTCTTGCAGCACTTGTTGCCATTCAGAACAAGTTCAAGAATAAAAAGAAGAAGGAGTACTCAGACATTGAAATCTGCAAGGATGGCGGCTGTGCTTCATGTACCAACATGATGTGCGGCGGAAGAATCTTTGCGGAGAATCAGAATGAAGATGTTTCTAAGGCTGAAAGCACTGTTAAGAAGGAGGAAGGCTGATGAAGGAGTTAATTCTTATTGCGATAGGCTCTGCACTTGTAAATAATGTTGTGCTCAGCCAGTTTCTTGGTATCTGTCCTTTCCTTGGAGTTTCCAAAAGAACGGACACTGCGGCAGGTATGGGAGGGGCGGTAATCTTCGTAATCACGATATCGTCACTTCTTACGAGCATAATATATAATTACCTGCTTGTGGGATTACATATTGAATATCTGAAGACCATCGTTTTTATTCTTGTGATTGCAGCACTTGTGCAGTTCGTTGAGATGTTCCTTAAAAAGACCAGCCCGGCACTGTATAAATCACTCGGAGTGTATCTTCCGCTCATCACGACCAACTGCGCCGTGCTCGGAGTTGCACTTACGAATGTGCAGAAGGACTATGGTATTCTGCCATCCGTTGTGAACGGATTCGCAACTGCCGTGGGCTTTACAATATCAATCGTAATTCTTGCAGGTGTGAGAGAGCGTATTGAATACAATGACATTCCGGAGAGCTTTAAGGGAACGCCAATTGTCCTTGTAACAGCGGGACTTATGGCCATAGCTTTTATGGGCTTTTCCGGTATTATCTAGGGAGGTGCGGCAATGAACGGAGTATTGATCGCGGCGGCTGTCGTAGGTATATTGGGAATTGTTATCGGCGTTTTTCTTGGAGTTTCAGGTGCGAAGTTCGAGGTTAAGGTCGACGAGAGGGAGACTCTTGTGCGTGAGCAGCTTCCGGGAAACAACTGTGGAGGCTGCGGTTATGCGGGCTGTGATGCATATGCTAAGGCTATCGTCGAGAGCGGTGCACCGATTAATCTGTGTGCAAGCTGCAGTGCCGGTAATCTTGAGGTGATTTCATCAATTATGGGTGTTGAGGCGGAGGCTGCCGAGAAGAAGGTTGCCTATGTGAAGTGCTCGGGCGACTGCGATAAGGCAAAGACCAACTATGTGTACACGGGAATTGAGGACTGTAAGATTGCGGCGCAGATGCAGGGCGGCGGTCCTAAGGCATGCTCTTACGGCTGTCTCGGCTACGGAAGCTGTAAAAAGGCATGTTCATATAACGCTATCACAATAGTGAACGGGCTGCCAGTTGTGGATGAAGAAAAATGTGTCGGCTGCGGAAGCTGTGTGGTTACATGTCCTAAGCAGCTTATGGCACTCCGCCCGGTTAGAAAGAGAACGGTTGCTCTCGCATGTAACTCACCTGAGAAGGGTAAGCCTGTCATGGATGTCTGCTCGGCGGGCTGTATCGGCTGTACGCTCTGCACGAAGGAGTGTCCGTTCGGTGCAATCACGATGAACGGGAACATTCCTGTGATTGATTATGAGAAGTGCAAGGGCTGCGGCAAGTGTGCGCTGAAGTGCCCGAAGAAGGTAATTAAGCTGGTGCAGGGGTAAGGGGGACTGCAGCCAATGGTCTCAGAGCTGTAATGTGTATGCATTGCGGCTCTGAGTTTTTTATATTAAGAAAAATATTATGATGAAAAATTTACAATTTGAGTGTATAACGGATTATATTTATACATATCAGCTCCGTTGTACGAAGCGAGGTGTTCTAATGTCTCTGTTTTTTTGCCGTCTGTTTGTTAAAAACTACCGTTTACGTTAAAATAGTGGATAATGTTTTTTTTGAATATATAATGAGAGACAGAAAGGAGGTAAGGTATGAAGCTGAATATCAAGATTGACACATCGGTTGAGGAGCCGGAGGCATTGATTATCACTCCGAGGATGAGTGAAGAGGTTAATAAAATTGTTGATTACATAGGGAGGCTTAACGGAGAGCCAACGGTGATTTCGGATGTGAAGGATGACAAGGTGGAGATACTGGAGCAGGGTGAGTTTATAAGGGCTTATGCGGAGGGAGGAAAGGTATTTGTAAGAACGGAGAAGGGTCTGTATCAGATCAGACTTCGATTGTATGAGCTGGAGGAACGCTTGGATGGCAGTATATTTGTGAGAATTTCCAATTCGGAAAAGGTATATGTCGTGGAAAATACGAATTTCCAAAATAAAAGAAAAGCTTATAAAAAATGAGTGAAAGAGAATGTGACGGCGGGTGGAGCGTCAATAATAAAATATAATGGCAAGTTTGCGGGATGTGTGGTAAAATATCAGAGAAAAATTTGAAAATTATCGTAAGCACCGAGCATAATACAATGAAAAAAATATCAAAAATTCGTGAAAATGACATACTTTTGGGTGCGGGGCTTCTTTTGGGAGCCATGTGTCTTTGGTGTGTCATTTATTTTGCGGGGAGAAATATGGACAAAAATGCGCTCACGGTTGTGATTACCGTGGACGGGCAGGAGTATTACACGGGAAGTTTGATTGAAAGCGGAGCAGGGGAGAACAATACGGGAAGTACCGTTGGCAATAAAAGAGAGATAGATATCGATGGTCACAATAAGGTGGTTATCGCAGACGGCGAGGTGTGGATGGAGTCCGCCGACTGCCCGGATAAGCTGTGTATTTCGCAGGGAAAGATAAGCAAGACGGGGCAGACGATTATATGTCTGCCGAATAAGACCATGGTGACGATTAAAGGGGGAAAGAGCGAATATGACGGGGTGGCACAGTGAAAAAGACGGATATTAAAAGGGTTGCCTTCTGCGGTATGTTAACCGCCGTGGCGATTATAATGGGGTACATAGAGAGCTTTATAGTGATACCGGGGCTGCTGCCGGGAATGAAGCTTGGGCTTGCCAACTGCGTCATACTTTTTGTGCTCATGAGATATGGGCTGACGAGTGCGGCACTTGTGAGCCTTGTTAGAATAATTGTTGTGAACAGTCTGTTCGGCAACATGACGGCTGCGGCGTTTTCGCTTGCGGGGGCGGCGCTTAGTATATTTGTTATGGGCCTGCTTAAAAAGAGCGGACGCTTTTCAACGGTCGGAATGAGCCTTGCGGGAGGTGTGGCACATAATCTGGGGCAGGTGCTTGTGGCAGTGCTTATATTAGATAATGTGGGAATGTTCTGTTATTTTCCGATGCTGATTGTGGCAGGTGTTGCAGCGGGAGTTTTTGTGGGAATACTTGCGGGACTTGTAATCAGTAAAATGGATAAAGTTACTAAAATGTAGCTAAGAAATGAAAACAGCATGTAAATCGTTCAGTTTGCTGAACGAGTGGATTGCGAATGTCTGCTTTACCACTAAAACGGCTCACGCGTAAGCATGAGCCGTTTTAGTATGTAAAAAATCATTTTTGCCGGAATATCTCTTCAAGATCCCTTTTGACAGCCTGTTCCTCAAGCTTCAGTTCAGGATGTTCCTCAATCTCTTCCTTGATGAACATTAGTAAGAAGCTGATAAGAAGGAGCCCGCTTGAAAGCCATATAGTGTGCATGCCAAGCTTCGGTATGAAAAGGCTTCCGATGCCTGCGCCTATCGCAAACAGAAAGATTATACCAAAGTAATGTGATGATTTATATAGTATCTCTTTGTTGCGTGTCTTGCGGTATGCACACAGGGAATCCATGCCGCTTCGGAGATTTCCGATACACATGGTGCTTGCATATGCGTATCCGTTCACCTTTCGGAAGGTCTGAACCTGCATAGCACAGGAGAAGGAGACTATTGCGTTGGCTATGAGGTTCATGTTCCCGGGCATGAAGCCGACGAAGAAGAGAAGTATAATCTCAAGGATTAACACAAGCTGTCTCCAGTGTATGCGTCGGGCATTCTGATAACGCTCACGGATAAGTTCGGCGGCTGCCACACCGAGTGCAAAAAATATGAGCGGAACAAGGTAGTGCATTCCGGCACGGAAATTCCCTTCAAAAATATGCTGGCTTAAAAGGACAATGTTTCCCGTCTGTGCGTTGGCAAATACCTTTCCTCTGGAAATATAGGTGTAGGCATCCTGAAGTCCGCCTGACAATGATAAAAATGATGCTGTGAGGAACGCCTCCGACATCTGTTTGTGTGATTTTAACCTTGATGATAGTTTCATAGCTGCTCCTAGAATATGTTATATAATACTTTCTGAATAATAGCAGAAATATATAATTACGTCAAACATTAAGGTTGCAAAACTGTCATTTTAAGGTTATTATATAAACAAATGTTTTGGTGCGGGACGGTACCTGACAGAATATCATTTGTTTTTGAAAGGACTTAATTTAATTATGAAGGGTGAAGTATTCCAGATATGCAGTATAGTTACATCCGCAAAGAATGCGTTAAATACAAAGACATTTATACAGTATGAACCGCTCAGCTATGAGCGCAGCACGGTCTTTCAGTTCGTGCCTGAGACAGAAGGCGAAAAGGGCGAGATTATAGAGGATGTCGAGGGCTGGTATGCAAGATGTGTGTATAACGGTATGGATGACATAAAGATACTTGCACCGACAGGCGTCAAGGACAGAAGAATACTCGGCTTTGTGAACACATCCCAGAACATTATGCTCTGCTTTTATCCTGGCGATGTCATACATATGTGGATGCCGAGATGGATTCCTGACAAGGATAAGAAGGGCTGGAGAATAATTTTTCAGGAAAAGGTATGGGAGAACCATCCGACAGGAAAGCCTGTATATAAGGATAACACGGAAGAATTCAAGCAGGTTCTCGGAGATATCGGAAAGTTTGCAAGAGAAATCGGCTTTGAACATTGGGGACAGGTGTTTGACCGCTCAATCAGTATGCTCAATGGTGATTTTGACTATGAGACGTATGATAAGGAGGTTGAGGAGAAGTTCAGACAGATGGGAAGAATTGTTCCGGCAAGAAAGCATCTTGATATTCCGGGACATAATAAGGATTTGTTCGAGGCGGCTTCTAATGCGGATGTGTTTGGCGGTATGGGATCCTGGAATGACTCTCCGGCAGGTGCGGCGGCGGAGAAGGGCAGAGAGAAAGAATACAATGAGCTGTCTGACAAGCTGTTTAATCAGATTGCGATTGCTGTAATGTATTCCATAAATCAGTGGTAGGTTAAGGATATGATTTCATATATTAAGGGTGAATTGGTTGAGGTTACGGAGAATTCCATAGTCTTAGATCATCAGGGAATGGGATTTTCCATAATGATGCCCGGGTCAATACTTGATAAGCTTCCACAGATTGGAAGTGAACTCAAGGTGCATACATATCTGTATGTAAAGGAGGATATTCTTGACCTGTACGGATTTCTCACAAGGGATGACTTAAAGATTTTTAAGCTTCTCATCACTGTGAACGGAATCGGACCGAAGGGTGCGCTTGCAATTTTGTCGGCACTGTCGCCGGATGACTTAAGATTTGCAGTACTCGCGGGGGATGCCAAGACGATATCTAAGGCACCCGGAATAGGAAGCAAGACGGCACAGAAGCTTATAATTGAGCTCAAGGACAAGCTTAAGATAGAGGATGTGCTTGACGGTGCAGGTGAGGGCTATGTCTCACAGGATAACATGGCGGATACGGCATCAGCTGAGGCGGTTATGGCACTGACTTCACTTGGATATTCGGCGGCTGATGCAACAAGGGCTGTCAGGATGGTTGAGAATGTACAGAGTATGGACTCGGAGGCAATTCTTAAGGCGGCACTTAAGAAGCTGGCATTTATGTAGAGATTAAGAGGTAATTGCAGATGGAGAAGAGGATGATTTCCACTGAGTTTACGGAGGAGGATATGCCTATTGAGGCAGGTCTTCGTCCGCTTACACTGGCTGATTACATCGGTCAGGAGAAGGTGAAAAAGAATCTCAAGGTATATATTGAGGCAGCCAGGAGCAGGCAGGAGGCACTTGACCACTGCCTTTTTTACGGTCCTCCGGGACTTGGAAAGACTACGCTTGCGGGTATTATCGCAAATGAGATGGGGGTGCATCTTAAGATAACATCGGGACCGGCGATTGAGAAGCCGGGAGATATGGCGGCGATTCTCAATAATCTGCAGGAGGGCGATCTGCTCTTTGTGGATGAGATTCACAGGCTCAACAGACAGGTTGAGGAGGTTCTCTATCCGGCGATGGAGGATTTTGCGATTGATATAATGATTGGCAAGGGTTCATCGGCACGTTCAATACGTCTTGATCTTCCTAAGTTCACGCTTGTGGGGGCAACCACAAGAGCAGGACTTTTGACGGCACCGTTAAGAGATCGATTCGGTGTTATATGCAAGATGGATTTTTATACAGAGGATGAACTTAAAAGCATTATACTTCGTTCTGCACAGGTGCTTGGTGTGGAGATAGATGATGCGGGTGCGTGTGAGATGGCAAGAAGGTCGAGAGGAACTCCAAGACTTGCCAACAGACTGTTGAAGAGAGTCAGGGATTTTGCACAGGTTCAGTATAATGGCAGGATAGATTATGAGGTGGCGAGAGCATCGCTTGACAGGATGGACGTGGATAAGCTTGGACTTGACAGAAGTGATAGACTGCTTTTGTCGACAATTATGGAGAAATTCTCAGGCGGTCCGGTGGGGCTTGACACTTTGGCGGCGGCTATAGGTGAAGATGCCGGGACGATAGAGGATGTATATGAGCCGTATCTTATACAGAACGGGCTTATCAACCGCACGCCGAAGGGGCGTGTTGCCACTGAACTGTGTTATAAGCATTTTGGCATAAGCAGGTAGAATATGGATGGAATGAAAGTAATTGCCCATATATACACGGATTTTGATGAAAAGTTCGGCATACCAAGGCAGAGCGGAATTGTGGAGGCAAGCAGAGGACGTATTGTATTTGAACCTGAGTACAGGAATGAGGACGCACTGCTTGGCATTGAAGGTTACTCGCATTTATGGCTCGTGTGGAAATTTTCAAAAAGCGTGAGGGACGGATGGAGTGCGACCGTGCGGCCGCCGAGGCTTGGAGGCAACAAGCGTATGGGTGTATTTGCAACGCGCTCTCCGTTCAGGCCGAATCCGATAGGCTTGTCGAGTGTGCGGTTATTGGAAGTAAGACACGGCACGGAGAATGGTGCGGAGCTTATTGTCTCGGGAGTTGATATGTTAAGCGGAACACCGGTTTATGATATCAAGCCATATCTTGCGTATACGGACAGTCATGCTGACGCAGTCGGGGGATTTGCGGATGAGGTCATGGAATATAAAGTTCAGGTAAATATTCCGGCGGATATCGAGGAGAAAATCATTGCTGACGGACATTATGAACTTAAGGAGCTTTTGGCACAGGATCCAAGACCCGGGTATAAGAATGATGCGGAGGATTCACGGAGAGTATATGGAATGAGTTATGCGGGACATAATGTGAAATTTACGGTCAGTGAAGGCGTGCTCACGGTCGTAGCGTATGAAAGCATATAGTTTTTAAAGTATATAAAGTTTAGGTTATAAGAAAAGCATCAAATTTTTATTGTGTGACGTAATTTTATGTGTTATACTTTATAATATGATATCAGGGTCAAAAGGTCAGAAGTCCGATGCAAGCTTGCTTGCGTGAGGATTTTTGACGTTGTGACCCGCCAAAAATATGAGTAAGTAGCCATTTTTCAAAGAAAAATGTGCGAATTACGAATGTTATTGAGAATTGTGGGAGCACGCAGTGCAGAGCAATTCGATATCATAGAGGTCAAAATACCTTTTGACCTCAACATCATAATATGTATGTACAATAAGGATAAGGAGTGGATTGTATGTCGGCAAAAAACGAGGCGGAAGTGCTGATAGGCGGCAAGGTGCTGACACTTAGCGGCTACGAGAGTCAGGAATATTTACAGAAGGTAGCTGCTTATTTGAATAATAAGCTGACGGATTGCAAGCAGTCGGAATCATTCAGAAGACAGGCTTTGGAGCTTCAGAACATTATGATCCAATTGAATATAGCGGATGATTATTTTAAGGCTAAGAAGATAGCTGATACTCTTGAGGGGGATCTTGAGAGCAAAGACAAGGAAATCTATGACCTTAAGCATGAGCTTATTGCCCTCCAGATTAAGTTTGATAATCAGGCAGGAGAGATTAAGCAGCTTAAGAAGGATATACAGGAATATCAGAATACTATTATCAAGCTGGAGACGCAAAAGGATACGAAGGATTGATTATCGGGGGATTTCCGCATGGAAAGCCCCCGTTTTTGGGTTTTTATGAGAGAATACGGAGGCTGTTATGGCAGTTAATTATGATGACAAAATAAAGGCAGAGATATTAGCACCTGCCGGGACTTATGAATGTTTCAGGGCGGCAATAAATGCCGGGGCTGATGCGGTTTATCTTGGCGGAAGTATGTTCGGGGCGAGAGCCTTTGCGGGAAACTTTGCCGAGGATGAGCTGTTAAAGGCGATCAAGACAGCACATCTGTATGGAAGAAAGGTGTATCTGACGGTCAATACACTGCTTAGAAATGATGAGATAACAAGACTTGGGGATTATATCAGGCCTTATTATGAGGCGGGGCTTGATGCCGTGATTGTTCAGGATTACGGCGTGTTCTCAGTGCTCCGCGATAATTTCCCGGGACTTGCTCTTCATGCGAGCACTCAGATGACCATAACAGGAAAGTACGGTGCACGGCTTTTAAAGGAGATGGGAGCTGACAGGGTTGTGACTGCAAGAGAGCTGTCGGTTGCTGAAATCAGGGATATACACGATAATGTGGATGTGGAGATAGAGAGCTTTGTACATGGTGCACTGTGTTACTGCTATTCGGGACAGTGCCTGTTAAGCAGCATGATAGGCGGAAGAAGCGGTAACCGCGGGCGCTGTGCGCAGCCGTGCAGACTGCTCTATGGCATGAACGGTGGCAATGAGGCATATCTGTTAAGTCCTAAGGATATGTGCACGATAGAATCAATTCCGGATATCTTAGAGTCGGGAGTATACTCACTTAAGATCGAAGGAAGAATGAAGAGTCCTGAGTATGTGGCAGGGGTAACGGCGGCATACAGAAAATATGTCGATATGTACCTTGAAAAGGGACGTGAAGGATTTCATGTCGATAAAGATGACATCAAAAAGCTTATGGATTTGTATAATCGTGGAGGCTTCTGCAAGGGATATTATTATTCACATAATGACAAAAATATGATGACATTTGACAGGCCTAATCATCGTGGAATTATGGTCGGAACAGTCAGGAATGGGGAGCTTATTCTCATAGAGCCGGTAAACGCGGGAGATGTGCTGGAGTTTTGCGACGGAAGCGAGTACACGGTGCCAGGCTCAAAGAAGGACGGAAAGCTGCTGCTTCCCAAGGGCTTTGCAAGGAATGTGAAGAATTCATCGCCGGTGTACAGAACAAGAAATAATGCCCTCCTTTCAGATATAAGAGCGGGATATATTGATAACGATGTCAGGCTTCCTGTAAGAATGAGTATATACCTTGCACCTGGTGAGCAGGCAAGGCTTACCGTGAGTCTTAAAAAGAATTATGATGAAGAGAATGTCGAGAATAAGGAGGTTACGGTATATTCGGAGGTCATTGAAGCATCGGATAAGCACCCGGCTTCAAGAGCGGATGTATTAAAACAGCTTAAGAAGCTTGGAACAACCATATTCTCATGCGAAGATGACGATATTATAACGGATATTCAGAGAAATCCGTTTGTTCCGGTGAAGCTTTTAAATGATTTAAGAAGAAATGCACTTGAAAAATTAGAGGGTACGATGATTGGGGGCAGCTCAGAGCATAAGCATAATGGCACACGGGAAGAATCAGGTGTGACAGAGAATATAAGTATGCTGAAGCCTGACAGCCTGCATTCAAATAATACAAAGAACGGAACCTTTAACGTTCTTGTAATGACACATAAGCAGTTAAGTGCCGTACTGCGTGTGGCAGAGCGTAAAAATGCCATAGCACTGGTATATGTATCGACTGAGCTTGAGGGCATTGACGGTGCGCTCAGGATGAAGAGCATGATTGACAGTCATAATGAGAAAAATCCCGGTAATGAACTTGGCGCATACCTTGCAATGCCATATATATTCAGAAAAAATACGGCTGCAATATATGATTCGAGATTAAAGGATACTGAGAATGCCGGCTTTGACGGTATGCTTATAAGGAGCCCTGAGGAGCTTATGTATGTGAGGGAGAAGGGCTTGTATGATCTGTATCATGGAGACATAACTGCCGATTACAATATGTATACTTACAATAAAGATGCCGTGTCTGCGTATGAGACACTTGGAATAAAGAATTTCACATTGTCCGAGGAGCTGAATGCAGGACAGCTTAAAGGCCTGCTAAAGAGCATCAGAGGGGAAAACATATATACTGAAAAGCTTGTGTACGGTTATGTTCCGCTCATGGTTACTGCCGGCTGCACGCTCAAGTATGTCTCAAAGGACAAGCCGTGCGGCAGAGCGGGTGTATACAGTCTCAGGGACAGGAAGGGCAAGATGCTTTCTGCAATTAACTGCTGCCATTATTGCTATAATCTTATATACAACAGCGTGCCGGAATTTCTTTTAGACAAGCTTTGCGAGTTAAAAGATATGGGAGTTGATGGTATGAGAGTGGCATTTTCTGTTGAGAATGAAGAGGAGACACAGGCTGTGCTTGAACTTGCGGTTAATGCAGCGGCGGGAGACCGTTCGATAGAGGCAGGACGAGGTGCTGATGGATATACAAGAGGACATTATAACAGAGGAGTTGATTGATTGACTAACATAACGACTATTAATATAATTACTGCCGTATCAAAGTATATTTTCATACTCCTGGGAGCAGTTTTCTGCCTTCATGGATTTTTAGGGCATGTTTTTTATAAAAAGAGAAGAGCGCAGGGAAAGTTAAGAAAAGGAATTGTTCAGATAATTATCGTCCTGTTTATGACTGTTCTGGGAAATATTGTTCTGTTTTTGAACCGGCAGGATTTTTTGTTTATTGTTTTTTTGTTTATGGAGATTTTTTATTTTTTCTTTCTGCTCAATATTTTTCCTATGATTTACAGAAAGTGCAACAGAATCCTGTTAAATGACATGGCCTTTCTGATGTGTGTAGGCATGATTATGCTTGCAAGGCTTGATACGGATAAGCTGATAAGACAGTATGTTCTTATATGGGCGGGAACGATTATACTTCTTCTGGTTCCGATAGTTGTCGAGAAGCTGCATTTTCTTATAAAGCTTGATGTGCTTTACTGCATAGCCGGTATCGTGCTGCTTGGTTTTGTTTTTGTTATGGGAAACACGGTTTACGGGGCAAATCTGTCAATAAATATCGGAAGCTTTTCATTGCAGCCGTCCGAGTTTGTAAAGCTGACGTATGTTATGTTCATAGCGTGCATGCTGTATAAGGGGACATCGACAAAAAAAGTTGTTATAACGTCTGTATGTGCGGCGGCACATGTTCTTATACTTGTGGCGTCAAATGACCTCGGCGCGGCACTTATTTTCTATGTGACTTATGTTGTGATGCTTTACGATGCAACACACAGGCACAGATATCTTGTTCTTGGAGGATTGTGCGGAATCGTTGCGGGAGTCGGGGCATATTTTGCGGTGGCCCATGTGCGGGTCAGAGTCGATGTGTGGCTTAATCCGTTCAAGTACATTGACGGAAAGGGGTACCAGCTTGTTCAGTCGATATATGCCATAGGAAACGGAAGCTGGTTTGGAACAGGTCTTACAAAAGGACTTCCGGGTTCGATTCCCGTTGTCACCAAGGATTTTATTTTTCCGGCAATCTCCGAGGAGTTCGGAGGTCTCTTCGGAATTCTTGTAATAATGGTATGTCTTAATGTGTTCCTTGAGATTATAACCGTTCTCTCAGAGAGCAGGGATACATTTAACAGACAACTGTTAGGCGGATTCGGAATAATGTATATTTTTCAGTGCTTCCTTAACATAGGAGGTACAATCAACTGTATACCGAGCACGGGCGTTACGCTCCCGTTCGTGAGCTATGGAGGAAGTTCGGTAATCAGTTCGATGATTATGATTGCGATTATACAGGGAGTTGCGGCTAAGAATCTTGAACCTGAGAATGATGAGGTGAATGTACGCTCGCCGAGGATGGTTGTCGGGAGTCTTGCGCTGGTGCTTCTGATAAGTGGTTTCTATATATACAGTCTTGCGTCGTTTGATGAAAATATACTTGACAGTACCTACAACAGAAGATTGAGCAAGATGAAGGAACAGACGATGCGCGGTTCCATATATGCGGAATCGGGTGAGGAGCTTGCGTATACGGACACGGAGGATTCGGGTGCGGAAAACAGAGTGTACAATTACGGCAGACTATTTTCACATGTTATCGGGTATACCTACGGCGAAGGAGCAGGTCTTGAGGGAGTGCTGGACTATCAGCTTTCAAGGAGCAGTGACACATTTGACAATAAGCTTCATGCGGAGCTTACGGGGCAAAAGTATCGTGGTAACAGCGTTGTCACCACACTCGATTTCGACATGCAGCTTGCAGCATACAATGCGCTGGGAGAAAATGACGGGGCGGTTGTGGTGATGGACAGAAACGGAGCAATAATTGCCATGGTGTCAAAGCCGGACTTTAATCCTAACACATTTATGACTCAGGGAGTTGACCAGGATGCGGATGCACCGCTTCTAAACAGAGCGGTTTCGGGGCTTTATCCGCCGGGTTCGACATTTAAGACGCTTACGCTTCTCTCTTATTACAGAGAATGTGTTGAGAGCGAAAATTTTGATAGCTTTGCACAGTTCGTGTATGAATGTAATGGCGTATTTACGAAGGATAATATATCAATCGCATGCGTCGGACATACATCACATGGGAGTGTTGACACATACGGTGCATTCGCACATTCCTGCAACGGCGCGTTTATAACGATGGGACTTGATACTGAGATTACGCGGAGCATTGCAACGGCGGAGGAACTTCTGTTCAACCGGGAGCTTCATTATCATGACGGAATAGGACTTGTCACTGCAAAATCCCAATATGTGCTTGACAATGAGTCGGCTGAGTGGGAGATAATGCAGACGAGCTTCGGACAGGGAAATACCCTTATCACACCGATTCACAATGCACTGATAATGCAGGCTGTGGCAAATGGCGGAGTGCTGTATGAGCCGTATATCGTAAGCGGAATACTTTCACCGGACGGAGATGCTGTGTATTCCTATGACGGAAGTTCGGGAGGGGAATATTACGGAAGTGTTATGAGCGGCGACGAGGCAAAGATGCTTTCCGAGCATCTTGCCGAGGTTATAGAGGTCAGTTTTTCACATGTATTTTCGGATGCATTATATACCGTGTGCGGCAAATCGGGTACTGCACAGTATGGAACGCAGGGGTATGAACATTCTCTTTTTGCGGGATATATGTCGGAGGATGAGCCTGAGATAATAGTGAGCGTTGTGCTTGAAGGCTACAATAAGAACGGAGCACCTGACAGATATGCGGTTAATGTCGCAAGAGATATTTTTGATGCATGGTATGATAAAAAACATTGATATTGTTTGAAAACTGGTTTATACTATACTCAAGTCATATGTGACACACCATGATACAGGAGGAATTGCAGTGATAGAAGCAACGAGCTGTGGCGGTGTGGTTATATTCAGAGGAAAGATACTTGTTCTTTACAAGAATTACAGGAACAAGTATGAAGGCTGGGTGCTTCCGAAGGGAACCGTCGAGGAAGGCGAAGATTATAAGGAGACGGCACTTCGTGAGGTGAAGGAAGAGACAGGAGTATCAGCCCAGATTATCAAGTATGTAGGCAGAAGCCAGTACACTTTTTCGGTGCCGTCGGATGTGGTGGACAAGGAGGTCCACTGGTATCTGATGATGGCTGACAGCTATTACAGCAAGCCGCAGAAGGAGGAATTTTTTGAGGATTCGGGATATTATAAGTTCCACGAGGCGTATCATCTTCTCAAGTTTTCTAATGAAAAACAGATTTTAGAGAAGGCGTATGCAGAGTATCTTGAACTCAAGAAAGCGAATCTGTGGGGTAACAGAAAGTATTATTAGTCATATTCGCCACTTATGATGAACAAAAAATAACCGCGGAATCAACCGCGGTTATTTTTTAGTGCGGATGGCGGGAGTCGAACCCGCACGATGTTGCCATCGGCAGATTTTGAGTCTGCTGCGTCTGCCATTTCGCCACATCCGCGCACTTGTACATAATAACAGATAAGGAAGAAAAAAGCAAATGTTTTTTTCGATGCTTGAAAAAATAAATGGTTGCTCTTAATGATACATTGTGCTAAAATAACTGTATTATGCGGTTTTACAGAGCGCAGACTGATGAGAGAGGCGGATTTATATGGCAGAAAGCAGCGGAAAATATGACTCTGACGACAGTGTTTTTTTGGACTTTGGACCTGAACCGATAGGCAAGGACGTGTATGATGAGGTTGTCAACAAGGAACTTGAGGCGGCGAGGGAGCAGACGGGAAAACATAAAAGAAAATACACGGGAGTACGGAGAGATGCAAGGAAACATAATTTTGCATTTACATCAAAAATAAAGAAGATTAAAAAGATAATTACATTGGCCTTTGGTATTGTATTACTGATTGGAGTACTTTATATCGGTATCAATGCGTTTGTAACTAACTATTACGGAGATAATGAACTTATAAACTCTATTAAATATGTCGGTTACAAGGCAGTGGAAGGCTATGAAGATATAGATGCGTTCGACTGTATTGACTTAGACATTGATAATTGTTCGGTAACAGTCAGATCATCATATGATGATGAATTTCATATATCATATAAATTTATAGCTTCGAAGGAAGACGATGTAAAAATATATGTTAAGGATAGTGGAGACGACAAGGTGCTGACCTGTGATGTTAACAATAAAGATATACGTGATAATATCTGGAATCCGACGGGAGGCAATGACTATGAGTATGAGCAGTATCTTACAATCATGGTTCCGGATGGACGGTATGGCAGCGTTAAGATTAGTGTTGATGGAGGATATGCGGACATTGATGATATTCAGGCAGACGAAATTAATATGGCAGTAAATAATTCTGAGTTGTATTCGGGAATAAGTGGAGTGAAAGCCGACAATATTTTGGTTACTGCTGACAATATGGCTGTCTATATAAGGGACAGCGAGGCTGGCAGTATTGTTATAAAAATTGCGAACGATAGTGTAAGCGTATATGACAGTAAAATAATTTCCCTTCTTGACATCAATGGCAAAAATTCGGATGTGTATATAGACAATGTTGACGTTGAGAATGGCGGTAAAATCAACGCAAAGACATCGGGGGATGATATATCCGTTGATTTGCCCGGTAACCCCGAGCTGTACCATATTGTGGCTGACGCAGCAGATGATACGGTATATTGCAGCTATTTTGATTATTATGAAGAGGGTAGATACGAAATCGGCAACGGTGATAAAGCAATAGAACTCTATAATGAGGATGAAGGAATATTCCTGCGTTTTGAGGTGGATGAATAATCCACCTTTTTCTTTACTTTTTGAGCCATGTGGCTTAAAATAAAATAGATAATGTTAAACTATGCAAAAATGGGAGGCGGACTGCCGTGGAATGTCAGGAATTTAGAAAATCCATACCGGAATTTGCATCCATGAGCCTGAAATATGATCAGATGGCACGCTGCCTTGAGCATGTTGAGGGATGCGCATCCTGCAGGGATGAGCTTGAGATATATTTTATAGTTGAGAGAGGAATTAAGGACAACGAAGCCTTTGACGGACCGTTTGTGCTCAAAAACATTGTTAATGAATGTTTTGACAAAGCCCGGCAGACAATAAACAGAGGGCGCAGGATGAAGCGGTTAAAGGAATTGCTTAAGATATTTATATATATTATTTTGTTTGCGGCGGTGGTTGTGCTGGTGACTTATCTGCTTTAGAAAAGTGAAGGCATGAACTGTCAATAGGAGGATTTGATGAAAAAGCTGGTTTTGATAGATGGACACAGCATACTTAACAGGGCATTTTACGGAGTACCTGAGCTTACGAACTCGGAGGGACTTCACACCAATGCCGTGTATGGTTTCCTGAATATTATGTTTAAGATTCTTGATGAGGAGAAGCCTGACTATCTCACGGTTGCATTTGATTTGAGTGCACCGACTTTCAGACACAGGATGTATGATGCGTATAAGGGAACGAGAAAGCCGATGCCTGCGGAGCTTGTGGAACAGGTGCCGCTCATAAAGGAAGCACTAAAGGCGATGAATATATGTGTTGTCACCAAGGAAGGGTACGAAGCGGATGACATTTTGGGAACTCTTGCTAAGCGTGCCGAGTCCGAGGGGATGATAGTGTCGGTGGTGTCAGGGGACAGGGACCTTTTACAGCTTGCAACCGACAATATAAAGATTCGTATTCCTAAGACGAAAAAGGGCACAACAGAGATAGAGGACTATAATACGGCACAGGTTGTGGAGAGCTACGGAGTAACGCCTGCAGAGTTCATTGATATGAAAGCGCTTATGGGAGATACATCCGATAACATACCGGGAGTGCCGGGAATAGGCGAAAAGACGGCAGGAGCAATTGTGTCTAAGTACCATTCGATAGAGAATGCATATGAGCATGTGGACGAGATTACACCTAATAAGGCGAGGACGAACCTGAAGGAGTATTATGAGCAGGCACAGTTGAGCAAGGTACTTGCAACCATAGATGTAAATGCACCGATAGAGTATTCATTTGATAATGCGGGTATGTCAGATATGTTTTCAAAGGATGCATATCAGCTGTTTAAACGTCTTGAGTTTAAGTCCGTTCTCTCACGTTTTGAGCAGAATACGGATGCTTATAATGATAGCGACATAGAAGACAATTTCAGAAAAATAGAGGATTTGAATGATGCTGAGAGCTTTTTAAATAAGTGTGAAGCTTCACAATGTGTTGGTGTGTTCATGGTTCCTGACGATGTCGGGGAACTCCTTGGAGCTGCCGTGGGCGGCAGTGACGGGGATACGGCTTATATCCCTGTTCAGGGATTTATTACACGGGAGTATTTGTCAGGAAGAGTGGCAGACCTTGTAAAAAAGCTGCACACGGACGGAAAGACGGCGTGCTTTATATCGCTTAAGGAGCAGTTAGACCTTATTCCGATAGCTGAGGAGGACAGCGCATTTGACGCGGCACTTATGGCATACCTTTTAAATCCGCTTAAGGATGCCTACGCTTACGATGATATTGCAAGGGATTTTCTCGGACGGCTGGTCAGATCAAGAACCGATATTATGGGAAAAGAGAGCTATGCAGTTTCCGGCAAGACTTATATTTGTGCGTGTTACAATGCGTATGTTGCGGCAAGGGCTTACGATATCCTGAGACAGAAGCTTGTTGAGACAGATATGTATACCCTGTATGAGACCATCGAACAGCCGCTTGTGTATGCACTCAAGGAGATGGAGAACAACGGAATTTTGGTTGACAGGGAGGCACTCATTGCATATGGCGATATGTTAAAAGAGAAGATTGCCGTTGTCGAGAAGGAAGTATATGAGCTTGCGGGAACACTGTTTAATATTAATTCTCCAAAACAGCTTGGAGAGGTTCTGTTCGGACAGATGGGACTTCCGGGCGGAAAGAAGACAAAGACCGGCTATTCCACATCGGCAGATGTGCTTGAAAAGCTTGCACCTAAGCATCCTGTTGTCGGCAAGGTGTTAGAGTACAGACAGTTAACCAAGCTTAATTCGACATATGCGGACGGACTTTTACAGTATATAGCGGCTGACGGAAGAATACACGGAAAGTTCAATCAGACAATAACGGCAACGGGAAGAATAAGCAGCACTGAGCCTAATCTTCAGAACATTCCGATAAGGATGGAGCTTGGAAGCAGGATAAGACAGGTATTCATACCAAGACAGGGATATGTGTTTCTTGATTCCGATTATTCACAGATTGAGCTTAGAATACTTGCTCATATGTCGGGGGATGAGAATCTTATTGCGGCGTACAACAGTGACGAGGACATACACAGAATTACGGCATCGCAGGTGTTTAACACGCCGCTTGAGCAGGTGACAAAGACACAGCGAAGCAATGCAAAGGCGGTTAATTTCGGAATCGTGTACGGTATAAGTTCATTTGGATTGAGTCAGGATTTGAGCATTTCAAGAAAGGAAGCTGCCAAGTATATAGAAAAATATTTTGAGACATATCCGGGGGTTCATGAATTCCTTGATAATCTGGTTGCAAGCGCAAAAAAAGACGGGTATTCGGTCACTATGTTTAAGAGAAGAAGACCTATTCCCGAACTCTCAAGCAGCAATTTTATGCAGAGGAGCTTCGGTGAGAGAGTGGCGATGAATGCACCTATTCAGGGAACGGCGGCTGATATAATCAAGCTTGCAATGATAGGCGTATATCATAAGCTTAAAGAAATGGGACTTAAGTCGAAGCTTATTCTTCAGGTGCACGATGAACTTCTGATTGAGACGTCCACAGACGAAGTGGATACGGTCAGAGCAATACTTGATGAGCAGATGAAAAATGCGGCGAAGCTTTCGGTTCCGCTTATTGTTGATACCAACGAGGGTAACAACTGGCTTGAGGCACACTAGGAAGAATTACGAGGATACAGTCAGGGCAGGGGGATATATATGAGAGTCATAGGTGTCACAGGAGGAGTGGGTGCGGGAAAATCGACCGTGCTTGATGCACTTAGCGGATTGACAAGCTGTATTATTATAAGAACCGATGATGTGGCGAAGCAGACGATTGCGCCGGACGGAGCTGCCTATAAGCAGGTTGTCGGGCTTCTCGGAAAAGAAGTGCTTGAAGATGACGGAATCACCATAGACAGAAGGAAAATGGCAGCGGTTATATTTGCTGACAAGGAGCTGTGTGCCAAGGTTGATTCGGTCATACATCCGCTTACAATGCTAGAGGTAAAGAAAAAAATTGCCGAGGCTGAGAAAAAAGGAATATATGAATATGTATTTGTGGAGGCGGCGCTTCTTATAGAAGCCGGATATGACAGTATATGTGAGGAGTTCTGGTATGTATATGTACCGGAGGAGGAGCGCATTAAGAGATTGATGTCAAGCCGCGGATATTCAAGAAAAAAATGTCTTGATATCATGGCAAATCAGCTTTCGGACGAAGAGTTCAGAAAGCATTGCAGATATGTAATAGATAATTCTTCGGACAGTCAGACGCTGATTGGCAGGCTTGAGGCTGTTCTTAAAGAAATAAAGTCAGGTGGGGATAGGATATGAGTGAAACTATTTACTGTCCGGATGATTTTGTATTCGGACTGGATATCGGAACCAGAAATGTTGTCGGAACGGTAGGCTACATGAAAAACGGACGTTTTCAGGCTGCCGCAATCGTGTCAAAGGAGCATGAGACAAGGGCAATGCTTGACGGACAGATTCATGATATCAACAAAGTAGGGGATACGATACGCGTTGTGAAGCATGAGCTTGAGGCGATAACCGGCAAGAAGCTGAAAGAGGTCTGCATTGCCGCCGCCGGACGAGTGCTTCGCACGGTGCAGGTTTATGAGGATGTGGAGTTTGAGGGTGAAGTGAGAGTGAATTCTGAGAATATATATTCACTTGAGCTTATAGCTGTTGAGAAGGCACATAAGGAGCTTAGCCTCAAGGCGGAAAAATATAAGTTTTACTGCGTAGGATATACACCTGTAAGGTATTATCTCAATGATTATGTAATCAATAACCTTGAAGGACATAAGGCGGAGAAGATTGGCATTGACCTTCTTGCCACCTTTCTGCCTGAGGAGGTTGTTGACGGCTTATATGCGGCTGTCGACTATGCAGGGCTTACCGTGGCTAATCTTACATTAGAGCCTATTGCCGCGATGAACGTGGCTATACCGGAGCAGTACAGGCTTCTGAATATTGCGCTTGTAGATGTCGGAGCGGGAACCTCCGATATCTGTCTTACCAAGGACGGCAGTATAGCTGCGTACGGAATGATACCTGCTGCCGGAGACGAACTCACGGAGATAATCGCTAAGGAGTATTTGGTTGATTTCGCATCGGCGGAGAAGATTAAGCTCGCTGCCGGTAAGAAAAAGACAATCACATACAAGGATATCATGGGAATATCACATAAGCTTCCGGCTGCTGATGTACATAAGCTTCTGGATACACAACTGACTAAGCTTGCCGATGATGTTGCGGATAAGATATGCGAGCTCAATGGTGATAAGCCTGTCAGTGCCGTATTTGTGGTCGGAGGAGGAGGAAAGTTCCCGGGATTTACGGATAAGATTGCCGACAGATTAAAGATTGCACATGAGAGAGTTGCGGTCAGGGGCGAGGAAGTTCTCACAAGCATAGATTTCATTACCGAGGATGTCAGAAAGGATGCACTTTTAGTTACTCCCATCGGAATATGTATCAATTATTATAATCAGAAAAATAATTTTATTTTTGCGGCGGTTAACGGCGAGAGAGTCAAGCTTTACGACAACAATCACCTTTCTATAGTGGATGCGGTGATACAGTCGGGCATGCCTAATGAGAGTATATTTCCAAGGCGCGGAAAGGAGCTGTCATTCACGGTTAACGGCAAGTCGAGGTTTGTCAGGGGCTCAACCGGAGATGCGGCGGTTATTCTTCTGAATGGTCGTGAGAGCAGCATGAATGCAAGAATTGCACACAATGATCAGATTGAGATACGGGAATCAACGGCAGGCGAGCCGGGACATATTACAATAGATGAGCTTGAGGAATACAAAAGCACGGTTAATTTTATTGTAAATGACAAGCTTATAGTATGTCCTAAGTTCGCATATGTCGGGGGTGAATTAAAGGGCGCCGATTACAGTGTACAGCCGGGTGATGACATTATAATGGAGAATTATTACACCGTAAAACAGCTCTTTGACTTTATGGATGTGAGTACGGACGGAATAACTATACTTGTCAACAATGACATTGCCGATAACGATACAGTTGTATATGAGAACTTTAATGTGAAATATTTTGATTCTGAACCGGAAAACGGTGATGATGAAAACAGCGTGAAAAAGAAAGAACAGGGAAATACTGAGAATAAGACGGAAGAAGTGAGTACAATACCGTCAGAGCCGGTTAGCGTTACAATAGAAGTAAATAATACTTCGGTGGTTCTTTCGGGTAAGAGCAGATATACTTTTGTCGATGTGTTTGATTTTTATCCGTTTGATCTTAAGACACCGGGAGGAACGGAGCTTATAACAACACTCAATGGTGAAAAGGTGCCTTTTACCGCGCCGATAACAGCGGGTGACAAAATAGAACTGTATTGGAGATAATGCTCAATGTACAAGAAAGAAGAAATTATTCAATTACAAAAAGACTTTGCAAAAAGACACTTTCCCGCACTTATTCTGTTGATTGTATACCTGCTTGTAGAGACATTTAATAGCTTTTCAATCGGAGCTCCTGCTTTTATACGCACGGCGATCATATGTGTGGTTCTCATCGTCGAACAGGCATTCAGACCATCGGATTTTTTAAAGAACACCAAATTCATATTTGCACTTAAGATGGTTCAGCTTTTCGTATTTGCTGTGTTTGTTATGCATGACGGGTACAAGAATTATGAGTGTGCCATATATGTTCTTATGTATTTGTGCGTTGCACTTGAATCGGGAATATATTTTGACCTTACGGACAAAGGAATTATTTTTCTTCATGGACTGATAGTTGATATTCCGATTGTGGTTATGGGAGTTGTATATGCAATCAAGGATGTGTCGATAACGTATGTTATCACTTCCATTGTTATGCTTGCAGCATTTGATATTGCGATGAGTGCGGTCCTTGAGCATATTGGGAAGCGGTATGAGAAGTTCGAGAATGCGGTTCTTGCCAAGGAGAGAATAATTGACAAGGCGATGGATAACAACAAGGAAATTATAGAAAAGCAGGAGAAACTCTACTATGTCAATGAGCAGCTTGGACTCAAGCGAATAGAACTTGAAAGTGCCAACCGTAAGATTAATGCCAACAATCTGGAAGTAAGCTTCCAGAATGAGATGCTCCATTTCTTCACGGAAGCCTTTGATATGGTTAAAATTGATGAATTTTTCTCTAAACAGCTTATAAGCAGCATGGATGTAAAATGCGCAGGCCTTCTTAAGATATCCGAGACGGAGAAGAGCATATATGAGGATTATAAGAGAAGTAATCCGCTGTATGATACGGATGTGAAATATAAGATGTATGGGGACATTAACGATGACACCTGCAAGCTTCTTCTTGAGACCTTTACATCCGATGCGTTTATTGAGAGGCTTTCCGACGGACATACATATATATGTAACAATGTAAAGCATTCAGAGTATTCCTTCCTTAAAAATGAGCATATATTCTCATTTGCCGCAAGACTTATACTGGTTGACGGAAGACGTGCGGGAGTATATGTGATATGTGACAATGAGCCTGAGTTCTTTATGCAGAGGGACACATTCTTTGATAATATTTTATCGGAGCTTCAGGTCGGAATGAATAATGCGTTCCTGTACATGCAGTTTGAGAATCTTGCAAAAAGAGATGGGCTTACGGGTCTGTATAACAGACGTATACTCAACAAGTTTATGGAAAAATACAGGCATGCGGATGACGAGCTTAAAAAAGAGCGCGTAGCCGCAGCAATGTTTGATATTGATAACTTTAAGTCCATCAATGATACCTACGGACACCTGTTTGGAGATGCCGTTATTGTGGCTGTATCGGCAATTATCAGAAAAATTTCCGAGGAGCACGGATGTGCGGGCTACAGATATGGCGGTGAGGAGTTCGTTATTCTTTTTATCAATAAGGATTCCGATGAGGTCATACAGGTTGTTGAGCAGATTCATAGGGAGATAAGGGAGAAGAATATTACACTTGGAGAGCAGTCGGTATACATAAATACCAGTGCCGGTGTGAGCTTCTATCCTGAGCAGAGCACGGAGCAGTCGTCGGTAATAGATAATGCTGACAGAGCTATGTATATCTCAAAAACAACCGGCAAGGGCAAAATAACCATTGACGGTAAACATCGGGATGTATAACATAGAGCATAAATATAATAATTTGTTCAGAAGTGAGGATTCAAATGAGAGTGATGACAATTGCCAGCGGAAGCAGCGGCAACTGTATATATGTCGGCGATGATGACACGCATATTCTTATTGATACGGGAATAAGCAGGAAGAAGGTTGAGGAAGGACTTAATAAGCTTGAGCTGTCCATTCCCGATATAGATGCAATATTGGTAACACACGAACATTCCGACCATATTTCAGGTCTTGGAGTCGTGGAACGGAAGAGTGCAATTCCGGTATATGCGACATGGGGCACGATAAGCGGGATAAAGAACACAAATCTTGGCAGGATGCCTGAGGATATATATAATGTGGTGGAATGTGATCAGGAGTTCAGTGTCGGCACGCTTAAGGTAAGAGCGGTGGCGACGTCACACGACGCACTGTGCCCATGCGCATTCCGTGTTGAGGCACAGAACAAGGCGTTTGGTCTTGTGACGGACTTGGGAGTGTATGATAATTACATAGTTGACAGCTTTGCGGGAGTCAATTGTATGGTGCTTGAAGCTAACCATGATATAAGAATGTTAGAGACAGGTCCGTATCCATATCCGCTGAAGCAGAGAATATTGGGCGAGAAGGGGCATTTGTCAAATGAGGCAGCAGGTCATCTTATTGACAGACTTCTCGGAAATCAGGTGCAGGAAATACTTTTAGGGCATCTGAGTAAGGAAAATAATTATCCGGATCTTGCATATCAGACTGTTAAGTCGGAGATTGATATGAGCGGCAGCGAATATAAGTCGGGTGATTTTAAGATAAGTGTGGCCGGGCGCGATAAGCCGAGCCATATTATTACATTGTAATATCTGCAGTAAAGTTAATATTGATAATGTTATACATTATCTTATATATTATAAAATAATAGCAGGATGAAACCAATAACAGAAAGGGACAACATCATGAACAAAACAATTATTACGGTAGTAGGTAAGGACACAGTAGGAATCATTGCAAAGGTATGTACATATCTTGCGGATAACGGGGTGAACATTCTCGATATTTCACAGACAATTGTACAGGAATATTTTAATATGATGATGATTGTAGATATGAAAATGGCTGCCAAGCCTTTTGCCGAGATAGCCGATGAGCTTGATAAGCTCGGTGAATCCATTGGTGTTAAGATAAAGTGTCAGCACGAAGAAATTTTTACAAAGATGCACAGAATCTGATGATGTAACACCTGAGCTTAAAATAAAGGACAGATTAGGAGAATATCATGATTAACATATTTGAAGTCAACGAGACCAATAAGATGATTGAACAGGAGAACCTTGATGTGCGTACAATAACACTGGGTATCAACCTGTTAGATTGTGCTGATGCGGATCTTTCCGTGACTAATGAGAAAATATACAACAAGATTACAACTTTGGCAAAGAATCTTGTGAAGGTAGGAAAAGAGATAGAGAGAGATTTTGGAATTCCTATCGTAAATAAGAGAATATCAATAACACCTGTCTCGCTTGTGGGTGCAGCCTGCTGTAAGACACCTGAGGACTATGTGACGATCGCAAAGACACTCGATAAGGCAGCACATGAGGTTGGAGTTAATTTTATCGGAGGTTATTCTGCCATTGTGAGCAAGGGCATGACAAAGAGTGACGAGCTGCTGATACGTTCAATTCCTCAGGCACTTGCATCCACAGAGCTTATATGCAGTTCCGTGAACGTCGGCTCAACAAAGACAGGTATAAATATGGATGCGGTACGTCTTATGGGAGAGATTGTAAAGGAGACTGCCGAGGCCACTAAGGAGCGCGATTCATTAGGCTGTGCAAAGCTCGTTGTTCTGTGTAATGCCCCTGATGATAATCCGTTCATGGCAGGTGCTTTCCATGGTGTATCGGAGGATGACGCGATAATAAATGTCGGAGTCAGCGGACCGGGCGTTGTAAAGCATGTTCTCGAGCAGGTCAGAGGCGAGAGCTTCGAGGTGCTCTGCGAGACAATCAAAAAGACGGCATTCAAGATTACGAGAGTCGGACAGCTTGTAGCACAGGAGGCTTCAAAACGACTTGGAATTCCTTTCGGTATAATTGACCTTTCACTTGCACCTACTCCTGCAATCGGAGATTCGGTTGCGGATATTCTGCAGGAGATAGGTCTTGAGAGAGCGGGAGCACCGGGCACAACGGCGGCACTTGCACTCTTAAATGACCAGGTCAAGAAGGGCGGCGTTATGGCATCCTCATACGTCGGCGGCTTGAGCGGCGCGTTCATTCCTGTGAGCGAGGATCAGGGAATGATAGATTCCGTGCTTGCGGGTGCGCTCACAATCGAGAAGCTCGAGGCTATGACCTGTGTCTGCTCAGTAGGACTTGACATGATTGCGGTTCCGGGCGACACCAAGCCTAGTACAATCTCGGGAATAATCGCTGATGAGGCTGCAATCGGTATGGTTAACCAGAAGACTACAGCAGTGAGAATCATACCTGTAATCGGTAAGGGAGTCGGCGAGACGGTTGAGTTCGGCGGACTTTTAGGATATGCACCTATTATGCCGGTCAACTCGTTCGACTGCTCGGCATTTGTGAACCGTGTGGGAAGAATACCTGCACCGATCCACAGCTTCAAGAATTAAATTTTGTATTGGTGGTAAGAAATGAACTCGAAGGAAATTGCAGAAATTAAAAAGACATTTAAGGAAGATAAAAGCTCAATATCGCGCATCTGCGGCTGCTATGTGGACGGCGAGAAGAACAAGGTGACGGAGTTTAAGGAGGCCTTTTTGGCACTTCCGGAGGAAGACCTTTTTAAGTATTTTTCTATATTTAAAAAGAGCCTTTCCGGAAGTCTCGGCAAGAATCTGCTCAATATGGAGTTTCCTCTTGACGAGGAGTTAAACGGCGAAAAGTATGCATTGTTGATGAAGCTTCGTGAGACGGAGCTTAAGGACGATGAGGTGCTGCATGCTTTTTATGACCGTGTTATCGAGAATTATGATACGGTTGATAACTATCTTATTCTTCTCATACATCAGGCGTATGACGTTCCGGGAAAGACTACGGACAATATTGAGATGGAGGATGCTTCGGATGAGGTGTACTCACATATTCTCTGCTGTATATGTCCTGTATCGCTTACAAAGCCCGGCTTATCATATTTTGCATCGGAGGGCTGTTTTAGGAACAGGGTGCGCGACTGGGTTGTCGACATGCCGAACATTGCCTTTCTTTTCCCTGCATTTAATGACAGAAGCACGGATATACACAGCCTTCTGTACTATACGGCTAAGCCTGACGAGCTGAGACTCGACTTTGCGGAGCCTGTGCTCGGCTGCAATATTCCAATGTCAGCGGGCAATCAGAGGGACACATTCAACAGTGTTATTGAGGAAGCTCTTGGCGAGGAATGTGATTTTGAGGTTGTAAAGAGCATTCATGAGATAATCAACAACAGAATTGAGGAGACCAAGGAGGAGCCTGAGCCTCTCGCGCTCAACAAGCTCGAGGTCAAGCAGATTCTCTCCGACAGCGGTGTTGAGAATGAGCTCCTTGAAAAATTTGACAGATGCTATGACAGTCAGGCGGGAGAACAGACACCTCTTCAGGCGACCAATATTGTTGAGACGAGAAAGTTTGAAGTGAAATCACCTGCTGTCACAATCAGGGTTAAGCCTGACAGGACGGATCTTGTAGATACAAGAATAATAGATGGAATACCTTATCTCACCATAAGAATTGAGGATATGGTTGAAGTGAACGGGATTCCGGTCAGTTTCCCGGGAATGGAGACGCTCACGGCGTCTGATAATGACGGCGAGGGCGGTGCCTTGGAAGAATAGAATGAGACATGTCGTGTAACAATATATACAGGATGACATACAGATGCAGGATACTATCTATATGTCATCCTGTTAAATTGCCGAAAAGAGAGGTACATGACATGGATTTAAATGGAATGCCGATGGAAGGGATGGTCGGAATAGGCGGCTATCCCTTCGGCTTTATGGAAGCACTTGCAATGGATGAGCGCCTTATGACAGGATATAACGGACTCACCGAGGCACAGAAGGAAGAAATGATTTTTAAGTATAAGGATGCGGCAGACGATGATGAAAAACATCGCATTTTAAGCATGCTTATGCCGGAGGAGGACTCGGTGAGGGCTGTGTGTGACGACGGTGCTGCCGGTAACGGAGAAGAAACGCTCCTGTAGTCAGACGGTTCTTATAACACCGGCTCTGTACTCATCGGGCAGAGTGTGGTTGAACTTTGACTTTACAATTGCTGCATATATGTCAGATGATAATATATCCGTCTGAATGAGTGTGCGCGCATTTTCATCGAGTGCGGGCATGGATTTGCCAAGGCTGTTGATAAGCTTGATATCACAGCCTTTTTTTATTGTGTTAATATATGACTGACCTGCGCCGGACAATGCAAGAATGCGGGCATAAGGAAGAACACCTTTTTTAAGGTAACTGATGGCGGTTTCATGCGAGGCATCGGTATAGCCGGTCATAAGATGCAGCATGGCACGCTTAATTCTTGCTGCAGTCATGTCTTTTGTCTTGATTTTCAGTATGAAATCTTCATAGCTTCCCGAAAAAAGTTCATTGCCGTATTTGTCAATCAGGTTGTTGATGCGATTATACAGTGCAGGTGTGAAATCGCAGTATGATGTAAGTGTGCTGCGATTCATAAGAATTGAATAGCGAAGCAGAATGAAAAAATCATCATTTGTTACCGGGTAACATACGTTGCAGGCAGATTTAAGAAGAGCGGAGCTCTCCGCAGGAAGCACTGAATCGGAGAATGTATTCAGCTCGTCATTCGAATGCGGACGGGATACATATTCTCTGAATGCGGATGCGGAGATAAAGCTGCTTTTGGACTGATAATTCCTATCATTATAATCGGAACCTATGCGCTTTATGGCAACGGGCTCTATCGGGGAGCGCAGCCTTTTTAGTGCCTTAATGTACTCGATTGCCAGAGTATTGTTGGGTGTGAACACATCACCGCTTCCGCCGCAGCCTGCGAATGCCTCCGCACGTGCAGCAGGAAATGACATTCCTTTTGCAAGACATGAACTGAGCACCTGCTTAAAGAGAGGCGGCTCGCAGAGCAGCATGTCCGCAGCGGATGACAACACGGATATATCGTTATTTTCAGCGCCGAATACAAGGTAATCAATGCCTCCGGCTGAGTTAAGAAGAGTGACCGCGCCGGATGCAAAGAACTCTGCACTTGATGTAGCATAGAAAAAAGGCAGCTCGAACACAATATCGGCACCGCAGGCAATGGCTGCCGCAGCGCGCACGCTTTTGGGTGCAATGGCGATGTCGCCGCGCTGTGTGAAACTGCCGCTTAAAACTACAACGATACAATCGGCGTTGGTGATACGGCGTGCTTCTCTTATGATATATTCATGTCCCGAGTGAAGCGGGTTAAATTCTGCAATGATTGCTGTGGTAATCATATATACTCCTGACTTATGCTGTACTTATACAAGAACTAATTGTAATTTATGTGATTATACCTCGTCAGGCGGTGAATGTAAATGCCTACCTGTCGCCGCTGTCGCATAAGCCCTGAAGATATGACAGGGCTTTTTCCTTCTGAACATTTCCGAGCATGCGGAAATATGTCAGAAGCCTTCTCTCGTCGTTAACCATCGTGCTTGTATCAATCGGGGTTCGTATCGGACTCATCATCAGTATATAGTCCATGCTCGCCGACAGTATTCTGCTGAGTTTCAGCAGATTGGATGTGCTTGGAAGATTTTTGCCTGTCTCGTATGCACTTATGGTTTCCTGGGTTACCTCAAGCTCTATTGACAGTGCAATCTGGGTAATACCTTTTTCTATTCTTAGTTCTCTTATTCTGTTTGGATACATAATTTCTCCTTATTAAATATTATATACTGATTTGCTGCGTTACAATCAGCGTATCATAAGAAAGTACAGTGAATAGAAGTTGTAATTGTATCGATCAATATTTATAAAAAAGCCTGAATGAGGTGCTTTAACAGTTATAAATTGTTATTTTTACTTCAAAATACAAATTTAATTTATAATAAATATAAATAACACTTGTATTTAATACAAATTGTGCTTATAATAGCAGATGACAATTTACAAGAATAAACAGGATAACCTGCATAATTTTCGGAGTGGAATATATGAACAAAAGTGAGAAGAATGAATCTGTGCCGGTAGTGAGAAAAAAGAAAAAAAGGAGCGGAAAAAATGTTCCGTGCGGGATAAAAATTGTATTTTTTGTTATTGCTTTTTTGATTGTTGCGGCACTTATTCTGTTGATAATGTTTACCGCTATGCGGCGTTCGGGTAAGAATAAGCTGTATTCCGGCGGGACTGATGCACCGGAAATAGGGTATGTTGACAGCACGGATGCGGTGACAGAGGCGGTGGAAGCCAAAAGCGGAAATGATGAGGTGTATGTGTATCAGGAGGGCGATGTGAGCTATAACGGTCATATGTACAGATACAATAAGGATATGCTCACATTCCTGATACTTGGCATTGACAGCAATGAGCCTGCGCCCGAAGTCAATGAGAATACCAATTACCTTGAGGGCGGACAGTCGGATGCAATCTTCCTTTTTGCCATGAATCCGCACGATAAGACAATATCGGTTGTCGCAGTCAACAGAAATACCATGACTGATATCGATATGTATGATGAGAACAACAATTATGTGAGGACGGCTAAAGCCCAGCTCTGTGTTCAGCACGGATACGGTGACGGAAGGGAATTGAGCTGCGAGCGGGCAGAGAATACTGTCTCGGAACTTTTGTATAATCTCCCGATACACGGCTATGTGTCGATGAGGCTCGGAGCAATATGGCTGCTCAACGATGCGTTAGGCGGCGTTGAGGTTACGCTGCCGTTTGATGTTCCGGAGATAAATCAGAGTGCCGGGACAACAGTAAGACTTTACGGCGAGGATGCATTCTACTTCCTGAAATACAGAAGTCTTGATGAATTCGATTCCGCGTCGGTGAGACTTGAGAAAGATAAAATTTACCTGAAAGCATTCATGAATCAGGTGTTTGAGAGCACCAAGGCGGATATTTCTTATCCGATAAAGCTGTATCAGATGGTCAAGGACTATATTGTCACGGATATTTCCGTGGACGAGATGTCTTATCTTGCATCTGAACTGCTGGGATATGATATCGGTGGAGTCAAGATGTACTCGATACCGGGAGAAACCGTGATGGGTGAGAAGTTCGAAGAATTTTATGTGAATGAAGTCGGGCTTAAGGAGCAGCTGTTGGATATATTTTATGAAATGGTCAACTGAGAACAGCATCCTGACAGCATAGTCCGGTTAAAATGTTATCAATGTCATTTGACTTGATATAAAGCTGCGCGCGAATAAACCAAGGAGGGAAATTAAAGTGAAGAAGTTTTCAAAGTTTTTTGCAGTATTTGCATGTTTTGTAATGGTTTTATCATTCACTGCTTTTGCAGCGAACAGCCCAAGCACAGGCGATAATTCAGGAACACAGAAGCCAAGCACAGGTGCACAGAGCCCTAATACCGGTGATAATTCCGGCACATCCGGTTCAAACGATTCATCAAGCAATGGAGACACTTATGCAATACCTTCAACAGATATGGCTTCAGGTGTGACAGCTCCTTCTGTAACAGTCGGCGGAGTGCAGTTAAATGTAACTGTAACAGCTGTATCGGTTGCCGATGTTGAGAATGCCAAGGCACAGGCAAAGGCTTACTTTGGCGACAGTGCTACAGTATTAAAGGCATTTGATATATCTTTACCTGCCGGTGATTACAGAGCAGGCGTTGATGTTACGATGAATGTACCGGGCGTATTGGCAGGACAGTCAATATCCGTTATTCACTGGAACGGACAGTATTGGGAGAACCTTCCTGTGACTAATGTAAGTGATGGAAGTGTAACTGCTACATTCACATCCTTCTCACCTGTTGCGGTTATTGTCAATCCATCGGTAACTGCGCCAAGCACAGGTTATAATGCACCGGTTGCTGCGGCACTTCTTGCGGTTGTGTTTGCAGCAGGTGCAGCTTTCTGCTTCCGTAGAAAAGAAGTTGTAGAATAATTTTTTGATTTTCAGAGCGCGTGGTAATAAGAACTCCTTCATGAGCATGTAAGGAGTTCTTTCTATGTAAAGTCCTGAAAAAACTTTTGCACTTGTATCACTTGGAGTAATGTATTAAAATATAAGAAATGGTTTTAAGGTGGAACATAATATGAAGAAAAATTACAGAAAAAATATCGAGGTAAGATATATAATAGGAATAGCTGCGCTTTTATGCATGCTGGTGTGCGTTGTGATACTGGCTGCAGGGCAGTATAAGAGGTGGAAATCCGAGAATATCTACAATAAGCTTGCCGAGGCTACAACGGTTGAAGAGAAAAAAGAAGCAGAGACTGAGGATGACACGGAAGCTGCGCCTGATTCCATTGAGGGTTATAAAAGGGAGGCGGCGAGGCTTGCCGTAAAGTACGGCATTGAGGTTCCTGAGAAGAACATAGATTTTGATAAGCTTCATAAGGAAGTGTCGGAGGACATATACGCGTGGATTTACATACCGGATACCAATATAGATTATCCTGTGTTCCAGCATCCGACGGACAATGCGTATTATCTTGAGCACAATGTGGACGGAAGCGAGGGATATCCGGGCTGTATTTATACCGAGAATTACAATTCAAAGGATTTTTCTGACCCTCAGACGGTAATTTACGGGCATAATATGCGTGACGGTACGATGTTTTCCGACCTTCATAAATATGAGGAGCAGGAGTTCTTTGACGAAAATAAGTATGTGTACATATATACGGAGGATATGGTGTATGTATACAGAATTTTTGCCGCATATCAGACAAACAACGCGCATCAACTACTCAATTTTGATTTTTCAAAGAAGGAGAATCTTTTGACGTATCTTGAGAATGTGAGAGCACTTGGAAGTGAGCTTAAGATATTTGACGATGATGTTGTATTTTCCGGTGATAATCAGGTGCTTACATTGTCAACATGTGTCATGAAGGAGAGACAGTTTCATCTCAGATATCTCGTGCAGGCATTAAGACTGCAATAAAAAAATTGTATTTAATTTAGAACATGTCTTGTTTTCTCTTGATTTTAAAAAAATATTCTTGTATACAATAAACATAAGGAGTATAATTAAATTATCAATGGGCTTTTATGAGAAAGCTGAATTTTTTACCTGAAAGGAGTCATTTTATTATGGCATTTATTGATGAAATTAAGAAAAAAGCAAGAGCAGTGAGAAAGACAATCGTTTTACCTGAGTCCATGGACAGAAGAACTTGGGAAGCTGTTGAGACAATTCTTAAAGAAGATATCGCTGATGTAGTAGTTCTCGGAACACCTGAGGAGGTTGAGGCTAACAGCAAGGGACTTGAGGTTTCAGGCGCTACGGTTATCAATCCTAACACATCAGATAAGCTTGACGAGTATGTTGATGCATTAGTTGAGCTCAGAAAGAATAAGGGAATGACTCCTGAGGAGGCACGCCGACTCCTCACAACTGATTATATGTTCTATGCATGTATGATGTTAAAGAGCGGTGCAGCAGACGGTATTGTATCCGGTGCATGCCATTCGACAGCCAATACATTAAGACCTGCACTTCAGATTGTTAAGACTAAGCCGGGTTCAAAGATTGCTTCCGCATTCTTCGTAATGGACGTTCCTAACTGCGAGTACGGCGAGAACGGTACATTCGTATTCGGTGACTGTGGTCTCAACCAGAATCCTACTCCTGAGGAGCTTGCAGTTATCGCTGTTTCTTCAGCAGAGAGCTTCAAGTTCTTAGTTGGCGCAGAGCCTAAGGTTGCTATGCTCAGCCACTCATCAAAGGGCAGTGCTAAGCATGCAGATGTTGATAAAGTAGCAGAGGCTACAAGAATCGCAAAGGAGCTTGCTCCTGAGCTTAAGCTTGACGGAGAGCTTCAGGCTGATGCGGCTATGGTTCCTTCAGTTGGTGCTTCAAAGGCTCCGGGCAGTGATGTCGCAGGACAGGCTAACGTGCTTATCTTCCCTGACCTTGATGCAGGTAACATCGGTTACAAGCTTGTTCAGAGACTTGCAAAGGCAGAGGCTTACGGCCCTATGCTTCAGGGTATTGCAAAGCCTGTTAACGATCTCTCAAGAGGATGCTCTGCAAGTGATATCGTAGGCGTTGTTGCAATCACGGCAGTACAGGCACAGATGCAGTAAATACATATTTATTTCGGAGGAATTTATTAAATGAAGATTTTAGTTTTAAACTGCGGCAGTTCATCACTTAAGTATCAGTTATTCGATATGGATACACAGGATGTTCTTGCCAAGGGTCTTGTTGAGAGAATCGGTATTGAGGGCTCTAAGCTCACACATAAGCCTGCAGGAAAGGACAGTGCGGTAATTGAACAGCCGATGCCTGACCACAACGTAGCTGTTAAGCTTGTTCTTGATATGCTTGTTGATCCTGTTCACGGTGTAATTTCCGATGTCAAGGAAATCGGTGCTGTAGGACACAGAGTACTTCATGCAGGACAGAAGTACTGCACATCGGTTATTGTAAATGACGATGTTAAGTCTGTAATCCGTGAGTGCTTTGACCTCGGACCTTTACATAATCCTGCCAACCTCATCGGTATCGAGGCAGCAGAGGCAGCTATGCCCGGTACACCTAATGTGGCTGTATGGGATACAGCATTCCATCAGACAATGCCTGAGAAGGCTTATATGTATGCTATTCCTCATGAGTACTATGAGAAGTACGGCATTCGTAAGTACGGCTTCCACGGAACAAGCCATGCATTTGTTTCTAAGAGAGCGATTGAGTTCGGCAACCTTGATTCTGATAACTCCAAGGTTATCGTATGTCACCTCGGCAACGGCGGTTCACTCTCAGCAGTTGTCAACGGCAAGTGCGTAGATACAAGCATGGGACTTACTCCGCTCGAGGGACTTATTATGGGAACAAGAAGTGGTGATATCGACCCTTCGGTTATACAGTTCATTGCCAACAAGGAAGGCAAGGACATCAATGAGATGATTAACATGCTCAATAAGAAGTCCGGTGTTCTCGGCATGAGCGGTGTATCAAGTGATTTCCGCGATGTTCAGAAGGCAGCTGATGAGGGCAATCACAATGCAGAGGTAGCTCTTGAGGCATTCAAGTACAGAGTAATTAAGTACATCGGTGCTTACACGGCAGCTATGGACGGTGTTGATGCAATCGTATTCACAGCAGGTGTCGGCGAGAACGACAAGAGAACTCGTAAGGATATCTGCAGTGCTCTCACATTCCTCGGAATTAAGATTGATGATGCTGCCAATGATAAGAGGGGTGAGGAGGTAGTTATCTCAACACCTGACTCCAAGGTTAAGGTTATGGTTATACCTACCAACGAGGAGCTTAAGATTGCTCAGGAGACATTAGAACTCGTAAAGTAATCGGAGCACAATCGAATATATGTAAATAAAAAGTAGTTGACAAATCTATCCACAGTAGATATAATAATCTGCGTGTGATTAAAAGAAGAGGTTTTTATGCTGATTGATTTGTACGGAGTTCTTTCTCACGAAGGAGAAGTTAAGAGACTTGCAACACCGATTGAGGCGGACAAGTTCTGCTCGAAGATGGGTGAATATGCGTTTGTAGAGAAGCAGGATGTAACTCTTGTCTTTACTAATGTCGGAGGGAAGAAGATTGAGGTTGAGTCCCATGTGGATGTAATTCTCAACATACCTTGCGACAGGTGCTTAACAGATGTTCCTTGGCAGATTAAGGTTGATTCGACCAGAGAACTTAATTTTGGTGAAGAATTGCCTGATGCAGACGAGACATTGGAGGACATGCCATTTGTCAATGGCACTGAATTTGATGTCGAGAAGTATGTATATAGTGAGATTTTAGAGAATTTTCCAATGAAGGTTCTGTGTAAAACAGACTGCAAGGGAATCTGTAACGTATGCGGCATGAATCTTAATCATGGCTCGTGTGAATGTGACAGACAGGTTTTAGACCCGAGGATGTCCAAGATACGCGATATATTTCAACAGTTTAACCAATAGAACTGCTTTGTAAGGAGGTGTAACAGATGTCAATTTGTCCAAAGAATAAGTCTTCTAAGGCTAGAAGAGATAAGAGAAGAGCGAACTGGAAGATGAGCGCTCCTAACTTAGTAAAGTGCAGCAAGTGCGGTGAGTTAATGATGCCTCACAGAGTTTGCAAGAACTGTGGTTCTTACAATAAGAAGGAAGTTATCTCCGTTGCTGAATAATTAGCTTATCAGAGAATTTTGTGGGAAGGATACCGGGAGGTGTCCTTCTTTTTTTTACGCCATATGGTGATTGAGGTCAAATAGGCACTAGTATTTTGAATGCATAAAAGGAATATATTTATGCGTTTTGCTTCCGATTGTTCGAAGCAAGATGTTCTATGGACTATGGAATATCTATTGATAACGTCCGCCACCGATGCAAAATCAGCCATCCATGGCTGTTTGCATCTATTCCGACATCCATGTCGGAATTGGCTGGGTAGTGAACATAGTCCTAAGAACATCTAAGCTTCTGCCAAAAGTCGCAAAACGCATAAATATATTCCCTTTATACATTATGAAGATATTTTGCCTATTTGACCTCAATATATATTATGGTGTAAAAACATGCCGATTTAATATACAAGCGCACAAAATGTTATGTATATGATATCGATTCCGTTGTCCGAAGCAGGCTGTTCTAAGTACTCTGGCAGGTATTATGCATGATAATTATTTGCTTTCAGGGGAAAGTATGTTATTATTAAATTAAATATATAGAGTTACGGTGTCAAAACATGCCTAATAAGCTTTTATGTGTATGATGTGTTATATTTATTCTTATCACGATTTTGGGAGAAACTTAGATGTTCTTAGGACTCTGCTGATTCTCCAGCCAAAAGCAGCATGGATGCTGCTTTAGAAGCAATGCATACAAGGATGTATGCTTTGCTTCGGTGGCGGACATATAGAAAAACACTTATCAGAGTCCTTAGAACATCTTGCTTCGTACAACTAAGCTGATAAGAATAAATATAACACATCATACATTTATAAATTTAATCAGCATGTTTTGGCACCCGAATCCTATTAAATAAATAATATCAGAGGTGAACAAAGTGCGAAAAAATGTAATATTGGCGGTGCTTGCAATCGGATGTCTTGTGATTGGCGGCTGTACGAAGGAGAATGACAGTTATGAGACTATACAAGAGCAGCAGAAGGAGACTGTAGGGACTGAAGCGGTTACGGAGATTGAAACTCAGACGCGCGAAGGTATCTATGGAATCGAGAGCAGTCTTAATATAGAAGAGATGAATAGGATTAAGGAGAAATATTCATATATATTTGATGAGCTTGAGCTGCCGGAAAGCGTGATTTACACAAGCATTCTCTCAGCCCAGAGCGATGACGGCGAAATCTGTATTGCATTCACAGGTGTGGACGATGCGGCAAACGGTATCAATGAAGTGAGCAATTATGGACGTATAATCAGGTACAGGGATAATGATGGTTCACCGGAAATGACGGTTACTGCTGTTCCGTATCAGATTTCCAAGAGCAAAATTTCAGCATTATATTACAATAACGGAATATGTGTAATCGGAACAAAAAACGGTGCAGGGAATGAATTTGGAAAAGTGATGATATATAGGCAGTACGAGGATAATAATGGACTTGATGAGTACAGCATCGACTGTGGTGAGTACGGTGTGAGTGAGGAAAATTCTGCTTATGTCAGTGATATTTATATTAATGACGATGAGACATACTGTGATGTGGTGACTGCCGAGGGCGACAGGACTGTGGTTAAGCTGCCATTTTTAGGAGATACAATGAGAACTCAGGATGAGTATGCTGCGAGCATATTGGGCTTGGACGACTGTGTTCATGACGGCTCATGGAATAACGGTGTTGCAATGTACGAATCGGATATCGATGAGGATGGCATTGATGAATATGTTATAAGCTCAGGCAGCAACTGCCTCGGCATAGTGCGCTCCGATGATTTTACGGTTATTTATACCGTTTTGTCCGAATATCTGAGACTTGATGATTACCTGTCCGATGTGTCAATGGCTGTGAGAGATGTTCTGTCTGAAGATGAACCGGGAAAATTTAAGTATCTGACATTCACGCTTACCGGAATTGACGGTGAGAGTTTTGAACAAGAGGTGTTAATACCGGCTGACTATTCCGACAAATATACCGGAACTTCTTTAAACTTCAGCTATGCACCGATATATGATGAGTTTGACGGAACATTGACCATGAATGGGTCGATAGTGGCAGATTACGACTTAAACAGTTACGCGCAGACATCGATAGCTACCGTGCATGCTAAAATGGTTTATGATGAAATGCTAAGAGGCATTACACTTTCGGGTGAGTATGTTCTAGGACCGGCCGACACAAGAAAAATGCCTGATGAGAATATCAGGCTTGATGATTGTGAGGTTATGACAGGAACGAGGGAAGAAATTGCCGGGTTCATAGGAACACCACAGAAGATGGAGGCATATCCTGACTGGGAGATGTTTTTAATAAAGATTGACAATCATTGGCGTGTCGGATATTACAAGGACGGTACAGCGGTTATTATATATTATAATTCAGGCTGTTACAGGCTGTCTGACTACAGAGAAAGCTATGAGGGCAAGGTATGCATTGTGGCACAGGCAGACAAGGAGGAAGGCTTTAAGTTCGGGGAGTGGCAGCTTGAAAATCTTGGGGTTGATATCACGTCACAAAGCGGCATTATGAGTGTGAGCGACAATGACGGCGACGGAAGCCGGGAACTCATGGCAGGAGTCATAACAGACGATGATGCACATAGTCTGTTATGGTACAATGAAATAGAGCTAAAAAAATAAAAATGCTGTATATCGGGTATTGATTTCTGAAAAACAATCTTGTATTATGTATAAAGTGGTTGCCATAGTTGAAAAGAGGAGAATAATTATGCAGGAAAAAGTAATAGTAGCTGTAGATGCCATGGGTGGTGATAATGCTCCGGCAGAGATTATCAAGGGCGTTATTGATGCTGTTTCACAGAGCGAGAGCATTGTGGTTAAGCTCGTCGGACAGGAAAATGTGATTTCTGAGGAACTTAAGAAGTATACATACAGAGACGGTGCCGTTCAGATTGTTAATGCTTCTGAGGTTATAGAGACAGGTGAACCTCCTGTTATGGCTATACGACGCAAGAAAGATTCATCGATTGTGGTTGCACTTAATCTTGTCAAGAAGGGCGAGGCTGATGCGTTCGTGTCTGCCGGAAGCTCGGGAGCCATTCTTGTGGGCGGTCAGCTCATTGTGGGAAGAATTAAGGGCGTTGACAGACCTCCTTTTGCACCGCTCATTCCGACTAAGAAGGGAGTCTCTCTTCTTGTTGACTGCGGGGCGAATGTTGATGCAAGACCTGCACATCTTCTCCAGTTTGCCAAGATGGGTTCAATATATATGGAGTACGTTCTTGGCGTCAGGAACCCTAAGGTTGCGATTGTAAATATCGGAGCCGAGGAGGAGAAGGGCAACCAGCTTGTCAAGGAGACATATCCGCTTCTTAAGGAGTGTAAGGAGATTAACTTTGTCGGAAGCGTTGAGGCGAGAGATATTCCGGAAGGAAATGTGGATGTTATTGTCACGGAGGCATTTGTGGGAAATGTAATCCTCAAGCTCTACGAGGGTATGGGAAGTACCTTGATTGGCATGATTAAGGCGGGAATGATGACCAGCCTGAGAAGCAAGATTGGTGCATTGCTTGTCAAGCCGGCACTTAAAAAGACGCTCAAGAAGTTCGACGCGACAGAGTACGGCGGAGCACCGATGATTGGCCTTAACGGTCTTGTGGTTAAGACACACGGCAATGCGAAGGCTAAAGAAGTGTGTAATTCCATCCTCCAGTGTGTGACATTCAAGGAGCAGGGAATTAACGATAAAATCAAAGAGTCGATTGCAAAAGAGCAGTCAGACGAACAGTAAATTTTTTAAGAAAAGGAAGGAAGTATTTAGAAATGGAATTTGAAAAGTTACAGTCAATTATCGCAGAGGTTTTGAATATTGATGCCGATGAAGTCACAATGGATAAGACATTCGTTGACGATCTCGGAGCAGATTCTCTTGATGTGTTCCAGATTATCATGGGTATTGAGGAGGAGTTTGATATCGAGATTCCTAACGACGCTGCGGAGAACATTTCAACTGTAGCAGATGCCGTTGAGCAGATTAAGAACGCACTTAACTAAGATTATACATTTTATTTATTATGAAAAAGCCCATCATAGGTGGGCTCTTTTTCATAATAGGTGTTGTTCATTTTACAGGAGGTGTATTAACAGAAGTTATGACAGATACACAATTAGAGAAATTTGAGAAAATCATAGGATACGAGTTCAAGAATAAGAGGCTGCTTGAGAGGGCACTTACACACAGCTCGTATTGCAACGAAATTAAGCGTTTAAAGAACCAGAGCAATGAGCGCTTGGAATTTTTGGGAGATGCGGTTCTTGAGGTGACAGTAAGCGACTATCTTTTTGAAAAATATCCTGAAAAAACAGAGGGGGAACTGACTAAGCTTCGTGCCAGTATAGTCTGTGAGCCGACGCTTGCATTGTGCAGCCGTGAAATAAAGCTTGGAGAGTGGATTCTTTTAAGCAAGGGCGAAGAGCATACAGGTGGAAGAAACAGGGATTCCATTACATCAGATGCGATGGAGGCGGTTATCGGTGCGATATACCGCGACGGTGGATTTGAGCCGGCACAGAACTATATCAGACGTTTTATACTTGAAGATATAGACAACAAGAAGCTGTTTTATGACAGCAAGACGATTTTACAGGAGCTTCTTCAAAAGGATAGTGGCGTTGAGCCGGAATATGAGATTACAGGTGAGAACGGGCCTGACCATGACAAGCACTTCACGGCTGTTGTAAAGTGTGACGGAACAGTGATTGGCGAAGGTGAAGGACATACTAAGAAGGCGGCACAGCAGTCAGCCGCTTACAATGCTATTTTAAAGAAGAGAAGCAGAATATAGAACAGGAACAGACGTATGTATTTGAAATCCATAGAGGTACAGGGCTTTAAGTCCTTTGCCAACAGATTAGTATTTGAGTTTCATAATGGTATTACCGGTATTGTAGGACCCAACGGAAGCGGTAAAAGTAACATAGGCGATGCGGTGAGGTGGGTGCTCGGAGAACAGAGTGCCAAGCAGCTCCGAGGCGGAAAGATGGAGGACGTTATTTTTGCCGGAACAGAGCTTCGTAAGCCGGTAAGCTATGCGTCCGTTGCAATCACGATTGATAATTCAGACCACGCGCTTCCTGTTGATTTTGACCAGGTAACAATAACGAGAAAGGTGTTCCGTTCAGGTGAGAGTGAGTATCTCATGAATGGTTCCGCATGTAGGCTCAGAGATATCAATGAGCTTTTTTACGATACAGGTATCGGCAAGGAAGGTTACTCGATTATCGGGCAGGGTCAGATTGACAGAATTTTAAGCGGTAAGCCGGAAGAGAGAAGAGAGCTTTTTGATGAGGCGGCCGGAATTGTCAAGTTCAAGAGACGTAAGGCGGCGGCGCAGAAGAAGCTTGATGATGAGAGCCGGAATCTGGTGCGTGTAAATGATATTCTTGCTGAACTTGAAAAGCAGGTGGGACCGCTTGAGCATCAGGCGGAGAAAGCGAAAGAATATCTTAAATTAAAAGAAGAATTAAAAAAGAATGATGTTAATCTCTTCCTTATAGAATCAGGCGAATTCAAGGAAGAGCTTGCCAAGGTAAATGAGACATTTTCCATAGCGGATGCTGAGCTTAAGGCGGCAAAGGCTGAATTTGAGAAGTCGGGAGCCGAATATGAGGCTAACGAGGAAAGACTGTCATGCCTTAATCATACGATTGAGGAGAACAGCAGTATTGCAAATCAGGCAGAGATTGATAAGAACAGACTATCAAGCCAGATAGAGCTCCTGAATGAACAGATTAAGTCTGTTCTTGCGAGTGATGAGCAGCTTAACAAGCGTCTTGATTCAATTAAGGAGCGTCTTTTAGATTCCGATGAGGAGAAGAAGCGCCTCATATCCGAAAGATTTAAGCTCACTGACCGTCTCGATGAGATGAAGGCAGAATGTGAAGAGGCAGACAATATTGTAAAGAGCCTGACTGAGAGCATTGCAGAACTTGAAGAAAATGTAGAGAACGGAAAAGACGATGTGATTGACAATCTGAATGAAAGAGGTCAGATTAAGGCAAAGCTGCAGAGAAATGTCACACTCTTAGAGCAGGTTAATATTCGCAAGTCGGAGCTTACCAGAAAGCTTATCAATTGCAAGAGTGAGGAGGACACGCAGAAACAGAATCTTGATTCTTTAAAAAAGCAGTTGTCGGATGTCAGAGAGGATATTTCATCCATCAATGAAAAGCTGTCCGACAGGGAGAAGAACCAGCTTCTTATCAGAGATACAATTAACAAATACAACACTGATATCAATAATCTTAACAGGATTGTGATGGGTGAAAGCTCACGGCTCGAGTCCCTTAAAAACATCACTGAGCGCTATGACGGTTATGGCAGCAGCATCAGAAAGGTGATGGAACAGAAAGAGAAAAACAAAGGTATAATCGGTGTTGTTGCTGATATCATTAAGACAAAGAAACAGTATGAGACGGCTATTGAGACGGCGCTCGGCGGTACAATTCAGAATATTGTCACTGATAACGAAGAGACTGCAAAAGGGCTTATCACATTTCTTAAGCAGAATAAGTTCGGACGCGCCACGTTCCTTCCGCTCTCTGCAATAAGCGGACGTGATATAAAGGTTGATAATACTCTTACAAGTGAGAAGGGAGCGATAGGCTTTGCCAATCAGCTTATAGAATGTGACAGTGAGTTTTATGAGCTTGCAAGATATCTGCTCGGAAGAATACTTGTGGTCGACAATATCGACAATGCACTTGCGATAGCGAGAAGACACAACCATTCGGTGAGAATTGTCACGCTTGAGGGCGATATGCTGAGTCCGGGCGGTTCAATGTCAGGTGGTGCATTTAAGAACAGCAGCAATCTCTTAGGACGAAGAAGAGAGATTGAGGAACTTGAGACATCCGTTGCAGGCAACGAGAAGAAGCTTAAGAGCCTTGAGACGGAACTTTCCAATGCCAGAGATAAGCTGAGCGTGGTGAGAAATGAGCTTGAGCAGCTTAAGACAGAGCTGCAGGAAAAGCAGCTTGCCGAAAATACCTCCTTAATGAATCTTGAAGCAGCAGAAAGAAAGCAGGAGGAGTTAAACAGAGCATACACCAACAGCAAGAGGGAGTCAGAGGAGATAGAAGTTTCCGTTCTGCAGATTAATGCAGAGATAGATGCATGTAAGATAGCCCTTGCAGAGTCGGAGAGACATGACAAAGAACTCACGGATAAAATCAATTCCGACAATGCAAAAATAGAGCAGAATAAGGCTGAACTTGCTGCAAGACAGGCAGAAGCCGAGAAGAGACATATTGAGCTTGCCAATTTCTCACAGCAGGATACCTTCGCGGAGGAGAACATTAAGCGCGTATTGAGGGAAATATCAAGACTTAATGAGGAAGCTGATGAGATAAAGGATAGTTTAGGCTCGGCTGACGATGAAATACGCGAAAAGAAGGAAAATATAGCAAAAATTGGCGAAACCATAGCGACAGCGGAGGCAAAAATTGCCGAATATGCAGGAATTACTGCAAAAGAGCGCGAAGAGAGAGACAAGGTTCAGGAAAAGCAGCGAGAACTCTTCACAAGAAGAGAGGAGATTTCCGGACGCATTAATACGCTTGATAAAGAATGTCTTCGTATATCCTCACGAATTGAGAAGATTGAGACCATGAGGGATGAACGCATAGACTATATGTGGAACGAGTATGAGCTGACACTTATCAGGGCTGCCGAGCTCAGGGATGAGAGTCTTAATAACTCGGATGTGCTGAGAAAAAGCATAACGGTCTTAAAGGCTGACATAAAAAAGCTTGGTGATGTCAATGTCAATGCTATTGAGGATTACAAGGAAATATCGGAAAGATACATATTCCTAAAGACGCAGCATGACGATCTGATAACGGCGAGAGATACACTTATCAAGGTCATAGATGAACTTGATACAGGAATGAGAACGCAGTTTATAGAAAAATTTCAGGAAATCAAAGTTGAATTTGACAAGGTATTCAAGGAATTGTTTGGTGGCGGAAGGGGAACCCTCGAGCTTGAGGAGGACGTGGATATACTTGAGGCGGGAATTAAGATTATTTCACAGCCGCCCGGAAAGAAGCTGCAGAACATGATGCAGCTTTCAGGTGGAGAGAAAGCGCTCACAGCCATCTCTCTTTTGTTTGCCATTCAGAACCTAAAGCCGTCTCCGTTCTGTCTGCTCGACGAGATTGAGGCTGCACTTGACGATTCAAATGTTGTGAGATATGCAAAGTATCTTCATAAGCTTACCAAGAATACACAGTTCATCGTAATCACCCACAGACGAGGCACAATGGCTGCTGCGGACAGACTGTACGGTATCACCATGCAGGAGAAGGGTGTTTCGACACTTGTGTCTGTTGACCTTATCGAGGATCAGCTCGATGATAAAAGGGAGGAGAATTAGTTAATATGGCAGGATTTTTTAAAAAGCTTGTATCAGGTCTTACAAAAACAAGGGACAATATTGTTCATGGCATAGATAATGTATTCTCAGGTTTCTCAAAGATTGATGATGATTTTTATGAGGAGCTTGAGGAGACACTTATCATGGGAGACTTAGGTGTCAATACGACTGAGGAGATTATTGAGAATCTTAAGGAGAAAGTCAAAGAGAACCATATAAAGAATCCTGAGGAGTGCAAGGAGCTTTTGATTAACACAATCAAGGAACAGATGGACCTCGGTGAGAATGCATACGAGTTTGAAAACCGCAAATCCATAATTCTTGTAATAGGTGTGAACGGAGTCGGAAAGACAACTTCCATAGGAAAGCTTGCCGCACAGTTAAAGGCACAGGGAAAGAAGGTTGTTCTTGCAGCGGCCGATACGTTCCGAGCAGCCGCAATAGAGCAGCTTACAGAGTGGGCTAACCGTTCAGGTGTTGATATAATATCCCAGAGTGAAGGCTCGGATCCGGCGGCGGTTATATATGATGCTATTTCAGCGGGACGTGCAAGGAATGCTGATGTCATTATCTGTGATACGGCAGGACGACTTCATAACAAGAAGAATCTTATGGAGGAGCTTAAGAAGATTAATCGTATCATTGACAAGGAGATGCCTGAGGCATACAGGGAGAATCTTATTGTGCTTGACGGCACAACGGGACAGAATGCACTTTCACAGCTTAGGGAATTCAAGGAAGCTGCCGATGTGACGGGCATTATTCTCACTAAGATGGACGGAACGGCAAAGGGAGGCATTGCCGTTGCAATCCAGGCGGAATATGGAATTCCTGTCAAATATATCGGAGTCGGAGAGCATATTGACGACCTGCAGAAGTTCAACTCACAGGATTTTGTCAATGCACTCTTTGACATTCCGGAACAAATCTGATATAACGGATATGGAGGCTTCATTAATTTAAAATGTTAAAGAACCATTGAAGTGTTTATACCAATCAAAAAAAGAAAGAAGCGTAAAAAAATGAGCGAAAATTATCTTACATTAGAGAAGTTTGAGGAGGCTGCCGAGATAGTCAAGAAGGTTACACTTGAGACTAAGCTTGTATACAGTGAGTATTTCAGTAACCTTACGGGAAATAAGGTATATTTAAAGCCTGAGAACCTTCAGTACACCGGAGCATATAAGGTAAGAGGAGCGTATTACAAGATAAGCACACTCTCAGACGAGGAGAGAGCAAAGGGACTTATCACTGCCTCTGCAGGTAACCATGCACAGGGTGTTGCCTATGCGGCAAAGCTCTATGGTGTTCGTGCGGTTGTCGTAATGCCTGTGACAACACCTCTTATGAAGGTTAACCGTACCAAGGGTTATGGTGCTGAGGTTGTTCTCTATGGAAATGTCTATGATGAGGCATGTGAGTACGCACTCAAGCTTGCAAAGGAGGAGGGGCTTACATTCGTTCATCCTTTTGACGATTATGATGTCGCTACAGGCCAGGGAAGCATTGCGATGGAGATTATCAAGGAGCTTCCTACAGTTGATTACATATTAGTTCCAATCGGAGGAGGCGGACTCGCAACAGGCGTATCAACGCTTGCTAAGCTTCTTAATCCTAAGATTAAGGTTATCGGTGTTGAACCGGCAGGAGCTAACTGCATGCAGGAATCCATTAAGGCAGGCAAGGTTGTAACACTTCCGAGCGCAAGCACAATCGCTGACGGTACAGCCGTTAAGACTCCGGGAAGCAAGATTTTCCCTTATGTCAAGAAGAATATCGACGATATAATAACAATAGAAGATGAGGAGCTTATCGTTGCATTCCTTGATGTGGTTGAAAATCATAAGATGATTGTTGAAAATTCAGGACTTCTCACGGTTGCTGCATTAAAGCATCTTGATGTAAAGGGCAAGAAGGTCGTGTCAATTCTCAGCGGTGGCAATATGGATATTATTACAATGTCATCCGTGGTTCAGCACGGACTTATTGCGAGAGGAAGAGTGTTCACGGTATCTGTTCTTCTTCCTGATAAGCCGGGCGAGCTTGCAAGGGTTGCCGGTGTGATTGCCGAGCAGAAGGGTAATGTAATCAAGCTTGAGCACAACCAGTTCGTAAGCATTAACCGCAATGCTGCCGTTGAACTTAAGATAACAATGGAGGCATTCGGGGAGGACCACAGAGCCCAGATTATTGACGGACTTAAGGCGGCAGGATATGACGCTAAGCTCATTCAGACAAGTATTTAATTAAAAAGGGATTATATATGTTTGGTAAAAAAAGAATATCCAAGGTGCAATTTATTGCCCTTGGATTTTTAATAATTATTCTTATGGGAACCCTGCTTCTCATGCTGCCGGTTTCCTCAAGAAGCGGAGAAGCTGCAGGCTTTCTTGAGGCTCTTTTTACGGCTACAAGCGCTACCTGTGTCACGGGACTGGTGGTTGTGGATACATTTACTCACTGGTCTTTGTTCGGACAGATAGTAATTATATGTATGATACAGATTGGCGGACTGGGATTTATAAGTATAGGACTTATACTTGCCGTCCTGCTCGGGCGTAAGGTGTCTTTAAGGCACAGAGGACTTATGCAGGAGAGCGTCAATACTCTCCAGATTGGCGGAATTGTCAAGCTCACCAAAAAGATGATTACAGGTACATTGATATTTGAGGGCATAGGAGCGGTAATACTTGCGATACGCTTTTCATTCATGATGAGTCCGTGGAGAGCCATATTTTACGGAATATTCCATTCTATATCGGCATTCTGCAACGCGGGCTTTGATTTGCTTGGATGCTATGGAGAGTATAATTCACTGTGCGGCTTTGAGGGCGACTGGACAATCAATCTTACCATAAGCGCACTTATCATCATAGGCGGACTTGGATTTGTGGTGTGGGATGACATATCAAAGAACGGTATCAGAATAAAAAAATATCGTCTTCATTCTAAGATAGTGCTTGCGGTAACGACATTTCTTCTTGTCGCGGGAACGACACTGTTCATGATATTTGAGTGGGATAATACGATGGCGGGAATGGATGTATCGACAAGATTTCTCGCGTCGTTTTTCTCAAGCGTTACACCGAGAACTGCCGGAATGAATTCTGTGGATACGGGTGCTCTCACACCGGCGTCTAAGCTTCTTACCATGATTCTTATGTTTATAGGAGGAAGCCCCGGCTCGACATCGGGCGGAGCTAAGACAACCACAATATTTGTTATTGTGGCATACCTTTGGACGACGATGCGCGGCAAGTACGGAATTGACGTGTTCAGACGCAGGCTCAAGGAGGATGTTGTCAGAAAGGCGGCACTCGTAATTGGCGTGAATATGATTCTGTTCATCACGGGTGCAATGGTCATATTTGCCGTTCAGCCAGAGCTTGGATTTGCGGATGTCATATTTGAGGTTATATCGGGAATAAGCACAGTAGGCATGACTACGGGGATAACGAGGTCACTGTCTGTTGTGTCAAGAATTGTTATTATTGTGCTTATGTACTGCGGAAGGATAGGAAGCCTTTCGTTCGCATTGTCATTCTCGGAGAATAAGAGAGTGGTTCCGCTTCAGCAGCCTGAGGAAGAGATAAATATCGGATAATGAGGAAGGAGAAATAAATTGAAATCATTTTTAATTATTGGAATGGGGCGTTTTGGTCATCATATCACGCGCAATCTTGCCGAGCAGGGTGGAGAGGTGATGATAGTCGACACTGACCAGAGCAAGATGGAAGACCTGCTTCCGGTGGTCACAAGTGCAAAGATTGGCGATTGTACCAATGAGGAGGTCTTAAAGACTCTCGGTGTAAAAAACTTCGACATGTGTATTGTGTGCATCGGAACCAATTTCCAGAGTTCGCTTGAAATTACAAGCCTTTTAAAAGAGATGGGAGCTAAGCATGTTGTGAGTAAGGCGACACGGGACATACACGCAAAGTTTTTATTAAGAAACGGTGCCGATGAGGTCATATACCCTGACAGGGATATAGCTGAAAAGCTGGCAGTAAGCTACAGCTCTGATGGCATTTTTGATTATATTGAGCTTGGCGGCAATTATGCCATATATGAAATTCCGGTACTCAAGGAGTGGGTTGGACATTCAATAAGGGAGCTCAATTTCAGAAGCAGATACAATGTAAATATACTTGGAACTAAGGCGGGTGAAGATAAGACATCACTTATGCCTACAGCAGACTATGTTTTTGAGGGAAATGTACATCTGCTGGTTGTCGGAACACGTGAGGATGTTCAGAAAATACTTAAAAAGATGTAAGGAGCAGACTATGAAAGAGACGGGTTTTAACTGGTATGCGGATTTAGGTGACGGAAATTACAGGAATCCGGTTTTGTACACGGATTATTCTGATCCGGATGCGATTCGTGTAGGAGACGATTATTTCATGACGGCATCATCATTCTGCAACACACCGGGACTTCCTATTCTTCATTCAAAGGATTTGGTCAACTGGAAGGTTATCAACTATGCGATAAAAAACATTCCGTATGAGAGGTATGCGGCACCACAGCACGGCTGCGGTGTGTGGGCACCTGCAATCCGCTATCATGATGGGGAGTATATCATATTTTTCCCGATGCCTGACGAGGGAATCTTTGTAACAAAGACAAGGAATCCGTGGGGCGAGTGGTCGGAGCCTCATGCGATATTTGAGGGAAAGGGCTGGATTGATCCGTGTCCGTTCTGGGACGATGACGGAAGGGCGTATATGGTTTCTGCGTTTGCCAAGAGCCGTATAGGCTTTAAGAGCATCCTTCATCTCACTGAGATGAAGCCGGACTGCTCGGCACTTTTGGACGAGGGCAGGCATGTGTTTGACGGAAATGAGAACGGTCAGACCACGATAGAAGGTCCTAAGCTATACAAGAGGAACGGATATTACTACATAATGGCTCCGGCAGGCGGTGTAAAGCCGGGCTGGCAGGTGGTCATGCGCTCAAAAAATATATGGGGACCATACGAGTACAAGAATGTTCTCGTTCAGGGAGATACTGCTGTCAACGGACCTCATCAGGGAGCATGGCTTGATACACAGACAGGTGAGGACTATTTCCTGCATTTTCAGGATGTCTATGCTGCGGGAAGAATAGTTCATTTACAGCCCGTAAAGTGGGTTAATGACTGGCCGATAATGGGCGAGCAGATAAGCGACGATGCGGGACAGCCTGTTATGGCGCACAAAAAGCCCGACATCGGTGAAGCCGGACGCAGGGCATTTGAGAGTTATAAAAAGCAGCATGGACTTGCAGACATATATGCACCTGCCTTGTCCGACGATTTCACGGGAGAGAAGCTTGGACTTCAGTGGCAGTGGAACGCCAACCATTCAGATGACTGGTACGAGCTTACGGGGCACGGAATTAAGCTTATGGCACTTGATAAGGCAGTTGATACATCCATAGCGGATGTTCCTAACCTTCTTCTTCAAAAGTGGGCTGCACCACAGTTTGCGGCTGTAACGGAGATGTCAGCGGATTCATTTGACGAGGGTGATATTGCCGGAATGGTCTCTCTCGGTGTCGAATATGGTGCTGTGGCATTGAGATTGAGAAACGGAGAGAAGGAAGTTGCCGCTATATACGGGACACAGACCTTTAAGAATGAGAAGGCTTATTCTGATGATAAGATTACCGTGCTTGAGAAGCTTGACAGGAATGCGGATAAGATATTTTTCAGGAACCGCGTTGAGTCGCTTCCGATGATTGAGAAGGATGTAACAAGAAACAGAATATACCTTGATTACAGCGTTGACGGTGTGAATTATAAGAATGTCCTTTCGTATGAAGCCGCTGCCGGGCGCTGGGTAGGTGTAAAGAACGGTATCTTTGCATGCCATGAGAATAACGGTGCCGGAAGTGCAAAAACAGACGGTAAAAATGCTATATTTTTTAGGTATTTTCTGGTTGATGATTTACAGGCAAAGTAATATAATACACATAGACTTGTTGTTAAGATTAAGACAGGTTACACACATTATTTTGCATTATAATTTTTACAGCCGTGTGGCAGAATTGGAGGATTATGTATGATTAACATTCCTGAAATGAAGGTAGGAATTGTGGCAGTTTCAAGAGACTGCTTCCCTGAGTCACTCTCAGTCAACAGAAGAAAGGCTCTTGTGGACGCTTACGCTAAGAAGTATGACAGCAAGGATATATATGAGTGTCCTGTATGTATCGTTGAGAGCGAGATACATATGGTTCAGGCACTTGAGGATATTAAGAAGGCAGGATGCAACGCACTTTGTGTATATCTCGGCAACTTTGGCCCTGAGATTTCAGAGACACTTCTTGCAAAGCATTTTGACGGCCCTAAGATGTTCGTTGCCGCAAGCGAGGAGAACATAGCTACACTTTCAAGTAATCGTGGAGATGCTTACTGTGGTATGTTAAATGCAAGCTACAACCTCAAGCTCAGAAATATCAAGGCATATATTCCTGAGTATCCTGTTGGAAATGCTGAGGAATGTGCGGACATGATTCACGATTTCCTTCCTATTGCAAGAGCCGTGTATGCACTTAACAATTTAAAGATTATAAGCTTTGGTCCGAGACCTCTTAATTTCCTTGCATGTAACGCGCCAATCAAGCCGTTATATGATCTTGGGGTAGAGATAGAGGAGAATTCAGAGCTTGACCTTTTCGAGAGCTTCAACAAGCATGCAGGCGATGAGAGAATCCCTGAGGTTGTAAAGGATATGGAGGCAGAGCTCGGAGCCGGAAATAAGAAGCCGGAGGTTCTTTCTAAGCTTGCACAGTATGAACTCACACTCCTTGACTGGGTAGAGGCACACAAGGGATACAGAAAGTATGTTGCAATTGCCGGAAAGTGCTGGCCTGCATTCCAGACACAGTTCGGCTTCGTTCCTTGCTATGTAAACAGCCGTCTCACCGGAAAAGGAATCCCTGTATCATGTGAGGTTGATATATACGGAGCACTCAGTGAGTTCATCGGAACGGTTGTATCGGAGGACGCAACAACACTTCTCGATATCAATAACACCGTGCCTGCAGAGCTCTACAACAATGATATTAATGGTAAATTTAATTATACACTCAACGATACATTCATGGGCTTCCACTGCGGAAATACATCATCTAAGAAGCTTTCCTTCTGTGAGATGAAGTATCAGCTCATCATGGCAAGATCACTTCCTATCGAGGTTACTAACGGAACACTTGAGGGAGATATTGCACCGGGAGATATCACTTTCTACCGCTTACAGAGCACGGCAGATACAAAGCTTCGTGCATACATAGCTCAGGGTGAGGTTCTTCCTGTTGCCACACATTCCTTCGGTTCAATTGGTGTGTTCGCAATTCCGGAGATGGGACGCTTCTATCGTCATGTACTTATCGAGAAGAACTTCCCTCATCACGGTGCAGTTGCATTCGGACATCACGGCAAGGCACTTTATGAGGTATTCAAGTATCTTGGAGTACCTGTTGAGGATATCAATTTCAACCAGCCTAAGGGTATGTTATATCCTACCGAGAACCCATTCTGCTAACAGGCAATATGAGATTGGTCACTTATAGGTGATAAACCATCCCCCCATAAATGTTGAGACTTCAATATTTGTGGGGGTATTTTAAGTATATCGTATTGGAGGGAATTTAAGATGTATTACATAGGTGTTGATTTGGGAACTTCCGCGGTTAAGCTTCTTCTTATGGATGAGAAGGGAAGCATTTTGAATGTTGTTTCTGAGGAGTATCCTCTGTATTTTCCAAATCCGGGATGGTCAGAGCAGCATCCTGAGGACTGGTATGAGAAGTCTGTTGAAGGAATTAAAAAGCTCATCGCCGGCTATGATACCTCTAAGGTTGCAGGAATAAGCTTCGGGGGACAGATGCATGGACTTGTAATACTTGATGAGAATGATGAGGTTATAAGACCTGCCATACTCTGGAATGACGGAAGAACCATCGAGGAGAACGATTACCTTAACAATGTGATAGGAAAGGATAAGCTTTCTTCGTATACAGCCAATATATCCTTCACCGGATTTACGGCATCTAAGATTTTATGGGTTAAAAATAAGGAGCCTGAGAATTTCGCGAGAATTAAGAAGATTATGCTTCCTAAGGATTATCTGGCATACAAACTCACGGGTGTGAACTGCACGGACTACTCGGACGCCTCGGGAATGCTTCTTCTCGATGTAAAGAACAAGCACTGGTCAAAGGAAATGATAGATATATGCGGCATAAAGGAGGAGATGCTGCCAAAGCTCTATGAGAGCTTTGAGAAGGTCGGAACGCTCAAAGCCGATGTTGCCAAGGAACTCGGACTCAGCGAAAATGTCGTTGTGGCAGCAGGCGCGGGCGACAATGCTGCCGCAGCAGTCGGAACGGGAACTGTCGGAGACGGAAGCTGCAATATATCACTCGGAACGTCCGGAACGATATTTATATCAAGCGATAAGTTCGGAGTTGATGAGCACAATGCTCTTCACTCATTTGACCATGCGGACGGTCATTATCATCTCATGGGTTGTATGCTCAGTGCGGCATCCTGTAACAAGTGGTGGATGGATGAGATAATAGGGACGAAGGATTACGCTGCCGAGCAGAAGAATATAGATAAGCTCGGTGAAAACAATGTGTATTTTCTTCCATATCTCATGGGAGAGCGCTCACCTCACAACGATTCGCTTGTAAGAGGAGGCTTTTTCGGTCTGTCACTTGATACCACAAGAGCTGATATGACACTTGCGGTTTTAGAGGGCGTTGCCTTTGCGATAAGGGATTCTTTTGAGGTGGCAAAGAGTCTCGGAATTAAAATTGAGAGAACAAAAATCTGCGGTGGTGGAGCAAAGAGCCCGCTCTGGAAGAAGATAATAGCAAACGTGCTTAATGTTAAAGTTGATGTAATCGCGGCTGAGGAGGGACCGGCACTTGGAGGAGCAATGCTCGCGGCAGTTGCTGACGGAGAGTATGCTTCCGTGAAGGATGCTGCCGATGCAATCGTGAAGGTTGTTGATACGGTAGAACCGGATGCACGGCTTGTAGAAAAATACAATGAAAAATATGCTCATTTTGTGAAGCTCTATCCGGCTGTGAAGGGGCTTTACAGATAGAAGCTCTGTCTGAATGGGAGGAGTTATGAAAATCAGAATCAGTCACGCCAATGTTCAGTTCGGCGGTGATGTTATTTTACAGGACATTAATTTTGAAGTAAGGGACAATGAAAAGATTGCTATTGTGGGAAGAAACGGATGCGGTAAGACCACTCTGCTGAAGCTCATCGCAGGGGACATAAAAATGAGCAACATAGACAGCGACGAGGAGTGCGGCTATGATATGGCGGGCAGGCAGGAAATCGGCTTTCTGAGGCAGATTAATTTTGCGGATGGCGAAATATCGGTTGAGAACGAGATTATGAAGGTGTTTGCACCGATTTTCGAGTGCGAGGCACATATGAGGGAGCTTGAGGAGAGCATGAAAACCTCCGACGATGCATCCGTTATGCGCGAGTACGCCGCACTTCAGGCGAAGATGGAGGCTCTCCATGGCTACACATGGAAGCAGGATATGGAGACGATGTTTCAGAGATTCGGCTTTGAGCCTGCCGACATAAAAAGACCTATAGGAAGCTTCTCGGGAGGTCAGCAGACGAAGATTGCGTTTATCAAGCTTCTTCTGACAAGACCTGACATAATGCTTCTCGACGAGCCGACGAACCATCTTGACCTGCCGACCATCGAGTGGCTTGAGGGTTATCTAAAGACCTACGACAGGGCGGTAGTTATAGTCTCACATGACAGAATGTTTCTTGACAATGTTGTGGATGTGACCTATGAGATTGAGTACCACAGAATAAAGCGCTACGCCGGAAACTATACTGCTTTTATGAAGCGCAAGGAGGAGGACCTCATAAAGCAGGAGAAGGACTACGAGGAGCAGCAGAAGGAAATCAAGCGTCTCACGGAATGGATTGAGAAGTGGAAGAACACACCTACGAAGGTGACGGCAGCCCACTCTAAGCAGATGGCCATAGAACACATGGTTAAGATTGAGAAGCCGAGACGTTTTGACACAAAGGCGTTCCATGCAAGATACATTCCGCGGATTGAGAGCTACACAAATGTAATCAATGCAAAGAAGCTTGAAATCGGTTACGATAAGGTGTTAAGTACGGTGACATTTTTGCTGCAGAAGAAGGAGAGACTCGCAATCATAGGAGAGAACGGCAAGGGCAAATCGACGCTTTTAAAGACATTAATCGGAGAGATTCCTGCACTCGGCGGTGAGTTCAAGTTCGGGCAGAATGTCGAGTGGGGATATTTTGACCAGCAGAAGGCTGTCATGGAGAAGGTAAATCCGGAGCAGACAGTGCTTGACAACTTCTGGGAAGCATATCCTGATTATCTGCGTGAGGAGGTAAGGAGCGCACTTGGCGGCTTCCTCTTTTCGGGCGAGGAGGTTGAAAAGAAGATGGGACAGCTCTCGGGAGGTGAGAAGGTTCGTCTTGCACTGTGCAAGATGCTTCAGACAAGACCTAATCTCCTTATTCTCGATGAGCCGACGAACCACATGGATATTGTGGGCAAGGATGCACTTGAGAAGATGTTAAACGAGTACGAGGGCACGGTTCTTTTCGTATCACATGACCGTTATTTTATAAGCAGGATTGCGACAGGCATACTTGAATTTTCAAGTGAGGGGACTGCACAGGGTAATGTCAAACAGTACAAAATGACCTATGAGCAGTACCTCGAGGAGAAAAATAGGGAAGCCTCGGGCATTGTAAAAAATGTTGCTGCGGGTTCGCAGCCAAATGTCAGGGAGCAGACAAAACAGGCGCAGTCCGCGCCAACACTTGACGACGTGTTCGACAAAAAGACCTATTACAATCCGGGAAAAATTTTGTCGAGGCTTAAAAAACAGCTTGAAAAGTACGAGACGATGCTTTCAGAGAGTGAGAAGAAGGCCGACGAGTACAAGATGCAGCTTATGAATCCGGAACTTGCCTCGGATTATCCGAAGCTTATGGATATTCAAAGTAAGCTCGACGTGGAGGAAAAAAATCAGGAAAGTATATTAGAGCGCATGCTTGAGACGGAGCTTGAGCTTGAAGAAATGCAGGAAGATAAGGACTAATGAGCATTAATGAGAGATTTTACCTTGCACCCATGGAGGGTGTGACGGGCTTTATTTACAGAAGCACTTACGCAGAATTCTTCGGAGGGGTGGACAAGTATTACACGCCGTTCATCTCACCGGGGGAGCACAAACACTTTAAATCAAGGGAGCTAAAGGATGTTCTGCCCGAGAATAACGCGGGACTCAATGTGGCGGTTCAGATGCTCACTAACAATGCGGAGCATTTTATTGTGACCGCCCTCAAAATGAAGGAGTTCGGCTACAGGGAGGTCAATCTTAACCTCGGCTGTCCGTCAGGCACGGTTGTTTCTAAAGGAAAGGGTTCCGGTTTTTTGAGTTTTCCTGAGAAGCTTGATGCCTTTCTCGATGAGATATACAGCGGGCTTGCGGGTTCGGGGCTTGATATATCCATAAAGACAAGACTCGGCAGATATGAGCCAGATGAGTTCTATGAGCTTCTCGACATATATAATAAATATCCGATAAGCGAGCTGATAATACATCCGAGGGTACAGAAGGATATGTATAAGTATAAGCCGAGAATGGAATTTTTCGACTATGCGGTGAAGCACTCGAAAAATCCGCTTGTATACAATGGTGATATATTCGCAGTGGAGGATTATAAGGCTCTAAGAAAAAAATATCCTGATACAGATAACGGATGTGTGAAGGCTGTGATGCTCGGAAGAGGAGTTATATCCAATCAGGGCTTGGTTGAGCTTATAAAGACAGGAAACATGCCAAAACGGGAGCGTTTTCTTGATTTTTACAAGGCACTTGTCGATGGATACCGTGCAGAGATTCCGGATGAAAAGAATGTCGTGTTCAAGCTTAAGGAGGTTCTGTTTTATATGAGCGGCATGGCAGAAGATAAGGAAGCCTGCTGGAGAAAAGTAAGAAAAGCAGACAGCCTTGCGGAGCTTGGTGTTGCTGCGGGTGCCATATTCAGCGGAAAAAAAGGTTGAACTTTTATGGGGAAGTATATATAATTTAAGAGTATGTTTATTTAATTTTTATAATTAAATTATATTTAAAACTATTAGGAGGAAAATCCTCTCCTCACCATAGGACGTAGCGTGCGGGCACGCATTAGGATTTTTCTTCGCAAAACAAGGAGGAAGAGAGAATGTTTGAGAAAATGTTCAAACTCAAGGAGAACAACACTACGGTAAAAACCGAGGTTGTCGCAGGTCTTACCACATTCATGACGATGGCTTACATTTTGGCACTTAATCCGGCTATTTTGTCTGCATCGGGAATGGATCCACAGGCAGTGCTCATGGCTACGGCACTTGCAGCTTTTATTGGAACAATCGCCATGGCACTTCTTGCCAACTATCCTTTTGCACTCGCACCGGGACTTGGTCTTAATGCATACTTTGCTTACACGGTGTGCGGAACGATGGGGTATTCATGGCAGGTAGCACTTTTTGCAGTATTTATTGAAGGTCTTATCTTCATTTTACTGTCACTTACCAATGTAAGAGAGGCTATCTTCAATGCAATTCCTACACAGCTTAAGAAGGGCGTATCCGTAGGTATCGGTCTTTTTGTAGCATTTATCGGACTTCAGGATGCAGGAATCATCGTTGACGGTTCAACGCTTGTAACGGTTGTTGATTTCACTGCTGATTTCAGAACAGCAGGTATCAGCGCACTTCTTGCACTTATCGGACTTCTTCTTATCGGTATTCTCTATGTTAAGAAGGTTAAGGGTTCAATTCTTATAGGTATAGTTGTAACATGGGTACTCGGAATTATCTGCCAGCTCACAGGTCTTTATCAGGGAGCAAGCATGCTTCCACAGTGGTCAAATTTCGACCTTACGGCTATCGGCAAGACATTCGGACAGTGCTTTAACCTTAGCGGACAGCATATCAATGTTCTTGATTTCATTGTAATCATGTTTGCGTTCCTTTTTGTTGATATTTTTGATACACTCGGAACTCTTATCGGTGTTGCCAATAAGGCTAACATGCTTGATAAGGACGGAAAGCTTCCTCGCATTAAGCAGGCTCTCTTAGCAGATGCCATTGCAACAAGCGCAGGTGCTGTTCTTGGTACATCAACGACAACAACCTTCGTTGAGAGTTCATCAGGTGTTGCAGAGGGCGGAAGAACAGGTCTTTCATCAATTGTTACAGGTGTTCTTTTCCTTTTGGCAATATTCCTTTCGCCTGTATTCATAGCAATTCCGGGCTTTGCAATAGCTCCGGCACTTGTATTTGTAGGATTCCTTATGGTTTCAGCGGTAACTGAGATTGATTTTAACAACCTTACAGAGGCTATTCCTGCATACATCTGCTTACTCTGCATGCCTCTTATGTACAGCATTTCCGATGGTATCGCATTTGGCGTTATCTCATATGTCGTAATCAACGTATTCTGCGGAAAGGCTAAGAAGATTACACCGCTTATGTATGTTCTTGCATTGTTATTCGTTCTTAAGTACATATTCTTGTAGGATTAAAATAGAAATATAATATTTTAGGCAAATAAAAACTTTCCGCCAACTTGGTATACATAGTAATTGTACCAGGTTGTGGAAAGTTTTTTGATTATAAAAATTCCGGTGGCGGAAGCAGAAATATTTTTTCAGAGTCGCTATAACAACCTGCTGTCCGGTGCCTTTGCATTACTTAGGTCTTACCGTGAGTCTCTCGATAAGTCCGTTCTCGTCAACTCGTCTTACGGTGGCGATTGCCATTACATAATAGCCGCCGATGGAGGCGATAAATTCAGCCTGTGTGTCGTTGACAATCTCAATGTTGGATACGAGGTATTGTCTGAAGGTGAATTTATTCTTAAAGAACATATCTATGGCTTCACGTCCGTATACATGATATTCCTGACGACCAGTGCTGTTAGGGCAGTAGTCGCGAAGAGTTCCCTCAGGTGCGAAAATGTCTGCAAGTGCCTTGTTATCACATTTTACTAATGCGTCCACATATTTTTCAATTGCTCTCATAGTCTTTCCCTCCATTTAATATACTTTCTCGGAATTGAGAAGTGCGTCCGTTCCGCCGTCAGTGAAAAGAATGACTCCGTTGACACCTCTTGATGCGTCAGACAGAAGGAACTTCATTGATTCGGCAATTTCCGACGGATCCATGAGTGCATCGGAGCCGTAGCGTACAGGAATAGGAAGTGCGCTTACGGCGTATTTTGCCGCGTCGTTTAAGCTGTCAGTCATGGCAGTTCTTACATTGCCCGGTGCAACGGCATTCACACGGACTCCGTTGGCAGCCCATGAAGCCGAGATACGTCTTACCCAGCGGGCGAGAGCATATTTGGTAGCCATGTACATTGACTGACCTACGGTCTGGTTGCTTGTGTCAAGCTTGCTTACAATGTTTCTGATACGCTGTTCGTCTCCGACATTGTTCAAAAGGTCGACAATATCCATTCTGCCTGTTCCCTGTGAGATTGTGTTGGATACAGTGACTACAACGCTGCCGCGCTTCTTCTTTAAAAGTTCGTATACGCCCCGTGCGAGCCTGACTGTTCCGAAGTAGTTGAGTGAGATTACAAGCTCGTAATTCCCGCAGCTTCCTGATACACCGGCGTTGCACACGATTCCGTCAAGTCCGTCAGGACATCTCTCGTAAAGTCCGTCTATCGCTGCCTGCCTGCCCTCGGGAGTGGCGAGATTGGCACAGATATCCCCGTTCTTTAAGTCGATGTTGATTACGTCGTGACCATCCTTCTTAAGTAATTCGACAACGGCAGCACCGATACCGCTTGAGCCGCCTGTAACTGCATATACACCCATGATTAAATCCTCCTTTTTGTGTGGAAAACTTTTGTTGAGCCGATTATATAACAAAATCTGGTATTAAATAAATGTTCAGATTACTGAAATTTTTTAATACCAGATTTTTGCTTTCTTTTATACATTCTTTTGCGGTCATAATATTACCTCCATATAATTATTGTTATTATTTTAACATATTTTTTTGAGTGTAAATATATTTTTTTACTTTCACATATTATAAAATAAAAATGTCAAGAAAAAATACTTGACAACAGTAATACTTTGTAGTATCCTAGCAAAGGATTGAGGCAGAGAGCATAGAAGAATGCTTAGGAGTGTGCTATATGGATGATATGGAGAAGATGGAAAGAATTGTTGAACAGACACTTCTTTATGATTTTTACGGTGAGCTTCTCACACCTCATCAGAAGATGATATATGAGGAGTATGTGCTTGACAACTTTTCCGTAAGCGAGATAGCAAAGGAACATAATATAAGCAGACAGGGTGTTCACGACCAGCTTAAGAGGGTGGACAGGCTGCTTAATGAGTATGAGAGTACACTTCACCTGATTGACAGATTTATGAAGATTAAGGATAAGGTGAATGAGATAAGCAGTTATTCGAAACAAGTGCTGTCGGCAGATGATTTGGATACTGCCAAGGAGCTTGTGGGCAGAATCAATTCAATATCTAATGCAATTATCGATGAGCTGTAGAGTTCTACGGCATGAATTATAGACAGAGGGCGGTTGATGCCCGGATAAGGTGGTTACGGAGTGGCATTTGACAGTTTATCCGATAAGTTACAGAATATATTTAAGAATCTCCGCGGCAAGGGCAGGCTTTCAGAGTCTGATGTCAAGGCGGCATTAAAGGAGATTAAGATGGCACTGCTTGAAGCGGATGTAAGCTTTAAGGTTGTCAAGCAGTTTATAAGCTCAGTTCAGGAGCGTGCCGTAGGTCAGGATGTTCTCAACAGTCTGACACCCGGACAGACGGTAATTAAGATTGTCAACGAGGAACTTGTGGCTCTCATGGGTTCAGAGACTACCGAGATTGATTTAAAGGGTGGTCAGGCAATCACGGTTATCATGATGATGGGACTTCAGGGAGCAGGTAAGACGACTACAACGGCTAAGATAGCCGGGAAGCTAAAGGAGAAGGGGAAGAGACCTCTTTTAGTTGCCTGTGATGTATACAGACCTGCTGCTATTAAGCAGTTGGAGATTAACGGTGAGAAACAGGGCGTGCCTGTCTTTTCCATGGGTGATAAGATTAAGCCCGCCGATATTGCGAAGGCTGCGGTTGCCCATGCGGAGAAGAACGGTAACAACGTCGTAATATTAGATACAGCAGGTCGTCTCCACGTTGACGAGGAGATGATGGCAGAGCTAAGGGAGATTAAGTCGGTTGTCGATGTGCATCAGAGTATACTCGTTGTTGATGCCATGACAGGACAGGATGCCGTGAATGTTGCATCCAGCTTCAATGATGAGGTTGGAATTGACGGCGTAATAATCACTAAGCTTGATGGCGACACCAGAGGCGGTGCGGCACTATCCATTAAGGCAGTGACGGGCAAGCCTATTCTATATGTTGGTATGGGTGAGAAGCTTTCTGATCTGGAGCAGTTTTATCCTGACAGAATGGCATCACGAATCCTTGGCATGGGAGATGTGCTCACACTCATTGAGAAGGCACAGTCCCAGATTGATGAGGAGAAGGCTAAGGAGATGGAGCAGAAGCTCCGTAAGGCTGAGTTTGATTTCGAGGATTACCTTGAGTCGATGAAGCAGGTCAAGAACATGGGCGGTATCGGAAGTATCTTAAATATGCTTCCGGGTATGGGGCTTGGCAATCAGATGAAGAACGTCAATCCCGATGCGATTGATGAGAGTGCTCTCGGACGTGTCGAGGCAATCATTCTCTCGATGACTCCACAGGAGAGGCGCAATCCGTCGCTTCTCAATCCTTCCCGCAAGTACAGAATTGCGAAGGGTGCCGGAGTTGACATAGCTGAAGTCAACCGTCTGGTCAAGCAGCAGGAGCAGATGAAGAAGATGATGAAGCAGATGCCGGGAATGTTCGGCGGTAAAGGTGGTAAAAGAGGTAAGTTCAGACTTCCTTTTTAACATAATAATCAGATAATATTCAAGGAGGTGAATACAAAATGGCAGTTAAGATCAGATTAAGAAGAATGGGACAGAAGAAGGCTCCTTTCTATAGAATCATCGTTGCTGATTCAAGATCCCCAAGAGATGGCAGATTCATCGAGGAGATCGGAACATACGATCCTAATAACGATCCTAGCACTTACAATGTTAACGAGGAGTTAGCAAAGAAGTGGTTAGCAAGCGGTGCTCAGCCTACAGAGGTTGTCAGCAAGATTTTCAAGCTCGCTGGTATTGAGAAGTAATATGTTGGAGGTGTGACATGAAGGAATTGGTTGAAGTAATTGCGAAAGCACTTGTAGACAATCCTGACGAGGTCGTTGTTACTGAAACAGTAAAAGAAAAAGCAATCGTCCTCGAACTTAAAGTTGCCCCATCTGACACTGGCAAGGTTATCGGCAAACAGGGCCGAATTGCTAAGTCAATCCGCGCAGTTGTTAAAGCAGCGGCGACAAAAGAAGATAAGAAGGTTATTGTTGACATAATGTAATTTAATAATGCCTTTTTTGTGCCGGGTTATGCCCGGCATATTCTTTATTATTAGTGCAAAACAGGAGGTCTCAATGCAGGATTTATTGCAGGTTGGAGTTATATCATCGACACATGGAATTGCGGGAGAGGTCAAGGTGTTCCCGACAACTGATGATGTGAACAGATTCGATTATCTCAAGGAAGTTATTTTGGACACCGGAAGAGAGAAGCTTGATCTCACTGTAGCCGGAGTAAAGTATTTTAAGAATATGGTTATCCTTAAATTTAAGGGTATTGATAATATCAATGAAGTAGAAAAATACAGGGGCTGTTCTCTCTGGGTTACGAGGGAGAATGCCGTTGAACTTGAAGAGGATGAGTACTTTGTGTGCGATATGATTGGTCTCAAGGTTATGACCGACGAAGGCGAGGAGCTTGGAGAGCTCACCGATGTCATCCAGACGGGTGCTAATGATGTATATGCCGTCAAGACCAAAGAGGGCAAGGAGATTCTGCTTCCTGCCATCGCAGACTGCGTGCTCAATGTCAATATAGAGGAAAATACCATGACGGTGCATGTCATGGACGGGTTGCTTGACTTATGATTAATTTTCATGTGCTTACGCTCTTTCCTGAGATGGTGCTTAACGGGCTCAACACGAGCATTATCGGAAGGGCTGTCGAGAACAATATAATAAAGATTGGTGCCACCGACATAAGGGATTTCTCTACGAATAAGCATATGAAGGTGGACGATTACCCTTACGGGGGCGGCGCGGGAATGGTGATGCAGCCCGAGCCTGTCTACAAGGCTTATGAGCATGTGCGAAAGGATATGCAGGGCAGCGTGAGGGTTCTCTACATGACTCCTCAGGGCAGAAGGTTTGACCACGAGATGAGCAGGGAACTTGCCCGTGAGGACAATCTCATATTTCTGTGCGGACATTACGAGGGAATTGACGAGCGCGTGCTTGAAATGATAGTGACGGACAATGTCTCCATCGGTGACTATGTCCTCACCGGAGGGGAGCTTCCGGCGATGGTTATGATTGATTCCATCTCAAGAAATGTGCCGGGTGTGCTTAACAATGACGTGTCCGCCGAGTTCGAGACATTCCACGATAATCTTCTTGAGTATCCGCAGTACACCAGACCCGTCGATTTCATGGGTAAGCAGGTGCCGGAGGTTCTTTTGTCGGGACATCACGGCAAGGTGGACGAGTGGCGCAGACAGCAGTCAATTTTAAGGACCTTCAATGCAAGACCTGACCTGCTCGAGGGCGCAGTGCTCTCTAAGAAGGAGAAGGCGTACTTGGAAGAACTTAAAAAGGGAGCGGACAATTAAAGCGTAAGAATAGAATATGTATATTTCGGCTGATTTTTATGAAGAATAAAATCAGCCGTTTTTTAGGTAATAGGAAACTTCGTTCCTATTACCTACATAAAAATATGTAAAAATATTTAGGACTAATATATTATCTAAAACTTGCTTTTTTGGCAGATTTGGGATAATATATTAGCAGAGGAGTGTGCGATATGGTTAACATATTTTTAAAATCCGCGCCGGAAATTAACACGGATATAGCTAAGCGAATGGCGGGAATAAGAAAAAGAAGAAAAATATCACAGAAGGAGCTTGCCAAGAGGTCAGGGGTGAGCCTTGGTTCACTCAAGAGATTTGAACAGACAGGAGATGTTTCCTTAATATCGCTCACCAAGCTGGCGATGGCACTTGGACTTGAAAATGAGTTGGACGGCTTATTTGCGGATGTTCCGTTTGATTCTATAGAGGAGGTTATAAATGCACAGGATTAAGAAGCTTGAGGTATTTTACCATGACAGGCTCGTCGGGAGGAACACGACCAAAGATACTCACCAAAATAGATGGTGATGATTGGATAATTAAATTTCCGTCATCGTATGATTCAAAGGATATTGGCAGGCAGGAATATGACTACGCTCTATGTGCAAAGAAATGCGGGATTGATATGGAAAATGTGAAGCTGTTTGAATCTCAAAGATGCAGCGGCTATTTTGGAACAAAGCGCTTTGACAGGGTAAGAAGAGACGATGGAGGCATGACACGCAGACATATGGTATCGGTATCGGGACTTCTTGAGACATCTCACAGGATTCCGAATTTGGATTACGATTTACTTATGAGGCTGACATTTATGCTCACTAAGGACATTGAAGAGTGTATGAAGCTGTACAGGCTTATGTGTTTTAATGTCTTTGCGCATAACAGAGATGACCATTCAAAGAATTTCACCTTTATATATTTGGGTGATGAAAAAAGATGGATTCTCTCTCCGGCGTATGACCTGACCTACAGCAATTCGCTGAACGGAGAGCACGCAACAACCATAAACGGGAATGGAATTAACCCGGGAATAAATGATTTACTCGAGGTTGCAAAAAAAGCAGGACTTGATATAAAAGCTGCAAAGGCGGCAGCGGAGGATATAAGGGAATGCGTGAATGAATACTTGGGACATTATTTCCCGGATGTTACACGCGTGTAATATAAAAAGAGTAACTGTATGCTATTATTGTAATACAGTTACCTTTTTTATATGAGGAGGTTAGAAATTGTGACTGACGAGGAGATTGAGGCACTCTTAGACGGCATCCGGACAGCGGAGCAGACAGCTAAGATGCTGCAGGACAGAATGACACTTATGTTGGAAGAATAGAGAAATTGCCAGAAAAGTCAGTTGAATATGTCGCGATACCGTGATATGCTTGTTATGTAAGTAAAATTAAACATAAGAAATTTGAGTACGCGAGATATGAGAAAAGTTAAAAGGCTATCGGTACAGTATTGGCGGTAGCTGTGTTACTTGGAATGGCATTTGGAACTCCTGCATATGTTAGTGCACAGACGCGTGGGTTGGGATGTAGTCATGAGCACACTGTTTCTGCTTATTCAAGAACCGGACAGGAAGGCAGTTATACGTATATAGTTGAGAAAAAGGTAAATGGAAATCCGGCTTTTGCTGTAAGCACGCTTGTTGAAGAAACACTGTATTATAAGGTGAAATGCAACGATTGTGGAGCGGAATTACCGTAAACTACAAAAACCGTTGCAGAGTATTCATTCTGCCAATAAAGCAATAACATTTTATCAAAAAGGTGAAATAAAGCCATCGCATGATGGCTTTATTTTACATAACAGGAGGTTTTACTCACGGTGTGTGACACGGATGAATTTGGGAAATACATAAGTAAAACAAGAATGTCAAACTATTTAAGTTTGGAACAACTTTCGGAAGGAATCTGTGATTCAAGCAGCCTCAACAGAATCGAACATGGTAAAAGATATGCGAATAAGCTCACAAGGGACAGGGTGCTTGGACGGCTTGGCATTGATGGGTATGATTACGAAAATTATGTAAGTATAAAAGAATACAGACAGTGGGAAATCAGGATGGAAATCCTTAATAATATATCAAACGGGAACTTGAAAGAGGCATACCAAAAGATTAAGATGTACAGTGAAAGCTATGATAAATACTGCAACAATAATTTGAAAATGCAGTTTTGCATATTCGCGTACGCGCAGATAAAAAAGAGAAAAGGATATAACAGAAGGCTCGGGAAGATTTTTGCTGACGCACTCGAATGTACGGTGAAGTGCTCATGTGACATGATTTCATCAAAGGTTCTGTCGGCTCAGGAGCTATCGTTTATTATGGATGATGCCTATTACAACCGCAAGCCGGAGCGGATGCGGATTTATGAGCAGGTTGTGGAATACATTAAAAAACCTTATTTTGATGTGTTCAGCAGGGCGATGATTTATCCGAAAGCGGTTGTTCATATATGCCGTGAAATTTTCAGTGAGCAGAATATACCGGACAGGCAGTCATACGTTAGGATGCTCGAGCTTTGCAGCGAGGCAAAGGATATTTTGGGTGAGGCAAAGAGAACTTACTATCTGTGGGAGATTTCAAGACTTCTAAAAAATATCTATTCGTATTTTCTGAAAAATGACGGTGAAAATTCGGAGAACGGAGTCGCGCAGGAAAAAGCTGAAGAAAATCAGGGCTTTATGCAGGCTTTTAATGAAGCGGGAAGGCTGGCAGGGATTTCCGTCAAAATGCAGGATGATACATATATCTATAAGGAATACGGTGTGTACTGCACGGCGGATGTGATATACAAGAGAAGAAAGACACTGGGGTTGACCGTGAGGCAGCTTGCCGACGGGTATATGATAGAAAGGACGCTTGCGAAGATTGAGAGCGGGAGGGCTAACCCGCACGCCACGACAATCAAGGAGCTGTTTAAACGACTTAATATGTCTGCCGAATACAGCAGGCTTGAGATTGTGACGGATAAAGTTGAGGCGAAGGACACTATCAGAAACTTTAAGAAGAAATGTAACAGTGGTGAATATGATAAGGCAAAAGCATTATTAGAAAAACTTAAAAGGAATATTGATTTGAGTGTGCCTGTAAATAAGCAGTTTGTTTTGAGAGCAGAAGGATACATTGCATTCAAACTGAAAGAAATAGGAATGCAGGAATATATGCAGGTTGTAAAAGAGGCTCTCGAATGTACTATTCCTTATGAATGTATTATGAATAATAAAGGCGATATTTTTATCACAAATGAGGAGATAATGTGCCTTAATATATTGATGTCTGACAAAGATACGGAAAGGGCGAAGGTTTATTCCGATTTTCTGCAGAATGTGTTTGAGAAAAATAAGGACGAGGAATATTGGAAGCGCCAAAAAGTATACAAGGTGTTGATGACGAATTTGGCAAATGTTAAGGGGAGTGAGGGGGAATACGAATATTCTAATAATGTCAGCAAAAGTATAATTTCAATGTGTGTAATGGAAAAGAAATTAACATTTTTATGCGAAAATTTTTACAATTTAGCATGGAATTATAGAGAGCAAAATAAATCTAAACAGGAATATATACATTATGTAGAATATTCGTATTACATTGCAAGATTTTTTGATGAAGATAGAAGTATGAAATTTTTTAAGAGCCGAATGGATGAATGGAAATAAATCATTCATCAAATTCTAAATAATCCATATCATTGTAAACAGCTATCTGGTTGTCAGAGGAGCCACTGTTGGCAGGAAGTGAAACAGTAACGCCTGCTATAGTAATTAAAATAGTTATTATGAGAGAAGCTGAAATTATGGCTTTTTTCATGGAAAATACCTCCGTGTGTTTTTTTATATGTTACATTTATTATTCAACACCTGTAAAGAAAAAACAAGACGACTTTTCTGGCAAAATACAAAATTTGGCAGGTCTTTGCCAGAAAAGTTGTCTTGTGTATGGACGTTTATACATATATAACTTATTTGTAAGCTTACACCAAAGTTGCTAATTGACAATGAACAGAGAAAGGAATAAAATAATATGAAAAAAATTTTAATTTTTTTGATGGGATTATGTATGGTGTTTTCGGTTGCAGATGTTGTACATGCCGAGGAAGAAACCACAGAGGATGACGAAATAATAATTAAGGATTTAACACGAGAGGAACTTGGGGAATATATTGATATTAATTCAATGGCAATAATGTATGATGTTGATGCGGACTTGTTGCTGGATAAAATATATAATGATTTACATTCTGCTTCCGGAATATTCTCACCGTTTACAAATATTGAGTTAGGAATCAGTGATGCTGGTGGAGCGGAAACATATAACATGGCAAGGACAGCTCCGTATGTTGTATTCGATCAGGATTCTACAATGTATTTGGCTACCGGAAATGCTTGTTCAAGTGGGAAAATGCCTTATGTAGGCTGCTGTGCAGTTCATCCGGTATCAAAATCAAACCCTGAACCAATCTTTCCGTATGGATCATATATTCAACTTCAGGGAAGTTCGGTAAGTATTGGGGGGGGGGTGACATATACGTCTTTCACGGTGGAAGATACAGGTGATATCAGCTTCAAGCGTACATTGTATTGGATAGATATATTTGGCGGTGACAACAATGATGAAAATTACAGAATGGCAATTAATTATGGAGTAAGAAAAGTTACATATAAGTGGGATTAAATGAAGATATGTAAGGAGGCTGTTGTATAACAGTCTCCTTCGGAGGTAATAAAATGAGGAATAAAGCATTATCAGTTTGTGTGGGTATATTAGTTACAGTCTTTATTGCGGGGTGCACAAGGAATGATTATGATAATAGCGAAACAGATACATATACTGAATCATTAACAGATGAGATATACAGCTCACAGGATTCTGAGATCAGCAATCCGGGGGAGACAAGTACATATATTTATGAAAATGATACACTCGAGGATTTTGAGGATAATCCTATAACTATGAAGGAAGCGTATGAAATTGCATATGAAGATGCTGTGAAGTGGTCTGATGATGTAACGCTGATAAGGATTGGAAGTACGGATAATCACGATACTTCAAGTAAAGAGCATGGTGTTGATGGAAAGCGCAACTGCTGGTCGGTATTGTTTGACAGTCAGAAAAAGGGAATACAGTACCATACATACGTTATATGTGGCAGGGCAATGTTTGGAGGTGAAGGCAACAGCCCGGGATACAAAGCCATCGATATTACCGATTTGGAAGATTCGCCATATTTATATAAGAAGGCATTGGAAAATGATATATCAGCAGGCTATGATTTTGCGTGGGGATATCACTACACCTTACAATATTATATTTTTGACGGAGATCGTGATAATCCGGTGCTGCGGTATGCTGTCCGTGGACGCGATGCTGAAGGCAGGGAAGCTATTTTATATATAGATGCGGTTACGGGTACAGCCGATTGTATAAATGTTAAGACTGGTTATGATATAAATGGAAGGTCTATTTGGACAGAGCTTGTAAAGAATAATGATGAGCAGACAGAAAGCAATGAGATAACAGAGACTTATGAAATAAAGGATGAAGACTATTACCGCAATATGAGTATAGAGGAGTTTGATGAGCAATTTAATTTGTTTGAAAATTGTGTTAAATACATGAGAGATCCAAAAGAGCTGCGGGAGGCAATAATAAAAGGTATACTTAGTAATTCTTTTCACCCTTATATAGATGCAGGTGAATATGAAGAGGAGGAGTGGCGAAAACGAATGACAGATTATTACGGTGAAGGCTGGGAAGAGCGGATGAAAGATATTGATGTTTCTGATTCTATGTATTGGAATTAGTGGACTGATTATCGTAGCGTAAGCGTTTCACTTGGTTAATAAATCTACTAAATCAATAGAAAATCAGTAAAATTTACAAATAATACTTGCATTATGGCTTTTGTCATGTTATAATCTCGAATGTTGTGAATATAGCTCGATGTTCCTCTGGTACGAAAGGGTATTAATGAACATCAAAATTTTAAGGAGGCTCACAAATGAACGATATTATTAAGAAGATTGAAGACGCTCAGTTAAAGGAATCTGTTGCAGATTTCAACGTAGGTGATACAGTTAAGGTATCAGCTAAGATTAAGGAAGGTAACCGTGAGAGAATCCAGGTATTCGAGGGTACCGTAATCAAGAGACAGGGCGGAAGCTCAAGAGAGACTTTCACAGTTAGAAAGCTTTCTAACGGTGTAGGTGTTGAGAGAACATGGCCATTACATTCCCCAACTATCGAGAAGATTGAGGTTGTAAGAACAGGTAAGGCCAGAAGAGCTAAGTTATTCTACTTAAGAGACAGAGTAGGTAAGGCAGCTAAGGTTAAGGAGCTTGTAAAGTAATATAACTTTATATGTAATATGACCATAGAGGGAATGTCAGTGTGGCATTCCCTTTTCTTCAATCATCCGAAAATTTGACATTATGGGAGAGAGTATGGCAGAATTTGAGATTTATCGCAGAGAGAAGAAGTATCATATACATGAGATAATACTTAAATGGATTGTAGATATAATTATGGTTGTGTGCCTGTCCTTTGTTTTGGCGACATACATGCTTGGCAAGACAACGGTTGTCGGACACTCGATGGAGCCGACCTTGGAGAACGCCGACAGTCTGCTTATAGATAAGGTGAGCTATTGCTTCAAGGAGCCGGAGCGCTATGATGTCGTCGTGTTTGTCCCGAATATTGCGAACGTGTCAAAGTATTATGTGAAGAGAATTGTCGGTCTGCCGGGCGAGACGGTGCAGATTATTGACGGGCTGGTGTATATCAACGGGGAGCCGCTAGAGGATGATGTGATATACAGCTTTGACCTTAAGGATGAGGATGGCAATGAGATGGAGCCCGAGAAAATATATAATGCGGGGCTTGCGTCGGAGCCTGTCACTTTAGGGTATGATGAATATTTTGTCCTTGGAGATAACAGAAACAACAGCGAGGACAGCCGATTTGCGAATGTTGGAAATGTAAAGTATTCCTCCATTATAGGGCGGATATGGGCTGTGTCGGCGCCGTTTGGGAGAATGGGACTTGTAAAATAGAATTTTAAAGGAGCAGCGTACATGAATATACAGTGGTACCCGGGTCATATGACCAAGGCGAAACGAATGATGCAGGAGGACATCAAGCTCATTGATCTTGTGATTGAGCTTGTCGATGCGAGACTACCTTTGTCGAGCCGCAATCCGGATATTGATGAGTTGGGAAAAAATAAGGCAAGGCTGATACTTTTAAATAAGCACGACCTTGCGGATGAGAAGATAAATGACGCATGGGTTGAGCATTTTAAGGCAAAGGGAATCCATGCCGTCAAGATTAACGCGAAGAACGGAAACGGCTTGAAGTCAATTCAAGGCGTGATAAATGAGGCATGCAAGGAGAAGATTGAGAGGGACAGAAAGAGAGGAATATTAAACCGTCCAATCAGAGCGATGGTTGTCGGAATTCCGAATGTCGGCAAATCTACCTTTATAAATGCATACGCCGGGCGCAACTGTGCCAAGACCGGCAATATGCCGGGTGTAACCAAAGGAAAGCAGTGGATAAGGCTTAACAAGAATGTCGAGCTTTTGGACACGCCGGGAATACTCTGGCCTAAGTTCTCCGATGAGCAGGTGGGCATAAGGCTTGCGCTTGTCGGCTCAATCAACGACCAGATTATCAACATGACGGAACTCTCCTACGAGCTTATCAGATTCATGGCGGCAAATTATCCGGGAAGGCTTGCGGACAGATACGGGGTTGATGAGACAAAGGAGCCTCACGAGGTGCTCGCAGACATAGCGGCTGCGAGAGCCTGCCTGAAAAAGGGCGGAGAGCCTGACGAGGAGAAAGCGGTTAAGCTTCTATTTGACGATTTCAGAAGCGGCAAGTTGGGAAGAATTTCGCTCGAGAAGCCTGAGCAGTAAGATAAGCAGTATAGGTGGTTGAGAAATTCATTATATAGGAAAATACAATAAACGGGATGAGGTCATATTGATTCTATGGAAGAAAAAATAAGTGCGGTTAAGGATTTATTTGAGAATGCCGATGAAAATACCGTAAGGGAATTGATTAAGGAGTACGGGGCATCCGAGAAGGCAGGCATAATCAAGCTTGTTGAGAAATACACTAAGCAGCTTGATAAGCTCGAGGCAGAGCGCATGCGTGTCGAGAATATGCTTGTTTTTGAGAAGGAAAACAGCATATACGCGAATATATGCGGAATCGACGAGGCAGGGAGAGGTCCTCTCGCCGGTCCTGTGGTTGCGGCAGCGGTTGTTCTGCCAAAGGATGCGAGGATTCTCTATGTCAATGACTCAAAGCAGCTATCCGAGAAAAAAAGGGAGGAGTTGTATGACGTCATAATGAAGGAAGCGATAAGTGTCGGTGTCGGAATTGCCTCGCCTGCAAGGATTGATGAGATTAATATTCTTCAGGCGGATTACGAGGCGATGCGTGATGCGGTGTCTAAGCTGAGTGTACAGCCTGATTTGCTGCTAAACGATGCGGTCATCATTCCGGGACTTAATATGAAGCAGATTTCCATAATCAAGGGTGATGCAAAGAGCCTCTCAATTGCGGCGGCGAGCATTATTGCCAAGGTTACGAGGGACAGAATGATGTACGAGTACGATAGGCTCTATCCTGAGTACGGCTTTGCTTCTAACAAGGGCTACGGCTCGCAGACCCACATTGCGGCACTCAAAGAGTACGGACCGTGCCCGATACACAGAAATACATTTATCGGAAACTTTGTATAATAAGACCATCAATGGATTGCGAATGTATGTCATTATTTCAGAAGTTCGAAGAACGAAGAAATAACGATTATTATAACATGAGGAGGTACGTCATGAATATTAACATGAGCGGAATGGCGAAGGGTAATTCTTCTGTGAATATTAATGTACATCCTAATATACACGGCACTCAGCCGACTGTGACCGTAAACGGAAGCCAGTCGGCTAATGCCGCACTCACGATACTGCGTTCGCTGACCAATGGCGAGACATTTTCTGCCAATATCACGGATGTCAACGGCAGCGCAGTCACGATAACCTTAGATGGCGGACAGTCTTTTACAGCGAATCTGCTGAACAATACAGCGTACAATATAGGAGACAGGGCAAGCTTCATAATTCAGGATAACAGCGGGGACAGTATTGTCTTAAAAGCAGCGGTGATGAAGGAGACGGCATTCGAGACGGCGATGATTAATCGTTCACTTGATGCGGCAGGACTTGCTCCGACGATAAAGAACCGTGAAATGGTGCTTGAGCTTATGCACAACGGAATGCCTATAGGGAAGGATGCGCTGCTCGACATGGCAAAGGAGCTCAGCCTGCATTCCGGGACGGAAATCCGCGACATCGTGGCTTTGAAGAGGATGGGTGTTGAGGTTACGGATTCAGACCTTAAGGCATATCAGAATTATAAAGAGTATAACGGTGCCATGCAGGCCGATATAGATAATATAGTCAAGGAGATGACCGATTCGGTCAAGGTACCTAAGAATCTCGGCGATGTGGTGAGAATACTTCTTGCGGGGACGGATGCCGCGCAGGGTGATGCTGCTGCAGGTGAGATCTTAAAAGCGCAGGCTGGAGCTGATGAACCAAATGCAGACAGCGGTTATAATAAAAATAATGTGTCAGGCGAAAATCCCACCGCTGACAGTGCAGCCCGTTCGGATAATTCAGGCACCGCAGGCGGCACGTCCGCTTTGGGTGCGGGTGCAATTTTGCAGGACGGCTGGTCCGGCGGAGAGATAAAGGAGCTTGCGGACAATGTGGTAAAGTCGTTAGAGACTATGGTTGAGAACAACAACGCAGCCACAGGTAAGAATGCAGAAAGTGCGTTCAAGCTTCCCGACAAGCTTTTGAACGCCTCAAATTTGCAGAATTTTATGGCACAGCTTGCGGATGTATTTGATAAGCTTGAGAGCGAACCTCTTTTAAAGAAGAAGCTTGGCGGGCTTGTGAAGGGTGACAAGGTGACAAGGCTCCTGTCAGAGCTTGCGAGAGATACATTCGGCATGAAACCATCGGATGTGAAGGATGAGGAAGCGGTGAAGGAGCATCTGGCAAGGACACTCACGAAGCTTAACTCACTAAACGGGTATGCGGCTTCAAGTCAGAATACGGCACTTGGGAATGCGGCTGCAGCTATGAGCAGCAATATGGAATTTCTCAATAATATGAACCAGTTCATGGCTGCGGTGCAGATACCTTTAAGACATATAGGTGAACATGGCGAGGGTGAACTTTATGTGTACAGCAGAAAACATGCAAAGCAGGAAGACGATACGGTTAAGGCTTTTTTACATCTCGACATGGAGCACCTTGGAGCACTTGACATATATGTGACCTTGAAGGGAAGCAATGTGACGACAAACTTTAAGGTCGAGGATGCTGATGTACTTGATTTTCTTGAAAGTAACATGGGAATGCTGACAAAGCGGTTAAATGATGACGGTTATAATGTAGCTGTGAATGTTTCGGAAGGCGATGACGGAGAAGGCTTTGATTTTGTGAAAGAGGTTCTTGCACCTGAGCTTCCGGTGAGTGAAGTAAAGAGATTTAAGTTCGATGTCAAGGCATAATCAGCGGAGGATGTATGGATAAAAAACGTGAACTCAAGGACAGACAGGCGATTGCACTCGCTTATGAGCCCGGAACCTCGGCACCTGCCATAGTTGCGGCAGGCAGGGGATATGTGGCCGACAGGATAATTGAGACGGCAAAGGAGAATGATGTACCGCTTTATGAGGATGGAGAACTTTCAGATACGCTTATGCGTCTCCAAATAGGTGATACGATACCGCCGGAGCTTTACAAGGTTGTCGCCGACATTCTTATATTTGTCGACAGTATGGACAAGATAAGGGGAAAGCTTAATTCAGGAAAAGTTTAAAAGAAAAACTTTCAAACTACTTATTGGTGGCAGTACTGCAAGCAATGCTTGCAGTATGCAGGGGTATAAAAGTGAAACAGGACTAAGGAAGTATAATTATGGCAAAGGATATGACAAAAGGCAGAATACTGCCACAGATGACAGCATTTGCGATTCCTCTTATATTGGGAAATTTATTTCAGATTTTATATAATGCTACGGACTCGATAATAGTCGGGCAGTTCGTAGGGGACGATGCGCTCGCGGCAGTCGGAACCGCGGGACCGATAATGAACATGGCGATTCTTTTTATCAGCGGCATGTGTATGGGTGCCGGCATCCTCATGAGCACTCTCTACGGAGCCAAGGACATAAAAAATCTTGAAAAACAGATAAGCACGACCTTGATAGGCGGTCTTGTATTCTCACTTATGATTGCAGTTTTTATGATTGCGCTTGCGGTGCCGATATTAAGGCTTATCAATTCTCCGGAGGAAATCATAGAAAGTGCGGCAGTGTATTTAAGGGTTGTATTTTTGGGACTTATTTTTACCTTTATATATAATTTTCTTGCGAACACCCTGAGGGCACTCGGCGACAGCAGGACACCATTGTATTTTCTTGTCATAAGTGCGTTTTTTAATGTTGCGGGCGACTTGTTTTTTGTTGTTTTCCTAAAGCTCGGGGTTATGGGAAGCGCGGTTGCGACGGTGATTTCGGAGGCTATGTGCTGCCTGTGCTGCGGAATATATGTAAAGCTCAAGGTGCCGATTCTCTGCCTCGGGAAAAAGTGGCGTGTCTTTGAGAGAAAGGTTCTCTGGAAAACCTTTTCATACGGAATCACAAGTGCGCTTCAGCAGATGTGTGTGCAGCTCGGAAAGATTCTTGTCCAGGCAATAATAAATGTTCAGGGAGTCGCGTTTATCGCAGCGTTCACCGCAATCAACAGGGTGGACGATTTCGTGCTTTCACCGGAGGGGAATATTGCACATGCGACGACAACCTTCATCGCGCAGAACCGTGGTGCGGGGAACGTGGAGCGTGTAAAAAAAGGTTACCGATGCGGAATACTCATGGAGGTGGTATTCTCCGTCGTCGTGAGCGTGATAGTATTCTTTGCGGCAAGACCGCTTATGAGACTGTTTGTCACGGAGGACAGTGCGGAGGTTGTTGCACTTGGTGTGTCATATCTTAAGATTATAGCTTTTATGTACATAATGCCGGCACTCACAAATATTGTGCAGGGCTTTTTCAGAGGAATGGGTGACTTAAAGGTTACGCTCATAAGCACGATAACAAATATGGGTGTGCGTGTAATTGCGGCACATATCCTTATAAGCATGATGGGAAAGGGCTTCTCGGCACTCGCATGGTCTAACTTCTGGGGCTGGGTATTTATGCTGTTGTTCGAGGTGCCGTTACTTGTGCGCAATATGAAAAAGCTTGGCAGGGGAGAATTATAGATTGAATACAAGGGGAATAGGGAACAGATATGAGAATATTGCGGCTGATTATCTTATAAATAAGGGATATAGGATAATTAACCGTAATTACAGAAATAAGCTTGGCGAGATTGATATTATCGCTGAAAGTCCTGACAATGTGCTTGCGTACATAGAGGTAAAATACAGAAGCGGTTCACAGCGCGGAACACCGTTTGAGGCGGTGGGCTTTGCCAAGAGACGGAGGATAAGCCGTGCGGCTCTGTGGCATTTTACGGCAGGAAAATACAGTGATGATAAAAAATGCCGTTTTGACGTTATAGGTATATACGGTGACGGACGAATTGAGCATATTGAGAATGCGTTTGATGTGTGTGGATGACAAAGGTCAGAAATTGACCTTTGTTTATTTTTTTTTAATTTGTAATATTATTATAAAAAGGCTTATAATCTTTTCAGATATTATTTTTGTGAGGAGTGTTACATATGAGCAAGAAGATGAAGGACAAAGAGAACGAGAGCTTCATGATAAAGGCTGCCACCTTTATCGTTGACAAGAGAAATCTCTTCTTTCTGATTTTCGGAATATTGATTATCTTTTCTCTGGTGTCAAGCAGCTGGGTAAATGTAGAAAATTCGCTCTCGGCGTATCTGCCTGCCTCCACTGAGACAAGCAAAGGTCTCAGCCGGATGGAAGATGAATTTATTACCTATGGTTCCGCAAAGGTCATGGTGACGAACATAACCTACGATACTGCGTGTGAGATATCCGATATGATTGAGAATATGGATTCGGTTGTTATGCTTACCTTTGATGAAACCAAGGATCATTACAATAATTTTTCCGCACTGTATGATGTGACATTTAATTATCCGGAGACTGACGAGAGGGCACTTGAGGCATTGTCTGAGCTTGAGGATATGCTGTCTGATTATGACATATATGTATCGACTACCATGGGAGATGCATCGGCGGAACAGATTGCAAGTGAGATGTCGGTTATCACAGTGCTTGTCGCAATAATCGTTGTGACGGTTCTTCTTCTGACATCACAGACCTGGGCGGAGGTTCCGGTTCTTCTTCTGACATTCGTGGCGTCAATGCTCATAACCAATGGTACCAACTTCGTTATGGGTACTATTTCATTCGTGTCTAACTCGGTTACGGTCGTTCTTCAGCTCGCACTCTCGATTGACTACGCTATTATTTTCTGTAACAGATATAAGGAGGAGCATGAGAAGCTTCCTACAAGGGAGGCAGATATAGTTGCACTCAGCAAAGCTATTCCGGAGATTTCTTCAAGCTCATTGACAACGATCGGCGGTCTTGTGGCTATGATGTTCATGCAGTTCGGAATAGGACGTGATATGGCACTATGTCTTATAAGGGCTATTTTTTTAAGTCTTTTGTCAGTGTTCTTTCTCATGCCGGGACTCATTATGCTTTTCGGAAATCTCATGGATAAGACAAAGCACAAGAGCTTCATCCCTAAGATTCCGTTCGTCGGAAAGTTCGCTTACAAGACAAGATTCATTATGCCTTTTGTGTTTGTCGGGATAATAGCCGCCGCATATTTTGTATCATCAAAATGTCCTTATGTATACGGTTATTCGAAGATAGAGACACCTATACAGAGCGACTCACAGCTTGTTGATGAACTTATAGAGGAGAGCTTCGGAGTATCGAATATGGTTGCACTCACGGTTCCTTCGGGAAGCTATGATAAGGAGGCGAAGCTTATTTCCGACCTTGAAGCGTGCGATGAGGTTGAATCATGTATGGGACTTGCAAATACTGAGGCTATGGACGGGTATATGCTTGCCGATAAGCTTACGATTCGAGAATTCTCAGAGCTGCTCGAATTAGACTACGAGGTGGCGGAGCTTCTCTATATGGCTTATGCGGTAAATGATGAGAATTATGCCAAGCTGGTTAACGGCTTGTCTAACTACAGCGTGCCGCTTATTGATATGATAATGTTCCTGTATGATGAGGTCGATGAGGGATATGTGACACTTGATGACGATCTTATGGATACACTCGAGAATGCACATACACTCATGAAGGTTGCAAAGGATCAGCTTCAGGGCGAGAATTACAGCCGTATTCTTGTATACTTAAATCTTCCTGAGGAGGGAGATGAGACGTTTGCTTTTCTCGATAAGATGCATGACATGGCAGGAGAGTACTACCCGATAGACGAAGTGCTGATTCCGGGCGAGTCGATGAGCCAGTATGATTTGTATAAGACATTTCAGGTTGATAATGCGGTCGTAAATGTTGTATCAATTCTTGCGGTGCTGGTTGTACTTTTGTTTACCTTCAAGTCTGCCGGAATGCCTGTGCTCCTTATTCTTGTTATCCAGGGTGCTATCTGGATTAACTTCGCGTTCCCTGCTTTGCAGAACAAAAACCTGTTCTTTATGAGTTACCTGATTGTAAGTTCAATACAGATGGGTGCCAACATTGACTATGCCATTGTTATATCCGGACGATACATGGAGCTTAAGAATAAGATGAGCAAGGAGCAGGCGATAATCGAGACAATGAATTTTGCGTTTCCTACCATTGTCACATCGGGAACGATGCTTGCCATTGCAGGAATACTTATCGGTCAGATGTCATCGGACGGTGCCATCTGTGGTATCGGACAGTGCCTCGGACGAGGAACTATTATTTCAATTATCATTGTAATGTTTGCTCTGCCACAGATTCTTCTCCTCGGAGAGAAGGTTATAGACAAGACATCATTTGCGGTTACAATACCGCTTAAGATGGAAAAGACGACGGGACTTATCCGTGTGGATGGAATCGTGAGCGGTCAGATAGAAGGAAATGTCGTAGGAGAGATGCATGGATTTATAAGAGGAAATGCCAGTCTGTTTATAAGCACGGGAAAGATAGAGCAAAAACAGGATGATGGCGGAAAGTTAGAGGAGCTGTATAATGATGAGAAAGACGAATAAGCTTAAAATCAAAAAAATCTGTGCGTATGCGCTCTCGCTGGCTCTTATATTCGGTACGGTTTCAGTTAATCAGGAAGCTTTTGTCTATGCTGAGGAGAGCTTTGAGGAACAGACACAGACGGTGTATATTTCTACGGTGGATGAGTTTGTGGCCTTTGCTTCACAGTGCTATATAGATTCATGGTCTAAGGATAAGGTTATTGAACTTACGGCGGATCTTGACTTTACGGGAGCTGATATAGTGATGGTGCCGGTATTTGCCGGAAGGTTCAACGGGAACGGGCATACAATTTCCGGTCTTGATTATGTCGGAGAGGGATATGTGACTGCACTTTTCAGATATGTTGAGGAATCTGGCGTTATTGATAATCTTAAAGTTGAAGGCAGCATTACAGCGAATGATGAGCAGGAATGTGTGGGCGGAATTGTCGGGAGCAATTACGGGACGATAAAGAATTGTACATTTAACGGCACCGTAAGCGGAAAAAAGACAATAGGCGGTATTGCTGCATTTAACAAGAGCACAGGTATAATAAGAAAGTGCTATGCGATAGGAAATATATCAGGCTCGTATTATACAGGTGGCGTGACCGGAATTAATCACGGAATAATAACGAATTGCAAGAATCTTGCAGGAATAAATGATGACAGTGAGTGGGTTGCTTCGGAGGATGAGATGAACTCTGATATCATAAGCAGCATCACTGGTTCAGACGACAGAAGCTCGGTGAGAAGCGGAGTTGATACCGGTGGCATAGCCGGTTATTCTGATGGAATTATTGCAAGCTGCTACAATACCGGAAATGTCGGATATGAGCATGTCGGATATAATATCGGTGGTATTGCCGGAAGGCAGTCAGGCATTGTCTCAATGTGTAATAACTCAGGCATAGTGAGCGGAAGAAAGGATGTCGGCGGTATTGTCGGACAGATGGAGCCTTATATAGAGGTTACTGAGGCGGAGACTATAAGAGCTTCCGTTAATGAGCTGCATGACCTTGTAGACAAGACACTTACAGACCTCACGGACGGCAAAAACGTGGTACATGCCGACCTTGAGGCTGTGCGTGAGCATGCTGACAATGCCGTTGATGTGGGACACCTGATGGCGGATGAGGTGTCAGAGTTTGCCAACAGCAACATGGACCAGCTTGATTTGATAACAGAACGTCTTGAGTATGTGGCGGATTCGATGCCTGCAGTGCTTGATTCGTTCAGTGCGGCGTCTGCCAACATGAATAATATGGGGGATGCTTTAAAGAAACTCAACAATGATATTGACATTAAGGCTCAGATTGATGCCAACAGTGAGGACAAAGAGAAATATGACGCTGCCATTAATAAGATTGACTCGGCGATAGAACGTTTCAATGATTCGGTTAAGAATGGTTCATGGGATGAGATAGATGCAATACTAAAGGATGAGAATGGAAATTATAAGGATTTCAGAGACCTAACGGATGACGAGAAGAAAGAAGTATTAGAGAAGTTAATTGACATAATGCAGAATGCCGAGGATATGTCACAGGCTGCCGGAGATATAATGAGTGGTCTTGACACGGTGTATGATGTTGTGAAGCCTTATGTGGAACGGGCAGTGGATAACGCGGGAGATGACATTGACAGGGCGGTTAATGAACTTCAAAAGTCCATATCGAATACAAATGACGCTATAAACGGTCTGAAGGGAATATTCACATATCTTAATGCACAGTCAGACATCAGGTTCACAAGACTTTCAGATGATTTTGACACGCATAGGCAGGAGCTTTATGATGAAATCAAGACCATATCGGATTACATGGGAAAGCTCGGTGATGATTCATCGGCATATTCGGATATTGTCAATGATGATATGAAAGCCGTGAACGATAAAATTGATGAGATATTTAATCTTATTCTTGATAAGGTTGAGTCGTATACTGCTCTTAATACCGATGGACTATATGATGATGTATCAGATGAGGAGATAGATGCAGAGACAACAGGGCGTGTGGAGGGCTGCAACAATACGGGAGATGTTACCGCGGATATTAATGTCGGCGGAATTGCGGGCTCAATGGCGATTGACAACGATGACCTTGAGGACAGTGCGGCGGGCAAGGCAGATGTCTCTCCGGGAAGCCGTTATCTTATAAAGTGTGTGATAAATAACTGTCGAAATGACGGCTATATAACGGCTAAGAAGGACGGAGTCGGCGGTGTGGCAGGCTACATGAAGCTTGGTATTATCAGAGGGTCAACTTCATTCGGAAGTGTCAGGAGTTCCGACGGAGGATATGCGGGAGGTATATGCGGGCAGTCCTTATCTATGATTGTCGATTCGTATTCACTCTGTTCCGTTGAGGGAAGTAAGTATGTCGGCGGAATAGCAGGGTACGGCGATGCCATAAAGAACTGTTATGCCATGGTATATCTTGAAGCAGAGTCGGGCAGAGTAGGAGCGATTGCAGGTCAGACTACCGCTTATGAGGATGAGGAAGAGGAGAACGATGACAAGGTAGTCAACAATTATTATGTTGATAACGGAGTTCATGGTATTGACGGAATAAGCTATATGGGAATCGCAGAGCCGGTAACATATGATAATCTTTTAAAAACAGCCGGTGTTCCGTCGGATTTTACACATCTTAGAATAACATTCCGAGTGGATGATACCTATGTCGGAACAAGAGAATATGCCTATGGCACGGATTTGTCGACGATTGATTTTCCGGATATACCGGAGCGTTCCGGTTATTATGGTGTATGGCCTGACTTGTCGGGAAGAACGATGATAGGTAATCTGGTTGTAAACGGTGAATACAAAGAGAGTATAACCTCTGTCGAGAGTTCGGAGGGCGCGCTGAGCGGTAAGGCGTATGCATTTATATCAAGTGAGTTTAATGAACAGGCACTTTTGCATACTGCCATTATCTCTGATGCACCACAGGAGGCAAAGAACAAGGAGTATGTCACCTACAGTGTCACTGCAGAGAATGTTAAAAATGCTGACAGTGAAGGGATGAAGGTACGGCTTCTTAACCCTTATGAGAAGATTAAGGTGTACAGGCTGGACAACGGAGTATGGACTGAACTCACCGTCAAGGACAGAGGAAGCTATGTTGAGACGGTAATATACGGAACAGAGGGTGTGTTCTGCATTGTGAATGAACAACTAAACCCGATGATTTATTTCATAATCGGAGGCTCTGCTGCCGTTGTTATATGCGCCATTATGATTATAAAGTTTATCAGGAAGAGAAAGAATAAGAGCAGAAAAGGGAAGGAAAACGATAATGAATCTGAAGGTTAACAGGCTCAATGCTTCCGGTACGACATATATTGAGGAAAAGACGGTTTCGGATGGAGACAGTGAACATGTGGTTCCGGTCATAGGTTTTGAAACGTACAGAAATTACACATGGCTTACACATGGCTTTTCAACAAGATATGGCGGTGTGAGCGATGGAATATATAAAAGCATGAACTTGAGCTTCTCACAAGGTGATGATGAAAGACGTGTCCTTAAAAATCACGGCATTATGGCGAAGACTATGGGGGTTGAGCTTGCAGATATGGTGTACTCGCATCAGACGCATACAACCAATGTGCTGCGCGTTACGAGGGAGCATGCGGGTATGGGCTTTACCGTAACGAGGAATTTTCATGATGTTGACGGCTTTGTCACTGATGTGCCCGGTCTTATGCTTGTGACGGCGTATGCAGATTGTGTGCCGCTTTATTTTGCAGATACAAGGCTTCATGTGATTGGCTTGTCACATTCGGGCTGGCGTGGAACCGTGAATAACATGGCACAGGCAACCGTAGATAAAATGAGTTATGAATTCGGAAGCAGACCTTGCGATATTGCTGCATTTATCGGGCCTTCGATATGTGCCTCCTGCTATGAGGTCGGTGATGATGTGGCTCGGAATTTCCGTGACAGGTATGGTGCCGAATCTGAAAAAATATTGACAAAAAAAGAGGCAGCGTCGGAGGATAAGTATTATCTTAACCTCCATGCTGCCAACAGAATAAATATGCTTAATGCAGGAATATCTCCGCAGAATATTCATGTGACCGATATATGCACATGCTGTAATCCTGAATTGCTCTTTTCACACCGGGCATCGAAAGGAAAGCGCGGTGGATTGTGCGGGTATATGATGATTAATTGATACCACGCTCTTTCTCATATTCAAGACGTGTCTCCTCATTATACTTGTCAATGAGGTCGTGGATTCTCTCTGTAGGGTCCATAAGACCTCCGATTGACTTGTCATGGTTGAGAGCGTCTATGATCTTGGCTAAGAACTTGCTCATGTCGGCTTCGATAAAGTAAGGCTTAGCCTTGATATTTTCACTTATATAAGTGAGGTTGGTTGTAACGACACCTGTGATGTAGCCCTTGTTGTAATACTCGTCAAACTTAGCCATACCGTCGGTGAACAGTCCGAAGGTAGTGCAGACAAACACTCTTCTGCAGCCTCGCTGCTTTAAGTTAGCGGCAGTATCAAGAATACTCTCGCCGGATGATATCATATCGTCGATAACCATTACATCCATGCCTGTCACATCGCTTCCAAGAAACTCATGAGCAACAATAGGATTCTTTCCGTTGACAACGTGGGCATAATCACGTCTCTTGTAGAACATTCCCAGATCGACTCCGAGCACATTTGAGAAGTATACGGCGCGGCTCATGGCACCTTCATCAGGAGAGATAATCATGAGATGGTCTTTATCTATGGTTATATCCTTGAACTTCCTGGTGATAGCCTTGATGAACTGGTACGGAGGCTGGAAATTGTCAAAACCTCTTAATGGAATTGAGTTGTTGACTCTTGGATCATGTGCATCAAAGGTAATAATATTGCTGACTCCCATCTTGGTAAGCTCCTGGAGAGCAAGTGCGGCATCTAAGGACTCAAGCTTGGAACGTTTATGCTGTCTGCTCTCATATAAGAATGGCATGATTACCGTGATTCTCTTGCAGTGTGAGCCTGCTGCGGCAATGATTCTCTTGAGATCCTGAAAATGATTGTCAGGTGACATATAGTTGGTGTGTCCGAATACCTTATAGGTTATGCTGTTATTGCACACATCGGTAAGAATATATAAATCCGTTCCGCGCACGGAATCTAATATCTGTCCCTTGGCTTCTCCGGAACCGAATCTTGGACATTTGCTGTCTACAATGTAGGAGTCTTCGAGGTAGCCCTTGAATTCAATACCTTCCTTGTGCTCGTTGTGTGCGTCGTTGCGGAACTGAACGATATATTCGTTGACTCTGCTGCCGAGCTCTGCACAGCTCTCCATAACGATAAGCTTAAGCGGAGCTACAGGAAGTGTTGTAAGTTCTTTTTCAGTGCTCATAAGTATTTCTGCCTTTCTTTGATAGATAGAGTATGTAAATAGCTTACGATTAATTTTGCGGTTTGTCAATCGTCATATCAACAGATATAAAGATAAAACCTTTACAAACGCAAAATTAATTGTTATGATGTAAATGATGCAAATTTTTAAGTTTGAACGCAGAATAAGCAATCCCCTGCTTCAAGTGTGTAGAGCACTAAGCGGGGGTAAGGGGGATGCTTATGTCAGTGGGAGTTAAAAGCTCCCACTGACAGTTCGCAAAGCGACTGCGTTCATGAGCAAGTAGCAAAAGCGGATTGCGAATGTCCGCTTTACAATTCCACTGGAATATTTATTTTTATAAAGAGGTGAAAGCAATGAGTAAACCGATAGTTGCCATAGTCGGCAGACCGAATGTCGGAAAGTCGACGCTGTTTAATGCACTTGCAGGACAGCAGATTTCCATAGTAAAAGACACTCCTGGTGTTACAAGAGACAGAATATATGCCGACGTTGAATGGCTTCGTTATAACTTTACAATGATTGATACAGGAGGTATTGAGCCGGACAGCAAGGACATAATACTTGCCCAGATGAGAGAGCAGGCACAGATTGCCATTGACACTGCTGACGTAATCATATTCCTTGTCGATGTCAAGCAGGGACTTGTAGACTCCGATTCTAAGGTTGCTGATATGCTCAGACGTTCAGGCAAGCCTATCGTGCTTGTTGTAAATAAGGTTGATGATTTTAACAAGATGATGCCTGATGTATATGAGTTTTATAATCTGGGAATAGGTGATCCTATGCCTATATCATCAGTCAACAGACTGGGCTTTGGTGATATGCTTGATGCCGTCACAGGGCATTTTACGGAGGAAATGCTTTCAGATACGGAGGATGAGCGCCCGCGTGTAGCAATAGTCGGTAAGCCTAATGTCGGAAAGTCATCCATAATCAATAAGCTGACGGGAGCTAACCGTGTTATTGTATCGAACATTGCGGGAACAACCCGTGATGCCATAGACACTGAGGTTAAGTATCAGGGCAGGGAATATGTGTTTATTGATACGGCAGGTCTTAGAAGGAAGAGTAAGATTAAGGAGGATCTTGAGCGTTACAGCATCATTCGTACCGTGAGTGCGGTTGAGCGTGCCGATGTGGTTCTCGTCGTAATTGATGCGACAGAGGGCGTTACCGAGCAGGATGCTAAGATTGCCGGTATTGCACATGAAAGGGGAAAGGGCATAATCGTTGTCGTAAATAAGTGGGATGCCATTGAGAAGAATGACAAGACCATGTATGAGCATAACAATAAGATTAAGGAAATTCTTTCTTTTATACCTTATGCAGAGGTAATGTTCGTATCCGCTGAGACAGGTCAGAGACTTAACAAGCTCTATGACATGATAGATATGGTTATAGAGAACCAGAACTTAAGAATTCAGACAGGTGTTCTCAACGAGATTCTTTCTGAAGCCGTTGCAATGCAGCAGCCGCCTTCAGATAAGGGACGCCGTCTCAAGATATTCTACATGACACAGGTTGCGGTTGCACCGCCTACGTTTGTAATATTTGTAAATGACAAGGAGCTTATGCACTTTTCATATACAAGATATATTGAGAACAAGATTAGAGAGGCATTCGGCTTCAGAGGAACTGCACTCAAGTTCATAATACGTGAGAGAAACGAAAAGGAGTAGACAAAAATATATCATGGAAACAATTGTACAACGTCTTATTTGTCTGGTTATCGGATATGCATTCGGACTTTTTCAGACAGGATATTTGTATGGAAAAATGCACGGAATTGATATTCGCAAGGAGGGAAGCGGTAACGCCGGAACTACCAATGCACTCCGCGTACTCGGAAAGAAGGCCGGGATTATAACCTATATCGGCGATATGGTTAAGGCGGTGCTTGCTGCTGCCGTTGTGAGACTTATTTTCGGACAGAGCCATGCGGATATTATTATGGTGCTTGTTCTATACAGCGGTTTTGGAGTAATCCTCGGACATAATTTTCCGTTCTACCTCGGATTTAAGGGTGGAAAGGGTATCGCAGCATCGTCGGGAGTCATTGTATCTCTCGGCTATTGGCCGCTTATTCTTCTTGGTTTTTGTACATTTATGATTGTAACTGTTGTCAGCAGATATGTTTCTCTTGGCTCACTTGTAATGATGACGGGATTTCTCGTTGAGTTCATAATCTTTGCCGTGAACGGAATGATACCGGGCTTGTATCAGGCAGAGATGGTTGAGGCAGTAATAATAGTTGCAATCCTTACCGTTCTTGCTTTTTGGAGACACAGAGCCAATATAGTCAGACTCGTTCATGGAAATGAACGCAAATTATGGGGTGGAAAGAAGGAGAACTGATATGTCAAAGGTATGTATAGCCGGAGCGGGAAGCTGGGGACTTGCACTTGCACTTGTCCTTGAGAAGAATGGACATGAGGTGACTGTGTGGTCGGCACTTCCTAAGGAAATCGAGCTGTTAAAAGAAGAACATGAGAACAAGAGATGTCTGCCGGGAGTGATAATTCCACCTACGATTAAGCTCACGGACGATTTGCGAGAGGCTCTTGATGATAAGGATGTCATAGTCATGGCTGTTGCATCTCCTTACACGCGTTCAACTGCAGCTAAGTTTGCATCTTACATAAGGGACGGACAGATTATTGTCGACGTGGCAAAGGGAATTGAGGAGAGCAGTCTTCACACTCTGTCACAGGTAATTAAGGAGGAGCTTCCTACGGCTGAGGTTGCAGTTTTATCGGGGCCTACACATGCTGAGGAGGTCAGCAGATTTATACCGACGACATGCGTTATCGGTTCTGAGAATGAGGAGACGGCATGCTTTTTGCAGAATCTTTTCATGAACGAAAATTTCCGAATATATACGAGTTCGGATGTGCTCGGAATAGAGGTTGGAGGTTCACTTAAGAATGTCATAGCACTTGCGGCAGGAATTGCCGATGGCTTAGGCTATGGTGACAATACCAAGGCGGCACTTATAACGAGAGGAATTCATGAGATTTCAAGACTCGGAGTTGCTATGGGCGGCAAGCTTCAGACATTTTACGGACTTACAGGAATGGGCGACCTTATAGTGACCTGTGCAAGCATGCACAGCCGTAACAGACGTGCAGGTATACTTATAGGTCAGGGCAGGACCATGAAGGAAGCGATGGATGAGGTTCAGATGGTAGTAGAGGGCGTATACTCAGCCAAGGCTGCACTGATTCTTGCAAGAAAATATAATATACCGATGCCTATCACTGAAAAAATCAATGAGATTTTATTTGAGGATAAAAGTGCAAAGGACGCTGTACATGAGCTTATGGTTCGTGACAGAAAGGTTGAGTACGAATAAATTTTAATATTGTGTTCTAATGAGGAGTCTCCTTTGAATATAATTTAGCAGTTGTAAATTATATTCGGAGGAGGTTTTTGTTTTTGGATACATATAATATTTACAAGGATATAAACGCAAGAACAGAGGGGGAAATCTACATTGGGGTTGTGGGACCTGTAAGAAGCGGCAAATCAACCTTCATAAAACATTTTGCGGAAAAACTGATTCTTCCTTACATGGAGGACGGTGCAGGGAAGGAGCGCGCCAAGGATGAACTTCCACAGTCGGCGGCAGGAAGAACCGTTATGACCACGGAGCCGAAATTCATCCCCAGAGAGGCATGCACAATCACACCTGTAGAGGATGTGTCGATGAAGATAAGACTTATTGACTGCGTGGGGTTTATGATTGACGGGGCTACGGGAGTGGTCGAGGAAGGACATGAGCGTCTGGTTAAGACGCCGTGGTATGATTATGAGATTCCTTTTTCTGAGGCGGCTGAATTCGGAACAAGAAAAGTGATAAAGGATCATTCAACGGTGGGAATCGTGATGACGACGGACGGAAGCATCGGGGAGCTGCCAAGAGACAGCTACAAGGCGGCGGAGGCGGCAGCTATTGATGAGCTTAAGAAGATAGGAAAGCCGTTTGTTGTGGTCGTAAATTCAAAGAATCCTGCATCAAAGTCTGCGTCAGAATGTGTGGATGAGATAAAAAAGACTTATGCGACTGAGGCGGTGAGCCTTGACTGCGAAAAACTGACGCTTGAGGATATCAACAGAACACTTGAACTTCTTTTAAACAGTTTTCCGGTAAATGGAATTGAATTTTATTTTGACAGATGGATAGAGACTCTTCCGGATGATAACGATATAAAGAAATCTATGGTGGAATGTGCAGGCCGGATACTTGACAGGATTACATATATAAGAGACTTTACAAAGGACAGCATCAGGGTTCAAAACGAATATGTAGAGGATGTAAAGAGTGAACCGCTTGACATGTCGGACGGTATAATACGTCTGACCTTCAAGGTTGATGACAGACTCTACTATGATATGCTGAGCTCGCTTGCAGGTCAAAGGATTGAGAATGAGTTCGAGCTTTTAAAGCTCATCAGAGAGTATGCAAAGGAGAAGAGCGGGCTTGACAGGTATACAGCAGCGATAGATACTGTACGACGGAAGGGCTACGGTGTGGTATCACCTTCAAGAGATGAGATAAGCATATCTGAACCGGAGGTAATCAAAAACGGTGGAAGATACGGTGTAAAGATTAAGGCTGAAAGTCCATCGTATCACATGATTAAGGTAAACATAGGAACAGAGATTGCTCCTATTGTGGGAAGTGAAGAACAGGCAAATGACCTCAAAAAATATATTGATGAGAACACAAAAAAGGGAGATGCCTGGGACATTAATATATTCGGAAAGACGATTGAACAGCTTGTCGACGACGGCATAAGAACCAAGCTGGCAATGATGAATGATGACTGTCAGACGAAGCTTATGGATACTATGCAGAAGGTGGTCAATGACAACAGCGGAGGACTTATATGTCTTATAATATGAGACTGATGAGGCAGATAGGTGAGGTTTTGTTTTGAATGTATAACGAGTATATTTATACATTTCGGCTCCGATTGTGCGAAATATATAAATATACTCTTTTATACATAACGAAGTTTCTTTAACTCTTTGCTATAATAGCGGGAAAAAATATAAATAATTGAGTTTGCAGGTATATTATGGTATGATAATTCTGTCAGTTGAGTATTTGCGAGCTTTTGTTTATAAAGTACAGTTGGACAATTTTTCTATATTGCAAGCTTGGCGCTTTGCAGCCATCGGTACTTAAACGGCGTTATTTGCCGTTTTATGTACCGCTATGTGATGCAATGCAGTGGGAGCGTGCCAAGCGGTAATATAGAAAAATTGTCCAACGTCACTTAGCGTTATAGTAACAATATTTTGCCAATACTTATGTTATAAACTTTATGAAACGAGGACACATCATGACGGTTACAGACTGGTTTTTGTATTTTGGAGTTCCGATAGCGGCTTTTCTGATATTCTTTATCTTCCAGGCGCATAAGATTAAGCAGGACAATATGAAGAAAATAAGGGATTCTTTTGGAAAGAGAGCGGACAAGAAGTATATATATGAAGAATATGAGAATATTTCGCATGGGTTCTTTTTACAGAATATGGATGAGAACAATGCGGTTGATGATATAACCTGGAATGACCTTAATATGGATGCGGTGTATAAAAACATGGATTCCACGGCATCCTCGCTTGGTCAGGAAGCTTTGTACTCCATGCTGAGAACGCCGATAGTGGATGCTGAGGAGCTTAGCGAGAGAACACGTCTCATGGAATACTTTGCCGGACACGAGAAGGAGAGAACGGAGCTTGCGATGATATATTCCGGATTCGGCTATAGCAGAAAAATGTCGGTTGCAGATTATATCGAGAGCATAGGTGAGTGTAAGAAAACCTCAGCACTTCCGCATTTTATTATGTTGATTTTATTTGCTGCGGCTTTGGTGTATTGCCTTACGGTAAATATTGCGGTCGGGATGTGGGCGGTGATAGGCATGGCAGTGATAAATGTCGTGTCGTATTTTAAGTTCAAGGCTGAGATAGAGACATACTTTGTGTGCATCAAGCAGGTTTTTTCAATGTGTGCGTGTGCAAAGAGCATACTGAAAATGAATTGTGAAGCTATATCGGAATATACGGAGGAGCTTTACAGACTTTTTCACGAGTTTGACGGAGTCAGACGTTTTTCATGGATTATGGCGACCGGCAAAGGAGGCGTTTTGGAGTTCGTTCTTGATTATGTCAGGATGATTACACATCTCGATATAATTAAGTTCTGCTTTGTTGTAAGCGGTCTTAACAGGAAGAAGGATTCTGTGTGGGCACTGTATAACAGGCTGGGATATTTCGATGCACTGATAGCGGCAGCATCGTATAAAAAAAGTCTTCCGTATACATGCAGACCTGTATTTTCGGACGGAAAAGCTCTTGTGTTTGAGGCAGACGAGCTGTATCATCCGCTTATAGAGGAGCCGGTTGCCAATTCGATAAAGACGGATTCAAGTGTGCTCATAACAGGCTCAAATGCATCGGGCAAGTCTACGTTCCTGCGCTCGGCGGGTATATGTGCGATTCTTTCACAGACGCTTAATTTTGCTACTGCAAGAGCGTATAGAGGAAGACGGTTCAGAATATATTCATCCATGGCTCTTAAGGACAACCTGTTGGGAAACGAGAGCTACTATATGGTTGAGATTAAATCATTGAAGAGAATTATGGATGCTGCCGGTGCAGACAGCGGATATCCTGTGCTTTGTTTTATAGATGAGGTGCTCAGAGGAACCAATACCGTGGAACGAATTGCCGCATCGTCGCAGATACTTAAGGGACTTGCGTGCATGAATGCCGTATGTTTTGCCGCGACACATGATATAGAGCTTACAACAATACTGGAGAAGTTCTATTATAACTATCACTTTACGGAAGAGATAACGGATAATGATGTCAAGTTCAGCTATAAGCTTTTAACCGGCAGAGCTACAAGCCGTAATGCGATTAAGCTGCTTGGACTCTTAGGATATGACAAGGCGATTCTTGAACAGGCGGCACAGGCGGCAAAAAGCTTTGAGGAGAGCGGAAGCTGGTCGTCAGTTTCGTCTTGACCGATATTTTGAAATGTGATAAACTAAAATTTATAAAATAACTATAAGGAGGGTTGGACTATGGCATGGAATATGGTTATTGCTGCATCTGAGACAGCAGATATTTTTACCTTAGGAAATGACGTATTCACAGAAATCCTTACTGCTCTTTTTATGATGGCAGTTATCGTATGCGCTGTTATTTTAGGTGGTAAGCTTCGAGGTAAGCATGATGCCAAGGTCGCTGCGGAGGCTGCAGTCGCGGCGCAGACCGCTGATATTGATGATAAGACCGAACAGAGCAGAAGTTAATACGAAGAGACAGATAATATAAGATATGTTTTCCGGGAAGGCTTGGAAGCAGGCCTTTTTGGTTTGCAATAATAATTTTACTTATTTTAGGAGGATTAGCCATGAAGCCTTATGGCGTTAACGAATTAAGAAGAATGTACCTTAATTTCTTCGAGAGCAAGGGACATTTATGTATGAACAGTTTTTCACTTGTACCACACAATGATAAGAGCCTTCTTCTTATCAATGCAGGTATGGCACCGCTTAAGCCTTATTTTACGGGACAGGAGATTCCACCGAGGAGACGTGTCACAACCTGCCAGAAGTGTATCAGAACAGGTGATATTGAGAATGTAGGTAAGACGGCAAGACATCTCACATTCTTTGAGATGCTCGGCAATTTCTCGTTCGGAGATTATTTTAAGAGAGAGGCTATCAACTGGTCATGGGAGTTCCTGACACAGGTTATAGGTCTTGACCCTGACAGACTCTATCCGTCAATCTATGCGGATGATGATGAGGCATTCAATATATGGAATAAGGAAGTGGGTGTACCTGCTGAGAAGATTACACGTTTTTACCGTGATGAGAACGGTGACTGTGATAACTTCTGGGAGCATGGTGCCGGTCCTTGCGGTCCTTGCTCGGAGATATACTATGACAGAGGACTTAAGTATGGCTGCGGCAAGCCTGACTGTAAGGTAGGCTGTGACTGTGACCGTTTCATGGAGGTATGGAACAACGTATTCACGCAGTTTGAGAGTGACGGACATCACAATTACACGGAACTCAAGCAGAAGAACATTGATACAGGTATGGGACTTGAGAGACTTGCAGTTGTAGTTCAGGATGTTGACACCGTATTCGATATCGATACAATGAAAGCTATCCGCGACAAGATTTGCGAGATAGCAGGTGTTGAGTATGAGCAGGATGCAGATAAGGATGTATCAATCAGACTTATAACAGACCATATCCGTTCGGTTACATTTATGACCTCCGATGGTATTATTCCTTCTAACGAGGGAAGAGGCTATGTTCTCAGAAGACTTTTAAGAAGAGCTGCAAGACACGGCAGACTCTTAGGAATAGAGGGACTTTTCCTTGCCAAGCTTGCAAAGACTGTTATCGATGAGTCAAAGGACGGCTATCCTGAGCTTGCTGAGAAGGAGGAGTACATCCTTAAAGTTTTAACAACTGAGGAGGAAAAGTTTAACAAGACTATCGATCAGGGACTTGCAATCCTTGCAGATATGGAGGAGGAGCTTGTCAAGTCCGGCTCTAAGACCTTATCGGGAGAGAATGTATTCAAGCTCTATGACACATACGGCTTCCCTGTGGATTTAACTACGGAGATTCTTGAAGAGAAGGGCTTTTCCGTTGACGAGGAAGGCTTTAAGAAGGCTATGGAGGTTCAGAAGCAGACAGCGAGAAATGCGAGAACAGAGACCAACTACATGGGCGCAGACGCTACTGTATATGACCTTATCGATACTGCAATAACATCCAGGTTCATAGGCTATGACAGACTTGTTCATGATTCGGTTATATCTGTTCTTACAACCGATACAATGCTTGTTGACGAGCTTGTTGAGGGAACGGAAGGAACAATTATCGTGGATGAGACACCTTTCTATGCTGCAATGGGTGGTCAGACAGCTGATGTCGGAGCAATAACCACTGCTGACGGAGCAAGCTTTAACGTAGTTGATACCATTAAGCTCAAGGGCGGAAGAATCGGACATGTCGGTGTTGTTGAGTGCGGAACCTTCCGTGTCGGCGGCAAGGTAACACTCAGCGTAGATGCAGCTAAGAGAGCAGCAACAGCTAAGAACCACAGTGCAACCCATCTTTTACAGGAGGCACTTCGTGTCGTTCTCGGAACACATGTAGAGCAGGCCGGTTCTCTTGTGACACCTGACAGACTTCGTTTTGACTTCACTCATTTTTCAGCGATGACTCAGGAGGAACTTGACAGAGTAGAAGCTATTGTAAATGAGAAGATAGCTGAGAATCTTGACGTTGTAACACAGGTTATGAATATTGAGGATGCCAAGAAGACAGGTGCGAAGGCACTTTTCGGCGAGAAATACGGCGATACTGTCCGCGTGGTATCCATGGGTGATTTCTCCAAGGAATTCTGTGGTGGTACACATGTTGCCAATACAGGTCTTATAACAGCATTCAAGATTGTATCCGAATCAGGAATCGCAGCAGGTGTCAGAAGAATTGAGGCACTTACAGGCGATGGACTGTTCGCTTATTATAAGGATATTGAGAAAATGCTTAGTGAGGCTGCCAAGCTTCTTAAGTGTACTCCTGCTGCCGTTAATGAGAAGATTGCTCATCTTCAGGCAGAGCTTAAGGCTGTTACGTCAGAGAATGAATCGCTCAAGGCAAAGGCTGCCAATGATGCACTCGGAAATGTAATGGACAATGTTGTCGAGGTCAAGGGAATGAAGTACCTTGGCGTTAAGGTAGCTGATGTTGACATGAACGAGCTTCGTAATCTTGGAGATTCGCTCAAGGAGAAGCTTGGAACAGGAGTTGTTGTCCTTGCTTCATCACAGGGCTCCGACAAGGTTAATCTTATTGTTACGGCAACTGATGATGCTGTTAAGAAGGGCGTTCATGCAGGAAATATCATCAAGGCATGTGCCGCAATGGTAGGCGGTGGCGGCGGCGGTCGTCCTAATATGGCTCAGGCAGGAGGAAAGAATCCTGCAGGAATTGATGCTGCACTTGAGGAAGCTAAAAAGACATTGGAGCAGCAACTCTAAAATCTCCAAAAAAAATAAAAAGAGGGTTGACGTACAGCTTTTTTATGATATAATGTCAAGTGTGCGTAAAAACCCAAACAGTTGAAGCACAATTTACAACTGGAGGGAGGTCAGGTGTGAGCTATGTCAAATGTAATCGTTAAAGAGAATGAGTCTTTAGATAGTGCATTACGCAGATTCAAGAGAAACTGTGCTAAGGCAGGTATCCAGCAGGAGATTCGCAAGAGAGAGCATTACGAGAAGCCTAGCGTTAAGCGTAAGAAGAAGTCAGAGGCTGCTAGAAAGCGTAAGTTCAACTAATAATTGTATATCCGTTCGAAGATATTATTAAATCAGATATGGCTTTGATGTGTTATCGGATGGTACGACAAGTGTATTTTATGACAGACGTGTTAAGCGTCTGTCATATTTTTTTGCATAAATTCATATATATATGTAAGAATTTGCCGGAGTAAACAGGAGGGAATCAGATGAAAAAAGAGCTGTTAGAGGCCATGTTTATTCCGCGGGATGCGGTGTTTAAGGAATATAATCTTACTACCGTCGGGAGCAGACAGCTTTTTGTGGAGGGTTTTGAAGCTATCAAGGAGTTGAGTCCGGACACGTTAAGACTTCGTGTGAAAGAGGGATTCATCGTTGTTGCAGGGGAGAGACTGCATGTGGAGTATTTTGGCGATGGGGAGATTATGATTAAAGGGAGAATCCATTCGATACAGCTTAAATAGCATTTGGAGATGACAAAATATGGGGATTTTATGGTTTAAGGGCTATACTGTGTTAGAGATAGAATCGCTCTGTGCGGAGCGTTTTTTTAATTTGTGCGCCAACAGAGGAATACGGATTCACAAGCTGTATCCTGACGGGGAAAAGTGTATATTTACCACTTCCATAGACGATTATTATAAGCTGAAACCGATTGTAAAAAAGACCAGACCGCATATAAAAATGAGAGAAAAAAAGGGCTTTCCGTTTATGGTTGGCGGAGTGTTAAAGCGTCAGTTTTTCATAGCGGGAATTATACTGTTTGCGGCGGTAATAATGATACTTGGGCGTTTTGTATGGAATATAAGGCTTGACGGCAACCACATGAACTCGGATGATACATTGTACAGATATTTAAGGGAAAATGGCATAGCATACGGGACGCGTATAAGTGAGATAGATTGTGAGGAGCTTGAGGCACAGATAAGGCGGGATTTTGACAATATAATATGGGTGTCGGCAGCGGTGCATGGGACATCGCTAGATATTGATGTGCGTGAAAATCAGGATGAGACGGATTATGGTAAAGTGACTGAAACCACGCTTACAACACCGTCCGATATTGTCTCATTGTATGATGGCGTTGTGTACGATATAGTGGCAAGAAGCGGAACGCCTGTCGTGAAAAAAGCGGATGCCGTAAAAAAAGGTGATGTGCTTATCAGCGGCAGGGTTGTTACACTTGACGAGGCATACCAGCCCATAAAGGAGAAAAACGTATATGCGGATGGTGATGTCAGGCTTTTGGTTGAGTTTTCATATAATGACATTCTTGACCGCAGATACATAAAAAAAGAATATAGCGGACACAGTTATAAGAGTGTAGACATCAGAATGTTTAATTTTACCATGCCGTTTAATATGTACAATGAAAAATATGAATATAAGGATGTTGTGACAAACAGCAGCAATCTGTGTCTTTATCAGGATTTTTATCTGCCGTTTGGTGCCGATACGACAATACATAAGGAATACACTCTTAAGGAGTCACTTTATACGGATGAGGAGATGGAAAATATTCTGGAGCAGAATTTCACATACTATTTGCAAAAAATAGAGGAAAAGGGTATTCAAATTATAGAAAATAATGTTACAATATCTATTAATGATGAACAAGCGCAGATGTCGGGGTCGGTGTATGTGATTGAGTCCGAATGCGGCAGGGAGGAAATAAGTATTGAGTATAATTGAAAAGGTTGTGGACATACCGGCAGAACACAGCAGTAATATATTCGGAAGCTGTGATGCATATGTAAAGAAGATAGAGAGAACTCTGAAGGTTACAATTATAGCAAGGGACAGCGAGATTAAGCTTGTCGGTGCAGAGGGCGCAGTGACGAGAGCGGCAGCGGTGTTTGCACAGCTTCTCGAGCTTGCCAGACGCGGGAATACAATCACGGAACAGAATGTCGATTATGCAATAAGCCTTGCATTTGAGGATAAGGCAGAGGCTATATCCGAGCTTGATGCCGATGTCATTGCAAGAACGGTGCTCGGCAAGCCTATTAAGCCTAAGACTATCGGACAGAAGGAATATGTTGATGCCATAAAAAAGAGAATGATTGTGTTCGGCGTCGGACCTGCCGGCACGGGTAAGACATATCTTGCGATGGCTATGGCGATAAATGCTTTTAAAAATAATGAGGTGAACAGAATAATCCTCACACGTCCGGCGATAGAGGCAGGTGAGAAGCTGGGATTTCTTCCGGGTGATATGCAGAGCAAGGTTGACCCGTATTTAAGACCTCTGTATGATGCGCTATACCAGATTATGGGAGCTGAGAGTTTCCTTCACAATATGGAGAAGGGGCTGATAGAGGTTGCTCCTCTCGCATATATGAGAGGAAGAACTCTTGACAATGCATTTATCATTCTTGATGAAGCGCAGAACACGACACCTGCACAGATGAAGATGTTTCTCACCAGAATAGGTTTCGGTTCTAAGGTTGTTATCACAGGTGACCTTACACAGAAGGATCTTCCTCATGACCAGGCGAGTGGTCTTGACACCGCGCTTAAGGTTCTTAAAAATGTCAATGAGATTGCCATATGCCGTCTTACAAGCTCGGATGTCGTGCGTCATCCGCTGGTTCAAAAGATTGTAAAGGCATATGATGATTATGAAAACAGAAGAAAACAGTGATTTGGAGGTTTTGAGATGACTATTACGATTGAAGAGGAGACAAATGTTGATTTTGACTTTGATTACAAAAAGGTTATTGAGGATGTTATAAACCAGGCTATGGATTATAAGGCATGTCCTTACGAAGCTGAGGTAAGTGTGACTCTGACAGATAATGAGTCGATACATTCCATAAATAAGCAGTTTAGAAACATTGATAATCCGACAGATGTGCTTTCGTTTCCACTTGTGGACTATGAGGAGGCAGGTGAGTTTGATTTCCTTGAGGAGAGGGATGACTGCTTTAATCCTGAGAGCGGGGAACTGATGCTTGGAGATATTGTCATATCAGTTGAGAAGGTGTATGAGCAGGCTGAGAAGTACGGACACTCACCAAAGAGAGAGCTTGCATTTCTCACAGCCCACAGTATGCTTCATTTGTTCGGATATGACCACATGACACCTGATGAAGCTGCAGTTATGGAAAAAGGGCAGGAGGAAATTCTTGCCAATATAGGAATAACAAGAGATTAAATTAAATGATTTAATGAGGAGATTTTTATGACAGAGAGAGAATCACTTATAAGCAAGGCTAAGGAATATATGAAGAATGCGTATACACCGTATTCTAAGTTCAATGTGGGAGCTGCAATTTTGACGGACGACGGAAGAATTTTCGGGGGCTGTAATATCGAGAATTCATCGTACGGTGCAGCAATATGTGCTGAGAGAACGGCAGCGGTAAAGGCGGTATCTGAAGGAGCTAAGCATTTTAAAGCTATAGCGGTTGTGTGTTCCACCGGAGAGTATGCGTACCCATGCGGAATATGCCGTCAGTTCGTGGGCGAGTTCATGGATAAGGACGGGATGTTGTATTTGGAGGATAAGGAAGAGGGAGAGCTTTCAATTCCGTTCTTTGACTCAATACCATATTTTTTTACAGGTGACAGAATAAAATAGTGATTTTGGGCAGACAATATACAAAAAAGTAGTTTCGCGGAAAGGATGTGCAGAATGCGGAAATTGTATATTATCTGCTTTGTTACTCTTACGACATTATTTATAACCTGTTATTATATAGGATATTGCACTATTGTCAGGGGCAGCCGTGAAGTTGAGTCTGCCAGAGATTATTATGAGGTGAGGCAGGCGGGTGCCGTGGAGGAAGCGGTTGTCAGACGTGACACTGATATTGTGGTTGAGGAATACGATATAAATACTCATACGACGGAAAGTTATACGATTGTACCGTCCATAGATGTATTGGGGCTTAACAGAGCAGCCTATGCAGAAACTCTCAGAAGATATATGGAAGATCCGGAGGATGAGGATGTACAGAGGGGCATAAGTTCTATAAGCCTGCTTGAATTTTCGGCAGAGAGAATTGTCATAAGAAAGAGCTATGACGTGCCGACATACAGCATGACGGAGAACTTCATACTGTATGCGCTTGACGGCCGCGTGGTAGTATATTATGAGGATTTTGTGACAATATATGATTACACGGATATTGATGTCACAGATCTGCCAATTGATTTGCAGAGGGAGATATATGTCGGCATGCAGATAAAAGATTTGGAAGAATTATACGAATTTTTGGAGGACCACACTTCATGAAATATGATGTTGCTGTGATTGGTGCCGGGGCTTCCGGCATGATGGCTGCCATACAGGCGGCAAAGAGCGGCAGAAGCGTCGCGGTGCTGGAGATACTTGCAAGACCGGGAAAAAAGATACTTGTGACCGGTAATGGCAAGTGCAATCTGACTAATTATAAGCTTGATGGAAGCTGCTACCATACGGACAGCGGAAGCACTGAGGATATCATGGGAGTGATAGAACGCTTTGATTCTAAGGCCGTCACTGAATTTTTCCGCGAGGAAGGAATGCTTGTCAGGGACAGGGACGGTTATGTGTACCCATACAGCGAGCAGGCTGCATCAGTGCTTGATTGTCTCAGACAGTGCCTTGTAAGGTACGGTGTGGAGCTTATATGCGGCTGTGAGATAGCTTCAGTTAAAAAGAGCGGGAATGAATTCATCGTTTCAGGCATGATAAGAGATGTCGAAGCAGAGAATAGAAGAGCTGACGCGAAGAAGGACGGAAGCAAAAAGAAGGCAAAGGATAAGGCTTCTGCTAATGATGTGGCAGCGATGAGAAAGTTCTCCTGCATATCGGACAAGCTTATTGTGGCAACAGGCTCGGCAGCAGGGGGCGTGTGCAATCAGGGAATGGCAAGAAAGGGTGTGGAAGCAGCTGAACCTAACTGTGAGTTGGGCTATAATATAGCCCGCGGGTTCGGACACCATATTGTGAAGCTCTTGCCGGCATTGGTATCACTTGTATGCTCGGAAGGTTTTTTTAAGGAGATTTCCGGTGTTCGTGCAAAGGGAAGCGTAAGGCTTATTATAGATGGAGAATGTGCCGCATCCGACCGCGGTGAATTGCAGCTAACGGATAACGGAATATCGGGAATACCGGTGTTTCAGGTGAGCCGCTATGCTGTGGCAGCGTTGGATTCGGGTAAAAAAAGGGTACAGGCAGAGCTGGACTTCATGCTTGAGTACGGCGAGAAGGAGCTCTCAGAATACATAGATAAGTTAAAAAGTGACATGAAGCGCATACACGGAGGCAGCTCATATGACAATGAGGCAGCTCTTACAGAGACACTTACGGGGCTTGTCAACAGGAAGCTTATGGGACTGTTCATAAGATTATCCGGTGGAAGAACTGCTGAGCTTGTAAAGCTGCTTAAGCACTTTACGGTTGAGGTGGTGGATTTTAAGGGAACACAGTCGGCGCAGGTGTGCAGCGGCGGGGTGAGACTTGATGAGATTGATATAGCCAATATGGAGTCGAAGCTGTGCCATGGACTGTATTTCTGCGGAGAGGTGCTTGATGTGGATGGCTGCTGCGGCGGATATAATCTACAATGGGCATGGAGCAGCGGATATGCTGCCGGACAATCATAATCCGCAATCCGGATTTTTCATGCAGAGGGGGGGCTTATGTTAAAAAAAATTAATAAATCAAAATTATTTATTGTTACAACTGTTTTTTTGCTCTTAGCGGTTGTGACATGGCTGGTGGAAATTGTTATAAATCCAACGGATTTGGAACTGGTGCTTGCTATTGCAGCCATAACTTTTTCAGCCATGACCATATGCCTTATGGTATGCTGTATAGCAGGAAAAATATGTTACGGAATCTCTTTTTACAGGGTGTTTGCCCTTACGGATATAATTATGACTGCGATAGTCGTTGGATATGCCGTATATGATATAAAAACATCAACAGGCTGGTTTGCAGGTATTATCGGGGCGCTTATACTGATGCTGGTTGTACCTGTACTGGTTGTTTTGCTTCTCGGTGATTTTGTTGTATGGTTTATCAGACGGAAAAATAATTCTGTCAATCCAATGTCATAAAGGAAAATATACATAATGTTCAGGAAAATGAGACGTTTTAAGCAGGAAATAAGCCGTTCGGGCGGCAGGGTGTGCTGTCTTGAACTTGAGGTGGAGCATATGACGGGTAAGTTTGTGAATGAGTCATAAAGATATCGGGAATTAACAGAGGATATGGAGGCAACTATGAAAAAAACAACGAAAAATATTTCAATTTCAAAGCCAAAGCAGGGCAGCTTTCTCTACCTGCTTCCTGAGAATATTGATGCAAAAATACTTTATGCCGGACTTGATTTTTTGGATGATAAGCAGCTTGAGGTGTGGACACAGATTAATCTCTTGGAGGTGACAACTGATGAAGGAACCGTGACCTTCGAGGATATGAAGGACAATCTTCGTCAGGAGGATTTTGCCGTACTTGACGGAATCGGGATTAAGAAGGTGTATGCCGTAGACTATTACTTGTCCGATAAGAGTGTGCTTCGTAAGGTCATGGAAACCCTGACCTCGAAATTCGGTGGAAAAATAGGTTCCGACACCGAGGATTTCCAGCCGTTTATCAAGGTAAATGAGCTCTAGGTCGGAAAAAGTGTTGCACATAGCAGAATTTATGTCAGAAAAAATGTATAAAATTCGTAAAATGATAGTTCCGGTAGAGGTTAAGGCGGAAGGAAATCTAAAATCGCAGAGCCTGAAAGCTTTTTGTGATAAATACCATCCTGATGCAGCCGTCAGGATTTCAGCAATGAAGTACATCAATCAGGGCTGGATGGAAAATATTCCGCTGTATGCCGTATGTAATTTATGACAGAAAGGACAATAACTTTGATTAGAATAAACCAGTTAAAAATCTCTCCCGAGGTTTCGCTTGACGTGGTACAGCTTGACTTTGCACTCAAGGGAAAAATCTCAAAGGCTCTGAGACTTAAAGGAGAAAGTTTTTCGTATAAAATCATAAAAAAATCCGTGGATTCAAGGCATAAGCCTGATATTTTCATCGTGTATTCGGTTGATGTAACGGTATATAATGCGGCAGGCAAGACGTTCGATGGTTCCGACGAGGAAAAACTGATAAAAAGTGTTAACAATAACAATATTATGTTAAGTAAAACTGTAAAATACACGGAACCGAAGTCTGTAAGGAGCAGGGCCGGAATGAGACCTGTCATTGTCGGTTTTGGACCGGCTGGTATGTTCTGCTCGCTCATGCTTGCAAGGGCAGGCTATAGACCGATAGTTATTGAGCGCGGTGAGGCCGTGGAGGACAGAATAAAGTCCGTCAACGATTTCTGGAACGGCGGAAAGCTTAACACAGAGTCGAACGCGCAGTTCGGTGAGGGCGGTGCGGGAACATTCTCAGACGGAAAGCTCAACACACAGGTCAAAGAGGTGTACGGACGTATAAGCAAGGTGCTTGAAATATTTGTGGAGCACGGAGCGGACGATAGCATAGTATACGATGCGAAACCGCATATAGGAACGGACAGGCTTGTGAATATTGTCAGAAGTATCAGAAAAGAGATAGAAAGTCTCGGCGGAGAGGTTCGCTTTAACACGAAGCTTGTTGATATAGATATTGAGGAATGTATGAATACCGATGGCGGCACAGGAAATATAAGTAAGAAGGTTCGAAATGTGACCGTTCAGACATCCGAAAAAAGTGCCGGTGAGTTTGAAAACAAAAGGTCTGAAATAATTCCATGCGGATGCCTTGTTCTTGCAATCGGACACAGCGCAAGGGATACCTTCTACATGCTAAAGGATAAGCTTGCCATGGAGCAGAAAGCTTTTGCGGTAGGACTTAGAATAGAGCATAAGCAGGAGCTCATCAATATTCATGAGTTCGGCGACGGAAAGTACAAGAATTATATGCCTGCAAGCTACAAGCTGACGCACAAGGCATCCAACGGGCGAGGTGTGTATTCCTTCTGCATGTGCCCGGGCGGATATGTGGTGAACGCTTCCTCCGAGGAGGGACGGCTTGCGGTGAACGGTATGAGTTATTCGGGGCGTGACAGCGGGAATGCCAACTCAGCACTCATTGTCACTGTTGACAGAAATGATTTCGGCTCCGACGATGTTCTTGCCGGCATAGAATTCCAGAGAAGACTTGAGAAAAAAGCGTATGAGCTCGGTGGCGGAAAAATTCCGGTTCAGCGCTTCGGAGATTTTAAGGATAATAAGCCTACGGATGATGAGACTCTTGCAGGCAATAGCGTGAAGCCGTGCATAAAGGGAGCATACAAGGCGGATAATCTCAGGGAGCTTTTACCTGACGCGCTGTGCGATGCACTTGTCGAGGGAGTTACAAGCTTTGACAGGCAGATTCACGGCTATGCTGACCCGGACGCCGTTTTTGCAGGAGTTGAGTCAAGAACTTCGTCGCCCGTGCGCATCAGCAGAGATGAAACTTTACAGGCACTTGGAATTAATGGAATATATCCGTGCGGTGAGGGTGCGGGATATGCGGGCGGAATAACATCCGCAGCGGTCGATGGCATTAAGGTATATGAAGCAATAGTGCGTGGCTGATATGTTTTAGAAAACAGGTGCAATTCTTAAAAAAGTATGTTATAATATAATGATTTACATTTTAAGATAAGGAGTACAGCATGGAAAGACGGGATAAAAATAATTACTATCTGGATATTGCAGAGGCGGTTTCACAGCGTGGAACGTGTCTGAGAAAACATTATGGTGCGGTTATTGTCAAGAATGATGAGATTATCTCAACGGGCTATGTGGGTGCTCCAAGAGGCAGAAAGAACTGCTCGGACCTTAATTACTGTATAAGACAGAAGCTTGCAATTCCAAGGGGTGAGCGCTATGAAATGTGCAGAAGTGTTCACGCTGAGGCCAATGCAATTATAAGCGCATCAAGGGAATCAATGCTTGGAAGTACAATATATCTTGTCGGAATTGATATGGAGAAGGGCGGATATGTTGAGAACGGCAACTGCTGTTCCATGTGCAAGAGAATGATACTTAACGCCGGAATTACAACGGTTATAATACGTGATGACAGGGAGAATTTCCGTGTGATTGACACGAAGGACTGGATTGATGAGGACGACAGCCTGTCAGGAGACTTCGGTTACTAAGTTTATATTTGCTCATAAATATGAAAAGGACAATATAATATGGATGCAGTCTTTGAAAAAAAGGAAATAAGAAAGAGGATGAGGGTTCTTCGCGAGAATATGACACGCGAGGATATGTTTTCAAAATCCTCACTCATATTCGAACAGTTGATAACTGTACCGGAGTACAAAAAAGCTGAGAAAATATTTACTTATGTGAGCATGAATAACGAGGTGGACACCATCATGCTCATAGATTACAGCCTGAGCATGGATAAGCGTGTTTTTGTCCCCAAGGTGTTTGGGAAGGATATGTTTTTTTATGAGATAAGTGATATCTCAGAGCTGAGTCCGGGATATTGTGGAATATATGAACCTGACACTGACGGCAAGGAGCCTGATTATTCAAAGACAGGATTTATGTGTATGCCCGGAGTTGCATTTGATAAGGAATACAACCGCATCGGCTATGGCGGAGGATTTTATGACAGATATCTGTCAGGGGAAAATAAGTTCCATAAGGCGGCACTGGCTTATGAGTTTCAGTTCGTTGATCACATCCGGACGGAGCATGTCGATGTGAAACCGGACATGATTGTAACAGAGGATAATATATACAGAAAGCTTGATTATTAGCGGAAGGGATTGGATAATATGGCAGATATACTTGCAATGGGAAAGAACGCACGTCTGGCATCAAGAAAGCTTGCCGGGCTTGGCACTACAAAAAAGAATGATGTTCTCTGTGCGGTTGCTGATGCGGTAAAAGACAATTCAGAATATATTCTTGCGGAGAATCTTAAGGATGTCGAGCAGGGCAGAGCAGATGGCATGAAGAGCGGGCTGCTTGACAGGCTTACTCTTACGAAGGCAAGAATTGACGGCATGGCGGACGGCATACGTCAGGTGGCGGCACTTGATGACCCGATAGGCGAGGTGCTTTCGATGAAAAAAAGACCTAACGGACTGCTTATAGGCCGGAAGAGAGTTCCGTTTGGTGTCATAGCTGTCATATATGAGTCGAGACCTAATGTTACACTTGATACATTCGGACTGTGCTTTAAGGCAGGCAATGCTGTCATATTAAAGGGTGGAAGTGATGCAATCAATTCCAATATTGCCATTGCCTCAGTGATAAGGAAGGCTTTAAGGGAATGTGGGATTGATGAGAATGCAATACAGCTCATCGATTCGACGGACAGAGAGTGTGTGAAGGAGCTTCTCACGATGAATGAGTATGTTGATGTAGTCATTCCACGCGGAGGAAAAGGACTTATACAGTTCGTGGTAAAGAACTCAACAGTGCCTGTTATTGAGACGGGCACGGGAAACTGCCATGTCTTTGTCGATGAGAGCGCTGATTTTGATATGGCAATTAACATAATTGAGAATGCCAAGACGCAGCGAGTCGGAGTGTGCAATGCCTGCGAGTCCCTTGTCGTGCACAAAAATATTGCGGGAGAGTTCATACCGAAGCTTGTACATATGCTAAAGGAGCACAATGTCGAAATCAGAGGGGACGAGTTCTCGTGCCTCATCGATCCGTACATTGTGCCTGCGACAGAGGAGGACTATGCGACGGAATATCTCGACTATATAATTTCCTTAAAGACGGTCGATTCGCTCGATGAAGCGATAGAGCATATAAATTCCAACAATACAGGACATTCAGAGTCGATTGTTACCAACAATTACGAAAATTCACAGAGATTTCTTGATGAGATTGATGCGGCATGTGTGTATGTCAATGCTTCGACAAGATTTACGGACGGCAATGAGTTCGGTTTCGGAGCGGAGATAGGCATAAGCACGCAGAAGCTTCATGCGAGAGGACCTATGGGAATAAATGAACTTACGACCACAAAGTATATAATATACGGTGACGGTCAGATTAGAAAGTAACCAAGAAATAGTTAATGGATAAAGGAGTTTTATGAACAATACAGAATACATCAACAATATTGAGAATATCGAGGACCTGCTTCCAAAGTCAGAGCCTGAGAGACAGCGCGCGTACATGGAGCTTTTAAAGAAGTATTTCGCGGATAAAGCGGAGAAGCTTGGAAGACCGTTAACCATGTGCACTGTAACCTTTGGTTGCCAAATGAATGCTCGCGACTCTGAGAAGCTTTCGGGAATTCTTAAGGAGATTGGCTTTGTTGCGACAGATTCCGAGAACGCCGATTTTGTTATCTACAACACCTGTACGGTAAGAGAGAACGCCAACAACAAGGTGTACGGACATCTTGGAGTACTCAGCAATTACAAAAAGAAGAATCCTCACATGATGATAGCACTCTGCGGCTGTATGATGCAGGAGCCTCAGGTTGTAGAGAAGCTTAAAGAGTCTTACAGATTTATTGATATAATATTCGGAACGCATAATCTGTACAGACTTGCGGAGCTGATATATAACAGAATCGACACGGGAAGGATGGTTGTCGAGGTCTTAAAGGACAGCAATGAGATTGTCGAGGAGCTTCCGGTTGACAGAAAGTATCCGTTTAAGTCGGGTGTAAACATTATGTTCGGCTGCAACAACTTCTGCAGCTATTGTATCGTGCCTTATGTAAGAGGAAGAGAAAAGAGCAGGGAACCGAAGGACATTATATGTGAGATTGAGAAGCTGGTGGCTGACGGGGTGAAGGAGGTTATGCTTCTTGGACAGAATGTCAACTCATATGGAAAGAACCTGGATAACCCTGTATCTTTTGCTGAGCTTTTAAAGATGGTTGAAGAGATAGATGGTCTTGAGAGAATCCGATTTATGACATCCCATCCTAAGGATTTATCCGATGAACTTATAGATGTCATGGCACATTCGACCAAGATATGCAGGCATTTCCATCTTCCTCTCCAGTCAGGAAGCGACAGACTGTTGAAGATAATGAATCGTCATTATACGAAAGAGAGATACCTTTCGCTTGTCGATAAGTTAAAGACAGCAATGCCGGATATTTCCCTCACAACGGATATCATTGTGGGATTTCCGGGTGAGACGGAGGAGGACTTTCAGGAGACACTTGATGTTGTCAGAAGGTCAGGATACGACAGCGCATATACGTTCATCTACTCTAAGAGAACCGGAACGCCTGCTGCCGCAATGGACGACCAGATTGATGAAGCTGTCGTCAAGGACAGATTTGACAGACTGCTCGCTGCGGTAAATGAGATATCACATGAGCTGTCATACCGGTTCGAGGGACAGGATATGGATGTGCTTGTTGAGGGCATCAATGACCACGACAGCACTCTTATGACAGGACGGATGGGAAACAACATGCTTGTGCATTTTCCGGGAGACGAGTCCTTAATCGGACAGATTGTCAAGGTTCATCTTGATAAGTCAAAGGGCTTTTACTATATGGGAACCTTGTTATAATACAGTTGATTGAATTTGAACAGAAACAGGAGAGACTAAAATGCCAACATTTTCACCTATGATGCAGAAGTACTTAGAGACTAAGGAGCAGTATAAGGATTGTGTACTTTTTTACAGATTAGGAGATTTTTATGAAATGTTCTTTGACGACGCGCTCATGGTGTCAAAGGAACTTGAGCTTACGCTCACAGGTAAGGACTGCGGGCAGGAGGAACGTGCTCCGATGTGCGGAATACCTTACCATGCGGCAGAGACTTATATTAATAAGCTTGTGTCTAACGGGCACAAGGTTGCGATATGCGAGCAGGTCGAGGATCCGAAGCTTGCTAAGGGACTTGTAAAGCGGGAGGTTATACGGGTTGTAACACCGGGTACGAATTTTAATCCATCAGCTCTTGAAGAGGGCAGGAACAATTACATCATGTGTGTTGTATACATGAGTAATATGCTTGGAATCTCGGTGTCGGATATAACTACCGGTGAGTATCTTGTGACCGAGGTGCATTCATCGAGAGAATTGTTTGACGAGATTAACAAGTTTTCACCGTCGGAGCTTATCGTAAATGAAGCATTTATGATGAGCGGAATATCACTTGATGATATCAGAAACAGACTTAACATTACGGTATCTGCACTTGAACCGTATTACTTTGATGATGAGCTTTCAAGGAGACTTCTTCTTGAACATTTTAAGGTTGCAGACATGACGGGACTCGGACTTGCCGATTATTCAATAGGCTCCGTGGCTGCAGGGGCACTTTTACAGTATCTTTATGAGACACAGAAGAGCTCACTTCCGCACCTTACTCACATCACGCCTTATGCAGTAGGAAAATATATGATAGTGGACAGTTCAACAAGACGTAATCTTGAGCTGACTGAGACACTGAGGGAGAAGCAGAAGAGAGGCTCACTTCTCTGGGTGCTTGATAAGACAAAGACTGCCATGGGTGCAAGAAAGCTGAGACAGATGATAGAGCAGCCACTTGTGGTGCAGGAGGATATTGTGCATCGTCAGGAGGCTGTGGCATACCTTAAAAATGATGTGATTACAAGGGAAGAGTTAAGAGAATATCTTAATCCGGTGTATGACCTTGAACGTCTTATCGGACGAATCAGCACCAAGTCTGCAAATCCAAGGGATCTTATCGCACTCAAAAGTTCGCTTTCAATGCTTCCGCATATCAAATATCTGATCAGAGAATGTAATGTTGGACTTCTTCATGAGCTCCATGATGATATTGATGAGCTTGAGGATGTATGTGTACTCATTGAAAATTCAATTGTCGATGAACCACCTATAACAATCAAGGACGGAGGGCTTATAAAGGAAGGCTTCAACGAAGAAATCGACAGATTAAGAACAGCTAAGACAGAGGGCAAGAACTGGCTGGCACAGCTTGAGAACGATGAACGTGAGAGAACCGGAATAAAGAACCTGAGAATTAAATACAATAAGGTATTCGGCTACTACATAGAGGTGCTTAATTCATTCAAAGGTAATGTTCCGGAGGATTATATAAGAAAACAGACGCTCACTAATGCCGAGAGGTATTCGACTCCTAAGTTAAAAGAGCTTGAGGACATAATATTAAATGCCGAAGATAAGCTGTTTTCGCTGGAGTATGATGTGTTTGCTGATGTGAGGGAAAAGATTGCCTCCGAGGTCATAAGAATACAGCAGACCGCGGGTGCCATAGCACAGCTTGACGTGTTTGCCTCGCTTGCTGCAGTTGCAGACCGGAATGATTATGTCTGTCCGAAGATTAACGGCAAGGGAGTTATAGATATCAAGGATGGCAGACATCCTGTTGTCGAGAGAATGATTCCCAATAATATGTTCATTCCGAATGACACATACCTTGACAATAATAAAAAGAGAGTGTCCATCATAACAGGACCTAATATGGCAGGTAAATCAACCTATATGAGGCAGGCTGCACTCATTGTACTCATGGCACAGATAGGTTCGTTTGTACCTGCAAAATCGGCGGATATCGGACTTGTTGACCGCATATTTACGCGTGTGGGAGCTTCTGATGATTTGGCGAGCGGTCAGAGTACCTTTATGGTAGAGATGAACGAGGTTGCAAATATACTCAGGAATGCGACATCGAACAGCCTTCTTGTGCTTGACGAAATCGGACGCGGAACAAGTACCTTTGACGGACTCAGCATAGCATGGTCGGTGGTGGAGCATATAAGCAATCCTAAGCTTCTCGGTGCTAAGACATTGTTTGCAACACATTATCATGAACTCACAGAGCTTGAAGGAACGATTGATTCAGTCAACAACTATTGCATAGCGGTTAAGGAGCAGGGCGATGACATAGTATTTTTGAGAAAGATTGTAGCAGGCGGAGCTGACAAGAGCTACGGCATTCAGGTTGCAAAGCTTGCCGGGGTTCCTGACAGTGTCATAAGCCGTGCTAAGGAGATATTAGCTGACTTGGTGGATGCAGATATATCGGCAAAAGCTAAGGAAATAGCAAAACTTGGAGCAGGAAATACAAAGCCTAAGAAAAAAACCGCAAAACCTGATGATGTTGACCTTGAGCAGATGACATTGTTTGATGCGGTAAAGGATGATGACATTGTCGAGGAGTTAAAGAACATAGACCTGGGCAATCTCACGCCGATAGAGGCGCTTAACACATTGTACCGCCTCCAGAACAAGGTCAAGAACCGCTGGAGTGTATAACAATTTTTAATCGGAAGGAAGAAAAAGATGGCACAGATTAAGGTGTTAGACCAGAGCACAATCAATAAGATAGCGGCCGGTGAGGTTATTGAACGGCCATCGTCGGTCGTGAAGGAGCTTGTTGAGAATGCCATTGATGCCGGAGCATCTGCGATAACTATCGAAATCAAGGACGGAGGATGTTCTTTTATCAGAATAACGGATAATGGAAGCGGAATACCAAAGGATCAGATTCAGCTTGCCTTTCTGCGCCATTCTACAAGTAAAATAAAATCCGTCGAGGATTTACTTACCATATCCTCGCTTGGATTCAGAGGTGAGGCACTATCAAGCATTGCTGCCGTGTCACAGGTTGAACTCATAACAAAGACGGCGGACGGACTCACCGGAAGCCGCTATCTTATTGACGGCGGAAAGGAAAAGTCGCTTGAGGAGATTGGGGCACCGGACGGAACAACATTTCTTGTGAGAAATCTCTTTTACAATACACCTGCAAGGCGGAAGTTTTTAAAGACCGGAACGACAGAGGGTAATTATATCAGTGACCTCATTGAGAAGCTTGCACTTTCTCATCCTGAGATTTCCTTCAGATTTATAAGCGGTGGTCAGAACAAGCTGTATACATCGGGAAACGGAACACTAAAGGACGTTATATACGGCGTATATGGAAGAGACATTACGGCAGGACTTATACCACTTGAATTTTCATGCGATTTGTTCTGCGTTGATGGATTCATAGGCAAGCCTTCGATGAATAGAGGCAACCGTGCACTTGAAAATTATTATATCAACGGAAGATATATAAAGAGCAGCATCATTTCAAAAGCGATTGAGGACGCTTATGCAGGGTATTCAATGCCTAAGAAATATCCGTTTACATCACTGCATTTTCACATTGAGCCGGACATTATTGATGTCAACGTGCATCCGACCAAGATGGAGCTTCGCTTCTCGGAGGGAGAGCGCATGTACAAGGAATTGTATCAGGCTGTCCATGAGGCGATAATGCGCAGGGACGTAATACCTCAGGTTAAGCTTGACGAGCCGGTTAAAAGACACACCACGGTCACTGATGTGGATATTAGCAGGGAAAAAGTGAAGGAAACAGCCGAAAGCGATGAAAAGGCAGTGAAGATTCCCCCTGTTAAGGAGAATAAGCTTCCCGAGCCTTTTGAGGTGAACAGGATTAAGAATACACAACAGCATGTGTACGCTCCTGCACCGGCAGGCGGGGCAATACTTAGGGAACACAGGACGGAGTATGAGTATAACAGACCTCCGCTTGTGCCAAATACGGGAAAAGACAGTGGAACGGCACAAAAAGAGCCAACGGTTGAAACTGAGATTATCACACATGAGCCGGCTCCCGCAGAGGCACCAAAACAGTTGAGCTTTTTTGATGAGGATAAAAAGCTTTTAGATGAGAAAAATCTTGCTGACCATAAAATTATAGGACAGCTTTTTGATACATACTGGCTGATTGAGTTCAATGATAAGCTGTTCATAATGGATCAGCACGCGGCTCATGAGAAGGTTTTGTATGAGCGTTTTATGAGACGGGCTATGGATGGAAAGCAGGCATCACAGCAGCTTATGCCTCCGCAGATTATTACATTGACGCTAGCTGCAGGACAGGTGTTAAAGGAAAATCTTGATATTATCACGCAGATGGGATTCGAGATAGAGAGCTTTGGCGGAAATGAGTATGCCGTGAGAGCCGTTCCTGTTGAACTCTACGGTGCATCGGGCAAGGATATGGTCATGGAGATAATTGATGATCTTATGGAGAATCCCGGAAGAGTTTCGGGTGAGACGATAAAGAGCAGAATTGCAACGATGGCATGTAAGGCGGCGGTTAAGGGAAACAACCGTCTGCAGCCGGCGGAGGTTAAGGAGCTGGTGAGGGAGCTTCTCACACTTGAAAATCCATATAATTGTCCGCACGGCAGACCTACAATGATTTCAATGTCAAAATATGAGCTCGAGAAAAAATTTAAAAGGATTGTGTAAAGTGGATACTGATAATTCAAAGAAAAAGTTAATAGTACTCACAGGTCCTACGGCTGTCGGAAAGACAGATTTGTCCATACGCCTTGCAAAGGAGGTCGGCGGCGAAATAATAAGTGCCGACTCAATGCAGGTATATAGGAGAATGAATATCGGAACCGCCAAGATAAGACCTGAGGAGATGGATGGTGTAAGGCATCATCTCATCGATATATTAGAACCTGAGGAGAACTTTAATGCGTTCCTTTTTAAGGAATATGCAAAGAAGGCTGCTGATGAGATATGGGAGCGAAATAACATTCCGATTATTGTCGGCGGTACAGGCTTTTATATTCAGACTCTCTTATATGACATTGAATTTGCACAGAATGATGAGAATGACGGAATAAGGGATGAACTTAACAGACTGTATGAGGAAAAAGGTGCAGGCTATATGCATGAGCTGTTGCGGGAAATCGACCCGGATTATGCTGCTGAGGTTCACGAAAATAATGTTAAAAAGGTTATTCGCGCGATAGAGTTTTACAGGCAGACGGGGGGCAGAATGTCGGAGCACAATGCGGTTCAGAGAGAGCGCATATCACCGTATAATTTTGTGTATTTTGTGTTGTCTGATGACAGAAAGCTGCTGTATGACAGAATCGACAGGCGTATTGATAAGATGCTTGAAGAGGGGCTTGTGGACGAGGTGAAGGATCTTCTTGCAGAGGGCTTAAAAAGAGACAGTGTATCAATGCAGGGGTTAGGATATAAGGAAATAGCAGCATATCTTTCGGGAGAGATAAGCTTAGATGAGGCTGTTTATATATTAAAGCGCGACACAAGACATTTTGCGAAGAGACAGCTCACATGGTTCAGACGTGAGAAGGAAGTGGAATTCGTGGAACTTGACAAGCTTAAAAGCCGCGACGTGGCATATGAATATATGCTTGATAAACTTAGAAAAAAGAATATTATTTAACAGAGATATATGGAGGAAAATATGAGTATAACAGAAGAGATATACGGCATGTACCGGGAGATGGGAATATGCAGTGAGGTGCTCGAATATGGTATGCGCGCCGAGAAAAAGCTTGCGGAGCGTTTTGAGAACATAGACAGAATTGCGGAATACAACCAGCTCAAGGTCTTAAATGCTATGCAGAAGAACCATGTCAGTGAATCACATTTCGGAGCAAGCACGGGCTATGGCTATACTGATGCAGGACGTGATACGCTTGAACAGGTGTATGCGGATGTATTTCACACGGAAACCGCACTTGTAAGACCACAGATTACTTGTGGAACACATGCACTTACAATAGCACTTGCAGGCAATTTAAGACCGGGTGACGAGCTTTTATCCCCTGTCGGAAAGCCTTATGACACACTTCAGGGAATAATCGGAATGAGAGAATGTCCGGGTTCGCTTGCGGAGTATGGAATAAGCTACAGACAGGTTGACCTGCTGCCTGACGGCGGCTTTGACTTTGACGGAATTAAAGCTGCAATCAATGGGAAGACAAAGCTTGTGACAATACAGCGTTCTAAGGGCTATGACAGCAGACCGACACTCTCAGTTGAGAGGATAGGAGAGCTTATAAGCTTTATAAAAGGAATAAAGCCTGAGGTTATATGCATGGTTGACAACTGCTATGGAGAGTTTGTTGAGACTATTGAGCCATCCGATGTCGGTGCCGATATGGTTGTCGGTTCACTGATAAAGAATCCGGGCGGCGGACTTGCACCTATAGGTGGCTATATTGCCGGAAAAGAGGAATATGTAAATCAGGCGGCATACCGTCTTACTGCTCCGGGGCTCGGAAAGGAGCTTGGTGCAACACTTGGCGTCAATCAGTCATTTTTCCAGGGTTTCTTCCTTGCACCGACTGTCACGGCAGGTGCATTGAAAGGTGCGGTATATGCGGCTAATCTCTATGAAAATCTCGGATATAAAGTTATCCCTGACGGAAGAGAGGAGCGTTATGATATAATTCAGGCGGTTGAGATGAAGACCGCGGAAGGACTTATCGCATTTTGCGAGGGTATTCAGGCGGCGGCTCCGGTTGACAGCTTTGCAATTCCTGAACCTTGGGATATGCCTGGGTATGATTCTCAGGTTATAATGGCAGCAGGTGCATTTATATCCGGTGCATCGATTGAGCTCAGTGCGGACGGTCCGCTCAGAGAGCCGTACACTGCATTCTTCCAGGGCGGTCTTACATGGAACCATGCACGTTTCGGTATTCTGAAGAGCCTTCAACAGCTTGTTGATAAAGGAATTGTAAAAGTATCGGATTTGTGTTAAATTTGTTAAGGGGATACCGTTTCAACCGAAGACGGAGGTTGGAATGATGAAAAATAGTGTTGATGACAAGGCACAGGGAATGATGCCGTATGAGAAGTGTGAGGCTTATGGTTTTGAAAGTCTGACCGATGAGGAACTTCTTGCAATTATCATAAGGAGCGGAACTAAGTCAAGCAGCTGCATGGAAACGGCGGCAGGGCTTATAAGACAGACTGAAGGTCAGGGAATTATAGGGCTTCAGAGGCTTTCACTGAGGGAACTCTCGGCATTGCCCGGAATAGGAAGGGTTAAGGCGGTACAGCTTAAGTCTATATGTGAGCTGTCAAGAAGGATGGCGAGGCAGAGAAGAGCACAGCGTCCTAATCTGTGTTCGGCGCAGGCAGTTGTTGATTATCTGATGGAGGATATGAGACATCTTGAACAGGAGCAGCTTAGACTCCTGCTTCTTGATACTAAGTGCACACTCATTCATGAGAAGATAATGAGCATAGGTACAGCCAACAGCACAATAATGCCACCGCGTGAGATATGCCGCGAGGCACTTTTAAAGGACAGTACATGCTTCATTCTGGTACATAATCATCCCACGGGGGATCCGACACCGAGCCGTGAAGATGTTGCATCGACGGCAAGAATAATGAATGCGGCACAATTAATTGGAATTACCTTGATTGACCACATAATTATTGGTGATAATACATATATCAGTATGAAAGACAAAAAATTGATATAACGCATATATGCGTGGAATGGAGGACTGAGATGGCTAAGAGCGTTTTTGGCCTTGATATAGGTACAAGCAATATTAAGATATATTGCAGTGAGAGGGATGATATTCTCAATGAAAAGAATATCATTGCGATTGTAAACAAAAAGAATGTATATGCAGTCGGGGATGAGGCCTTTGAGATGCATGAAAAGGCTCCGGATTCAATTCAGGTTACATTTCCCGTCAAGTACGGTGTGATAGCGGATTTTGCCAATATGCAGGTGCTTGTCACTGAGTTTATTAAAAAGCTGAGCAAAGGCGGCAAGATAATGCCGGCTGACTATTATATTGCTGTACCTACGGATATCACTGAAGTTGAGAAGAGAGCATTCTTAGAGCTGATTCGCGATTCTAAGATAAAGGCAAGAAAGATTATGGTCATCAACAAGCCTGTCGCCGATGCAGTAGGCTCAGGCGTTGATGTAAATGGTGCCAAGGGTGTAATGATAGTGAACATAGGTGCCGACACTACGGAGATTTCAGTGCTGAGTCTTGGCGGTATCGTGTTAAGCCGTGCCGTAAAGTTTGGAGGCAATAAGCTTGATGAACAGATTATAGGTGCTGTCCGCAAGAAGTATAATCTTGTAATAGGTGCTAAGACTGCTGAACATATCAAGGTTACTCTCGGAAGCGCACTTCCTATGGAGGAGCAGTTTGTAAGCGTATATGGAAGAGATTTGGTTACCGGGCTTCCTATGTCAAGACAGATTTCATCAACGGTGGTATATGAATGTCTTGTTGATTTCATACATTCCATAGTTGATTCGATAAAAATGATTCTTGAGAGAACTCCACCTGAGCTTGCTTCGGATATAATTGATACGGGAATACATCTCACCGGCGGTTCATCGGGAATACTTCACCTTGCAGAACTCATCAACAACGAGACTGATTTGAATGTAATAATATCGGATGAACCATCGGAGAGCGTTGTGCGTGGAATCAGAACAATAATTGAAGATCCGGAATTTACGGAGATTGCATATATCCCTAAAGAAAAGATATATGATTAAAGAGGAGTTATATGGATAAGAAACCGCAATTACAAGTCTCACAGAAATTTATGCTTACTGTGCTTACAGTGCTGTGCATAGTGTTAATCGGTGTATCATTTTTTACCGATAAGCTTACGGCACCGGTGCAGAATGCACTTTCATATATTATCACGCCTCTGCAGAAGGGAATCAACGGTATGGGACTTTGGCTGACTGACAGGGCGGATTATTTTGCAACGATTGATGAATTAAGACAGGAAAACGAACAGCTTAAGACGGAACTCGATGAGGTGAAGGAGAAGAATCTTGTGCTGATTCAGGATCAGATAGAACTCAACAATCTGCGTGAGCTGTATGCTCTTGACAACAAGATACCGGGATATGAGAAGGTAGCGGCAAGAGTTATAGGAAAGAGTTCAGGTAACTGGTTCTCGACGTTCACCATAGACAAGGGAAGCAAGGATGGAATACTTGTCGACATGAATGTTATATGTGGGAACGGTCTTGTGGGTATTGTGACGGATGTTACGGACAATTCAGCCACCGTCAGAAGTATAATAGATGATAACAGCAATGTAACCGGAATGCTTATAACAAGCTCCGATACCTGTAATATCAGAGGAGATTTGGAGCTTATAGACAGCGGGTATGTTCATCTTGAATATCTTCGTGGTGATGTAAATGTGTCAGACGGAGACATGATTGTTACATCTAACATAAGCAGTAAATATATTGAAGGAATACTTATAGGATACGCAAAGAACGTGTCTGATGATGCGAACAGTCTCACCCAGTCAGGTTATCTTGTGCCTGCTGTGGATTTTGAACACATGACAGAGGTGCTTGTAATTATGCAGCTCAAGCAGTGATGTGATGCTTTAGTTGTGCGTCGGGACAAATATTGGTGGCAGTACTGCAAGCAAGGCTTGCAGTATGCAGGGGTATAAGTTTGAAAATAGAATTTTCAAACTATTTATTGGTGGCAGTACTGCAAGCAAGGCTTGCAGTATGCAAGGGGTATAAAATGAAAAGAGTATTGTATTGTGTATTTTCAATCTTAATTACATACATTTTGCAGGTCACTGTATTTTCATATTTTGAGATTGCAGGTATCAGACCTAATCTGCTGCTTATGATTACCTGTATAACAGGTTTTATTATGGGCGGTAAGATGGGGCTTGCGGAAGGCTTTTTCTCAGGTCTTTTGATTGACCTTATGGCAGGCGGTACAGTCGGCTTTACCGCACTTATCTATATGTATGCGGGTGCACTCAACGGTTTCTTTTATAAAGATTATGTCAAAGAAGAACTTTTTCTGCCTATGGCACTTGTGGCGGTAAGCACATTTATGTATGAATTTCTTTATTTTATATTTTATTTCTTACTACAGAATAAGCTGAGGTTATCCTACTATCTGGCAAGGATTATTTTACCTGAGGTAATATACACTGTATTGATGACGCTTTTGGCGTATGTATTTATCTATTTTATTATCCGGAAGGTGGAACAGTCCAAAAAAAGGAGGACACTGATAAGTGCTTAAGGAAGATTTAAAGATAATATGGGACTATATAAAGTCGATTCTGCGTTCCAGACTTCTGCCTCTTATTGTTCTTTCGACGGTTCTTTTTGGCATTCTGATATATCATCTGTTTGATTTACAGATTATTCACGGCGAGGATTATCAGGTTAATTATGCTCAAAAAACTGAAAAGACACTGGTGCTTAACAGTACAAGAGGCAACATATATGACGTCAACGGTGAACTTTTGGCGTACAATGAGCTTGCATACTCGGTCATAATCGAGGACAGTTCAACGGCAATAAAGAATACGCAGCTCAATGAAATAATTGTTGAGATGTACAATATTATAGAAGAGAATGGGGACAGCTATGATATTGACTATTCGATAAGGCTTAATAAATATGGCAGGTATGAGTTTACGAAGTCAGGAAATGCACAGCTTAGATACTTGAGGGATATATACGGTCATAAGTACATCAGTGAATTGACCGATGATGAGCGAAATGCAACACCTGATGATGTGATTAAGCTCCTTAAGAGCAAGAAGTATTATAATATAAGCGACGAGTACAGCAAAAAAGAGGTACTTGAGATTATATATGTAAGAACCAATCTGGCTGCACACGCCTATCAGAGATATATTTCATTTACCGTGGCAGACAATGTGTCAGAGGCGACAATGGCTGCGATACTTGAAAATTCGGACAGGCTTACCGGTGTAACGGTAAAGGATGAGTACATAAGATGTTATAATTACGGCAAATATATTGCCCATCTTATAGGTTATACCGGAAAGGTGTCATCGGAAGAGCTTGCGGAGCTTCAAAAAGAGGACCCGTCATATCAGTCCAGCGATGTTGTAGGTAAATCCGGTGTTGAGAAGAGCTATGAGCAGATTTTGAACGGAACTAAGGGAAGCAGAACGGTACTCGTTGACAGTTATGGTCGAGTTTTGGATATTGTTGACGAAAAAGAACCGGTCACAGGCTCGGATATATATCTTACAATAGATGTAAAGCTCACACAGAAGATATATGACCTGCTTGAGAGAAGATTATCCGAAATACTTGTTGCGAGAATTGTCAATTCCGATTCCGACCGGGTCGCTTCCGATGAGGGCGATATGGTTGTGATTCCGATAAAGGATGTGTATTTTGCATTGTTTGACAATAATACGTTGTCGATTGATATGCTTTATGAGAATCACGATGCAGGAGCAGCAGCATCCATTTATTCGGCGTTTGCTTCTAAGAGAGAGCAGATTGTTGAAAACATAAGAGGCGAACTTTATGAGCAGTCAACCGTATACGCGTCACTCAGTGAGGAAATGCAGGAGTATGTAAAAAATATCCGAACAATTCTTGTAAGCGGCGGAATTCTTAATACCGATGCGATAAGCTCAACGGATGAACTTTCAACTGCATGGGGCAATGGTGAGATAAGCCTGAGGGATTATTTGTACAATGCTATTGCAAAAGACTGGGTTAATATATATAATTTGGATGTTAAGGATGAATATCCTACGATGGATGAGGTTCTTGATGCAATGTTAAGCTATGCATTTGAGGAGTTAGAGCATGACGATGCTTTTGACAAGCTTATAATGAAATATCTTGTCAAGGGCGGTCAGATATCGGGGCGCGAGGTGTGTCTGCTTCTCATGGAACAGGGACGTGTACCATATACGGCTGATGACTATGCGGCTGTTGCAAACGGTGCATCACCTTATGATTATATCAGGGAGCAGATAAGAGTTCTCAATATAACACCGGCGATGCTTGCACTTGACCCTTGTTCCGGGGCAGTGGTGCTTGAGGATGCACAATCCGGAGGTATTATAGCAATGGTTACATATCCAAGCTATGATATCAATAATTTTTCAGGAACAATAGATTCCGACTATTATGCATCACTTCTTGCGGATAAATCCACGCCGCTTGTAAATCGTGCCACACAGACAAGAATTGCACCCGGTTCCACCTTCAAGATTGCCACGGCGATTGCGGGACTTATGGAGGGAGTTATAACTCCGAATGAGACGATAACGGACACCGGTATTTTTGATAAGGTTAATCCTAACTTAAAGTGCTGGATTTATCCGGGCAACCATGGGGCGATTAACGTCAAGCAGGCAATCGGTGTATCATGTAACTATTTCTTCTGTGAAGTCGGCTACAGATTAAGTACGGAGGCGGATGGAAGCCTCAATGCCGACAAGGGACTCAGCGTATTGAAGCATTACGCGGAGGAACTTGGGCTTGCCACTAAGACGGGAATACAGATTTCCGAGGCAACACCTAATCCATCATCAGTATCGGTAATTGCGTCAACCATAGGACAGGGAAATCACGCATACACGGCTCTCAATCTTGCCAGATATACAGCGACGATAGGAAATGGCGGAACAGTATATAATTCAAGCATCATAAGCAAAGTGGTTGACAGCAACGGAGACGTAATAGAGCTTTTTACACCGGTCGTTGCCAATGAGGTCAAGTTAGACAGTACGGTATGGGATTCGGTATACGAGGGCGGACGTAACGTTATTATGGGAAGCCCTGTAGGAACGCAGCTTTTTGATAAATATCTTCCGGTAACGGTAGGAGGTAAGTCAGGTACGGCAGAGGAAAATAAAAACAGAGGTTCACATGCCAACTATATCACATGGGCTCCGTACAGCAATGCTGATGTTGCCGTGGCTGTAATGATTCCTAACGGATATGCTGCCGTTAATGCGGGAATTATGTCATTCTACGCGTTGTCAGCGTATTATGATTCATATATTCCTTCCAATGTTTATGCAAGCGTGGAAGGCGGTTTAACTATTATAGAGTAAAATTCCTGAAAGGAAGGTTATGGACAGGCTATGGATAATTCGGTAATAATTAAAGGTAATAAGCATGGTATTGTCGTAGTTATGGATGAGAACATTCCGTTTGACGAGCTTAAGGAAGCGTTAGCTGAGAAGTTCCGCTCGGCATCGAAGTTCTTTGACAAGGCGAATATGGCAGTCTCATTCGAGGGAAGGAAAATCTCGGCAAGCGAGGAAAAGGAAATCCTTGATATAATTGCGGCTAATTCAGAACTCAATATTATATGTGTTGTTGATAACGATAAGCTCAGGGATGAATATTACAAAAAGGCTGTTGATACCAAGCTTGAAGAGCTCTCAACACATACAGGGCAGTTTTACAAGGGTACATTAAGAAGCGGTCAGGTATTAGAGTCAGAGAGCAGCATTATTATACTCGGAGATGTCAATCCTGGTGCAAGAGTCATATCGACAGGCAATGTTGTGGTTCTTGGCAGCCTTAAAGGACTTGTGTTTGCAGGAGCAAACGGCAATCAGGATTCATTTGTCGTAGCACTTGAGATGGCACCTATGCAGATAAGGATAGGCGATGTGATTGCAAGAAGCGGCGATGCGGCTCCGCTTAAGCCTGGCAGGAACATTGACCCTAAAATTGCTTTTGTCGATGACAATAATATATACATCGAAAAGCTCGATAAGAATGTCTTGTCAGATATTCGCCTGTAATTTTATAAATATTTAAAAAAATTATTGCTTTTATGCAAAAAAACAATCATAATAATATTATGGTTTTCTTCCATAACGGGAAGAGAAAAAAAGAGCCGCGCAGCGGCGGAATGGAGATATGTATGAGTGAAGTCATTGTTGTCACCAGTGGTAAGGGTGGCGTAGGTAAGACAACTACATCGGCTAATGTAGGTACAGGTCTTGCAAAGCTTAATAAGAAAGTTGTTTTAATTGATACGGATATAGGTCTTCGTAACCTTGATGTTGTTATGGGGCTTGAGAACAGAATAGTATATAATCTCGTAGATGTTGTTGAGGGTAACTGCAGATATAAGCAGGCACTTATTAAGGATAAGAGATATCCTAATCTCTATCTTCTTCCTTCAGCACAGACAAGAGATAAGACAAGCGTATCACCTGAGCAGATGAAGGCACTCATTGATGAACTTAGACAGGAATTCGATTACATAATTCTTGATTGTCCTGCCGGAATAGAGCAGGGCTTCAAGAATGCCATAGCAGGTGCGGACAGAGCACTTGTTGTGACTACTCCTGAGGTTTCCGCAATCCGTGATGCCGACAGAATCATCGGGCTGTTAGAGGCTAACGACCTTAAGAGAAGCGACCTTATTGTCAACCGTATCCGTATGGACATGGTTAAGAAAGGGGATATGATGTCGATTGATGATGTGGTTGATATTCTCTCAATCAACCTTATCGGTGCAGTTCCGGATGATGAGAATATCGTTATCTCGACCAACAACGGTGAACCTTTAGTTGGCAATGATACACTTGCAGGACAGGCTTATATGAACATCTGTAAGAGAATTATGGGTGAGGACATTCCTCTTCTTGATCTCTCAGAGAAGTCAGGCTTTTGGAATAAGCTTAAGTCTATCTTTTCATCAAAATAATATTATAAGGGGGGATGCATTAATGAGCTTATTTGATATGTTCAAGAAGAAATCCTCCGGTGATGTGGCTAAGGACAGACTCAAGCTTCTGCTTGTTTCTGACCGAGCTAATTGTTCTCCGGATATAATGGAGGCAATTAAGAATGACATCATTGCCGTGATTTCAAAATATATGGAAATTGACGCAAGCGGACTGGATATTCAGATTACTCAGACCGAATCAGACGGGGGCAACGGAAGCGTTCCGGCGCTGTATGCCAATATTCCTATTAAGGATATGAAGAATGGACAGAAACCGAACCATTAGACGTAATGAGTTTTTACCATTAGCTAAATTAAAGACATACAAGTTACGAAATTATAATTTCAGACTTCTGATTCTGCTCATAATTATATGCGGACTTGGCATTGCCATTATCGGCAGTGCCAACGACGGGCAGGATTCCAGGGCGGTTATTAAGCAGGCAATAGGAATGATAATCGGATTTGCCGGTATGTTTGTGATATCATTGATTGACTATAGCTGGATTCTAAAATTTTACTGGGGAATATATGCATTTGATATCGGGCTTCTTTTAGCAGTTCTTCTCATAGGTGATTCTCATCACGGAGCTCAGAGATGGATAGACATAGGAACTTCGCTCACAATACAGCCTTCCGAATTTGCAAAGATTTTCGGAATTCTGTTTTTTGCAAAGTTTCTTTCCGTCAACAAAGACAGATTGTCAAAATGGTGGTTTATACTGGTTACGGCAATTTTAGCCGGAATACCGCTTATTCTCATTGAGAAGGAGCCGGATTTGTCAACCACCATACTTATAACGGGACTTACCGTGATAATGATTTTTGCTGCCGGTATAAGCTATAAGAAAATCGGAATAATGCTTGCAGTGTTTGTGCCGATTGCGGCTGCTGCAATAATATATATTCAACAGCCTGAGCAGAAGCTGCTTGATAACTATCAGCTCAACCGTATCAATGCATTTTTATATCCGGATGAATATGATGACCTGCGTTACCAGCAGGACAATTCCGTATTGGCAATCGGTTCGGGAAGACTTTACGGAAAAGGACTTTACAATGACAGTACAGAGTCCATGAAAAACGCCAATTATTTGTCAAATGAGATGGTAAATGACTTTATTTTTGCCATTATAGGCGAGGAGATGGGATTTGTCGGAAGCTGTATCGTGCTGGGAGTTTTTTTTCTTATAATTGTTGAATGTTTTTTAGCTGCGATATTTGCCCCGGATATGACGGGGCGCATGCTGTGTACCGGTATGGCGGTGTTATTGACATTACAGGTATTTATCAATGTTGGTGTAGCGACGGAGTTGTTGCCTAATACAGGAATTCCTCTGCCATTTATAAGCTCGGGATTGAGTTCACTTATATCTCTGTTTGGCGGAATGGGCTTTGTTTTGAACGTAAGCCTTCAGAAAGTCAGACAGTAAATAACGGAGGTAACTATGAATATAGGATTGGTAGCACATGATTCAAAGAAAAAACTGATGCAGAACTTTTGTATTGCATACAGAGGCATATTGAATCGCAATGAACTATATGCCACTGAGACTACGGGAAGGCTTGTTGAGGAGGTTACGAATCTCAATGTACACAAGTTTCTCTCAGGAAGGCTCGGAGGAGGACAGCAGTTGTGCTCTATGATAGAGATGAATCAGATTGATATGATTATTTTCTTGAGGGACCCTGATAACTGCTCACACGAGGATGAGCGTGAGGCATCTAACATGTTCAGGGTATGTGATATGCACAATATACCGTTTGCAACCAATCTGGCCACAGCCGAGCTTATGATTAAAGCACTTGAGCGAGGCGATCTCGATTGGCGTGAAATGTACAAATAAGAGTTAAGCAAAAAGGAAATGTTATAATGACAAAGAAAAAGACAGGATGGCTTCAATGTGTAGTATTTCTCATGGTTGCCGTGTTTACTGCAGGCTGCAGCAAAGAGACCGGTACTACAATGAAGGGGCTCTCCATTGAGAATGATATATCATACAATTATGTTTTAAGTTCCTCACTGTCAATGGCGTCAGGCTTTGCAGCGGATCTTGGTGTATGTACAGTGGACTCTGCTGATACTGAGGAGGGAGTTTTATCTGCCTCGGCTGCTTTGCTTGTTGATATTACATCCGGTGAAGTTGTATATCAGAAAAATCCTCATATGAAGCTCTACCCGGCAAGTACAACCAAGATAATGACAGGTCTTGTTGCACTTGAAAATGCCGACCTTGATAAAGTGGCTTCGATAGACGAGTCAATTAGAATTGATGAAGATAATGTCTGGATATGTGATTTCAGAGTTGGGGATGTGATTACCTTAGAGCAGGCTCTCTATGGTGCCATAGTTAATTCGGGAAATGACGCAGCGATTATTGTTGCAACTACGGTTGCAGGCTCAATTCAGGCATTTGCGGACTTGATGAATGAGAGGGCACTTGAGATAGGTGCCACGAATTCGCATTTTGTTAATCCGCACGGATTGACAAATGAGCAGCATTATACCACTGCTTATGATTTATATTTGATTTTTAATGAGGCAATCAAGAATGATGAGTTCGTAAAAATCGCCTCAACCGTTAAATATTCGACATCTTTCACGCGTAAATCATACACGATTGTTCCGACATGGACTAATGGAAATCAATTTATCAACGGAAGCGTTACTCCTCCTAACGGGATGAAGGTTATATGCGGAAAGACAGGCTACACGGAGGCCGCCGGTTACTGTCTTGTTATACTCAGTGAGTCGCCGTCGAACGGTCATCAGTATATATCGGTTATACTTAATGCACCTTCACGCGACAGTCTCTACAATCAGATGAGCTATCTCTTGGAAAAAGCTTCTTACAGATAGTATATTAATTCAAGCCGCAGGATTTTCCCGCGGCTTGATGTGATTAGTATTCAGGGTCAAGCTTCGTTAAAGCTTGTAATTCTGCCGTATACACTGATAAGGTATAGCCCGCATATTCCGACGACAGCGTAGATTATTCTTGATAATACAGTCAAATTACCAAAAAGGAATGCTACGAGGTCAAATTTGAAGAAACCTATAAGCCCCCAGTTGATTGCGCCTATTATAGCTATTGTCAGTGCAAAATAATCAAAACCTCTGTTATTCATGACAATCCTCCATTCCGCACTTATATATTTTGTTACAGAATTATGGTTTGAAAAATACATGGGTTTTATACAGTTATTTATTAACATTTATGGTTGGAGTTGGAAAATGGCTGCTCATTATAATAACAAAAAAAATAATAATGTCACAAAGCTTCATTATATGCCTCGCTTTAACATCGGCATTCTTCTTTTGGTGGTTGTTTTTGTGTATTTGATTATAAGTGTTGTGCTGTATATGACCAAGGAAAGAGTCCTCACATACGAAGTGAGTGCAGGACAACTCGTGTCCGACAATACTTTTTCCGGAATAATTATACTTGATGAGTCCGTTGAAAATTCATCTGCTGCGGGTTATGTTAAGTATTTTCTCAACGATAATGAACGAGCAGGCGTTGAGACGATAATAGGAATTGTGGATGAAACCGGAACGGTTGCGGCAAGCCTTACGGCAGCATCGGCAGACAGCGGAATAAGCAGTACAGCCATTAACAGTATAGGTCATAAGCTTGTCAATTTCGCAAAAGCCTTTGACAGCCATGATTATTATGAGACATATAATGTCCTTGATAATATTTCAGCTACGGTTAACGGATATAATGCTGAATGTATGGTTGAGAATCTTGAAAATCTTATCGGAGACGGAAATAATTTTGTGCACCAGATAAAACCGGCTAAGTCGACGGTGGTATCCTGCTATGTTGATTCGCTCTGTGGAATAACAGAGGACAGGGTTACGGCTGCTTCATTTGATCAGGAAAACTATTCGATTACCAATCTGAGAAACAGAGAGCTTGTCGGAGTGGGAGATGCATTGTACAGAACAATTAATTCGGATAACTGGAAGATTGTGTTTCCTCTTACTGAGAACCAGGTCAGTCAGTATGCCGAAGTGACCTCGGTGAAGATAAGCTTTCTCTCGCAGGATATTACAACAACAGCCGCTTTTTCGATTCTATATAATACTGACGGAAGTTACGGAATGATTTCACTCAGCAAATATCTTGTAAATTTTCTTGATTCGAGATATGTGGATTTTGAAATTTCACAGAATACTGCATCCGGTCTTAAAATTCCGATAAGTTCAGTATGTGAGAAAGAATTTTTTACAATCCCGAATGAGTACGGATATATCGGCGGTGATGATGCAAGTACCGGATTTATTCTGCTGACTTATGATACTCAGGGAAACCAGACACGTAAATTCATCGAGGCGACCTACTATGCGGATATTGACGGATATTATTATGTGAATAAGGATATATTCAGTGTCGGTGACTGTATCGTAAAGCCACCTTCGGAGAATGAGATAAGCTATGATGATCAGAAATATATAATCGGTACCGTTGCAACTCTTAAGGGGGCTTACTGTATCAATAAGGGCTACTGTCAGTTCAGACAAGTATCGATTATTGACAGAAACGATGAGTACTATATAATTGAACGTGGAACAACCTACGGGTTATCGATATATGATTATATAATTCTTAACGCTGATATGGTTACTGAAAATCAGATTATGTATTAGAATGAAATGGAGGTTCTGTCAATATGGATAGTAGTGCTGCACAGATAAATGCGGAAATAAAAAGTAATCTTGAGGCCGTACATGCTGATATTGATGCGGCATGTAAAAGATCAGGTAGAGATAAATGTGAGGTAAAGCTTATTGCAGTGAGTAAGACAAAGCCGTTTGAGCAACTTCTTGCCGCGTACAATGCAGGAGAGCGGGTATTTGGTGAGAATAAGGTGCAGGAGATTTGTGCTAAGTATGAACGTATAGATGAGATGCCGGGGGCGGTTTTTCACATGATAGGACATCTTCAGACCAATAAAGTGCGTCAGGTGATAGATAAAGTTGCAATGATACATTCTGTTGATTCGCTGCATTTGGCTGAGACGATAGACAGAGAAGCGGCGAAAGCCGGCATAAGAATGGATATTCTTATAGAAGTAAATGTTGCGGGTGAGGATAGTAAGTTTGGAATTGCCTGTGACGAGACGGAAAAGCTTGTGAGGGAATGCGCTAAGCTTGACAACGTTCATGTGTGCGGACTTATGACCATCGCCCCATTTGTCGAAGATTCCGAGCAAAATCGACAGGTTTTTAAAAATTTAAAGCAATTATGTGTTGACTTAAAAGCAAAAAACATTGATAATACAGATATGGATGTCCTCTCGATGGGTATGACAGGGGATTATCAGGTTGCCATTGAAGAGGGGGCGACCATGATAAGGGTGGGAACCGGAATATTCGGTGCCCGCAACTATAATGTTTAACAGGAGCGATATTACAGTGGCTAACATATTTAAGAATTTATTGAACGGATTGAATCTTGGCGATGATGATTTTGATGATGAGGATGACGGATATAATTGGGACGAGCCGGCGAAGAAGAGCATTGCACGTTCTAAGCGTGAATCCGATGACGATGATGCGGAAGAGGAACTCCCTAAGAGAAAACCGTTTGGTAAGAAAGATGAAAGCTTCGACAACGACGATGATTATGAGCAGAAGCCGGTTAAGCAGCCTAAGAGAAACTATGGTAAGGTAGTGCATATGAAGTCAATTCAGGGAGGGGCAGGAAGAATGGAGCTTCGTGTAATCAGACCTAAGATGTATGATGATTCCAAGGAGATATGTGACACGCTGGCAGGAGGTATGCCGGTTGTTCTCAACTTAGAGGGACTTAACGGGGACTTAGCACAGAAGATTCTGGACTTTACATCAGGAGCAGTGTATGCGATGGATGGAAATCTTCAGAAGGTTACGAGCTACATATTTGTAATTACACCTAGCAGCGTTGACATATCGGGTAATTTTGATGAGATGTTAGACGGAAGCGTTGATTTATCAGGAAGTACCAAGTATGTATTCAGAGACTAATCATGGCGGCTTAGCAAATAAAAATAAAGAGGAACAGATTTTAGCCGGAAGACTGTCCGATTTAGCAGATGCCTGCTATAAGCGGAATATTCCGGTTTTTTCGAGTTTTCTGAATCTCAATGAACAGAATATACTGTATAATATGAAAAAGTCGTTTTCATACGTCTGTGTGAGTACTGATGGCGGTTTTGAATATGCGGAGAGACGCATTGCGGTGTTCCTTCCGTATGAAGGCTGTGAGTATACACTGCCGATTGAAATTCTCAAAATCGAGGCGGACAAAAGATTTGCCGACAGCCTGTCTCACAGGGATTTTTTAGGAGCACTTATGAATCTCGGAATAGAGCGTTCACTTCTTGGGGATATAATAATATCCGACGGTGCGGCTTATGTGATATGTCTTGACAAGATAGCTGATTTTATAGCTGACAATCTTACAAGAGTAAAAAATGATTATGTGAGCTGTAAGAGATACTGCACTCCGGATGAGAATTTTATACCTTCATATAAGGAGGTCATAGGTTCGGTGGCATCACTCAGGCTTGATGCCGTGATAAGCCTTGCATTTAATGAGTCGAGAAGCCACAGCGTAAAATATATTGAGGAGGGTCTTGTATTTGTCAATGGAAGACTTATAACGACGAACGCATATAACCTTAAGGAGGGCGAGATTATCTCCGTCAGGGGTAGAGGACGTTTTAAATATATATGCACAAGAAGCGAGACAAAGAAGGGCAGATATATGGTTGTTCTTAATTTATATGTATAAGCCGTATAGAGATATCTGATAATATAATTTAAGCCGGAGGATAAGGTATGAATCGCAGAGTTGATGTCAAAAAAAATGAAGTACATTGTTATGATATTGTGATAGAACGTGGTTTTGAAGCGATAGTTGACGAACTTGACAAGCTTAACATTAAAGGTATTAAGCTGTGCATTGTCACCGATTCCAACGTGGGACCGATATATGCTGACAAGCTTAAGAGCGTTCTTGAAAAGACAGGAAACAGTATATATGTATTTACAATACCCGCAGGAGAGAAGAACAAGAACCTTAGTGTTGTTGAGACCGTGTATACATATCTTATAGAACAGCATTTTGAGAGAAGGGATATGATTGTTGCACTTGGAGGCGGCGTTGTCGGAGATCTTGCCGGATTTACGGCGGCAACATATCTGCGTGGAATTGATTTTATTCAGGTTCCGACTTCACTTCTGGCACAGGTTGATTCGAGCATAGGCGGTAAGACAGGGGTGGACTTTGCAAAGTATAAGAATATGGTTGGAGCATTTCACATGCCGCGTCTTGTCTACATCAATATCGATACGCTGTCAACATTATCGACAAGACTGTTCAATTCGGGGTTTGGCGAGATTATAAAGCATGGACTTATTAAGAACAGATGCTATTTCGATTATCTTGACACGAATTATGAGCATATCAAGGCTTTAGAGCCGGAGTATATTATTGAGACGGTTTATCAGAGCTGCATTATTAAGGCAGATGTTGTAAATCATGACCCGACTGAAAAAGGCGAAAGAGCACTTTTGAATTTTGGTCACACGCTAGGACATGCGGTTGAGAAGCTTATGAATTTCTCGCTCTATCATGGAGAGTGTGTGGGGCTTGGAATGATATGTGCATCCTATATTTCAAAGGAGCGCGGATATATCACGGAAGATGACTATGTACTCATCAGAAATATGCTCAAAAAATACGGATTCCCTACAAGAATTGAGGGACTTGATATCTTTTCAATTCTTGAAGTTTCCAAGTCGGACAAGAAGATGGAAAACGGAGTAGTCAAATTCATTCTTCTCAAGAAACTTGGCGAAGCTGTTATCGACAAGACGGTAACATACGATGAAATGACTCAGGCATTGAAGGAGATTCTTTAATATGAACGAAGTAAAGCATAAGTCTTTTTTACAGATGTTAATGGCAATTCCTATTGTGGGAATTCTTATAGGGCTTGACCAGCTTACAAAATATCTGGCATATACAAGCCTGCGCGTGAATGGTCCGATAAACTTAATCAAGGGCGTGTTTTCACTGACATGGACACAGAATTACGGTGCAGCATGGGGAATGCTTGGCGGAAATGTCATACTTGAGATTCTTCCGTTTATCATAGCGGTTCTTGTTGCTGTCGCATATCAGAGAATACCGTTGACTAAACGTATGCTTCCGCTCAATATAGCGGCGCTTATGCTGTTTTCGGGGGCAGTAGGCAACAGAATAGACAGAAGTATATATGGATGTGTTCAGGATTTTCTTTATTTCGAACTTATTGATTTTCCGATATTCAATGTTGCAGATTGTTATATCGTTATTTCATGTATTTTTACTATATTTCTTTTTATTTTTTACTATAAAGATGAGAATGAGCTGAGTGCCGTGTTTTCATTCAGGAAAAAGAAATCGGAATAAAATGATGCAGATGGGAGATTAACCATGAATGACTTTATTTTTGAGTATAATGAGCCGTTCTATGTTGATGTCGATGAAAAAAACAATGGGGAGCGTGTTGACAAATATCTTGCCGACATGCTTTCTTCTTTTTCACGGAGTCAGCTTCAGAAGCTTATAAAGGATGAAAAGGTACAGGTGGCATCGCCGAGAAAGGATGCGGGCATGACAGCTTATAAGCCGGTAAAGGCAAATTACAAGCTTACCGAAGGAGAGACAATTTCACTCATTATACCTGAGCCAGAGGAACTTCGCATAGAGCCTGAGAATATACCGCTTGATATTTTGTACGAGGATGATGACCTTATTGTGGTGAACAAGCCGAAGGGAATGGTTGTGCACCCCGCTCCGGGACATTATACCGGTACACTTGTGAATGCACTGATGTATCACTGCCGTGATAATTTGTCAGGAATAAACGGAGTATTAAGGCCTGGAATTGTACACAGAATTGATATGGATACGACGGGTGCTCTTGTGGTGTGCAAGAATGATTTAGCACATCAAGCATTATCAGAACAGCTCAAGGTTCATTCAATTACAAGACATTATGAGGCAATATGTTACGGTACCTTCAAGGAACTTAACGGAACTGTTGATGCACCGCTTGGAAGAAATCCATCCGACAGAAAGAAAATGGCGATAGTGAGCGACGGAAAGCATGCGGTGACACATTACGAGGTATTGCAGAGCTTTTCTAAGTTCTCTTATATAAGATGTACGCTTGAGACGGGAAGAACACATCAGATAAGAGTTCACATGGCAAGTATCGGGCATCCGCTTCTGGGAGATGAGCTGTACAGCCCTTTCAAATCACCGTATAAGCTTCAGGGTCAGACTCTTCATGCGAGGATATTGGGATTTAACCATCCAAGAACAGGAGAGTATATGGAGTTTGAGGCACCATTGCCTTACTACTTTACCCAATTACTGTGCAAAATAAATTCTTAATAAAATATAAATTTTATATTGAAATACTTAAATAAAAATGTTATCCTAACAATAATAATTTTCTTTCTAAATTATTACAAAACACGAAAAGGTCAAAAGCTATGGTAAGTTCAAAAAAACAATTCAGTCTGACGCGTCAGGAGGCGCAGGATAAGCTGCTTAAGGTGTACAAGTCTTATTACAATATTCACAGATTTGACGGCGGTGAATCGGCAGTCAGAGACGGCGGCCCGGTGAAGGGAAGAACGGATGAAGAGGTAAAGCTTTACATTGAGCAGAAGGATTATCCTCTGATTGCGAGATGTGATTTTTTTGAGCACTCTCAGAAGTATGTTATTTCCCGGAAAGCTGAACTATGGGCTGCAGACAGAGAAGAATTTCTGTATCTGTTCAATGTTCCTGAACTTACAATGGAAATATTTGAAAAGTGTAAGGCTTATGTATGCGAGGACGGCATGGAACGGATCAATGTCGGACCGGGTCATATGTATACATATCTTACGGCGGTCTTTCTGTGTGATTCATGCGATAATAATGTGATTCGTGCAATCAGAAAGACACGCATTTACAAAAGTTTTCATTTTTCGCTCCATGGCTGGATGGATTATCACAATGTTGTGGCTGTCTTTGATAACTCTCTTGTAGACAGTAATTATTCCGGAAAATCTTCAGCGAAATTTATGAAAAAAATATTTTATCACAAAAAGGAAAAGGAGAGTTAAAAATGAATTCATTATTACTTCTCTTAATCTGTATTGCAATCCTTCTTTGCGGTTATATTTTCTACGGAAGATGGCTCTGCAAGCAGTGGGGTGTAGGCGAGGGCAACACTCCGACACCGGCACATGAGTTAGAGGACGGTGTAGATTATGTTCCGGCAAAAGCGCCTGTTCTTATGGGACATCATTTTTCATCTATAGCAGGTGCAGGGCCTATCACAGGACCTATCGGGGCAGCTATTTTCGGCTGGGTACCTGTTGTTCTCTGGGTTTTAGTCGGTGGTATTTTCTTTGGTGGTGTGCATGATTTCGGTGCTCTGTTTGCATCACTCCGCCACAAAGGACAGTCAATCGGTGAGATTATTTCCGTAAATATGGGTAAAAGAGCTAAGAGACTTTTCATTATCTTTGCTTATCTTACCCTCATTCTCGTAGTTGCTGCGTTCGCATCAATTGTCGCCGGTACCTTCGGTACAACCAATGCTGCCGGAGCTGTCGTGAGTGAAGCGGTTAAAGATACCAATGCTTCTGTTGCAATGGTTTCCCTTCTTTTTATCGTGATTGCGATAATATTCGGTTTCCTTGTATACAGACGTAATGTTCCTATGGGTGTTGCCACAATTATCGGTGTGCTCGCCATAGTTGCATGTATGGCAATAGGTATGAACTTCCATCCGATTTATCTTTCATACAAGGCATGGATGATTATTGTAGGCTTCTATATTGCGATTGCTTCCGTAACACCGGTATGGATTCTGCTTCAGCCTCGTGATTACTTAAGTTCATTCCTTCTCTATGCAATGCTTGCAGTTGCACTGGTAGGAGTAGTAATATCACATGCCAACTTAGGTGGTGCTGACGGACTTCAGGCATTTGAAGGATTTGCCATCGATAACGGCAATGGCGTACAGTATATGTTCCCTGTTCTCTTCACAACTGTTGCATGTGGTGCCATTTCAGGATTCCATTCACTTGTATCATCCGGTACAACATCCAAGCAGCTCGACAAGGAGAAGGATGCAAAGCCTATAGCTTACGGCGGAATGCTTCTTGAGTGTGTACTTGCTGTTGTAACCGTATGTGCAATTAACTTTGCTTATAAGTACAATGCAGCTAACCCTGATACAAAGCTTATAGGTGCGACAGGTATTTTTGCAGGTGGTATCGCTAACATGTATGCAGGTCTTGGACCTAAGGCTGTGACAATTTTAAGGACATTACTCACGCTTACATATTCAGCTTTCTGTCTTACATCGCTTGATACTGCAACACGTCTTGCACGTTTCATGTTCCAGGAGTTCTGGCTTGAGCCGGGACAGACCGCAAAGGATGTAAAGCAGGGCTGGAAGAAGGTTCTTGTTAACCCTTATTTTGCAACAATCCTTACCGTTGTACTCGGAGTTGCTCTTGGTATGACAGGATATACAAAGATTTGGGGACTTTTCGGTGCGGCCAACCAGCTTCTTGCCGGAATCGGTCTTTTAGCTGTAGCAGCTTGGCTTGCTAATTGTGGAAAGAACAATAAGATGTTCTTAATTCCAATGGCGTTCATGATTGTCGTTACAATCTGTTCATTATGCCTTACAATCAAGAACCAGATTGGCATAATCGCAAAGGGTGGAGCAGACTGGGGACCTTGGGCTCAGGCAATTATCGGATCACTTTTAGTTGTTCTTGCAATTTTCCTTGTAATTGAAGGCTGGGATACTCTGTTTGGAAAAAAGAAAAAAGCTGCTGCAAAGTAAAATGAGCAAGCGATTCATTAATTAAATGATTTTTTTACCGGGCTTGAATCTTGTACATCAGGAAATTCAGGTCCGGTTTTATTTTGTACAAAAAAAGCTGGAAATTATCTGTAAATTGGTGTATAATAATCTTTATCAAATAAAGTTATCTGCAAATTTGCAGATACATTGAAGGGAGCGGTTCATATGAGTAAACCATTAGTTATTACAATAGGACGAGAATACGGCAGTGCAGGTCGAGAGATTGGTCGTAAGCTTGCTGCTGATTTAGGAATTAAGTGTTACGATAAGGAGCTGCTTGCATTAGCATCTAAGGAAAGTGGTATGTGTGAGGAACTTTTTCACAATCATGATGAGAAGCCTACCAACAGCTTTTTGTATTCTCTGGTTATGGATACATATTCCATGGGCTATTCGACATCATCATTCATTGATATGCCGCTTAATCATAAAGTATTTCTTGCACAGTTCGATACCATTAAGAAGTTAGCAGACACTGAGAGCTGTATCATTGTAGGTCGTTGTGCGGACTATGCCCTTGAAGAGCATGACAATACAATCAAGGTATTCATCAAGGCACAGATGGATGCTAAGGTGGCAAGAATTAAGAGACTGTATGGATATACAGACGAGAAGGCAAAGGATTTATGTATAAAGACAGATAAGAAGAGAGCCAACTATTATAATTACTATTCAAGCAAAAAGTGGGGAGACTCTAAGAGCTATGATTTATGTATCGACAGCAGCATTTTAGGAGTAGATGGTACGGTAGAACTTCTTAAACAGTATATCAAGACAAAGCAGGAGTTCGCGGGTGGTACGATTTAACCGAAAGAGCAGGAGCTATGTATTATAAGAAGAGTAAAAGTTTTATAAGAAGTATAAAAAACAATAATAATAACAAGACATATTATGTCCTGATAGTGTTAATGCTGGCAGCAATTGGTATAATTGCTGCTAGTATTATCTTGCGGGGGCATGACAATCGACATGATGCCGGTATAAAAGATGAGCTTATCACAACAACGGAGTATGCGGAGACAGAAAATAATTCCGAGGGCTATGCATCATCAGGGCGGTATGCCATATATATATTGGTCGATGATGGTATTACCGCAGTGTGCAGGATGGATGATTCCGGAAATGTAGATGAGATTATTGATGCGGCGCGGTGTTATATCGGTGATAATGTGAAGGCATACGCGCAGCAACGCAGTGAAACAGTGCTGAGTGGGTTGTCGGTTGTTCCGACTAAGGCTATATGGAAAGAAACGGCAGGGACTGACGACACTGAAGCAGGAAGCTATTATGTTCAATATTATTCTATGATTAATGGAATTGAGTTTCATTCTGCCTTATACTCTGAAAACGGGAATTACAATTCTATTGTAGAACAGTCGTATAATATGATAAGCGGTTATGAAAACAGTGATGAGGGTGGTAATGACACTGACATTGCACAGTCTGCAGATGGTATAACAATGAGTGTGGCAAGTGCATATTGGTTTTATGAGAATGTACCGGGAACCACAGATATATATGTCTGTGAAAGCTTGGAAAAAAGCAGCCTTGGTACTTCCTTAGCTGATAAAAGTGTATCCGCATCCGATATGATTAACAGTGCTTTGTCAGATTCGGCTGACGGTAAATATATGCAGAACGGTATATTGCCACAGATTCCTCATGGTTTCCATTGTGATCCGACAGATGAGGAGGCTAATTATATATTCAGTCCATACAGACTCGGAGCAATCAATAATGTATCGGACAAAAATGTAGAGATGGGACAGATTGCATATTCTTTTATAGATAATGAAAGCCCGTTGATTCACATCATATTTAATGATGTGACATTGACATCAGAGGACGGCACGGATATTTCAGAATATCTCGTTGCCGGAGCGGATGTAAGCATGTATGTTGATGCACAGATTGCGGCAATGAATGTCAACGGATTTCTTCTTCCTGGAGACTATGTAGTCAGATTCAGCGCGGCTGATATATACGGAACAGTTTTAGAGCGGAGCTGCTATCTTCATGTGGTCGACACAACAGCACCTGTAATTTCATTGAGCCGTGAGATAACGGAAATCAATAGAGCACAGATTGAAAATCCGGATTACATTCGCGATATGGTTACGGTAACAGAATTATGTAAACTAACTGATGAAGGATTGACATACTCACTTACAGAAGATGGAGATAATGTTCATATAACATTTTCTGCTTCGGATGTGTATGGGAATGTCGGAACTTTGGATATAGACTTAAAGAGGGTGGACTGAATATCCACCCTTTTTGTGTGATAGGTTCTGTAATATATGTTATTTATGCCGTATGACAACTGCATCTTTGACACTTTTTTTGCGGTCCTCTTCAAGTTCGGCGTAATGCTTTCTTGTTGTATTGACATCACTGTGACCTAAGACATCCGCCACAAGATATATATCGCCTGTTTCCTTATAAAGGTTGGTTCCGTATGTGCTTCGAAGCTTGTGCGGAGTGATATGTTTTCCCGTTACGGTTGAAGCATATTTTTTTACAAGAAGTTCAACGCTTCGTACAGTGATTCGTCTGCGCTGAGAGGAGAGAAAAAGTGCGTTTTTATGGCCTTCCAAAGCATCAATTTCATCGCGTTCTTCCATGTAATCGAGGAGGGCTTGGCGTACTTCCTCGCCGTAATATACAAATGATTCATAACCGCCTTTTCTGACGATTTTAATTCGGTCATTAATATAGTCAACATCCTCAAGATTGATTCCGACACATTCGGATACACGCATTCCGGTTCCAAGCAGAAGGGTAAGTATTGCCATATCACGAACCTTGAGCTTGTCGTGACATTCTGCCTGCTTCTTTGTGAGTCTGTCACCGCTTTCAACAACATTCAGCAGATCATCGACCTCGTCATTATCAAGGCGTATAATCTGTTTTTTGTGAAGCTTTGGCATATCCACCTGCAGAACAGGGTTCTCATCGATGATTCTTTTTTTATGAAAATAATTATACATAGAGCGCAATGCAGAGAGCTTACGCTTTATGGCACGTTCATCATTAGTATACTCATGACCGTTTTTTACATAATATTTGAGATAATCAAGATATTCTTCAATATCCTGTGCATTAAGCTGTGACAATATGTCAATACCGATATCGTGCATATCAACATCACGGTAAGTACTGTTATTATCCTTGACAAATTCAAAAAATGTTCTCAAATCAATTGCATAGCCAATCTGAGTTCGTGGAGCTGTGGAGTTCTCAATTCCACGAAAATAATCTCTGAGGAATTTAGGGAGTTCATTCTGGAGCTCTCGAAGCTCTAAAGTACATTTGTTGCGTTCCTGTTCATGATAAGTTTTTTCTGCCATAATTTAATTGAACCTTTCTATAAAATCAGCCGTGACCGGCAATATGCGGGCACATATACATATTCGTTAAACCTGAGTTTAGCGAATAGTTCTATATTGCCCCACCAACTGTAATTCAGCCTTCCGGGTGGGTTTTTATGGCATTATTTAGCGACAAGCCGTCCTTGATACAGACTTCTTTCTACCATGTTTATTGATAAATCTTTCTGAAATTTTTTAACCTTATTAAGTTCGCCATCAGTTATTATTGAGATGCACATTCCGGCTTTCCCATTGCGTCCGCATCGACCGGCGCGGTGTACATATTCGGTAGATTCCTCAGGAAGATTTATATTGATGATTACATCAACATCGTCAAAATGCATGCCTCGTGCAGCATAATCTGATGCTACAACATATTGGAGCCTGCCTGACATAAAATCCTTGACAATATTCTTATTGCGGAACTTATTGCCTTCAGCATGAAGTGCGTCAACCTTATAGTTATGGTATTTGAGCTTCTGGGTAATTTCATCAATGTCGTAACGCTTATTTGCAAATATAATGGCCTTTGTGGCGTTAGATGCCTTTATGACCTTACGAACGGTCTCATTCTTGTCACGATGCTGGCATACGACATAATAATGCTTTATTGATTCAGGCGTTGATACAATCCGGCTTGTTGAGAGCTTCATCACCTCAATATCGGTTTTCTCAAGGTTCTTCCGGTACTTTTCACCGTAGGTTGCGGTAAAAAATAACGTCTGAACATCACGGTAAAAACACTTTTTCAGTTCCATGCTGAGCTGGAAGTTATCTTTATCAATTAGTTTATCAGCTTCATCATATATAAGGAATTTGCATTTGTGTGCCGGGAGCTTCTTTAACGCTATGAGTTCCTTAAGTCTTGCAGGGGTTCCGATAACGAACGTAGGCTTAGTCTTAAGCGATTCAGCCATGCGCTGCATGTTAAAATTACCGACTGCAACTACCGCCTTGGCATTAAAGCTTAGGTTATCGGATAATAGCTCTATCTGTCTTGATATCTGGAAAGCCAGTTCCTTGGCCGGAACAGCAATGACACATGCAAAGTCATGTGTCTGCTCCGGAGTCAATTTTAACAGGTATTCATATACAGGTATAAGATATGCCAGTGTCTTACCTGTTCCCGTCTTAGCTCCACCCGACACATTGTGTCCTTCTATAATCTGAGGTATACACAGGCTCTGAATTTCAGTGAGCTCAGTAATATTCTGAGCGTTGAGAGCCTTTCTCATTCTATAATCCAGTTGTTGTATTGTAAAATTTTCACTCATAATTGTACCTTTCCATCCATCTATGTATGTGCTTCGCACTATCATACAATAAAAATACAGTGGGCTCTGCTTGCACTCATAATAACTATGGTTTCTCCGTTCTTCGAACTTCCGAAACCATAACATCCATTCGCAATCCATAAGTTCAGCTTCGCTGAACTATTACTTGCTCATGTCTGTTTGACCATCTAATGGATATATCGCTCTGCCTGCAAGCAGTCTCGAGCTATATCCATTGATGGTCTTATTATAGCACATCTTTGGGTTGGTTGACTACAAAAATATTAGGATATATAATAAGCGGTATGTTACCAATTTATATAATGGATATTTATTTTTATATAAGGAGAAGCTTAGAGAATGACACTTCAAAGATTGTTAAGTTATACACGCAAGGCGGTTGATGAATATGGTCTTATTGATGAGGGAGATAAAATTGCGGTTGGTATATCAGGTGGAAAGGATAGTCTTACTCTACTCTATGCATTAAGCGAGCTTAGACGGTTTTATCCGAAGAAATTCGAGGTATATGCACTTACCGTGCATCTTGGAATAGATGGAATGGACTTCTCAGAGGTTGCTAAGCTGTGTGAAAAATTGGATGTACCGTATTATATAATTGATACGGAAATCAATGATATTGTATTCAATATAAGAAAGGAAGCCAATCCGTGTGCGCTGTGTGCGAAGCTTAGGAAAGGAGCCTTCAACAATAAGGCACTTAAGCTTGGATGTAATAAGATTGCCTATGCGCATCACAGAGATGATGTGAATGAGACATTCATGATGTCTCTTATATATGAAGGCAGAATACATACATTCTCACCTATGAGCCATCTTGATAAGACTAAGCTTACATTGATAAGACCGTTGATATTAGCACCCGAGGCTGATATAATCGGCTTCACAAGAAAATATGAGCTTCCGATTGTGAAGAACCTCTGCCCGGCGGACGGCGTAACCAAGCGTCATGAGACTAAGGAGCTGATAAAAGGAATTAACGATGGAGTTCCGGGCTTTCATACAAGGTTGTTCTCTGCAATAGCTCATGGAAATCTTGAGGACTGGCCGAAACGCAATGAGCATACTCGTGACAATAATAATGCACCTTAATAGCCTTGACATATATCATCAGTAACCGTGTATACGGAATGCGATGCGTCCGGGGTTGTGTACACGGGGATTATGAGACTGGAACCTGCATATATGGAGTCACTTGTGAGACCGTTAATCTCCTTCACCTCGCGGATATACCGATATATGGAACTGTAGTGCTCGTCGGAATATTCGCAGGCGATGCTCCACAGTGTATCGTCCGGCGATAAGGTTATGCATGTGAAGCCCTTGACTGGGTTATCGGCCTTAGGTGTGCTGCCTGCTCTGACGACATTGGCAAAGATAATTACCGTAAATACTATAATGAGAGCTATGACGACTGAAACAATGCTGAGCTTCTTCATGCGTCTTCTGCGTGCCGCGGCAAGACGGCTCTTGCGCATAATCTCGCTCACTGAAAGTCCACCCTCTACTACTCTGAAGTTACCGGCTGCTGTACTCATAATAATTCCTCCTGTGCTTTACTCCTGATAAAATGTTAAAAGCCTGTATGTGTCAAAATACACCGAACAACTATTCCGAACATATATTCTACAAAGACTATATCATCCGAACGAGTGTTTGTCAATAGAAAAATAGAACATTTATTCGGAACATTTATTTTGAACATTTGTTTGCATTTTCCGGAACTATGTGTTATAATTAAGAAAATTATATTTGACAGACATATAGGCATATGCTGATTTACATAGTTTAGGAGGATATTATTATGGCAAGCGGACGAATTACACCGAAGCAGCAGGAGATACTTGATTTCCTTAAGAAGGAGATACTTACTAAGGGCTATCCACCCGCAGTTCGTGAGATATGTGAGGCTGTTCATCTTAAGTCCACCTCCAGTGTACACTCACATCTTGAGACACTTGAGAAGAACGGATATATAAGAAGAGATCCTACTAAGCCGAGAGCTATTGAGATTATGGATGATTCGTTCAATTATCTCAGAACGGAGACAGAGATTACAAGCATACCTATTATAGGTACGGTTGCGGCCGGACAGCCTCTTCTCGCAGTTGAGAATATTACCGACTACTTCCCTTTCCCGGCACAACTTCTTCCTAATGAGGAGACATTTATTCTTCGCGTTAAGGGCGAGAGCATGGTTAATATGGGAATATATGACGGAGATTATCTCATAGTTGAGAAGACCGGCACGGCCAAGAATGGCGAGGTTGTGGTTGCACTTGTGGATGACTCCGCTACCGTTAAGAGATTCTATGCTGAGAACGGACATTATCGTTTACAGCCGGAGAATGATTACATGGATCCTATTATTGTTGATCATGTTGAGATTCTCGGTAAGGCAATCCGCCTTATTAGACCGAATATTGTATAATCAATACATAAGAATAAGCCGAAGCATGCCATACGACATGCTTCGGCTTATATGATTTTCAATAGCATTACAGTATTTTGAACGCAGAATAAGCAATCCCCCACTTCAAGTGTGTAGAGCACTAAGCGGTGGGTAAGGGGGATGCTTATGTCAGTGGGAGCTTTTAACTCCCACTGACAGTTCGCAAAGCGACTGCGTTCATGAGCAAGTAGCGAAAGCGGATTGCGAATGTCCGCTTTACCTGGACAGAAGCTCTGCGAGAAGCTCATGCACTGTCGCATGCTTTACTGGATGGTAAGCATATGGTGCGATATCATTCAGCGGTTCTAATACGAACAGTCTGTTGTGCATGTCTATATGAGGTATGCACAAGTCCTCCGTATGCATTACCACATCATCATACAGGAGAATATCCATGTCAAGGGTTCTCGGACCCCAGTGGATTTCGCGCGTTCTATCGTTGCCCTTCTCCACAAGATGCAGATAATCAAGCAGTTGTGATGGCTCCAATGTGGTATCTATACTTACGCAGCAGTTAAGGAAGTTCTGCTGTTCTACGCCGCCGTATGGCTCAGTTTCGTATATTGGCGATATCCTGCTGAGCTTAATGCTTCTGTGGCTTCTGAGGGCATTTAACGCATTCTCAAGGTACGTTTCGCGCTCTCCGATATTAGAACCGAGTGACAGATATACGCGGTGCCAGCCTCTTGTGAGTTCGACCGATACAGTTTCAAGCGGAAGCTTAACAGGAGCCCAAGGCTTTTTCAGCTCGATATGAACCTTTTGCAGGTTCGGAATATCAAGAAGAAGATATTCGGCAAGACGGCTTGCCGCTGTCTCAATGAGTTCATAGGTATCGTTCATTAAGAATGCCGTGATTTTCGCGGCTGCGACACCGTAATCAATCGAAGCATCAAGATTCTCTGAAGTATATTCGGCATGTCCGTGACCGTCTGCATATACAAGCTGTCCGACAGCATCCGTAAAATCCGTATACAGGTCAGCGTTCACCACGAACTTCTGGCCAAGACGATTCTCCTCCTCAAATACACCATGATTTGCAAAAACTTCAAGGTTCTTAATATGTATTATATCCAAAGTTAACTCCTCATTTCTCAATAAATAATGTGGTTTAAAAACAGTGTGTTTTTAATATTGATGATTTATTTGTTAAAGCTCTTACCGATAACGGCTGATGCCATCTTGAGTGCCCTGAAATTTTCTTTTACATCATGTACCCTGAAGATTGATGCACCTCTCATGAGACCGATTACACTTGTTGCGACCGTTCCCTCAACACGCTCGTCCTTAGGAAGGTCAAGAGTAAGTCCGACGACGGATTTTCTTGAGGTTCCGAGAAGAACCGGAAAGCCAAGCTCACAGAGCTTGTCAACCGTGTTGATTGCGGTAAGATTCTGCTCTAATGATTTGGCAAAGCCAACACCCGGGTCGAGGATGATTTTATCCTTCTTTATACCGTTATTTAATGCACAGTCGATTATTTTCCTGTTGTCATCAAGATAATCGGAAAGAAAATCACCGTATTCCGGGACCGTTCTATTGTGCATGAGACAGCATGGAACATCTGCTGCCGCCAACAGCTTCGCCATAGGTGATGTGAACACATTGCTGTCAGATGTCTCGCAGTTATACATAAGTCCCCATATATCATTAATCATGTCTGCACCTGCATCAAGCCCTGCTTCCGCAACGCCCACCTTGTAGGTGTCAAGCGATACCGGAATATCGAACCGCTCCTTGACTGCTCTTATTATAGGTATGACGCGTTCGATTTCCTCATCATCGGAAATCATTACATATCCCGGACGAGTTGACTCACCGCCTATATCGATAAGTGACGCTCCCTCCTTAATCATTTCCTCGGTATGAAAAAGAGCTGCGTCAATATTGTTAAAGCATCCGCCGTCTGAGAATGAATCAGGTGTAACATTAAGTATTCCGCACACATAGGCGCTGTTTTCAAGATCAAAGTTCCTGTTGCCGATATACATATATTTTCCTCCGGGTAAGTTATTTTAAAAGCTCCAAAACACGCAACATTGCCGCATCATTTTCTTCAAAGGAACCCCTGCATATATATGTCATAGTGCTGCTGCCCGGCTTTTTCACGCCACGCATTGTCATACACATGTGCTCTGCCTCGATAACGACCATAACGCCTTCAGCGTGGAGATATTCCATTATGGCATCTGCTATCTGCGCCGTAAGGCGTTCCTGAAGCTGAGGACGCTTAGCGTACTCCTCAACGGTTCTTGCAAGCTTGCTTAAGCCGGCTACTCTTCCGCTTGAAATATAAGCAATATGTGCTTTACCGTAAAAAGGAAGCAGATGATGTTCGCACATTGAGTAGAATGTAATGTCCTTCTCAAGTATGAATTGTCCCTCTTTTGCCTCAAAGGTCTTAGACAATATATCTCTTACAATGGAATCGGGATCCTTGACATCTATCCTGTCCTTGTCGATTCCTGAAAAAATCTCCTCATACATACGTGCTATTCTGTCCGGTGTCTCTATAAGTCCCTCGCGGGCTGTGTCCTCGCCCACTCCTTCAAGAATAAGCCGTACCCCTTCTTTTATTTTTTCCGTGTCCATTCGTTGTATGCCTCTCTGATTAAATTAAGATGTGAAAGCGAGCCAAAGGCAAGCACAGCCACATCGCCGTTGTTATATTTTACTGCCCTTTCAACTGCTTCTGTTATATCAGAACAGCCTTCGGCAATATTTTTATGTTCATTTATCCGCATGGCAAGCTCGCCCGCTGCCATCGCGCGAGGATTGTCAGGTGTTGCTATGGTAAAAATATGGTCAGCCATCGGAAGCATAAGCTTAATTATGCTCTCATAGTCTTTATCGGAAAATACACCCATTATGTAGACAAGCTTCCTGCCGTTAAGAACATCCTCGGAAAAGTATTTTTTGACTGATAGGCTTAGCTGCCTTGCGGCAGGCTCATTATGTGCGCCATCAACAAAAAAAGGAGGCTTACTGCCAATAAGAGTTAATCTTCCGAACCATTCTGTACTTTCAATACCCTCCCTGACATCCGAATAGGATATATTATAGCCCATATCGCTTAGAGCTTCAATACATGCTATTGCAAGAGCAGAGTTGATAATCTGATAGGTTCCCAAAAGCTTAAGCCTGATGCGTCCTGCTCTTATATGAGTGTATTCCGTGACGGCATCAGACCATGGACATTCGGCGTAATGAATATCTTTTGCCTCTGTGGTGTAATCGGATACAATAAGCCTGCTGTCCGTGTCGCTGCATTTATGCCTGAGCACATCCATCGCGTCACCATCCTGAAGCGTAGATATGACAGTTGTTTCAGGCATAATGATTCCGGCCTTAACAGATGTGATATCGTGAAGGTTTCTGCCGAGGATTCCCATATGATCCATTCCGATTGAAGTGAATACACAGCATAAAGGCTTGTCACATACATTTGTCGCATCCGATTCACCGCCAAGCCCTGTCTCTAACACCACGAAATCCACCTTTTTATTGTAAAAATATAAGAATGCTGCTGCGGTTTCAAGCTCGAATGCCGTAGGAAGTCTTAAGTCTGAGCTTCTCATATCCTCCATGGCTTCGGAGATTGTCTCCATTGTCGAAGCAAAATCCTCTTCTGTTATATACACTCCGTCAATCTGTATGCGCTCAAGATATGCGGTCAAAGTAGGTGAAATATAACGCCCCACCCTGTAGCCTGCATGAGAGAGAATGTTGGATATCATTGCAAGTGTTGAACCCTTGCCGTTGGTGCCGGCTATATGAATGACCTTAAGCTTGTTCTGAGGATTGTCAAGACGCTTCATAAGCTCACGCATTGTCTCAACGCCCATGATGCTTCCTGCCTTCTCAGCGTTGTGAATGAGAGCCAATGCGGTTCCATACGTTAATTTCATAATTGGCTGACCTCGATTTCTCTGCCGTCGCGCCATATGCGCTCAAGGTCGTAAAATAACCTGTCATCCTTTGAAAAAATATGAACAATGACATCGGTGTAATCAAGTAGTATCCATGAAGCAGCGTGGTAGCCCTCAACATTGCGCGGCTCAAACCCGAGCTTATAAAGCTCTTCCTTTACATTATCTGCAAGTGCCTGAACCTGATTGATATTGTTTCCGCTTACAATCACAAAATAATCGGCAATCACGGACACCTTGCTTATGTCAAGAATCTTGATGTTCTCGCCCTTTTTGTCATCGAGTGCGTTGTATATAATTCTGGTTAATTCCTTTGAATCCATAAATTACCTCCGGATAATTACTTTTATTAAAACTGATTACATCTTTTCTTTAAGGCTTTCGTAAGCTTTGACTGTTGTGTCATCTATTGTGCCGTTCTTGCTTTTTACATATTCAATAGTGCTCTCGAGTATCTCATAGGTACACTGCTTTATGTCCTTAAATGCGAGCTCGCGGTAGTAAGGAAGTCTCGGAGCCTTATCCCTGTTAGGTTCAATATAGTCAGCCACATATACAATCATGTCCAACAGGTTCATATCAGGACAGCCGGTTGTGTGACAGCATATGGCATGACATATCTCGCTGTCGGCAACTCCGTGCCTGTACTCAGCAAAATAGGCACCGACCTTGGCATGTAAAAGGTCAGGCTGTATCCTCTCGGCGTCAGTGACTGCAATGTTATATTTTGAACATTTTTCAAGGAGCCTCTCGCCTGACAGATACTTAGCACAGTCATGTAAAAGTCCCGCCATAAAAGCCTTGTCCATGTCATATCCGTAGCGCATGGCAAGAGCTGCCGAGGTGTACGCCACTCCCAAGGTGTGCTCATATCTTGAAGGTGTGAGCTTTTTTGAAAGATTCTTTTTAATTAAGGTAATCTGTTCGTTGTCCATTATGTCTTTATCTCCTGATTGTCATATAAATTTACAGCAATTCTTATACACTGTATAAATGATTTTTTATAATGAAATTATATACTTTCTCCGGGAGCATGTACCGCACCGAGGATGGCTTGTCCTTCAGCCTGTCCCTTATATCGCTTGAGCTTATCCCTATCTGTGGTGTATCTATAAGGTAAATCGTGGCACCGAAATCCGTTTCAAGGCGCTCCTTTTCTGCGTTAATCCTGTCATCGGAAATGTTATTCCTGTCGGCGCACACAAGCTTGGTGTGAGCACATATAATCTCCGGATGATACCACTTGTGAAAATCCATGAGCGAGTCAGCACCCATAATAAAGTAAAATTCATTCTCAGGATATGCCTCATCAAGCTCCGTCATCGTCATTGCCGAATAGCTTGGTCTGTCATTCTTCAATTCATAGTCAAAAAGTTCAAAGTCGGGATTGCCCTCTATAGCAAGCTCAACCATGCGGCGGCGAAGTTCACCGTCAATTACCGGCGCAGCCTTGTGAGGCGGATTGCCCGCAGGCATGAACCATATCTTGTCAAGCTTAAGCCTGATAAGAGTCTGCTGTGCAATTATAAGATGTCCTGTGTGGATGGGGTTGAAGGTTCCACCCATAATACCTATACGCGGCATGCGATGCCTCCTGTTAATGTTCTTATTGTACCATAAGTTATGTCAATTATAAGTATATTAAATATAATTTTCCAGACAAGTCAAGTCATTTTCTATATCATTAATTGATTTATTGGTAAAATCCTGAATCCACATCGTATCTTTCTCGCGATATGGCGTTTCCCAGAAACGCCGTCTGAATTTTGATATGTGGCTGGTGAAAGACCAGTTCATGAAAGAAGCAGTATTGATAGCATTGAAATCGTTTATGGTGTGTTCTGCATTTTCATTTCCGGAAAGATATCTTAAAATCAAAACCTCCGCAAAAGTGAACGGCATTATGTCATCCTCAAACTGTAAAAGTGACATATAAGGACCGCCATGTTTTATATCGTCTGTCAATAATGAATAGGCACCTATTGTCTGAGCCAACGATATGGCATAAACTTCGCCAAGGTCTTTACTGCTATATAAAAGACGGTTTTCTTCCACATTATTTTCAAATATTTTGTAAACATACTGTTCTTTTAATTGGCTGTCAGTATATACTATTATTTTTCCTGATAAAATATCAGCATCAATCTTATTTAAAACTTCCTGTCCATGGTTGGCTAGTTCAATATTTCTAATCTGTTCGTATATAAAAACACCTTCATCAAAAAAGTGAAATAGTATCTCCTGCAAACCGGCTTTATAAAAATGAATAATTGCATTGGTATCTAAAGAGGCTCTCAAACAGTTTACCTCCAATCTAATATTCATCATCAGGATGTTTTACAAGCCTGTCACTTATATCATCCCAGCTAAGCTGGTAGCATTCTAACACTTTTTCAAGAGTTTCCTTCGGTATGGCATTATGGTTATAGTTATATATTACATAATCAATGTACTCTGAAGGTATGCTTATTTCATTGCTTGATATATTAAGACGTGCATTCCATCCGACGCTTTTTAAAAGATTCCCCACACGGTTTTTAGTCTTTTCACTGCATAATCTAAGGTGTTCATTTGGGCTTATTTTATTGAGGTTCTCAAGCCTGTTTAAAGCCATATCAAAGCTTACGTTGAACTCCGACATTATTCTTGCTATATCGGTTGCAGACAGTCCTTCATTGTCAAGACATGTTAAGTTCAGGTCAAGAAATTTACCAACCTCATCCTCAGGCATTAAAAGGCAGGCAGCAAAATAATTCGCTTCATGCTCTTTTTCGTCCACATCATTATCGGAAATTGTGACATTATTATCAATAAAGGAATTTTCGTGCTCCATGTGAAGAACAACATGCCCTATTTCGTGTGCGAGTGTAAATAGCTCTCTCGACAGGCGGCAGGATGTATTGGTAAAAATGATAATATCGTTATCCTTCTTGAGTGTAAATCCCAAGTCTCCTGTTTCGCCGATGGGGTAACGAAGTATCTTGTATCCTAATCGTTCGCAATCTTTAAATAAATCAATAATACCATAACGGCTTATTTTACATTTTCCCCTGAATGTATCAGCACTTATTCGTATTTCTCTACGTCTGTTCTCCTGCATATTTAACCTCCCCATTAAAACCTTATTGCAGTTTATTGTACAGATGCTTGTTGGCATAAAAAAGATTAATCATTTCAAATATTTTCTTAGAAGAAGTTTCGTTATCAAATTCGCCAACCCTGTATGAGACTGCAGGAACTTCGTCAAGTACCTGAGTAATATCACCAACAGTCACATCAAGTACATCAGCAACCTTGGAAAGAATATCTAATGTAATGCTGTTAGCTCCATTTTCAATACGAGCATATTTCTGTCTGCTCACACCTATCTTGTCAGCGACTTGCTCTTGAGTAAAGTTATGAGCGATTCGCAATGTTCGGATTCTGTTGCCGAGTAATTCATTCATAATATCCCTCCATTTCTTTATGTAATATATTATACGCTGTTAAATAACAAAGTCAATATATAATGTTACAATTTTATAACATTTAAAAATAAATAAGTTACAATTTAAAACACCCCTGCACTCATTCTGCAGGGGTATTATCAGGTAAAATTATATATATTTATACTTCTTCCTATACACAACAAGAAATATGAACGATATTACAAGCGCGAACACCTCGGCGGCAGTCACCGACCACCATATTCCGTCGAGCCCCCAGAAAAGAGGCATTATAAGGACGGCAGCCATCTTGAAGATAAAGGTTCGAAGGAAGGATATTGCAGCCGATATGCCTCCGTTGTTGAGTGCCGTAAAGAACGACGAGGCAAATATCGTGAAGCCGCTGAAGATGAATGCCAGCGAGAATATCCTGAATGCGTGCTTTGTCATCGTAAAAAGCTCCACATCGTATCCGACGAACACTTTTGCGAGTGTTCCGGCAAGTGTGAACGCAAGAACGGTCATTATGCTTCCTGCGATTCCCATGATGATGTTACTCTTTTTGAACATGTTTTTGAGCTCATCGGTGTTGCCTGCGCCGTAATGGTAGCTGATAATAGGTGCTCCGCCCATCGCGTAGCCTATGAACATCGCAATAAATATGAACTGAACGTACATGAGCACACCGTGGGCGGCAACTCCGTCGGCTCCTGCATATTTAAGGAGCTGGAAATTGTACACTATGCCGACGATGGATGATGCCGTGTTCGACACGAACTCGGAGGCACCGTTCCAGCATGCGCGGGCTATGCTCTTTACTTCTATCTTTGTCTTTGTAAGCCTTAAAAGGCTCTTGTTAGGACTTAAAAAGTAGATAAACGGAATGATTCCGCCGACAGTCTCACAAAGTCCCGTAGCGATTGCGGCTCCCGCAACGCCCCATTTGAGAACACCGACGAAGAGCGCATCAAGCACCATATTCGTAAGTCCCGCCGCAATGGTTGTCACAAGTCCGAGGTGCGGCTTCTCGGCAGTTATAAAAAAGCCCTGAAATGCATTCTGAAGCATGAAAAATATATTAAATATCATCATTATTCTGCCGTAGAGCACACAGTCGTCTATGATGTCGCCCTCGGCACCGAGCCATATTGCAACAGGGCGCATCATGATAAAGCCGATTATGGATATAACAGCACCGGTTACGACTGTACCGACTATTATCATGGTAAAATATTGGTTGGCACGCTCCTTCTTCTGCTCGCCGAGTGTCATGGCTACCAGCGCACTTCCTCCGGTTCCGAACATGAATCCGACACCGCCGAATATCATCAGGAAAGGCATCACAAGATTGATGGCTGCAAACGCATCCTTTCCTACAAAGTTGGATACAAAAAGGCCGTCAACCACGCCGTATATTGACGTGAACACCATCATTATTACAGATGGAAACACGAAACGAAGAAGTCTTCTGTATGTGAAATGATCCGATAGTTGAATTTTCATGGTTATACTCCTTAAAAAATATTTATCGTTATTTCTTTATAAGATAAGTCGCATCGTTTAAAAGCTGTGTGAATTTATCAATTATAGTTATGAAAGCATCCTTCTCCTCGGCGGTCATGCTGTCAAGCGCGTTGCATTCTGCACGCCTCACTTTTACGATTGTTCTGCTCATCAGCTCGTTCCCCGATGCCGTGAGGACAATATTCTTACTCCGCCCGTTATTGCCGGGTACAAGCTCTATAACACCATCGGCTTCGAGTTTCTTAAGAGATGAGTTGATTGTCTGCTTGGGAAAGTATGATATGGAGCAGATTTCACTCTGGGTTATTCCATCCGGGTAGTCATACAGCATATAAAGTATCCAGAATGTGCTGTCCGACATGCCGAGCAGCTTGGCGGTCTGCTGGTACCAGTCATCGTTCTCCTTGAGCTTGTGGTTGAGCAGACGTAAGTATTCGTCATTGTTCATGTATGTGTGCCTCCAAGAGCGGATTGTTAAAATAAAAAGTCCGAAATCAGACTTTACATAGTATAGTCCGATTTCGGATGATTGTCAAGAGCTGAAATTTTACAGCTGTAAATTTTCAGCGTACTTGAACGCAGAATAAGCAATCCCCCCGCTTCAAGTGTGTAGAACACTAAGCGGTGGGTAAGGGGGATGCTTATGTCAGTGGGAGTTAAAAGCTCCCACTGACAGTTCGCAAAGCGACTGCGTTCATGAGCAAGTAGCGAAAGCGGATTGCGAATGTCCGCTTTACTTGGATTATGTCTCCAGGTGGAGTTGCTTTATATGCTTGTTCCTGATGCATAAAAGATATTATTTCATTTTTGCTCATTTTGCCAAGTTTCTCAATGATGGTATCCAAAATTTTTTTGTCTTCGTCATTAAGTGAAGGAAAGAGGTGCTCTTCGGCAAGAGAAAAATGATAGGCATTTGTTTCACCTAAGTCTATCTCCTCACATGGTACATTTTTCAAATCAATAATAGAGTTATGTCCTATAGGAACAGCACCCATATAGTATCATGTGCTCTGTCCTGCACCTGATGGCTCTCATATCTGGTAATTGTTTTTCCGCCCCATCCAAGAAGGAGGCAAAGGTCACTTTGACTTATCTCGTATTTTGCACGGATATCAGCAATTTCATAGGAAGTCAGCAGTCCTTCTTTTTTTCTATAAGCATCCTTAAGGCGGATATTAATTTGTGTCACCAGTGGTGTCACAATGTCATTTTTACCATTTTAGCGAGAAATTAAGTCCCATTCACGATGCAGTATCGAAGCTGTGCCTGTGATACTCCGATAACCTCCGCCATCATGGAACTATCTGTATTCGCCTGCTTCAATAGTGCCACAAACTCAGAGTTTGCAAGTTTGGTTGTATTCTTACCACTACTAGGGCGGATTAGGGACTTTCACCCATTAGAAACGTGTGCCGCAAGGCGCACTAATACAAAAGGGCCTCGCTGATGCGAAACCCCGTAAAGTCCTCTTTTTTAAATTACAAGTTTACCTCGGCAATTCAATCTTGCGGTTCTTCTTATCAGGTGCCTGCTTGTAGAGCACAATCTTCTTTCCGATAACCTGCACAACCTCCGAGTGGGTGCGCTCTGAGATAATCTGTGCAATCTCGTTCGGATCGTCAAGGCAGTTCTTTAAAACACTTATCTTGATGAGCTCTCTCTTGTTGAGAGCCTCGTTTAACGCTTCGGTAAGTTCAGGCGTAAGGGATGACTTGCCAATCTGGAAGATAGGCTCCGTCGTCATTGCAATGCCTTTTAAATAAGCTCGCTGCTTAGTTGTCATCATATCCGGTATATCCTTTCTCTAAAAATGGTATAAAAATTTCTCAACGTCCGTGTAACTTAGAAGTAGAAATCAAATTCCATATATTCACCGAGGCGCACCGTATCGCCCTCCTCGATTCCCATGGCTGTGAGCTGGTCGATGATGCCGTTCTCCTTTAAGAAACGCTGGAAGAATGCAAAGCCCTTCTCATCATCGAGGTTGGTGTAACCGAGCATACGGTCAATCTTCTCGCCCTCAACCACATATACATGATTGGTTTCCTTGTATACGTTGAGGGAAGCTTCCTTGTCGTACATCTCCTCAGGGAAATACTCGCGCTCGAATACCACAGGCTCCCTGTCGAGGCTGTCAAGCATCTTCTTAACCTTGTATAAGAGCTCTTTTACGCCTTTTCCGGTTACAGCCGATATAGGATATACCTCGATGCCCTGAGGCTCGAATTCGTCCTTGAGACGCTTTATCGGGTCTTCTGAGCCGTCACCTGTGTAGATTGCATCAATCTTGTTGGCTGCTATGATCTGCGGACGCTTTAAAAGCTCGGGATTGTATGCTTCAAGCTCGGCATTTATTGTCTTGATATCCTCCACCGGATCACGTCCCTCGGTTCCGGCAGCATCCACGATATGGATGATAACCTTGGTTCTCTCTATGTGGCGCAAAAACTCGTGTCCAAGACCGATGCCTTCCGATGCGCCCTCGATAAGCCCCGGAATATCAGCTATCACAAATCCGTCAGTTCCCTCAAGGTCTACTACGCCGAGGTTAGGATTGAGAGTTGTGAAATGATAGTTGGCTATCTTTGGTTTCGCGTTGGAAACGCGTGAAAGGAATGTAGACTTTCCTACATTCGGGAAACCCACAAGACCTACATCCGCAATAACCTTGAGCTCAAGACGGACGGTAAGCTCCTTGGCTTCCTGTCCCGGCTGTGCGTACTTTGGAACCTGCATGGTAGGTGTTGCATACCACTTGTTTCCCCTGCCGCCCCTGCCGCCTTTTAAGATGACTTCACGGTCGTTGCCGTTGCTCATATCGGCGATGACCTTGCCTGATACGTCGTCGTATATGACCGTGCCTTCGGGTACCTTAATGATGAGGTCATCTCCGTCCTTGCCGTGGCAGAGTGCCTTGCCGCCCTCCGCACCGCTCTCAGCCACATACTTCCTTATATGTCTAAACTCATTCAGAGTATTGAGTCCTCTGTCAACTTCGAAAATAATATCGCCGCCTCTGCCGCCGTCTCCGCCGTCAGGACCGCCTGCCGCAACGAAGAGCTCACGTCTGAAACTGACATGGCCGTCGCCGCCCTTACCTGATTTAATAAATATAGTCGCTCTGTCTGCGAACATAAAAAACACCTCTTCCTCTGCTATCTGTCCTGCACAAAAGCATTTGTCCGGCTTTACATGGCAATAGCTTTTGGCAAAATAAAACATCTGTCTTTGAAGAAAAAAGGCTTCAAACCACAATGATTTGAAGCCTAAAGTTACTAGTTGTTTGACTCAACCGGGTATACAGAAACCTGCTTTTTGTCTCTGCCCTTTCTCTCAAACTTAACAACACCGTCAACAAGAGCGAATAATGTGTCATCACCGCCGATGCCTACGTTGTTGCCCGGATGAATTTTGGTACCACGCTGTCTGTAGAGAATGTTACCTGCTAATACGAACTGTCCGTCAGCTCTCTTAGCACCTAATCTCTTAGACTCGGAATCTCTTCCGTTCTTTGTAGAACCAACACCCTTTTTATGAGCGAAAAACTGAAGGTTCATTCTTAACATGCTTACACCTCCTCGAATGTAATCGATAAATACTTCTTATTTTCTTTCATGATGTTGGATATTCCTAACACGAAGGAATTTAGCAAAAGCTGTGAATCCCTGCCGTATCCCGGTTCCAACGAAAATGTAATTACGGCATTCTTCTCATCCTGCGTCCCCGAAAAATCATCCTCGGTGAACTTCTCGATGGAATTGATGGTGTTCAACACCAGTGCCGAAACCGCCGCACAGACTATATCTCTTCCGGCTCGCGCAAATCCCGCATGGTCTTCACAGCGAAAGCCTGTAATATCGCCTGTATTATTCTTATAGACTGTTACCTTAGTCATTGGATAATCCTAATTAAGCGTTGATCTTCTCAATCTTAACCTTAGTGAATAACTGTCTGTGACCGTTCTTCTTGTGGTATCCGGTCTTTCTCTTGTACTTGTAAACGATAACCTTCTTGTCCTTGCCCTCAGCGACAACGCTTGCTGTAACTGTAGCACCGGCAACTGTCGGATTACCAACCTTAACATCAGCATCATTTACTAAGAGTACCTGATCGAATGTAACTGTCTCGCCGACTGCATTGCCGAGCTTCTCAACCTTGATTACATCGCCTTCAGATACCTTGTACTGCTTTCCACCTGTTGCAATAATTGCGTACATTAGTGTTCCTCCTATATCATTACTCGCCAGTTATGGTGCGTTCGGACAAAATCCGGACAGACTTATAACCTCACTGTGCGGCACACTTGATTATCATAATATCAGGATGACCTTTTGTCAATAGTTATTTTGAATATTTTTAAATATTTTTGTGATGGCATCATCTGCATTACTGCAGCTCCATGAGCATGAGTGAGAATCTGTCCTGAAGTACGGCTGCCGTCTGTTCCGGTGTCTGAACACCATCTAACATTCCGGATATCTCTTCCCAGAATATCTCCTCCATAGGCGTTGTCGAGCCTATGATTATTCCTATATTGTCGAGAATATCCCATACGGTGTCAACCTCCTCGTCGGTGAGTGCACGGTATGCAAGCTGAATCGGATTGTTTCCCTGCTCAGCCATGTAAACTACATCTTCCACGGGATTGCCGTCTGAATCGGTCACATAATTATAACTGCTGTCTCTTTTATACTGTTTTTTCTGGGAATTTGCAAGCATTTTTTGTATATTCGGTATGTATACGGGATAGCCGGCAGTCGACTCATTTGTGTAGCGCAGAGCGAACTGTATGAACTCCCATGCACCCTCCTTATTTTTGCTGTTGACACTGATTCCGTAGCTTTCCGAGGAAAGTGCCGCGTAGGCAGGCTCTGTCACTGCTTTATTCACCGGGAATCCCAAGAATGTGATTTCCTGACCGCACATGGCTTGTTCCTGAAGCATCAGGTCCTTGCAGCCTGTAATGTAGTTTAATGACAGATATATGCGGTCATTTTTCCAGTAATTCGACTCCGCGTCGTCATTGATGAATTTATCCGGTTCATATTCGTTGACGGCTTTTAAAAGACGGATAAATTCTGGCGAATCAAAATGTGCCTCTCCGTTTGCAAAATCTATGATTTGGTCCCTCTGACCGCACCAGTATATCTCAATCATATCGCCCTTTACACCGATTGAATTTAAGACATTATGACATATAAGGCGGTCATTGTTCTCTATAAGTGTTATGTAATCGTCCACGGTCCATTCGGTGTAATCGGAAAAATAATCACCGCCGATGAGCGCGAGCGGGAAGAAACGGACAGGCATTGACACAAGCTTTCCGTTGCAGGTGCTCGCGTCCAGCATGCTTGATAAAAGGTCGTCCTTCTTTATCCGGCTGTCAGGAGAACCAAGAAAAACATTCAAATCTTCAAGATAGTACTTATCTGCATACACGGAGACATCCGCCCTGCCTGTATCTATAATGTCAGGTCCGCTCTTTGAGGCGAGCTGTGTCATGAAGGTTGAGGAATCATCATATACATCGAGTTCCACCTCATACATGCCATTGGCCTTGTTAAAGGTTCTGACCATATCCTCAAGCGAGGTGGAATTGTGGGTTACGGCAAGCCTGAGCTTAATCTTCTCCTCCGACATCAGGGTGTCCGACTCATGAAAACAATACAATGATAGAGAATTGTTTCCGAACTTTACGGCAACAATATCCTTGTCTCCGGTCATACGGACTCTGTCAAAAAGACCGTTGCCTATTCCTACGCGCTCATACTCAAGCTTCGGTGTCATTGCCCTGTCTGCAATGCTGTAGGTGTATATTCCGTCCTGAGTCCACAGTGAGGTGCTGTCTGTATAGCCATCAATATAGGTATTTTTGTCAAAGGTACACACCTCACTTATGTTATCGCTCTCGTCACCGTCTGCCGTAAAATCAAAGCATACGAGCTTTTTCTCACCCGGATTCATCCAGTAGGCTCTGCCCTGCCCGTCACTTATTATATTTTTAATCTGATAATCGACTGACAGACATTTTACGTCAGAATTGTTTTCATTAAAAAAATATATTGTGCTGTCACTGCCCTTTAATGAGAATGCCTGACAATAGTAAGGATTTCCATCGACATCAAATACATATCGGCTGTTGGCACTTGTGCTGAAGCCGCGCTCCTCCAAAACGGCATAAGCATGTTCGGCTGCTTCTGTTATATCGTGAACCGCAGCGTTAAGATTACCGTCTAAAAACACTGCACTGCGATTGATAATCTTTCCGTCGGCATCCTTTTTATAAGTAAATACAACAACGCCGTCGCCATACGCCGCAATCGTCGAAATTTCGGAATCCTGTATGTTTGAAAGGTCAATATCCTGAGCTATATCATTCAGCTTCTCGGGCATCTCCTCAGTCATTCCTATATAAAGCTTTCCGGCATCATCAAGGGCAAAGAGCTGCTCGTAGGAGATATAGTGCAATCGTGAATCACCGATTATAAACGGGACATTATCAGATATTTTATCCTGATTCTCAGACGATATATCGCGCCACGTTACATAGAACAAGCCGCTGCCTGACAGACACCAATCCCAGTTGTAGAGAATATTTTCCTTCTCATCGAACTGCCCGCTTCTGACGGAGGCATAATATAGATACTGCTCCCCCGAATCGTCGAATATATTCTGCGCGCCGTCTGAATCACCGATAGTGACATTGCTATTTACACCACCGCCACCCGTATTCGCGTCATTATTGCCGTTGTCTGCATTTTCTCCCCTGCTGCACGCTGAGCACAAAGCCGCAACCATACAGAGCAGGCACAAAAAGCCTTTTATTTTTCTGTTCATAAGTGGTATCCCCCTTTAATTGGAATTCAGATGTCCGTCCCCGATAGTGATTATCCTGTCCGCACAGTCAGCCATCTGCATATCGTGAGTCACCATTATTATGCAGGTTCCGAAAAGTTTAGATGTGCGGCGCAGAAGCCCGGCTGCCTCGGCGGCGGAAGCTGCATCGAGATTTCCCGTTGGCTCATCGGCAAATATTATCTTGGGCTTTGCGACGAATGCCCTCGCGATTGCGACCTTCTGCTGTTCTCCGCCCGAGAGCTCGCTTGGAAGCTTGTCCTTGGCTCCGAGAATGTGAAGCTGCTCCATCAGGGCATCAATCTCCTCCGCATCGGGAGTGACATTGTCTAAAACCAACGGCAGAACGATATTTTCGCAGGCGGTGAGCTCCTCAAAGAGATTGTAGTTCTGATATATGAAGCCTATCCTGCGCCGCCTTAGAAGTGCCGTCTCATTTCTTTTGAGCTTATGAATGTTGACACCGTCTAGTATGACCTCGCCCATATCGGGCTTTTCTATGCCGGACAGACATTTCAGAAGGGTTGATTTTCCCGAGCCGCTCCTTCCCGTCACGGCGACGAACTCGCCCTCGGCTGCCTTAAAATTAACCTCCGTGAGTGCAGGCGTCTTTACAAGCGTGCCGTAGGACTTTGATATATTATTTGCGGTTATTATCTCTTTCATTGTATACCCCCATTCCCGAAATAATTATATATACGATAATGACTGCTGACGTGATGCCGAGCACGGCAAATACCTCACTCGGTGTGAACGGACGCGCGCCGACTATGTCCTCGGCGTGTTTTTTGGAGCCGTCCGACACGGAGACGAAATAGGCATAGGCGGCTGATATTAATAAGCCCGGAAGCACGCATAGGGATTCCTTTATCGAAGCCTTGAGATTTCTTTTGGCAAAGAAGCTTTTGTCGGCTCCAAGGAGAATATAGCGTTCGGTTTTACTCTTGTCCGCCATTTTAAGCAACAGAATCATGTTCTGCTTTATCACAATGTACATGACACAGAAAATGATGAACAGAACGCTGTACATAAAATTGCTTTGGCGGTATCTGCTGTATGCAGTCTCCGCTTTGTCGCTGTCGTTATCCATGGAGGACAATCCTCCCACATAGGTCTCGCCGTTTAAATATATGAACTGTGCCGGATTGTTTTTCTTGTAGTTTTCGTAAAAATTGACCGCCTCATCGAGCTGCGCCATGTAATTGACCGAATGGTCATATTCTATCCCTATGGTATTGTACTGCATTTTATACGAGCTCCGATTTCCGTCCGCGGCTGCCAGCCTTTCTGCAAAGGCTTTTGAGGCGATAACGTGGTATGCGGTGCCGTCGTGAGGCATAAAACCGCCGTTTTCCGCCACGTCGTCAAGGGAATATATGCCTGCAAGCTGTGAAAAGCTGATCGGGAGGCGGAGCACATCGGCGTATGAAAGCTTTGCACCAACAGTGGCAGTCAGGCTCCCTGCATAGCAGTCAAAGTACAGTGTATCTCCGCTCTTTATGGTCATCTCCTCGGGAATATTCAAGAGAAAGACCTCATCCGAATCCGTCTCGTAAGGGATGGCATAGTTGTTGAGGCAGTAATTTGCGTAAGTGTATCCGTCGCAGAATACGACGCAGTCGCCGTTTTTAAAAGCTTCGGCATCAATTTTTATTCCGAGCCTGCCTAGAAGTTCAATCAGGTAACCATCATCGTCGACAATGATAATCTGTTCATTGTCATAATAGTTTTCATCGACAATATCATCAGGTATGTCCATATCGATGCTGTAGGTGATGCCGCTTATACCCTGCCTGTAGTTGTACCACATGTAGGCGTAAAGCCTTGCCAGCCTGTTAAATGTGGCATTATCCATATTGTCCCATGAATATGTGTGCATCTGGTCTATCGACAGTTTATTCACCTTTTTTATTGCCGACTGCGAGGATACCAGCTCTTCAATAAATTCATCGCCTACACCCGAATAAATTGAACTGTTATCCGTGTAAACAATATTATTTTTTGTGTTCTGCGAATCAGCTCCCGGAACGAGGGCTCGGTACATTGAAAACACGAGGTCATTGCGCTGTGTGTTTTTATACTCAATATATACCTCATATATATTTACGGCGCAGAGCATGATAATCGCACTCATGATGCCCGTAAATACATAATTTATGACTGCCCTTCCGTTTCTTATACGCTTGAAATGCTTTCTTGCGCTGCCTGTCCGTGCCGAGGTTACAGCCACAGGAAAAACGGCGGCAGATGATGACAAAACGCATACAATGAGCATTTTTAAGATGGTGCCCGGCTTAAAAATATAGAAAAATTCGATTCCGATGACCAAGGATGCCACGTAGAGAATTATTCCCGTGGAAGCAACGGCGATAAGGATTCCGGCAAGCTGTCCGATTATACATACGAGAAAATTTTCGACAAAAATACACAGCCTCACCTGATGCTTTGTCGCCCCAATACCGTACAGACGGGCGTAATCGGGCTTTCTCCCGTTCGTGTAGGTGTATGTAACCTGCAGCATGATAATTATACCCGCAATCAGAACAACGGCTTCAACGGCGCAAGCAATACCCTTGGTGTACCACAGCGTATATTTGTACGCGTTGGTGTTGTAGATAAAATAATGCTCTATATACAGGGCATTTATTTCGGTTTTCACAAGCCTTGACTTTATGCGGAAATAAAGCTCCTCGGCATCAACATCCGAATATTCGTCCTTAATCGGATAAAACGCAGCCTCGGCGTAGGAATAATCGTCCGTGTCGAACGGATTGCAGGAAAATATGACCGAAGGATATGCAACGGTGCTTTTCCAGCTTGCGGAATAGTCGTCGACGATTCCGACGAGTGTAATCGTTATTGACTTGGTTTCCCTTATCACATTGTAAGTGAAATCAAGCTGCATTCCGGGTGTAAAAGAGATTCCAAGCTTCTTTGCCGTGTCCTGCGTAATCACAGCCTCGCCCTCCTTTTCGGGCAGACGTCCTTTCAGAACATTGAGGCGGGCGATTTCAAATGCCCTTTCATCGCAGATACCGCTGACAAATTCCGTGTCACCACTCTTTAGTGTGTACAGGTCGGTGATATAGCCCGGTGTGTCAAAATACGAGTGTGTGTCAAGAATCTCAACCGCATCCGAGAAATCCTCGTTCTTCGGGCTTTTTACCGCGATGAACCAGTTTCCGCTGTTGTTAAAATTATTCTCCATGATATACCGCTCAATATTGTCAGAGTACAGAAGTATCAGGGATATAAAGACGGCGGACAGCATCGCAGCAATAAACACGTTCTTCGCTGTTTTCTTCTTACGAAATAGCCCTCTTACAATTATTTTTAAATACATACTTATTCCCTTCGTTTCAGCAAATTGTATTTTGGCATTGTGATAACAAAATACTGCGTGTCATCAATCTGCTTTAATCGGATGTCACCGCCGGACTGCGTTATTATGAGCTTCGAGAGGTTAAGTCCTATTCCCGTGCTCTCGTAGCTTGCGGCTCCCCCTGTGAAAAATCTGTCAAAGATGCGCTCTGCATACTGCTCGGGAACAGCTTCTCCCGAGTCGGATATTGTTATTTTAACCTCGTCGGAGTCGGCTGAGAGACAGATATTAATTTCCTTTGTCGTGTCGGCATCCGTGTGCTTAAAGCTGTTCTCAATGACGTTTAATAATGCCTCACTCGTCCACTCGTAATCGCACCATGCGCGGTAGTCATTTGCGATGTCGTCAAGCTCATCGGGTGTGACGGTACTTTCTTTTACCTTATCGTACCAGCCTCCGGCCTGCAGCACATATTTAAACAGTTCGCTTCTGTTTTCATGGGAGCCGGAAATACAGATGTGATATACGTTCTCCGGCATTGTGTTGTGGTAGTGCTCGGCAAGCTTAGAACAGATGTTGCAGAGGAGATTTAACATATTCTCATCGTTTCTCTCAAAATTGACCTTGCCCGCCTCAAGCCTTGCAATCTTGAGGAGCATGTCAAGAAGCTGTCTTATCTTTCCTGTCTGGACAAGCTGCTTTTCCCTGCCTGAGTCCATCTCAATTTCCGTGATAAGCACGGCGAGCGGCGTCTTAATCTGGTGCGCAATGTTTTCGATGAACTGTCTTAGCTCGGCTTCCCTTTTTTCATGGTTGTAATCGTTCATTTCATATTTTAATTTGAGTGCTTCGAGCTCCCTGACTGCATGTGAAGTGCTGCTCTCGTATTTCTTTTTTGCCGCCGTGAAGTAATATATAATCACTCCGCAGATAATAATCATAATTATGACGTAGCCGATTATGTACGGCATGAGCTTTTTGACATATTTCTGCCTTATATATGAAGGCAGATCGTTTGTATAGCCACTGGAGAGCGCTGCTTCACTCACCTTGTCATATTCTTCGTTCTGCCTGTACCTGTCAAGACAGTTATCGTCTAACATTGCCCTTATCAGTGTTGAGGTCGCCTGGGCTCTGCTATTATATAAGTACTTGATAAGATACTCGGAATAAGTCCGGTGAAGGTTGACAATGCCGATAAAAAGAACCGTTGTCAGTAAAAAAGCAGCAGCTATGGCTGCGATAAGAATGTATAATGCCGTGTTTTTCTTCTGCTTCATTTTATGCCGTTCCTTTATTGTAAATAATCCTTGACCGTAAGGCGGTAGCCAATGCCCCTGACAGTCTCAATATTGACATTGGTGTTAAAAAAGCGCAGGCGCTCCCTGAGTCTGCTTATCGCAACCGTGAGCGTTCTGTCGTCGACGTACTCCTCACTGCTGTCCCAGAGAGCGTTAAGAATCTGTGTGCGCCTTAAAAGAAGTCCCTGATTCTTGACAAAATAGCACAAAAGCTTATATTCCGTGCGTCGGAGCTCAAGCCTTGCGTTGTCGACCTTCACCTCACAGGTTGACTGCCGTATCGTGATATTGCTGCATTTGAGAACAAGGCCGTCGTCTGCATCCGCCGTATTATCCGCCGTGTCGGTGCTGTGTGAAATCCGGTTTAGGGCGATGTATTTTCTCCGGTGTGCCTTGATTCTCGCAAACAATTCGGTCAGCATAAAGGGCTTTCTGATATAGTCGTCTGCCCCTGCATCAAATCCCCTTATGAGGCTTTCCTCGTCGTCGCAGCCCGTGATAAATATGATTATTACATCACTTCCGTAGCTTTCCCTTATGTGCCTGCAAAGCTCATACCCGGAGCCGTCGGGAAGTATAACGTCTAGCAGAAACATGCTGCAGGCTGGCTTTTCGTTTTTTAGAGCCATGTATGCCGATTTGTATGTCAGATACCCTCTCACGCTCCAGCCGTTGTCGCGGAATATCGTTATGAGATTGCGGTTGAGCTCCGTCTCGTCCTCAACCAGAAATATATTTAACTGTTCGTTTTTTTCGTCCTGATTCATAAGTGAATGACCACCTTTTATGGAATACGATATCATATACCTTTTGATCTCAACATCATTATATAACAGTAACATTACAGAAACATTACAAAATTTATATTAAAGTAAATTCCCGTAAACAAAGTTTTCTGTTACGATTCAGGTGTCAAAACATGCTAATTCAATTTATGAGTGTATAACGTATTATATTTATGCATATCAGCTCCATTGTCCGAAGCAAGATGTTCTAAGAACTCTGATAAAGGTATTCTTTACATTCGCCACCGAAGCAAAGCATACATCCCTGTATGCATTGCTTCTAAAGCAGCATCCGTGCTGCTTTTGGCTGGATATTTAGCAGAGTTCCAAGACCATCTAAGCTTCTCCCAAAAGTCATGATATGCATAAATATAATACGTTATACACAGCTAGGTATATAGAGCATGTTTTGACATCTGAATCCTGTTACATTAAAAAACCGGTCATAAAACGTCTGTACGAATTATGACCGGTTTAAAATGCGTATTAAACTTCAACAACAGGATTGATTCTGAAATATTCCATGAGAAGCTCGACCATCTCGATGTTGATTTCCTTTGCTATGGTACATTCCTTGTACATCGGGTACTCGCCCGCCCCGCTTGCGCGGTAGTTGTTGAGACATAGTGTGAGCATCTGCTTATCCGTCACGGGCTTGCCCTGATATTCAAGCTTAACTATTCTGCTGCCGATTGGTTTTGACGGGTCGATTTTATAATCTACACCCGCAAAATAATCGTAGTTGTAATGTTCAACCTTAGGACTTAAAAACTTGTCCGATATTGTGAGCTTTCCGTCCGCGTCATACGCAAAATACTCCGCGCTTCTCTCCATCGCAAGCTTTAGGTTCTTTCCTGTGATGTTGAATACGACGAGCGTGTTCGGGAAAGGATATGTCGCGATAATATCCCTTGTGCTTACCTTCTCCTTAAAGCCCGCAATGTCGTTGGCAAGCCCCACAGCGGACACCTGTGCTCCCGAGAAATAGAGCTGTACTCTGTTGATGAAATCCGCTATCGGAGTTCCGTTATAAGCCATGTCAAGCTTATCTGTCGGAAGAAGTGCACGGCTGAGAGTTCCTATAGGCTGGTTTAACCAGTCCTGAACCTTGTTCTCGTAGAACATGTACTTGTCGTAGAGAGGCTCGTCGTTAACATTTTCATTTGAGACTGATACTGCTTTTGCCGTCTTTGCAAGGTTGTAATCAGCCTTAATCTTCTCAGAGGTTACCATAATATTGTTATGGTCATCCACTTTTATCTCAAGCTTGTGATATTCCTTGGCGGCGTCAAGCGGCTGTACAACATAAGTTTTATGACCGGTCCCGGAGGTTATAAATCGTCCGTCGACCGACATGTGCTGATGACCTGTGAGCAGTATGTCAAATTCAAGCTCCTCACATATCTTATACCCCACATTCTCGGTAGACTCGGTAAGTCTTCTGCCTGTGTCAAGGTCAGCCTCAAAACCACCGTGATATATGCATATATTAATGTCGGTCTTTCCCTTAAGCTCTGAGAGTGCCTTTTGTGCTTCGATGAACGGGTCAACAACCTGTACACCCACAAGATTCTCTTTCTTTTCCCACACGTTCACATAATCGGTCACAATGCCGACAATACCTACGCAGAGCCCGTTCGGCATAGTCTTAATCTCGTAAGGATACAGATGGTTTCCTGCTTCATCAAGCACGTTCTGGCATACACAGTGCCCCTTGTGATTGTCGCGGTACTCTTTCTGATACTCAAGACCGTAGTTGAAGTCATGATTTCCCAGTGTGTAATAGTCGTATCCACAGTCGTTCATGATGTCTGCGAGAATCTTCGAGCTCTTCGGCACATGGTTCGTAAAATATGAAAAGGCATTGCCCTGAAGCACGTCTCCTCCATCGATTACGAGTGTGTTCTCGTCCTTTTCCCAGTTGGGAATACATGAGAACAGGCCGACATTCTTCGGAATCGCATCGCCGTATGTTGTCGGGTAAAAATAACCATGTGTGTCTGATGTAAAGTATATTTTAAGCTTTTTGTTATCCATTATAAATCTCCATTTTCTAATATTACTTTATGATATGGCTCTTTATCTTTCCAATCGAGATATATCTGTCGAGTACATAGCGGATGTCGGTATTCTCAGGTGCATCCGTCACGGGAAGTCCGGCAGCAGTCAGCGAAAACGAGCCGTCCTCGTAATCCTCCCTTATATAGTGGTCGGAATAGTACTCCATCTGCGCAGGCTTCGCATCCCAGATAATTCCCTTAACCTCGTCAAGCGTACAGCCAGGAAAATTGACGTTCCATATCTCGCTCGTCGCAGGCATATTGTCTAAAAGCTCCTTTGTTATCGGAAGTATGTACTCGTCAACGACATCGTATATGTCATTCATTTCCTTTGAGAAGGCGATGGCGGGGATGCCGGCAGAGAGAGCTTCCATAGCCGCACCGACCGTTCCCGAGTAAAGTATGTCATAGCCGCAGTTGTAGCCGTAATTGATTCCTGAAAATACAATATCAGGTCGTTCAGGCATAAGGTGATAAAACGCAACCTTTACACAGTCCGCAGGGGTTCCGCTTACGCTGTAAGCCTGTACCGCGGGTACGGGAAAATCGACGCGATTAACCTTCATATCGCCTCGAACCGTGATTTTCTGTGACATGGCACTGCACTGGTCATCGGGTGCGACAACCCACACCTCACCGAACCTGGCGGCGAGCTGTGCGAGCCTCTTTATTCCTTCGGATGTTATTCCGTCATCATTTACAACTAAAATTCTCATATTAATCCCCATTCCGCAGGCAATGCTTTCTTGCCGGAGGAATCGTGGGCAAAATCTCAAATTTTGACCACGATAAATGCTACTTTGTGACGCCTGCGGCACAAATAGCATGTGTGCAAAAATAAGCTATCAAGCTTATTTTTCACACTATCCTCATTTCTGATTTCTATTTTTACATGTTGCCGTTAATTGTACAATATTTTGAGAACAAATTCAACTAATCCAATCAATAACTTCACGTTCCGTCCGCTCAAAATACTCCATATAAAAAATGCTGAAGCAGTTGTCCAAAATTTTGAGACAACTACAAAAGGTTTATCGGAAAGTGAGCCTCATCTGATGCCACACGGCATTTCCGTGGGTGGACTTGTCGGACAAGCCCTCATCCACAAAACCGAATTTTGCATAGTATGTAATGAGCTTTTGCTTGCAGGTCAATACAAGTCCGGCTCTGCCCTGATTTTTCGCGTCATTGATGGCACAGCGGATTAAATCACCTGCGTACCCGTTTCTTCGGTATTCAGGGAGCGTATTTACGCCGAATATCATTTGCCATGCCCCGTTTTCATTGTGCATGTATGCCTTTTCGTACATCTCATCCGTCAAATCGGGCTCATCCGTGACAAATCCGTCGACGAACGCAATCAGCTTATTTTCATCAAACATAAGCCAGAAATGATTGCCATAATATTTTATTCTTTCCTCAAATGACTCTCTTGCTGCGGCTTCGGCAGCAGGGAAACATTCGGCTTCCACCGCCGAGACGGCATCAAGGTCTTTTATTGCTGCATATCTTATTTCCATGACAGTGCTCCTTTTTCAATGATATTTGCAATCCGCTTCGCTGCCTGCTCACATAACCTCGTATACGATATATTCATGGTCAAATTCATAACCCAGCTTTTTAGCAAGCTGGACGGAATTTATGTTTTGTGCGTCCCAACTGGGGTAAAGTCCCTCGTCCAGACAATTTAATATCAGTGCCGAGCAGGCTATGGTCGCAAGGTGCTTTCTTCTTTCGGCTTCGATGGTATCGACCTCAATTTCTATGCCCTCGTTGTAGCGCGTATACGATGACGCGCCGGACACGATTTTTCCGTTTTTTAGGATAACCATTCCTCTGCCTAAACGCAGGTATTTTTCCCTGCTCCCGAAAGCCGAAACAAAATCCTCCGTAGCAGGGCTTTCCAGACATTGCTCGTAAATATCCGCATCTATTTTTCTCAATTCATAGCCGGCAGGCAGCTTCAGTATTTCTTTTTTTAACATTGTCCTGTCAAATGCGGTTCCTTTTTTTATTGCATATCGCGTGGCTTTTTTAGCCGAAGGATAACATTCCTCTATCAACGCCGCCCACTCATTATTCTGTGGTGTCATAATCACAAAGCCTTCAGGCTTATTCAAAACCAGCTCACGGTCAGGTACTCCCGCATAGAATCCGAAGCAGCCCACGAATGCCAATGCGGATTTCGGCTGTTCGGGATTCGTGACATAAATCTTTCCCATCACATTTTGGAGACATGAAAAAATCAATGTCTCATTCCATCCGTCAAACAATTTGTTTACTTTCGATGTGTCTTTAAGTTCGTATAACATTAATGCCGCCTTTCTGCTGTTTCACATGTATTACATGCTTTGCTCTTGGTTATTCCATCAGTTCTAAGAGCAGAAAATACACAACTCCCGATTTATCTAACTCACTTTATCAAAAAAGGTAAGAGATAAAACGGTTTCAACAATAAATTTTCTTCTTTTCCTGTATCTTTCTGTGATATTAAATACGCCTTGCTAATATTCTGAGAAAATTTTCTGCAAAATTCCCCCATGGATTCATGTTTTCCGGATCCGGAAGACTTAATTTCAAATGCATTTATTTTGCTTCCTTCCGAAATCAAAAAATCCACTTCATAATAATGTGTACTTCCCTTTTTTTCCCAGGTATGATAGTACAGTTCTCTTCCTGACGCTGTAATCATTTGAGCGACCAGATTCTCATAAAGATATCCCAGATTTGCCGGTAATTTATCGGAAAGTAACTTCGAATAAATATCATTTTCCGTCACCGGACGGTCAATAAACATCAGTGTAACAAATAATCCTGTATCCGAAAGATATAATTTGTAACTGTTAAAATCTTTCGTATCCGCCAGACTGACCCTTGGATTGGTAGAATTATAACATGGCAGAACCGTTTTCGAATCTATCAACTCGTATAATAATTCTTCAGCCTTGGTGTTATTTCTTTTCCCAATTGCTGTGGTAATACGATATTTTCTTGCATCTTTTGCCAAATGTGCCGGAATCGCGTGATATAATGCCGATATTCTTCCGGAAGCATCAATTTTCTTAAAGTCTTCCTCATACAGGGATATGATCTGCCTTTTTACCATATCTATTTCTGAAAAGTTTTTCCCATTAACATAGGCTTCTACTGCCTGTGGCATCCCTCCTACTGCCATGTAAATTCTCAAATCTCTCATTAATTTACGGTTAGTTGCCTGTCCAATAGCCGCTCCGCTATCATAAATCTGCTGTAATAACCCATAATTATTACCCGTGACATCACAGAATTCTTCATAATCCATAGGGTATACTTCCAGCTTCATTTCCTCTGATGGAATCAGAATGTCCTTTACATTTTTCTTTATCGAAATCAAAGAGCCTGTTTCCAGATAGCTGTACCTGCCGTCATGTACAAGATGCTTTATTGCCTGTCTGGCTTTTGGAAACAACTGTACTTCGTCAAAAATAATGAGGGACTCGTGTTCATACAATGTGATTCCGGTTTCTGCCTGCAGCCTCAGAAAAAAAATATTCAAATTCCCTATATCGTCAAAACATTCCAGAATGTTATTTGTTGTTTTGGAAAAATCAATTAGAAGATAAGACCTATATTCATTTTTTGCAAAGGTCTCCGCAATAGTGGACTTGCCGACTCGCCTTGCGCCTTCCAGCAATACCGCATATTTTTCTGAATATAGCTTTTTCCATTCCACTAATTTAGCGTATGCTTTTCTTTTAAAATACATAATTACCTCCACCAATATAGATATGATGTTGATATCGAATTGCTCCGCACTGCGTGCTCCCACAATTCTCATAAATATGTTATATCACAGAATATGCTTTTCTTCAACTTATATATTTTATATTATGTGCGTTTCTTCAAAGTTTTATGCATTGCATTTGTACGTATATTCAAAAAAATAACGTTTTACACTACTATTTATAAAACGTTATCCCGATTTACTACAGCCACCATTCAGGGGTGAGTTCTCCGAGGGTTACATATCGCGTGGTTTCAATACCTGTTTTGCTGCATCGTATAATTCGTCCCATTTATTGTTCATTGGTTTAGGCACTGTATCAATCCAATATCTTTTCATAATACTTCCATCTGCTTCAACGGTTTTTTCAAAAACTCCACCATTGGCAAGTATGGTTTTTTCGCTTGCGATATTTGTTTCCTCACATGTCACAAGGAGATTTTCTATGCCCATTTCTCTGGCATTTTGAATATTCAACCGAAGCATTTCCTTTGCGTAACCATTTCCGCGTTCAGACGGTCTTACAGAGTATCCGCAATGACCGCCCCATGTTCCAAGGACGGGGTGATTGATATGATGACGTAAATCAATAACTCCCACAAGCCTGTCATCGTCTTTTCTGATTGCAAAATAGGTTGTTGACGGCACATTTGTTCCTGCCTGTTCACATGTCTCTGCATTTTTTCTGAGATTGCATATTTCAATCCATTCTTTTGCGCTCTTGCAATTTCCCAAGCCCATGCAGCCCGCAAATTGATTATCGTTATCTTTGTCGTAAATCAGTACCTCATTTTTAAATTGCTCTAATTCATCAATATATTTTTCGTTTGCTTCTATCAAAAACAGCATAAGCTCCTCCTTATTCCATCGGCTCTAAGAACAGAAAATAAGTACAAAAAGACCGCCCCGGTCTGGTAAACGCGGCGGTCTTTTTGATGTCATAAAAAATTTCAGGCTAACCGTCTATCGGCAGCACTCTTTTAAATAAAAATGTCATGTAACCGCTGTTGTGTCAAACCCTATTAACAAAAGAACTATCAGAATAAACAGAGATAAAATTAACCCCAGTGAACAGGCTATAATTCCGCTTACCCATAATGTCTCATTTGTTATTCGGCTTTTTCGGTTTACAATTGAAAATATCACTCCCGCGAGCGAGCAAATCGGTCCGACGATTATTATATGGGTATAGCTGTATGGTGCGTGGTTGGCACTGTACATATAGATAATAAATGATATGACGGATAGCAGCCCTAATAATAAAGGCATTGCCAAAATTAATTTCTTTTTCATATTATAATCTTAACCCCATTTTAATTAAAATATTATTTTCAATAAAATTATTAATATGATAATCCATATTATTATAATCAGGATGGCATAATACCACTTCTTGGGTTTTCCGTCCTTCCATAAATCTTCTGATTCTTTTCGTTCTCTTTCAAGTACACTTTTCGGAATAAATTTAATTGTCAAAGCCACCAGCATCGGCAATAGTATCACATCATCCAAATACCCCGGGATTGGAATGAAATCCGGTATTAAATCAATGGGTGAAAGTGCATACGCAACGGTAATGCCTGCAAGATTGTAAATTTTGCCATGCTCGTACCGAGTGCTCTGATGCAGTCGATGGCTGCCTTCGTGTCGCAGAACGTCGGTGCATGAAAGACAAAGCGTGCGAAGCAGTCCATGTTTACAGGAATCAGCATCGGTCTTCTTACAATTAGTTAAAATCTATATATATTATTTCCAGTGTCTATCATAACATATAATCGTACTCAGCACAATCACACTTTCAAACTTAGAAAATCAGAAAAAAGCTGCCACCTTACATGGTGACGGCTCTTTTCTGATTTTCTGTCCTGTATCCTCTATCTTATAATTTCTGTCTTTAATTCAACTGTATTTTTAAGCATTATTTATAAAACCGTATTTATAATATATAGTTTTATTAAATTTATCCTAGCCTCACCACTACTCCGTCCTTAAGCTCATACGCATCCCCGTACTCAGGAAGAATGCGGGTTCCAGCCTTTGCGGTATTGACCTGCTCCGGGCGGAAGCTGTGAAGAGGTATGAGAGTCTTAGGCTCTATCGTGTCGAGCATTGTTCTTAAATAATATGGCTTAGCGTGTCCGCCAAGTCCCTTGAAATCATAAGCTATGCCACACACCTCAAGGAATTCCTTCATTTTGGCAAATGACGGATCGTAAGCTCCGAGAGGTGCACCGTCCATGTGGATGTATCTTGATACCACATCCTTAAGGTCGGTCAACTCATACATATCTGCATAGTCAAGCTGGAGAGCGTACTTGGAAGGATTCTTTATAAGCTCCTCACGGCTTACAACTTTCCAGCCGGCAGGGATACCCTCGCGGCAGATTCTAGGCTTGTTCTCCGTTACAGCGGAGTTGTCGCTGCATGCCTCGTTGTAGGTCTGCTCATATACGGCAATCTCATCCTCAGGATAGAATGCAGCCACATAGTCTGCCTGTACAGGGTCAAGGACAAGAGTTCTTCCGCTGTTCTTAAATGTATTAATCATGCGGTGTACGCGTTCAACATTTCTGTTGTACGGATTTACAACTATAAGACCGCTATCCGTCTTAGAAACAGCTTCAAGCTCTGCCTGTAAGTCCTCCTCTGTTCTGTCAGGCTCGGCAGGCTTCTCAAGTGAGAGCATGTCTATATCCTCGAAGCTTGCAGTAACGCCCTCAGTGATAACCACATCCGCTCCGTGGCAGGTCTTTCCGAATTCCTCGGAATACGAAGGATGGAAGCCGTGAAAACGATAATCTCCCGTGTAGCATATATTTCCGTCAGGTGTTGTGATTAAGAAGCCGCATGCGCCAACAACATCATGGTCGACAGGAACACACTTAACAGTGATGTCGCCGACAGTGAACTCGGCACCGTAGTCAACTCCGATGCAGTTAGGGTGCTCTCTGTGCTCAACGTCACCATTCTTGGCAAGCTGACGGTACAGCTTAAGTGAATCGGTGCTCATGTATACGGGAATATCAGGATGGAGACATCCAAGACCGCCCATGTGGTCAATGTGCATATGGGAAATCACAAAAAAACATTCCTTGCCAAGTTCGCCGTAAGGCACAAGTCCGGTCTTTTCGGCGGTATACTTGTCATAGATTCCGTCGGCAGGCGTGAGCATCCCGAGACGAATGTAGTCTACGGCAAAATCATCCTTCCTCTTGCGGATTTTTGCGTCCATGCGTCCTGCAACTGCAAATCCGAAGTCGAACATGCACTTCGCACTGTCAGTTTCCACGGCAACAAAGGTACCGCCAATCTCTTTCAAACCATTAAAAAATGATATTTTTGTCATCTTCCATAACCTCCATATATTTCAAAATAGTACATAATTTTAACACAGATAGCTTATTTTGTAAATGCACATTTTGAACGCAGTCACTTTACAAAATAAGAGGGCATCCATACGGACACCCTCTCCGGTTTCAGAATAAATCTTAAATTACTTCTGAAGAATATCGTTTACTGCCTTTACTAAAGCATCAAGTGCAGTCTGAGCATCAGCCTCATTGAGAATCTGCTCCTCCAATGTGTTGCTGACAGCCGTCATTACATCATAGCTGCCCTCAAATGCAGGCTGGCTTATGAAGTAAGCTGCCTGTGAGTAAGCTGCTACTGATGTAGGGTCAGTTGCCATGAACTGCTGATATGTCTCGGACTCATAAGCGGATGTCCTTACAGGAAGGTAACCTGTTGTCATAGCCCATTCTGTTGTATTCTCAGCAGTTGTTAAGAACTTAAGGTACTCCCAAGCTGCCTTCTGCTTGTTGGTATCCTTTGAGAACATAACGATGTTAGTGCCGGCTGCGTTAGCTGCCATCTCTGTATTGCTTACAAGTGGAGCAACACCAAGCT
>ERZ791734.37-NODE-37-length-236223-cov-17.540924_pt1 | contig 236223 bp, 169 predicted proteins | sample MGYA00509953_ERZ791734 | MGnify/ENA primary metagenome ERZ791734 (study PRJEB30046, sample SAMN00792038) | human gut metagenome | study: EMG produced TPA metagenomics assembly of the A metagenome-wide association study of gut microbiota in type 2...
GGCGCAGAGAATAGGTCCAGGCAACTGTTTAACAAAAACACAGGGCTGTGCAAAATTGAAAGATGAAGTATACAGCCTGACACCTGCCCGGTGCTGGAAGGTTAAGAGGAGATGTCATCGCAAGAGAAGCATTGAATTGAAGCCCCAGTAAACGGCGGCCGTAACTATAACGGTCCTAAGGTAGCGAAATTCCTTGTCGGGTAAGTTCCGACCTGCACGAATGGTGTAATGATCTGGACACTGTCTCAACCGTGAGCTCAGTGAAATTGTAGTATCGGTGAAGATGCCGATTACCCGCGATGGGACGAAAAGACCCCGTGAACCTTTACTATAGCTTAACATTGAATTTGGGTAATTGATGTGTAGGATAGGCCGGAGGCTTTGAAGCAGGTACGCCAGTATTTGTGGAGCCGCTGTTGAAATACGGCCCTTTGATTATTTGAGTTCTAACTCGTTGTTGCGAGGACACTGTTTGGTGGGTAGTTTGACTGGGGTGGTCGCCTCCAAAAGTGTAACGGAGGCTTCTAAAGGTGCCCTCACGACGATTGGTAACCGTCGGCAGAGTGTAATGGCATAAGGGCGCTTGACTGGGAGACTAACAAGTCGATCAGGTAGGAAACTAGAGCATAGTGATCCGGTGTTTCCGTATGGAAGGGACATCGCTCAAAGGATAAAAGGTACTCCGGGGATAACAGGCTGATCCCTCCCAAGAGCTCATATCGACGGAGGGGTTTGGCACCTCGATGTCGGCTCGTCACATCCTGGGGCTGGAGAAGGTCCCAAGGGTTCGGCTGTTCGCCGATTAAAGTGGCACGCGAGCTGGGTTCAGAACGTCGTGAGACAGTTCGGTCTCTATCTATCGTGGGCGCATGAAATTTGCGTGGCTCTGACACTAGTACGAGAGGACCGTGTTGGACTGACCTCTGGTTTACCGGTTGTGCCGCCAGGTGCATTGCCGGGTATCTAAGTCGGGATTGGATAAGTGCTGAAAGCATCTAAGTACGAAGCCAGCCACAAGATTAGATTTCTCAGGGTCGTTGTAGACTACAACGTTGATAGGATGCAGGTGTACAGGCAGCGATGTCATAGCCGAGCATTACTAATTGCCCGTCCACTTTTTGCCTTCCGTGTATGGAGGTATATACGTTCAGCAATATATGGACACTTTACTTTTTTCTCATCATGTCTGCCTTATTCAGGTGACTACAGCACCGGGGTTCCACCTCTTCCCATTCCGAACAGAGAAGTTAAGCCCGGTCACGCCGATGGTACTGCGTAACAGTGGGAGAGTAGGTAGTCGCCGTTTTCAGAAGAAGCCTCCGTGTCTGATAAGGATACGGAGGCTTTGTTCGTTTTATATACCTCTCCTCTAACATTCCGTTTCTACCGCTAATCACTATACCTTATTATATATAATTATTCATCATATATTCATCAGATTAATTCCCGAATTAAGGTGCTAAATGAATGATTAAAAACGTTTAAATCAGTATTTTATATCCTATTTCCACTTTCGTATTTCATATATTCTTCGTACCTTTACAGTGTATTAAAAGGTATAGTAAATCCTTTAATCAGTGAACAATTTAATCTTTTTACAAAAGAAAGTAACATAGCTGTAAAACAAATAAGAGAGACATCTGTTATTTATTGTAGAATCATTAGACGACATGAAAACAACTGTAAAGACATTCTGGATATGCATGCTAGTGATGTTGACTTGCAGCATTAGCGGTAAAGCCATTGACCTGGTGCAGGTGGATGACAGAATGGCCGGAACTGCTGAAGTTTCCGCTTCTTTATCTTCATGTTCTTCTACTTCCGACAATAGTATTGACAAGAAGAATTCATTGTTCACGAATACCAAGTTCGCATGGACTACGGATGTCGAACTGGGAAACAAACCGGTTTCCGAAACTTACTCTTCTCATCAACAGCGTTTGCGCAGGGTGATTGAAGACAATCTTTTCCTCAGAAACATTCTTTTGATGTTATCCAACCACGAGAATCTACTCGTGCAAGGCCGCTCTAAATTATACTACTCAGATAAAGACCCGTACTATGCATTGACGGGCAGTGATTACTATATTTATACGCTTCGGCGGATTTTGATTTAGCCAACTTTTCTTCTTATTGATTTCCCCCTTTTTCTCCTTATTGTCTTGAAGAGACTGAAGGCAGGTGACCTTTAGTGTACATATATGTTAGTTAAGGTTGCAAGGATGATTACGCCCTGTCGGTTCGTAAGCGGGAAGTCGTATCCCTATGCTTTATTTTCAAAACTCTATTTAAATACCAACAATTAAACTTTTCATCATGGAAACTACTCAAAAAAAAGCAGCCTCTTTTAAAGGCATCAGATCCGCCGGTTGGGTAATCGTAATCTGTTTTATCATCGCCGTGCTTATTTTTCACTTTGTGTTGGGAAATCCCTCCAACTTTATGAACAACGACCCGAACAACCATCCGTTGCCGGGTAACTTCCTCGGTACCATCTATAAAGGTGGATTCATTGTTCCTGTAATTCAAACGCTTTTGCTGACTGTCATCGCACTGAGTATTGAACGTTATATTGCCATTGGCGCTGCCTTTGGTAAGGGGTCATTGGTGAAATTCGTAGCTAACATCAAAGCAGCCTTGGCTGAAGGTGATATGAAGAAGGCACAACAAATCTGCGATTCACAACGTGGTTCTGTAGCCAATGTGGTAAATGCCACTTTGAAGAAGTATGCCGAGATGGAGAATGACACAGAGCTGTCCAAAGACCAGAAACTGCTTGCCATCCAGAAGGAATTGGAAGAAGCCACTGCGCTGGAACTGCCGATGATGGAGCAGAATCTTCCTATTATTGGTACCATCACGACTTTAGGTACATTGATGGGATTGCTTGGTACGGTTATCGGTATGATCCGTTCATTTGCCGCTCTTGCAGCCGGAGGTTCAGCCGACTCCATGGCTCTGTCGCAAGGTATTTCCGAGGCTTTGATTAATACTGCCTTCGGTATCTTGACCGGTGCATTGGCCGTTATCTCCTACAACTATTATACAAACAAGATTGACAAGTTGACTTACAGCCTCGATGAGGTTGGTTTCTCCATCGTGCAGACTTTTGCAGCTACCCATAAATAGTTGACTGCTGATAGTTGGAGCTGCGCTGTGACGTAGGCTTCTATTATCTATTCAACGAATGAATTCTCAATTTTAATTTTCAATGAAACGATTATGGGCAGAGCGAAAATAAAAAAGAAAAGTACGTTCATCGATATGACGGCGATGAGTGACGTAACTGTACTGCTGCTGACCTTCTTCATGCTGACTTCTACGTTCGTGAAGAAAGAGCCGGTACAAGTAACGACTCCCGCCTCTGTATCCGAGATTAAGATTCCGGAGACAAATGTACTCCAGATATTGGTCGATCCGAGCGGAAAAGTATTTATGAGTCTGGACAAGCAGTCCGACTTGCGCGAAGTGCTGGAAGCTATGGGGCAGGAGTATGGAGTGACTTTCACTCCGGAGGAAACTAAAAAATTCATGCTGGCGTCTACCTTTGGTGTGCCGATGAAGAGTATGAAGAAATACCTCGACTTGCCGCAAGACCAGCAAGATGCTGTATTGAAGAATGAGGGGATACCGACAGACAGTATTGACAATCAGTTCAAGGCCTGGGTACGCAACGCCCGTGCAGTGAACAGTGATTTGCGCATTGCCATCAAGGCAGATGCCAATACTCCTTATTCCGTAATAAAAAATGTGATGAACTCACTTCAGGACCTCAGAGAGAACCGGTACAACCTGATTACTTCTCTGAAGACCACAAGTGAAGAGTGACAAGCTACGAGTTACAAGTAGAACAAGAAAGGAAACATTATGGCTGAAATACAAGAAAGCGGCAACAAGAAAGGTGGAAAAAGCAAGCAGAAGAAAATGACTGTCAGGGTGGACTTTACACCTATGGTGGACATGAACATGTTGCTGATTACCTTCTTTATGCTTTGTACCTCACTGAGCAAACCTCAGACCATGGAGATAAGCATGCCGAGCAATGACAAGACCATCACCGAGGAGCAGCAGACCAAAGTCAAGGCTTCCCAAGCCATCACGCTGTTGCTGGGGGATGACAACAAGTTGTATTATTACGAAGGGGAACCTAACTACAAGGACTATACTTCACTGAAGGAAACTACCTATCAGGCGGATGGTCTGCGGGCAATGCTTCTGCAACGTAATAGAGTTGCTGTGAACGAGGTGAACAGACTGAAGCAGCAGAAACTGGATCTTAAGATATCAGAGGATGACTACCGGAAACAGCTTTCCGGGATAAAAAGCGGAAAGGATACGCCGACAGTCATCATCAAGGCTACCGATAAGTCTTCGTACAAGAATCTGATTGATGCTCTCGATGAAATGCAGATATGTAATATAGGTAAGTATGTGATAACGGATATTGCCGAAGCCGACGAGTTCTTGATGAAGAACTACGAAAGCAAGGGCGAATTGTCCCAGAACATTGCTGAATGATGTGTAACACCCAAAGAAAGGAAAGAATATGGCTAAAGTAGATTTAAGCTCCCAAGCATGGTGTGACCTCGTGTTCAGTGGTAAGAACAAAGCATATGGAGCCTATAAGATGCGTGAGACCTCTCCCAGACGGCACAACATTGCCGTGATACTGGTAATTGTAATTGCATTGATAGGTTTCAGTATCCCTACGCTGATAAAGATGGCTACCCCCAAACAGAAAGAGGTGATGACCGAAGTGACTACCCTTTCGCAGCTGGAAGAACCGGAAGTGAAGCAGGAAGAGATGAAGCGGATAGAGCCCGTGGCCCCACCGCCGCCTGCATTGAAAAGCTCCATTAAGTTTACCGCTCCCGTCATCAAAAAGGATGAGGAAGTGAGGGACGAGGATGAAATAAAAAGCCAGACAGAACTGACGGAAACGAAAGTTGCCATCTCCATTGCCGACGTGAAAGGTAATGACGAGGAACACGGCAAGGACATCGCCGACTTGAAACAAGTGGTGACGCAGGCCGAACCGGAACCTGAAAAGGTTTTCGATATGGTAGAGCAGATGCCCCAGTTCCCCGGTGGTCAGGCCGAGATGATGCAGTTCATCAGCAAGAATATGAAGTATCCGACCATTGCCCAGGAAAACGGTACGCAAGGGCGTGTAACCTGCCAGTTTGTGGTAGGTGCCGACGGCAAGGTGCGTGATGTGAAAGTGCTGAGAGGTGTAGACCCCTATCTGGATAAAGAAGCTGTCCGTGTGATTATGTCCATGCCCAAATGGATTCCCGGCAAGCAGAATGGTAAGGCCGTATCGGTGAAATATACGATACCGGTGATGTTTAGATTACAATAAGTGTGTGTGTTATGAAAACGGTGAAACAACTTCAGCTTTCAGGCTTGCTGGTGCTGCTGACTCTGCTGTCTGCCTGCCAAAGCAAGCCCAAGGACGGACAAACGGATACGTATACCTCCGGTGTGATTGCAATTGCTGCGGACGAAAGTTTCCAGCCTATTGTGCAGGAAGAAATTGACGTGTTCGAAGGACTGTTCCCCTTGGCAGGAATTGTGCCCCGTTATGTGACGGAAGTCGATGCCGTCAACCTCTTGCTCAAGGACAGTCTGCGGTTGGCAATAACCAGTCGCAGACTGACTCCCGAAGAGATGAATTCCTTCAATAGCCGGAAGTTTTTTCCGCAGGAGATAAAGATTGCTACGGACGGGCTGGCATTGATAACCCATCTTGGCAATCCAGATTCATTGATTAGTGTGAAGGACATCCGCCGCATCCTGACGGGTGATGCGAAGCAGTGGAAAGATATCTATCCGGCTTCCCGTCTGGGGGATATCAGTCTTGTGTTTGACAACAAGAACTCCAGTACCGTACGTTTTGCTGTCGATTCCATCTGTAAGGGTGTACCGCTTTCCAGTCAGTTGAAAGCGTTGAAAACCAATAGGGAGGTGATTGACTACGTGGCCCGCACGCCTGATGCCATCGGTATTATCGGCGTGAACTGGCTGAGCGACCGGAATGACAGTACGGGGCTCTCTTTCAGTAAAGAGGTGCGGCTGATGTCCGTCAGTGCTGCTGACAAGGCCATGCCGGACAACAGTTACAAACCCTATCAGGCGTATTTGTATTACGGTGATTATCCGTTGGCACGCAGCATCTATGCCTTGTTGAATGATCCGCGGAGCGCACTTCCGTGGGGATTTGCCTCTTTCCTCGCTTCCGACCGGGGACAGCGGATTATATTGAAGTCGGGATTGGTCCCCGCCACCCAACCGGTGCGCGTGGTGAACGTCAAGGATGAATAACTAAAATGAATGCTAACATGAAACGTAGATTTGTATTTTGTTTGGGAGCGATGCTGTTTGCAGGTACGCTCGCCGCACAAACGCCGGTGCCCGAATGGCAGGCGGGGGTGGATAAAGTAAAAAGTCTGATAAAGACGAATCCGGAGCAGGCTTCCGACGCAGCCGGAGAACTGCTGAAGGGCAAGAACAAGAAAAATGTGGAGCTTGTGACTTCCGTGGCCCGTGCCTATCTGGATGTAGGACAGCTGAAAGAGGCGGAAACCTATCTGGAGATGGCAAGAAAGGCCGACAACAAGGCTCCGGCAGTTTCTGTACTCGAGGGTGACATCGCTTTTGCCCGGAAAGATATCGGAAAGGCATGCCAGCTTTATGAGCAAGCCATCTATTTTGATTCGAATTATAAGGATGCGTATCTGAAATATGCGCAGGCATACAAGTCTGCCAGTCCTTCGCAGGCCATAGAGAAGCTGAACCAGCTGAAGGCCATAGCTCCGGATTGCCTGGAAGCAGACAAGGAGCTGGCGGAAGTGTATTACGCCACCAACCGTTTTGGCAAGGCTGCCGACACCTATGCCAAGTTCATCGATACTCCCGTGGCTACGGAAGATGACATCCTGAAATATGCTTTTGCACTATTCCTGAACCACGACTTCGAGAAATCCTTGGCGGTGGCGCAGAAAGGTTTGCAGAAGAATGCCCGCCATGCCGCATTCAACCGGCTTGTGATGTACAACAATGTCGACCTCAAGCGTTATGACGAGGCAGAGAAGGCTGCCGATGCTTTCTTCAATGCTTCGGATAATGCCGATTATTCATGCTTGGATTACCGCTATCACGGTGCTCTGTTGAGTGCTCTGAAGAAATATGACCAGGCCATTGAGGAATATGGTAAGGCATTGGAGAAGGATGAGAGTCAGGTGGATTTGTGGCGTGAGATTGCCGATGCTTATGAATTGAAAAACGACTATACCCAAGCCATTGCTGCTTATAAAAAGTACTATGACTCGCTGGCACAAGATAAAAAGACGTCCGAAAACTTATTCCAGTTAGGGCGTCTGTACTACGGAGAGGGTACGTCCTCGGACACTCTCTCCGTTCAGTCTGCCGACCGCATGGCGGCATTGCAGGCTGCCGACTCTGTGTTCGCACTTGTTGCCGAACAAGCTCCCGACAGTTATTTGGGAGATATGTGGCGCGCCCGCACACACTCTGCCATGGACCCCGAAACTACAGAGGGATTGGCGAAACCTTATTACGAGAAGGTGGTGGACGTACTGCTTGCCAAAAACGAACCGAGGTACAACTCTGCATTGATAGAGTGTTACAGTTATCTGGGCTACTACTATCTGTTGAAGAGTGACTATGCTACTTCGAAAGAGTACTGGAATAAAATTCTGGCTATCGACCCCACCAATGCCACAGCAAACAAGGCATTGGACGGCATCAAATAGCAATAATTTTAGTTGTTTGTCGTGTCGGGAGGAGTGGAGAGTGATTCTTAGCTCCTCCTTTTTTGTTGCAGGGTCCCCCTTGGAGGCAGTGATTGCTTGCGGTAGTCCGTGGGTGAAGTGCCTAAGTGTGTCTTCACATACTTCCCGAAAAAGGAGATGTTGGGGAAATCCTGATGCTCGGAAATCTCCTTGATAGACTTATTGGAATACTTCAGAAAATATTTGATGTCTTCGACCACATAATCGTTTATCCACTCGAAGGCTGTCTTTCCGCTGACCTTTTTGCAGACGGTGGAAAGATATTTGGGAGTAACACACAGCTTACCCGCATAATAGGAAATAGAACGTTTTTTCACCTCGGTGCAGGCCAGCAGGTCGAGGAATCTCTTGAATAGAATGTTGCTCCGCTTCACCATTTGGCTTTCGGGAGGGGTGCTCAACTGGTTTAAATCTGCCAGCAGCTCATACAGCATGGTGCGTATCAGCGACCTGATGACTTCTTTGTAGTAGGGCTGCTCCGCTTGTTTCATTCGGGCACGTATCACCTTATAGTATAAATCGAACAGTTGCACTCTGTCCTTGTCAATGCGTACTACCGGATTCTGGCTGATATAGAAAGCCTTGTTCCATATGTCACTACTTTTATGAAGGTACTTCTGTGTAATCTGGGTCGACAGACAGAACATGGCGCCCTTGAAGTCGGAACTGGTTGTGCAATTGCTCAGAATCATATTGGGCATACAAATCAGCATCTCACCGGGGTAGATAGCATATTTTTGGGTATTGATGTTTATCTGCAGTCTTCCTTTTACACAGACCACATAGATGTTTGCATTCAACTTGAAATACTTGTTGAAAAGCAAGTTCTTGAAATCTCCAAGTATAGCAATATCGTTGTCGGTATAGTCCGTACTTGTATATTCTGCTATATTGTATGTGTTAAGTTGGTAAATCTTTTCTTCGTTTTTCATATTCATGTCTTTAGCTCCTTTGCAAATGTAAAGCAAGTGGCAGGAAATATAGAGTCCTAAATGGATACAGAAGTGTCCTAATCTTCTTGCGTGTGAGGCTAATTTCGAACCAAAGAATAGAATTGTTCCTTTTTCTGAGCATTTTTTTTCTTGAAACGCTTGTCGTATTGAAAAGAATGTCTACTTTTGCGGTGTGCTATTATACTAATACACATAAACAATAAGATATTTAATTCATCCAAGCGTATGTTACAAGTAGAAAACATTTCATTTAGTTATCGCAAGGGGCGGAAAGAAGTCCTGAGCGATTTTTCACTTTCGCTGGAAGCCGGCCGGGTTTACGGTCTGTTGGGTAAGAACGGAGCCGGCAAGTCTACGTTGCTCTATCTGATGAGCGGTTTGTTGGCTCCCAAACGTGGGAGAGTGATGTATCATGATACCGACATGCGCCGCCGGTTGCCCGTCACGTTGCAGGACATGTTTCTGGTACCCGAGGAGTTCGAGCTGCCTCCTATTTCCTTGGTCAGCTATATTGAACTGAACAGTAAGTTCTATCCCCGTTTCAGCAAGGAAGACATGGTGAAGTACCTACATTTCTTCGAGATGGATATGGATGCTGATTTGGGAGCCTTGTCCATGGGGCAGAAAAAGAAAATCTTCATGAGTTTTGCGCTGGCCACCAATACTTCCCTGCTGCTGATGGATGAGCCTACCAATGGACTGGATATTCCGGGAAAGAGCCAGTTCCGCAAATTTCTGGCTTCGGGTATGTCGGACGACAAGACGATTGTCATTTCCACCCATCAGGTGCGTGACATTGACAAAGTACTGGACCATGCGCTGATTATGGACAACAGCCGCGTATTGCTGGACGAATCCACTGCCAGCGTTTGCAGTAAGCTGTTCTTCTTGGAGAGTGACGACCGGGAGTTGGCTGCGACTGCCTTGTACACGCTTCCCTCCGTACAAGGCAATTTCTTGATGCTGCCCAATACGGAAGGTGAGGAATCGGAGATTAATCTTGAACTGCTGTTTGGCGCCGTACTTGCAGAGCCTGGGAAGATAGCGGAAATGTTTCACACTAAAACAAATGAATAATGATACGCGATACCTTTTTTAGTTTGCATCGCTTTGTGAACGTATGCCGCAAAGAGATGGTGGAGAATTGGAAGACCTATATACTCCGCTCGGTGATGGTCTACGGAATGTTGGCCATAGTCTTTGTCTGGAATGGATACTATCAGTATCACAATCTGGAAGCGGGAGCTGTGGGCATGGACCCTATCTGGGAGTTTGAGTCCAGATTCTTTCTTTGGGGACTTGTCATTTGGGGATGCATTAGCGCCTCGTTTGCCATGGAAAGGATGAAAAGCAAGACGAGTCGTACCGTTGTGCTCATGACACCTGCCACCATGTTCGAGAAATTCTTTGCCCGCTGGCTGGTGGCTACCTGCGGCTTTATCTTGGTCTTTCTGATAGCTTTCAAGCTGGCGGACTTGACAAGAGTCGTCTTCTATCTTCTGGCCTACCCGGAGCTGCATGTCGTTCACTCCTTTCCGTTGTGGGAATTCTGCTGTAACACGAACTGTTTCTATGAGACGATAGGAAGCGGACCGGCTGTGGTGGGGATATTCCTGAGCTGCTACTTTTTCCTACAGTCTTTCTTCCTGCTGGGTAGTACGGTCTGGCCCAAAAATGCACTTATCAAGACTTTTGCGGCCGGTGTCTGCATCTTCGTTTCATATATCCTGATAGCTGTATTGTGCCTGAAGGCCATTCTGCCTAATAACTTCTTCATGACTGAGCCCTATATTGACAGAGAGGCATCGGGCGGCTGGCTGATTTTTATAACTTCGTTTTTCGCCCTTTTCAACTGGGTGCTTGCCTATTTCCGTTTCAAGGAGTCCGAAATCATTAATCGTTGGTAACTATGAACTTTAAGGAAAGTAAAGCCATCTACCTGCAAATAGCAGACCGCATTTGCGACGAGGTACTTCTCGGGCAATATCAGGAGGAAGAACGTATTCCTTCGGTACGGGAATATGCGGCTGTGGTAGAGGTCAACGCCAATACGGTGATGCGTTCGTACGACTACTTGCAGACGCAAGGAGTGATTTACAACAAGCGGGGTATCGGCTATTTTGTGTCGGTAGGTGCACGTAAGCTGATTCTTTCGTTGAGGAAAGAGTATTTTCTGAAGGAGGAAGTGGATTATTTCTTCAAGCAGATTTTCACGCTGGGCATCTCTGCCGAGGAGTTGTCCGGGATGTATCAGGAGTTTATCAAGAAACAAAAATAAAAGAAGACAGTTATGAAACGAACGACTTATATAATGATAGGAATGCTGGTTACCGGTGTGGCAATGGTATGCGGACTCATGTTCTATGTGGTGGACCGCAATGTCACTCAGAAAGATAATTTTATGGAAATCGGCGGAGAACGGAAAACGGTGCAGCTGCCCTCGTGCAGGGTGTTGAAGCTGACACAGCCTCCGGTGGTGTGGAAACAGAAAAAAGAAGGTATTGTGGAGGCAGAGCGTATGTTCTCGTTCGGGGAAGTGCCGTTGGAGGTAACTGCCGGAGACTCTTTGCAGCAGGGCAGTTTCTCCTATGCAGGGGATATGGAGGCTTTTATGTCGATGACTTCCGTTGGCGATACCCTGTTCGTCACCTTTGACTTTCCGGAGGATAAGCTGGAACAGCATCTTCAGAATGACATTTGGATAAGGGTTCGTTCAGAAGGGATGGAATTGCGGTTGCCTGCGGAGGTACAAGCGGTTGTGGTAGATGTGGAGGATATGGAAACCAATTTCTACGGACTCCGTTGCGATACGCTCTCTTTCCGCACGCGAGACCTTGCCCGGCTGGAAGATTGCCATGTCACTGCGCTTGCGGCGCAGGCGCAGAGCTTGCATTTCAACAGCGGCACAGTGCGCAACCTTTATCTGAATCTGGACGAGATAGCCGACTGGGATGTCAATACCGGTTCCTTCCATATCAATACGGAGCATCTGTCCGGCAGTCGCTATCATCGTTGTCTTTTGCAGAAGAATGAATGCCGCCGGGTGTTCTGGACACCGTTAAAGGATGATGCCTCTTTGAGTGTGGAGTTAAAACAAGCAGTTAAAATAGAAGTAGGTGAGTAGCCATAATACGAAATGACTTATCTTTGCACATGAATCAAAAAGTGTAGAGTATATGGCCTTGCAATTGGCATTCGTATTGGTAGCTATCATTATAGGCGCCCGCTTGGGCGGCATTGGACTGGGTGTAATGGGAGGGATAGGTCTGGCAATTCTGACGTTTGGTTTCGGATTGCAGCCTACATCACCTCCCATTGACGTTATGTTGATGATAGCCGCCGTCATTTCTGCCGCATCCTGCATGCAGGCGGCTGGCGGACTGGATTATATGGTAAAGCTGGCAGAACGGTTGTTGCGGAAGAATCCTTCGCAGGTCACCATCTTGAGCCCTATTGTGACCTATTTGTTTACTTTTGTTGCCGGCACGGGACATGTGGCATATTCGGTGCTTCCCGTGATTGCCGAGGTTGCCACGGAGACCAAGATTCGTCCCGAGAGGCCACTGGGCATTGCGGTGATTGCTTCGCAGCAGGCTATTACGGCAAGTCCCATTTCGGCTGCCACCGTCGCACTGCTTGGGTTGCTGGCGGGATTTGATGTCACCTTGTTCGATATTCTGAAAATAACGATTCCTGCTACCATTATCGGGGTACTTGTGGGCGCCTTGTTCTCCATGAAGGTGGGCAAGGAGCTGGCAGACGACCCGGAGTACAGAAAGAGGTTGACCGAAGGCTATCTTGATGTCAAGAAGGTGGAGATAAAGGATATACACAATAAACGGCATGCCGTCTTGTCCGTGCTTATCTTTATCCTTGCCACTGTTTTTATCGTGTTCTTTGGTTCGTTCGACAGTTTGCGTCCTGCCTTCGTGATAGACGGCGAGACGGTGAGACTCGGCATGTCCGCCATTATCGAAATCGTGATGCTCTCTGCCGCCGCCCTCATCTTGCTGCTGACTCGCACCGACGGCATGAAGGCAACGCAAGGCTCCGTCTTCCCGGCAGGCATGCAGGCGGTGATTGCCATATTCGGCATTGCCTGGATGGGAGATACTTTTCTTCAGGGAAACATGCTTCAGTTGATCCAGTCCGTCGAGGGAGTGGTGAGGCAAATGCCGTGGCTGTTCGGGATAGCCTTGTTTGCCATGTCGATTCTGCTTTATAGCCAGGCCGCCACTGTGCGCGCACTGATGCCTTTGGGCATCGCTTTGGGCATTTCGCCTATGATACTGGTTGCTCTGTTCCCGGCCGTAAACGGTTACTTCTTTATTCCCAACTATCCCACCGTAGTAGCAGCCATTAATTTCGACCGTACCGGAACTACCCGTATCGGCAAGTATGTGCTGAACCACTCGTTCATGCTTCCCGGACTTGTTTCGACTGGCGTTGCCATCGGGCTGGGGTTGCTTTTCATCAGGATATTCTAAGGGAAACCGCTGCTTTCAATCCGTTGTATATAGGGCTTTGTTTGTTTGTGTATAGGGGAGTGTTCCCTTTTACTCATTGCCTTATCAGCGCCTAATGGTCGTGCGGCGATCTGCTGACGGCTGTTAAGCGGGGTGTTGATGGCCGTTAGGCGATTGCATCATGGCCGTTGCATACTGTTGATTCCTTATGTCCGACGTAATAAATACCTTCATTCTCTGAATAAAGCACAGAGGAAAACAGTATTGAAGTCTTGGCTTTGTGTGGCTGTACGCATTTGTTCTGATTGCATTTGAAGGGGCAGGAGATGGAATTAATACCGTGTTTGCAGGATATTGATTTCGTGCAGGTACGATATAAATAAGATGTGATACAAGAAATTAATAACTTGTGTTACTTCATGTTAGCTTCTTGTGTGTCAGTATTTCTGTTTGTGAAACGGTGTGGAAGCAAATTTTGCTTCCACACTTTTGAGTTGCTTCCACCGCATCTGTAATGCCGATGAATAAAGGGATGTGGAGAGGAGGTGGAAGTGTGGAAGCAATTTGCACAAACATTATTTGCGCAAACATTTTTTTCTGTCCTTGATGGGAATTAAAAAAAATGAGGATAAACGGCCTTTAAACCTTTTATCCTCATTGTAGTTGCGGAGATCCGACTCGAACGAATGACCTTTGGGTTATGAGCCCAACGAGCTACCAACTGCTCCACTCCGCGATGTTATTGTTTTGTGGGTGCAAAGGTACGGCTTTTTATTTAATATGCAAATAAAATGCATGATATTTTTGAGGTTAAGTGGATTTTAATGAGTAATATGTTGATAAATAGAACGATAATAAGCCTACTTTTTTTCTTCCTTTTTAGGGCTGTTCATTAATAAAATGAATGTTTTCTTGTAAGATATGCGGAAATGTCTTACTTTTGCTCAAATAATAAAGCAATGTGCAATTAATCTATGACCGTATCGAAGACAAAAGCTAAATTAGTGGACGTTGCCCGTCAGCTGTTTGCAAAGATGGGCGTTGAGAATACCACGATGAATGATATTGCCCTCGCTTCGAAGAAAGGTAGGAGAACGCTCTATACCTATTTTAAGAGCAAGGAAGATATCTACTTGGCTGTTGTCGAGTCGGAGCTGGATATTCTTTCGGATATGATGAAGCACGTGGTAGAGAAAGATATTCAGCCGGACGAGAAACTGATGGAGATGATTTACACCCATCTGGATGCGGTAAAAGAGGTTGTCTTTCGGAATGGTACTCTTCGTGCCAATTTCTTTCGGGATATTTGGAGAGTGGAGAAAGTGCGCAAACGTTTCGATGCTACAGAGACCCAGCTTTTCAAGGAGGTTCTGCGTGAAGGTATGGAGAAGGGTGTTTTCCAGATAGATGACTTGGATATGACTGCCGAGATTGTGCATTACAGTGTCAAAGGTATTGAAACACCTTATATCCGCGGCCATATAGGGGCCAATCTGGACGATGCGGTACGCGATACTTACGTGACCCGTCTGGTACTTGGTGCATTGGGAAAGAAGTAAGAATACATTTTATAAATAATTTTAAAATAATATGGGATTATTAGATGGAAAAACAGCCATTGTGACAGGTGCTGCACGCGGCATCGGCAAGGCTATCGCTTTGAAGTTCGCTCAAGAAGGAGCAAATATTGCATTCACTGACTTGGTGATTGATGAAAATGCCGAGGCTACGGCAAAAGAATTGGAAGCTTTGGGAGTAAAGGCAAAAGCTTATGCCTCCAATGCAGCAAACTTTGAAGACACTGCCAATGTAGTGGCAGAAATCCATAAGGACTTTGGACGTATTGATATTCTGGTAAACAATGCCGGTATTACACGTGACGGTCTGATGATGCGTATGAGCGAACAGCAATGGGATATGGTTATCAATGTCAACCTGAAATCGGCATTTAACTTTATCCATGCCTGCACACCCATCATGATGCGCCAGAAGGCGGGTAGCATTATCAATATGGCATCTGTGGTAGGTGTTCACGGCAATGCCGGCCAGGCCAACTATTCTGCTTCCAAAGCCGGTATGATTGCTTTGGCCAAGTCTATCGCTCAGGAGCTGGGTTCTCGTGGAATCCGTGCCAATGCCATTGCTCCGGGCTTCATCATGACAGCCATGACCGACGCCTTGTCTGAAGAGGTGAAGGCTGAATGGTGCAAGAAGATTCCTTTGCGTCGTGGCGGCACACCCGAAGACGTGGCAAATATCGCTACTTTCCTGGCTTCTGATATGTCTTCTTATGTATCCGGTCAGGTTATTCAGGTAGATGGTGGGATGAATATGTAATTTAATGATTAATGATTAGTGATTAATGTTTAATGAGAAGTTGGGTGTTAGTCATTAATCATTAATCACTAATCATTAAACATTAACAACCGATGACTGTCGTATACGAAGACAATCATATCATTATAGTCAACAAGACCGCTTCCGAGATAGTTCAGGGAGACAAAACGGGTGATACACCGCTTTCGGAAACTGTAAAGCAGTACCTGAAAGAGAAGTACAGCAAGCCTGGAAATGTCTTTATCGGTGTCGCTCACCGGCTGGACCGCCCCGTGAGCGGTCTTGTTGTTTTTGCCAAGACCAGTAAGGCACTGTCGCGTCTGAACGAGATGTTCAAGAATAGCGAGGTGAAGAAGATTTACTGGGCAGTAGTGAAGAACTTGCCCCGCGAGGAAGAGGGGGAATTGGTGAACTATCTGGTGCGAAATGAGAAACAGAACAAGAGTTATGCATACGACAAGGAGGTGCCGGGCAGCAAGAAAGCGATTTTGCATTACCGGCTCATCGGGCGGTCGCAGAACTATTATCTGTTGGAAATAGATTTGAAAACCGGACGCCATCACCAGATACGTTGTCAGTTGGCAAAGATGGGCTGTCCCATCAAGGGAGATTTGAAGTATGGTTCGCCCCGCTCCAATCCCGACGGCAGCATCTGTCTGCATGCGCGGTATATCCGTTTTGTGCATCCGGTGTCCAAAGAACTGATAGAAGTGGAGGCGCCCGTTCCTCCCGGAAATTTATGGAATGGTTTTGAAACGATTTAATCTTACAGTAATGAAGAAAATCACAGTTTTGTCGGGTTTGCTGCTCCTTGCGGGATTGGCTGCCCAAGCTCAGGAAAGAGTTGCTGAGTATAACGTGCGTCCTGCCGTTACGGTGCGCACTCCCCTCCAGGGCGATAGTATCAACTTCAAGGGAGACAAGTTTACTACCGGCAATCTTCTGAAGACGAAGGTCAGTCTCGACTTCGACGGAGGTCGGTATGAACGTATGGTTGCTGATACGGCTGGATATGTAACTGTGGCAAAGGCGGACAAGGACAATCTGTTCTATCTGTTTGCTACCAATCTGCGTGCGGAGCGTTTCATGAAGGGCAAGCTGAATGTATATTCTCCTGCCCGTTTTGAGGTGTTTGTAAACGGTGAATCCAAGCAAGTCAAGGAGACAGCGGAGGACAGCTTGTCGCAGGTCCGTCCTACGGCTGTCAGTCTGCGTATGGACCCCGAAGCGGATTATGAAATAGTCATCAAGTTGCTTTCAAGTGCGGACGACAAGATGCAGCCGATGCTGAAGTGCGAATTTGAAAAGGAAAAGGATTTTGCCGATGTAGCCTGCCGGATGGCGCCGGACATGAAGAGACGTTTCTCTTTGTTCAACACCAATTTCGGCTCCCGTGTGAGCAGGGTTTCTCTCTCGCCCAACGGCAAGTACCTGCTGACCCGCTATTCGGACAATTACGACGTGAAGCGTTCCAGGACCCGTTGTGAGCTGACCGAGGTAAAGACCGGCCGGGTGATATTGCCCAATGCCAATGAAAAGATGAACTGGATGCCCAACAGCAACAAGCTCTACTATACGGTTGTGGGCAAGGAGCAGAACGACCTGGTTGTGTTCGATCCCGCCACGATGCGTGAGGAAGTGCTGCTGAAGAACGTTCCCGAAGGATATTTCAGCTGGTCTCCTACGGAAGACTACCTTATCTATATGCTCACGGACGAGGGCGAAAAGGTGAGTGGCCCGTTGAAACGTCTCTTGCATCCGGACGACCGTATCCCCAATTCTCGTGACCGCTATTATCTCATGAAATACGATGTGGCGACGGGACTTTCCGAGCGCCTGACCTACGGTAGCCACAATGTCTACCTGAACGATATTTCTCCGGATGGCAAGAAACTGTTGTGCAGCACTTCCAAGCCGGACATCACTCGATGCCCTTTCTCCCTCTCTTCTCTGTTCGAAATTGATTTGGCCACCTTGCAGGCAGATACACTGGCCGCCTGGGATGCTTATCTGGGAAGTGCCTCCTACTCGCCGGACGGGAAACTGCTTCTGGTGACCGGCAGTCCGTCCGCCTTCGGAGGCATCGGCAAGAACTGCGGTGAACATCCCATTGCCAATGACTTTGATACCCAAGCATTCATTATGGATTTGGCTACAAAGAAAGTGCAGGCTATCACGCGCGATTTCAATCCTACGGTGTCTCCCGTGCAGTGGAACCGTGTGGACGGATGTATCTATTTCGATACGACCGATGGGGATTGCAGGCATATCTACCGTTATGTTCCGAAGACGGGCGGCTTTGAAATGCTTCCGCTTGAAGAGGATGTGATTACTTCCTTCACGCTGGCCAATGACAATCCGGTTGTGGCTGCCTATGTGGGCGGAGGAAATACCAGTACGGGCGTAGCCTATACGTACGACACGAAGAAAAAAGTTTCTACCTTGCTTGCCAACCCCATGAAGCCCATCCTCGATAAGATTGAGCTGGGACAGATGGAAGAGTGGAACTTTACAGCTTCGGACGGTACGGAGATAAAGGGAATGGTTTGTCTGCCGCCGTCTTTTGACCCGAACAAGAAGTATCCGCTTATCGTATACTATTATGGAGGAACGACTCCTACAACCCGCGGTATAACTTCCCCGTACTGTGCACAGTTGTTTGCGTCACGTGACTATGTGGTTTATGTTATCCAGCCCAGTGGTGCCATCGGGTACGGCCAGGAGTTCTCTGCACGCCATGTCAATGCATGGGGTGAGCGTACGGCCGATGAGATCATTGAAGGTACGAAGAAATTCTGTGCAGCCCATCCGTTTGTCAACGATAAACGTATCGGATGCCTGGGTGCCTCTTATGGAGGATTCATGACGATGTATCTGCAGACTAAGACGGACATGTTTGCTGCCGCTGCCTCGCATGCTGGCATCAGCAATGTGACGAGCTATTGGGGCGAGGGTTTCTGGGGATATTCCTATAACTCTGTTGCGGCAGCCGATAGCTATCCTTGGAATAATCCCGATTTGTTTACGAAGCATGGAGCATTGTTCAATGCGGACAAGATTAATACCCCTCTGTTGTTGCTGCATGGCACGGTAGATACAAACGTGCCTATCGGTGAAAGTATCCAATTGTATAATGCGCTGAAGATATTGGGCAAGCCGGTGGAATTTATTACCGTGGACGGTGAAAACCATTTTGTACTTGATTATGCAAAACGTGAATTGTGGCACAATTCAATTATGGCTTGGTTTGCCCGCTGGCTGCAGGATAGTCCGGCATGGTGGAATGACCTTTATCCGGAAAGACATTGGTGATTTCTTAGCTGATAACTGTCAACTATCAATTTAAAAAGCCGTTTCCCAGAATAGACAAGGAGGAAACGGCTTTTTGTTGTAGTGTGCTTACTGTTATTGGGCCACTTTTGCTGTGTCTTGGACGTTCTCGGCTTTCTGCAAAGTATCCGTTACCACAGTGTCGTTAGATAAGGTTGTTGTCTTACTCGGCTGTTCTACCGGAGCCTTAGCTTGAGCCAAGAACGTTCCACCACAAACAAACATAAACAGGGCTGCTACTAATACTAATTTTTTCATAATTCATTTGCTTTTAGGTTGGTATATCTTATTGTTAAGTCTAAGTGCTTGCTTGTTGTAGCGCTTGTTGCTTACGTCTAATATAGTTCAAATGGTGTGCCAGAAAGAGTGCGTGTTGGATAATATTCTGATAGCTAGTGATATATGTTTCTATGCAAAGTGTGGCATAGTGTGGAAAAATGTGGAATGTGTGGAAGGGAGTGTGGAATAATTCCACACCCTTTTGATTCTTGTAACCGAAAAGAGAGGAGAATAGCGGTATTACCGACTTATATCCTCCTCTCTCTTCCAGAGACTTTTTAATAGAATCAGTCTTTGTTCATAGTAAAGAAATAGAATGCATCAGTGAAGCCTTCATTGTTGGCTCCATTGATTGTTGAGCCTTCCTTAAAGAGAGATAATTGGAAGGCTATTTGCGTGTAGTTTTTCCATTCGCCGGTGTCTATCATGTTCATAGAGAGATTGGAAGTAGCTTCATTCCACTCAATGGAGAAAACTATTTCATATTTGGCCAGATAACTTGTGGCAATCAGTCCGCTTTTGCCCTGGGCTACAGTGATGGCGCGCATCTCATGAAGGTTCCCGCTTTCATCGACTATCATGTCGACAAAGGTTGTATTTCCGATTTTCATGATACGCTTGTTCTCGTCGTATACCAATGGAACCTTTACACCTTTTATACGACTCAAATCCTCAAAGTAATAGAGGGCAGGATTGTCATCATCGCGGGTTAGTCGTACACCGCTTTGTACACATTCCTCACGCTCTTTGGCATTTGTACCGATAGGCCGCTCATATTTGGCTGTATAGGTGCCGGCGTAACCGTGGGGGCCTAATTGTACAAATATATACTTTTTGTCTCCCAGTACTGATTTGAAGGTGATGCTCCCGCTGCGTAGCTCACCGGTATTCTGCCCTATGGATACGGTGTAGATATCATCCTTCAATTCTCCGTTCATCCAGGAGGGGGCACTGAAGTCGGTATCATATTCACAACTGATTTTGGCAGGTATCTGTATCTCGTTGGCTTCGGCAGGGACAAAATAGAGCCTCTCGCCTTGAAGTCCCCAAATGATGCCTGCCTGATGGACGGTGACTTGAGCTTTCTTTACGCCATCGCTAAGGGTAATAAGGGCACTTCTGCCTTCACGGGCAATTAGGGACTCGACATAAACGGTTACTATATTTCCTGATATACTGGTGGTACACCATTCCTCGCTTGAAGTGGCATTCAGAATACGGTCGGTTTTCACTTCAATGACGCCTTGGGAGGCTTCGGCAGAGAAGTTCACATCGGATTTTACTATTTCCAGTTTTTGGGAGCTTGTCAGTTCTGAATAATCCTCTTCACTGCAGCCGGTTGCTAGTGTGAGGAGTCCAGCAAGCAACCATAATAGATGTATTTTTTTCATTATTGTTCAATTTCTATGGTTAATACTTCTTATCGGGCAATCTTGAACCAGGTATTGCTGTCGGATATACTGCTCATGATTGCTGATGTGGGGTTGTCTATGTCGTCAAATTCCACTTTGTAAGGGCTGTGCTCTCCGATGAATGTAGCGAGGGGTTGCATGAAATTGTATAACTCGAAATCATAACCGGGACCCAGCAGAATGATGCTCACCTGATTGTCCGTCCCGTCAATGGGGCGCATGTCAATACCGTAGGAAATATCGTAGTCATCCATGAACCAGCTGCTTGTCCATCCTATACAGATAGGATAGGTGTCACCTGCCGGGTAGCTGGGATTCTTTCCTATGAACATGCTTGTAATGTCTTCTCCCATTTCGTCCCTATCTTTTTCGTTGATCTCCTGAAGCAATGTCCATAAATTGTCACTCATTTCGGCTTTTTCATCATCAAAGTCGAAACTGAAAGACCACTTCATAGTACCGGCGCAGAACACTTCCATTTGATTAGGACGCGGAAAACTGACATTGGAATCCACTGCTTTCAGTTGCATATCCTCTTCCAGTATAAATTCTTGGAAAGTGCTGCCGTCAATGCTCACCGGCTCATAGAGACGGATGCCCTTATCCGTGAAGAGGTAAGGTCTGTTGGTGCGTTGGGTAACATTGTCTTGTTCGGGGTAATAGGTGAACTGTTTGGCATTCAGCAGGCATGCATGTGTATTGCCATTTACTTCAAGTCTCAAACGTGGACTGGCAGACAGACGGTCGCTCATATCCAACACTTTCTTTATATAAGTACTGGCGGGCTCTCTGAGACGGGTCAGCATCATGCGATTGCCGTGTTTTTTCCCTTTCAGTAGAATGATGTCTTGTCCTACTTCCTTAAAGGAAAATTCATAGTCGCCTTCAAAGCCGGTTGGGTTGTCACTGTCAGTCGGCTCCGACCAATAGTGCAGAAGTGGGTTGTAGGAATCGAAAGTAAGGATTACTTCCTGCTCGGCTTTTACTTGATAGAGTGAGGTGACCTCAGTGCCTGCCGGCCAACTTTCTCCACTGTCGTTGGCATAGGATATCTCGGAAGCAATGGCAGATTTCCCATTTTTGAACACGACGGTGAGAGTATAGCCACCCAGGGAACCGTCAGAAGGATAATAATCCATAATCCAGCCGTTTTCACTGTTCTCAAGCAGGTCGGTATACTCTGTCACTGCTTGGTTGAGTCGTTGGGCAGCTGAAGAGTCGAATAAGTCTGCCTCTTCATTTACGCATGAGCAGATGCAGGCCAAGTTGCATAGTAAATAGAATGTATATATAAACTTCTTCATATTCTTCATAACGATTGATAGTAATTAATCAGTTTCATCAAGTGTAGCGACGGGGCTTAGGTCTAATGTCCCATCGGTAACGTCACTCAGACGTCGCTGGGTGACGTTGCGAAGCTCGTCAAGGTTGATATTCCATGTTTCGCTCATATACTGTCTTGCCATGTTAAGCTTGCGGACGATGAGGCTTGCTCCGTTTTCGCCTGCTTTGGATAACAGTTCTTTCCACTCCGTGGGTTTTATGGAAACGTATATGGCAATTGTTTCTGCAAAATCTTCGTCAGGCTGGCTGCTGGCGTATGCATTGACAAAACCTTTTGCTTGTGCTTCTTCATCATCGGATAGGTACCAGTCATTGTCTACGTAATTGCCTTCGGAGATACGCTGGAACTCTGTATCATAGTTCTTTGTCTGATGAAGGATGTGGACAAATTCGTGGTGCATGGTCTCAAAATAGAGTGAGTTTAGGGTAGCGGCATCGAGAGTAAAGTAGTTCACCATGTAGAGTGTAATCTTCAATCCTCCTTCTGCTTGACCCAGTACGACAGACCCTGTCTCTTCATAGGCAGGAGAGCCTACCATATGAATGATTTTAGGAACATAAGTACAAGTGAAGTCCAGTCCTGCTACTTCGTCATACGCTTCTAGCCAAGTGTACTTCACCACTTTGGCCAATTTCTGTGCCATAATGAAATCGGCAGGTGCAAGTGTATAGTTGAAGTCGGTTTCCATATCTTCCAGCCGATATATCAGCTTGATATTATAGGTATCTGTATAGTTCTTTTTCAGCCATTGGTCGAAGCTGTTCTTTTCCGTGGTCGGTTCGTCGGTGAAAATACTGTTACGGTCCAGTTCTTCTTCCTGGCAGGAAGTGAATTGTAGTAATGCGAACGCCATGGCAATGATATAAAAGTAGATTCTCATAATGTTCAATATCTAGTTGTAAAGGTTATTAATTGCGAGGATTGGGTTCCATGCCAGCGTTGATAACACTTTGTGGCAGTTGGATGGCCCTGCGTGGGTCGTCGGTTTTCAGCTCATCGGTAATAGTGATTTGACTGCCCAATACGGTACGGCGGTAGATTTCAATGCCGTAGCGCTTGATGTCAAACCAACGTTTGCCTTCGTGCAGCAGTAGGATACGGCGTGCATGCAGAATGGCATGGATGAAATTCTCTTGCGTACCCGCTGCCACAGTAAAGTCGGGATGAAGTCGTTTTTTGGGAGTGGCAACTTTCGAAGTATAGTATTCCATACCCGAAATAAGTTTACCTTTGGAGTCGTATACCGGAGTACCGTAAAAGGTATTGATGTCTTCTACTGTAACGTCAGAGGTGGATTCATAGAAAGCCTTTCCCCAAATGTTGAGATCTGCCAGTGCCTTGTCATATTTTCCCTTCATGGCATAGGCTTCGGCACGTGTCAGCAAGATTTCATCAGTGGTAAGTGCCGGATACATGACATGAAGATAACCGATTCCGTTAGTCATGTCCGTAAGTTCCATGTATTCGGCCATTTTAGCCATAATCACTTTGGGTATAGCCGGATAAGACGGGATTCGGAAATAGAATTCTTCGCGGTTTCCCCAGGGGGTGTCGGCGCACGATTCAGAAGAGGCAATGGTTACATTGTGCGTGTAGCGTGAACCGGTTTTATAGGGCCCATAGGTACGCGCCCATACCGAAAAGGTGGAATAAAGCAGGAGGTTGGCCCTATCCTTGACGTCTGCATAGGCTTTGGCACGTACGGAGTTGTTACTTTCTTTAGCGCCTATGGTAGCCCAGTCACGCAATACTTCTGCAGGGGTATTGCCTAAAACTTCACCGGCATATTGAATTACTTTGTCATAGTTTGATTTGTCTTTTTGAACGTAGAACAAATAGAAGCGTGCAGCAAAGGCATAAGCAGCTTTGCGGTTGAAGTGGTATTTGGGAACGGAGAGATGTTCATCATTCATTAGGGGCAGTGCCTCTTCTATATCATCTGCCATTCTTTGATAGTCTTCCGCTACTGTGCCGCGGCTGTAGTGGGGAGATACAGCACTTTCTGATTCCGTCATGTAAGGAATGCCAAGATCGGTAGTGCTGCTTTGAGAGTTATAATTCAGGCAAAAAATATTGGTAAGTACCCAATGAGCATAGGCACGGCACATTAGTGCTTCTCCTTTTTGTGGGAGTAAGGATGAGGGAGTTCCCATTTCTTCAATGGCTTGCAGTGCAAGGTTGGCAGACGCTATAGCCTTGTAGCAGTCATTCCATAGGTCATATGGACTATCCATCTCCTTTTCGGTGATGTCTTCCCATAGAGCTGCCTGTTCTTGTAATTTGTTGATGGCGGTATAGGAGGAAAGTCCGTTTTTATCTGTGTTGTCCGAAGACATTTCGGCTATCAGTGCATAATGGCTGTTGGGATATGCCGATACCAATAGGCTGGTAATTTTCTCTTCGGTGTCAACGGTTGCCCGGTTGTCCGGCATTTTGTCCAGATAGTCGCTGCAGGAAGTACATAGGGCGGTACAGATGGCTGCTGCTGTATAAAGTATGATATGTTTCTTTTTCATGCCTAGTATTCTGATAAAGTTTTTCATTAAAAATTAAATACCGAATTTCAGTGTCAGTGTAAACTGTTTGGGTACGGGAGCGGATACACCACCAGTGCGGAAGAATTCCGGGTCTTGTCCATTCAGTTTGTCATCTGCATAAATCAGGAAAAGGTTGGTTCCTTGCAATTTCATGGAAAGGTCGCTTATTCCTATTTTACTGGTCCATCTTTTGGGAAAGTCATAGGAGAACGATATTTCTTTCATGCGGATAAAGTCTCCTTTGGCTACACGCGCTGTGGAATAGTTGTAGGCGTTATAGAGTACTTTCAAATAGCGATCATTGGTGTTCTGGCCATTGGATACAATAACCGGAACTTGGGTCACGGTTTCGTTTCCGGCGGCAATCCAGCGGTTTTTGAACTCTTTTGGCATGGCATCCAAGTCGGAATAGGAGCTGCTGAATACTGGATCAAGACGGATAACATTTCCCATGGAGTAGGTCATGAAGACATTCAACTTGAAACCTTTGTAGCTGAATATATTGCCGAAACTTCCGGTTATGGTAGGGTCTGTAGGTCCTTCGTATACCAGATGTTCCAGATTTTGACTTTGAAAATTAATATCTTCTCCGTTACAAGTCAAATTACCGTCTTGGTCGATAAATGTAGGTAGACCATCTTGGTTCAGTCCTTGGAAATTGTAGGAAAACAGACTTCTTACCGGATATCCTTTCAAGGCAAATCCGCTGCCGGATACTACGGACATGACCTCTGTTTCGGAATCGAGTTTGGTGACTTCGTTTTTGGCATGCGAGAAGATGAAATTTGTGTTCCAGGAGAAATCACGCGTCTTGATGTTGCGGGTAGAAAGGGTGAATTCTACACCATGTGATTTCATGCTGGCCACATTGGCAAATTTGCTGATTTGTCCACCCACACCTTCTGTTTGGATAATTCCTATTAAGTCATAGTTGTTACGTTTATACCAGTCTGCAGCCAAGTTGATTCGGTTATCTAAAAAACCGACTTCCATACCGATATTCAGTTCATGCTTCTTTTCGTAGGTCAGTTCGTCGTTGGCCAGGTTCAGTATCTGGAGTCCGCTTTCCTGGATATTTGTTCCTGGTCGGTAAGGTTTGTAACTGTTAATTTCAATCAGAGAATTGCTGACTGATGATGGGCCCGGGTCACCGGTCAACGAATAGGAAGCTTTGAGGGAAAGGTGGGAGATGGAGTTGCGCAGTGATTCCCAAAAGACCTCTTCGTGTACATTATAGGCACCGGATATATTCCAGGTAGGTAACCAACGGGCAGTCCGGCTTTTTCCCAGACGGTTGGTCCCCTCGTATCGAATGGTTCCATTTACAGTATATTTCCCTTTATAGGAGTAAGTGGCATTCCCGAAGAAAGCAGTTGAACGGCTGGCTGTATTGGCAAGTGAATAATAGTCTGCACCATCTTCAATGCTTTTTTTGAAGAACTGGTAGACGTAGAAAGGAATTTCTCCCATGGAATATTGCATACCCCATCCATTAAAGTAGGTCTTGTTGCGGTCAATGGAATTGGCCTCAGTACCGGCAAATAAATTAATGATATGATCTTCACCGAAGTTGGTATTGTAGTTCGCTGTAGCCCGGAAGTCATAACTTAGCATTTTGTAGGTGGTTTTTTGGTATATACCTCCTTGTGGCAAAACAGAGATAGGTAAGTCATAATCATAATCCGGGTCGTCGTATAGGAACGGATTGTTGTCACGAATGGTAGCATCGTCCATAGCCCGGTAAGCCATAGCTTGATTGGCGTCATCCTTTATGATATGTTCATTGCCGGTTTCTGAAAATTTGGCGGCTCCTAACACTCCGAGTTCCAGTCCCTTTATGGGTTTCCATTTCAGTTCGCCTTGGAATTTAAGGTCTACCACATCCAGGTTCATGTAATTATTATCCAATTCGTGCCGGATGTTGAAATCTGCATAGTTACGGGTATAGAAGGTGTGTGCATCCAGTGTACGCGATGTATTCATGGAATAGGAGTAAGGGTTGATGTCAAAATCGCGTCTTACTTCACCGGACACAGGGTCTATACTCTGACTTAATGTGCCAGGGGCTTTCTGCTTACGGTAGGAAGCTGAGGATATCAGATTCAAACTCAGTTGTTGGGAAATAGTGTAAGTTGTGTTTACATTAGCGGTATAACGGTTTACTTTGCTTTGTTGGTACCATCCCGGGTCGTTCATGACACTCAATGAAGCATAGAACGAGACCTTGTCTGTACCGGTTGAAACGCTGACCGAATGATTTTGTGTGATGTTGCTGTTAAAGAGCTCGTCGAACCAGTTTGTATTCCGGTATTCTGCGGAGCGTAGGTATTCATTTTCTGCGGCGGGAGTATTGGCCAATGCAAAGGTACCGGTTATCGGGTCGTAGCTATTCTGGAGCTGGTACATTTTACCATAGACGCCGCTTTGGGAGGCACGGTAGGTTTCGGCGAAATTCAGCCAGCCTTTTTGCCTCATTTCCTTGTAGACACCCATCTGTTCTTGTGAATTCATGATGTTGAACTCGGAATAACTTGGAATCAAGCGGAGGGAGAATTCACCGGTATAACTGATTCTGCTCTTTCCGGCCATACCTTTCTTGGTAGTGACAACAATCACACCGGCCATGGCTCGTGCTCCGTAAATGGAGGTTGCTGAACCGTCTTTCAGAATCTGAAAGCTTTCAATATCATCGGAATTCAATCCTGCAATGGCTGAGCTGATTAGTGTTTCTGCATCTCCTGATGAGAGATCGTCGGCGCTGACTTCTGTCACATCTTCCATAATCACACCGTCCACTACCCAGAGTGGCTTGCTGTTACCATATATGGAGGTGGCACCGCGTACGCGGATTTTAGGAGCTGTACCGAATGTGCCGGATACATTCTGTACAGATACACCGGCTGCCCTGCCCTCAAGCGAACGGCTGATGTCAGGCAAGCCGCTTAATTTCATCTCTTCGCTTTTCAAACGGGTGGAAGCGCCGGTAAATAGACGTTTGTCCATTTTCTGCATGCCAGTAACAACCACTTCTTGCAGTTCTTGGGCATCTTCGTGCATCACCAGATTCATGAACTGCTCGGAGGCCTTAACCATTAATGGCTGCATACCTACATAGGTAAGGTTGATAGAGGTTGCTCCGGCTGGCAACTGAAGTTTGAAGTAGCCGTCTATGTTTGTGATGACTCCTGTTGTGTTGTCGGGGGTACTTACGGCCACACCGGGTAATGGTTGGCTGTTCTCATCTGTGACCCGCCCCGTGACCGTACGCGTTTGCTTGTCTTTTTTGTTATCAGTGGAAATGATGCTGATAAAATTCCCGTTTTGTGTATACGTGAACGGTTCATTGCCAATGATTGCTTTGATAGCTTCTCCTACTGAGGTAGTCTTGATGGAGCAAGTTGCCTTGCGGTTTTTGACATCGTCGTAGGTAAATAGGATTTTGTACCCAAAGGCTTTGCCTACCTTTTTCAATGCGTCCGACCATTCTTCGTTGTCGAAAGTGAGCTGAATGGTTTCTTTTTGTCTCTCTTGTGCGGTCGCTTGTGAAATTGCCAGCGACAATAACAAGACAAATAGAAACAAAAATCTTTTTCTCATTGCACTTTTGATTTTAAAATTATACTTTATGATTCATTTAGCTGTTTGGGACCCGGCTATATATAAAGTACGATTGAAATCAAAAAACGGGTATGCTTTTTTAAGAAAAAGTAAAAAATAAAAGGAATAATGGGTGTCAGAGCCGATTATTCAATGATAACTTTATTTTCTTTCACACTTGCTTTTACCTTATTCAAGCTGTTCAACAAAGTAATGGCTTGCTCTAATGTTTCATGGCGTTTGGCAAGGAAGTGCAGGCGGATGTTCTTGTCTGAAGGGTGGATAAAGATGATGTCTACATTGTACCATCTTCCTAGGTCACGCATAATTTCTACCAAGGGCTTGTTGTCGAAATAGAAGTAGCCATCTTTCCATTCCACATATTCATCCGCATCAATATGGCTGATGGAGAAGTCTCCTTCTTTGTTCAGACAAGCTTGCTCTCCCGGAGCAAGTAGCTTACTTAGGTTATTCTGGCGATTTTTAACCTTTACTTGGCCATTGATGAGCGTGACTAGAGCCTCGCTTGAGGGATAATTGCGGATGTTGAATTCTGTACCGAGTACCTGTGTGTGCAGATTCTCTGTGTAGACAATGAAAGGGTGTTGCTTGTCGTGTGCTACCTTGAAATAGGCTTCTCCTTGCAGATGGACTATTCTTTCGTTTCCTTTGAAACGGGAAGGATAAGATAGCTGGCTTTCAGCATTGAGCCAGACCTCAGTCCCGTCTGATAAGGTCAGTTTGAATTCCTTCTTGCGTGGAGTACTGACTGTTTGCATAGAAACCTCTTGCCGGATGTTGTTTCGGTAGTCCAGCCTGCCTTGTTCGTCATTTTGTGCACCGAATATGCCGGACAATTCATCTGCAGATGTCTGCTGATTGAGTTCTATGTGGTTTCCTTCTTGGTTCTGCAATGTAATTTCTGTCAAGCTGTTATCGGCCAGAAAGATTGTTTCTGGTAATTCCTTCTCTTTTGAATTATTCGGGCCAGAAAGAACTTGGAATAACCATATGCATCCAAGTAATACGGCAGCTGTTATTGCATTGCTGACTATTATCAGTTGTCTGGTTGATAGGCGTTGCTGCTTTTGTTTGAAACGCTTCAATTCTGCCTCCACATCCGGTTGCTTCGTGTTCGTCAAGAGGAAATGATGTCGTAGGGCAACCTCCTCTTTTGTTGTCATCTTTTCACTTTCCGTCGGAAGTGGTTGATTGTTGGTATGTAGTGAATGCTCTTCCATGATGAATATTTATATTATATACGTTTCAGTAGTGAAATCCGGTCCGTTCGGCAAGTCTTTTTCACTGCCGAATAACTCTTTTAGCATTTTTAAAGACTTGGAGATGTGTTTCTTCACCGTGTTGGGGCTGATATTCATCTCGTCTGCCACTTGCTGGTAAGTCTTTCTGGCTAAATAGCATTCCTCCAGAATATGTCGTGTCATAGCAGGTAGTTTATCCAGCATTTTACTTATCAGGATGTCTTGCCTCATAGCTTCTGTATAGTCTGTATAGAATGTATCGACTTCTGCAAAATATTCCTTGGTGTATTGTATCTCTACTTGTTGATGACGGAAATGGTCTATGCACCGGTTACGTACCGTTGTGGTGAGATAACCAGATACATTTTCCTGCTTGATATGCTTGATGTCTTCCCACAATTTGGCAAATACGTCACTTACAATGTCACGGCTTGCTTCCGCATCGTTGGTCAGATGATAGGCGTATAAATATAAGCGTGTATAGTGTTGTGTGAAAATCTGGTTGAAGGTGTTTTCGTATAGTAGTTTTTTTAGCATACTTGTGCTTTCTGTATTGAAATAAAAAGATTAACTGTCGGATATGTTATAAAGCTTCAACTTGTTGTACAGCGTTTTGCGGTCAATGCCCAACAGTTGTGCAGCGCGGCTCTTGTTGTTTCCCGTCTGCCGCAAGGCTTCGATGATTTGATGCTTCTCTGCCTCCTCATTGCGGAGAGGGATACCGATGATGGCCGGTGCGGGTTCTTTCAGTTCATTCAGTTCGTTGATAGTAATGAATTTGCCTTGTGCCAGCAAGGTTGCACGGCGTACCATATTCTTCATTTGGCGTAGATTGCCGGGCCAGGGATATTCCAATAGGGCGCGGGATGCCTTGTCATCAAAGCCGGTCAGTTGCTTGTCCATTTCGCGGTTGGCCTGGTCCAGAAAGAAATTGGCAAAGAGCAGGATGTCTTCACGGCGGTCTTTGAGTTGCGGCATGCGTAGGGTGAATTCATTGATACGGTGATATAAATCTTCACGGAACGCCCCTTTTTCGATGGCTTGCTCCAAATTTTCGTTGGTGGCGGATACCAGACGTATGTCCACGCTTATCTCTTTGTTTGAACCTACCGGACGTATCTTGCGCTCTTGCAAAGCACGCAGCAACTGTATTTGCACTTCATAGCTCAGATTACCTATCTCATCCAGGAAGATGGTACCGCCGTTGGCTTCGACGAAAGCGCCCGTTTTGTCGGTCAGTGCGCCGGTAAAGGCGCCCTTTATGTGCCCGAAGAACTCCGAAGCGGCCAATTCTTTGGGAATAGAACCGCAATCGATGGCTACAAACGGCTGGTCGGCACGCTTGCTGAGCTGGTGGATGCGGTGAGCTACGTATTCTTTGCCCGTTCCGCTGGCACCATTGATGAGTACAGACATATTGGTAGGTGAAACCAGTTTCACATAATTGTAGAGTTGTTTGGCTGCGTCGCTCTCTCCCTCAAGGAAGTCGGAGGAGGACAATGAGCCTTCTGCACCCTTCAGAGGCTGATTTTTCATCTTGTCGGAATGCATCGTCTGTTTGGGTGAAACGGATGGTCTGTTTGGGGTAAACGCATCATCTGTTCGGGACGAATGCATCATCTGTTTCAAAGCGGAGGATGATGCATTCAAGGCTTCGCCTATTTTTTTCAGTAATTCGTCCGGGTTCACAGGCTTGGCAATGTAATCGCAGGCTCCCAGTTTCATGGTTTGGACGGCCGACTGTATGTCAGCGTATCCTGTCATGATGATAAGCGGTATTTGCAGGCCGTGTTCGCCCAGCCATTTCAATAAGTCAATGCCATCCTTGTCGGGCAGGCGCAGGTCAGACAATATCAAGTCTACGGTTTCCGACTCAATATGTTTTTGAGCACGGGCAATGCTGCTGGCGGAGGTTACTTGGAAACCTTTTTTGCCGAGCCATGTTTTTAGCATCATGCCGTAAGTAATATCATCTTCTACAATTAATATGGATGTCATTGCTTTAGCCTTTTATCTCTTTTATGTAGGCAAAGGTAAGTGCTTTTGTCTGATTTTAGTATATTTGCAAACTTAAATTAAATAAAAAACAAAATGAAAAGAAATCTTATTGTATTATTAACTATACTGGTTTGCGGTCTGACTGCTTGCAAGCCGGGACAAAAGAAAGAGGAAGATATGGAAAAAGAAACGAAGCTGAAGATTGAAACAAGTGCGGGTGACATCACCGTGAAACTGTATAATGAAACCCCGAAACATCGTGATAACTTTATCAAGCTGGTGGAAGACGGCACGTATGAAGGTACGCTGTTCCACCGTGTCATCAAGGACTTTATGATACAAGCAGGTGACCCGGAATCGAAGAAGGCTCCGAAAGGCAAGATGCTGGGGGCAGGCGACGTGGGTTATACCGTTCCTGCCGAATTTGTTTATCCGAAGTATTTTCACAAAAAAGGTGCTTTGTCGGCTGCACGCCAGGGTGATGAGGTGAACCCTGACAAGGCATCATCCGGCTGCCAGTTCTACATTGTGACCGGAAAAGTGTATAATGACTCTACCTTGTTGGGGATGGAACAGCAGATGAATCAGATGCGCTTGAACAATGCTTTCAACGCGTTGGCGCAGAAACACATGAAGGAAATCTACAAGATGCGCAAGAATAATGACCAGGACGGTCTGATGGATTTGCAAGATTCCTTGATTGCGCAGGCAGAGGCTCAGGTTGCCAAGGAACCGGAGTTCAAGTTTACCCCCGAGCAGGTGAAGGCTTATACTACCGTGGGCGGTACTCCGCATTTGGACGGTGCATATACCGTGTTCGGTGAAGTGCTGGAAGGTATGGATATTGTTGATAAAATACAGAAGGTCAAGACTGACCGTAACGACCGGCCCGAAGAGGATGTGGTTATTAAAAAAGTGACAGTGATAGATTGATGATAGATTCTGTCATTCCATTTTATGAAGATAAACAAAAAGATATTTGACAACGGTCTGCGGTTGGTGCACAATGAGGACACCAGCACGCAGATGGTTGCCTTGAATATTGTTTATGACGTGGGTGCCCGTGACGAACATCCCGAGCATACGGGTTTTGCCCATCTGTTCGAGCATCTGATGTTCGGAGGTTCGGTGCATATTCCTGATTATGACGCTCCTTTGCAATTGGCAGGCGGGGAGAATAATGCATGGACCAATAATGATATTACCAATTACTACCTGACGGTTCCAAAATCGAATGTGGAGATCGGCTTCTGGCTGGAGTCCGACCGTATGCTGGAACTGGCATTCAGTGAGCAAAGTCTTGAAGTGCAGCGTGCGGTGGTGATGGAGGAATTCAAGCAACGTTGCTTGAACCAGCCGTATGGTGATGTGGGACATCTGTTTCGTCCTTTGGCTTATCAAACGCATCCTTATCGCTGGCCTACTATCGGGAAAGACCTCTCTCACATTGCCAATGCCACGCTGGATGAGGTAAAGGAATTCTTTTTTCGTTTTTATGCACCTAATAATGCAGTGCTGGCCGTTACCGGAAATATTTCGTGGGAAGAAACGGTTAGGCTGACAGAAAAATGGTTTGCTCCCATTCCCCGTAGGAATGTGCCCGTAAGGCAATTACCGCAAGAAGTTGTACAGACGGCGGAACGCCGGCAGACGGTGGAACGGAATGTTCCTCTGGATGCTTTGTTCATGGCTTATCATATGTGCAGCCGTGAGGATGCCGATTATTATGCCTTCGATATTCTGTCGGATATTCTGAGCAATGGACGTTCCAGTCGCTTGACCCGCAGGCTGGTACAGGAGCAAAAGCTCTTTTCCAGTCTCGATGCCTATATCTCCGGTACACGGGATGCCGGCCTGCTGCATATCAGTGGAAAACCATCTGCAGGCGTATCTTTGGAACAAGCCGAGGCTGCTGTCCGGAAAGAGTTGGAAGAGTTGAAATCCGGGTTTGTTGGAGAACAAGAATTGGAGAAAGTAAAGAACAAGTTTGAGTCTACACAGATATTCGGCAACATCAATTATCTGAATGTTGCCACGAATCTTGCCTGGTTTGAACTGACCGGGCAGGCGGAAGACATAGACCGTGAAGTGGACAATTACCGCTCTGTGACAGCAGAACAGCTTCATAGGGTCGCCCAACAGACCTTCCGCGATGAAAACGGGATTGTGCTTTATTACCAAAAAGAAAACCTTTAGTATGAAAAAATTATTTGATACGTATAAGCAGCACTATAAAGCATTGCTTCTCCTGGGGCTACCCATTGTGGTGGGGCAGTTGGGAGTCATTGTGCTTGGTTTTGCCGATACGCTGATGATTGGGCATCACAGCACGGAGGAACTGGGTGCCGCTTCTTTCGTAAACAATCTGTTTACTCTTTGCATTATTTTCAGTACGGGCTTCAGCTACGGGCTGACACCGGTTGTAGGGGGCTTCTACGGTAACCGCCGCTTTGCCGAGGCAGGGCAGGCGTTGCGGTGTAGCCTGGTTGCCAATGTGCTGGTGGCTTTGTTGCTGACTCTTGTCATGGCTGTTCTCTATTTCAATGTGGAGCGGCTGGGACAGCCCGGAGAATTGTTGCCTCTAATCAAGCCTTACTATCTGGTGTTGCTTGCTTCACTGGTCTTTGTCATGCTGTTCAACGGTTTCAAACAGTTTACGGACGGCATCACCGATACCAAGACGGCCATGTGGATTCTGCTCGGAGGGAATGCGCTTAACATCGTAGGAAACTATATACTTATCAATGGAAAGCTGGGCTTTCCGGAGATGGGACTGCTTGGTGCGGGTATCAGCACTTTGTTCTCCCGCATTGTGATGGTGGTGGTCTTTGCGGCGATTGTGCTTCGCGGCCGCCGGTTTATCCGTTACAGGCTCGGCTTCATGCGGCTGGGGTGGTCGATGCCGATGTTCAGGAAGCTCAATGCACTGGGCTGGCCCGTGGGTATGCAGATGGGTATGGAGACCGCTTCCTTCAGTCTGAGCGTCGTCATGGTGGGCTGGCTGGGGACACTTGCCCTAGCATCGCATCAGATAATGCTTACTATCTCTCAGTTCACCTTCATGATGTATTATGGCATGGGCGCTGCGGTTGCCGTGCGTGTCAGCAACTTCAAGGGGCAGGGAGACGGGCAGAATGTGCGCCGCTCGGCGTATGCCGGCCTTCACATCATCCTGTGTATGGAGGTGGTGTTGCTGGGTATCGTCTTTGCGCTTCGCGGTCAGGTAGGGGGATGGTTTACGGACAATGCGGAAGTGTCCGGCATGGTTGCCGCTCTCTTCTTCCCGTTCTTGATTTACCAGTTCGGCGATGGGTTGCAGATTAACTTTGCCAATGCCCTGCGCGGCATCTCGGATGTGAAACCGATGATGATTATTGCATTTATATCCTATTTTATTATATCTTTGCCCGTAGGGTACCTTTGCGGTTTCGTTTTCGGTTGGGGGCTGACGGGAGTCTGGATGGCTTTCCCGTTCGGACTGACCAGTGCGGGAGTGATGCTGTGGTTGAGGTTCCGTAAACAGACCAGGGAAAGGATTTGATAGTATGAATAATGTCTCCAAAGTAAAGATTGCCGTAGGCTACACTTTGTTGCTGGCGGTATTGTTTTTTTCCTTGTTTTTCGTACACCGGGAAATGGAGAACCTTATTCTTACTGATGACCGCGATGTACAATGGACAGACAGCGTGCTTGCTTTGATACGCGAGAAGGATACCAATACGATAAAAATGCTGCGCACGCTGAGTGAGGCGAATGACAGCATGGTATCCACCAGTGACATTGAGCAGATAATTGCCCAGCAGGACTCGGTAGTGACCCAACAGCGTGTGCAGCACCGTATCATTACACATCGGGATACCGTCGTGACACGTCCTCGGAAGAAGGGGTTCTTCCGTCGTTTGGGTGAAGTGTTTGTCCCCCCAAAGAAAGATACGGCTATCCAGGTAAAGACCTCCCTTGAATTTGCAACGGATACGGTGATTGAACCCTATAATCCGGCCGATTCTTTGCATGAGAAACTGCGTGCCGTGGCCCAGCAGAAAAAAGCTGTAAACACTGTTATACAGCGACGTAAACGATATCTGCAACGCTTGGACCATATGCTGACCGCTCGTATTGACAGCTTGCTGAAAGATTACGAGACGGAAACTCTGCTGCGTGCACGGACGGAAACCGAGTATCAACAAGCGGTCCGACGCCGTTCGGCCAAGATTATCAGTGGCATTGCCGTAGGTGCGGTGTTGCTTTCCGCTTTTTTTCTTATTATCATCGGCCGCGACATAACCCGAAGCAACCGTTACCGTCGTGAGTTGGAAGAGGCCCGTCGTCGTGCCGAGGATTTACTCGCTGTCCGTGAAAAACTGATGCTTGCCATTACCCATGATTTCAAAGCCCCGCTCGGTTCTATTATGGGCTATGCCGACTTGCTTTCCCGTCTGACGGTGGATGAGCGTCAGCGGTTCTATCTGGACAATATGAAAACCTCATCGGAACATCTGCTGAAGCTGGTCGTTGATTTGCTCGACTTCCATCGTCTTGATTTGAACAAGGCCGAAATCAACCGGGTCACCTTTCATCCTTCCCGCCTGCTTGAAGAGATACACGTCAGTTTTGAACCACTTACGGCTGCCAAAGGACTGGCGCTTCATTGCGACATTGCCCCGGAGCTGGGCAGTACCTATATTTGCGACCCCTTGCGTCTGCGCCAGATTATCAACAATTTGCTGTCCAATGCCGTGAAGTTTACGGACCAAGGCAGTGTTACCATGACTGCCCGTTACGAGGACCGTCGACTGGTAGTTGCCATTGCTGATACCGGTAAAGGTATGGAACCTGCCGACCGGGAACGTATCTTCCAGGAGTTTACCCGCTTACCGGGTGCTCAGGGTAAAGAGGGGTTTGGACTCGGACTTTCCATTGTCCGTATGCTGGTACAGTTGCTTGAAGGCACGATTGATGTAGACAGTGTGCCAGGCAAGGGAAGCACTTTCACCATATATATTCCTATCTATCCCGTAAGGAGTGAAGGACGGAGAATGAAGGATGAAGAATCGGGATGTGCTGCCACGCCGAATGGCAATTCTTCATTCCCCGTTCCTCATTCTTCACTGAAGAATATCCTCCTTATCGATGATGACCGTATTCAGCTTACCCTTACTGCCGCCATGCTTCAGCAGAGTGGTATAAATTCTGTCTCTTGTTTACAACTGGATGAACTGCTGGATGCCTTGCGCACTGCAACCTTTGATGTTCTGCTTACTGATGTGCAGATGCCTGCTATTAATGGTTTTGATTTACTGAAACTGCTTCGTGCTTCGAACATACCGCAGGCACAGTCTGTTCCGGTGATTGCTGTCACTGCCCGCAGTGACATGCAGCGTGAGGAATTTACGGTGCATGGATTTGCCGGATGCCTGCATAAGCCGTTTACCGTCAGTGAATTGCTACATGAATTGAATATGGAGGACAAAGGGATGGAGGTTACGGAAGTTTCGGAAACTTCGGCTTGCCCGGGGTATAAATTCTCTTCGCTCACTGCTTTTTCGGTCGATGACCCCGAGGCGGCAAAGTCCATTCTGGAAAGTTTTGTGGCTGAAACCCGCCTCAATGCGGAGCGTTTGCAGAAGGCTGTGGAGAATGAGGATGTGGACGAGATGGCTGCTGTCTCCCACAAAATGATTCCCCTCTTTACTTTAATTGGAGCAGCGGAACTGGTTGCATTGCTGAAACTGTTGGAAACTTCTCATGGAGTGCCTTTTACCGGAGAGTTGAAAGAACACGCCCTTGCCGCCCTCGTTTTGATAGAGGATGTCATTACTCAGGCAACAGCTTTTCCGTAATGGGGGAACAGAGAAGAATACGTGATTTTTCTCTGTCGGGAACCAAATGTCGAAAGAAATTGTTTACTTTGTAGGACTTTTAAATACGATGAAAGATTGACGTTCCGATGAGAAGAAAATGGTTGAGAACAGCACTGTGGGTGTTGCTTACTCCTATTATACTGTTTATAATATTGATGATATTGCTTTATGTGCCTCCCGTACAGAATTTGATACGGAAGCAGGCTACGGCAATTGCATCAGGTGCTACGGGTATGGACATATCCGTGGAGCGGATTGACCTTCGCTTTCCTTTGAATTTGTTGGTCCGCGGTGTATTGGTGGTACAGCCTGCCGACAGTGCTGTTGATGTGCAGCATCCCGATACCTTGCTGAATCTTGGAAGTTTGAACGTACGGGTACAGGCATGGCCTTTACTCAAAGGGAAAGTGGAGGTGGATGACATTACCTTGAAACAAGTTGCTGTCAACTCCTCCAATTTAATGGAAGGTATGTGCATCAAAGGAGTACTGGGGCATTTCTTTTTCGAAAGCCATGGCATAGACCTTACAAAAGAAGATGCCATCCTCAATAATATAGAATTGAGCGATACCCATGTGCAGGTGATGCTTGCAGATACCACTGAGACTCCCAAAGACACTACTGACACTGCGTTAAACTGGAAAGTCACACTCCATACTCTGAAGTTGAAGAACGTCTCGGTCGATTTACAGATGCCATTGGACTCCATGGGGCTGAAAGCCCATATAGGAGATGCTGAGATTGCGGACGCTGCTGCCGACCTGAAACACCAGTTCTATGGCTGGAGAAAATTCCTGCTGACTGGAACTTCTGTCAATTATGATACCGGTGGCCCGGGGAGTGCGATAGGCTTCGACCCCTCGCACATTGCTCTTCGCGACATTCGCCTGGGCATTGATTCTGTGATGTACTACGGCAGAGATATGAATGCCGTTATCCGGGAATTTTCCATGTATGAGCGTTCCGGTTTGAGTGTAACTTCCCTGACCGGGCGGTTGTTTGCCGATTCTACCGTTATCCGTATCCCTTCTTTGAAGTTGCTGACACCTCATAGTGAGATGAACCTTACGGCACAGACTTACTGGGAACTGATAAATATACCTACCACCGGCCGTCTGACAGCCCGTTTCAATGCCCGTATCGGCAAACAGGATGTACTGCTTTTTGCCGGTGGCTTGCCGGAAGCTTTCAAGGAAGCCTATCCGTTCCGTCCGTTGGTGATTCATGCAGGTACGGAAGGAAACCTGAAGCAGATGCAGATTTCCCGTTTTACGGCTGAGCTGCCCGGAGCCTTTTCGTTGAGTGGGGGAGGAGAATTCTGGAGCTTGACCGACAGTGTGAAACGCAATGGAAGCATGGACTTCGAAATGCATACGCAGAACTTGAACTTCCTGACCGGACTAGCTGACATTGCTCCCGATGGCTCCATCATTGTGCCGGACAGTATGCACCTTGCGGCACGTCTCGGTATGGAGGGGGCGCAGTGCACTGCCGCCCTGAAACTGAAGGAGAAGGAAGGCGCCTTGAATTTGGACGCCGCCTATAATCTTGTTACGGAAGCCTACCATGCCGACCTTGCCATCAACAACTTGCAGGTGCATCACTTCCTGCCCAAGGACTCTATCTATACTCTTACGGCAAAGATGTCCGCTAAGGGGCAAGGGGTGGATGTGGCATCACGAAAAACTGTGGCCGCTTTGAATGCCTCCTTGGAAAAACTACAGTATGGCCATTGGGACATTTCCGGTGTAGATGTGCATGCCGGACTCAAGTCATCCGTTGCTACCGTCCGTCTTGCCAGCGATAATGTCCTTCTCAAGATGCAGGGAAATGCGGATATGCGTCTTGACCGCAGCTATCTGGATGGCGCTTTGGATTTAAATGTGGAAGAGGTGAATCTGCATAAGCTGGGTTTGGTGCCCCGACCATTGAAACACCCGTTTGCCTTTACAATGGGAGCGGAGGCACGTCATGATTCTCTCAAGTTGAGGCTTGATGCCGGTGACTTGAATCTGCGTTTCCGCGCTCACAGCACGTTGAAGAAGTTGATGGAACAGTCGGATAAATTTGTCTCTATCCTGACAAAGCAGATTGATGAACGGCGTTTGGACCATGCCGCTTTGCGCCAAGTCCTTCCTTCAGCGGGCATGCATCTGGAAGCCGGTAACCAGAATCCCGTCAGCTATTTCCTGGCTGCAAAGGGTATTTCCTATAATGATTTCAAACTGAGCTTCGGATTTACTCCGCAAGTCGGCATCAATGGACGTACAGCTGTTCACGGATTGCGCATGGACTCCTTGCAGCTCGATACGATATTTTTTACAGTGAAGCAGGATACTGCCCGCATGAAGTTGCAAGGTGGTGTCATAAACGGTCCCAAGAACCCGCAGTTTGTGTTCCGTAGCACACTGACGGGTGAAGTCCGTAATGAAGATGCGGAACTGACTGTGGATTATGTGAATGGAAAAGGGCAGACCGGTGTTCTATTCGGTATTAATGCCCGTCCGTTGACCGAAGGACACGGTCGCGGTAATGGTGTGCTGCTGAACCTTATTCCTGCCGAGCCGATTATCGCTTTCCGTAAATTCCACTTTGCGGACAATAGTAACTGGATTTATCTGCATAAGAATATGCGCGTCTATGCCAATATTGATATGGACAGCGACGATGGTCTGTGTTTCCGTATGCAATCCGACAAGAATGATACCCTTTCCTTGCAGAATATAAACGTAGAACTGAGCCGATTGCGCCTGGATGAACTTACGGAGGTACTTCCTTATATGCCCCGGCTTACGGGATTGTTCTCCGCCGAAGCAAATTATATACAGACTGCCACTTCCCTGCAGGTGTCCGCCGAAGCCAATGTAGAGAAACTGACCTACGAACGCCAACCGGTTGGAGATATCGGCTTGGGGGCTACCTGGTTGCCGGGCGACAAGAATACGCACTATTTGAATACCTATTTTACACATGATAACGAAGAAGTGATGACCGCCGACGGTATCTTGACGCAGAAAAACGGAAAGGATACTCTGGAAGTGTCCACCCGTTTCGAGCATTTCCCATTGAAGATGGCCAATGCATTCATCCCTGACCAAATGGTGGCCTTTACCGGAGATATTGATGGAGGGCTTTATATTTACGGTTCGCTGGACAAGCCTCAGATGCATGGTGATATTGTTTTGGACAGTGTGTCTGTCTATGCACGCCAGGCGGGAGCACGTTACTGGTTCGACAACCGTCCGGTACAGATAAAGGACAATCAGTTGATATTTGATAAGTTTGCCATTTATACCACCAGCAAGAATCCGTTTACGATTGACGGTAAGGTTGATTTCCGGAATATGGAGCGTCCTACTGCCAACCTCAATCTGCTGGCAGAGAACTATACGTTGCTGGATGCACCGCGTACTCGCGAAAGTCTGGTGTATGGAAAGGTGTTCGTCGACTTGCATGCCACGGTGAAGGGGCCGCTTGACGGGCTCACGATGCGTGGAAACATGAATTTGCTGGGCAATACCAACGTAACCTACGTGTTGACCGATTCCCCTTTAACGGTGGAAGACCGTCTCAGCGGGCTGGTTACCTTTACCTCGTTCACCGATACGACGTCGGTAAAAGCGGATGAGGTTCCTGCCATGTCTTTGGGAGGATTGGAAATGTATATGTCCGTCCATATTGACGATGCTGTCCGTCTTCGTGCTGACTTGAGTCCCGACCGCAGCAAATACATCGAACTGGAAGGTGGCGGTGATTTGAATATGCAGTATACTCCCCAAGGGGATATGAGCCTTACCGGACGCTATACCCTTTCGGGTGGCGTCATGAAATATTCGCTGCCTATCATCCCGTTGAAGGAGTTCCAGTTCAATCCCGGCAGTTATGTGGATTGGCGGGGGAATATTATGAATCCTACGCTGAGCCTAAAGGCTACGGAACGTATGCGTGCTTCTGTGGCCGATGGTGACGGGGACGGTTCGCGCATGGTGAACTTCGATGTTTCCATTTCCATCAAGAACAGGCTTGACGCTCCCGATTTGATATTCGATATTTCGGCGCCCGAAGATGCCGCAGTAGAGAATGAGCTGCAGGCAATGGGTGCAGAAGAGCGTAGCAAGCAGGCCATTGCCATGCTTGCCACGGGTATTTACTTGAACAGTGGTGCCAAAGGAGGAGGTTTGTCAATGGGAGCCGCCTTGAACTCAGTGCTTCAGAGCCAGATAAACTCCTTGGCGGGAGGTATAAAAGGTGCCAATATCAGTGTAGGTGTGGAAGACCGTACCTCTGCTGAAACGGGCGACACGCAAAAAGACTTCAGTTTCCGTTATTCCCAGCGTTTCTTCAACGACCGTGTACAGATAGTCATCGGTGGAAAAGTGTCCACCGGGGCCAATGCCACGAACGATGCGGAATCATTCATTGACAATATATCGCTGGAATACCGTCTTGATGCGTCGGGTACTCGATATGTCCGTGTATTCCATAATAAAAACTACGAAAGCATACTCGACGGTGAGATAACCGAAACGGGTGTCGGCCTTGTGCTGCGCCGGAAGATGGACCGATTGAGTGAACTCTTCATCTTCAGGAAGAAAAAGATAAAACCGGAGGCTGAAAACAGCGATATGAAAAAGTAGGAATGTGATATGAAACGACTGATATTATATATTGCAGGATTGATATTTCTGGCAGGTTGCTCCACCACGAAGCACTTGCCCGAGGGGGAGATACTCTATACCGGCCAAAAGCCGATGATTGTATTGAACCGCAGTGAAACGTCTGTTGGTGAGATTGCTATGGAAGAGGTGGAAGCCGCCCTTGCTACGGCACCGAACAATTCGTTGCTGGGAAGCTCTACTATCCGCTATCCCTTTCCTTTCGGACTGTGGATTTACAATGGTTTCCAGAAGTATGAGAAGGGATTCGGAAAGTGGATATTCAATAAATTTGCCGCCACTCCGGTGCTTATGTCTACGGTGAATCCCGATATACGCCAGAAGGCGGCGGTTAACTTGCTGCGCGATTATGGCTATTTCAACGGAAGCGTCAGCTACAAGACATTTATCGACCCGAAGGACTCGCTGAAGGCAAAGTTGCAATATACGGTGAACATGCGTAACCCCTACTTTATAGATACGGTATATTATCGTGGTTTCAGCGAGCGTACCACTCGCATTATGGAGCTGGGACGCCGACGTTCCCTTATCAGTTCGGGAGAACAATTCAATGTGGCTGATTTGGATGGGGAGCGTACCCGTATCAGTACCCTGCTGCGTAATGTGGGCTGTTATTATTTCCGTCCCGACTACCTGACCTATCAGGCCGATACCATGATAGTTCCCAATGGGCATGTCCAGATGCGCTTGATTCCCGTTCCCGGTATGCCAAAGGTAGCCGAGAAGCAGTTCCGTGTGGGGCGTAAATCCGTCTATCTTCTTGGAAAGCAGGGGCAGGAACCCAATGACAGCATGGATTACAAAGGCTTGACCATACATTACTACAACAAACCACCGGTACGTCCCAACATGCTTTACCGTTGGTTGAACTATCAAGGTTATCGGCGGAAACGTCAGATACAGGACAGCGCAGGTATTGCCCGCCAGCGTTCTATGCAGAGTTTGTATAGTTTGTACCGTCAGACCCGTATTCAGGAGCGTCTGGCAAGCGTCGGTATTTTCCGTTATGCGGAGATGCAGTATATACCGCGTGATACGGCGTTTGTGTCTGATACATTGGATGTGAGGGTCATTGCCGCGCTCGATAAACCCTACGATGCGGAGTTGGATTTTAATGTCACCATGAAGAGCAATAACCAGACGGGACCGGGTGCCGCTTTTACGGTGACGAAGAACAATGTCTTCGGTGGCGGTGAAAGCTGGAATGTGAAGTTGAACGGTTCGTACGAATGGCAGACGGGCAAGGCAAGTTCTTCCTTGATGAACAGTTATGAACTGGGTATCTCCACTTCGCTTATCTTTCCGCGCGTGGTGTTTCCTAGGATGGGCGACCGTGAGTATGACTTCCCGGCTACAACGACTTTCCGTTTATATGCCGACCAGATGAACCGTGCCAAGTATTATAAGCTGTTGGCTTTTGGCGGTAATGTCACTTATGACTTCCAGCCCAAATCGACTTCCAGGCACAGTATAACTCCTTTCCGGTTGACATTCAATGTACTGCGCAATCCTACTGCCGCTTTCGATACGTTGCGTGCCGAGAATCCGGCACTCTACGTTAGTTTGCGCGACCAGTTCATTCCTGCCATGGAGTACACCTATACTTATGACAACGCTTCCGTGCGCGGCAAGCGTAACCCCATCTGGTGGCAGACCACCGTTGCGTCGGCCGGTAACCTGACTTCTGCCGTCTACCGTATTTTCGGCAAGCCGTTCAGTGAGGAAGGAAAGAAGCTTTTCGGGGTACCTTTTGCACAGTTCCTGAAGCTGAACTCGGAATTCAGGTACCATTACCGGATAGACAAGAATCAGATGATAGCCTCGCGTATTGCCGGAGGGGTGATATGGTCGTATGGCAACGCTACGACCGCACCTTATACGGAACAGTTCTATATCGGCGGTGCCAACAGTGTGCGCGCCTTTTCTGCACGCAGTATAGGTCCGGGCGGCTATCCTCCCGAGACGGATAGGAAATATACCTATATCAACCACGTGGGTGATATTCGCATAGAAGCCAATATCGAGTATCGCTTCCGTATGATTGCCGACTTGCATGGAGCGGTGTTTCTGGATGCCGGCAATGTATGGCTGATGCGTAAGGACGAAAATCGCCCGAACGGTGAGTTCACCTTGAAGAATTTCCCGAAACAGATTGCTTTGGGTACGGGATTCGGCTTACGCTATGACCTGGACTTCCTTGTTTTCCGTCTGGATTTGGGTATCGGGCTTCACGACCCGTATGATACCGGAAAGTCGGGATATTACAATATTCCTAAGTTCAAGGATAGTATGGCACTGCATTTTGCCATCGGTTATCCGTTCTAAATGTACGTTTTTGAACGGATAGTGGTAAAGAATGAACTAAAACTCCCTTCTGTCAGCCATAAATTTTTGTACATTTGCAACCGTTATCAACTGTGATACACTAACCTTTTTAAATAATAACTAATATGAAACCAACTTTATTCTTATTGGCAGCCGGTATGGGCAGCCGTTATGGTGGCTTGAAACAATTGGACGGATTGGGACCGAATGGCGAAACTATCATGGATTATTCTATTTACGATGCCATCAATGCCGGTTTTGGCAAGCTCGTTTTCGTAATCCGTAAAGATTTTGAACAGGACTTCCGCGACAAGATTATTTCCAAATACGAAGGCCATATTCCCTGCGAACTGGTATTCCAGTCCATAGATGACCTTCCTGAAGGCTTCACCTGCCCCGAAGGCCGTACCAAACCTTGGGGAACCAACCATGCTGTAATGATGGGTGCCGATGTAATAAAGGAACCGTTTGCTGTTATCAATTGCGACGATTTCTACGGTCGTGACTCCTTCCAGGTAATGGGCAAATTCCTTGCAGCCCTTCCCGAAGGCTCCAAAAACGTATATTCCATGGTAGGCTTCCGCATCGGCAATACGTTGAGCGAGAGCGGTACCGTATCCCGTGGATTGTGTGGAACGGATGCGAACAACCTGCTGACTTCCGTAGTGGAACGTACCAAGATTCAGCGCATGGACGGTGAGGTGAAGTACATCGACGATAACGGTGAATGGACTGCCACTCCCGAGACGACTCCGGTCAGCATGAACTTCTGGGGTTTCACTCCCGATTATTTTGCTTACAGTGCAGAGTTTTTCAAGAGTTTCTTGAGCGACCCGAAGAATATGGAGAACCTGAAAAGCGAATTCTTCATCCCGCTGATGGTGGATAAGCTGATTAACGATGGCACTGCTACCTGCGAAGTGCTTGATACAACCAGCAAGTGGTTCGGTGTGACTTATCCCGAAGACCGTCAGAGTGTAGTCGACAAGATTCAGGCTTTGGTGGATGCGGGCGAGTATCCTGCGAAGCTGTTCTGAGTTTGTTAACCAAAGGCAGATACCCGTTGGGGCTTATTCTCTGATTATAATCGGACAATAGATTCGCATGCCTCCGCTACTGCCGGATGGTGGGTGACGAAGATACATGTTTTGCCTGCGCAGTCTCTGCGCAGGTTTTTTATTAACAGCCGTTCCGTGTCGGGGTCGAGGGCAGAAGTGGCTTCATCTAAAAGAAGAATGTTTCCGGGGCGTAGCAGAGCGCGGGCAATGGCGATGCGTTGGGCTTGTCCTTCACTGAGTCCACCACCTCGTTCGCTGAGTGGGGAGTCTACGCCGTCGGGAAGGTGGAAGACGAAGTCGGCGGTGGCGGTTTGCAGGGCTTGATATATGGCTTCTTGAGAAGCTTGTGGGTTTCCCATCAGCAGGTTGTCACGGATAGTTCCGCTGAAAAGGGTATTGCCTTGCGGGACATATACGAAGTTCTTGCGGGTTTGCGGAGAGACGGTATGATTGGTTTCAAGTGGATGTTTGGCGGGTATCAAGAGTATCTGTCCCTCTTGTGGCGTTGCCAGTGCCAACAATAGCCGGATGAGCGTTGTCTTTCCTTTTCCTGTTTCTCCGACTATAGCTATGCAGCTACCGGCGGGGAAACGGCAGGAGAAGCGGCTGAATACCGGACGGTCATCGGGAGTGTAGCGAAAAGTCACGTCTTTCAGTTCCAGTTCCGGGGTAGAGGCGAGGAATATGCTGTCACCATCCGCTTCTGCCGGCAGTCTTTCCAATTCCAATAGCCGGTCTATGGCGGTAAGGGCATTGACTACGGAAGGTATCAGGCGTGAGAGGTCGAACACGGGACGCTGGACTTTTCCTACCAATTGCAAAAAGGCGGTCATCGTTCCGAAGGTGATACAGCCTGCGCTGAGGTGAACGGCTCCCCAAAGAAAAGCCGTGAGGTATCCGCCGGAAAAGGCAAGGGCCACTAACATGTGGGCAGAAAGCGAGAAACGGGTACGTCCCATGACTTGGCTGTGGAGCATGTCTTGCAAGTCATCGAGTTTGTCCAGATGCCGTTCGCCTTGTTCCAATGTTTTAATCACTATGCGATGTTGCAGGCTCTCTTGTATGACGGACTGGATGCGACCGTCACTGTTCCGAATATCATGTGTATAGCGTTTCATTCGTCGCATATAGAAACGGCTGCCTGATAGAAAGACGGGCAGGATGGCAACAATCAGCCATGGCAGTGAAGGGTCTAAAAAGTAGAAGAATAGAAAGGCTGCCAGCAGTTGTATACTCGTGACGATGAATGCCGGGACAGAAGAGGTGAGCAATGTGACGATGGCGGTGGTGTCTTGTTCTACCCGGTTCACTACGTCTCCGGTATGGAAACGCTCCAATTCGTTCCAGCGGCTTTGCAGTAAGCGCGAGAAGAGGCGGTGGCGAAGGGCGTTGCCCGTCTCTATCTGCATACGGGTACTTATCCAAGTGTCAGCAGCTCCGCACAGTAATTGGGCAGTCAGCAGGACAACGGTGAGAACGGCGATATGCGTCAGGTTGTCGTCTGTTATTCCGGTAGCGGTGTCTATCACCCGTTTGGTTGCATAGATAAAGGCTAGGGCAAAGGCCACGCCCAGAATGCCGGTGAGGCAACTTAGCAGGATACGTCCGCGTTGTTCGGCAGATACCTCTCGAATATACCTAAGTTTTTCACGTCTGTCCTTTTTCACTTTTTTGTCCTTCTGTTGCTTTTTCATTCCTTTTATTTTCCGGGTTCTTTTATTTCTTTGTCCTTGCTTTCTTGTCTTTTACTCCTTTTGATCGGTTTATTTGTATAGCTATCGTTCCCCCTATCAGAGTCACGGGATACCAGAGTGCTTCGTACGGTGCAAATTGACGCAGTTCGTTGCAGCGTCGGGTGGCGCGGCAGAAGGTGTACCACTTTCCTGCCCAATATCCTTTGGGGCGTGGCTTGATGCGGTTATCATGTTGCCCGAAGTTACCGGTAGACAGGATGTCTTCCAATAATTGTTCTCCTATCTGCTTGGTGCCTTCCAAGGGGAAAGGAAGCCGGTTAGCGGGCAATCCCAGTCGGGTGACGGCAATGTAGCCGAATGCTTGTGCGGCATGCAATAGTCCGAGGTCCTGCAACTGGCGAAGCAGGGTGGTGGCATCTATTTCTTTGTGGCGATTGGCAAGCAGACAAGTCCAGTCGCATAGCTGGCGCAGGCCGATTCCGCTGTTCAGGAAATGTACAAAGGCATGCAGGAAGATATAAAGTGCATTGAAGGTGGCCGGAGGTATGGCGATACTGACGGCCTTCGAGTCCTCTTTCCCGGTTTCGGAGAATAGGGCATAGTCTGTTTCCTGCGGGTACCATTTTCTGATAATCTGCTGAAAGTGCCGGTTGGCAAGCGGACTGTTCAGCCGGAGGATGATGCGGTGGTTCTCGATGTGTACTCCTTTCAAACTGTAGCTGGCATGCTTGTCGGACGCTTCTCCCTCGACTATGGCGCCTTGTTGCAGCAGGAGGCGATTGGCTATGGGTTGCCCTTGTTTTCCTAAATAGATGTCGATGTCTCCGCATTGCCGGTGCAAGGGAGTGCGGTAGTTGGTGCCGATGCCTTGCCCTTTCAGCAGTACGGGATGCAGCCCGGCTTCCCGGTAAAGGGTATTGAGTTCGGGCAGAAGCTGGTTGAGGCGTTTGTTGGCTTGTTCTATCTGTGCAGTCCGGGCAGCCCATTTCAGATAGAGGACGCGTGGAGGGCGCAGTTCGGCCGGCAGACTGCTTATGCCGTCAAAAGTCAGTGCAAGCAGGGCTTGTGAGTTTGCCATGCGGTACACGGTTTCCCAGTCGTCCGGCGAGACCGACCGGAAGAGTTGTCGGTCTGCCGGAGTGCCCCACAGGCCGGAGCGTACCAATGAAAAGAAAGCGTGTTGCATATCCGTCCTTATTCTATGATTCCTTCGCGGTCAAGGGAGTCGATAAACTTCTGCGCATCGCGACGGGCCGATTCGTTATCTACATCATAGCGGCTGGTCAGGGCTTCTGTCACGCTGTCTGTATCGAACTCTTTGTTTTCTATCTCTTGCCAAAGCATGGCGGAAGTTTGGTTCAGGCTGATGACTTTGCTGAAGTCCACGTTCGACGAGCCGTCTTGCATGATGATGTAGTCATCGCCTATCCGGTGCAGGATAAATCCTTGTTTGATTTTCATGGTTATTTTGTTTTATATTCTTCTGAACAGGGCGAGCAGCCAGCGGCGAGCGGGGTTTAGCTTCATCCACCAGTAGGAGTAGAGCTTCCAGACTTTGCCGTCGGCGGTGTACCGTTTGTCTTTTCGCATGGCTTCGGTCATGACGCCCATTACCCGTCCGATGTCGGTTTCTTCGGTCTGGGCGAGGTTGCCGTCGCCTTGCAGGATGAGTATGTCTCCGTTCCGACGGATGATGCGGTGAAAGACGATGCGTTCCGTCAGGTCGCGTGCCAGTACGGTGACGCCCGGTTGCAGCTGTTCTGTGGTGAAATCGCCCAGTGTCACCCGGTCACGGCGGTCCACTAAGAAAGGATTCATGCTGTTGCCCCGCACGGTGATGGTTACTGTATGTCCCTCTTTGATGAGACGCGCCACTTCGGGAAGCAATATCTCGTTGGGAATGCTTTTCTTCATCGGCTGTTCAGTTCATCATTCATAACTTATCCTTCTACCGTCTTTCTGCAAAGTTCCGTCGCTTCACGGTCGGGCAGGCATTTCAGATGATAGACGGGTGCCAGCGTGGCAAGTTCCGTCACAGTGGCGACAATGGCGTTATAGATTTCCTTGTTCTGCTTCAGGCAAGAGCAGGAGGGGAGGAGGGTGGCGAAAGCATGTGCTGCTCTCTCTTGCTCTATTTCATTCTGCGGTGCTTGTTCCAAGCGGACGAAGGCGCCTACGGTCATGGATTCTTTCCGATAGCAAGGTGTCTTTCCGCTCCACGGAGAACCGAAAACAGTGGCTTGCTTGCCGAGGCTGTCCACATGTACTATCGGATTGTCATCGTTCAGTAGATGGCAGTCCGAGAACTGTTGCAGCCAGAGCCCGGTGTGCGTACTTTTGCCCGTGCCGCTTTTCCCTAAGAAGAGGTAGCCTTTGCCTGTTTCAGTAGCGACAACCGAGGCATGCATCAGCAGTGTATGGTGGCGGGCGGCATTGAAGGCATAGAGCATCATCAAGAAGTTGTTCAGTACGAAGTTCGTTTCGTTTTCCGGAGCCGGTGTTTCTGTCCTGCAGGCCGGTAGGTGGATGAAGCATTGCCTGAAGTTATCGTTGCACTCCATCCAATAGTTTTTCCCGCTTTTCCGTGGGGTGATGGATACAAGGTGTGAGCTGTGGGGCAAAGGGCGAATGATGCAATCGGCATCTTCCCAGTTGAAACATATATCATCGGGAGTTTTCGCTATGGTTCGTTTTGTCGTTGTTTCGTCATCGTCTATCTCTGTTTCAAAGATTACTTTTTGCGTCGTGTCTATTGTCGTGATGAACGGAATCAGTGAAGGCAGCGCCTTGAATATATTGAAGTCGGAAGGTTTCACCATGCGAAAGGTGTGCGGTCCTACTTGATAATCCAATATCTGTATTCTCATATGTTTTGATTGTTAGTTGTTATTCATGATACTTTGGGCTACTCAGAAAAATAATGAATGTTTGTGTGAATGAGGAAGATTTGAGAGATTTTTCAACTGTCTTGTTGTCATTCTTTAGACGCGGAGGACGCAGATCTATAAAAGAAAATCCGCTGTCCGCCGCATCTAAAAGATAGTAATAAGGCGATTCCGATATCTCTTCGTTTGGTTTGCGAGGATATATTGCTTCCTTTCTTAGAATTTGGCTTATCGGTTCTCCTGACTTGTTTGGCCAACAATATATTCTTTCCTCCCATCACCGACTTTGTGGGCTGCTGTATATACACTGCCGTCACGGGTAACCTCGTAGCCTGTTACCAAATAGGACTCATTGTCGTCCATATTCGGATTTGCCGGGTTGAAATTGATGAACGTTCCACCGGACACCTGGATGCTGGCAGTGTTCTTGTCTGTATTCTTTAAGTTCAGTACCCAGTATCTGCCATCCGTGTCGTTGTTGGGTGTACCATATTTGCCGGATTCAAATGTTCCTCCATAGATATTGATTTTCCCATTCTCTCTTGCATAAATCAGGTCTATCTGGGTGTTCAGTTTCTGGGTGTTATAGTAAGAACCGCCATGAATATTTACTGTCCCGTATCCTCGGGCTTCAATTACCATGCGATAACCATCGTCTTTCGCTGTAGCAGATGCATCGCACTTCACATTGCCGTTGCCTGAAATGTTTAGTGTTCCGTTCTGTACAGTAAAGATTTGTGTGAAAGGAGTGGCATCAGCTGTTTCTGAGGAATTGATGATGTCGTGGCCATTCAGGTTTAAGTTTGCCGTTGCGTTTGCAGCATTCAATATGTAGCCTGTGGCAAGCTCCGTCTTGGCGATGTTGATATTTGAGAGAAGTTTTATATCCACAGTTGCGTTGGTTGCCATGTACTTCAGTACGCTTGGGTCGGAGAATGTACCTCCGGAAACAGAGATGATACTTTGGGCATTTTCGGTTCCCACGGATGCATCTACCTTTAAGTCACCGTTGAAAGTACCGCTTGTGATATTCAGCTTCATAAGTTCGGTATTTCCTGCACTCTTGGAAATTTCCACTTTTCCATTGATGACGCTCGTACCGCTTACCGTAACCGTGACTCCAGCAGTGTACTTTGCATAGCCGCATACGTCGAATGCAAATTGATTCGCATTGCTTCCTGCGTTGATAGTGGTATTGTTGATGCTTATGTTGCCACAATTGTTGCTTACTACGTATTGGGCATTTGTGCCGTCTACTGTCATATTATCTAATGTCAGGTTGCAGTAGTTCTGAATCATGATTTTGTTGTTGTCACTCTTCAGCGTTCCGTTCTTGAAAGTAACGTTTGAACCTTCGAGTAATTGACAGCTGTTCGTTTCGGTGCCGGTGGAGCCTACGGTCGGGTCAGCAAGTGTAAGAATCTTGCCGCCTAAGTCCATCGTCAAGGTTTGTCCGCTTGTGGTCTTGAATCCCGGGCAGGTCTTGTCGGCGGTCAACTTTATATTCACATTTGCATTTGCCTTCATGTACTTCAGCGCGCTTGGGTCGGAGAATGTACCGCCGGTAACGTTGATGACCGGTGTATAAGTGGTGCCTTCTGTGATGAGTGACTTTGCTTCGGCAATCAGTGTACCGCCTTTGATGTTTACTGTGGCAATGCCATATGCTCCACTTACGTTGATGGCGGCGCAGTCCAGTCCTCCGGTACCGTCGCCCCAGTTGCCGGTGCTGCCTGTGCCTTTACTGGTAATCAAGGCTGTGCCTTCCACGTTCAGAGTGCCTCGTTGGATGCATACACCTCCTGCGGCACCATAAACCTTGCCGCCACTGATGGTCGTTGTGCCGGATTGGGGCAGATAGACTGCATAGTCAGCAGTAGAAATGAGTTCTCCGTCTGTGATGTTGATGATGGAGTTCTGCGTCTTGTAATTGCCGTTGCCTGCCACTGCAAACCATCCGGCTTCTATCTTGCCGCCTGTCATGGTGAAGTCTCCACCGTCCGTCACTCCGACGCCATATTGGCCGTTACTGTCCGGAGTCTCTCTGACTGCACTGATGTTGCCGCTTTCCATGGTCATGGAGGCATCTTCACCGGCTATTTCAATCAGACTGCCATTATAAGAAGCCGCTGTATAATCCTGGCTGGCAACTATCTTGCCTTTCTTCTCGGTAGAGCTGTCCTTCAGTGTCATCTTGCCCAAGACGATGATTTTGCCTGTTGCGCTGTTGTCGGCAGTCAGTGTATATCCGTTCAAGTCAAGAACCACGGACTTTCCGGCGGGTACACTGACGCTTTGCCCTGTGATGTCGGCATCGGCGGACAATTTAAAATCTTCGCCGTTGGCGAAAGCGGTCTTTAGGACTGCCACGTCGGATTGAACTACAAATTTGCTGTCGATTGTTGCCGGAAGTGATGCTTCAGTTCCTTTTATTATATAGATTGTGGTATTGCCGGCATCGTGTACCAATTGTTCTACCTTTCCATATATCTTCAAGTTACCGCCTTTTACAGTCAGCTTCTTTACGGTGACGCCTGCATTGATAATCAATGTCTGCTGGGCGGTAGTGGCAGTCACTTCATTGTAAGTGGCTTTATTGCCTACTGCTGCCAATGTAACGGTGGTGCTTGGCATGGTGATGGCTACAGAAGGAGCTTCTTGCTCTGCTGTGGTTTCCGGTACAGCCAAGGATACACTGTTGGTGGCAGTGGCGGCGGGAGCACTTACGCTGGTATTGGTCTTGTCGGTCAGCGTCAACGGAGCGGCAGTACTGGTCGTTGGGGCTGTATTGAACGCCAGGTTGATGTCCGAGTTCTGTAAAACCGGGATGGCGATGCCGTCGTTGCTGCCAGAAGTGGTATTGAAGCTGCCGCTGACTGCAATGTCGGTTACGGTTGCTGCTGTCGGTGCTTCTTGTGGGAGATTTTTTGAATCAGCTAAAGCTGTACTAAGCGCACTGGGGGTTGTAGCCTCTACCACAACGCAATCCAAAGGAGGTACTACCAATATGTCTCTTCTCCCTAAGATTTTGTCATTAAGCGTCTTGGTAAAATATACCTTGTCGCTTCCATTCGTCAGTTGGGCAGTGATGGAACTATAAGTACCTGTGGGCAAAGGAATGTAGAAGTTGCGAGACTTTATATCAGCTGAGGCTGTGAAGGAGGCGGTGATTTCCTTGCTTTCATCGCTCGTTACTGCCAGTATCGGGTCTGCTGCGGTTAAGTCTACCGTACAAATACCTGCAATGTTATTGGAGGCAATAATCTTGAAAGTAGTGGCCTCTGCCGGAATCTTGTTGACGGTCAGTTTTATCATGGCTGCCATGTGCTTGAAGGACAGAGCGCTCAGATTGTCGGGATTTGTCACCTTGGCATACATCGGGCCATTGCTGCTGCCGTTATAATTTGTAAGCGTGGCAGGTAGAGTCATGGTCAATGTATTGCCGCTTACGCTCATGTTTTGTTGGTAAGGATAGATGGAGAATACAGCCGTTTCTCCGCTTGGCTTGCTGCCGTTGAAAGTGGCGGAAGTTTGACCAGCACCGCTTGCATATTCTAATTTTGTATTGCTATAATTACTTTCTGCATTACTACAGAACAACCCTAGGGCATCGGTATCTTGCCATAGAATCTTGTATTCATCGTTTACGGTAGTACGGGTGTCGGTACCTGCGCCTTCAAACGTTGCGTTAACGGTGATGTTTCCTTTCCGCCCGCTGTTTTCAAATTCCTCTTGGCTGCAACTGAATGCGGTCAAGGCAGCAGTTGCCATGCAGGCAACTTGCATAAGGTTTCTTAATTTCATCATAATGAAGTCCCCCTTAGTTTTCTACGGTTAAGATGTCATTGATTAGGTCTTCCAAGTCGCTGCTGGATGCCGAATTGTAGCTATGGGTAGAGGTGCTGCCCGAATAGGAGCGCGTAATGGGATGGTAAGGTTCGCCGCTTGTTGCAATGACTCCTTCATTCTCCATTTTGATAACTTCGATAGACGGAGTGATGTATGCTTCTCTACCGTCTGGTGTGTTCTGTTTCATATACACAAATTATTTAAAGGTTAAACAATAAAAAAAACGTGAGTAACTATGTTTGTATATCCTTTATTCAGGCCTTCGCATTGCCCTACAGATGAATATACAACAGTCACCCACGTCGTTTGTGTATATACCATCCCCCTGATGGGAGAAAACCATATAAACATAGACGTGAGCATCCTTGTTGTTATCTTCATCTGTAATTTTCAAAGTTGCGAAGTTTGAATAAAGAAGATAATTTCAATAATGCTCTTACTAATATGTAAATAAACCCACTACGCTATAGCGGATTTGTGACAAAGATAATTGTTTTTTGTTTAAGTGTATCTATGTTTCTCTATTTTTTTTGGGGAAAGGCTCACGTCTCTTTCATTTATAGGAGTTAGGAGAGTTATCACTTCTAACTCCCGATAACTCCTTCAAATATTTAGTAACTGTCTGCATTGTCTTTGAGGATGTTTTTCTGAGGAGCATAGCGGCTATGTGGCGAATAAAGAGAGGAAGACAGACCGAAAAGAAGCTGAATAAAATCTTTTTAAGCAAAATTAAAACAGAGATTTGATATACTTTAAACAGAACACCCTGCAAACTCCGGCTTACTCTGTCCGGCAGTTTGCAGGGTGGCTGCTTGGTTTTCTCGCGTGTACGTAGCTCCTTACGCCACGAACGGAAGTCGATGCCATAGCAATTTTTCATAATAAGACTTTCCATATTTTTGCAAATGTCCGTACTGCCTTTGGCTGAAACAATTTATATAAGTAATTGAAGTTTCGTAAGTGAGTATGCCTGCTGATAAATGGGAATTTATCGCACAGAGCGCGAAGCCTGCTCTCATAACCTATGGAGAGCACGAGTGAAAGCTTGTGGATTTTTATCTAAAACATAGGTATTCCTTTACTCTTCTCCCTTTGTTTGTCTGCTGTGGCATAGGGAATTTATGACGCCTAACGGCCATGAACAACCCTGCTTTCGACCATAAAGCAATCGTTTGACGACCGTAAGCAGAGTTGTTCATGGCCGTTAGGCGTCACTAACTCCAGAGCTATTACAGATGAAGTACGTAGCCCGAACCTATTGCGCACAAGGCGCAAACGTATTATACAACGGTGTAAAAGACATTAGAGTGCATTATTCATAGTCGGTCTTTGATTCCCGATAACTCCTACTATGCTCCTACAGTCCAACTCCATATCCGTTGACTTCACAGTAAGGACAAGCCCGAAAATGCAGGAAAACCGAACCTGCCGATTCATGTAATCTGCATGCAGTATTATGCTAGGGGATAGCAGCTTACTGCAAAACTCAGGCGTTTCAGGCAGGTGGAAGCAAATTTTGCTTCCACCTTTTCAGGTTGCTTCCACCGCAGGGCAAATGCCGATGGACAGGGGGATGCAGGAGGTGGGTGGAAGTGTGGAAGCAAAGTGATGGAAAATTAATTTGGCATTCACACAATAATAACCGTATATTTGTAGCATGGCTGTCTGCCTCCTCTTAAATTCAGATAAAGAGGAGGCAGACAAATGCTTGCTATGAGAAACACATAAATGGTTATAACCAAGTGATGAAACAATTAATTGCATGTTGCGGACTGGATTGCGAAAATTGCACTGCCCGTATAGCCACTGTCAATAATGACGATGAGCTGAGAGAGAAAACCGCCAAAGAGTGGAGTGTGCTGAACAATACGCCGGAAATTACGGCGGAAACCATCCATTGTATGGGGTGCCGTGCAGACGGGGTGAAGTTTGCCTATTGCAGCGATTATTGTGCTATCCGCAAATGTGTGTACGAAAAAGGTTTCAATACTTGCGGTGACTGTAAGGAACTGGAAACTTGCCAGGTGGTAGGTGCCGTTCTTCAGCATGCACCCGGTGCAAAGGAAAATCTTTATTAACCGTAAATTCTTTGATTAAATAAAATATTGCTTATCTTTGCAGTATGACAAAGACATTTAAATCGGATTTGGTTTTGTAAACAATCTGTGTTCCATGCACAGATTGTCCTTTTCGTTTACTTTCGGATAACTTCTTTCGAGAGTGTTTTTCTATTGTTATAATTCAAGTTTAATCCGCATATTATGCTGAAGGTGTTGTGATACTTTCCGTATATGCAAAATATAGTAAGAAAATGAGTAACGAAAATAAAACTATCCACGATTTCGAATTTAATTTAATCTGTAACTTTTTCTCCAATATGGAACGGCAAGGCCCTGGCAGTCCTGAAGTGACGTTGAAGGCATTGAGCTTTGTAGACGGTCTTACCGATGAATCCCTTATTGCCGATATCGGTTGTGGAACGGGTGGTCAGACAATGGTATTGGCTGGCCATGTTCCGGGACAGATTACCGGAATTGACCTTTTCCCCGGCTTTATTGACATCTTCAACCGTAATGCAAGGCAGTTGGGCTTGCAGGACAGAGTAAAAGGAATTGTCGGTTCAATGGATGCCCTCCCTTTCGGTGAGGAGGAGCTGGATATGATTTGGTGTGAAGGTGCTATCTATAACATCGGCTTTGAACGTGGCTTGAAGGAGTGGCGTAAATATCTGAAACCGGGAGGGTATATTGCCGTATCCGAGAGTTCATGGTTTACGGACGAACGTCCTGCGGAAATCAATGACTTCTGGATGGACGCCTATTCTGAAATGGATACACTTCCCAATCAGGTAGCCAAGTTGTACAAGGCGGGTTATCTCCCCGTTGCTACATTCATTCTGCCGGAGAATTGCTGGACAGAGCATTACTTTGCTTCAAAGGTTGCGGCCCAGGAGATTTTCCGTAAGAAATATGCCGGTAATAAAATTGCCGAAGAGTTCAGCTCACTCCAAATGATTGAGGATGAACTATACGGCAAATATAAGGAATTCTACGGTTATGTGTTTTTTATTGCTAAGAAGGTAGGTTGATGGCAGACTTCTCTTATTGAGGAATGCGGGTATTCTCATGGCAGAATATCCGCATTTTGTGTTTTGAGTGGATTTTATTGTTTTGAGGATGTACGGAACTTCTGAGGAGGTATTCCCGTATGACGTTTAAAGAATTTGTTGAAGAAGGCCGCATTATTAAAACCTAGACTCACGGCTATATCCTTTATCGGAGTGTTGGCGGTACAAAGCTGTGCTTTGGCATCCATGATGATAGTATTGTTGATGATTTCCATGGCTGTATATCCTGATTCCTTTTTGACAAGGCGGCAAAGAGCTGCCGGTCTCATATTCATTTTCAATGCATAATAGGACACTTGATGCTCCCGGATATAGTCTGTGTGTACCAATCGGATAAAAATGCGGTATTGGTTGAAATGCCTGCTGCCCGGAGTCTCTTTTATTCTAGGGCGTTCCGGACAGAGTTCGGATATACCTTGTAACAGGTATGCCAGTAGAGTTTGCAATGAAACTAGACTTGAGGGGCTTTCTGTTCTTTGGTAGAGGTGTGACAAATAGGTCATGAACTCGGCATAAAGCTGGAAGTCCGTTTTCGATAGAGGAAAAATATAGTGTTTGCCTATAATGTGAAACTTATCCATCATGACCTTGCCGGCCCCTGAACTCTGGATAAGTTGTTGGGAAAATATGACGACATATATTTCAGCATCGTCTGACGTGTGTAGCAATTGTACGAAGGTCTCGGGAGGAATAACTAAGAGGGCGTTAGCTTCAACCCTGAATTGAGTATGGTTTATGATAGTTTTCAGAACTCCTTTGGTGCATAGAGCGAAGATACTGGCCTTGGTGTGGTATGGCTTTTCCACTAGCGGATTCAGTTCATTGGTTGTGATATGATTGCAGGCAATGAACTCGTCATTTATATTGAATTCGGATATATTCATGTTGGAGATTTTAAGACGCAAAAATGGGGGATAATAATGTATAAATGACAGAGGTAACAGTTAAAATCAATATTACGCTCAACTTATCTCTGTTAAATAAGGTAAAGTTGTGAATAATAGAATATATACATATTAAAATGGAATATTGATTTATAAGGGTTTGTTTGTGGTATAAGCATTTTAACCCGAACTTTGCTTCTTGTATGATAAACCAATTCTGATGAATCCGAATGTTCCTCAAGAAGTACGTATAATAAATGCCATCTCCGAGCAGTTGTTCAACTCATGGCCCGTCAGCATTATTATGATTGATTTGGAAGATTGTATCTGGCGTCTGAATCAGCAGGTGATGAATGAACTCCAATTGAATGAGCATGTGATAGGGCGGCGTATCACTGACTTATTGGAGGTGGTATGTGATAAAAAGAATGTGTTAGAAGACCTTTTGCTGCAACTTCGGGAGAGGGATGTGCGGATTATTCCCTTAGATACCAATTGCTTTATACGTGAATTGAAGAGTGGTATCAGTTTTCTGATACAAGGTGCTATGGTGGGAATTCATGAAGATGGACAATTGGTGAGGATTGTACTCTATTTCAGGAATGTGTTGGAAGAACGGACACAGAAGCATTTGCTGAATATTGCGCTGAGTCGTACCCAGATATTTCAATGGTCTTTCGACATGGAACATAATCTGATGATTATAGAACCGCGTTATTTTGAATATTTGGGGATTCCTACGCGTGACTATACGCTGACGCCTGAGGAATTCGCATTTCTGATTCATCCGGACGACCGGAAGGGAGTGTTTGATGCTTTGGCTTTACAGTTGCATGGTAATTTGTACGAACGCCCAGTGGAATACCGTCTACGGAGGGGAGACGGCAAGTGGGAGTGGTTTGAGGCGCAATCTACTTATGTGGGGCAATTGACGGATTTGCCGTTCCGTATCATCGGTATTTGCATGAGTACGCAGAAATACAAGGATACGGAGAATAAATTGAACGAGGCTTTACAGAAAGCGCAACGTAGCGATGAGTTGAAGAGCGTATTTCTTGCTAATATGAGCCACGAGATACGTACGCCACTAAATGCCATTGTGGGCTTCTCTACACTACTGGCTTGTGGGGATGCCGACTTGTCGCGGCAGGAGATTATGGAATTTACGTCTTTGATTGAAAAGAACAGCCAGTTGTTAATGGTGTTGATTTCAGATATTCTGGATTTGTCCAAGATAGAATCGAACACGATGGAATTCCATTTTGAGAAGGTTTCTTTAAATGGCATATTGGAAAGCATTTACAGTGCGCAGAAGATGAATCTTCGGAAAGGAGTGGAGCTACTGCTAGACCTTCCGGACCGGGCGGCAGTTATCTATACAGATCCTACGCGTTTGGGGCAAGTTGTCAACAATCTTATCAATAATGCGGTGAAGTTCACTGCTGAAGGACGCATAACCATAGGGTATAGGCTGAAGGACTTTGCTACATTGGAAGTCTTTGTGGAAGATACGGGAACTGGCATGTCGGAAGAAGTTCTGGCGCACATTTTTGAACGTTTCTATAAGGGAGATGCTTTTGTGCAGGGCACGGGATTGGGATTGGCCATTTGCAGGACTATCATTGAAAGGTTTCATGGAAAAATAGAAGTGGCTTCAACTCTTGGCAAGGGGAGCCGCTTTGCAATTGTCCTTCCGCAGGAAATGCGGGAGTAGTGTTCTCTTTCTTGGATATTTGATGTAATTATGTGAGCGTATGATATTGTATAACGTTGAAAATCGCTACCTTTGCAGTCTTGAACGATAAATTCATTGACACTATGATATCTGTAGAAGGACTGAAGGTAGAATTTAATGCCACTCCTCTGTTCGAAGACGTCTCTTATGTTATCAATAAGAAAGACCGTATAGCTCTTGTCGGCAAGAATGGTGCCGGTAAGTCCACCATGCTCAAGATATTGGCTGGCATTCAGCAGCCCACTGCCGGCATTGTTGCCGTTCCTCGCGAATGTACTATCGGGTATTTGCCCCAAGTGATGATACTCAGTGACAAGCGCACCGTAATGCAGGAGGCTGAACTTGCCTTCGAGCATATTTTTGAGATGCAGGCGGGCATCGAACGCATGAATCGGCAACTTGCCGAACGTACCGATTACGACAGCGAGGATTACCAGAAACTGATTGACCGCTTCACTCACGAAAACGAACGTTTTCTGATGATGGGCGGCACCAACTACCGTGCCGAAATAGAGCGCACGCTCCAAGGGCTGGGCTTCAGCCGCGAGGACTTTGACCGCTCTACAAGCGAGTTTTCCGGTGGTTGGCGTATGCGTATAGAGCTTGCCAAGCTGTTGCTTCGCCGTCCGGATGTGTTGCTGCTCGACGAGCCTACCAACCACCTTGACATCGAGAGTATCCAGTGGTTGGAGAACTTCCTTTCCACCCGTGCCAATGCGGTGGTGCTTGTCAGCCACGACCGCGCCTTTTTGAACAATGTCACTACGCGTACCATCGAAATAACTTGTGGACGCATTTACGACTATAAAGTGAAATACGATGAGTTCGTGGTGCTTCGCAAGGAGCGCCGGGAGCAGCAACTACGTGCTTACGAGAATCAGCAGAAGCAGATACAAGATACGGAAGATTTCATCGAACGTTTCCGGTACAAAGCTACCAAGGCTGTGCAAGTGCAGAGCCGCATCAAGCAGCTCGAAAAGATAGAGCGCATCGAAGTGGATGAGGAAGACAACTCCTCTTTGCGCCTGAAGTTTGTTTGCAGTAGCCGTAGCGGTAATTATCCCGTTATCTGCGAGGATATGGAGAAATCCTACGGTGGGCACGTTGTTTTCCACGATGTGAATTTGACTATCAACCGAGGAGAGAAGGTTGCTTTTGTCGGTAAGAACGGCGAAGGTAAGTCTACGCTTGTAAAGTGTATTATGGGTGAGATTACGGATTATACCGGTAAGCTTACACTGGGACATAATGTGCAGATTGGATATTTTGCCCAGAACCAGGCACAGCTTTTGGATGAGAGCCTGACTGTATTCGATACGATTGACCGCGTGGCCGTAGGGGATATCCGCCTCAAAATCCGTGATATTCTAGGTGCTTTCATGTTCGGCGGTGAGGCTTCGGATAAAAAGGTGAAGGTGCTCAGCGGTGGAGAGCGTACCCGGCTTGCCATGATAAAACTGCTGTTGGAGCCGGTGAATTTCCTGATTCTCGACGAACCTACGAATCATCTTGACATGCGTTCCAAAGATGTGTTGAAGGAGGCTATCCGCGATTTTGACGGAACGGTGATAATAGTCAGCCATGACCGTGATTTTCTGGACGGACTTGCGACTAAAGTGTACGAGTTTGGTGGCGGACTGGTGAAGGAACATCTGGGAGGAATTTATGATTTCCTGCAAAAGAAGCAGATAGAGAGCCTGAATGAGTTACAGAAATCCCCTTCACTTTCCGCTTCGCCCACTGCCGGTAAGGCGGCATCGGGAAATGTTGGTGCAGAACCGGTTCAACCCTCGGCAGCCAAACTCTCTTATGAGGAGCAGAAGGAGCTTAATAAGAAGCTCAAGAAACTGGAACGTCGCGTTGCCGATTGTGAAGCGGAGATAGAGCAGACGGAGGCTGCCATTGCCATTCTTGAGGCCAGGATGGCCACACCGGAAGGTGCTTCGGACATGTCGCTTTATGAGCAGCACCAAAAACTGAAAGAGCAGCTTGACCGCGTGATGGAAGAGTGGGACGCGGCTACTGTAGAGTTGGAGAATCACTAACTATTATATTTTATATGTTTATGAAAGCAAATCATTTGTTACCCATTGCAGCATTCTGTCTGATGACGGCTTCCTGCAACACCGGCAAGCAGCAGGCTGAACTTACAGCAGGCATCCAGCTCGCCAATCTTGACACAACGGCTCTACCCGGAACTGACTTTTACCAATACGCATGTGGCGGTTGGATGAAGAACAATCCGATTCCTGCTGAATACTCACAGTACGGTTCTTTTACTATCCTTGCAGAAAACAACCGCAAGCAGATTCAAGGACTGATTGAAGAGCTTGCCGCCACCCAGCACGAAGCCGGCAGCGTGGCACAAAAAATCGGTGACTTGTACAAAATCGTAATGGACAGCGTGAAGCTGAACAAGGACGGTGTAGCCCCCATCAAGGCTGAACTCGACCAGCTGGCTGCTTTGAAGGACAAGAAGGAGCTTTATGCCTTGCTGGGCGATATGCAGAAGAAGGGTATCATCGCCTACAACGTGCTGTATGTTGGCGCTGACGAAATGAACAGTAGCATGAATGCTGTACAGACCTATCAGACCGGGCTGAGCATGGGCGAACGTGAATACTATCTGGAGAATGATGAGGCTACTGCCAAAATTCGTGATGCTTTCCGTACACATGTACAGAAGATGTATCAGTTGGCTGGTTTCGACGAGGCTACTGCCAAGAAAGGTATGGAGGTGGTGATGGATGTGGAAACACGTCTTGCCAAGGCTTTCCGCTCTCGTACGGAGTTGCGTGACCCGCATGCCAATTATAACAAGATGAGCATGGAAGAGTTGAAGAAGAATTATCCTACTTTCGATTGGGATGCTTATTTGTCTGCCATGGGCTTGAAGGATGTGAAGGAAATTATCGTAGGCCAGCCCGCTTCACTGAAAGCTGCTGCCGATATTCTGGATACGCTGCCCATTGAACAGCAGAGCCTTTATCTGCAATGGAAATTGATTGATTCTGCCGCAAGCTTGCTGAACGATGCTATGGCAGAACAGAACTTCGACTTCTACAGCCGCACCATGAGCGGTACACAAGAGATGCAGCCCCGCTGGAAGAGAGCGGTAAGCACTGTAAGCGGCGCGCTGGGCGAAGCTGTAGGTCAGATGTACGTGGAGAAATATTTCCCTGCTGCTGCCAAGGAGCGTATGGTGACTTTGGTGAAGAACTTGCAGGAAAGCTTGGGCGAACGTATTCAGAATCTTGCCTGGATGGGTGATTCCACTAAGGTGAAAGCTCTGGAGAAACTGGCTACCTTCCATGTGAAGATTGGTTATCCCGACACTTGGAAAGACTACTCCACACTGGAAATCAAAAACGACTCTTACTGGGCAAACATGGAACGTGCCAACGAGTGGAGCCATGCCGAAATGATAGCCAAGGCCGGCAAGCCGGTGGATAAGGATGAATGGCTGATGACTCCGCAGACCGTCAACGCTTACTATAACCCGACTACGAACGAAATCTGTTTCCCCGCCGGTATCCTGCAATATCCTTTCTTCGATATGAATGCGGATGACGCCTTTAACTACGGTGCCATCGGTGTGGTAATCGGTCATGAGATGACTCACGGATTCGATGACCAGGGCCGCCAGTACGACAAGGACGGTAACCTGAAAGACTGGTGGACCGCTGAAGACGCCAAGAACTTTGACGAGCGTGCCCAGGTGATGGTGAACTTCTTCGATAGCATCGAGGTTGCTCCGGGCGTATATGCCAACGGACGCATGACATTGGGTGAGAATATTGCCGACCACGGTGGTCTGCAGGTTTCTTATCAGGCATTCAAGAAAGCTACGGCTGCCAATCCGCTGCCGGTGCTGGACGGTCTTACTCCCGAACAACGTTTCTTCCTGGCATACGCAGGTGTATGGGCTAATGATATCCGTCCCGAAGAAGTGCTGAACCGCACAAAAAGTGATGTGCACTCATTGGGCGAATGGCGCGTAAACGGTGCATTGCCGCAAATCGGTGCTTGGTATGAGGCATTCAACGTGACAGAAAAAGACCCGATGTTCTTGCCGGTAGAAAAACGTGTATCTATTTGGTAAACCAACAAAATAACCCTTAAAAAAAGGCGGCAGACTGGAAACAGATGCCGCCTTTTTTAATTATACCTAATTTATTGTGTATGAATGTATGTATGAATAAACAAAATTTGTAACTTTGCGCATCAAATACTAATATACGCATACTTTAATACGCAAATCCATGTCTGAAACAAAAAGAATCAAAACAGCTCTGGTATCTGTTTACCATAAGGAAGGTTTGGACGAAATCATTACCAAACTGCATGAAGAAGGTGTAGAGTTCCTCTCAACCGGTGGAACCCGTCAGTTTATAGAATCCCTGGGTTATCCCTGCAAGGCAGTGGAAGACCTCACTACATACCCTTCCATCCTGGGCGGACGCGTGAAGACTTTGCATCCGAAGGTTTTTGGAGGTATTCTTTGCCGCCGCGGATTGGAGCAAGACATGCAACAGATTGAAAAATATGAAATCCCCGAAATAGACCTCGTCATTGTTGACCTCTATCCGTTTGAGGCTACCGTTGCCAGTGGTGCCGAAGAACCTGCCATCATCGAAAAGATTGACATAGGCGGTATCTCTCTGATTCGTGCCGCAGCCAAGAACTATAACGACGTGGTTATCATCGCTTCGCAAGCACAATATCAGCCGTTCCGCGACATGCTGATGGAACACGGAGCCACTACTACCATCGAAGAACGCCGTTGGTTTGCCAAAGAGGCTTTCGGAGTGTCTTCACACTATGATTCTGCCATCTTCAACTATTTCGATGGTGAGGAAGGTTCCGCTTTCCGTTGCTCTGCCAACAGCCAGAAGACTTTACGCTATGGTGAGAATCCGCATCAGAAAGGTTATTTCTATGGCAATCTGGATGCTATGTTCGACCAGATTCACGGTAAGGAAATCTCTTATAACAACCTGCTCGACATCAATGCTGCCGTTGACTTGATTGACGAATTCAAGGATACGACTTTCGCTATCCTGAAGCATAATAATGCTTGTGGACTGGCTTCACGTCCCACTGTGCTCGAAGCATGGAACGATGCGCTTGCCGGTGACCCGGTATCCGCTTTTGGTGGTGTGCTCATCACTAATGCCGTGATTGACAAGGCTGCTGCCGAAGAAATCAATAAAATTTTCTTTGAGGTGATTATCGCTCCCGATTATGATGTGGATGCGTTGGAAATCCTCGGTCAGAAGAAGAACCGTATTATCCTGGTCCGCAAGCCGGCAGCTCTGCCTAAGAAGCAGTTCCGTTCTTTGCTGAATGGCGTATTGGTTCAGGACCGCGACCTTAAGGTGGAAACTCCTGAAGAATTGAAGACTGTAACTACGAAGGCTCCCACTGCACAGGAAATTGAGGATATGCTCTTTGCAAACAAGATTGTGAAGAACAGTAAGTCGAATGCCATTGTGCTGGCAAAAGGAAAGCAGTTGTTGGCAAGTGGTGTAGGTCAGACCAGCCGTGTGGATGCTTTGAAGCAGGCTATCGAGAAAGCCAAAAACTTCGGTTTCGACTTGAATGGCGCTGTAATGGCAAGTGACGCATTCTTCCCTTTCCCCGACTGCGTGGAAATTGCCGGCAATGAAGGCGTAACAGCCGTCATCCAGCCGGGTGGAAGTATCAAGGATGAACTCTCGTTTGAATATTGCAACGAGCATGGCATTGCCATGGTAACTACTGGGTTCCGTCACTTTAAACACTAATTCGGATTTACGATTTGACGATTTACGATTTACGATTGAAGTTACATCGTAAGTCTGAATCTCAAATTGTAAACAAGAGGAATATCAATCGTAAATCGTAAATAGTTAAATCGTAAATATTAATGGGATTATTCTCCTTTACACAAGAAATAGCGATGGACCTTGGCACAGCCAATACCATCATCACCACGAATGGCAAGATTGTGGTGGATGAGCCTTCGGTGGTGGCTTTGGACCGTCGTACCGATAAGATGATTGCCGTGGGTGACAAGGCAAAGATGATGCACGAAAAGACCCACGAAAACATACGAACCATCCGTCCGTTGCGCGATGGTGTGATTGCCGACTTCTATGCCTGCGAGCAGATGATACGCGGACTTATCAAGATGGTGAACAACCGTAACCGTCTTTTCTCTCCGTCACTCCGCATGGTGATTGGTGTTCCTTCGGGCAGTACCGAAGTGGAGCTGCGTGCCGTGCGCGACTCTGCCGAGCATGCCGGCGGGCGCGACGTTTATCTGATTTTCGAGCCGATGGCTGCTGCCATCGGTATCGGTATCGATGTAGAGGCTCCCGAAGGCAACATGATTGTTGACATAGGTGGTGGTTCTACGGAAATTGCCGTTATCTCTTTGGGAGGTATCGTAAGCAACAACTCCATCCGTATTGCCGGTGACGACCTGACTGCCGATATTCAGGAATATATGAGCCGCCAGCACAACGTGAAGGTCAGCGAGCGTATGGCTGAGCGTATTAAGATTAATGTGGGTGCTGCCTTGACGGAACTTGGTGAGGATGCTCCCGAAGATTATATCGTTCATGGTCCGAACCGCATTACGGCATTGCCTATGGAAGTGCCGGTATGCTATCAAGAAGTGGCGCACTGTCTGGAGAAGTCTATCTCTAAGATTGAGACAGCCATCTTGAGCGCATTGGAAAATACGCCTCCCGAATTGTATGCCGACATCGTTCACAACGGTATCTACCTTGCCGGTGGCGGTGCATTGCTTCGTGGACTGGATAAGCGTCTGACTGATAAAATAAACATACCGTTCCACATTGCGGAAGACCCCTTGCATGCCGTTGCCAAAGGTACGGGCGTGGCATTGAAGAACGTTGACCGCTTCTCATTCTTGATGCGGTAATGCGGAATTTATTAAACTTTCTCATTAAATATAATTACTGGTTCCTCTTTCTTCTGTTAGAGGTTGCCAGTTTTATTTTATTATTTCGCTTTAATCATTACCAGCAGAGTGTGTATTTCACCTCTGCCAATGGCGTGGCGGGGAAGGTTTATGAAATATCGGGTGGCATCACTTCTTATTTCCATCTGAAGACGGCCAATGAGGACCTGCTCGACCGTAATATGTGGTTGGAGCAGCGGCTTTCCTTTCTGGAAAATGTCTTGAAGGAGAAAGGATTGGACTCCGCCAGGTTGTACAGCATGGAACGGCTTGCTCCTACGGAGTATCAGATATTCAAGGCGAATGTCATAAAGAACAGCTTGAACAAGGCTGACAATTATATCACTTTAGACCGTGGAACAACAGAAGGTATCCGTCCTGAGATGGGAGTTGTAGATGCCAATGGCGTGGTGGGTATTGTGTATAAGACCTCTCCCCATTACTCGTTGGTCATTCCGTTGCTGAACAGCAAGTCAAGCATCAGCTGTAAGATTGTGGGCAGTGATTATTTCGGTTATCTGAAGTGGGAGGGAGGTGACTCCCGTTTTGCCTATCTGAAGGATTTGCCCCGGCATGCCGAATTCAATCTGGGAGATACAGTAGTGACCAGCGGCTATTCCACCGTGTTTCCCGAAGGTGTCATGGTGGGGACAGTGGATGACATGTCTGACTCGCACGACGGACTTTCGTATCTGTTGAAGATAAAGCTGGCTACGGACTTTGGAAAGGTGAGCAATGTGCGCGTCATTTCCCGCAACGGGCAGGATGAACAAAAGGCATTGGAGTCGAGGGCGGACGAGAAGTGACTAAGAAATTAGGGATTAGGGGTTAAGGATTAGGGATTAATCATCTTTATATCTTATAACTTATACACTCAATAACTTGTAACTCGTAACTTATAACTCATTAGCGTTGTTAATTAATTATCTGCATAAAATAGGATGGTTCATAGGCTTGGTACTGTTGCAGGTGCTGATATTGAACAATGTGCATATTGCAGGATATGCCACTCCATTTCTGTATATCTACTTGATACTGAAGTTTGAGTCGGACACTCCCCGCAATGCGTTGATGTTGTGGGCATTCTTTTTAGGGCTGGCTGTCGACGTCTTTTCCGACACACCGGGGATGAACGCTGCCGCTACGGTGTTGCTGGCTTTCTTGCGCCCCACTTTCCTGCGGCTGTTCGTGCCTCGTGACACGCTGGATACACTGGTTCCGGCCATCCGTACAATGGGGATTCTTCCTTTCCTGAAATATCTGGTTGTGAGTGTGCTGATACATCACGGCTTGTTGCTTACCCTCGAATTCTTCTCTTTTGCCCATATTGGTACGCTGTTGTTGAGAATTGCGGCAAGTACCCTGCTTACTGTGACCTGCATTATGGCTGTTGAGGGAATAAGAAAGAAAGGATAAAGGGATTAAGGATTAGGAATTGATGAAAGACTATACACTGGAAAAGCGGAAATATGTAATTGGAGCGGCGGCTATTGTCATCGTTCTTATTTACGTGTTCCGGCTGTTCGACCTGCAAATCATGACTGATGACTACAAGAAGAACGCGGACAGTAACGCTTTTCTGAACAAGATACAATATCCATCACGGGGGGCTATCTACGACCGTAACGGTAAGTTGCTCGTGTTTAACCAGCCTGCCTATGATATTACGTTTGTGCCTCGGGAGGTGACGCAGCTGGATACACTCGACCTTTGCAGTGCCTTGAACATTACCCGTGAGCAGTTTGACAAACGGATGAAGGACGTCAAGAACCGCTGGATGAACCCCGGTTATTCCAAATACACCCATCAGGTGTTCATGACACAGCTTTCTGCCGAAGAGTGCGGTGTGTTTCAGGAGAAGCTGTTCAAATTTCCAGGTTTCTATATTCAGCGGCGTACTATCCGCCAATATACCTATAACTCTGCCGGCCATTTGCTGGGAGACATCGGCGAAGTGTCCAAGAAAGACATTGAGAACGATGACTATTATATTCGCGGAGACTATATAGGCAAGCAAGGCATCGAGAAATCCTATGAAAAGTATCTGCGTGGAGAGAAGGGGGTGGAGATTCTGCTTCGTGACGCTCACGGGCGCATCCAGGGACACTACATGGACGGACAGTTGGACCGTTCCTCCGTACCCGGCAAGAACCTGACACTAGGCATCGACATTGACCTCCAGATGTTGGGAGAACGACTGCTTCAACACAAAATCGGTGCCATTGTGGCCATCGAACCGGCTACGGGTGAGATTCTGTGCATGGTTTCCTCGCCTACCTTTGACCCTCATCTGATGATAGGGCGCCAGCGGGGAAAGAACCACCGCCTGCTGCAGATGGACAAGCGGAAGCCTTTGTTGAACCGTGCCATCATGGGAGCTTATCCGCCGGGCTCCACCTTCAAGACGGCGCAGGCACTGACTTTCCTTCAGGAAGAGATTATCCACGAAGATTATCCGACTTTCCCTTGTGCGCATGGTTTCAATCATAAAGGCCTTCATGTGGGATGTCACGGACATGGTTCGCCTCTGTCGCTGATTCCTGCCATCGCTACCTCTTGTAATTCCTATTTCTGTTGGGGATTGTATCGCATGTTCGGTGATAAAAAATACGGTTCGCCGCAGAATGCCATTACCGTATGGAAAGACCACATGGTATCGCAGGGCTTCGGCTATCGGCTCGGTACCGACCTCCCCGGCGAACAGCGTGGACTGATACCGAATGCAAAGTTCTACGACAAGCCCTATCGGGGTTCGTGGAACGGTCTGACGGTGATTAGTATCTCCATCGGGCAGGGAGAGATTCTCGCCACCCCGTTGCAGATAGCCAATCTGGGTGCCACCATTGCCAACCGGGGGCATTTCATTACTCCGCACATCGTGAAGGAGATAGAAGACAATGAACTGGACAGCATCTATCGCAATCCCCGTTATCCCACCATCGACCGCGAATATTATGAAATGGTGGTGAAAGGCATGCGTGCCGCTGTAGACGGAAGTACGGGTAGCGCCACTTGCCGCATGGCGGGAGCCATCCTGCCGGGTGTGGAGGTCTGCGGAAAGACGGGCACGGCACAGAACCGCGGCAAGGACCATTCTGTCTTTATGGGCTTTGCCCCGATGGACAACCCTAAGATAGCCATTGCCGTCTATGTGGAGAACGGTGGTTTCGGTGCCACGTATGGCGTACCTATCGGTGCCATGATGATGGACCAGTATCTGCATGGAAAGCTGTCGCCCGAGAATGAGATACGGGCGGAAGAATTCAGTAACCGGGTGATACTTTACGGAGATGAGGAGAGATGATGATTAGGGATTAAGGATTAGGGGTTAGGGATGAACGGTGAGTGACTTCAATAGTAAATAGTAAATAGTAAAATCGTAAATAAATTGGTGACAAGGAGAGATAGCATATGGAAATCATTGGACTGGGTGACGATTGTCGTTTACCTGCTGCTGATTGTATTCGGCTGGTTCAGTGTCTGTGGGGCGAGTTATGATTATGGTGACCGTGACTTTCTGGACTTCTCTACGCGTGCCGGCAAGCAGTTTGTCTGGATTATATGTTCCTTCGGGCTGGGGTTTGTGCTGCTGATGCTGGATGATTCCCTCTATGACATGTTCTCCTACCTTATATATATAGGGCTGATGCTGTTGCTGATTGTCACGATATTCATTGCGCCCGACACGAAAGGGTCGCGGTCGTGGCTCATTCTGGGGCCGGTCAGTTTGCAGCCGGCGGAGTTTGCCAAGTTTGCCACGGCGCTGGCGCTTGCCAAGTATATGAGCGCCTACTCGTTTACGATGAAGAATTGGAAAAGCTCCCTTATGTTGGCTTTCCTGATTCTCTTCCCCATGTTGCTGATTATCCTACAGCGGGAGACGGGTTCGGCATTGGTGTACTCTGCATTTTTCCTGATGCTTTATCGGGAGGGAATGCCGGGCGTGGTACTGTTCTCGGGTATATGTGCAGTGGCCTACTTTGTGGTGGGCATCCGTTTTGATGCGGTGATGATTGCCGATACACCGACGCCTATCGGAGAATTTGCCGTACTGCTGATGGTACTGCTCTTTGCCGGAGGTATGGTGTGGGTTTATAAAAAGCGCTGGGAACCCACACGGAATATTATCGGCAGTTCGCTGGGAGTGCTGCTCGTGGCTTATCTGATTTCGGAATACGTGGTACCCTTCAACTTGGTGTGGGTGCAGTGGGGGCTTTGTGCACTTGTTATCGGGTATCTTGTCTTTCTTTCTTTAAGCGAGCGCCATTTATCTTATTTTCTGATTGGGCTGTTTGCTTTGGGTTCGATAGGTTTCCTCTACTCCAGCGACTACTTCTTCAATAAAGTGCTGGAGCCCCATCAACAGATACGTATCAAGGTGGTGCTCGGTATGGAAGAGGACCTTGCTGGTGCCGGCTATAACGTGAACCAGTCGAAGATAGCCATCGGCTCCGGGGGGCTGACCGGCAAAGGTTTCTTGAATGGTACGCAGACAAAGCTGAAGTATGTGCCGGAGCAAGATACGGACTTCATTTTTTGCACCGTGGGTGAGGAGGAAGGATTCGTAGGGTCCACGGCTGTACTGTTACTGTTCCTTATTCTTATTTTACGGCTGATTGCCGTGGCCGAGCGGCAGCAATCTCCCTTTGGCCGGGTGTATGGTTATTCTGTGCTTAGTATATTCTTGTTCCATCTATTCATCAATATAGGCATGGTGCTGGGGCTGACCCCCGTCATCGGTATCCCGTTGCCTTTCTTCAGTTACGGAGGTTCTTCTCTCTGGGGATTCACAATCCTGCTGTTTATCTTTCTGCGGATTGATGCGGGACGTAATCGCCGAATTTAGTTGTGACCGTTTCCTTGTGGAACATACGAATGGACTTGATTATCATTACATTGCATTTACACATTGTTTACATCGTAATGTAACGTCCGTTACACCGCATTGTAACGTCCTTTACGCTGTATCGTAACGACTTTTACGCTATATTGTAACGCCCTTTACATGCTGGTGTAACGGTCGTCGTTACATCCTGGCGTAAAAGACGTAACGCTATGAGGTAAGAGGGCAAGTTATGATACCCCGCCCGTTTCCGCTTCAAGGAGACGTGAGTGGGAGACTGAGGTGGTTGTTAGAAGAAGGTGATAAAGAACAATAGGGAGTTCCTATCTCTTCAGTTTGATGCCGATGTCATTGATTCCTTGCAGCCTTTCGTCCGGTAGCGTATAGGCCACTTTAAAGAGGTAGATGCCGGGTTTGCCGATTCGAACGCTTCCTGCGGAGACGGCAGTCTGATAGAGGCCTCCCCAGCCGTCACCTTTCCAGATTCCTTCTTTGTCCGCGAGGATTAGCTGTATGGTGTCCGTGGGTGACGGAATGGAATCTGCGGTGGTGTAGCAGATGGATAGAGGTAGATTCTGATAGGGGTAGTTGCTTCGGTTACGAACTTCCAAAGACAGTTTGTAGTAGGTCAGTGAGTCGGTGACCTTCACGTCGAAAGAGAGCGTGTCTTCGCGCAGCCAGCCTTCGGTGGGAAGGGATTGGAAGGAATGGTATACAGTCTGTTTGTCGCAAGCGCTCAGCAGGCTTGCGACAAACAGTAGTATGATACCTTTCAGGCAGAGATTCCTATTCTTGAGCCGGTTTGTCATTTTGGGCAGGTCTTTCACCTTGAGGTTTGGGCTTATTGTTACGGGGCGGACGACGGTTGTTATTGTTCCGTTGTTGACGTTCGCCTTGTTGCTGTTCACCTTGTTTGGGTGCTTGCCGGTCTTGTTTCTGTCTCGGTTGCCGGTCTTGCCTGGATTGTTCTCTCTGGTTGTTGGATTGCGGAGCACCCTGCTGCTCACCTCCTTGCGGACGACCGTTTCCACTCTTTTTCTTTCTCTTGTTACGGCTGTTGTTGCTGTTCTCGCCACCGTTGCCGTCACCGCCACTCTTGCCTTTCCGGCTGCGGTCAAAGCGGGTGAGGCTCTCTTGTTCCAGCAAGTCCACCGGCTTTTTGGGCTCGGAGCGATGGGTTTCTTCTATCAGGCTGTCGGGCTTGATGCCACGTTTGTTCAAACCGATAATCTCGAAGGCGCGTCTGCCGCTGATGGTCACCAGGTTGGCAGGGATGTTCTTGTCACTTGAGTAGGTTATCTGGTTGCTCAGAATGTCGGCTTTGAAGAAGAAGAACTCGCCGTCTTTGGTTTCCAGGGTAATCTCGCGTGAGGGCAGGCGTTTCTGTGCTTCCACGTAGCAGTCCACTTCGTAGTTGAGGCAGCACTTCAGCTTGGCGCATTGTCCGGCAAGTTTCTGCGGATTCAGTGATATGTCCTGGAAGCGTGCAGCGCTGGTAGATACCGACACGAAGGAGGTCATCCAGGTGGCGCAGCAGAGTTCGCGTCCGCAGGGACCGATGCCACCAATGCGTCCGGCTTCCTGGCGGGCGCCAATCTGTTTCATCTCGATGCGCACGCGGAAGGCGTCGGCAAGGACCTTGATGAGCTGGCGGAAGTCCACACGCTCGTCGGCGATGTAGTAGAAGATGGCTTTGTTGCCGTCTCCCTGGTATTCCACGTCACCAATCTTCATGTTGAGGTTGAGGTCCAGGGCAATCTGGCGCGAGCGTATCATGGTGGCGTGCTCGCGGGCTTTTGCCTCGTTGTACTTCTCCATATCTACGGGCTTCGCCTTGCGGTAGATGCGTTTGATGTCTGCCTCAGACTTGATATTGGCTTTCTTCATTTGCAGCGGCACGAGACGTCCGGTCAGGGTCACCACGCCGATGTCATGTCCGGGGGTGGCTTCTACGGCTACGATGTCGCCTTTCTCCAGGGGTATCTTGTTGCTGTTGCGGAAATATCCCTTGCGGGTATTCTTGAACTGAACCTCTACCAGCTCGCTTTCATCGGCATTGCCCGGTATGTCGGCCAGCCAGTCGTAGGTGTTCAGTTGCTTGTCCTGCCTGCCGCAACTCTTGCAGCAGAGACCTCCGCTTCCGTTATGTAGTTTAAATTCCATCATCTATTTATTTACTATTTGACTATTTACGATTTGATACTTTGCATTTCATTATTTTGCCACTTTTCATTGTTTCAATAAAACAATCATTTTGAGAGAGAAGTCGAAAAACACCATGCGGGCGTTTACGTTCTGCTCGATGTGGCGTTGCGCTTCACTTAGTTCGTCCATGATACCCATGACGTTCCGTTCGTTGACAAAGGGGGCGAAACGGGTGGCGAAGTTCTGTTCGGGCAGCGTCATGTAGTTCATCTCCTTGCGGTGCAGGTTGTAGATGAAGTTCTCGCGGGTCATGCGCTGGCAGTAGTCCAGGAAGTTCTTCTGCCGTTCGCGTCCCATGGCAGCAAGCTGCTCGCTCCATTGTTTCATTTCCCGTATCTTGCGCTGGTAGGAGAGTCGCATCAGGCTGACAAAGAGGTTGAAGAACAGTTCGTTCTCTTCGTTCAGATGGATGGTCTCCAATGCTTTGATGAAGTCTCCGTTTGCCAGGTGGGCTATCGTCTCGCTGTCGCGGGGCTGCACTCCGTACTTCTGCTGCAGGGCTTCGGCTATGTCGGCTTCTTCAATCTTAGGAATGTTGAAGCGCTGCGTGCGGCTGAGGATGGTGGGCAGTATCATTTCCGGAGCTTCGGAGATGAGGAGGAATATCGTTTTCTCGGGTGGCTCTTCCAGCAGTTTCAGCAGCTTGTTGGCGCATACTTCATGCAGCTTTTCGGGTAGCCATACGATGGTGACTTTGTAACCTCCTTCACTGGATTTCAGACTCAGCTTGCGGGTTATCTCGTCGCTTTCTTTGGCATAGATAATAGCTTGTCCGTTTTCGGCATCCATCTCGTTCAGCCAGTGGTTCAGCCCGAAGTAGGGGCTGTTCAGCAACAGGTGCCGCCAGTTGGCGATATAGTCGTCGCAGACTTCCTTTTTCCCTTTGGCGCTCTTGACGATAGGGTATACGAAGTGTACGTCCGGGTGCACCAGCTTATTCCATTTTACGCAGGAGGGACAAGTACCGCAGGCATCGGTTTCCGTCCGGTTGGGACAGCAGATGTAGCGGGCATAGGCAAGTGCCAATGGGAGTTTTCCTACTCCGGCAGGGCCACAGAAGAGTTGTGCGTGGGGGATACGTCCTTCCTGCACTTCTTGTATCAGCCTTTGTTTGGCTACCTCTTGGCCTATTATGTCCTTGAAACTGAACACGGGTTAATTAGTTATAAGTTATTACTTGTGACACTGCCTATTGTCAATTGTCAACTGTTGATTGTCCATTGTTTAGTAGATTTGTTTGGCTACTTCCCTGATGCTGTCTGTGGCTCCTACCGAGTAGAAGTGGAGGCTTGGGACGCCATGGGCTATCAGCTCTTTGCACTGCTGCACGCACCATTCGATACCCACTTGCTGAGCTTCCGCATCGGTGTTGCACTTCAGAACCTCTTGGGTCAGTTCCTCGGGCAAATCTACCTTGAACGTCTTGGGTATCATGCTGAGTTGTGACAACTTCTTGAAGGGCTTGATGCCCGGGATAATCGGGATGGTGACACCGGCTTGACGGGCACGTTCCACGAAGTCGAAATATTTCCGGTTGTCGTAGAAGAGCTGGGTCACGGCATACTCTGCACCCATTTCCATTTTCTTCTTCAGCCAGTAGATGTCTGTATCCATGTTGGGGGCTTCTTCATGCTTTTCCGGATAGCACGCCACACCGTATGAAAACGGGGTATTGGTAACTTTCATCTCGGAGCCGTCCACAAAAATACCTTTATTGAAGTTGTTGATTTGCTCTTGTAGTTCGACGGCGTGGTGGTAACCGTTGCCTACGGGGATAAACGAAGATTCGTGCTTTGCCTTGTCACCGCGAAGCACCAGCAGGTCGGTGATGCCGAGGAATTGCAGGTCGAGCAGCACGTACTCCGTCTCCTCGCGGGTGAAGCCGCTGCAAAGGATGTGCGGCACCATGGTGATGTTGTACTTGTTCTGGATGGCAGCAGCTACGGCTACGGTGCCGGGGCGGCGGCGCAGGCGGTTTCGCTGGAACAATCCGTTGCCGAGGTCTTTGTACACGTACTCGCTGCGGTGCGTGGTGATGTTGATGTATTTGGGGTCGAATTCCCGTAACGTATCTATGGTTTGATACAGCTTTTCGATGCCCGTACCTTTCAGTGGTGGCAATATTTCAAAGGAAAAAGCTGTTTTTTCGTTACTGTTTATCAGGTCGATTACTCTCATTTCTCTTTCGTTATCTTTGTCCGATTGGCAAAAATCTTGCACATTGGGAACAAAAATACAAAAAAGAAATGAGAAATGCCGAAATTGCCGGCTATTCTTTTATACAGCGGATGGAAAGAGCTTTATAGTAGGGCTTACCGGTGACATGGGCAGCGCTTGATACAAACTCGTCGCTTTCGCCGAGAAAATAAATGGTGCTTTCCGAAAGGGTATGCTTTGTATGATCCCAACTCCAAAAGGCGGTCATTTTATTGGGGCTGTTGTGTCCTTTGTTGTACCACATTCCTACCGGGAAAGCATTGAACCGGGTATGGTTGTTGACGGGGGCAACTTCACCGGATACCATTGCCTGCCATTCTCCTGCTTTTAGTATGGAGGCATCGTTGCCGGTGTAGTTTTTCAGCTGTTCCCAGTCTGCATCCGATGGAATTTTCCAGCCCTCGGGAGCCAGCTCTCCTGCCAGTATGGATTCTCCATTGTAAAAATAAATGTCATATTTGTCCGGCTTGTAATATCCGGCTTTGTCTGTTCCCAAGTCACTCTGTTTTTTCAAGGGAGCTCCGTCACGGTAGGTGGTGGCATGGAGCTCTTTACCCATCCAGTATTGGGCTCCAATCTTGACAATGGGGTATTCGGTAGACACTCCTTTTCTGATGTCTCGAAGGGTGTAGCATGCCACATTCACTTTGATGGCGTTTTCCGGTTTATCCAGAAGTAGCTTATGGTTATTGTCTATATAGAGCTTGTCTATGCCGGTATATTCCCCTTTAGTGTAGGTAAATCCATAGTCGTCTGTATTCCAGCTTATTCTTCCTCCGCAGATGGTGTCTTTACGGTCTGCAAGCTGTAGGATGACTCCATTGCTCAGGTCGGTCTTTTCATTTTCGCCTATGGGATAGGCTATAACGGCTCTGGAAGTCAATGACGCTGATTTGAGATATTCCTTGCAGACTTCTGCAATGGGTATCCCTTCGTGATAAATTCTGTACACATTTGAAAGAGAAAAGGAGAGAGCGGAGATATGTATGGCAGTGTAATCTTCCATATTGTCGGTGTCGATGGGAGGGAGGCTGCTCCATTCCTTGATTTTTCCGGCAAAACTGCTCAGTACGTTGCTGTTGCTCTGCATGGCTGATATGTTAATGATACATTGCGTGCTGCTACTCATTTCCACTTCGGGTATTGCACAACTGTATATACGTCCGCTCCACTCCATAATGAAGGATTGCTTGCCATCATTTATCGTTTGGGGTATGATGATGAATTCCTTGCCGGTAAGTTTGTTGTCTTTGACGCTCCATTCGCCGGAGGCTATGATGTCTTGTGTCCCCGTAAGATTACTGAAAGTCCCGTCTTCCAGATTATAATCGGCCGAGGTCTTGAGCCCGGTTGCGATGATACGCGGATTGGCTTTCAGCAAATCATTGGCAGAGTTGCTTGCGTCGGGTGTCAGAGAGATTGCCAGTTTGGACAGCTTGTGTTGGAACTCCAGGGTTACAGATTTGGTTTTACTGGTGATTCCTTGCGCTTTAGCTACCAAGAAGTCACTTTGTGCGCGGTTTTTCTCATTGCTCTGGTCTATCTGCACAGATACGGGAAGAACGGGTGTACCGGCAGCTACCCCTTCGGTTTGGTAAGGGTGGTAACTGATAAAGTCCAGTGACACATCTCCTTCCGGATAGAATACTGTCTTTTTGGGAACCAGTGTGGAGCCTTCCGTATATTCCAGGGCCAGATTGTCAATATACCGTTTTCCCTTGATGGAGCCGGAGGAAGTGGTTGCAAACAAGCCCATTCTGTCTCCTTTTTCAAAGGCGGTGTTTGTGACCTTGGTACTGGCCTTTTCCATTTTGATAGAGAACGTGATAGGTGTCGTCCCTTCCTCGATTTCCGCTTCTGATTCTTCGTCAATCCGGTTCACACAAGCTGTATTCCCTAAGGACATGCAGCAGAATAAAGAGGCAGCCAAGACTCCTCTTGCAAGAATAAGTTTCTTCATTGTATTATTATTGTGGGGCAACGGTTTTTCCGCTTTCCCAATTATACTCAATGAACCTTGTCTTAAAAATATGGATTTAGCAGAGCTATAACCGGTATGGAAAAGTCTTTTACGCTTTTGGATGCTAATTATCAGTATCACGCTTGATGCCGCAGTGCTTTTTAATCTTATTTTTTAATAACTTTTAATAGGTTTCGGGTACAAATGTAATTAAACGTGTTAAATGAAGAGGGATAAATCGATAAAACTTTTATAATTTATTTATCACACTCTGATTTTTTGCCTAACTTTACACGCTAAAATCGTAGACAGTAATAAGTTAAACCATAGATATAAACTCATGCCTTTAAATTTACCCGATAAACTACCCGCTATCGAGTTGCTGAAAGAGGAGAATATATTTGTCATTGACAATTCCCGGGCAACCCAGCAGGATATCCGTCCGCTGCATATCGTGATTCTGAACTTGATGCCGCTAAAGATTACAACGGAAACGGACCTGGTGCGTCTGCTTTCCAATACTCCGCTTCAGGTGGAAATTTCGTTCATGAAGATAAAAAGCCATACTTCCAAGAACACTCCGATAGAACACATGAAAACATTCTATACGGATTTCGACAAGATGCGCGGTGAAAAGTACGATGGCATGATTATCACCGGTGCTCCGGTAGAGCAGATGGATTTTGAGGAGGTGACTTATTGGGATGAGATTACTGAAATCTTCGACTGGGCGCGTACGCATGTCACCTCTACGCTCTACATCTGCTGGGCGGCGCAGGCAGGGCTCTATCATCATTATGGAGTGCCGAAGTATGCACTGGATAAGAAGATGTTCGGTATCTTTGAACATCGTACCTTGCAACCGTTGCATCCCATTTTCCGTGGATTTGATGATATGTTCTATGTGCCGCATAGCCGCCACACGGAAGTGCGCCGGGAAGATATACAGAAGGTTCCGGAATTGACGCTGCTTTCCGAGTCGGAGGATGCTGGTGTATATATGGCGGTGGCCCGTGGAGGGCGTGAGTTCTTCGTGACCGGCCATTCGGAATACTCCCCGCTGACATTGGATACAGAGTATCGCCGTGACTTGAATAAGGGCCTGCCCATTGAGATACCCCGTAACTACTATGTGGACGATGACCCGGACAAAGGAGTGCTGGTGCGTTGGCGTGCTCATGCCAATCTGTTGTTCTCCAATTGGCTGAATTATTTTGTATATCAGGAGACTCCGTATAATATTAATGAAATAGGGTGAGTTACTCGTAACTAAACGATGATAAAGCAACGTAAAATAGAGCTGCTGGCTCCTGCCAAGAATTTGGAGTGTGGCATAGAAGCAGTGAATCATGGGGCAGATGCGGTATACATCGGTGCACCCAAGTTCGGTGCGCGTGCGGCTGCTGTCAACTCTTTGGAGGATATTGCCGCTTTGGTGGAGTATGCCCATCTGTATAATGCCCGTATCTATGTGACGGTCAATACCATTCTGAAAGAAGAAGAGCTGAAAGAGACGGAGAGGATGATTTGGGAGCTGTACCGCATCGGTGTGGATGCACTGATTGTACAGGATATGGGGATTACGCGGTTGAATTTGCCGCCCATTCCGTTGCATGGCAGTACGCAGATGGATAACCGTACGCCGGAGAAAGTACGTTTCCTTGCCGATGCCGGTTTCCGTCAGGTGGTGTTGGCACGCGAACTTTCTTTGCAGGAGATACGCGGTATCCATGAGGCGTGTCCCGACGTGCCGCTCGAAGTCTTTGTACACGGGGCTCTTTGCGTCAGTTATAGCGGGCAGTGCTATGTCAGCCAGGCTTGTTTCGGACGGAGTGCCAACCGGGGGGAATGTGCGCAATTCTGCCGTTTACCCTTCAGTCTGATAGATGCCGATGGCAAGACCATTGTGCGTAATAAGCATCTGCTTTCTTTGAAGGACCTCAACCAAAGCGAGGTGTTGGAAGAACTGCTGGATGCCGGAGCCACTTCGCTGAAGATAGAAGGCCGCTTGAAGGATGTGACCTATGTGAAGAATGTGACGGCGGCTTACCGTAGGAAGCTCGATGCCATTTTTGCCCGTCGCAAGGAATATGCCCGTGCTTCTTCGGGCACCTGCCGTTTCGATTTCCAGCCACAGTTGGACAAGAGTTTCAGCCGCGGTTTCACCCATTATTTCCTGCAAGGAAGGGGAGGGGAGATCACTTCGTTCGATACGCCCAAATCTTTGGGAGAGGAGATGGGCACTTTGAAGGAACAGCGCGGGGGATATCTCACGGTGGCAGGCGTAAAGCCTTTCCACAACGGAGACGGTGTCTGTTTTCTTGATGAGCAGGGACGTTTGCAAGGTTTCCGCATCAACCGGGTGGATGGTAACAAACTCTATCCGGCAGGGGAAGTGTCTCGCATCAAACCTCGTACACGGCTTTATCGCAATTTCGACCAGGAGTTTGAACGTATCCTTACCCGTAAATCCTCCGAACGCAAAATCGGTGTTTGTTGGGAGTTGGCAGATACTTCTTTCGGGTTTAGCCTGACGGCTGCGGACGAGGATGATAACCGCGTGACGCTCTCTTTCCCTTATCCGAAAGAGTTGGCACGTACACCGCAGGTGGATAATCTGCGTAATCAGCTGGGCAAGTTGGGGAATACTCCTTTTGAGATAGCAGGATATTTGTCTGAAGATGCTTCGGGCATCAGGCTCAATCTTTCTGCTAACTGGTTCCTTCCTGCTTCTGCGGTGGCGGACTGGCGCCGGCAGGTGATAGATAAGCTGATTGCGGCTCGGCGTGTTACTTATCGTCGTGAGCTGGCTGTTTGGAAACCGACCAGCCATGCTTTCCCGGCTACTTCGCTGACCTATCTGGGTAATGTGATGAACGGTGCTGCCCGGAGTTTCTACCGTGAGCACGGGTTGTCGTCCATAGCACCTGCTTACGAGGCACAAGCGGTTCCGGATGCTGTACTCATGTTCTGCAAACATTGCCTGCGTTTCAGTATGGGATGGTGTCCCACCTATCAGAAAGGACATTCTCCTTATAGGGAACCTTATTATTTGGTTGGGACGGACGGCAAGCGTTTCCGCTTGTCTTTTGATTGCAAGAATTGCCAGATGAAAGTCATTGCTCATGAAGAGCCGCTTTAATGAAGGACGAAGAATGAGGAATTACTAATAAAGACTTGAAAATGAGGAGTGAGGAACGGGCACATAATGAAAGGCTGGCAAATGACCGGTACCGGGAAGCGGGCAGGGACAAACATCCTTTGCGTTCACTGCGTTCCCTCCTATTCTGCATTCTTTATTTTTCATGCTTCATTGCTTTAGTTTCCTGCCATTATTCCCGTCCTAATCTTGAAGATGAACATCTGTCTAAGGAGACGCGTGATTCGCTGGCCTATCTTTTTGAGCGGCATTATACTTGGAATACCAATCTGGAAGTGCTGGCAGATTCTGTGAATTTGGCTTGTCTGCCCGTGAAGGACTGCTATAATATGCTTTATCGGGGAGACCGCGTGGTGGTTGCCGAGTTCGCCATCCATCCTGCCGACAGTGTGGATAGTGTATGGGTGAAGCTTGCCCATTCGCAGGAAGTGCAGGGTTGGTTGCGGGAGTCCGAAATGATGCATGCCTTTGTTCCTACAGACAGCATTTCGCAGGCCATCTACTTGTTCAGTGATACCCATGCCTCTTATTTTATCATTATTTTTGCCTTGTTTGTGGCAGTCTGGCTGTTCCGGGCTTTTCGGCGCAAACAGTTGAGGATGGTGTACTTTAATGATATAGACAGTCTCTATCCGTTGTTGCTATGTCTGCTGATGGCGTTCTGTGCCACTATTTACGAATCTATACAAGTGTTTGCGCCGGAGACGTGGCAACACTTCTATTTTAATCCTACCTTGTCGCCGTTCAAGGTACCGCTTGTGCTTTCTGCTTTTCTGATGGGTATCTGGCTGTTTATAGTGGTGTTGCTGGCGGTACTCGACGATTTGTTTCGCCAGTTAAGTCCGGCGGCGGCCGTATTCTATCTGTTGGGGCTGGCCTCCTGCTGCATCTTCTGTTATTTCTTCTTTATCCTGACTACATCTATCTACGTCGGATACTTGTTTTTGACCGCTTTTGTATGGGTATTCCTCAAAAGGCTTCGCATTTCGCTGCTGGCTTCACGCTATCGTTGCGGCAGATGCGGGCAGAAACTGAGGGAGAAGGGAGTCTGCCCACATTGCGGAGCTATCAATGAATAAAAAAGCTTTGTAACTTTTCCATATTCAGTAGGAAAATGTAACTTTGTAGTTGAACTTTTAAAAGGAGGAATTGATTATGAGTAGTTTGGAGTTGGAAGCCGGAAAATTGGAGTTGATTCGTGAGATAGTCAATATCAATAGCAGTACTGCATTGGAGAGCCTCAGAAAATATATGAAGGAGGTTTTGAATAAGAATAGTCATTCCATTCCGACAGCGGCAGATAGCAAATTGCTGACTAAGCGTATGCTTGCAAAGTATGCCGGTAGTTGGAAGGACAATCGTGATTCTGATGAAATCAATGATGATATATATGCATCACGCCTTTCTCGAAAAGAAGAAAACTTTAGCCCCTTTGACGAATGAAACGATATTTGCTTGATCTAATATTTGTGTTCACTTCATGTGTCAGAAATTTGGAGTAGACGAACATATTGAAAAGGTGGGCTGGGAACATTGTTGCATTTCGGAGGTTACGGTAGCAGAGTTGTTGTTCGGTGCAGAGCGAAGTAATAATGTGGAGAGAAACTTGCAGCTTGTTACTGATTTCTGCCAAGATATCAAGGTAATACCTTTGTCCTCGGCTTTATGTTGTTATGCCCGGAGTAAGGCTGCCTTATATAGTCAAGGAACTCCCATTGAGGATTTGGACTTATTTATAGGATGTACAGCGGTGGCTAACCAAATGATAATGGTTACTGAAAACAAGAAACATCTGGAAAGAATACCTAATATTGAAATTGAAAACTGGGTACATAGAGGATAACTTCTCCTCTGTCAGATAGAAACATAGAAACGGTCGTTCGGGTATGCAATGTGTAAGTACCCGAACGACCGTTTCTATTTTCCTTTACTTTCGGAGGGACAAAGCTCTCCAATCAGAACCTGCACCTCAACTCTATTCCCGCCTGCACAGGCCGTCCTTTCTGCATAAATCCGTTCCCCATACTCTCAAAATAGAACGAAGCATACTCTTTGTCCAGTGCATTGCGCACCCAGAAATCAATCTGCCCATGTCCTTTCTGGAAACTGATACGTCCGTTCAGCGTGCCGTAGAAGGCTTGGCTCACGGTATTCTTCTCGGTCCAGTAGATGCGTCCGGCACCAGTGTAGTTGGCGTTCAGCTGGATGCGGTCCAGCCAGTGCCCCGGACGGATGCGGAAGATGTACTGCCCACCCACGTTCATGGTGTGCTTGGGAACAAAAGGTACAGACTTGCCGTTGTAGCTGATTTCCTGAAGCTCCCCATTCACTTTCTCGTTGGTGATGTAATCCTTAAAGGTGGCATAGGTATAACCATAACTTGCATTCAGCGTGAAGTCTGTAGCAACGGCAGCCGTCAAGGCAACCTCTGCCCCCTGGCTGCGGCTTTTGCCGGCATTTGCCGTTTCGCGTCCCAGTCCGCTTGGGGCGAAGCGTGAAATCTGCTGGTCGCGGGTTTCCAGCCAGAAGATGGCGGCGTCGGCATGCAGACGTCCGTCCAGCAGATTCAAGTGTGTTCCTATTTCGTAGTTCCAGGTCTGTTCGGGCTTGTAGACGGTGGCGGATTTTGCATCCGGATTCTCTCCCGCATCGGGGAAGTATTTGCCCACCAGCTCTTTGTAGGCATCCGGCACGTTGGGCATAATCGCCTCTTTGCTTTGCCGCATCATGTCATTCTTCAAACTGGATTGCAGCAGGTCGGAGAACATCTGCACGTTGTAGCCTCCCGAACGGTAACCTTTGCTGACCGTTGCATACACATTCCCTCTGTTTCGCGCAAAGTCATACTGCAAAGCAAACTTGGGCAACAGCTGAAGATAATCCTTATCAATGTTTCCTTGGTAGCGCGACTCTACGGTCAGCGCCGTCTCCGGCATCATCTCTATTTCGCGGATGACGACGTCGCCCCGCTTCATTTCTCCCTTGATGCCCACCTTGTAGTCCAGGCTGGTGCCGGAGTTGTAATCCATCTTCATACGCTCATAATCCAGGCGTAACCCGGCAGTGAACGACACTCCTTTCAGCCCGAATAAATCTCTGAAGGTGGATTGATGAAAGAGTGCCCCATTCAGCAGCGGAGTGTCGAAACTGCCCCCGATGGGCATGGTCCGGCTGCTGATGCCCAGTGAGGGCAGGATATTCATGCTCATGGACGGTCCCATCTCTACTTGTATTTGCGATGGGATGACACTGCCCAACATCTGGTTCAGCATCCCCATTCCGGCTTCCCTGAAAGTGACGGGAGCTTCCGTATTCAGCCATTGGTAGAAGCCGAAGGCGCCGGTGGTCCATTGCCAGCGGCTGCCGCTTTTACTCTTCAAGATGATTTCCTCGCTCAGTGCGTGGGAGCGTTGTTTCTGTTGCAGGGTATAGATGTCGTTGGCGGTGAAGTCTTGGTCTATGTCCATGCAGTCCTTTAGAAACTGGTAGCCGGTGACCATGCTCAACGTGAAGTGCTGTGTCTGGTATTCCAGGTTCAGACCCGTGTTCAGCAGGTTGCGGTAGTAGTTGCTACGGGCGTTATTGGAGATTTTTCCGATGTAGGGCTTCAGCGGCTCGCTCTGTGCTTCGGGGGCCAGGCTGCCTTGGTAGAAATACGGGTAGCCACCCTGGTCGCTGTATTCGTAGTTGATGTTTAGGTCCACCTTCCAGTTGTCCGAGGGGAGGTAGATGGCGCGGATGCGTCCGCCTGCCGATTGCCCCTTGTCCGCTTTCTCGTCCCTCACCGTGTTGCGGAAGAATCCTCCTTGATAATCGTAAAAACCTCCGGTGGAAAAGGCGAACCGTTCCGAAAGGCGGTGATAGTGGGTCAGCGAGGTATTATAGGCATTGTACGTACCTGCCCCCATGCGGAAGTCCGTCCCCTGGTAGGAGAAGGGCGATTTGGTGTGCACCTTAATCAATCCGCCCATGGCATTGCGCCCGTAGAGCGTGCCCTGCGGACCGCGTAGCACGTCGATGCGCTCTACGTCGGCATAGCTGAAGTCGAAGGCTGACTTGTCTATATAAGGTATATTGTCTACATAAAGTCCTACGGAGGGAGTGTTGATGCGCGAGCCGATGCCGCGGATATAGACTGCCGAAGTCAGTCGCGAGCCGTAGTCGGGGATAAACATATTGGGCACTACGGATGTCAGATTCTTGATGGAGTTCACCTGTGCGTTCTGCATGTCCTGCTGCGAAAGCAGGGTGACGGCGGCGGGCTGCTCGCGCAGTTTCCGGTTTTCTTTGGGGGCGGCAATGACGGTTATTTCCTCTACATCCACCACTTTCAAGGTGTCTGCCTCTTCGGCAAGTACGTTGCCGGTTGCCAGGAGGCAGAAGATACCGGTCAAAATTCTATATCTATTCATAAACTGGTTTTTTAGCGCCTGCAAAGTAAAGGGATTCTTGCGGAAGGGACAATCCTCATTTATTAGGATTTCGTTCCTGGAGTGCTAATCTTAAATCGTTCCATCATGCGGAAAATATCGTTCCTCCGTGGGGTAAAAATCGTTCCACCATGGTGGAACGATTTTTACCCCACGGAGGAACGATTAGATGTTAGCACATTAGCACACTAATTGGGGCGAAGTTTTTCTGAAAAGACTTCGCTTCTGATGTATCCGGTTGTAGGATTATATTCTGTCCGCTTCCACATATCCGTGCATCACGGCATAGATAGTCAGCCCGGACACGGACTTGATACCCAGCTTCTCGGTGATATTCTTGCGGTGTGAGATGACGGTGGTCAGGCTGATGTTCAGTTTGTCGGCAATCTCCTTGTTGATGAGACCTTTGGTAATCAGCACCAGCACTTCTATTTCGCGGGCGGAAAGGTCGTGCCCGGCGGCTGTATTTATTGCCATATCCGAGTGTCTGGCGGGTGCCGGCTTTCCGTGGTTTTGTCTGTATTGGTTTCCGTATTGGCGCAGCTGCAGAATGTTTTTTGCCAGATTTTGTTCGTCCTGATAGATGTTTAGCGTCGGCATGCCCGACAGTTGGGGGACGGTTTCACCATTGACCAGCACAATGGTTTTGGGCTTGCGCTCCAGAAAGAAAGCGGTATGCTCGAAGTAAATCTGTGAAGAGATGAAATAATGCACATACATGTCAGGCGTATCATCCATCAGTTCGCCAAAGGAACGGAAAGAGCGGATGATGGCTGTCGGGATGATTTCCTCCAGCAAGTTCTGCAGTCCCAGACAGGAGAGGGTGTTGGAGTCGACGATTGCTATTTCAGGAGTCATTCTCGTTTTTTTGTTTCTGCAAAAATACGGATTATTTTTTAGGGTTTGTCTGTGCGGGGCTGCAAAATGAAAAATTCTCCTATGCAGAACTATTCTCCCTCTCCTTTTGGGGAACGGGGAGTGTCTCCTTTCGCATATTGGCTGGGGCTGACATTGAAATATTTCTTAAAGACTTCCCGGAAGTATTTCCCATCGCAGAAACCGGTTCTTTCTGCTACTTCAGTCACGGAATATTTCCCTTCTTTCAACAGCTCGGCAGCATGTTTCAAACGGATATTCCGTACGAAATCTGCCGGTGCCTGGCCGGTCAGCGCTTTCAGTTTACTGTAGAAACTGGTACGGCTCATATTCAGGAGCGAGCACAATACGTCCACTGTGAAATCGGGATTATCCATGTTCTCCTCGATATGTCTCTTTACATTCGACATGAATTTCCAGTCGAGACTGTTGGAGCAAGTGGTAGTTGTGGAGGGCTCTTCTTCTGTATTGATTTCCAAATTCGCATATCTCTTGCGCAGCAATGCGCGGTTGGCAAGCAGATTGGCAATGCTGGCTTTCAGTATGTTTATGCTGAAAGGTTTTACAATATATTCGTCCGCACCGATATGGAGTCCTTCGAGAATGTTCTTTTCATCTCCCAGTGCCGTCAGCAGTACTACCGGGATGTGGGATGTTTCAATATCGTTCTTGATGGCGATGCATAATTCGTCGCCTCGCATTTCCGGCATCATGATGTCGGAAAGAATCAGTTCCGGCCAGAATTGTTTTACAATGGTCAGCGCTTCCTTGCCGTTGTTGCATACTTGTACATTGTAAATCTTGGAGAAGGACTGAAAGAGGTAGTTGCGCAGCTCGTCATTGTCTTCTACAATCAAGATGCGATGCAGTTTGTCATTGTCTTCAGTCCGGAGTTCTCCGGCAAGTTTCAAAGGAACGGTGGGGACATCCGGTTCATAGAAGGTCTTCTTATCCTTAACGGACAGAGTGAAGTTCTTGAACTGTTCTTTCTCTTTGGGAAGGATGATTCTGACAGTACTGCCTTGGCATTCGGTGCTCTCAATGTATATTTTTCCATTGTGCAGGCTTACCAGCTTCCGCACCAGCATCAGACCGATACCGCTTCCCGTTATTTTGGAGTTGATGGCATTTGTTCCACGGAAGTGCATCTTGAACAGTTTTCTTTGTTCTTTGGCGGGAATTCCTATTCCATTATCTTTGACTTCCAGTCTCCAGGAACTTTTCATGTCATAAACAGAAATGAGTATATCGCCATTTTGGGAGTATACTTCAGAGCATTGGATATGACATTTTCCAGGATAGAGTCCATCTTCTCTTTGTCGAACCATACATTCATGTAGCTGAAATTGCTTTCGTATCTGAAAGTGATATGTTTTATGGTGGCATAGGTCTGGAAATTGTTGTATATCTCCTTGATGTAAGTATTCAGTTCATATTCTGCTATGTACAGATGAGGGGAATATACTTCTGCCCGTTCAAAGTTTATCAGATTGGTAGTCATGCGCAGGAGGGAGTTGACATTTCTCAGTGCCATGTGCATATTGTTGGTCTCGGCTTCGTTCAGTGTCTTGTTTTCAAGCATTTCTTCCAGAGGTGCCTTTATCAGTGTCAATGGCGTGCGGATATCATGCGCGGTATTGACAAAGAAACGGGTTTTCTCATCGGATATCTTTTTCTGTTTTCTCAGTGCCATGACACGGAAACCGACAACGGACATCAGTACTGTCAGCAGGACATAGCAGGCTATGGCCCAAAAACTGAACCAGACGGGGCGCGCAATGCTGATGTCGATGCTTCGCTCTTCAAAATAAAGATACGGCTCTTCCTTGGATACCGCCCGTATGTAAAGTTTGTAATCGCCCGAGGCAAGGTTGGTGAAGCGGAGATGCCCTTCTTCACCCAGGCGGTTCCAGTCATCGTAAAAGCCTTCCAGCTTCCAGTAGAAAGTGACATTGTCCGGCGCGTCATAATTGATGGATGAAATGCTGAGGGAAAAAGTGTTCTGGTTATATTTCAGCTTTAACCGGTCTGTCTGGTTGATGTTTTCCTTCAAGGGGGAATTCGGACTGCCGGGAAAGACAGTCTGATAGAGTATCTGAAAATCGCTGAGTATCATAGGAGAGTAGATGTACTTGGGCAAACGGGTTCCTTCGGGGAACTCGATGGCTCCGTCTGTGCTGCCAAAGACAAAACCCTTGTTCTTGCGTAGCGTTCCGGAAGAGGCACTGAAGCAGGAGGACATCAGCCCTTGCTCTTTGGTCCAGTTGTGGAATGTCTTCTCCGTAGGGTGGAAACAGCTGATTCCGTTTTCGGTACTCATCAGGATATGCCCGTCCGACTCGGGGAGTATGGTGTAGATGTTGTTTGAAATCAAGGCACAATTGTCCTTGTGATAATGCTTGAACGTATTGTCCTTTGCGTTGTAGACAACCACTCCGGAGCCGTTTGTTCCTATATATAGAGAGAGGTCTTCCGCTTGGTAAAGTGTGTTGATGTAGGTCGTCTCTTCCTGCAAGGCGACATATTGGAATCTACCCGACTCTTTGTCCAGCAGATACAGTCCGGCACTTGTTCCAATCCACATGTGTCCGTCGTCCTTTTCTGTAATGGCGGTGACGGAATTTATTCCGGGATACAGACGGACGGAATTCAGGGACAAATCGAAGCACTTCAGATTATAGAACCCTCCGGACCAGATATATCCTTTGGAGTCTTTTACGATGTCGCGGATATACTTGTCAGGACGAATGTTGTCCGGATTGAGCAGGTAAGGGGAGAAATATTCTACCGAGAGTGTCCTTTTATTTATTTTGTATACTCCCGAAGTATATCCTCCTGCCCAAATAATGCCGGGTGATACCTCGCATAGCGTAATGAAGATGTGATTCTTGTTTTTCAGTTGATGGTCGAAGGAGCTTAGGAATGAATGCCACTGCCCGGTTTTCGATTGATAAAGGCTGATTCCGTTACTTGTTCCGAACCATAGGTCTCCGTCACTGTCTTCAATGACAGAGTGTACCTGGTCGTTGACCAGCGATTGTCTGTTTCCGATAGAATGCTTTATCCAGTTGTAGCTTTTGTACCGGTTGTCTATAATGGTAATTCCTTCCGGGTAGTTGGCTATCCATATCCGCTTTTCTTCATCAATATAAATGTCATTGATGTTATTGCTGTTCATCTCATTGTGGCTTTTGTAGCTGGAGACGATGTACGGTTCCGAGATACACGAGTTCATGTTGATTTTGTGTATACCCATACCTTCTGTCGCTATCAATAGCTCTGTCTGGTTCAGAGGCTTGATTCGGGCAATGTTTACATCGCTCAAATCCGTATTGGAGTGTATAATCCGTTGTTGCCGTATGTCGTAGGCAAAGACGCCTTTTTCAAAAGTACCGATGAAAAGTCTTTGTGATTCTTGGTGGAAATAGAGTGAACTGATTTGGGCCTGGATTTTGTCAAGAGGTTCAAGAGGGACAATCTGCAATGTCTCATTTTCGAGTTTGACATATCGCAATCCCTTGTCGGTACCCATGAAGAAGTGGTTATTGTCCACTTGTTCGATACTTGTAATGCTGCTTTTCAGTTCATTGGACATTTGATGGACCTCTCCGGTTTGTGTGTCGTAGAGAGCGATGCTGTATCTGCTGCACAGCCAAATCCTGTGATTGCAGTCCATATAGCCGTAGCTGATATTGACCGGTGTCTTGGGCAGTTTATATACTCTGTTGAACACATCGTGTTCTTGGTTGTATTGAAAAATACGACCGGCTTTACCTATGACCCATAATTTCCCTTTCTCTTCAAAATACAGCCAACCGAGATGGATGGGGAAACTTGACTCTTTGTTTTCTTCTATTAATTTATAATGCTTGATGTCTTTTCCATTGTACCGGTCTATGCCTTCGTTGGTGAGGAACCACATGTAACCTACCGAATCCTTTTGAATGTCGAAGATTCTGCGGTTGCTCAATCCGTTTTCCACCCCTATGTATTTATATGTTTGCGCCGTAGCTATGAGAGGCAAAAGGAATAGAAAGCATACAATGTTTATGATGAACCTCATAATAAATACAATATAACAACATATATGTGATAATAGTTTACAAATTAAACGAGAAAAAGTGAAAAATCAAAATTTGGATGTAAATATTATAGCTTAATCAAAGAATGCCTTTGCCGCTTCCGCACATCGTTCGCCGTCAATTCCGGCAGAAACAATGCCTCCGGCATATCCGGCGCCTTCTCCGCAAGGGAACAATCCTTTTACGCGTACATGTTGCAGTGTCTCCTTGTCTCTTGTTATGCGTACCGGCGCCGAAGTACGGGTTTCCACTCCAATCATTGTCGCCTCGTTCGTCAAGAAACCACGGCTGTATTTCCCGAATAGCTGGAAACCTTTGCTCAGGCGTTCTGCAATGAAAGAAGGCATCCAGAAGTGCAGAGGTGAGGAAACCAGTCCCGGTGCATACGAAGTTTCCGGCAGGTCGTAACTCAGTTTTTTCTTAGTGAAGTCTGCCATTCTCTGTGCCGGTGCTGTCTGCTTCATATTGCCTTGTTGCCAGCAGAGGCGCTCCAGATACTCTTGAAAATACATCATGCTTAATTGGGAGTTGACGGTTGGCAATTGACAATTAGTCGTGCTGTCGTGCTGCATAGAAATTGTAAATTGTAGATTGTCAATAGTAAATTGCTCTATGTCTTCCGGGCGTAGCTCTACCACCATTCCCGAATTGCTCCAACGGGAACCGCGGTTGCTGGGACTCATCCCGTTGACTACAATCTGCTCGGGACCGCTGGCGGCGGGCACAACGAAGCCGCCGGGACACATGCAGAAGCTATATACTCCTCGTCCGTCTACCTGGTTTACAAAGCTATATTCGGCGGCAGGCAGATATTTTCCCCGTCCGTTCCGGTTGTGATATTGTATTTGGTCTATTAAGGTGGCGGGATGTTCCAGTCGTACGCCTACCGCAATGCCTTTAGCTTCAATCTCTACATTGTTGGCGGCAAGCCAGCGGTATACATCCCGGGCAGAGTGACCGGTGGCAAGTATCACCGGGCCAAGGAAAGTCTTGCCGGTATTTGTTTCAATGCCTTTGACTTCATCCTTCTCTATGAGCAGGGCGTCCATGCGTGTTTCAAAGTGGACTTCGCCACCGCACTGGATGATAGTGTTCCGCATGTTTTCGATGACACGCGGCAGTTTGTCCGTACCTATGTGCGGATGTGCATCTACCAGTATGGAAGTGGAGGCTCCATGTTGACAGAAGACATTCAGAATCTTGTCTACATTGCCGCGCTTTTTGCTGCGTGTGTACAGCTTGCCATCCGAGTAAGCTCCGGCACCTCCCTCTCCGAAGCTGTAATTGGACTCCGGGTTGACGAGTTGCTGGCGGCTGATTTGCGCCAAGTCTTTCTTGCGTTCCCGTACGTCCTTTCCACGTTCCACAATGACGGGGCGTAGACCGAGTTCTATCAGGCGCAGAGCGGCGAAGAGTCCTCCGGGACCGGCGCCTACCACTACTACTTGGGGTTTTCCTTCTACATTATTATATAAGGTATGTTGATATTCGTCCTCTTTCGGCATTTCGTTCAGATATGCCCGTACGTTGAGGTTGATATAGATGGTCCGTTGGCGGGCATCGATACTGCGCTTCAAGATGCGCGTTGCTGTTATCTCCCGCGCATTCAGTCCTTTCTCATGTATTAAGTACTCTTTCAGGCGTTGCTCGTTTGCCGCTACTTCGGGCAATACGCGCAGTTGGTATTCTTGTATCATAATGATTATCCGAATAGGGCACGGAATGCTTCTTCCACCTTCCGTACCGGTATCAATTCCATTTTAATCTTCTTCGTGTTCAGTCCTTGCATATTATACTTGGGAAGTATGAATCGCTTGAATCCAAGTTTCTCTGCTTCTCCGATACGTTGCTCTATGCGGTTCACTGGGCGGATTTCACCTGACAGACCTATTTCTCCCGCCATGCACACCTCCGGCTCTATGGCCGTGTCCATGTTGCTGGAGAGGATAGAACTGATGACGGCAAGGTCTATTGCCGGGTCGTTCACTTTCAATCCGCCGGCAATGTTGAGAAAGACGTCTTTCTGTGCCAGCTTGAAGCCTACACGTTTTTCCAATACGGCCAGCAGCATATTCATGCGGCGGATGTCGAACCCTGTGGCAGAGCGTTGCGGGTTACCATATACGGCACTGCTGACCAATGCCTGCGTCTCGATGAGGAACGGTCTGATGCCTTCTATCGCGGAGGCGATGGCTATGCCGCTCATACCTTCATGGTCCTGGCTCAGCAGCAGTTCGGATGGGTTGCTCACCTGCCGTAATCCATCTTGCCGCATTTCGTAAATACCCAGTTCGGCAGTGCTTCCGAAGCGGTTCTTGATGCTACGCAGGATGCGGTACATGTAGTGCTGGTCGCCCTCGAACTGGAGTACGGTATCCACGATATGTTCCAGTACCTTGGGGCCGGCTATGCTTCCTTCCTTATTGATATGCCCGATGAGGATAACCGCCGTATGCGTTTCCTTGGCAAAGCGCAGGATGGAGGCGGAACATTCCCGTACCTGGGCGATGCTTCCCGGCGACGATTCAAGGGTTTCGGTAGAAATCGTCTGTATGGAGTCGATGATGACGATGTCCGGGCGGATGTTCTTGATATGGACGTAAATCTGTTCCAGGGAAGTTTCGCATACGATGAGGCAATCACTGGAAGCACTTGTCAAGCGGTCGGCACGCAGTTTCAATTGGCGGGTACTTTCTTCGCCGGAGACGTAGAGGATGCGTTTTTCCGGTATGCGGAGTACGGTTTGTAGCACCAGGGTGGATTTCCCGATGCCCGGTTCGCCGCCAATCAAAACAAGAGATCCTTGTACAAGACCACCACCTAGTACCCGGTTCAGTTCGGCATCATGGAGGTCGATGCGCGGTTCGTCATCGGCTACAATTTCATGGAGGGTTATGGGTTTGGCTTTGGCGGTCTCTATGCCCGATACGGGACGCTTGTTCACCACTTCTTTCCGTACCACCTCTTCCACATACGTGTTCCACATTCCGCACGACGGACACTTGCCTACCCATTTGGGAGAGTCTTGTCCGCAGTTGCTGCATACATAAACCGTCTTCTCTTTAGCCATAGTTGTGCATTCTCTTCTAAAATGATTGCCCAAAGGTACAATTTTTCGATGCAGGGCTTGCAGACTCCCATAGAGTTTTTTTATTTTTGTGAGTAGAAAACAATAACATGTTATAAAAGCCATGATAGAAGATATTCTTGCATACAACAAGCGTTTTGTAGCCGAGAAGGGGTATGAGAAATACATCACGAATAAATACCCGGATAAGAAGATTGCCATCCTCTCTTGTATGGATACCCGTTTGACCGCTTTACTGCCGGCAGCCTTGGGCATCAAGAACGGCGATGTGAAGATGATAAAGAATGCGGGTGGAATCATTTCACATCCGTTCGGTAGTGTCATTCGTAGCCTGATGGTGGCCATTTACGAGTTGGGCGTGACGGAAGTGATGGTTATTGCCCACTCCGATTGCGGTGCGTGCCACATGAGCAGCGCCCAGATGATAGAGCATATGAAGGCCCGGGGCATCAAGCAAGAGACGATTGATATGATTCGTTTCTGCGGAGTGGATTTCGAGTCTTGGCTGTATGGATTCGAAGATACGGAGAAATCGGTAAAGGGTACGGTGGAAGCTATTATCAATCATCCGCTGATACCGAATGATATCAATGTCAGCGGTTTCATAATAGATTCTGTGACGGGAGAATTGACCCCGGTGCAGTGATAGTTGTGCTTCACACGGTAATTTCCCCTGCCAGCGGTCGTCCCATCAGTTCGCGTATTTCGGCAGGTGGATAATCGTGCCCCAGAAGGAACATCAGCTTGGTTACGGCAGATTCCGTTGTGCTGTCATATCCGCAGACAACTCCTGCCTGCATCAGTTGGTAACCGGTTTCATAGCGCTCCATTTCAACAGTGCCGGCACTGCATTGGGTGACGTTGACAATGATGATGCCTTGTTCGCAGGCATCATGCAGGCGGCGTAGAAACCATTCCTTTCGGGGAGCGTTGCCGGAACCGTAGGTTTCGAGGACTACGGCCTTCAGTCCTTTAGTGGCAAGTATGGCTGCCACGACATTTTCCTGAATACCTGGAAAAAGCTTCAGTATGGCGATGTTGGTATCAAGCAGATAATGAGGCTCCAGTTCGTGGGGAGTGCCGTGCGTATGAATTTGCACATTATTATATTTAATATGTATACCGGCGGAAGCGAGTACCGGATAATTGAAGGAACGGAAAGCATTGAAGTTCTCCGCGTTCATTTTGGTGGTACGGTTGCCGCGCATCAGGTGGTTTTCGAAGAAGATGCAGACTTCGGGTACGATGGGCTGTCCGTTGGAGTGGCGGTCGGTGGCTATTTCGATGCTGGTCAGCAGGTTTTCCTTGCCGTCTGTGCGGAGCACGCCAATAGGCAGTTGCGAGCCGGTTAGGATGACGGGCTTGTTCAGCCCTTCAAGCATGAAGCTGAGTGCAGAAGCTGTGTAGGCCATGGTGTCTGTGCCATGCAGGATGACGAAGCCTGTATATTGGTTGTAGTTGTTGCTGATGATGCGTACCAGTTTGCGCCAAGCATCGGGGTCCATGTCCGAGGAATCCATGGGTGGGTCGAATTGATAAGTGTCGATACGGAACGCAAATCTCTGAAGTTCGGGAACATGTTTCTGCAACTGCTCGAAGTTGAAGCTTTCCAGGGCGCCGGTTTCTGCATTCTCTATCATTCCGATAGTTCCACCGGTGTATATTAGCAAAACGGAAGTGTTTTCTGGGTTCATGCGCACTTTTCTTTCATGTTTTCCATGCAAATATAATGATATATATTGAGAGTGATAGCAAAATGTTAGAAAAGAATAAACGGATATACAGAAAAAAGGTATGGAAAGTGTGAAAGTGTAAGCCGTAAGTTGTGCATATTTCTTGCCTTTTTAGAGGCTTTCTGTATTTTTATCGCAAAAAAGTCGCAAAAAGTGATAGATTGAATGTTTTTATTGTTACTTTTGCAACACTTATCATAAATGATAGAAACAAGAGACTATGAACAAGTACTATCAACATACAGTCACATCCATGTGGACCATGACCCTTAGGGGTTAGGGATAGTATTTTGTGTTTCTACGTGTTACACCATTTTCAAGCAGTTTTTCCATTTAATTAAAGTCAATGCAAGCCGTAGCAGCTTGTTTCCGACACATTGTATCAACCATCTCAACAATATAAAGAGAAATGAAAGTAATGAAATTCGGCGGAACGTCCGTAGGTTCCGTGAACAGTATTTTGAGCGTCAAGAGAATTGTAGAAGCAGTCGATGAACCGGTTATCGTGGTGGTGTCCGCATTGGGTGGCATCACGGACAAGTTGATAAACACCTCTAGAATGGCGGCAGCCGGTGATGCTTCTTACGAGAATGAGTTCCGGGAGATTGTCTATCGTCATGTGGAAATGATTAAGGAAGTGATTCCGGCAGGCGAGGCGCAGGTTGCCTTGCAACGCCAGATTGGTGAGTTGCTCAACGAGCTGAAGGACATCTTTCAGGGCATTTATCTGATAAAGGACCTTTCGCAGAAGACGTCCGATACGATTGTGAGCTATGGCGAACGTCTTTCATCTATCATCGTTGCCCAGTTGACGGGAGCGGAGTGGTTTGACTCACGCAAGTTTATCAAGACGGAAAAGAAGCATTCCAAGCATGTGCTGGATACGGAGCTGACAAATTCGTTGGTGCGCGAGACATTCAGTAGCCTGCCCAAACGCGTATTGGTTCCGGGTTTTATCTCCACAGACAAAATGACGGGAGAGGTAACGAACCTGGGTAGAGGTGGCTCTGACTATACGGCGGCAATCATTGCTGCTGCACTGGATGCCGACAGTCTGGAAATCTGGACGGATGTAGACGGATTCATGACAGCTGACCCGCGTGTGATTTCCAGGGCATACACTATCAATGAATTGAGCTATGTGGAAGCTACGGAGCTTTGTAACTTCGGTGCGAAAGTGGTCTATCCGCCTACAATCTATCCGGTTTGCCACAAGAATATCCCCATTCTGGTGAAGAATACCTTCAATCCAGAGGGTGTGGGAACTGTCATCAAGCGAGAGGTTTCCGACCCGCAAAGCAAGGCCATCAAGGGTATTTCATCCATCAATGATACGAGCCTAATTACAGTGCAAGGCCTTGGTATGGTAGGTGTCATCGGTGTGAACTACCGTATCTTCAAGGCGCTGGCAAAGAATGGCATCAGTGTGTTCCTTGTGTCCCAGGCTTCTTCGGAGAATTCAACGTCTATCGGTGTGCGCAATGCGGATGCTGATCTGGCTTGCGAGGTGCTGAACGAGGAGTTTGCCAAAGAAATAGAGATGGGAGAAATTTCTCCTATTCAGGCAGAAAAGAACCTGGCTACCGTGGCCATCGTAGGCGAGAACATGAAGCATACGCCGGGTATTGCCGGAAAGCTGTTCGGTACGTTGGGGCGTAACGGTATCAATGTGATTGCTTGTGCGCAGGGTGCTTCGGAAACCAACATCTCGTTTGTAGTGGACAGCAAATCATTGCGCAAATCGCTGAATGTCATCCATGATTCTTTCTTCTTGTCGGAATATCAGGTACTGAATCTTTTTATCTGCGGCATAGGAACCGTAGGCGGCAGCTTGATAGAGCAAATCCACAGCCAGCGCCAGAAGCTGATGCAGGAGAACGGCCTGCAGCTGAATGTAGTGGGCATTGCCGATGCAAACAAGGCCATGTTCAGCCGCGAAGGTTTCGATTTGGGACGTTTTCGTGAAGAACTGCAGGAGAAGGGAAAGGACAGCTCTCTGGAAACGCTGCGTAATGAGATTATCGGTATGAACATCTTTAACTCTGTCTTTGTGGACTGTACGGCAAGTGCAGGCGTGGCTTCCCTTTACAAGGACTTGCTGCTGCACAATGTTTCGGTAGTGGCTGCTAACAAGATTGCTGCTTCTTCCGAATACGAGAACTACCGTGAACTGAAACAGATTGCCCGCCAACGCGGTGTGAAGTACTTGTTTGAAACCAATGTAGGTGCCGGACTCCCCATCATCAATACCATTAACGACCTTATCCATAGCGGTGATAAGATATTGAAGATTGAAGCCGTGCTGAGCGGTACGTTGAACTATATCTTCAATAAAATCAGTGCCGACATTCCTTTCAGCAAGACCATTAAGATGGCGCAGGAGGAACGTTACTCCGAGCCCGATCCGCGTATCGACCTCAGCGGAAAGGATGTTATCCGCAAACTGGTGATTCTGGCACGCGAGGCCGGTTACTGTTTGGAACAGAGCGATGTTGAGAAGAACCTCTTTGTGCCCGATGACTTCTTTGAAGGCTCCCTGGATGACTTCTGGAAGAAAGTGCCGAGCCTCGATGCCGATTTCGAAGCCCGCCGCAAGGTGTTGGAAGCCGAGAACAAGCATTGGCGTTTCGTAGCCAAGCTGGAAAATGGCAAAGCATCTGTCGGTTTGCAGGAAGTCGGCGCCAACCATCCGTTCTACGGGCTGGAAGGCAGCAATAACATCATCCTGCTGACCACGGCACGCTATAAGGAATATCCGATGATGATACAAGGCTATGGAGCCGGTGCGGGTGTAACGGCTGCGGGGGTATTTGCGGATATTATGAGCATTGCAAACGTTTAATCCAAATCGTAATATAGAAAGATGAAACACATCATTATATTGGGTGATGGTATGGCCGACTGGCCCGTGAAGGCTCTGGGAGGTAAAACCTTGCTGCAGGCGGCTGCAACTCCCTATATGGACAAGCTGGCACGCATGGGACGTGTGGGAAGGCTGGTGACGGTGGCCGAGGGATTTCATTCCGGCAGTGAGGTGGCGAATATGTCCGTTCTGGGCTATAACCTGCCGAAGGTGTACGAAGGCCGCGGTCCATTGGAGGCGGCGAGTATCGGTGTGGACTTGCAGCCGGGTGAGATGGCGATGCGCTGCAACATTATCTGCATCGAGGGAGACAATATCAAGAATCATTCTGCCGGGCACATTACTACAGAGGAAGCGGATGTGTTGGTAAAATACCTTCAGGAGCATTTGGGTGATGACCGCGTGCATTTCCATACGGGCGTGCAATACCGCCATCTGCTGGTAATAAAAGGAGGGGACAAGCGCATTGACTGTACGCCGCCCCACGATGTCCCTTTGAGGCCTTTCCGTCCGTTGATGGTGAAGCCGATGGAGGGTACGGAGAATATTTCGGTCCCCGAAGGCGGTGCAGAGCTTACTCCGAAGCAGACTGCCGATTTGATTAATGATTTGATTCTCCGTTCGCAAGTGTTGCTGGAAAACCATCCGGTCAACATGAAGCGGAAGGCCGAGGGTAAGGACCCTGCCAATAGCATCTGGCCATGGAGTCCCGGTTATCGTCCGCAGATGGAGCGCCTTTCAGACAAGTTCCCGCAGGTGAAGCGTGGTGCTGTGATTTCTGCCGTGGATTTGATTAACGGCATCGGCTACTATGCCGGATTGCGGCGCATCACCGTAGAAGGTGCGACGGGGCTTTATGATACCAACTATGAGAATAAGGTGGCTGCCGCCCTTGATGCATTGCGGACGGATGATTTTGTCTACCTGCATATCGAGGCCAGTGATGAGGCCGGTCACGAAGGAAATGTCCCCTTGAAGATTATGACGATTGAGAATCTGGACAGCCGTGCTGTAGGTCCTATCTACGAGGCTGTGAAGGATTGGGAGGAACCCGTTGCCATTTCCGTATTGCCCGACCATCCCACTCCCTGCGAACTCCGTACGCATACGGCCGAACCTATCCCGTTCCTCATTTGGCATCCGGGTATCGAGGCTGACGAAGTACGGACATTTGATGAAGTGGCAGCCTGCGAAGGCAGTTACGGACTGATGAAAGAAGACGAGTTTATTAATGAATTTATGAGTTCCACCACAGAGTAACACAGAGTTTCACGGGGTTTTATTTATAGAGAATTCTGTGAGACTCTGTGGTGAATAAAAAAATACCGCAATGAAATATTATAGCACCAACAAACAAGCCCCCGAAGCCACTCTTGAAGAGGTCGTGGTAAAGGGGCTTGCCGCAGACAAGGGGCTTTTCATGCCCTTTACAATCAAAACTCTGCCACAAGAGTTTTACGATAGCATCGATACACTCAGCTTTCAGGAGATAGCCTATCGCGTGGCAGATGCTTTCTTTGGCGAGGATGTTCCTGCCGATACGCTGAAACAGATTGTTTATGACACACTCAGTTTCGATGTCCCTCTGGTCCGGGTGACAGAGAATATTTATTCGCTTGAGCTGTTCCATGGTCCGACGCTTGCCTTTAAGGATGTAGGCGGTCGCTTCATGGCGCGTTTGCTGGGATACTTTATCAAGAAAGAGGGCAAGAAGCAAGTCAATGTTCTCGTTGCTACTTCCGGTGATACGGGCAGTGCCGTTGCCAATGGCTTCCTCGGTGTGGAAGGCATACACGTCTATGTGCTCTACCCGAAGGGAAAAGTCAGTGAAATCCAGGAGAAACAGTTCACTACCTTAGGGCAGAATATCACGGCTATTGAGGTCGATGGTACGTTCGACGATTGCCAGGCTTTGGTTAAATCCGCTTTTATGGACGGGGAACTAAACGAGCACCTGCAACTGACCAGCGCCAATTCCATCAACGTGGCGCGTTTCTTGCCGCAGGCATTCTATTACTTTTATGCCTATGCTCAACTGAAGCGTGCCGGTAAGGGAGACAATGCCGTCATTTGTGTACCCAGTGGTAACTTCGGCAATATCACTGCCGGCCTCTTCGGCAAGCGTATGGGACTGCCCGTGGAACGCTTTATCGCTTCCAACAACCGCAATGATATCTTCTTCCAATATTTGCAGACAGGTGTTTATACGCCGCGTCCCAGCATCGCTACCATTGCCAACGCGATGGATGTGGGCGACCCGAGTAACTTTGCCCGTGTACTCGACCTTTACGGAGGCAGCCATGCCGCCATCTCTGCCGAAATCAGCGGTGCCACTTATACCGACGAGCAGATTGCCGAAACCATGCGGGAAGTGTGGAAGAAGGACCATTACCTGCTCGACCCGCACGGAGCCTGCGGCTTCCGGGCCCTGGCCGAAGGACTGAAACCCGGCGAAACGGGTGTATTCCTGGAGACGGCCCATCCGGCGAAGTTCAAGGATACAGTGGAGAAGATTATCGGTGAAGCGGTAGAGATACCTGCCAAGCTTCAGGCTTTTATGCGCGGTGAGAAGAAGAGCCTGCCAATGTCGAAGGACTTTGCAGACTTCAAGCAATATCTGATGCATGTATAAAGAATGGGACGTCAGTAAAGAAAAACACCGGATTGCTTGACATTGCCTTTCGGATGTTGTATCTTTGTAACTGCAATCTTAGTTCAGATTCAATTTTAAATTAGCATAAAAGGAGAGGCGTCGCTTCTCCTTTTTTGTTGTGTTCTTCCGTCACTTCATTAGCCAAAGCTTAGGGTTTACTCTCCTAAACCGGTGCTTTACAGATTTAATCCTCCACTTCAGCAAGCGGAATGGCAGGCATTTGCTTGGAAAATTCCGGCGGTTTTGACGAAAAGTCCGGATGTTTCGGATGAAAAGCTCCGAGCTTTCGGATGATATGTTCAGCGCCGACAGATGGTGTGTCGAGGATAAACAGATGATATGTTCGGGACGGATACATGGTTTGTTGGCTATATGAACGGACGATCATGCGTCTGTTCCGTTAATCTTCCATAAATCTGCTCTTGACAAGATTGGCTGCTTTATTCTGTATCGGGTTCTTCCCGGATGATGTTTATCATGCTGCCCAACTTATGATGGTTGTTCCATAGCACAAGCACTTCAATCTTCCGGAGACTGTGCCGGTAAAGAAGCGTATAGTCGGGATGCGGAATGATGTACCGTATGTTCTCTGCTTCGGTGGGCTGTCCGATAAACGGATTCAGCGTGACACGGTACAATGCATTTTGGAACAAGGTGTACAGAGTCCCGCCACACCGTTTGTTGCCATCTCTTTCTTGCGAGGAAATCAGCAAGTCCTTCAGAGCTTCTTTGGCAAGTGGCGACCAGATTATTTGTTTAGCCATGCTTCCACCTCCTTACTGATTGTGACATCCTCTTGTCCTTCTCCCTCATCCAGTTGCCGGCAGGCTTTCTTAAGGTCATGGCGTAGCCGGGTGGAGAATGCGAGGACTTGCTTTGTTTGCTGGGACGATTGCTCTTCTTTAACTTTTGCCATAACGTTATCTCCTTTTCCTCCTAAAACATTTCAAAGTAATGAATTGTTTGAGGGGAAAAATACGAAGCTGATGAAAGATAAGAAACTGGAAGCCAATCTCAGTATGGTTGCATCGCGCGTCATGGCGGGGTTGAATATGAATGGATTGAAATTTCTGCTCCCTTTGTGGCTGGGTGCATTGACAGGTGTCACGGTGCGTTGTGTCTTTGCTGCCGTGGCATTTTGGATAACAAGCTGGTTTGTAAAGGAGGCACCGGTCACAAGGCGGCAGCGGATAGGGCTGTTCTGTCTGGGAGCTTTCGGACTCTACGGGTTCATGTTCTGCTATCTGCTGGGCATCAGTAAGACGACTCCGGTTTCCAGTGCCATCTTCAACTCCATGCAGCCCATTTGGGTCTTTCTGATATCCGTCTTTTTCCTGCACGAAAAGGCTACGCTGATGAAGGTAATCGGCATAGCGCTGGGTTTTGGCGGTGCGTTGTTGTGCATCCTTACGCAAGGCAGTGATGACCTGGCGCACGATGCGTTTACGGGAAACATGCTCTGCATGGTGAGCTCGCTGGTCTTTGCCGTTTACCTGATTGTGAGCAAGAAATTGCTGGAAGAGGTCGGGGTAGTGACGATGATGAAGTACATCTTTGGCGGTGCGGCAGTAATGGGATTGATTGTGTCGTCCATTATAGGCTGGGATGCACCCTTGCTTACGGATGCCTTGCATGGAGAGTGGCACTGGGTGCCGTGGGCGGTGCTGGCTTTTGTGCTGGTTTTCCCTACTTACCTCAGTTACTTTCTGGTTCCGGTGGGCTTGAAGTATCTCAAGACGACGGTTGTAGCCATGTACAGCTATCTGATACTGGTGGTGACTACCGTTGTTTCCCTCACCTTGGGGCAAGACCGTTTCAGTTGGACGCAAGCCGCTGCCATTGCCATGATTTGTATCAGCGTGTACTTTGTTGAAGTGGCGGAAGCGAAGAAGTAGTGACGAATACCAGGTATTCCCCTTCCGCCTCGATGGTGAATTCCGTACTGGTGCATTCGTTGAGTGTGCCTTGCCACCAGTTGGTGAAATCGCTGAGGGGATAGACCAGTCCTTTGCCATGCAGACCGTGTGCAGTGAAGTTGATGATGGATACTTGCTGTCCGGGATGGCTTGGGAAGGTGCGGGTACTCCGGCTGGGGATGAAGATGCCGTAATCGGTATAGGTACGTACATCGGCTCCGGCACGGAGATAGTCGATGAGCAGGCTGATATTTCCCAGTGTATGGTCTTCACGTTTGCCCGTGGCACCGATGATGGCGATGCGGCGTTTGCCTTTCGCCAGCAGGAAGTTGACGGCTTTAGTCTGGTCGTTGGTCTCCTGGTCGCTGATACGGTGTAGGATATGTCCGAACTTCCGGCGGTTTTCATCACTGAGGGAGTCACCGTCGCCGATGATTACGTCGGGAGTATGGCCCCGGCGGATGTATTCGTCCGCTCCGCCGTCGCAACAGACCACGTAAGGCGCTTCTGCCAATATCTTTAAAGGTAGGGGACTTGCAGGATATTCCCCATTCGCCAAAACTACGGCATCAATAGTTAATAATTGCTCGTTGCTCGTTGATAGTTCGTTTTTCATATCTTTCTTAATCCCTAATCTCTAATCCTTCATCCTTGTTCATCATTTTCCTCCATTTGAAGTAGCCAAAGATAGCTATAATTGTATAAAGGCCGTATAGTCCGGCCGTAAAATCGAGTCCTTTGTAGATGTACAGCCCGGTGCTCACTACATCCACCGCAATCCATGCCCACCATTGTTCCACATATTTCCGTGCCAGCATCCACATGCCGATGATGCTCATGGCAGTGGTGAAAGAGTCCAGCCAGGGCACATTGCTGTCCGTGAAGTTCACCAATATCCACGCAATGCCCAAAAGGGCAGCAGCGAATATGACAGTCAGCGGCAGCAGATAGCGCACCGGCATCCGCGTAATGGGGAGTTCCTTCTGTCCTTCTGTTCTTCTGTCCTCCACCTGCTGCACCGGGGCTTTCTGCCGTAGAATCTTCCGGCGCAGAAACGTACCGTATTTCCACATCATCCACCCGTAGATAGCAGCCCCCAGATAGTAGATATTTATCCCGAAGTCGGCATACAGCCCCGCATCGTAGTAGACGAAGATGTAAACGGCAGGCATAATGATGCCCGCTATCCAAAGATAAATGCTTGCCCGGTACTCCAACCAGAGGTAGAGCAATCCGACAAGTGTACCGATAATTTCAAGAGCGTGTTCCATAAAAACAGAAAGACTATCCTCCCTCCCCTTCAAGGGAACGAGGGGTTTTAAAAATTAATAGCTATATGTCCCAGTACATTCGTTCCCGCTTGGGCAGCGTAGCCGGCATAGTTGTAACGGACTTTTCCTCCGTTATCGTCGAGATAGTATCCGCTGCCTGCGTATCCGTTGTTTTCGTATTCTTCATTGAACAGATTATAGATGGTGCACCCTATGGTTACCGACTTTACTTTAGGCAACTTGAAGGTATAGGACAGATTCAGGTTGCTTACGAAATAAGCATCCAGCGTGCACTCCTCTTGCTTGGCGTTACTCATGTATTGCTTGCTGATATATTGTGACTGCAACGAGGCCTCGAATCCCTTGAACGTATAGCCCAGGCGGTTGTTCAGTATGAAGTCGGGAGAGAATGCGATGGGGGTATCCCCGTGTTTGATGACCCATGCCTCCGACCCGGCCTCCTCGTTTTCAAAAAGAGTTTCGGTAAAGTTCTGCACACGGTTCTTGCTGAGTGTGGCATTGATGTCCCATTGGAAACCGCAGTCCAGCCGGATGCCTGCCATCAGCTCGATACCCATGCGGTAGCTGTCGGGCACGTTGCTGGCCATGGCTTCGCCTATCTCGTTCAGCTCCCCCGTCAGTACCAGCTGGTCTTTATAGTCCATATAGTAGAAGTTGGCACCCGCATGGAGCCATGAGTTGGCGAAGGTATATCCCAGTTCGTAGTCGAACAAGCGCTCAGCCTTGGGATGTTCGGTGAAGTAGCCGTCGGTGTAGTTGTTGCGCGTAGGCTCTTTATGGGCTACGCTGAACGAACCGTATAGGCGGTGGTTGCGGTCGATTTGCCAGGACAGTCCGGCTTTCGGGTTGAAGAAGTCGAAGTCTTCGTCAATGTCCAATTTTTGCATTCCCGGAGTGGTGGCAGTCCAGTTGTACTTGTCGTTCAGTCCGTTTATCTTGTAGTTGATGTGGCGGTATTGCAGGTCGAGGTAGGCGCTGAGGCCGCTTACCAGTTCATAATTGGTTTTCAGATAAATATTTCCGTCATTCTTTGTGGCGTTGTTGCGGTAGTAGTCGTGGTCGGGGTTCAGTTCGCCGATATAGTTCTTTACCCAAAGCACTTTTCCGAAGTGGTCGCCGTCATAGCGGTTCAGTGCACCGCCTAGCGAGGCATGCAGACGGTCGGCTTTGTAGCTTACGGAGAAGATTCCACCGCCAAACCAGTTGTCCATTGCCTTCTTGCGGATAAGGTCGCTTACTTCTACCTTGCCGCCATTGTATTCGAAAGGCGACATACCGTACTCTGCCAACGAGCGTTCACCTTTATATTCTTGATAGTATCCGTCGCCTTTGGTGTAGTGCAGGCCGATATTCAGGTTCCATTGTGGGGTGAAATTGTGGTTGAATAGCAGCTGGTAATTCTTTTGCGTATAGTTGTCGGTCTGGTCGTCATAGAAATGCAGTGCACCTCCTTCGTCCGTGAGGTAATGCTTCTCGCCGTTGTCGTCTTTATAATATTCTTTGTTGTATACATGGCCGTCCCGGTCGGTGGCGTACATGAATCCGCAGGAATTATAACGCCGTCCGTAACGTTCCATCTCTTCCTTGCTGGCATAGTTCCATGCGTGGTAAGTGCGCTCTTTGCCGGCAAAGGTTATCAGCTTGATAGAAGTGTTGTCATTGTAGTACCCTCCTTGCAGATAATAGGAGTTCAGTCCCACAGATGCCCGGTCTATATACCCGTCCGTACTGATGTTGGAGAGCCGCGCGTCGAACGACCAATGATTGTTGATGAGTCCCGTTCCCACTTTCACCGTCTCCTTGTGCGTATGGAAGGAGCCGTAGGAACCGTTGAATTCTGCATAGGGTTTCATGGAGAAATCACCCGTCTGCATGTTGATGCTGGCACCGAAAGCTCCTGCACCGTTCGTTGAGGTACCAGCTCCGCGTTGCACCTGCATATCCTTGACGGAGGAGGCGAAATCCGGCAGGTTGACCCAGAATACCGTGTGGCTTTCCGCATCGTTGATGGGAATACCGTTAGCGGTGACGTTGATGCGTGTGCCATCTGTTCCGCGGACTCTCAGTGTGGTGTAACCCACCCCGGCACCGGCGTCGCTGGTAGTAATGGCGGAGGGTGTCATACTCAACAGATACGGCAGGTCTTGTCCGAAATTCTGTTTTTTCAGTTGTTCTTTGCCTATATTGGTGAATGCCACCGGTGTGCTGTTTGTGGCACGTGTGGAGATGACTTCCACTTCCTGCAGGTTTATCACCCGCAGACTGTCTTGCTCTTGTGTCTGCGCACAGACACCCAGTGCTGCCATAAGGAGGCAGGTCGCCATTGCATGTCTCTTCATTTGCAATTGTTTCGTTTAGATGAATACAGAAAAGGGGAACTTTTCTTCTTTTCCCTCCGCCGGCATTACCCGGATCAGGTTAATGGGTATGATCTCAGCCCGTCGTATTAGGGCACCCCTTAGTTGAAATCGGGAGCAAAGGTAGGAGTTTTCGTCGAAAGTGGCAAGTTAAGTGAACGAAAGTCAGAGTTATTTGTTAATTTTGCAGCATTAATTTTAAAAAAAGAGTATAGTTATGTTATCATCTTTATTCATGGCAGCCTTTGCTGCCCAAGTTGCTGACGATGGTTTCAGCAAACTGCAGATATTCCTTCAGCAATTGATAGATTGGGGCGTAAGTGCCGGTGGACGTATTATTGGAGCTGTCATCATCTTTGTGGTAGGACGGTTCTTGATTTCCTTTCTTAGGAAAATGCTGGCGAGGTTATTGGCAAAAAGACATGTGGATGCCAGTATCCAGAGCTTTGTGAAAAGTTTAGTCAATATCTTGCTGACCATTCTGCTGATTATTGCCGTTATCGGCAAATTGGGAGTGGAAACTACTTCTTTTGCAGCTTTGTTGGCATCTGCCGGTGTGGCTATCGGTATGGCACTTTCCGGAAACTTGCAGAATTTTGCGGGTGGATTGATTGTACTGTTGTTCCGTCCTTTCAAGGTAGGCGACTGGATTGAAAGCCAGGGAGTGTCCGGAACGGTACGTGAGATTCAAATCTTCCATACGATTCTGACCACAGCCGACAATAAGGTAATCTATATCCCTAACGGTGCGTTGAGCAGTGGTACAGTGACTAATTACAGCCGTGAGGATACGCGTCGTGTAGATTGGGTGATCGGTGTAGAATATGGTGAGAATTATGACAAGGTAGAGAGCACCGTGCGTCGTATCATCTCCGAAGACAGCCGTATCTTGAATACTCCCGAACCGTTTGTAGCTCTTCATGCCTTGGATGCCAGCAGTGTGAATGTGGTGATTCGTGTTTGGGTGAAGAGCGGAGACTACTGGGGCGTTTATTTTGATATGAACAAGAAGATTTACTCCGTATTCAATGAGGAAGGTATCGACTTCCCATTCCCGCAGTTGACGGTGCATCAGGCGAAAGACTGAGTGGGCTACAAGTTTCAATTTACTGGCTATCAGCTACTATAAGTTACGGGCTACAAGTGTACTGCATTATCATACTGCAGGACGCTTGTAGCCCGTAACTTAATAGTAGTCGGTAACTCCGTAATTTATTTATAACTTAATTCTGCCTCTATTTCTTCGCAGACATCTTGCTCCAGGTTGAGCAGCTGATTGATTTCTTTTCGTTTTTCCAAATCCGTGAAATAGCTCTCCACTACTGCATAGATGTTGAAGCCGGTTGTGGAACCCGCAGCCAAATCCAATGACTCAACCATTTTCTCTACTGCTTGATGAATGCGTTTCTTACTGATAAAATGCAGTTCATTACTATGAATTAAGCTCTTTTCCATGATATTTTCTGTTTTAGTTATTGTAGTTATAACATTCTATCAAGCAAGTAAGTTCATGTAGATTGAACAGATTTGACAGTCGGTCGAATGATATTTTTCCTATATTTGCAAAAAATATAAACGCGGCAATGAAAGAACTGTTTATAAAAATACTCCGTTTTCTGATGTTTGTACTGGTCGTAGCTTTGGGCTGCATCGGATATAACATCTATGAAGATACGTTGGCTGCTGTGTGGATACCCGTAGGGGTAGGACTTGTGGTGGCAGTCGTTACACTTCCTCTATATAAAAAATGGATATGGCTGACAACGATGGAGCAAAAGGCAGTGAATATATTGTGCCATGTGGTGTGCGTGGGTGTCATCAGTTGTTCGCTTTTTCTGGTAGGGAATTATCGGATGGCGGCTCCTGCTTCGACAAAGGAGGTGACGGTTACCGTACTTGAGAAGCTGATAAAAGAACATGAAAAGAGACGTAAAGTAGGCAAGCATCGTTATGTGTCGGACGGAGTACGTAAGGAATATTACTTAAAGGTGGCTTTCGAGGATGGAGCGATAGAGACCTTGCATGTTTCCACAGCCACATACAACAAAGCACGAAAAGGCAAACCGAAAGTCCTGACTTTGCAGAAAGGAGGTTTCGGATTGCCGGTGATAACGAAGGGGCTATAGTTTTCATCCCCCCATGCAAGACATCAGATGAGGAACTGAATGCTCTTCTTAAAGATTTCTGCGTACAAAATGTCCGTCAATCCAAATGGTGGCATGGTGTCCTTTGAATTTCAGTAATACATAATTGGGAGCTGCCGGGCCTTTATCTCCACCTTACCGGTGAGCACTACGCTGTTTCCTTCTTCCTGAAAGCACAAACCTGCTTTCGGATTGGCTGCACCTTTGTTTTAAGACTGTCTTTGCCGGTTGCCAACCATACGGTGGTGGCCCCTTCCGACTTGATATTGCTCATTGGAACGGGGCTGGGATGATATTCTTTATAGGTTGTAAAGATACAGATAAACTGATAGGGAAATCCCTATGTATAAATAGAGAGAATCACGGAAAAGGAGGTTTTTATCATACTACATTTGCTGTATGGATAAATACTAAAACTTTCTATTATGAAAAAGATGTCAGTTGTTTTAGGCTTGTTACTCGCTGTCTTGGTGATGGGCTGTGGCATTTATGAAAGCTACGGGTTTGATTATAAGCAGTTGAGCAGCATTGAACGTGGTATGAGCTTTAAAGAGGTGTGTACCATTTTAGGAGAGCCTGCATTTAGAGATTTGAATAAGGAGGGAGAGGCTTGGACATTCCGCGCTTATACTCCTGCGGGGTGGTCGGCTGTCAAGGTGTGGTTCAAAGACGGAAAAGTGGACGAAATGAAGAGCTATCTGGAGGATACTTATCCGGTTACCACTTCGCGGGACAAGAGTTTCATGAATGAGAAAAAAGAATCTTCCGACAAGAGTAGCGAAACAAAGGTAATAGTTTCGCCGGAAGGGAAACATTACATCAAAATGGGCTCGGTAGTAGTCACTCCCGAAGGCAAGCATATAATAGTACCTTGATTATACCAACATAATCGTTTCCGGATATAGTATAATGTGAATATACCTTTCTATAAAGTGTTGATATTTATAAAGTTCTATATTTTTTGCAGATTTTAGGTATATGTAGTTCAAAGAATGTTATCTGAAATGAAAAGAATGGGCAATGTTTGTCATTGCTCTGTCTTTATCTTATATTTGAGTAGATAATATAGGATATCATTTTAAGAAAGGAACTAATAATAAGATAATAATATGAAGAGTATTGAGAAGGCGACCAATAATATGAAAATGGTATATTCCATTTTGTGCAATCTTAAGAAGTGTACAATCTTTGAATTGCAGAAACTGACGAAGTTCAGGGATGTGGATTTGTGTTTGGCCTTGGGGTATCTGCTGCAGAATAACCAGATTTATCAGAAGCGTATTGATAACATGGTTTACTATGGAGTCATCGCAAAATGAAAAGAGATACAATAGGTTTACCACACATTTTGCTTACATGCTTGCATGGTGCTTTCTAATTGTTTGTTATACCGCATTTTACAGTATGTAAGCAGATGCCATGCAAGTATGTAGGCAAACTTTGCTTGCATGCTGTTTTTTCTTGTGCAAATGGCTGGTCTTCTTTCCGCAAAGAACAGCTCTTTCTCCTACTAAAAGCTTATTAATGACTATTGTGCACGGTTGTGATGCAGTTTCTTCACTATTGTGGTACGGCTTCTTCATGCTTGTGGAGAAGTCGTACCACAATAGTGCGCATGCCTAACTATCATTTATTCAGTGTATTGACAGCCTATGTTAGAGCAATGAAAGACTGATAGACTGTCTTTCATTGGCTGTGTGTCTACCTTCAAAAGAGTGATATGGTAGTGGATAATGTTCATGTTTTGCTGCTTTTTCAGTGAAAGAAATCATGAATATTTGGATACTTGAAAAATAAGTCCCACCTTTGCACGCGAATTAGAAAACCAAAAGAGTTTTGTAATCCTCATCGGAGGGCTGTAAAAATGTCGGATAAGATGACTGGGTAAAACCAATCATTTTATAATGAAATTGTATATCAATAAATTACGTTGATATGGTCATTTTTCATGTCTAAAAACATAATCTAACCACTGTAAAGGTACTAATTTTATGGAATAATCTTCTATTACTGACAGAAAAAGACGATAGGCAAAGACGAATATTTTAGGGACATTCAGAAAATATTATGAGATTAGTCAATTGATTCATGTTCAATACCCCGCAAATAAGGCTTGGCTGTCAAAACTGAGAAATTCCAAACTTGGATATGGCAAAAAACGGAATTTCAGAGATTCAGCCTATATTAGGCTTTATGGAATTTGATATTCTAAAAAAATATCGGAAAAGTTTTGAGAACAATGAGTTGTGCCGTATCCATTCATTTTTTTCTTTTCTCATCCATTGCAAAAGATATGAAATTTAAGGATTCTATTCTTGACTGAGAAAGCTATTCATGACTGACGCTACTTGTAATGAAAGTTACATCTGCAACTCACTGATATAAAGCTGCTGTGGAAAAGTGTCGAATGGTTTTACCGCCATCTTTTGCAAGGGCTGTCAGAGTCTTGGCATCTGCCGTCTCAGAAACAAGTATGACAATGTAAGCCGTGTCTATCTTGCCCATTGCAAAAACTCCGGCGTAAAGCATCACATACCAAAATGATAAAAGACGTTTGATAAAAACTTCTTGCCAGTCGTGAGCGTACCACACGGTTGGAGGGAAGTTTTTTATATGAATAGTAACAAGGATGGTTTAGATATGTTTTGGGGGAAACGTAAAACAGGTCGCGCTATTTAATTAGTTTCATTTTAGTGGAGTATCATCGATACAATATTATCATTGATTACTTTAGAACCATGACGTTGTGTCATTTATTCTTTGATTCTGTTTGGGGGATTTCTGTTTGTTATTCGTCATATTAATAAATGATTAAATGTTTTCCCATATGAAAAGGAATGTTATGATTCGATTTTTTTTGCTTTTTTATGCTGTTTTCTTGTTTTCAATCAATAGTGCTTTAGCAAAAGACTTGGTGAATTACGCTAATACATTGCAGGGTACAGATTCTAACTTTAAACTGAGTCGGGGGAATACATACCCCACAACGGCCTTGCCTTATCCTATGCATGCTTGGTCTGCACAGACAGGTAAGAATGGAAGTGGATGGAAATATCAATATACATCGACTACTATCCGAGGATTTCAGCAAACACATCAATGTAGTCCATGGGTAGGCGATTATAACGTGTTTTCCATGATGCCTGTGCTTGGGCGCTTGGAAGTAGATGAGAATAAACGTGCATCCTCTTTTAGTCATAAGAATGAAATTGCTAAGCCGCATTATTATTGTGTGAAGTTTGACAATGGTATGATGGCAGAAATATCGCCAACAACACGATGCGGGCATCTACGCTTTTCTTTTCCCGATTCTCAAAGAGCTTATCTTGTGTTTGATGGCTATACCAATTTGAGTAGCGTCAAAATAGATGTGGAAAAACGTCGTATTACGGGCTATGTAAACAATGGGAGGTGGGCACCCAAATCCTTTAAGGCCTTTTTTATAATTCAATTTGATAAGCCGTTTGTCTCGTATGGTACTTGGGAGAATAAACAGAATACAATTAAAGAAGGAAATGTTGGAGATGAAGGAAAAGGTGTAGGGGCATATATTGAATTTATCAAAGGTGTGAAGGTAGAAGCCCGTGTAACTTCTTCTTATATAAGTTTAGAACAAGCTGAACTTGCTTTACATGAGGAATTAGGAAAATTTACATCTTTGGAAGATACTAAACGTAATGCTTTTAAGGTATGGAACAATTTGTTTAATCGTGTTTTAGTTGAGGGCGGCAGTGAAGAACAAAAAGCTACGTTCTATTCTTGTATGTTTAGGGCTAACTTGTTTTCTCATAAATTTTATGAAGAAAGGAGTGATGGAAGCCCTTATTATTATAGCCCTTATGATGGGAAAATACATGCTGGTTACATGTATACAGACAATGGATTTTGGGATACATTTCGTTCACAATTTCCTTTAACTAACATTTTGCATCCTACCATGCAAGGGCGCTATATGAATGCCTTGCTTGATGCTCAGGAGCAGTGTGGTTGGTTGCCCTCTTGGTCTTTTCCTTCTGAAACGGGCGGTATGCTGGGGAATCATGCTATCTCTTTACTTGCGGATGCTTGGGCGAAAGGTATTCGTTCCTTTAGTCCCCAACGGGCATTGGATGCTTATGTGCATGAGGCTATGAATAAAGGACCGTGGGGAGGAGCTAATGGCCGTCAAGGGTGGAAAGAGTATTATCAGTTGGGATTTGTTTCTTATCCAGAATCCATGGGGGCTACTTCCCAAACGCTAGAATATGCTTATGATGATTTTTGTGGCTATTTGATGGCGAAGGCTGCTGGCAATAATTTTTATCGTGATATTTTTGCCAAGAATATGTTCAATTACAAAAACGTATATGATCCTTCTGTTGGTTTTATGCGTGGAAGAAAGATTAATGGTGACTGGAGTGAGTTTGATCCCTATGAATGGGGAGGCCCTTACTGTGAGGGAAATGCTTGGCACTATCTGTGGTCTGTATTCCATGATGTGCAAGGTCTGATAAACTTACTAGGAGGGGATGATAAATTTGTGGAAAAAATAGATTCAGTTTTCTCTGTACCCAACATCATAAAATATGGAACTTACGGCACTAAAATCCATGAAATGTTAGAAATGGAATTGGGAAATATGGGACAGTATGCCCAAGGAAATCAACCGATACAGCATATGATCTATTTATATAATTATGCAGGTGCTCCTTGGAAAACCCAATATTGGATACGACAAGTGATGGATCGTTTGTATAACAGTACGGAGAAAGGATATCCTGGAGATGAAGATCAAGGGGGTATGTCTTCTTGGTATGTGTTAAGTGCTTTGGGGATATATAGTGTATGTCCGGGAACAGACCAATATGTTTTGGGAAGCCCTCTGTTTGACAAGGCGACTATAACTTTGGAAAATGGTAACAAATTTGTAATTGAAGCCAGAAATAACAACCGTAAGAATATGTATATCCGTTCTGCTACCTTGAATGGGAAAAACTATACCAAAAACTACATTACTTATCAAGATATAGCTAAAGGAGGCTCTTTGTCCTTGGAAATGGATGATAAACCTAATAAGCAAAGAGGTATAGGCAAGGAAGATAGACCTTTCTCGGTGAGTATAAATAATTAGATGAGTTGTTGAATTATAAATTCTGATTAAGAATGAAGAAATGGGGATTGTATGTATTCTGTGTCTTGTTATCCTATATGAATCTGCAGGCACAAAAGTTACCTATGCCTTTTCAAAATGGTGATAGGGTGGTGTTTTTAGGAAATAGTATTACTGAAGGAGGACATTATCATTCTTACATCTGGCTTTACTATATTACTCGTTTCCCTGAGTTACGTATGCAGATGTATAGCGCAGGTACAGGAGGTGATTCCTCTTGGGATATGTTGGAACGTCTGGAGGAGGATGTTTATGGCAAAAAGCCTACGGTCGTTGTCGCCTCTTTTGGGATGAATGATAGTGGTTATGATGAATATTTAAGAGGTAATGTAGAGACATTTGTTTCCGATCGCTTGTCGCGTATAGATACTGCTTTTAAGAAAATGCAGGATATTATGTTGGCACATAAAGATACCAAGGTGATTTTGGCAGGTAGTTTGCCTTATGATGAAATGTGGCTGAGTGGTAAGAGTAAATTGTTTTTAGGCAAGAATACAACGGTGGCTGAAATTGTAGAAATGCAGCGGAAGGCAGCAGTTCGGAACGGCTGGAGCTTTGTTGACTTCTTCGGTTCGATAACTGCGGTCAATAGGAAGCAGCAAGCAAAAGACCCGACTTTCACTTTGACTCAAGGGGATCGTATTCATCCAGATAATCATGGTAACATGCTGATGGCTTACTTTTTCCTAAAGTCACAGGGATTGGCTGGTAAGCCTATAGCAAAAGTTTGCATCAACGCTGATACACAGAAGGTATTGAATAGGGAGAATTGCTATGTTAGCGGGCTTAAAAATGATATGGGAAATGCGTTATCGTTTAATTATTTGGCAAAATCTTTGCCTTATCCTCTTGATACGGTACCGCGTGGCTGGGGGAAAAAGCATTCACAGTTTGAAGCAATCCAATATGCCCCTATTATCGAGAGTTTAAATCAAGAAATATTACAAGTGCAAGGATTGCAAACTGGTAACTATGCATTGAAAATCGATGGAAATTTTATTACGATTTTGGATGCTGAAACTTTGGCAGACGGAATTAATTTGGCTGTACTTCATAATACTCCTCAATATCAGCAAGCTGTAAAGGTAATGCATCTCAATGAGGAACGTTGGAACATAGAGAAACGTTTTCGAGAATATGCCTGGACGGAATTTCGTATTCTGAAACGGAAAGGTATATTGTTTCAAGATAACATAGCTGCGATGGATACTTTGCGCGCTAGTGTGCACGAAAATATTTTTTTGGCGGGACATTTGGATAACTTTTCCAAAATGATGTATCCTGAAATACGAAAAGCATGGCAAGACGAGATGGAGCTATTGGTAAGCCGTATGTATGAATTGGCACAACCGGTGATACATCGAATAGAGCTGGTGAAAGAAAAAGAGGCCTGCTTATAATTTGTTGTTTAATGTTGGACTGAATATTTAATGATATAGTTATGAAATATGCTAAATTTATATTGATACTTTGTGTTCTATTTGGGAGTGTTTCCCTCATATCTGCTAAAGTTGCTTTGCCTCATATATTTTCAGACAATATGGTGTTACAAAGAAAAATGCCCATTCGTATCTGGGGATTTGCTGATGCGAAAGAAGTTGTCTATGTTACTTTAAATGGTGTTTCACAATCAGCCATAACAGATAAAACAAGGAAATGGGAGGTTATTTTACCGGCAATGGAGGCAGGAGGACCTTTCACCCTACAAATAAAAGGTAAGGCAAATGAAATTCTATTTGAGAATGTTTTGATTGGTGATGTGTGGTTATGTAGTGGACAATCGAATATGGAGTTTTTCCTGAAAGGCTCAACAAATGCTCGTGAGGACATTCGACGTTCGGATAACAAACATATACGCTTGTTTACCGTTCCTAAAAATAAGCAAACAGCCGTAGAAGTAGATTTGCCTGAAGGAAATTGGGAAGAATGTAATCCTCTTACCACTCCCTATTTTTCAGCGGTGGCTTATTATTTTGGTAAAGCGCTTCAGAAAGAGGTGGGAGTGCCAATTGGCTTAATCAACTCCTCGTGGGGAGGAACCGATATTGAAACATGGACAAGTTGGGAATCTGCCATGGCTAATCCTGCATATATGATACATGAAGGAAAAAGTATAGAGCAGGCGCTAGGCTACTCAAGTCGTGATTTGGAACGTTACAATCAGGCTTTACGCATGGAGGATAAAGGTATGACAAAACATTGGTATTCTGCAGAATATGATGTATCAAACTTAAAAGTTTGTAAATTACCCTCTGCTTGGGGTGGAGAACTGGCTGATGAAGATGGCGTTGTATGGTTTTATAAGGATATTGTGTTGCCTCAATCTGTATCTGAACTTTCAGCTGTGCTTTCATTAGGGACTATAGACGATAGAGATGTGACATTTGTGAATGGGATCGAAGTTGGGGCTACGAATAATTGGTTTTCTGGTCGTAGGTATCCTCTGAAGCCAGGTATACTAAAACCAGGTAGAAACCGTATTACCGTAAAAGTGACAGATATGGAGGTGAAAGGTGGCTTTACTGGAAAACCGGAAAATTTATTTCTCAAAGTGGGGGATGAGCGTTATTCGTTGGCAGGAAAATGGCATTATGAACCTTCCATTCTCACTTCTTATTATGGATTGGGAAGTTTAGGGAGTGGTCCTAACGCATTTTCTTCTTTGCTGTACAATGGCATGATAGCTCCACTAGTGGGGTATAATCTTAAAGGTGTCATCTGGTATCAAGGAGAGAATAATGTGAACAAGGCCTATGCTTATCGTAGTTTGTTTCCTTTAATGATAAAAGATTGGAGAAAGCAATGGGGATACGATTTCCCTTTTATTTGGGTACAGTTGGCAAACTTCATGTCAGTGGATGCGCAGCCGAAAGAGAGTGAATGGGCGGAATTACGTGAGGCGCAAAACATGGCTCTGTCTCTGCCTGGTACTGGACAAGTAGTTATTACAGACCTTGGTGAAGCCGGTGATATTCATCCCAAAAATAAAAAAGATGTAGGTTTGCGTTTGGCAGCAAATGCTTTGCAAGTTGCTTACGGTAGGGATACTATTGCTTCTGGACCAGTGTATCATTCAATGAAGCTAGCCTCTGGAAAAATAATTCTTTCTTTTACCAATATGGATAAAGGGCTGAAGGCTAAAGGTAACAAATATGGCTATCTTAATGGCTTTGCTATAGCTGGTGATGATCGTAAGTTTGTTTGGGCAAAAGCCTATATCGAAGATGATAAAGTTATTGTGTTCAATGAAACTCTGAAACATCCTGTAGCAGTGCGCTATGGATGGGGAAATAATCCGGATGATATGAATTTGGTAAATAGTGCCGGTTATTTGGCTTCTCCTTTTCGGACGGATAGTTGGCCAGGGATCACACAGCCTGTTCTCTATAAATATGGTTTGAAAAAACGGTAAATTTGAAAACATGCTTTCAGTAACTGTATTTAAATGTTGAAATTTTGAAATGTTTAAGTTAGGATGACTAAGGAAATGTTAGTTCATACTTTTCGGGGAAAAGATTGCAGATTTAATATATATAATTGAAAATGAGAAGGTAATCCTATTGTTGGCTTGTATCAGTAATTGTAAAATTTATTAAGTTATGAAAAATGTATTATCACCTATGCTATTTTGTTTACCGGTTTCTTTAATAGGAGGGGTTCAAAATGGTTATGCGGAGGAGGGAGAAGAGTTGCCATCCCCAAAAATGAATGTGGTTTATATCATGACAGACGATCATTCATATCAGACAATTAGTGCCTATGGTGGTATATTGGCAAAATTGGCGCCCACTCCAAATTTAGATCGTTTAGCGGAAAAAGGAATGCTTTTTGAACAAGCATTTGTAGAGAATTCGCTTTCTGCTCCTTCCCGTGCTTGTCTGATGACTGGACTATATAGTCATCAGAATGGGCAACGGCAGCTTTTTGGGCAGATTGATACTACTAAAACTTTTTTTTCGGAAATACTGCAACAGCATGGTTATCAAACAGCAGTTGTTGGTAAATGGCATTTGCAGTGTGAACCTAAAGGGTTTGATTATTATCAAGTGTTGTATGGGCAAGGTGAGTATTATAATCCGGAATTTAAAAATAAAGAAACAAGGGGAAAGTATGTGAGACGTGAGGGATATGCTACACATTTGGTAACGGATTATGCTATTGATTTCTTAGAACACCGTAAACCTGATACTCCTTTCTGTCTGCTTGTTCATCATAAGGCTCCTCATCGGAATTGGATGCCAGAGCCTAAATATCTAGACCTTTATGAAGATGTGGAATTCCCTTATCCGGATACTTTTGATGATGATTATGGTACACGTTGCCAACCGGCTCATGAACAGGAAATGCAGATAGATAAAGATATGACTGTTGTTTATGATCTTAAATTAAACCAATTGAAGGATACTGCACCTTATAGTGAGGAGTGGAATGTAAGAGGTATGCAAAGCTCTATTGATCGTATGAAGCCGGAAGAACGCTTTTTATGGGAAGAGGCTTACGATAAGCGGTTTGTCGATTTTAAAAATATGCAGCTAACTGGAAATGAACTGAAAAAATGGAAATATCAGGCATATATGAAAGATTATCTTCGGTGTATCAAATCTATAGATGATGAGGTTGGACGGTTGATTGAGTATTTGGAGAATCATAATTTGATGGATAATACTGTAATTGTATATACGTCAGACCAAGGATTCTATATGGGAGAGCATGGGTGGTTTGACAAACGTTTTATGTATGAGGAGTCGTTAAGAACACCACTTATCATTTATTATCCTGGAATGGAAAAAGGAAAAAAATGCAATAAGTTGGTACAAAATATTGATTATGCTCCGACAATTTTGGATATTGCGGGAATTGATAAGCCTAATTATATGTCAGGAGAATCCCTAATTCCTTTATTGGAAGGTAATGTGTCAAAGAAATGGCGCCGTGATATTTATTATCACTATTATGATTATCCTGCTCAACATAAGGTACGTCGGCATGATGGAGTACGTGATGGACGCTATAAATTGGTTCATTTTTATGATGTAAAAAACAAATCGTATAGTTATAATGAATTATATGATTTGCAGAAAGATCCTCATGAACTAAATAATGTTTATGGTAATTCAAATTATAAAGAAGTGCAACGGCGTTTGCAAGTCCGTCTTGATTGTTATAGAAATGAATTGAATATAGACGAGTATTAGTTTTTTTATTCATAAGTTTTGATACTTGGAGAGCTTGTACCTTAAGTTTTCCAAGTATCTTGCGTTTTGTCTTGTCGGATGTTTCTTGATCGGGGCAGTTGAAAAAATATATATTTTTATTGGGGGATTATTCATTTGATATCGTCTTATAAATGAATGTATGATAAAAGTATGATTTTAAGGTCTAATGAAAGAAAATGATTTTAATAGGTATTTCACCGGAAACATGAGTAATGCGGAAAAGCGTGCTTTTCTTGCTGAAATTGCAGCCGACCCTACATTACGACGAAAATATGTTCGTATGAAGAATGTAATGGGGCTGGTGGCTTATGTTTCGGATTGGGATAATGAGACAGATATGAGTGCATCTGGCAGTGTGAAAATGAAGATGTACAAAGTAAGACGCTATTTTCATGTGGTGCTAGGATATGCAGCTGTTGCTTTGGTTGCAGTGGGGATGACTTTGTTTTTGACTTTGCATATTGTGTCAACTAATGAAGAAAAACAGTTAACGGAAATAGAAGTTCCGGTAGGACAGAAAGTTCATGTGTTATTAAGTGATGGTACTGCCGTGTGGTTGAATTCAAAGAGCAAATTTCGTTTTCCTGCTGTGTTTAGTGGTGACAAACGGCAAGTCTATCTGGATGGAGAAGCTTATTTGGAAGTAGCAAAAGACGAGGGCAAACCTTTTGTTTTGCATACTAGCAGAGGAGATGTGCGCGTGCTGGGTACAAAGTTTAATGTGTTTAACTATTCAGATAAGCCACTTTTTGAAACAACTCTTTTGCAAGGTGCGGTAGAGGTGGATTGCGGAATAAAAGGAGGTAAGTTATATCTATCTTCCAACGAGCAAGCAGTGTTAAATGATGGGACAATATTTAAGAGATCCGTAAAAGGTGATGAACTTCTTTTATGGAATGAGGGGGTGCTATACTTTGATAATCAATTGCTGAGCGATATAATACTGCGATTGGAGAGCTATTATGATGTGAAATTTGTTGTTCAAAATATCAATCGCTTGAAGGGACGTTTTACTGCGAAATTTCGTGTGGGTGATGATATAAGGACGATATTGGATGCTCTGATTAATACGGGGCGTTTTTCGTACAAGTTGAGTGTAGATAATAAGATTGTCTACATACAATAATAGTAGTTTTTGATATAATTGTTAATTTTAAATGGTTTTTGTTATGGAAAACATTTTACTTGAAATGCTTTTACGAAGGCTTCCTGAAAGGAGTTGGCGGAAAGTATGCGTGCTATTAAGCCTTTGTCTCTTGTTGGGTAATACCCTCAATTCGGCAATGGCTGTTAATGTACTGAGTCCGACTGTAAAAGTCAGTGTTCAAACAAGAAACGCTACTCTGAAGAGCGTGTTGAATGATTTGGAGAGACAGTCGGGATACTATTTTGTTCATTCGGATGATGTCAATATCAATCAACTTGTCAGTTTGGATGTACGTGGCATTAAACTGAAACAAGCCCTTGAAATGATTTGTAAGGATAGAGGATTGGTTTATGAATTTTCCGGGAAGTATATCACTCTGAGAAAAGTGTCTTCGAAAGTGGCAAATCTGATTCAGAGTGAAAATAAGAAAGTTATTAAAGGACGCGTCCTTGATAAGGATGGCGAGCCGATAATTGGTGCCACTATTCAGGTGAAAGGTGGTACAGTAGGTGCCATTACCGACATTGACGGCAATTTTTCCCTTGAAGTAAATGATGATGCGACTTTACTAGTGTCTTATATAGGTATGAAAACAGAAGAGGTCACTATCCTTGGCAAACAGATGTTAAGCATCGTTTTGCAAGAAGATGCTGTATTGATGAATGAGGTGGTCGTTGTGGGATATGGAACACAGAAAAAAGTAAATTTGACAGGTGCCATTTCTACTGTAGGGACTGAGCGATTGGTACAAGCACACCGTCCCAATCTTTCCAGTGCATTGGCGGGTAATCTGCCTGGTATCCGTTCTGTACAAAAGAGCGGTCGCCCGGGTGAGGATGGCGCTGCTGATTTGGATATCCGTGGCTTTGGTAGTGCTTTAGTAATAGTAGACGGAGTGGAATCCGATTATAAGTCTATCGATCCTAATGATATAGAATCAATTAATGTATTGAAGGATGCATCAGCAGCTGTCTATGGCTTTAAGGGTGCGAATGGTGTTATTCTTGTTACGACTAAGAAGGGCAAAGAAGGAAAGACTAAAGTAAACTATAGCTTCAACATGGCTTTGCAAAGTGCAACACGCATGGTGGAAGTGATGGATGCTATAGAGTATATGACTTACATGAATGAGTCTAATGCCAATCGTGGTTTGTCCGAGGCTTTTTCTCCGGATGTTATTCAAGATGTTGCCAATGGTACAAGCACTCAGTATTTTAACACAGATTGGAATGATCTGGTTATGCGTAAAAATGCACCTATGCAAACACATAATATAAATATATCAGGAGGTTCAGGTAAGTTCAGATATTTTACATCATTTGGCTACCTGCATCAAGACGGTATTGTTCGTACAAACGATACGTATGAACGCTTGAACGTGCGTTCCAATCTGAGTATGGATATCATAGAGAACCTGACAGCAGACTTGAACTTGAGTGCACGCCGTGAAAATCGCCATTCTCCCGTAGCAATAGGAACTGGTGGGGCATTTGACGATAAATTTTCATCGGGTGTGTTCACCAATATGCGTACGGCTTTACCTTACTATGAACCCTATGCCAATGGGAACAGAAAGTATTATAATTCTGTACAGGATGGTGTGATTAATCCCTTGGTGGCATTGGACGAAGATGTTGTAGGTGCAAAAATATCTCATGGGGAACAATTTGCCGGTCAATTCCAATTGAAGTATGATTTTTCCAAGTGGGTGAAAGGACTTTCTGCCCGTGCTGTAGTGAATTACGAACGTAATTCGACATTGGCAAAAGAAAATCCCAAAGCGTTCAGTACTTACTCGTACGATGCAGTGAATGATATCTATGTAGAAAAAGAGCAAAGTTCTACAAATAAGATAAATCGTTATCATGATACCAATAGTTGGCTTACACAACAATATACGTTGGATTATAATAATAATTTTGGGAAGCATGACATTTCAGTCTTGGCTGTATGGGAAACCAAAAAGTATGACCGTGAATACTTTAAAGCTGAGGGTGAGTTGGATAATACTTTGATTCCTGAATTGGATGCTTCGAATTCCAATAATCGTATGATAAGTGGTTCTTCTGAAGAGAAGGCGTGGGCAGGTTTGGTAACTCGTATCAACTATGCTTATGATGCCAAATATCTGATAGAATTAAGTGGGCGTTATGATGGTTCTTATAAATTTGCTAAAGATAAACGTTGGAATTTCTTTCCTGCCGTATCTGTTGGGTGGAGATTGTCTGAGGAGAGTTTCATTAAAAACAGTACAAATATTTTCGATAATATCAAATTGAGGGCTTCATTTGGAGTGATAGGTGATGAGGTGGATGCTAATCCGGGGAATTATTTGGAAGGATATACCTATCCGAGTGGCAACCGTTACGTATTTGGTCCAGGTAATGTGATTTCCGGTGCAAAAGATAAAGGCTTAATTAATCCGAATTTTACCTGGTATGAATCTCGTCTGACTAATGTGGGGGTAGACATTTCGATGTGGCAAGGAAAACTGGGCTTAGAATTTGACGCATTCTATCGTAAACGTACTGGCTTAAAGGCTACATTAGGAGCTACACTGCCGACTTCGTTTGGAGCGAATTTGCCGGAACAAAACTTGAATAGTGATTCTCACAGAGGCTTTGAATTAGTTTTATCACATAGAAATACAGTTAATGATTTTCACTATGAGGTAAGGGGTAATTTTACGTATACTCGTAAGAAAAACTTGTATCGAGAACAGGCGCCATTTAAAAATGCTTATGACAATTGGAGGCATAACGGTGCCCATCGCTGGGAAAATATTGGATGGGGCTATAAGGCTATCGGACAGTTCGGAAGCTGGGAGGAAGTTTTAACTTCACCAGTACAAGACAATAATGGAAACTTGTCACTGATGCCTGGTGACATTAAATTTGAAGACTATAATCATGATGGTATTATCAATGAGCTTGATGAACAGCCTATTACAAGAAGCGGTACACCGGAAATATTCTTTGGACTAAATATGCTAGCTTCGTATAAAGGATTTGACTTTTCCATGTTATGGCAGGGAGCCAGTAATTATACATTTACCATTTCTCACAAGGAGCCTTACCAACAAAGTGGCAGGGGTAATGGTTATCGAATGTATGAAGACAGATGGCATCGTACTGATATGAATGACATGAACAGCCAATGGATTCCTGGACGTTTTCCGGCTATCCGTGCAGAAAGTAACCCTGCTTCAAATGGGAAGGCATCAACTTTTTGGACTCCCAATATCTATTATCTGCGGTTGAAAAACATAGAGTTGGGCTATACATTACCCAAGACCTGGGTGAACAAGTGTGGCGTACAAAATCTACGTTTCTATGTAGGTGGCTATAATTTGTTGACTTTTGCTCCTTCTTCGGTAGATGGTATGGACCCGGAAGGCAATGCGTCCTACGGTATGTATTATCCTCAAACGAGGACTGTGAATTTTGGTTTTAACTTGGAATTTTAAACTGATACTTATGAAATCAATTAAATATACTCTATTTTCATTATTGTTGGCTTCGTCTTTGGTGTCTTGCGATGACTTTTTTGACATAAAGCCTGCAACTTTTATTCCGGCAGAAAATGTCTGGAATGATCCAGATGTTGTAAATTCTGTCATTGCTGAAATGTATTCTAGCATGCAGCTTGAATTGTTTTTTTACGCTAACGGTTTTTTTGACTTTTCGCATGTGGATTTAACCTATTGTTCGGATGAAGCTGCCGTTTCGTGGGCTAATGGGGTTTTTGCCAACACTCCCAATGTGGTAATATATGGTGATGATTGGTTTTATATGTATGGAGATACTTACAAAGGTATTCGTCAATGTAATACGTTTATCAAGCAGTCGGAAACAGCAGCAATAGAGCAGTCTGAAAAAAAATCTGTTGTGGCAGAGGCTCGTTTCATTCGTGCTTTTCATTACTTTAACCTGGTAAAACGCTTAGGTGGGGTACCATTAATTACTGAAGTACAAGAATATGATGATGATTTGACTGCTCTGCAAGTCCCACGTAATAAGGAAGATGAAATTTGGGATTTCATTCGTACTGAAATGGATGATATTGCAGATGATTTGCCCGAAGTTCGCAGTGAAAACGAAAAATACCGTATTACTCGCTACGCGGCTTATGCCTTGAAGTCCAGGGCTTGTCTATATGCTGCTTCTATTGCAAAATATGGAAAGTTGGATAATGAGCATTGTGTAGGTGTACCTCCTGCTAAGGCTATATCATATTGGGAGGCTGCCGCAGATGCAGCTGAAAAGGTAATAAACAGTGGTCGTTATGAATTATATGGATATAATGTTGCTGCAGAACAGCGTACAGAAAGTTTCCGTCAAATATTTTTTGATGAATCGGCGGCTAATAAAGAAATGATTTGGGCAAAGGGATATGCTTTACCGGATGTGAAGCACAATTATACACGCTATTATGTTCCTTTTAGCTTTACTCGTAATGGTTATGGTTGTTCAGGCACTCCTACTTTGGAATTTGTTGAAGCATTTGAATATATTGATGGAAGTAACGGAAAACTGAATGTGCAGAATGAAGATGGAAGTTATATCAAGTACGGAGATATGAAAGACTTATTCAAAGACAAAGATCCCCGTTTGGCAGCTACGGTATGTTTACCTGGCGATAATTTTCAGACTAGTTTTATAGAAGTTAGACGTGGAATAGCTAGAGGGATGCAAATTCCAGATAAGAGTACATGGGTAAATGACCAGTCTAAAACAGAGACCTTGGCTGATGGGCAAGAAATTACGGTATTAGGTAAAGATGGTCCCACAGTTGCAAAAAATCCGACAAAGACCGGTTTTTATGCACGTAAGTTTTTGGATGAAGATGTTGCAGACTATAATATGTGCTCTAATCCTTGGCCGGTATTTCGCCTTGCTGAGATCTACCTTAATTTGGCCGAAGCCAAAATGGAGTTGGGTGACCTATCGGCAGCCAAGAAGGCTGTAAATATGGTTCGCCACCGTGCAGGTATAAAGGAACTGGATGATATGGAAGTAACATTGGACCGTATACGTAATGAACGTCGTGTAGAATTAGCTTACGAGAGTCATCGTTATTGGGATTTGCGACGTTGGAGAATTGCTGCTACTCCACGCGCTGATAACGGAGGCAAAGGTGTGCTCGATGATAGTCCTATCACCTCATTGTTCCCATGGGCTGTTTATGAAGATGGTACAAAAATAAGCGACATTGATGGACGTGTCGTTCCTAAGTCTTATATTTTTTCAAGAGAAAGTGGCTATGACCGCGTAAATCGCCCGAATAAACAATTTTTAGAAAGACACTATTACATCAAATTAAGTGATACAGATTTGAAGACGAATCCTAAATTAGTACAGAATCCTCATTTCTAATTAAAAATAATATTGATCATGAAATTAAAATATACGATGTTGGTATGCTGTATTTTATCTCTTACAGCATGTAGTTTGGATAACTATGATACTCCCGATGGAGGTATTAATGGTTCAGTTGTAGATGTAGCAACAGGTGAGTTGGTTCCTCAACCGGTCAATGCGACAACTGGTATGCGCGTTCGTCTGACGCAACAAGACTGGAAAGTAGAAGCGGAATCCCAATTATTTTATGCGCAAGAAAATGGACAATTTATCAATGGACAATTGTTCAATGGGGAATATACTATGGTGTTGGAACAAACAAATTTCTTTCCAGTGGAAGAACAATCTGTTACTATTAACGGACAAACTAATGTAATAGTAGAAGTTGTTCCTTATGCAAATGTGTCAATTGCAAATATATCTCTAAAAGATTTGATAATAAATGCTGATGTTATAGTTGGTCGTACTTGGAATTGGCAAACAGATAGTAAAGATTGTAAAATTACTGCCATTAAGTTATATTGGAATGTCTCTAACCATATTGACAGGGATGCCGGACATAATTTGGGTACTGGAAATTTAAATTGTTCAACCATGAGTGACGCCGATATTCTATCCGGTGGGCAACAAGTATCTATGGAAATAAATAGTGCGAATATCAATAAATATGCTCACTTTATCAAAGCCAATGGTAATAAGATTTATGTGCGCGCCGTTGTGGTAACCAAATATGCTGGTACGGAATATTATAATTATAGTAATATACAAGAGTTAAATATCGAACTTTAATGGTAATGAATAAAACCTTTCGAAATATAGTATTAGCCTTATTCTTATTTTATGTGCTTCCGTTAGGAGCTAACAAGCACAAAGTATCGTATGCAAAGTTGGTGAATACAATGATAGGAACGAAAGGAACGGGTTGGGCCTCGGGATATACATATCCTGGGGCTACCTATCCTTTTGGAATGGTACAGTTTACTCGTTCTTATTTTTGTCCTCATTTGGGATTCGGGATTAACCAACTAAGCGGAGCGGGTTGTGATCATATGGGGAATTTTCCGATGCTCCCTTTGTCGGGAGAATTGAAAGTTTCTCCCGACAATCTAAAAGGGTTGCGTTTGGACATCTCGCAAGAAAAAGGAAGTGCAGGCTATTATCAAGCTTGTGTTAACGGCGATGCACAAGTCGAACTGTCAACAACGGAACGTACAGGTATGGCGCGTATCGCTTTTAATGGTAATGAAAATAAAAATACGGTAATAATAGCTGGTGGTGTAGCGGGGACACCGATAGAGGTGGCTTCTGTCGTTATAACAGGGAGAAATACATGTGAGGGTTATGCAGAAGGTGGAAGCTTTTGTGGAATATCTACTCCTTATAAAGTGTATTTTGTGGCAGAATTTAATAAAGAATGTATCGAATCAGGTGTCTGGAAAGAAAAGAATATTTATAAAGGACATACATTCTCAGAAGGTAAAAATTCAGGCGTATTTTTCACATTTGAAGGAACAGATTCTCCTTTGTTATATAAAATAGGAGTTTCATATGTGTCGGTGGCAAATGCAAAAGAGAATCTGAAAGCTGAGAATAATGGATGGAACTTTGATGAAATAAAAACTGCAGCTGTGAACAAATGGAATTTCTATTTGGGAAAAATTGAGGTAGAGAGTGATAATGATGAAAGATTGACTCAGTTTTACACTCATTTATACCATGCGTTGATTCACCCCAATATTTGTAGTGATATAAATGGTGATTATATGGGGGCAGATAATAAAATCTACAAAACTCACAGCAAGCAATATACATCTTTCAGCAATTGGGACACATATCGTGGGCAAACCCAGTTATTGGCAATGTTAGCTCCAGATGTATGTTCGGATGTAGTTGCTTCTCATTATGATTTTGCTATGCAAAGTGGGGGAGGGTGGCCCCGTTGGGTACTGGCAAATATTGAAACGGGAGTAATGCAAGGGGATCCAACAACTTTGGTTGTCGCAAATGCATATGCTTTTGGTGCAAGAAATTATGATCCGCGTACTCTTTTAGCTGTAATGAAACGTGGAGCTGAAATACCGAATACTCGTTCACAAGATGTGTATACTCGTCCCGGTTTGAAGCAATATTTGGAAAAAGGATATTATGATGCATCCATTCATTTAGAATATACATCTGCCGATTTTGCTATAGCTCAGTTTGCTCTTCATGCTTGTAACAATGAACCCACTAGTTGGCATTATATGAAACGAGCAGATTCCTGGAGGAATTTATATAATCCAGAAACAGGCTGGATACAGTCTCGAGATTCCGATGGTTCATGGAAACCTTTAAATAAAGATTTTCGTGAATCTACATATAAGAACTATTTTTGGATGGTTCCTTATAATTATAAAGGTTTGATCGATATTATTGGAGGGAAAAAGGAAGCGGAAAAACGTTTGGATGAAATGTTTGTGCGTTTAGATGCCAGCTATAATGATCCTTGGTTTGCAGCAGGTAATGAACCAAGTTTCGGAATCCCTTGGGTTTATAATTGGATTGGAAAACCTTGGAAAACTCAACGGATAATTCGTCGTGTACTCAATGAACAGTATTTTGCTACGGATAATGGATTACCAGGAAATGATGATTTAGGTTCTATGGGGGCTTGGTATGTATTTGCTTGCTTAGGTATCTATCCTGAAATCCCTGCAGTAGGAGGTTTTTCCATTCATAGTCCTATTTTCAAATCTGTAATTGTGCATCTTGAAAATTCGAAAGTAAGAATAGAGGGAGGCTCTGAAAAGAAAGAGTTTGTACACTCATTGCAATGGAATGGCAATGAGTATGACAATACATGGATAGACTGGAAGACCTTTTCAAAAGGAGGTATCTTGAAATTTAAATTGGGAGATAAGCCGAATGAGGTTTGGGGGACGAAGATTGCGCCACCTTCTTTCCAATAAAATCATTAATATAGCTTTAAAGAATATTATTATGAGAATAAAATTATATTTTACATTGTATTTAGGGACATTATTGTTGACTGCTTGCCAGAATATCAATAAAAAAGATATGACTGGGACTTATACGCCTTCTTTTCCACTTGCAGAATTTGTACGGCCAGCTAATGTAAATCCTATTATCTCTCCTGATTCTACGACTCGTTTTTACTGTCCTTTAACGGAAGATTCTGTAGCATGGAAATCAAATGATACCTTTAATCCGGCAGCAACTACCTATGGTGATAAAATAGTAGTTGTTTATCGTGCAGAGGACTGCCTGGGTAAAGGTATCGGTCAACGTACTTCTCGTTTGGGCTATGCGGATTCGGAAGATGGAATTCATTTTAAGTGCGAACGATACCCTATATTTTATCCGGCTAATGACAGTCAAAAAGATTTGGAATGGCCAGGCGGTTGTGAAGACCCTCGTATTGCAGTTACTGAGGACGGTTTATACGTGATGCTGTATACACAATGGAATCAAAAGTTACCTCGTCTAGCTGTTGCCACTTCCAAAGATTTACGTACATGGACGAAATATGGTCCAGCTTTTGCCAAAGCCTATGATGGACGCTTTTTCAACACATTTTCTAAATCGGCTTCAATTGTTACTTCGTTAAAAGATGGTAAAATGGTAATTACTAAAGTAAATGGTAAATATTTGATGTATTGGGGAGAAAAGGCTATTTGTGCTGCTACATCTGAAAATTTGGTGGACTGGACTCCAATGTTGGATGAAAAAGGGGAGTTACTAAAACTTCATACCCCTCGGAAAGGCTATTTTGATAGTAGCCTGACCGAATGTGGTCCTCCTGCAGTGATCGGGAAGAATGGCATTATTTTGTTATATAATGGAAAGAATAAAGCTGGTGAAGGGGGCGATTCTAATTATGCAGCTAATGCTTATTGTGCAGGACAAATATTGTTTGATTTAAAAGAGCCGACAAAGATTTTGCAAATACTGGACAAGCCTTTTCTTGTTCCCAGCGATTCTTTTGAGAAAAGTGGCCAATACCCTGCTGGTACCGTGTTTATTGAAGGATTGGTCTATCATCAAAATAAATGGTTCTTGTATTACGGATGCGCAGATTCTCGTGTAGCGGTTGCAATATATGATCCTAAGAATGATAATCTTGAATAAACAAATATTTATATGTCCGAAAAAGAAGGCTTGAGCTCGTAAGATATTAAGTTGCTTTTGAGATAATAAGGGAAGATTTGTAGAAATAAGAATAAGGGAAAGAGTAAGATTGACAATTTCAAACTGCAGTAAAAAACAGAATAAATGGACAGCTTTTTAAAGAATATAAGGTTGGGTTGTAAGAATTTGAGTGGTTTACTTTGTGTAGTAGCTCTGACGCTGAGTAGCTGTGATAATCATGTGGATGAAAAGGATAATCTGTCTACTTATGTAAATCCATTTATTGGAGCAAGTACAAGCATTAGTGCTGCTGGTACTTATCATGGATTAGGAAAAACTTTTCCGGGCGCCACAACTCCTTACGGTATGGTGCAGGTTAGTCCAAATACTATTTCTGGTGGAGATAATGGTTCGGGGTATAGCTATGAACATAATACAATTGAGGGGTTTGCTTTAACACAAATGAGCGGTGTAGGCTGGTTCGGTGAGTTAGGTAATTTTTTGGTGATGCCTACTACTGGTGTTTTGCAGACAGTAGCAGGAAAAGAAGATGGTTCCATTAAAGGTTTCCGTTCGTCGTATTCTAAAGAGTTTGAGAAAGCTGAAGCCGGTTATTATTATACTGAATTAACAGATTATAGGATCAAGGTTGAAACATCGGCTACTCCTCATTGCGGTATCATGAAATTTACTTATCCGCAAAATAAACAGTCACGTATCCAAATAGATCTTGCTCGTCGTGTGGGAGGGGCTTCTCGTTTTCAGTATCTCGAAGTGTTGGATGAGCATCATATAGCTGGCTATATCGAATGTACACCCGAAGAAGGGGGATGGGGAAATGGAGAAGGCAATGTTTCTTATATGTTATATTTTTATGGAGAATTTAGTAAACCTTTGGAGAAATATGGTTTTTGGAGTGCTGATATACCTAATGGATGGGTGCGTAAGCGCGATGAGGTGCAAAGCTTGAAATATCTGCAACGAGTGGCACAAGCTAAAATTTTTCACGGCAAGAAACAATTTTCAGGTAAGCATATCGGTTTCTTTTCTGATTTTGAAACTTATGGAAGTGAAGAGGTAACACTTAAAGTTGGAATCTCTTTTGTAGATTTAGAAGGGGCTCGAAACAATTTCGAGAAAGAAATTGAAGGAATTGATTTTCAAACTGTGCGTAAACGTGCTGCAGAGTTATGGGATAAAGCGTTGGCTAAAATAAGAATAAAAGGAGTCTCAGAAAATGAGAAAACTATTTTTTATACTTCTTTGTATCATACTATGATAGATCCTCGTATATTTACTGATGTTGATGGACGTTATGTAGGGGGAGATGGTAAAATACACCGAGCTGATGGTTTTACTAAACGTACTGTATTTAGCGGTTGGGATGTTTTTCGTTCTCAAATGCCATTGCAAACTATAATTAATCCGAAACTGGTTAATGATGAATTGAATTCTTTGATCACTTTGGCAGAGGAAAGTGGGCGCGAGTATTTTGAACGTTGGGAATTGTTAAATGCTTATAGTGGATGTATGTTAGGCAATCCTGCTTTATCTGTTTTAGCTGATGCCTACAGAAAAGGAATTAGGAATTATGATACTGACAAGGCAATGCGCTATGCTATGAATTCATCAAACAAATTTACTTCCTGGAAGATCGGTTATGATACTACAGCTTTATCTATATCCAATACGTTGGAGTATGCTTATGCTGATTGGTGTGCGGCACAGTATGCTAAAGATTTAGGATATAATATTGAAGCCGATACTTTACTGAATCGTTCTCAAATGTATCGTAATATTTTTGATCACTCAAAAAAATGGTTTCGTCCTCGTAAAGCAAATGGGGATTGGGTGAGTTGGCCGAAAGATGGTATGTTACATGAGTTTTATGGTTGTATGGAGTGTAATCCATTGCAGCAGGGCTGGTTTGTGCCACACGACTTACCAGGACTGATAGAATTGGTTGGTGGCAAAGAAAATATCTTGAAAAAACTGGAAGATTTCTTTTCTAAAACTCCTAAAGATCTGTTGTGGAACAGTTTTTATAATCATGCTAATGAACCAGTACACCATGTGCCGTTTTTGTTTAATCGCTTGGGTAAACCTTGGTTGACACAGTACTGGGCCCGTTTTATTTGTAATAATGCATATTTCAATTCAGTAGAAGGTTTAGTGGGCAACGAAGATGCCGGGCAGATGTCGGCTTGGTATGTGTTGGCTTCTTCCGGATTATATCCTATATGTCCCGGTGATAATCGCTATGAGATATCTTCTCCTATATTTTCTGAAATCCTTTTTGAGGTACCTGCTACTAACAAGATTTTCACCATTAAAGTGCATAACAATTCTGTAGAAAATATGTATATACAATCTGCTAAGCTAAATGGGATGAATTATAATAAATGTTATCTGATGCATGAAGACATATTGAATGGATCAACTTTGGAACTTTTTATGGGGGATAAACCCAATAAAAAATGGGGCTTGATTCCATAGAAACTATTTAGAAACCTTATTAACTATTTTTGGGTTTATGTATTGTTTGCATTTACTATTTTATCAAAGACTGTAAGTAAAAAGCTTATGTTAGTTTTAAATTTATAATGGAAATAAGTGAAAGTAGAAAAAAAATCTCGGAAATATATAGTTCTTATTATCCGAGGTTATGTCGTTTCGCTACAGAATATGTAGGTAATGTGGAAGATGCTAAAAATCTGGTGCAAGACATATTCGTGTATCTGTGGGACAACTCTACTTATCTTGATACAGTAACTAATCTCAACGCTTTTCTATTTACTTTAATTAAGAATCGCTCGATTGATTTTTTACGACAACAATTGCGTAAAGGACGAACTTATTATTGTTTATTGGAAATGATGGAGTATGAACTGAATTTGGAAGCTTTGGAAGCAATCGATGAAAATTTAATGTCAGACAATAACTTAGAACAGAGAATAGATGAAGCTATTCAATCACTTCCTGAAAAATGTCGAGAGATTTTTATGTTAAGTAGAGTTGAAGGTTTGAAATATTCTGAAATAGCAGAAAAACTCCATTTGTCTGTCAGCACAGTAGATAACCAAATTGGTATTGCATTAAAAAAGTTACGTGTAAAACTAAAAGACTGTTTGGCTATATTGATATTTTTATTGTAAACTTATAACTTATAATTTTATGAAGAATAAATGGAAAGCATTGCCGCTTTTGGGACTTTTATTGATAACAATGACTTTGGAGGCCCAACAAAGTTATTTTATAGATGGGTATCATGGGGGAGTTTATGGTCACTATCCAAAAGGGTATACCCGTTTTATAGTGAAGCAATTACAGAAACATTCAAATTGGAAAATTAATCTGGAAATAGAACCAGAAACATGGGACAAAGAGCGAATAGAAGATCCATTATATTATAATGCCTTTGCTGAAATCATACAAGATTCGATTTCACGCATTGAATATGTCAACCCAAGTTATGCTCAGAGTTATTTATTCAATTGTTCTGCTGAAAGTACAATTCGTCAATTTTCAATAGGGCTGGAAAAGGTGAGAGAACATTTTCCTGATGTTCTTTTTCACACTTACTCAAGTGAAGAACCTTGTTTTACAGCTGCTTTACCTGCAATTTTAATTTCATTTGGTGTAAAATATGCATCTTCTAAAAATCCAAATACTTGTTGGGGAGGATATACAACAGCCTTTGGAAATCAGAATTTTATAGTTTGGAAAGCGGCAGATGGAAGCGAAGTTTTGTGTGTACCTCGTTATGAATCAGAAAAATTAGAAAAAAAATCTACTTGGCAAACCAATGCTTGGAGACATTCTAAGGAATATGTACGAGATGCTTTTAAATCGGGAGTGAAATATCCTATTGGAATGTGCTTGCAAGATGCTGGATGGCGTGGAGGACCTTGGTTGAAGATGTCAGGGCATTATATGCCGGTAGAGTTTACTCTGTGGAGTGATTATTTTAAGAAATATGAACCTACTACTCAGCTTCAAGAATGGAGAATGTCACAAGAAGATATTCGGGTTAGTTTGGTTTGGGGAGCACAAGTGTTACAAAAAATAGCTCAGCGCGTACGTTATATAGAGAATTTATTGCCTCAATCCGAAAAAATAGCTACAATGGCGCATTTGTGGAAAGGTTTAAATTGGGATTATTGGAAATTTAGGGAAGCTTGGAGAGGCTTATTACTTTCCCAACATCACGACTGTTGGATAGTGCCCTATAATGGTGGGAAAGGAGAGACTTGGGCAGATAAAGTTCGTGACTGGACTTCTGTTTCGGAGAATTATGGAAACAAAATCATAAATAGCTCTGCGCATTCGTTTTGTGATAATGTCATTGGGACTGATGGCGTTTTGATATTTAATACACTTGGTTATCCAAGAAAGGAAATTGTAACAGTTAGTCACCCTAAAACTCATAAAGAGTACACATTTGATGCTGAGGTTCCGGCAATGGGCTATACCATTTATCTATGGGAAGAGATAATAAATCAATCTCAGAATATTAAAGGTGGCATGATTTCCGAAAAAAATGGGAAATATGTAATAGATACAGAGAAATATTGTGTTGTTATTAATCCTAGATGTGGGGGGGCTATTGAAAGCTTGAAGGTCAAGTACTTGGGCAATAAAGAATTTATTGATAAATCATCACCTTACTTTTTTAATACTTTGCGCGGATATTTTGCAGAACAAAAAAAGTTTATAAGTTCTTCTTCTACAATGGCTAGAGTAACAATTCTAGTTGATAATCCTTTCAAGGCAAAAGTACAAATTGATAGTAAAATAGCAGGACAACCGTATTCGCAAATTCTTTCTTTTACTAAAGATGGAGATTTGATAGACTGTGAGTTACATATTAATTGGGAAAGCAATGTACAGATTGGAAAAGAGACTATAGGGGAATTTAAAGCTGAAAATCCAGTGAAGGCTTTCTATAATGATAAGTATAAGCTTCATTTGCTTTTTCCTTCTATAGTGAATGGAGGTATTCTTGATAAAAATGCTCCACTGGATGTTTGCAGAAGTCGGGAAGAAGATACATTTTTTAATTCATGGGATGAAATAAAGCATAATATTATTTTGAATTGGGTAGATAACATTGATGAAACTGCACAAAATGGAATCTCTCTTTTTTCCGATCATACGACGAGTTATTTGCATGGCAAAAACTATCCTTTAGGATTGACAGTCCAGTATTCAGGGATAGGCTTATGGGGACGTAATTACAAAATAGCAGAGCCTACAATTGTTCATTATGCGATTCTTCCTCATTCTGGGGATTGGCGATCTGCTGATGTTCCTCAACATAATATTCGCTGGAATGAGCCTTTGCTTACATTGAATGTTTCCAATGTTCAAAAAGCTTCAGCCTCTTTATTTGAATTTAGTCAACAAGGATATGAAATCATGGCTTGCTATATAGATAAAGACAATACATGCCTTCGTATTGCCAATACAGGAATTGGAAATAAAATCGCAGAGTTGCGGATAAGAGGTAACTATGAAGATTTGCGATGGGTAGAGCTGGATGGACGTTCTACCAAAGTTGTCAAGTTGGGGGATGAAATTCAACTAACTATTCCATCGTTTGGATTTAAGACTTTGTATATAAAGAATTTATGTGTTAAGTGATATTTAGAATGTAAATATGAAAAGAAAAGATTTAATTTTAATTTTGAGTAGTATGTTTTTATTTCTTCAGCCTACACTTGCTCAAGTAATAAAAATGTCTCTTAACAGTTCTGATGAGATCGTTTGGCAAGTAAAACCTCAAGCAGATTTAGAGGGGGTAAAGGGAGAACATATATCTACATCAGAGTTTGAAATGGAGGATTGTGTACAAGGAGTTGTACCAGGTATTATATTTACTGCATATGTTGAATCTGGCAAGGAGCAGGATCCTAACTATGCAGATAACATTTATAAAGTGGATGAAACATTTTATAATCGACCTTTTTGGTATCGTACAAAATTTGAGCTTCCTAAAAGTTATTCTAAAGGACAACGGGTTTGGTTATGTTTTGATAATACAAACCGTTTTGCAACTTTCTATTTTAATGGAATCAAGATTTCTGGTAGCCAAACATCTACAAAAGATGTGAGTGGACACATGTTGCGTTCCAAATTTGATGTAACGGAATTATTGAACCGAAATGGTGAAAATGTAGTAGCTGTTTTAATTGCCGATGCTGATCAAAAGAAAACCCGCACTGCTAAAGATCCTTATGGAATAGCTTGTAGTCCTAGTTATTTGGCTGGTGCCGGTTGGGATTGGATGCCCTATGTACCTGGACGTTTGGCCGGCATAACGGGGAATGTTTATTTGGCTATTACAGGTGACGTAGTGATGGTGGATCCTTGGGTACGTTCAGATTTGCCATCCTTGCAACGGGCGAAGTTGTCTATTTCAACAAACTTGAAAAATACATCCGATTCTCCTATAGATGTTACCTTATCTGGAATAATTAAACCTGGTAATATTCGTTTTTCTAAAACGATTCAATTGGCAGCTGATACAATAGAGAATATTAGTTTTTCTGCAAGTGAATTTAAACAGTTAGTTGTAGATACTCCCAAATTGTGGTGGCCTAATGGTTATGGAGAACCTAATCTTTATAATTGTGAGTTAACTTGTAAAATAGACGGAAAAGTATCCGATAAACAGAATATAACTTTTGGTATTCGTAAATATGATTACAGAATGGTGGATAATTCTGTAGGTTATCCTGTGATGCATTTTTATATTAATGGACAGCGTATTTTTCTTAAAGGTGGTAATTGGGGGATGAGCGAATATTTACTTCGTCGTCATGGAAAAGAATACGAGACCGTTATAAAATTGCACAAAGATTTGAATTATAATATGATTAGGTTATGGACTGGTTGTGTAACTGATGATGAATTTTACGATTATTGTGACCAATATGGTATTATGGTCTGGGATGATTTTTGGATATATGTGGCATACAATAATGTGGCGCAGCCCGAGGCTTTTAAAGCTAACGCACTTGATAAAGTGAGGCGTTTGCGCAACCATGCTTCCATAGCCTTATGGTGTGGAGCCAATGAAACGCACCCTAATCCTGATTTGGATAGTTATTTGCGCGAAATGATTGCACGGGAAGACAACAATGACCGTTTGTATAAATCTTGTTCCAATAAAGATGGTTTGTCCGGTAGTGGTTGGTGGGCAAATTTCCCTCCGAAACATCATTTTGAAACTTCTGCTAGTAACTTGGCATTTGCGCAACCTGCTTATCCGTATGGAATGGATCATGGATATGGGTTACGCTCAGAAATAGGGACAGCTACATTTCCTACTTTCGAAAGTGTACGTGAATTTATTCCTGAAAAAGACTGGTGGCCGTTGCCTACAGATGAGCAGTTGCAGAATGATCCTAATACAATATGGAATAAACACTTTTTTGGAAAAGAGGCTTGGAATGCCAAGCCTACAGATTATAAGAAAGCTGTAAATGAGCAATTCGGGGAATCTGATAATTTGGAAGAATTTTGCGAAAAAGCTCAGTTGCTGAATATAGAAGTGGTGAAAGGCATGTATGAGGCTTGGAATGATAAGATGTGGAATGATGCTTCTGGATTGCTACTTTGGATGAGTCATCCCGCTTATCCATCTTTTGTATGGCAAACATATGATTACTATTATGATCTTACTGGTGCATATTGGGGAGCTAAAAAGGCTTGTGAGCATTTACATATTCAGTGGAATGCTTCTAATAATAGCATTAAGGTCATCAATACAACAGCTAAAGATTTAAAGAATATTTGTGCTAAGGCGGCTGTATACAGTCTGAATGGAGATGAAGCCGTTGAGTGTAGTCAGACAAAATGGCTAGATATATCGGCTAGTAATACGGCAGAAGCTTTTGTTTTGGATTTTACAACCTCTCATGAGTTGACTCCCCTTCATTTTATCCGTTTGCAGTTATTGGATGATAAGGGCTATTTGTTGTCTGAAAATTTTTATTGGAGAAATGGAATGAATGATTTGGATTATAAAGATTTCAATGCATTGCCAGAAACAAATTTAATTTGTACATTGCGTAATGCCTTAATCTCAAAAGGAACTATGACTCTTGTTCTGGAGAATCATTCGCAAACTGTGTCTTTTGCTAATCGTTTACGTTTGGTAAATGGAACAAGTGGACAGCGCATACTCCCTATCATAATGTCTGATAATTATATCACGCTTATGCCGGGCGAAAAGAAAGAAATTAGGATAGAAGCATCTCCTGATTTATTGAAAGGTAAGGTGGATGTACTATTAAAGCAATATGGCAAAGCAGAAAAGCGAGTATTGAGTTTTTAGAGGTTCGAAAACTTTGTTGGTACTGTTTTGTGTTCTGTAGCGTCGGTATAATTGCAGAATAGCCAAAGAACTAAGTTTAAATCGGGCTTGTTGACAGCTTCTAAACTTTCGGTTCGGTTCATAATGTTGTAGATGTCTTCTAAGAAAAAGGCACTGTAAGATATTTGTGTAAATGCAAAATATCTTATAGTGCCTTTTTTCGTTTTTTTCTATTAACTATGTTTATAAAATTAATGTCGGCGGTGAGGCATGAAAACACAAATAAGTCCACTGTAATACATTTCATAGGGGAGTTGCCTTTATATTGCATGATTTTCAGTATCTCCTTTTTGTGGAGTGCTCTTTGGGCGGTCTGCTTGCTTAGCTTGGTAACTTTATGTGAATGGGACTGATAACAATCGCAGATAACCGTAGATTCTTGTAATAGGGAAGTCCTTACCTGCTATTCTCTTATCCAAAGCGGCCTTTTGTATCTCATTGATTCTTTCGTTGATGAGAATGGTTATTCTCTCACGATTCGGGCATTTAGTTTTTGGCGGGTTTATCTTGAAATCCCATAATTTCGCTTTTATGGATATACCAAGACTTTGAAACTTACTTTTGCGGTCTTTACAGAAACATAACATAAGTGGATATTCTCCATTATTAAGAGCTTTAGACTTGTAACACAGAACTTTAATTGTTTCGCTCATTCGGTTTCCGGTTTACACACAGATTTCTACTGCTCCCCGCTTACACAAACGTAGCAAAATATAGTGTTTTAAACGAAAAAAGCAGCTATCTGATTTAGATAACTGCTTGATTTTCAAGTGAACCGCTTGGGGCTCGAACCCAAGACCCCAACATTAAAAGTGTTGTGCTCTACCTGCTGAGCTAGCGATTCAGACCTTATTGCTGTTAAGCGGGTGCAAAGATAGGTACTTTTGTTTAAAAAACAAATGGATTAAGGGAAAAAGTTTTGGGAACGACTTCTGCTTTTACTCTTCTTGTTGATTATCAGTCTGTTCAAACTTATGAATTTTTTCTCTGTTTATGATGAAACGTTGATAGTAGGAGAGCATAAGGGTGGTAAGCGGAAGTGCTATAATCATACCCAGCATACCCATCAATGAGCCCCAAATTGATAAAGACAGTAGGATGATGGCAGGGTTCAGGCCCGTAATCTTCCCCATGACACGCGGTACGATGAATCCGTCTTGAATGACTTGTACTATTATGAATACAGCAAGGGCCGATGCAATGATAATCCAGAAGTTCCCTCCCGTATCCGCTGCTTTCAGTATGGCCAGTACAATGGTAGGTATAAAGCCGATAATCTGCAAATAAGGCACTAGGTTTAAAGCGCCGATGAACAAGCCGAGCCCAATGGCCAGTGGGAAATCAATAATCAGAAAACCTATACTGAACAGAATACCGACACACAATGCCACGAACGCTTGTCCGCGGAAGTACCTGTTCATGCCGTCTTTTACATCGTTCATCACACTGACTACGAAAGGCCGGTATTTTTGCGGTACCAGGTGGGTCCATCCTTCGGCAATGCTTTCGTAATCCAGCAATATGAAAACTATATAGAGAAGAATGAGGAAGAAAGTGAAGAAACTGAACAGCAGATTAACGGATTCTGACAACAAGGACCAGAGTCGGGGAACGGTTTCCTTGATGGCGTTCAGCATATTTTCTTCCTTGAACAATTGGGTGACGAACTGGGTGTCTATGTTCTCACGAAGGAATTCAGAGAGTGTTTTGGGTACATTGCCGTCGTGGGTTCCGTTGGAAAAGTAGTCTATTACCAAATCTTTTACCCTGACGAATTCGTCCATCATGGGAGGCACAAGCAGATAGAACGCGGCTCCTCCTGCAATCAGAATACTGAACAAGGCGCAGAAGATGGATATGACCCGGTTCTTGAGCCTTAATCTGTACTGGAAGAAGGTGACCAGGGGGTATATCAGATAGGCAATGAGCCATGCGATGAAGAATGGCAGCAATACGCCGCTCAGACGCTTGAAGAGCATAAGGATGCCGATAATGATGACACCGAGTATGACACCGCGGATAAAACTGTCGAATGTAATCTTTTTGCGTTCCATAATGCTCTGTTTTTTGTATTCTTTAATGACCGCTTTCCTTTTGGTCGGTTTGGATGGCTTGCTGATAGCACTCCCGGCATAGCGGTTCATACTCTTCGGTTTCTCCCAGCAGCACTTGCTTGTCGTTCTTGACGGTGCGGTGGGAGAAAGAGGCGAGTTGTCCGCATTTCACACAGATGGCATGTACTTTGGAAACTTCGTCTGCAATGGCACACAGTCCCGGCATAGGGCCGAATGGAATACCGCGGAAGTCCATATCCAGTCCGGCTACAATGACGCGTATACCATTGTTGGCAAGCAGGTTGCATACATCAATCAGGCCACTGTCAAAGAACTGGGCTTCGTCAATGCCCACTACATCTATTTCTGAAGTGAAGAGCAGAATGCTGGCAGACGAGTCGATGGGAGTGGAGGCTATGGAATGACTGTCATGCGATACGACATCGGCTTCGGAATAACGGGTGTCTATGGCAGGCTTGAATATCTCTACGCGTTGTTTGGCAAATTTTGCCCGTTTCAGTCTCCTTATCAGCTCTTCGGTTTTGCCGGAGAACATGGAACCGCAAATGACCTCAATTCTTCCCCTGCGTTTGGTTTCCTGTATATGATCTTCTGAAAATAATACCATGTTTTTGAGTGTTATATTTAAGCGCAAAAGTAACACTTTTGTTTGCTTTCCGATATTTTTTCATTATTTATTTCTACATTTGTAGCGCTAACACGGACTGTGTAAAGGATATGCAAACCCTATTAAACGACATAGAATTAGATATTCAGGAATTGAAATGTTTGATGCAGGCCATTTCAAGTGATGCCAATCCGACATTGAAGATTGTGGCAAAACGGAATATCCAGCAGATGAAGGCACGCTTGGAGGCGTTGCAAGAACTGCTTGAGGAGGCGCCAACGGCTGTTGTGTCGCCCCTGGAGGACTCCCCTGCTGTTACTACTCCTTTGACCGAACCGATTTCTCCGGTCGAACCAGTCGTTCCTGATACAGTGAAGATGGTATGTGAGGAACCGGAAACAGTTCCTATTTTGGCAGAACGTATCAAGCCTGCCAAGGATTTGAAACATGCCATCAGTCTGAACGATTCATTCCGTTTTGTCCGCGAACTGTTCGCAGGCGATGCTGCACGGATGAATGAAGTGGTACGACGTTTGGGTGAGGCTCCTTCTTTGGACAAGGCTATGGATATTTTTGCTTCGGAAGTGTACCCGGATGAAGAAAATGAAGCCGCCGTCGATTTTATGGAACTCCTCAAAAAATATTTCAGCTAAACAACCGATAAGTATGGGAAAACTTTATGTAGTACCTACCCCGGTAGGAAATTTGGAAGATATGACATTCCGTGCTATCCGGATTCTGAAAGAAGTGGATTTGATACTTGCTGAGGATACACGTACCTCCGGCATATTGCTGAAACACTTCGAAATAAAGAATGCGATGCAATCTCACCATAAATTTAATGAACATAAAACGGTTGAAAGTGTTGTTAATAGAATAAAGGGGGGAGAAACTGTAGCTTTGATTTCGGATGCAGGTACGCCGGGTATATCCGACCCGGGCTTTCTGGTAGTCAGAGAGTGTGTGCGTAACGGCATCGAAGTGCAATGCCTGCCGGGAGCGACAGCTTTTGTACCGGCATTGGTGGCTTCCGGACTGCCGAATGAGAAGTTCTGTTTTGAAGGTTTCCTTCCACAGAAGAAAGGAAGGATGAGCCGCCTGAAGGCATTGGCCGAGGAGCGTCGTACCATGGTGTTCTATGAGTCTCCCCACAGATTGGTAAAAGCTTTGACGCAGTTTACCGAACATTTCGGTGCCGAACGTCAGGCTTCTGTTTCGCGGGAAATCTCAAAGATGCACGAAGAAACGGTGCGTGGAACGCTTACAGAATTGATTGAACATTTCACGGCGAACGAACCGCGCGGTGAAATTGTGATTGTAGTAGCAGGAATAGACGATTAAATAACTTCATTAACCAAACGTAAAACGAAAGCGTATGAAAAAGTTAGCAGTTTTAATTGTATGCGCGGCTGTAATGGCTTCGTGTGACAGCTTTTCTGGTGGCAGTAAGAACCAGCTGAAAGCTGAAAATGATTCTTTATTGATGGAACTGACTCAGCGTAATGCTGAATTGGACGAGATGATGGGCACTTTCAATGATATTTCAGAGGGATTCCGCCAGATTAATGCAGCAGAGAGCCGTGTGGATTTGCAGCGTGGTGCTGTGGCAGAAGGCTCTTTGAATGCCAAGCAGCAGATTGCGTCGGACATTGAATTTATCCGTAAACAGATGGAAGAGAACAAGGAACAGATTGCCAAACTGCAATCTATGTTGAAGAACAGTAAGAATAACTCTGCCCAGTTGAAGAGGGCTGTAGAATCTTTGACTCAGGAGTTGGTGGCAAAGACCCAGCGTATTGAAGAATTGCAGGCTGAGCTGGCTTCCAAGAATATCCGTATCCAGGAACTGGATGCTGCCGTAACCGGCTTGTCTAGTGAGAAGGAGGAATTGACTGCCGAAAATGAGGCGAAGGCCAAAACCGTTGCCGAGCAAGATAAGGCACTTAACACAGCTTGGTTTGTGTTTGGCACAAAGAAGGAGCTGAAAGACCAGAAGATATTGACAAATACCGGCCTTTTCAAAAAAGGCCAAGTGCTGAAAGATTCTGATATCAACAAGGACTACTTTACACAAGTGGATATCCGTACGACAAAAGAGATTAAACTATACTCTAAAGATGCTGATATCTTGACTACTCATCCTGCTGGCTCTTATGCGTTGGAGAAGGATGATAAAGGACAGTTGACTTTGAAGATTACAAATCCGAAAGACTTCTGGAGTGTGTCCAAGTATTTGGTAATCCAGGTAAAATAATACTGTTATAGACTGATACAGAACGGACGCAGGTTATTGGAATTGATAATCTGCGTCTATTTTTATATATCCCTTTCCTTTAAATTATGGCATCCCAATATAAGAACCTATTTTTTGACCTGGACGATACGCTTTGGGCATTTTCCCTTAATGCACGCGATACATTCGAAGAGATGTATCAGAAGTATGATTATGACCGTTTCTTTCGGTCTTTCCAGCATTTCTATACACTTTATCAGTATCGCAATGTAGAGCTATGGGAAGAATACGGTAGGGGGCAGGTCAGTAAGGAAGAGTTGAACCGCCAGCGTTTCCTATATCCTCTGGAGGCAGTAGGGGCGGGGGATGCAGCTTTGGCCGAGGCTTTTTCTGATGATTTCTTTTCGGTCATTCCCACAAAAAGCAGGCTGATGCCGCATGCGTATGAGGTACTGGAATATTTGGCAGAGAAATACAACCTCTATATCCTTTCCAATGGTTTCCAAGAGCTGCAATGTCATAAGATGCGTTCGGCGGATATCGACCGCTTTTTTAAGAAGATTGTTCTCTCTGATGACATCGGTGTCTTGAAGCCCTGGCCCGAAATCTTTCATTTTGCACTTTCTGCCACACAATCCGAAGTGCGTGATTCTTTGATGATAGGCGATAGTTGGGAGAATGATGTGGCAGGAGCCAAAGGAGTGGGCATGCACCAAGTGTTTTATAATGTAACAGGGAAGGAAGAACTGCCTTTCCAACCGACTTATCATATCAGTAATCTGAAAGAATTGATGCAGATTTTGTGACATTGAAATTTTTAGTTGTACTTTTGTCTGCAGAAACGTATATTATACAGCTATGGACACAATCTTACCTTTCGCTTTACTTTGTTTTACCTCCTTCTTTACGTTGACAAACCCTCTCGGCACCATGCCGGTGTTTTTGACCATGACGCATGGAATGACAGACCGTGAACGGCAGTCGGTAGTATCGCGCGCCACTTTGGTTGCCTTTATTACGATTATGGTTTTTACGTTTGCGGGACAGTTCCTCTTTAAGTTCTTCGGTATCTCTACCAATGGTTTCCGTATTGCCGGTGGAGTTATTATCTTTAAGATTGGCTTCGATATGCTGCAAGCCCGTTATACCCCAATGAAGCTGAAAGACGAGGAAATCAAGACTTATGCCGATGATATTTCCATTACTCCTCTTGGAATTCCGATGCTTTGTGGTCCTGGTGCCATAGCCAATGCCATTGTGCTGATGCAGGATGCCCACACCATTCAGATGAAAGGAGTTCTTATAGGAATGATTGCCTTTATTTATCTGATTACCTTTTTCATATTGCGTGCTTCCACGCGGTTGGTCAAAATTTTGGGTGAGACGGGAAACAATGTGATGATGCGCCTAATGGGACTTATCCTGATGGTTATTGCCGTTGAGTGTTTTGTCAGCGGAGTGAAACCTATATTGGTGGATATATTGAAAGAAGGAGGCATACCATCACTGGCACACCTCCTCTAAACACTTTATTTATAAAAACACATTGGGAGAATTCCCAAGTTTCTTTAGGCTACTATTGATTAATAGCCTGGATTTTGTTCTATGTTCGGATTGGCATTGATTTCACCGACGGGAATCAACGGGAGCGCTTTCTTGGAGTCGCGGTTGAATGTACGCGCTTCTTCGCTCAGTACGTCGTGCCATCCTCTGTCATTAACGTCCGTGTAGCGTGTAACGGTTTCACCTCGGCGCATAACATCGAAGTAGCGCTGTCCTTCACCTACAAGTTCCTTGCGGCGTTCGATGTATATGCGGTCTAATGTGATGTTTCCGCTGGTTACTTGTTTGCTTTCATCCGTTGTGCGGTTGGAGATGATATCGTTCAGCAAGTTGGCAGCCTTGTTCTTGTCTCCGGCTTGGAAAGCTGCTTCTGCTGCTGACAAGTAAACCTCTGACAAACGCAGCAATGGGACATTGGAGTAACGTACATCTCCGTTTACAGCAGGCATTTTGTTGATGTAAACTTTACGTTTGTCAAATCCTCCTGCTGCCGCTGCCAATAATATGTCGTTACGGATGTCTGCCGGGTCGGATGTAAGCATGTCAGAGAAGTCTTTTGTGACAATTACATCTCCATATCCGGGAGAAGCGCCAGCCTTGTCTGCATATAAGTAGGCAATACCTTCACGGTCTGTCCAGTCAGTATTGTTGTTGATGGAAATCTCGAACATGATTTCTTTTGAATGATTGGCATCACTTTTGCTCCATGCAGCAACATATTCTGACGGTTCCCAAAGTTTGTAAGACGAGTTTGATATGATGTCTTCAGCTACGGATAAAGCCTTGCTCCATTCGCCTTTTGTCATATATACACGTACCTGCAAGGCTTTGGCAGCCCAAAGGTTGACATAACCCACTTCATTAGTTTTGGGCAGTGCATTTGAGTTGATTGCATCTGTCAAATCCTTTTCAATAGCCTCATAACATTGGGCTACCGTGCTGCGGCTTGGCTTTTCTGTCGATTCCAGCGGGGAGGTAGCGATGGGCACACCGAGTGAGCTGCCTTGATCTACCGTATAAGGTTTACCGTAGATACGTGTAAGGTCAAACAGTGCCATGGCGCGCAGAACTTTTGCTTCTGCATCATATTGGTCAATAGTGGCTTTTGCCTCTGCCGCGTCGGTCAGGTTGCCACTTTCTGCTGCCTGAATCAGACGGTTGGCGCGTGCTATGACTACATAAGGCATCTGCCATACGGCTGTTGAGGTGGTGAAATTGTCGGCAGTTGTATATTCCATATAATAGTAGAAGTTTGCTCTTCCACTTCCACCGTTATATTCATATTGGATATCTTCCCCTCTCATGTCACCGTATACGAACATGAGGCGTCCATAATAATTAATCAGGCTACTGTTACCTTTAACGGCAGCATAAAGTCCCGTCCGCACATTGGCCAAATCATCGCTGTTCTTGATTGCGGTTTCAGCATCTATTCCGTCTGCGGGTGACTGATCCAGCCAACTGTTGAGGCATGATGAAGTGCTGACTGCCATAGCTGCGCAAAGCGTTGCTGTGTATAATGTCTTTAATATTTTCATTTTCGTATCTTTATTAGTTAGAAATTCAATTCTATTCCGAATGTATATGTTCTCAATGCCGGAGTCTCAAATGTGCATAGTCCGTCTACACGCATTTCCGGATCTACAAATAAGTCTTTAGACTTCCATGTAAGCAGGTTGGAACCAGAGAAGTAGATTCTGGCTTTGCTGAGCCCAAGCTTGCTGATATAGTTTTGCGGAATGCTTACACCTAATGTGAGGTTCTTCAGACGTAGATAATCAGTAGGCATCAGCCAGCGTGAAGACAGTGAAGCTGCGCTTCCATATTCAAATTTAGGCAATGTGGCATTCGTGTCGCCCGGGCCCGTCCACATCTTTGAGATGTCATAGTATGTCGGTACGGCACCACCGTATAGATATGAACCGCCATTGGAGTGCTGCCAAGTGGAGTAGTCAAAAGCATCACCACCCAATGAATAAGTGAAAGTGAAGCCCAAGTCGATAAACTTCCATTTGAGGTTGTTGGTAAGACCGCCTTCTATACTAGCCTGATGCTTGCCTACAATAGTTTTGTTGGCTTCAGAGATATTTGTAGTAGTCTTGCGGGCGTTCTCTGTTCCGTCATTCAGATAGAACATTTCTTTACCGGTCTCGGTGTCGACTCCGGCGTATTCATAAACATAGTATGAATAGTAAGGTTCGCCTACACGGTGAATCAGCGGTCCTGATACGATTTCATTCTGCTGGCCATCCAATTTAGTCAGTTTGTTGCTGTTGTGTGCCATGTTCAGAGAAGTGGTCCACGTGAAATCCTTGTTTCTGAAATTGGTTGATGTAATGGTCAACTCAAAACCGGAGTTCTTCAGTGAACCGATGTTTTGCGGAGTGGTATATCCATAATTGCCATCATAATATCCGCCAACTTGTGATACGGGGAGGTCGTATATAAGGTCGCTGGTTTTACGCTGATAGTAGTCGAATGTTACAGAGATACGGTCAATGAATGAAAGGTCGAGACCGATATTCCATGTTTTGTTCTTTTCCCATTTCAGGTCCGGGTTTGCAATTCCGACGATTGACATTCCTGACTGTCCATTGTATATGATTCCATATTTATAAAGATTCATATAAGCGTAATAGTCTGAAGGTTGCGTTCCGTTTACACCGTATGACACACGGAGCTTTCCATCTGTCAATACACTCTTGACGGGATTTAGGAAACTTTCGTCTATGAATCTCCATGCTCCAGAAACCGACCAGAAACTTCCCCAACGGTTTTCTCTTGCCAGACGTGAACTTCCGTCGGTACGATAGCTGAGACCGAGATAATATCTGTCTGCGTAGTTATAATTGGCACGTCCGAGGAACGAAGTCATGCGATAGCTCTGTCTGTTGGTCTCGGCACTTGTTGAACCGGCATTTGTCAATTCGTACAAATCACCCGGATAGTCTTGGCCTGCCATGTAGTTGAAAGCATATTCCGTATCTTGTGTTTCAAAACCAAGCAGGGCATCAATATTGTGCAGACCGAAAGAGTTGATGTAAGAGAGCTGGGTTTGTGTATTCAGCTGGTCATTACGATTGACAATACGCTGCATGACACCACCCGGAGCGCCGTTGTTTGAGTGTCTGTCCCAAAGAACATCATTGGTACCTTGTGCGTAATCATAAGCAATCTTTTCACTTAAATTCAACTTGTCCCAAATATTATAGGTCAACTTGATTGTATTGAATGCCTTCATCAGGGTATAAACGTCGGAGCTGTGTTCTCTTTCATACAAAGGATTGACTCCAAATACGCCGCAACCATTGTTTAATGTGCCGTCTTCATTATAAGGGGTTGATGAGGGGCTCTGGAAGAATGCGTAATTGGCCACAGGCCCATCATAGGAGGTCGCTTCATTGGTTTTGTTTTGTCTTACTTTTGAGAATTGGCTTGTAACTTGAACCTCAAAGTCTCCAAACTTATGAGTGAGGTTTGCATTACCAGTGAAACGTTCCAGACCTTGTTTGTAAATGATACCTTCCTGATTGGTATAAGCTACTGAGGTGTAGAACTTGGTACGGTCATTGCCACCAGATACGCTCAGCTGGTAGTTCTGATGAGAACCGTTACGGAAAAGCAGGTCTTTCCAATCCGTCCATCCGGTCGAGGGTTTTGAAGCAAAGTCCTCGATGTTCTGGTCTGCAAAAGTTGCGGCATCTGCATCGGACATGTTTCCGGTGTATAACCCGTAATTCTTGAGACCGGTCCATAAGAGTTCGCGGCGCGAGTCACCGTCGAGCATAGGACGATAATCTATTGCCATGTTTGAGAAACCCCAGTCGGAACGGAAACTTACATTTGTTTTGCCTTGTTTTCCGCTTTTCGTCGTAATGACCACAACACCGTTAGCAGCACGCGAGCCGTAAAGAGAGGCAGCCGCCGCATCTTTGATAACTGTGATAGACTCGATGTCATTGGTATTGAGTGAAGACAAAATATCAGTTCCTGCATCACTATAAGTGAACTCGGATAAGTCTCCACTTGTGACCGGTGTTCCGTCAATAACATAAAGCGGATTGTTTCCGGCATTGATGGAACCCATACCACGTACACGGATACTGCTTACAGAACCCGGATTACTTGAACTTGAGCCAAAAGTAACACCAGCGACATTACCAGAAAGTTTGTCGGCAACAGAAAGAACAGGTACATCTTCCAAGGTGGAAGTGTTTACAGTAGAAGCAGCTCCAGTAAATGATGCTTTTTTAAATGTACCGTAACCGGTAACCACAACCTCTTCAAGCAGCTCAGAATCGGATTTCAAAATTACCTTTACATGAGGTTTAATCGTTACTTCTTGGGTTTGCATACCAACAAACGAAATCACCAGAGTTTTCGCGGAACTACAATATATGTATATTGCTGAAAATTAATAATTTACAATCATTATAAAACAAGGCTTACTCTATTATATATTCTATATAAAGGTATATGGCGAAGGGAGGTAAGTGGTTTGAAGTACCCATTTCATACCATTTTGAATAATTAAAAGCTGATAATAAGCACGTTATTATTAAATTTCATTCTACCCTTTTAATTTGTGATGTACTAATTAACCCAACAAATGTTTTTTATTCAAGAATAACGATAAATTATATAGAGGAATTTATCTTGAAATATAGATTTTATCCATAAAAGTCCCAAAATTCTTTTTTGTTGAGAAATATTTAGTTTACATATATTATTTATAATGTATGAATGTGGAATATACATAGAAATATTCAATTATAATTGAAATATTTTATATCTTTGCATATAAACTAAATCATGTTTGAATATGAAAAATTATATCTCCCGTCCTTTATACATAAAGAGAATTGAACCGTTTATTGATAAAAGTATAATAAAAGTAATAACCGGCCAACGTAGGATAGGTAAAAGCTACATTCTTTTACAGATATCAGATATCATAAAGAAAAACATACCGGAAGCCAATATCATTTTTGTAGATAAAGAGCAACTTGCCTTCACGGAAATTAGGAACTACATGGATCTTTATCAATATGTTTTAAAGAAGGTTACTGGGTATAATCATAACTATCTTTTTGTAGATGAAATCCAAGAGATTGAAGAATTCCAATTGTGTCTGCGGAGTTTATTGAACGAAAATAAATGTGATATCTATTGCACCGGAAGTAATGCTAAAATGCTGTCCAGTGAACTTGCTACTCAATTGGCAGGAAGATATATAGAATTTCCCATTCACTCACTTAGCTATGGGGAATTCTTAACTTTCAATCAACGCCAAGACTCCACCGAAAGTCTAAAACTCTATCTTACATTCGGAGGTATGCCATACATTCATAATCTAACAATGGACAAGAATGTCATATTCGAGTATTTGAGAAACGTTTATTCTACTATCCTACTAAAAGATGTGGTTGCACGTGAATCAATCCGGAATGTATCTTTTTTGGAGAATCTCGTAGCTTATCTGATAGATAATACCGGCTCTCTTTTTTCTGCCCAGAATATTAGTAAATATTTAAAGTCGCAACACGTCAACATTCCCACGCAGACAATTCTGAACTATCTAAAGGCACTGTGCAATAGTTTCTTTATTTACAAAATTCAACGAGCTGAAATCCGAGGGATGAAAATCTTTGAGATTGGTGAGAAATATTATTTTGAAGATTTGGGATTACATAATTCCATACAGCATTTTGATTTTCGAAAAGACATCAACAAGTTAATGGAAAATGTTGTATGCATTGATTTATTAAGATATGGATATGAAGTATATGTCGGAAAGAGTGGCAATAAGGAAATTGATTTCATTGCTTCCAAGGACGACCATAAAGTCTATATCCAAGTAGCATATATGCTTCCCGATGATGCAACTGTTAGGCGAGAATTTGGCAATCTTTTGGAAATAGCAGACAATTACCCCAAATATGTAGTTACAATGGATGAAATGCAAAGCGGGGGAAATTACAAAGGAATTAAACAGATTTCACTGCGAAACTTTTTGTTGGCAGAGGATAAAGAAAGATTGTAAATCTATAATTTAATTTCCAATATGAGAAGAGTAAATCAACAGATTTCCTCTGACAGATTATATGAAACAAAGTTGGAGAATCGATACAAAAGCATTGTGATATTTGCATTATAATAAGATTATAATTTTTTTTGTATAAAGCATTCACTTTATGGAGAAGAATACCCTTTCATAACCAATGGATATATATCCGCTGAATATTTTTGTGACCGTGTAGCTGAAACCGGAACATTAACCCGTTATATCACAAATGGTAACAATGTAGCTTTAATATCTTCTCGTCGTTTAGGAAAGACGGGCTTAATAGAACATTGTTTTCATCAAAAAACATATCGAAAAGGAATATTATATTTTCTTGATTGATATATATGCGACTAAGAATCTTCAAGAGTTTGTTTTTGAGCTTGGCAAAGGAATTATGAATGGTCTGAAACCACGAGGTAGAAAAGCGTGGGATTTGTTTTTAAGTTGCTTGTCATCGCTTCGGGCGGGAATTTCATTTGATTTTGCAGGAAATCCCGGTTGGAATTTGGAGATGGGAGATATAAAAACTCCTTCTATTACTTTGGATGAAATTTTTTATTATTTGGAGAAGGCCGACAAGCCCTGCCTGGTGGCTATTGACGAATTTCAAGCTATTGCCAAATATCCGGAAAAAATATTGAAGCTGTATTGCGTACCCATATTCAGCATTGCGCAAATGCAAGATTTATTTATGCAGGTTCCCAACGGCATATGATGGGCGAAATATTCACAAGTCCAGCACGCCCTTTCTATCAAAGTACAGCCATCATGGAATTACATCCAATAGACATAGGAACTTACACAAAGTTTATTAGGAAACATTTCCTCATAGCCAATAAAGACATTACAGAAGAAACTGTTCAGAACGTATATGAACGTTTTGAGGGCATTACATGGTATATTCAATTCATCTCCAACTCATTGTATGCAATGACAGCTACAGGTGAAATTTGTACGGCAGACAAAGTGAGCATAGCGATCGAAAACATTTAGTCTCAGTTGAATTTTACTTATTCCTCTCTTCTTTATCAACTTCCTCCCAAACAAAAGGAGGTATTGTTTGCCATTTGCAAAGAAGGAAAAGCAAGGGAAATAACTTCTTCCAGATTCTTGAAAACCTATAAATTGACAGCCAGCTCAGTACAAGGAGCTATAAAAGGATTGTTGGACAAGGATTTTGTTACTTGTGAACTTGGAGAATACAAGGTTTACGATAAATTCTTTGAAATATGGTTATTGAAGCAGTCTAAATAAGATTGATATGTCAGTGCATCTGCAATGATTTGTGTTGCCCTCTTTATACAACAAGAACCAGATTTCGTTATATTAAAAAAGGAGAGTATTCTAAATTTAGATACTCTCCCTCTTTTATTCATCTGATTTGCACAATCTAATGTGGCACTTTATCATTTCTGCAAATTGGGATTATTCGTTACTTCACGCTCTGGAATTTCAAAGATCAATCTGGAGTCATCGTATGAGATTGTTTCACCAGTCAATGCGTAGTTGTTGTCACCACGTACCATTGATTTGTGGAAACGTTTCAAGGTAAGTAAACCTCGTCCTTCGGCCCACATTTCTACACGCCAGTTGTAGTATATGTTTTCCAGTAATTGATCAGCATTCATATTGTCCACTTCTGCAGCCGTGGCCTGATCCCGCTGTTCTAATAGAGCCTTCAATGCTGCTTTTGCCTCGGGCAGATGATTTGCCCGTGCATTGGCTTCAGCATTTATCAGGTACATCTCTTCAACTCGCATGTAAACAATATCATTTGTCCATGTACGGTCTCCCATTGCTTTTCTTCCGGCATCATAAAATTTATACCAGCTAATCAATACAGACGGATGAAACCACTGTTTACGAGTATCTGTTTCAGGTATTTCATTATACAGATTATGGTCTATCATTTTATAATCACCTGCAGAACAGTAGCTATAAGTGAAATAATCTACCTGTCCCCAGAATGTGGGCAAACCTCCGGTGTTATCTTTGGTAATATCAAATGCCCACATCCATGAACCGATATTGATACTCCGGAATCCAGATTCGATAATTTCAGTTTCACTCATCAAAGGATATCCTGAGTTATTGATAATATCGGAAGTTAATGCAGCAGCATTCTCATATTCACCTTTGGTCAAATAAACATAGGCAAGTATTCCTTTAGCTGTCCATTGGTCGATTTGGTCCTTAGTGCCGTTGGGACGACCAATACCTGCTGATTCCAACTCTTCCAAAATATTTATTGATTCCTTCAAGTCGATAATAACCCGTTCATACACTTCCTCCACTGTGGAGAGTCCTAATGTCTCTGCTGTGGTTTGAGAACGGTAAAGAGGTATGGCCTTAGCATTTTTATCAATATCGTAAGGTTTTGCATATAAATTCACCAAATTGAAATACGAATGAGCCCTCAAAGCTTTTGCTTGTGCATAATAATTTTGGTTATCCTCATTAGCCGGTACACTTTCATCTCCTCCTACAGTGTCAAATATTTCATTGCAGGCCTTGATGATGCGGTAATAATACCTCCACAGCATGTAGGTTCTATTTTTTGTGGTAGTATTACACTGCAATCTAGCTGCATCGCTAAACCAGCCGTAGGTTTCTCCGCTCATTGCCAGATCCCCACTCATTAAATCTGTGGCAATATCAATGGATTTTTGTCCGAAATCGTCGTGATTCGTCGTACCGCCTGTCTGCCAGGCAAATGTTGTGGAATACGTACCTAATGCCTGACCTAACATGATATTAGGATTCCACACTGCATTTTCTTTTATCTGGTCAGATGAAATATATCCATTTGGATCTTCCTCCAGAAAAGATTCTTTACAGCCAGAAAGCACCAAGGCTACTAATGCAGAACAAGCTGCTATTTTATATATTACATTTCTCATATTCAAATGATTTTATTGTTAGAACTGAATCTTAATACCTCCCATAATAGTACTCAATGGAGCATACTGACTTCTGTCAGAGCCTCCGGAATCCTCATTAGGATCTGTACTGACGGTATTTCCTGCCATTGAGACAAATCCCTTACGAGCCGAAATGAACATCAGGTTGTCACCGGAAACATAAACCGACAAGGAACCAATGTTCATTCTATTCATCCATTTTTTAGGGAATGTGTAGGATAATCTTACATTGGATAAATTCAAATAAGAACGACTGGTAATGAACCGAGTAGAAGATGCATTTGTATATTCGTCATATCCGGAAGTTAAACGTGGCACGTCTGTTATATCACCCGGCTTTTGCCAACGATTTTCAATGTCATTATGCCAGTTTCCACTACCAGGTGTATTGTTAGACATTAATGTAGCATATACACCGTCGTAAGCATATCCTCCTAAGCTATAGGAGAAAGTCGTATTTAATTCGAAACCTTTAACAGCTAAATCAAAACCGAATCCCCCTTGTAAAGTCGGAATACCTGATTTCCCGACATATTTCTTAGTTGCGTTGTTATAATCGGAGGTCTTTTCTACTTCCAAACGCTCTATCTTATTGTTTTGCTGGTAAGTTACCATATCTGTAATCAAGTCCTTGCTTCCATCGGCTTTTACATTATAGTATGAGTTGTATAATGCCATACCGGTTTCTGGATCTACACCGGCATATTCTCTTATATAGAAATCATACAGAGAATGTCCTTTCGACCATCCGTAAGCACCTTGTATCTCCAATGGCTTTTCTTTTCCTGTGGTATCATCCATAGGCATCTGGGTCATTTTATTCTTATAATGTCCACCATTAACACGTAAATCAAGACTTATATCATTCGTTTTCACAAGATGTGCCACCAAAGAAAATTCGAGACCCTTATTGACCATTTTACCGTCATTGACGGGGTATTGTGCATATCCCAGCGATGGAGATACTTGCTTTAGGAACAACATATCTTTGGTAGTCTTATTGTAGTATTCCACTTCACCTTCCAAAATATCGGCTATATTAAACTCGATACCAGTATTCCATGTTTCGCTGCGTTCCCATGTCAAATCAGGATTACCTTTATATTTAAAGCTAAAACTGATTTCATCATTCAGGTTACCGATCGTATACAAATCATTGTAAGGATAATAACCTGCAATGGTAGGATTGGTGATAAAGTCTTGGTTACCCAACACACCCCAACTTAACTTGTATTTCAAATTCTTCAACCAGCTCACGTCTTTCATGAAATTTTCGTTAGTGATGGCCCAGGCGGCGCCGATAGAACCGAATGTTCCCCATTTCTGCCCTTTGGCAAAACGTGATGAACCATCACGTCTTAATGTTCCATGAAAGAAATATTTATCGTTATAATCATATCTAATTTGTCCGAAGTAGCTTTCCATGTCAAACCCGTAGGTTTGAGAATCCATATAGTCCATAATTACAGCATTAGACCATTCTGTATTGTTAGGACGAACAATCTTTGATTTCTGGCCATAGTTGTCAGATGACTTGTAGAATGTAGATTCATGCGCAACGAATGCATCGAGATTATGCACACCAAAACTTTTCTTCCATGACAATATCTGGTTTGACGTGAAGCTGAAGAATGTACTCATGTTTTTGAAAATACGTCCTAACCCCTCTGCATCACCATAATATGGATTTGTCAATTCATTGTTTTTTGTACCAAGATATTGCAATCCAAAGTTTACCGTTCCTTTGAAGTCTTTCAAGAAAGTTGCTTCAAACATGGCATTTCCGTTGAATGAATGAGACTGGTACTCATTCTTGTCCAATTGAATCGCTCCGGCTGGATTTACGCCTGAAGCGTAAGGACGTCCATAACCTTCAGCCATACCATAATCATACAGATATCCTCCGACCACATTATCCTTTATTTTATTGCCATCTGCATCACGTTGGAATACCGGAAATATGGAAGGCATAAAATTAATGAATTGGAAACCATTGTTCATGTTGTCACCTTGACCGGGCTTATTCAGTTCCATATAGCTATAAGCCATATTAACATTTGATTTCAACCATGAGGTGATGTCTTGAGACAGATTGGAACGGGCATTAAAACGTTCAAAATCCGAACCTATATAGTATCCTTCATCTTTCAAGTAACCGAAAGAGGTATAATGTGATAACTTGTCGCTACCTCCTGATATCTTAACATTGGCTTCTACTTTTTCTCCTGTACGGAAAATATAATCTTCCCATTTCTCCGGAGTAAATTTGCGGACTACACCTGCCTTCATTCTTCCAGTAACAGGATCTATCAGATTTTTACCTTCAGCCTTCCACATATTATATACGGGGGCAATACCGTAATCTGCATCAAAAAGGTCTTCGCTTGCATATTGTTTGGCAGTAGCTTCATCCTTAGGATTGTTCGCGCGGTACATATATTTGTTTTTAATACCTTCCCATGTCAGTTCAAGAAACCTTTCAGGATTTTCCATCGTGTCATAAAGAGGAATTATACGGGTGTTGATACCATATTTTACATTTGCCTCAACCTGCGTTTTTCCTTTTTTACCTCTTTTGGTGGTCAGCAAAATTACTCCATTGGCAGCTCTTGAACCATATAGAGCTGTTGCTGTTGCGTCCTTCAATACGGTAGTTGACTCTATGTCTGAAGGATCAATTCCACTTAAATCTGAACCAAAGGGGATTCCATCCACTACATACAGCGGAGCACGGCTTGAATTTACAGAACCTAAACCGCGAATTCTGATGCTTGCATTTGAGCCGGGTTGTCCACTAGTTGAAATAACTTGTACACCTGCTACTTCACCGGTTAGCGCTTTAGATAATTCGGACGGATTTTTGTTAGCAATACGGTCTCCTTTAATTTCAGTAGCGGAACCTGTGAAGGATCTTTTTGTAGCAGTACCATAGGCAACAACTACAACTTCATCCAAAAGTTCAGTATCACTCTGCATGACAACCCGTACATGCGGCTTAATTGTAACCTCTTGAGTCTGCATGCCGATGTACGAAATTACCAGAGTTTTCGCGGAACTACAATATGTCTATATTGTTGATAATAAGCAATATAAAATAAATAAAAAGAGCTCCTGAAATAAAGCAATCCTCTAGAGAAGATACTCTATACATATCCACTGTAAATGACAATCTACTTATATGATACTATTTGTAATGGTAATATCCTGATTTGAAGGTGTTTAATTCTGTACTGATGTGCTATAATCATAACGTCAGGATCTTTTTTCTCAAAAACTAGAAGGGCTTTGTCAATATCTATCATTTAGTTGCTTTTTGTCAATTATTTACTCGTGTTGTTTATTCCATCTATGAGAATGTAAACCCTTATGTAAAATACTATTGAATTTATAATGGTTACATAAATACTATCCTACCTATTTATCCATTTTATGCATAGAACACCATGTAATTGTCTCTATCTTATAAATGGAGATTATTCCAAATACAAAGTAATTGGAGTAAAGAATTCTATAGCTATGAAAAACTACTGTTTGGAGCATGTCAAAAACGTAATGAGGAAGTCTTCTTGTAAGAGAATATAGTCTACATAGAATAACGAAGACTGAGTGGATATATTTTTTATTATAATTCAGGGGAATAAAGAATGTACTTTTGTAATCCGCGCTGACTCTCGTGTCATGCAGACAATTCAAGTTTGCTGTTTATTGAAGAGAGGATATTTCTATCGTTTCAGCTCTTCTCCATAAAGTCTACGCAGTATGATACGTGCCGGTACACTTTTAATCTCTCCATTGGGCAAGCCTTGTATAATGCATTCATTGCGCAATGCTTTTTCTTCAAGCATACGACGTTCGGCTAATGCCAAACCGAAATGTAACTTTTCGCTTAGTTCTTTTCGTTCATTCTCTGACATAACTTTGTATTTTATTAAATCGTTCAATGTGATGTATATGCATATCCATTCCTCGTCCACCTTCAGCAACAATTATACGGGGTGTTTCGCTATTATCTGCCAATAGCCAATAGTCCACACAAGGCATATAAATATTGAAAAAGTTATCAATACCTGCTTGATAACGCCGGAGCACAACCTCTTTGGGAATGTCGTGTCCACCATTACGTACACGTTGGGCTACACGCTGAATAGCCAAGTCGGGCGAACTCAGCCAGAAATATATTAAATTGACTTTATATCCTTGTTCTTGTGCACGATGGACAAGGCGAGTGTAAGATCTTGTGGCAAGTGTGGTTTCTATAGAAAAGTTTTGTTGATTTTTCAGCAATTCATTGATTCTTTGCAACATCAACCGTCCGGCTTCAATGGCCATACTTTCGGGATTAAAAGGAGATAATCCACGAGCTATTTCATCCGCATTGACAAACTCCTTGCATTCCAGAACATCCGGCAACACAGTATAAGATGCCGTAGTCTTACCAGCACCATTACAACCACTAATGATGTAGAGTTGTTTTTTAGAATCCATATTCATGCATTTATCTAATTGCAAACATACAATATTTTTATAAGATTATGGATAATTGATAGTTATTGTTTTTTAAAAGTTGATTGTTGTTGCGAGAGTCTAGAATAAAAAATGAGGTTGTGCAGTTCACATTTTGACAACCTCTATCAAAAACACTTTATTTTCCAAACAACTCCGGTGGAATTATTCCCTTCCAAGGTTTAACTCATCGTTGTAATCTGTTTCATTCAGATGCTGTTCATAATTTAATTTGCAATTCCATATAAAAAATAGGTTCCTTTGTTACAAAACTTTCTATTGGCAATCGAAAGTTTCTCTATTTATATCATATTTTTTTGTATATTAGCAATATATATAAAGAGAGGAAGATTGTGTGGATAAAAGTCTATTACGCTAAGTTATTTATGAGCAGAGAAACGAGCAAGGTGTTTGTTGCCGGCAGTAATGCCAATCTACTTAGTAAAGAGTTGGGCACTTTTCTTACTGGCAGATATGTCACTATGGAACTTTATCCTTTTTCTTTCCATGAATTCCTGAAACTAAAGCAAGTAGCAATAAAACAAGATACATTTTATGCTGCAGAAGGCAAGGTGCTACTCCTTAGTGAAATACAAAAATACCTAGGAATAGGAAACTTTCCTCAATACATTCAGTCAGATAATGATAACTACTTGCTTTCACTCTATACCGACATCATTTATAAGGATGTAGTGGCGAAACAAGATAAGCAATGAAAGGCAGCTTGGAGAGATGATGTATTATTTGGCAAGTAACGCTACTCATCGCTTTGCGTACAATTCTGTAACTAAGGCTGTCGATGTTAAAAGTCCGGACACGATAAAATCATATATAGGATTTGTGGAAGATACTTACTTGGTACGACAACTATCAATTATCTAAAGGCATAATTATTACTTTGGAAGACGAGGAAGAAATAACCGTTAATCCCCGGCAACAGATTTCTATACGTCCTATTTGGAAATGATTGTTGCAGAAATAAAGTGGAAAAGATAGAATAACAAAAGCCGCTTACTTCACAGTGAACGGCTTTTAAAACACTTTATTTAGAAAACACCCTATCAAATAGAGATGTTTTGAAAGTTCATAAATCAGATATACTCCTTCTTACAGACTTATTTATAAGCAGGATTCTGATCATTATTTGTCAGTTCTCCATTAGCATCAATCTCTGCTTGCGGAATAGGTAATTCAAATCTATCAGAGCCAGCAGGAAGGTCTAATTGACTAGTCCACAAATCGTGTCCGTCAACTCCAGTTCTTGTCAATGCCAAACCTCTACGTTTCATGTCGAATAGGCGATGTCCCTCTGCAAATAATTCACGCCTTCTTTCTTGTTGTATCTCATCTGCTAAACCGGCATCCGTTCCACTATATTTATCCAATCCACGAGCTATCCGAACAACATTTAATGCTTCTTTAGCCACATCATAATGCTGTTTGTCAGCAGCTAATTCAGCAATAATAAGATACATCTCAGAACCACGCAGCATATTGAAAGAGCCTTGTCCCATTTCATTGTTACGACTATGAATCTTTGTTGTCAAGTATCCTGTTTCACTGATATAATCGTTTGTTTCAGAATCTTTCGGGAACTGAGTTTTGCGTATATCTTTATCTTCCATTAGATTAATCAAAGCCTTTGAAACTCGTAATGAGCTATAACCAATAACAGCATCTTCATAATCATCTCCACACAAATACCAGAAAGAGGGTAATGAAAGATAGAATTGATTATCATCAGTTGGACATTCGAAAGCCCAAAGTGTTTCTGAGTTAACTTCACAGAAATCAGCTGTGTAAACTGCCGTATTCATCAAATTAACACCTTTCAATGCAGCATTGGCATGTTTGATGCCATTTGTTTCATCACCTAAATCCAAATACAAACGTGCAAGAATTCCATGAGCAGCATTCGCACCGATATATGCCTTGGATGAAGAAGAATGCTGGTCCAACAATCCACATGCTTTTTCCATGTCAACGACAAGTTGATTATAAACATCTTTTACCGTAGCACGAGGAAGGTCTTCTGTTCCAGAAGAAATACGTAAAATTATGCTCGGATTATCCGGGTACTTGTTCACAGGTTTGGCATACATTCTTACTAAGAAATGATAAGTATAAGCTCTTAGAGATAGCGCTTCACCTTCAATTCTGTTACGCTCTGCACTTTCTGCCAGGTTTCCGATATTATCCAAAATGGCATTCGTATTATCTATGATACTGTAACATCCCTTCCACGGGTCATCAGTATAGGTACTTCCTGGAGAAACTGTATATTGATAAGGAGACACAAAACGTCCATAATTGTAGTTGGGGTCAGGTGTCACCAATGCGTCATCTCCCATAATGTCAGGCAAGAAGAAAATATATTGGTTGGTCATATGAGCCAACCAGCCATTGGTCAACCAGTCATAAGCACCGGTCAACACTTGCTGCGCACCGTCTATCGTAGTAAAGGTGTTAGAATCGGACATTTGGTCCGAAGAAGTAGTATCCAAAAAATCATCACCGCAATTTGCTAAGCTAAGACCTATTGCAAGTGCTATTATAGTTTGCTTTATTCTATTCATCGTAATCTCAATTTTAAATTAGAAACCAACATTTATACCAAATAAGATTGTACGAGGCAATGGAACCGTACCTGCACCGTCCAATACTCCGGTTACACCTCCCAATTCCACATCGTAACCTTTGAAACTACCATCCAAGTTCCATACACAGATATTCTCCAGACTTCCAAAGAAACGTACTGTCTCCAACTGTATCTTCTGTGTCCATTTTTTTGGTAGAGTATAACCTAAGTTGATATTTTTAAATTTAATGAAATCTGCATCGTGCAAATAGCGGCTTGATGTAGAATGAGAACTTGAAGTGTTATTGGGCAAGAATGCAGGATTCGGAGCGTTTGGATTCTCTTTTGTCCAATAATTCGCTTGATCTTTGATGGCTTGATAACCGTTGTTGTTACCATCATTCAGCAAATTGGCTTCGTACGCATCATATATCTTTCCTCCAAAACTATAAGTAAAGAGGAATGAAAGGTCTAATCCTTTAAATGTAAATGTGTTATTCAAACCTCCAAATACATTGGGAAGTGCAGAACCAAGTTTGTATTTGTCTGCAGTAGAGTAAGTTGAAGTGGTAGTTCTTTCACCTGTCGGATTACCTTTATCATCTTTTACGTCTTTATACCAAAGTGGAGCACCGGTTTCTTTATCTACTCCGGCCCATTCTTGCATGTAAAATTCATAAAGGCTGTAGCCTACCGTACGAACTTTTGTACCAACAACTTCCTGTTCTTCGGGATAAGAAGTGATTTCATTCTTGTTAAAAGAGATATTGAAGTCGGTTCCCCAATTAAAGTCTCCGGCTTGAATATTCAGGGAATGCAAATCTACTTCTATACCAGAGTTGCGCATACCACCCAAATTAGACATAATTATGTCCAACCCCGTAGAACCGGCTAAAGGTTTTTCCAATAACAGTTCATCAGAGTTTTTGATATAATAGTCAATGGATCCATGTAGGCGACTGTTAAGTACTGCAAAATCTAACCCCACATTGAAGTTTTTGGATTTTTCCCATGACAAATCAGGATTTGCTAATTGAGAATGTCTGAAGCCAGACTCTCCGTTATAATTGGCTCCACCTTCATAGAAGGCTTGATAACCATATAAGTAATCAGATGTTTTGTTACCTGAAGTACCATAGCTGGCACGCAGTTTCAAGTCATCGAGCCAAGTAATATCTTTCATGAAGTTTTCTTCGCTGATACGCCAATTTAATCCGACACTCCAAAATGTACCATAACGATGTCCCGGTGCAAAACGTGAAGAACCATCGGAGCGGATACTGAATGAGGCAAAATATTTATTCTGATAATCATAATTTAATCGACCAAAATAAGAAAGCATGCGCTCTTTATCTGTTACAGAACCTACTTCTTGCGGAGTAGCAGCTACATTCAGCTCTGTCAAACCACCAATCGGAAATTTTGTTCCTTGTGCATAAGTGCGCTTGTACTCTTTATTATAGATTTCATAACCAGCCAATACCGAGAAGTGATGGTCTTCCTTTATGTTGAAATTATAATTTAATGTACTGGTCAATCCAAAAGTGTTGTTCCAAATGGCATATTTGTACAAGCGTCCTTGTGCAGCTTTACCATTACCATGTTCCGCATTATACCATTGCGTTTCATCCAAATTGATATAATCATATGAAAGACTTGTTTTCCAATGAACTCCATAAAAGTTGAAATCCACGTAGGGATTTACCAAAACACGGTATGTGTTAGTTGCATATTTGTCAGTTTGTGCAAATGATATAACATTCATATCCTGAAATATGGGATTCTTGAAGTTATAAAGAGGTTTGCCATTTTCATCATATTGCATTTGGAAATTTTCATCCAAATCATATACAGGAACAGCATTGGGTAGGAAAATACCATTAGTCAAAGGACTAGCACCGCCACCTCCACCTACAGGAGTGTTTTGTTTTGCCAAAGAGAAAGTGGAATTGATACCCATACTGAACCAAGGTTTAATTTCCGTTGAGACATTTGTACGACCTGAATATCGTTCAAAATCCGAACCAATCACAATACCCTCTTGATTCATATATCCCATAGAAATGAAGTATTTTGATTTCTCGTTTCCTCCATTTACACTGATATCGTATTCTTGTGACATCCCGGTTCTGAAGACTTCATCCAACCAATCGGTATCAATCATCAATTGAGCACCAGATGTCAAGTCGCCAGAAGCATCCAGAGGGTTAGCAACATTATATGGATTTCGCCCATACATGCTTTGTGTGGATTTGTTGGCTGCAGCGGAAGCTTCTTCTGAGGACATGCCTTTAGCAATATTATTATTATAGAAGCCTCCATAATACAGAGCATAATGTTCGGAGGCATTCATCAAATCATAACCACCAGAAGGGAGTTTGGAAGATGACATTTGAGCTTTAAAACTAACCTTGGCTTGTCCTTTTTTACCCTGCTTCGTTGTGATCAGAATAACACCATTGGCCGCACGTGATCCGTACAAAGAAGCAGCAGAAGCATCTTTTAAGATGGTAATAGACTCAATATCATTCGGATTTAAGTTTGAAAGTGGATTTGCACTTGTTCCATATTTACTGGTATTTGCAACTTCACTTAAGTTTGCAGCTTCAATAGCAACTCCATCTATAACATAAAGTGGGGTACTTGAGGCAGACATAGACCCGATACCACGAATACGTACCTGTGTAGACGAACCCGGTTGACCGGAGACACTTGCGATCTGCAGTCCAGGCGACAATCCTTGTAATGCTTTCTCAAATGAAGTTACTGGAAGCTTTTCCATATCACTGGATTTGATAGTAGCAACAGAACCTGTTAGTGAGTTCTTCTTTGCAGTACCATAAGCTATGACTGTTACTTCATCAAGAATTTCACTGTCGGACTTTAAGATGACTCTTAAAGAAGGTGCGACAGCCACCTCTTGCGTTTGCATACCAACATACGAAATTAGCAGAGTTTTCGCGGAACTACAACACTCTTATTTTATTAATAATCAAGCGATTATACCATGTAATAGAAATCACTATAGCGAAATTTCCTTTCTCACAAGGTGTATGTATAGGGGTACAATGTATAAAACCTTACTGCTGTGATACTATTTGTTGGATTAATGACTTGGTTATCATATGTATATCATAAAGTTAATACGTTGCTTAAAGATTTTAAATGATTCTTCCTCTTATATGAAGAATATCTTTTGTCAACATCTATCATCCTAGCTGCTTTCAATGAAGCATTTACTCTACATTGTCATTTTATTAGCGAAAGTACTAAAGTCTATGTAAAAGAATATTTCAATAGCTTCAAAAAACAGTAAACTCAAAACTTTGTGATTAGCTAAACAATCAAGACAACTGTTGTTTCTTCATAACAGTTTTCATCATTTTTGCTTCCACACTTCCACCCGCTCCTTGTATCCCTCTATTCATCGGCATTACAGACGCTGTGGAAGCAATGCAAAAGTGTGGAAGCAAAATTTGCTTCCACACCTCCAATCAGTCTTAAATATTGATAACACACCAATGTCAATCTTCTATTTACACTATACTATACTTAATTGATTCTCAGCAATTTCTTACTGCAAAATTTTGCAAACCTATTGCAGCGATACTGCAAAGCTGTTGCAGTGGTACTGCAAACTAATATGCAGCGCGGCTGCAAGCAATATGCAGTGATACTGCAAACAATATGCAGTGGTACTGCAAAACGTATGCAGTGAGTTTGCAGCGAGCAGGCTGAAACTGAATAGTGAGTGAACAGACTTTAAAGGAGAAGTATATGACTAATGATATGAAAGTGTAGTATCGACTATGCTAAGTTCGTGTTTTTTTAGGTAAAGGCATGAGTGCATGGTTCTTTTCTAAATCATGCACTATAGTCATATCCATTACATTTGTATACACTTGTGTGGTTTTAACACTTTTATGCCCCAATAATTTTTGCACCGTTGTAATGTTTACTCCATTATAAATCAATAGAGTTGCATTAGTATGGCGAGCAGTGTGGAATGAAATTTTTTTTAACAAACCAGCTAGGCGGGAAATCACAATTAAATCCTTGTTCACATTAGAGTTATCCCTTAAATGAAAGAAGCTTTGTAAGTCATCCCGATATTTGTCCAGAATAACAAGCCCTTTTCCTTCGAATAAGAGATAAAGAGGTAATCTGACTTCTGTACTCGTCTTTATGGATTTATAAATTAGCCAGGTTTCTTGACGAATCTCCACGATGTTATCGGGTGATAAACTGATAAAATCAGAATATCTCATTCCTGCATAGCAACAAAACAAGAATGCATCTAAAGTCTTTTGCAATTTAGTATATCTGCCAGCCAAGCTTAATTTCTCCAACTTCTCCAACTCTTCAGGAGATAAGTGCGTATGCTTGTTTTCTATAGTTTTAATCTTGTACTTTCGAAAAGCGTATTTTTGTATCTCCATATAATCCTTGTTGATGGCGACATTTATATGTCGCTTCAGATGCTTCATATGTTTGGCTATCGTATTTGTGTGATAACCTCTTGATTGCAAGAAATATTCAAAGGAGGATATGAATTCGAATGTTAAATCAGAAAAGGTTACATCCTTTTTGAACTGTTGTAATAATGAAAGAGTGGAGAGATGATTTCGTTTTGTACTTTCTTTTAGAGTAGAGTTTGCTATCTCTTGCCTAAAAAAAGGAATAAAAGAGGTTTTGTTTTCGCTTGTGCTCAAAACATCTTTTAGTAACTCTAATGAAATACGCCTTCCTTGCTGCCACAATTCCAACTCTTTTTTTTCTATCATAGCCATGAACTCATATATCAATCTATTCAGCGCATCTGCATTAGGATGATTCTTCACAATAAGCTTTTTATTGTCCCACTGTTCTGGCTTTAAATAAACTTTGGTTGAAAAATACTTTTTCTTTCTGTCCAAATAGGCTTCTACTTGTACCAATGCCATTCCTTTTTTATTCAGGCTTCTTTTTCTGTTGTACACTAGATTGTAAATAATCTTACTCATTTTACTTGATTTTAATTAATACCAATAACAAATAAGACGATATTCTGTGCTCGATGGGATTAGAATAAGAATTAATATCTCTAAAAAGTGTCTTTTTGTGTTTAGCTATTAATCGGTATTTAGCCTCCGGGAACTCTCAATTTGTTTCAAAATCAGGTCCGTTCTCTGTTTTAGCGGCTTATTTATTAACCATTTTGTTTTAAAATATGTGTATTTCTTGGAAAAATCATCCTAAAAGAGGGAATCATAGTGATAGTAAACATAAGCCAGTTTAGGTTTTTTAAGTGTGAAAAATCTGTTATTAAGCATAAAGTGGCATGTTTAATTAACAAATTGATAGATTTACAAGGTTTTTTCAATAAAATAGTTGTTCGTTTCAGTTTTATTAATATATTTGCACTTTGTTAGAGTAAAGAAACAATTAATGTAAAGTTAAACTTTAAGAGAGAATTTATGAAAAGAAAATTAATGCTGTTATTGGCCTGTCTTTTTGTCGGAATAGGCCTAGTAACTGCCCAAACCCAGAAGGTTACAGGTGTTGTAATTTCTGAAGAAGACGGGCAGCCAGTTATTGGAGCCTCTGTATTGGTAAAAGGTACACAAATTGGTGCTATTACCGGTGTAGATGGTGATTTTACATTACCAAACGTACCAAGTTCCGCGAAAACTCTGGTGATTTCTTATATTGGTATGCAGACCCAAGAAGTGGCAATAAAACCCAGCTTAAAAGTGGTGATGAAGTCTGATACTGAGATGCTTGATGAGGTAATGGTGGTTGCTTTCGGTACAGCAAAGAAGTCTGCATTTACGGGTTCGGCTAAGGTGGTTGGTACCGAAAAGCTGGAGCAGTCGCAAGTGACGAATGTTACTGATGCCTTGGCAGGTGCTGTGCCGGGTGTGACACTGACTTCCAATGACGGTGCTCCGGGTTCAAAGTCATCCATCAAGATTCGTGGTTTTAGCTCAATCAATGCAAAGAATGACCCTCTGATTATTGTGGACGGCGCTCCTTATAGCGGTGATATTAATAATATCAATCCTAACGACGTTGAGTCAATGACAGTATTGAAGGATGCGGCTTCCAATGCTCTTTACGGTGCTCGTGGTGCTAATGGTGTAATTATCATCACTACCAAAAGGGCCAATATGTCGGGAGAGGCTAAGGTGACTTTTGATGCTAAGTGGGGTGCTAACACTCGAGCGTTGCAGAAATATGAAGTGATTGACAATCCTGGCATGTACTACGAGATGCATTATCGTGCCATGAACAATTATTATAAGTCAACGGGAATGAATGACCAAGCTGCATGGCTTGAGGCAAACAAGAATCTGTTTGGCTCCAACGGTGGATTGGGATACAATGTATATACAGTTCCCGATGGGCAATTCCTCATCGGTCAGAACGGTAAACTTAATCCCAACGCCACATTGGGTAGAGTTGTGAATTATAAAGGACGTGACTATCTGCTGACTCCGGATGATTGGGAAGATGTGGGAATGCGTACCGGTCTGCGTCAGGAATACAACTTCTCGGTGAGCGCAGCCAATGAAAAGTCCTCTTTCTATGTTTCTTTAGGTTATCTTGGAAATGAGGGTATCACTGAAGGCTCTGACCTGAAACGTTTGACAGGCCGTTTGAAAGCCGACTATCAGGCTAAGAAGTGGTTGAAGATTGGTGGTAATATGGGATATGCACGTTTTGATTCCAACTCGTTGAGTAACAATGGTACCAGCTCGTCTACCGGTAATATATGGGCGTTTGTTACCCAAATGGCTCCCATCTATCCTGCCTACGTGCGCAATGCTGACGGCAGCATCATGGTGGATAATAATGGTATTGGAATGATGGACTACGGTAGTGGTATCAATGCAGGTATGCAGCGTCCTTTCATTGCTGATGCCAACCCTATTCTAGACAATAAACTAAATACCAGAAACTCTGAAGGAAATGCCATTAACGGCAACGCCTTTGTAGATATAACTCCTGTAGAAGGCCTAAAGGTGACATTCAATGGTGCTTTCAACTTGGATGAGACACGTCATAGTTACGTTTACAATCCTTACTACGGGCAGTTCGACTCCACTGGCGGTACAGTGAGTAAGTATCATACACGTACTTACGATTACAACCTGCAACAACTTGTTTCTTATGCCCGTTCGTTTGGCGACAATAACTTCGATATTCTTTTAGGTCACGAATATTATGATTATCGCTACTATGAACTTGGGGCCAGCAAGTCGCAGATGTTCTCTCAAGGCAATAAGGAATTGGATGGTGCCATTATCGACGGACAAGGTGCTTCTTCCTATAAAGAGCGTCGTAACAATGAAGGTTTCTTCGGCCGTTTGCAATACAATTATGACGAACGCATCTTCGGCTCGGCTTCTTTGCGTCGTGATGCTTCCAGCCGTTTCCATCCGGACCATCGCTGGGGTACATTCTGGTCGGTAGGCGGTGCGTGGCTTATCAACAAAGAAAGCTGGTTTGATGCTTCATGGGTGCAGGAACTGAAGCTGAAGGCTTCTATTGGTTCACAAGGTAATGACAATATCGGTGACTTCCTCTATACGGATAGATTTAACATTATCAACTCTAACAACAGCCTTGGTACTTCATTTAAATCTAAGGGCACTAAAGACATCACTTGGGAAACCAACACTAACTTCAATATCGGTGCAGAGTTCCAGTTGTGGAACCGTGTAACCGGTAGCATCGAGTACTACAGACGTAAGACTTCGGATATGTTGTTCTCATTTACCGTGGCTCCATCATTGGGTTATGCTTCCTATATGGACAACGTTGGTAACATGGTCAATAGTGGTGTGGAAATGGACTTCAATGTGAATATCTTCGATACACGTAACTTTACGTGGGATGTGAATGTGAACATTTCAACCTTGAAGAACCGTATTACGATGCTTGATCCTGATAAGTTGATTACTACTGAGTATACAGCTGATGGAAAAGGATATAAGGGCTATTCTAACGGAAGCTTCTTCATTGGTGAGGATTTGTCTATGTTTACATGGCGCTTGAAGGAGTATGCCGGAGTGAATGAAAAGGGTGAGTCTTTGTTCTATAAGAATGTCAAGGACGAGGCCGGCAATATCACCGGACGTGAAACGACTACGAATCATGCTCAGGCTGACTATTACATCACAGAGGAAAGCTCAATACCTAAGGTGTATGGTGGTTTCGGTACCAAACTGAAAGTATATGGCGTGGACTTCGGCATAAACTTCACTTACCAGATTGGTGGTAAGCAATATGATGGTACGTATGCTTACTTTATGTCGTCACCTTATGGTACGGCTGGTTACAACTACCATAAGGATTTGCTGAACTCATGGACTCCTGAGAACACAAATACTAATATCCCTCGTTTCCAGATGAACGACCAATATTCAGGGGCAATGTCTACGCGCTTCTTGACAAATGCAAGCTTCTTGAATATCCAGAATATTAATGTGGGCTACACGTTACCTTCCAAGTGGACAAGAAAGTTGGCCATCAACTCATTGCGCGTGTATATGTCGGCAGAAAATGTTTTCTATTGGTCTAAACGTAAAGGGTTCGACCCACGTCAGTCATACGACGAGACAACCAATGCTACTTTCTATTCACCGATGCGTACCATCTCCGGTGGTGTGTCATTTGAGTTCTAAACCTAATATATAGATTACAATGATTATGAAGAAGAATATATTCAAACTATTTTCGGTTATGGTCGTATCGGCCACGGTATTGACCGGCTGTATAGAAGAGGTTTTTCCCGAAGATTCTACAGCGACCTCCGATCAGATTGGTGCATCGGCAACAGCGATTGAGGCTTCGCTTAATGGCTTGCCATCGCAAATGGTACAAGGCTATCTAGTGTACGGTAAGCAAACACATGAGACCGACCTTGCTTATCCCTCATTGATGTTGGCCCAGACAGAACTGCTGGGTGATGTCGTGGCTACGGATTACGGATATGACTGGTGGTGGCGCTTCAATGCCAATAATGGTATGAACGACACCGGCTATTATTCATATTTGCCTTACTTCACCCTATATAAGTTCGTTAAATCGGCCAATGACGTGATTGCGGCCGTTGATGTGACTGATCCCACAATTACCGATGAAATGCGTGGGCTTGGAAGTATAGCCCATGCTTTCCGTGCATTGGACTATTATACGCTGATGGTACTTTTCGAACCGGTAGAAAACATCTATACCGATTGTAGCAAGGTACTGGGGCTGACGGTGCCCATCGTGACTGAGGCAACAACTAACGACATTGCGAAGAGCAATCCGCGTGCAACCCACGAAGAATTGGTGAATTTCATTCTTGCCGACCTTGACAAGGCAGAGATAGGTCTGGAGTCTTATACACCTGTCAGTAAGAACTTCCCTGACTTGGCGGTCGTATATGGTCTGAAGGCCAAAGTATATATGTGGGATGGTCAGTTTGCTAAAGCTGCCGAGTATGCCCGCAAGGCTATTGATAAGTCGGGAGCAACACCTATGAGCGAATCACAGTGGCATAATCCCACTACCGGTTTCAATACGGCTACTTCTGCATGGATGTGGTACCTTCACCCCACGGCTTCCAATATGGGTAATCTTGCTAATTTCATTGGTCACATTTCCAATGAAGCGGATTGGGGATATGCTTCTTTGTCTAAGCTCCAGATGGCACGTTCACTTTATGACGCGATTCCTGCTACCGATTTCCGCAAATATTCTTACCTTGACCCGGACAGAAGTACTTACGCTTACCAGTCAGTGAGAGGCAATGCATGGCTGGATGAACAACCGGATTATATGTCATTGAAGTTCCGCCCCGTGGGTGGTGACTATAACACTTATTCTGTGGGTGCGGCTGCAGATATTCCCGTGATGCGTGTGGAAGAGATGTATCTCATAGAGGCTGAAGCAGTAGGTGCCAGCCAGAATGTGGCAGCAGGCGTACAGTTGTTGAATAACTTTATGAAGCAGTACCGCCAGAGCAATTACAATTTCAGTACGGGTGATTTGCGTAATTTCCAACTTGAGGTGTTGAAACAGATGCGTATCGAGTTCTGGGGTGAGGGAATCGCATTCCCCACGGCTAAACGTCTGAAACCGGATGTCATTCAGAATTATGAGGGTACCAACTTTATAGAAGATATCTTCAAGATAAACTGTAAAGGTGTGAAGCCCAACTGGACATTGATGATTCCTAAGACCGAGGTCGATTCAAATACTGCCCTTCAGGGAATGAACAATCCGGACCCGTCCGGTGCTATTGCTAAACGTCCTACTCCGATAGGGGAGTTTGCACCGGGTAACAATTAACCAATGAACTAACTTTTAATAGAATTTGTATATGAATAAGATATTCAATAAATTGTTTTTGGGCTTGGCCGTATGCGGTTTGGCTATGACGGCTTGTTCAGACGGTGTGGAGTGGGAGCCTTCTCCGGTTCCTACCGAGGGTGTACAAGCTTATATTTATGCTGATAACACTGATTTGACTTATTATCCGAATGATGAACAGGTTTTTGTGGTCAAAATCGGCCGTCAGAAAACAGATGCGGCTGCATCTATTCGCTTGACTACAGATGCGGAGAACGTAACAGTGCCGACAACGGTTGATTTTGCTGCCGGTGAAGCACTCAAAGAAGTAAAGATTGCGTTTGACATAGCTGTGGGTACTACTGCATCTTATACTATTGCCATTCCTGAAGAAGATTCCTATGTTTATGGTTCACCCAAGGTGACGATAAAAATAAAGCGTGACTATACTTGGCTCAATATAGGTATAGGCTACTATGCATCTCAATTATTTGGCGAGGGTTGGGATCAACCTGTGCTGAAGGCTAAAGAGGCTAATATCTATAAACTGGAAGATTGCATTACGAAAGGATATCCCATCATGTTTACGCTAAGCGATGACAATCAAGAACTGATAGGTTGGGATCCTCAACCTACTGGTTATGACAAGACGGATTATGGTATGCTATACTTTGCAGCAGCAGGTATGGAGCGTAAAGGAAACGTGTTGTCTTTCCCGATGCAGGGCTTAGTAGTGCTTGACGGTGGTAAATGGGGAGTACTGTATCAGGGATTCACGGAAACGCTGGAGATGCCGGAAGGGTTTTGATTATCCTGGCAATTAGATAATATGTAATTTGAAATGGCATGTAAGATGAAGTTCGACTTCATTTTACATGCCATTTTTCTATTGTGTCTGTTTTTATTTTATTCCGCTTTTTAAGGCGCTTCCGCCAAAATTATTTATATTTGCTGCCCGAACCAACAATACATATATATAATAAGGTATAGAAACTATGAAAGAATTTGTAATTTCCGAAGTGCAGGCAGAAACAGCGGTATTGGTAGGTCTCATCACTAAAACGCAGGATGAGCGAAAGACGAACGAATACCTGGACGAGCTGGCATTCTTGGCTGAGACAGCCGGGGCGGAAGTAGTGAAGCGGTTTACCCAAAAGCTGGATGCAGCGCATTCCGTGACTTATGTCGGCAAGGGCAAGCTGGAAGAAATTAAAGAGTATATCCGGAATGAAGAAGAAGCCGAACGCGAAATCGGCATGGTGATTTTTGATGATGAACTCTCCGCCAAGCAGATACGCAATATAGAAGCTGAACTCAAAATCAAGATACTGGACCGTACGTCCCTGATTCTCGATATCTTTGCCATGCGTGCCCAGACTGCCAATGCAAAAACGCAGGTGGAGCTGGCGCAGTATAAGTACATGCTCCCCCGTCTGCAACGTTTGTGGACCCACTTGGAACGCCAGGGTGGTGGCTCCGGTGCCGGTGGAGGTAAAGGTTCCGTGGGACTTCGCGGTCCGGGTGAAACGCAGCTGGAAATGGACCGCCGTATCATCTTGAACCGTATGTCATTGTTGAAGGAGCGCTTGGCTGAGATTGACAAGCAGAAGTCTACCCAGCGGAAGAACCGCGGACGCTTGATTCGTGTGGCATTGGTGGGATATACCAATGTAGGAAAATCCACATTGATGACTTTGCTTTCGAAAAGTGAAGTCTTTGCAGAGAATAAGCTGTTTGCCACGTTGGATACTACGGTGCGTAAGGTGATTATTGAGAACCTGCCGTTCCTGCTATCCGATACGGTGGGCTTTATCCGTAAATTGCCGACGGATTTGGTAGACTCCTTCAAGTCTACCCTGGACGAGGTACGCGAGGCAGACTTGCTGTTGCATATCGTAGACATCTCTCATCCGGATTTCGAAGAACAGATAGAAGTTGTGAACAAGACGTTGGCAGATATCGGTGCCGCCGGTAAGCCCATGATTCTTGTATTCAATAAGATAGACGCTTATACTTATATAGAGAAAGCGGCTGACGACCTTACCCCCAGAACCAAGGAAAACTTGACACTCGAAGAACTGATGAAGACGTGGATGGCTAAGATGGAGGATAACTGCCTCTTTATTTCTGCCCGCGAAAAAATCAATATGGAGGAACTGAAGAGTGTGGTTTATCAGCGTGTGAAGGAATTGCACGTGCAGAAGTACCCCTATAATGACTTTCTTTATCAGACCTACGAAGAAGAAGTTTAATTTTAGTTATGAGTTATAAGTTATGAGTTATTTGCTGGCAGCGGTTTGAATCGGTAGTGCCGGCAAAGGCAATAACTTATAACTCATAACTCATAACTCGTTATAAGGATGAATTACAGAAGACTGACCGAAGATGAAATTCTCCGGTTGAAGAGCCAGTCATGTCTGGCTGATGATTGGGGGAAAGTAACCGTTGCAGAAGAGTTCTCAACGGAATTTGTGCATCATACCCGTTTTTCGGGTGAGGTGCGTTTGGGAGTGTTCCATTCAGAATTTATGTTGCCGGGAGGAATCAGGAAGCATTCCGGCCTGCGGCATGTGACGCTGCATAATGTAACGGTGGGAGATAACTGTTGCATTGAGAATATCCAGAACTACATTGCTAATTATGAAATAGGGCATGACACCTTCATTGAGAATGTGGATATTATTCTGGTAGACGGTGTGTCGAAGTTCGGTAACGGGGTAGAAGTGTCTGTCCTGAATGAGACGGGAGGCCGTGAGGTGCTGATTAATGATAAACTCTCCGCACACCAAGCCTATATTCTGGCGCTTTACCGCCATCGCCCGGAGCTGATTGCACGGATGAAGGAAATCACGGATTTTTATTCCAACAAACATGCTTCTGCTGTAGGAAGCATCGGGAACCATGTAATGATATTGAACACCGGTTCCATAAAGAATGTGCGCATCGGTGATTATTGCCGCATCTGTGGTACATGCCGTCTGTATAACGGAAGCATCAACAGCAACGAGGTGGCGCCGGTACACATCGGGCATGGGGTGATTTGTGATGATTTCATCATCTCTACCGGGTCTCATGTAGATGACGGAGCTATGCTGAGCCGCTGCTTCGTGGGGCAGGCATGCAAGTTGGGACACAACTACTCTGCTTCGGATTCTTTGTTTTTCAGCAACTGCCAGGGAGAGAACGGGGAGGCGTGCGCTATTTTTGCCGGACCTTATACGGTGACACACCATAAATCCACGTTGCTGATTGCCGGTATGTTTTCCTTTATGAATGCCGGTTCGGGGTCCAATCAGAGCAACCATATGTATAAGTTAGGGCCTATCCATCAAGGCACTTTGGAGCGTGGTGCCAAGACGACTTCCGATTCGTACATCTTGTGGCCTGCAAGGGTGGGAGCGTTTTCCTTGGTAATGGGGCGCCATGTCAACCATTCTGATACTTCGAACCTGCCGTTCTCTTACTTGATAGAGCAGAATAATACCACCTACCTTGTACCCGGTGTCAACCTGCGTAGTGTGGGTACCATCCGTGATGCCCAGAAGTGGCCGAAACGTGACGGGCGTACCGACCCGAACAAACTGGATTACATCAACTATAATCTTCTCAGCCCCTACACGGTGCAGAAAATGTTCAAGGGACGGGAAACGTTGCAGAATCTGCGTCATGCCAGTGGCGAGCTTTCGGATATCTATTCTTTCCATAGTGCGAAGATACGTAACTCGGCTTTGGTGAAAGGTATCCGCTTCTATGAAATAGCCATTCATAAGTTCCTCGGAAACTCTGTCATCAAGCGCTTGGAAGGCATTGACTTCCGGAGCAATGAAGAAATACGTGCCCGTTTGAAGCCCGATACTGCCATTGGCAGCGGCGAATGGGTGGATATTTCCGGATTGATAGCCCCAAAGAGTGAGATAGATGCGCTGATAGACGGTATTGAGTCCGGCAAAGTCAATCGCTTGAAGTCTATCAATGCCGAGTTTGAGAAGATGCACAGCAACTACTATACCTACGAATGGACCTGGGCGTATGAGAAGTTGGAAGAGTTCTATGGTATCAAGCCGGAAGGTATGACGGCAGAAGACGTCATACATATTGTCGAAAAATGGAAAGAAGCAGTAGTTGGCCTCGACCGCATGGTGTATGAGGATGCTAAGAAAGAATTTTCACTGGCTTCCATGACGGGCTTTGGAGCTGATGGCTCACGCTTGGAAAAGGAACTCGATTTTGAGCAGGTACGCGGCGACTTTGAAAGCAATCCGTTTGTAATGGCTGTGCTGAAACACATTGAGGTGAAGACGGCGCTGGGCGATGAACTGATAGGGCGGATGCAGCGGGTGTCAGAAAATTAATTATGATTTGTTGCGTTTTTACTCTAATTAAAGAATTATTTCAATAATAGTTTTTACCTTTGCTCGGTAAAGGCGGTTTTGTGCTGCCTTTGCTACCCGAATCACTTTTAAACATTAAATATACGAGTAATTATGGCAACAACACCTCCGTTCAAGTATCAGCCCATGTTCGAGAAGGGGAAAGATACTACTGAGTATTATCTGCTTACAAAAGATTACGTGTCAGTAAGCGAGTTTGAAGGAAAACCTATCCTGAAGATTGAAAAAGAAGGTTTGACGGCAATGGCCAATGCGGCTTTCCGTGATGTATCGTTCATGTTGCGTCGTTCGCACAACGAGCAGGTTGCTAAGATTCTGAGTGACCCCGAAGCAAGCGATAACGATAAATACGTGGCACTCACCTTCCTGCGCAATGCAGAGGTAGCATCCAAGGGGGTACTTCCTTTCTGCCAGGATACGGGTACGGCAATCATCCACGGCGAAAAGGGACAACAAGTATGGACCGGCTACTGTGATGAAGAAGCTCTCTCACTGGGTGTTTACAAGACTTATACCGAAGAGAACCTGCGCTATTCGCAGAATGCTCCCCTCACCATGTACGATGAGGTGAATACGAAGTGCAACCTTCCCGCACAGATTGACATCGAAGCTACGGAAGGTATGGAGTACGAGTTCCTCTGCGTAACCAAGGGTGGTGGCTCTGCCAACAAGACTTATCTCTACCAGGAGACAAAGGCTATCCTCAACCCCGAAACATTGGTTCCCTTCCTTATCTCAAAAATCAAGACTTTGGGTACGGCAGCTTGTCCTCCCTATCACATCGCATTCGTTATCGGCGGTACCTCTGCCGAAAAGAACTTGCTGACTGTGAAACTGGCTTCCACCCACTTCTACGATAACCTACCCACTACCGGCAATGAGTTCGGCCGCGCTTTCCGCGATGTGGAACTGGAGAAGCTGGTACTGGAAGAAGCTCATAAGATTGGCCTCGGTGCCCAGTTCGGCGGCAAGTATCTGGCTCACGACATCCGCATCATCCGCCTGCCGCGTCACGGTGCGTCCTGTCCCGTGGGTCTGGGTGTTTCCTGCTCTGCCGACCGTAACATCAAGTGTAAAATCAATAAAGAAGGTATCTGGATTGAAAAGCTCGACAGCAATCCGGGTGAACTGATTCCCGAAGAACTCCGTAAGGCCGGTGAAGGCGACGTGGTGAAGATTGACTTGAACCAGCCGATGGCCGATATTCTGAAGGAACTGACCAAGTATCCGGTTTCCACCCGTTTGTCTCTGAATGGAACCATTATCGTAGGCCGTGACATCGCACACGCCAAGCTGAAAGAACGTCTGGACCGTGGCGAAGACCTGCCGCAGTACATCAAAGACCATCCCATCTACTACGCCGGTCCTGCCAAGACTCCTCAAGGCATGGCTTGCGGCTCCATGGGCCCGACTACTGCCGGACGTATGGACCCGTATGTAGACCTCTTCCAAAGCCACGGCGGCAGCATGATTATGCTTGCCAAAGGTAACCGCAGCCAGCAAGTGACAGATGCCTGCCAAAAGTATGGCGGTTTCTACTTGGGCTCTATCGGTGGTCCTGCCGCTATCTTGGCACAGAACAACATCAAGAGCATTGAGTGCGTGGAATATCCCGAACTCGGTATGGAAGCTATCTGGAAGATTGAGGTGGAGAACTTCCCTGCATTCATCTTGGTGGACGATAAGGGCAACGACTTCTTCAAGCAACTGAAGCCCTGGAATTGCAGCAAGTAAAACAGAAGCCTTTTAGAAAGGCATAATATAAGGAAAGCCGTAACGGAGAAAATCTTGTTACGGCTTTTTTGTTTTGTAGAGGAAAACAAAGTGTTTCGCGGCATAGAACACTCTGTTTCATCAAGCAAAACAAACTGTTCCTTTATGTTGAAACAAATTGTTTCTTCCTATTGAAACAAACTGTTCTTTCATGTTGGAACAAAGTGTTCTTCCCTATTGGAACACTCTGTTCTGCCTTGATAAAACAGATTGTTCTCTATAGGAGAATAAAACTGAAACTCGTTTGTTGTCGTATTTTTGTTACATTCTCCTTCTCATTTCTCAGTTAACTTCTTTATCTTTAGCCCTCCAAACAACCAATTTAATAAAACATGGAACTGACTCTTACACGACAAACTCCGGCACAACACATCGTATGGCTGGATGTGGTACGCCTTGTTGCAATGTTTACAGTAGTTTGCTGCCATTGCACAGACCCTTTTAACTTCTATCCGGGCACATCGCCCGACATTGTTGACATCAAGTTCTGGGGAGCTGTCTACGGTGCGGCGCTCCGTCCTTGCGTACCGCTTTTTGTAATGATTACCGGTGCATTGCTGTTGCCGGTACGGGGTGACGCCTCGGCATTCTACAAGAAACGTATCCCCCGCGTATTCTTTCCTTTCCTCATCTGGTCTGTGATTTACAATCTGTTCCCCTGGATAACGGGACTGCTGGGAGTGGAGCCGAAAGTGATTCTGGATTTCTTCCCTTATTCGGGTGAGGAAGTGATGCGCCAGTCTCTGGCAGTGAGCCTGGGATATATTGCAGAAATGCCTTTTAATTTCTCTCTATTGGATGTACACATGTGGTATATCTATCTGCTGATAGGGCTTTATCTCTATCTTCCGATATTCTCGGCATGGGTGGAGAAGGCCTCGGAACGTGCCAAACTATGGTTTCTTGCAGCATGGGGAGTGACACTGCTGCTGCCTTATTATACCGAGTTTGCCGCTCCGTACCTTTGAGGGACTTGCTCGTGGAACTCGTTCGGTATGCTGTATTACTTTGCCGGTTTTAACGGCTACCTATTGTTGGGCCATTATCTGAGGAACCATAACTGGACGGGCCGGCAACTCTGTGGCATCGGCATTCCCATGTTTGCCATTGGCTATGCCGTAACATTCCTTGGTTTCCGTCGTATGACCTCCTTGCCGGATTTTACGGATGAGATGCTCGAACTCTTCTTCACCTACTGTTCGCTGAATGTAGTAATGATGACCATCCCCGTGTTTATGCTTTGCAAGCGGGCCAATTTCCGTTCGGAGCGCATCAAGAAAGCATTGGCAAACTTGACGCTCTGTGGTTTTGGAGTCTATATGATACACTATTTCTTTACCGGACCGAGCGTAGTCCTGATGCGTGCTATCCATGTTCCTATCTATCTTCAGATACCTTGTGCCGCAGTCGTCGCTTTCTGTACTTCCTGGTTTCTGGTGGCAATGGCATACCGTTGTTTCGGGAAGCGGACCAAGTGGGTGCTGGGGTAGTTTGGATGAAAGATTGTTTATCTTTAAAGGAGGAGATTTAGGGCTTATTATCTCCTCCAGATTCTCCACATATAGTAAGCGCAGTGCGTGAATGCGAAAACAAACGAGATAATCAGCAGCACTTTGCTTTCTCCCCATCCCACAGTCTGTTGGTGCCACAGTCCGGTGATGACACAAAGAACGGCAAGGATAAGTCCAATCATGTTCAAGGTCACCTGCCCGTGGCGAGTGTCGCCTCCATGCTCCAGCTTACTGTGCTTCATGCCGTAGCCCACGTAGATGTCCAGACCGATGAGCATCCACAGCACCAGGCGTATCCATGTATCGGCAGGAAGGAACAACATCATGCAAAGGCAAGTAAGAATACCCAGTATGGGGATAAGTGGAACAAGTGGGGTTTTAAAGGAACGGGGCACGTCAGGCATGGTTCTGCGTACTACCAGTACAGCGGCACAGACCAGCGTGAAGGCCATCAGCGTGCCGATGCTTGTCATCTCTCCGGCCAGCCGTGCGGGTACAAAAGCTGCCAGCAGGCCCACAAGTACCATGAAGAGCAGGTTGCTGCGTGCCGGAGTACGGAACTTTTCGTTGATATGCGAGAAGAAAGGAGGCAGCAGCCCGTCATGGCTCATGCTTAGGAATACGCGGCTCTGTCCCAGCAGTGTCACCATGATGACGGAGCAATATCCGAACAGAATGGACAGCACGATGGCACGGTTCAGCCAGGGATAGTCCGGCTGGATGATACCTGCAGCATCAGCCTGCCCCATGTGCTCTATGGCTATGGCAACGGGAGCAATGCCTTGCTGTCCGCTGAAGGCGGTGTAGTGTGCCACTCCCGTCATGACGTGGGCAAAAACCATATAGAGCACGGTGCATACCAGCAAGGAGACCAGAATGCCGATAGGCATGTTCCGCTTCGGGTTCTTCGTCTCTTGGGCGGCTGTGCTCACAGCGTCGAACCCGAGGAAGGCGAAGAATACGATGGCCGCCCCTCGCAGGATGCCGGAGAAGCCATATTCGCCCAGCACGCCCGTATTGGCAGGGATGTAAGGTGTATAGTTGTCGGTATTGATGTATTTCCAGCCGAGTATGACAAAAATCAGTATGACGGAAACCTTCAGGAATACAATGAAGCCGTTGAAGATGGAGCTGCCTTCCGTACCCCGTATCAGGAAGAGGCTCATCAGCACGACGATAAGGAAGGCGGGGATATTTACGACTCCACCATCCCAGGGACAGGCGGTGAGGGCTTGCGGTAGATGTATGTCCAGTCCCTCGAGAAAGACGACCAGATAGCGGCTCCAGCTGATGCTTACCGTGGTTGCGGCTACGGTGTATTCCAGTACCAGGTCCCACCCGATAATCCAGGCGATGAGTTCGCCCATCGTGGCATACGAGTAGGTGTATGCGCTGCCGGCTACGGGTATCATGGATGCAAATTCCGCATAACATAGTCCGGCGAAGCAGCATCCCAGTGCGGCAATGGCAAAGGACAGTGTGATGGCCGGTCCCGTATAGCCTGCCGCCACCGTTCCGGTGATGGAGAATAGACCCGCTCCGATGATGACTCCCACGCCCAGGGCAACAAGGCTCCACGGACCAAGTACACGTTTCAATGTTTTCTTTCCGGAGGCATTCGCCTCCGCTTGCAGTGCCTCGAATGGCTTTCTGATGAATAATCCCATTGTGCTTTAATTCTGATAAATCGGGCGTAAAGGTACGGATTATATTGCTTATTCCATATAGCGCGCTACTTTTCCACTGATTTGCAGTAGGGAGATTTCACATAATTTGGTATCATATTCCGCGGAGAGAATACGTTCTTCTGCATCCAGCAGACTCTTTTGGGCTTCGCGCATCTCGATTCCCGAGAGGTTGCCCAGCATATATCGTTCCATGGCAATCTCGTGGTTCTCCTTGGCAGCCACAAGGTTCTGGCGTTCCAGGTTCAGCATTTGCAAGTTGTTTTGGTAGGCCTGCCATAGGTTGCTGAGGTCGGCGCGCAGGGCTTGCTCCAGTTGCTCCCGTTCCAGGCGAGCGTTCTGCACGGCAATGCGGGCATTCTTGCGTTCGCGGCGCCGGTTGCCGTCGAACAGATTGAAGCCGACCGTGACGCCGAAGTTCAGACCGAGGTTGCTGCGGCGGCTGTTGGCAGAGATGTCATACTTGTTGAGGGTGTAGCCGTATCCGCCGTTCATCTTCACGTATGGGTAGTCGCGCGAGCAGACTTTCTTGTAGTCCAGACGGGCCAGGGTATTGTTCTGTTCGGCACGTAGCAGTGAGGCGTTGATGGTGAGGGTGGCGTTCCACAGCTCCTCGAAGTTCAGGGAGGCGGTCACGTTGATGAGGCTGTCTTGTATGATAAACGGCTGGTCTACATCTTTGTTTGCCATGAGTTCGTTCAGCTGGATACGTGAGGTGTGCAGCAGTTCCTGCTGTTTCATGTATTGGGCACTGTCGGCATTGAAGTCCACTTTGGCCTGCTGGTAGTCCAGGCGCGAGAAGTTACCGATGTGGTAACGCTCTTCCACAATGCGCAGGCGCTCTTTGGATAGCGATACGGCATAACGGAAGTTCTTCAAGCGGATTTTCTGCTGCACATAGTTATAGTATTCGGCGGCTATGTTGGCTATCAGGTCCTCGATGGCGATGCGCGTATTGGTCTCGCCTTGGCGTTCCAGCTCCTTGAGCCGTTGGTAGTTGGCGGTAATGTTGAAACCGTCGAAGATGGTCCAGTTCAGGTTGATGCCTGCATCGAGAGTTTGGTCAAACACTCCGTTGTCCTTGGTTGTCTCTCCGGTGGCTCGGGCTTTGGTCTCGGTATTGTCTATGGTTCCCTTGTAGCCGGCGGAGAGGTCCAGTGTGGGCAGGTAGCCCGCATTGCCCAGTGTGGCGTTGTTCTTGCTGACCTGCTCTTCATTGCGGACAATGCGCAGGGAGTAGTTGTTCAGCAATCCCTGCTCCAGGCAGGACTTCAAGGTGTAGGTAGGCGCAGGCTGTGCATAAAGGTCCAGCGCTGTGCAGGCAGTGGCTATGAAAATTAAAACAATGCGTTTCATTCGGTCTTCAGTTTACTTCGGTTCGTTGATACATAACTATATATGGCAGGCACGATGTACATCGTCAGCAGTGTGGAGATGAGCATGCCGCCTACGACGGCAGTACCCATGGCGATGCGCTGGTTGCAGCCTTCGCCGGTGGCGTAGGCAAGCGGTATCAATCCCAGGATGGTGGAGGCACTCGTCATCAGGATGGGGCGCAGACGTTGCAGGGAGGCGTCCTTGATGGCTCGCATCTTGTCTTCACCCGCTTCCTGCTTCTGATTGGCAAATTCCACAATCAGGATACCGTTCTTTGCCACTAGACCAATCAGCATGATAATACCAATCTGGCTGAATATATTCATCGTAATCCCCCCGAAATACATGAACACCAGTGCGCCGGCAATGGCGAGAGGCACCGTCAACATGATAATCAGCGGGTCCTTGAAGCTTTCGAACTGGGCGGCCAGAATCAGGTAAATCAGCACGATGGCCAGAATGAAGGCGAACATCAGACTGGAGGAACTCTCCCTATACTCTTTGGAGTCTCCGGTCAGTGCGGTGCGGAAGGTCTCGTCCAGCGTCTCCTTGGCAATCTTGTCCATTTCATCCAGACCTTGTCCGATGGTCTTGCCGTCCGCCAGTCCCGCGGAGATGGTGGCAGAAACGAAACGGTTGTAACGGTACAGTTTCGGAGGTGCGATGCCGCCGGTAAGCTCAATCAGGTTGTCCAGCTGTACCATGTTCCCGTTGTCGCTTCGGATATAGATGCCTTTCAGGTCGGCGGGCTTGTTGCGTTGCTGGCGGTTGATTTCGCCTAATATCTCGTATTGCTTTCCGTTCATGTAGAAGTAGCCCATGCGCTGTCCGCTCAAGCCGTATTGCAGGGTTTGGGCAATGTTCTTGGTGCTTACGCCCATGATGCTCGCCTTGTCACGGTTGATGTTGATGCGCGCTTCAGGCTTGCTGAACTTCAGGTTTACGTCTGCCATCTGGAATACCGGATTTTCGTAGACCTTCGTCATGAACTTGGGGAGCACCTCCTGCAATTTCTCGATATTGGTTGCCTGCAATACATACTGCACGGGCATACCGCCGCGCCGTCCTCCGAATGAGGAGGACTGCTGTACGAAAGAGCGTGCCATGGTCTTTTTCTGCACTGCCTTCGACAACTTTTCGGCAACTTCCATCTGGGTATAGTCACGGTCTTTCATGTCTTTCAGTGTGATACGTACGTTACCGCTACCACTGGACACACGCGCTGTTACCGCTTCTGCATCCGGGATAATGGAGTCCACCAGATGATTGATGTCTTCGGTATAGTCGCGGATATATTCGTAAGTCACTCCTTCGGCACCCATTGTATTGATACTGATTTGCGAACGGTCCTCCAATGGCGCCATTTCAGCCGGGATAGTATTCCAAAGGACTCCGATAAGCAGGATGGTGACGATGGTGAAGGGCAGGGCAATCCAGCGCCGTTTCAGGAAGGCGGCCAGTGACTGGCTGTATACCCGGTTCATCCCTTCGAAGAAAGGTTCGGTCTTGCGATAGAACCAGCTCTGCTGTTCCCTTTTGATTAAAAGTTTGGTGGCAAGCATCGGCGTAAAAGTCAATGCGGCGAAGGAGGAGATAATCACCGAACCGGAGACCACGATACTGAATTCGCGGAACAGTCGTCCTGTCGTACCGTCCATGAATACAATAGGGAAGAATACCGCCACCAGCGTAATGGTAGTGGAGATGACGGCAAAGAAAATCTCCTTGGCTCCTTCTATGCCGGCTTCTTTCGGGGGCATCCCTTTCTCGATGCGGACATAAATGTTCTCCGTCATCACGATGGCGTCGTCCACCACCAAGCCCACGGCAAGCACCACGGCAAGCATGGAGAGCACATTGATGGAGAAACCGGCCAGATACATGACGAAGAAAGCTCCAATCAGCGAAACGGGGATTACAATACATGGCACAAGCGTCACACGCCAATCGCGCAAGAAGAGGAAAATGATGATGATAACCAGTACAAAGGCCTCATACACCGTCTGCTTCACCTCGTCGATAGAAGCGCGGATAAACTTGGTATTGTCAAAACCGTAGTTGTAATGAACATCTTCGGGAAGGTCTTTCTTCATCTTCTCCATGCGGTCATATACGGCGTTGGCTATTTCAATGTGGTTGGCACCCGGCTGCGGAATTACTACGACACCTACCATGGGCACACCGTTCATCTTCATATAACTTTTGATGTCGGCTGGTCCCAGTTCGGCACGTCCAATGTCGCTGAAGCGGACAATACGGTTACCGTCTTCCTTCAGGATAAGATTGTTGAACTCTTCGGCTGTATGCATCAGACCCAACGTACGGATGGTGAGCTCGGTAGTGTTTCCTTCGATACTTCCGGAAGGGAGCTCTACGTTTTCGTTGTCCACCGCATTCTTTACATCCAGAGGAGTGATTCCATAGCCGGACATCTTGATGGGGTCCAGCCAAAGCCGCATGGAATAGCGCTTTTCTCCCCAGATACTTACACTACTTACATCTGAAATAGTCTGAAGCTGCTCCTTGACAGTCAGGTCGGCTATTTCACTGAGCTCCAGTAGGGAACGTTTGTCACTTTGGAGGGCAACCATCAGGATAGGGGTGGCGTCCGCATCGGCTTTTGATACGGTAGGCGGGTCACAGTCACGAGGCAGATAGCGTTGTGCACGCGACACTTTATCACGTACGTCGTTGGCGGCGGTTTCCAGGTCAACGGAAAGCTCAAACTCTACTGTAATGCGTGATGAGCCTTGCTGGCTGACACTGGAGAGGGAGCGTATGCCGGGAATACCGTTGATGTTCTGCTCCAGAGGCTCCGTTATCTGGTTCTCGATGACATCGGCGTTGGCACCCGGATAGGAGCAGGATACTGATATGATGGGATTGTCTACAGATGGGTACTCGCGTACACCCAGATAATTGTAGCCGATGAAGCCAAACAGCAGGATTATCAGGGTAAGTACTGTCGAGAGTACCGGTCGCCGTATACTTAATTCGGATATATTCATTCTTTACAATTGATAATTAACGGTTGATAATTGACAGTTGTCAATTGATATTGTCCAGTGTTACCGGTAGTCCGGTACGGAGTTGCAGGGTTCCCGAGGTGATGATGGTATCTCCTGCCTGCAAGCCTTGCAATACTTGTACTTCCGCTTCCGTACGGATTCCCGTAGTAATCTCTACCGGCTGGGCTTTTCCCGACTTATAGAGGAATATCTTGTCTTTTCCCATTTCCGGCACAATGGCTTCGGACGGTACGGCAAGGGCGTCCTGAATTTCATCCTTGTTCAGCTTGATGCTGGCATAGCGGCCCGGAAGCACAGCTCCGTTGGCATTGGGATAAAGTGCACGGATTGTCAGGGTATGGGTAGTAGGGTCTATCTTTGATTCGCGTGCATAAACCGTGGCGTGGAAGGTATTTAGCTTTCCTTCGAGAGTGAAGTCCAGTCCGGCGCCGGTCTTTACGTCATTGGCATACCGCTCGGGTACGGCAAATTCCACCTTCAACGGCGAAATCTTGGTGAGTTTGGCTACAATGGTTGTAGGGGAAGCGTAAGTACCCACACTGACTTGGCGCAGACCGATGACACCGTCGAAAGGAGCACGCAGCTCAGTTTGTGCGATGTTCGATTCTATCAGGTCAATGTCGGCATTCAGGGTGGCCAGCTCGGTCTTTACTTGTTCGTAGGCTTCTTTACTGACCGCATCCCTTTCCAGCAGGGCGTTCTGGCGAAACACGCGGTCTTCTGCCAACTTTAATTGGGAGACGAGGCGTTGCAATTGTGCTTGCAGCGGCCGGTCATTAACTTTGGCAAGTAATTGTCCTTTCTTGACGAAGCTGCCTTCTTCAAAATTTATCTCTATGATTTTGCCGGATGTCTCGAAAGAAAGGTCCACTTCCTCATCCGGCAGCAGGCTGCCGCTGATTTGTATTTCATCCTTCAGCAGTTGCGGTTTGATTATTTTTGCGTTTACGTTTAGAATTTTCTTACCGCTACGTTGACCGGTCATCACCTTGTCTGCAGCGGCTAATTCTTCATTCTCTTTAGGTAATTGGGAGTAGATTCCTCCTCCAATCAGTCCGGCACCAATCACGATAATGATGCCCCATTTAACTCTCTTATTCATGTTGTAGTATTAGTAGTAATAAAATCAGCCTTAGATTAGACTACGGGAAAAGAGAATAGTTTAAAAGATAAAGAGTTAAAAAGTGTAAGAATATGGATTGGAAAGGTGATAAAATGACAAATCAGTAAGCAGCCCGGTATTTTCCCTCCTCCTTGTCCTCCAGCATGTTCAGATAAGAAGCGTAACGGGATTCGCTGATATAGTGCTTCTCGACAGCCTCGCGTACAGCGCATCCGGGTTCGTGGCGGTGGGTACAGTTGCCGTAACGGCAGTCGGCAGATACCTTGAATATTTCCGGGAAGTAGTGGCCTATCTCTTCTTCTTCCATATCGAATGTTCCGAAACCTTTGATGCCCGGAGTGTCAATGATATATCCGTTGCCCGGAACCGGGAACATTTCTGAGAAGGTAGTGGTGTGCATACCTTTATTATGATAGGTGGATATCTCTCCGGTTTTAATCTCTATATCGGGCAGTATTGCCTTGATGAGTGTCGATTTCCCTACTCCGGAATGTCCGGAAAAGAGGGTTATGCGTCCTTTGAGTTCTTTCTCGATAGTGTCGATGCCTTCCCCTTTTCTGGCAGAAACCTTGAAACAAGGATAGCCGATGGTGGTGTAAAGGTTGATGAGACTGTCCAGATAGTGCAGTTCCTCTTCATTGTAGGCATCCACTTTGTTGAATATAATCTTGACGGGAACACGGTATGCCTCGGCAGAGGCGAGAAAACGGTCTATAAAGGTAGTGGAGGTCTCGGGATAGTTCACCGTCACTATGAGCATGCACTGGTCGAGGTTGGCAGCAAGAATGTGCGATTGCTTGGAAAGGTTGGAGGCGCGGCGGATGATGTAATTCTTCCGGTCCTCTATCTCGCTGATAAAGGCCGTACCTTCTTGGTTCAGTATGATGTTCACATAATCGCCTACAGCCACGGGATTAGTGCTTCGTATGCCTTTCAGCCGGAAGTTCCCTTTGATTTTACATTCAATCTCCCTTCCGTCGTCAGTCCGTACCAAGTACCAACTTCCGGTGTTTTTTATAACGAGTCCCCTCAAAATAATTGAAAGTTGAAAGTTGAAAGTTGAAAATGGAAGGTTGAAAGGCTTCTATACTTGGTATATCGGTTTATTTTCAACTTTCCATTTTCCGTTTTCAACTTAATTAAACGGTCATGATTTCTTTATCCTTTGCAGCCAGCATGTCATCAATCTGCTTGATGAACTTGTCGTGAATCTTCTGCAGCTTTTCTTCACCGCCTTTCTGGGCGTCTTCGGCCAGTCCGTCCTTTACGGATTTCTTCAAGGCGTCGATGGCATCACGGCGTGCATTACGTACACTTACCTTGGCAGTTTCTCCTTCTCCCTTACACTGTTTGGCAAGTTGTTTACGGCGTTCTTCCGTCAGTGGCGGGATGCCGATACGGATAATCTCACCATTGTTTTCGGGCATGATGCCGAGACTGGAGTCAATGATGGCCTTTTCAATGACGCGGAACATGCTCTTATCCCATGGCTTGATGGCAATGCTGCGTGCGTCCGGAGTGGTTACGGCTGCCACATTGTTGATAGGAACCATACTTCCATAAGAATCCACACGGATACCGTCCAGCAAACGGATATCGGCTTTTCCGGCGCGGATATGAGCCAGTGCCTCGTCCAGATACATGATGGCCATGTCCATACTTTCTTGCGCTTCGTCTAAGATGTCTTTTACGTCTCTCATATTATTTTCGTTTTGAAATAGCTTTGATTTGAAACTTTGCAAATATAATTATTAAATTGAAAATTGAGAATTAAGAATTAAATAACATTCATTTTTTATTCTCCATTTTCCATTCAATTGTGCACCAGTGTACCGATTTCTTCTCCTTGCATCACTTTTTTCAGATTACCCACTGTGTCCATGTCAAAAACGATGATGGGCAGGTTATTCTCTTTGCACATGCAGGTGGCAGTGAGGTCCATCACTTTCAGACCGCGCTTCAGCACTTCGTCGTAGGTGATGTCGTGGAACTTCGTGGCTGTCGGGTCCTTCTCCGGGTCGGCGGTGTAGATGCCGTCCACACGGGTACCTTTCAGCATGACATCCGCCTCAATCTCGATGCCGCGCAGACTGGAACCGGTATCGGTAGTGAAGAACGGATTGCCTGTACCGGCGGACATGATGACTACTTCGCCTGCTTCCATACATTCGATGGCACGCCATTTATTGTAGAATTCACCGATGGGTTCCATACGTACGGCAGTCAGCACGCGGGCCTTCACGCCGGCAGCTACCAGAGCCGAACTGAGTGCAAGGCTGTTGATGACGGTTGCCAGCATTCCCATCTGGTCGCCTTTCACACGGTCGAACCCTTTGTTGGCACCGCTCAATCCGCGGAAAATGTTTCCACCGCCTATCACGATGCCTATTTGTACTCCCAATTCGTGGATTTCTTTGATTTGAGCTGCGTACTCGGCAAGGCGTTTCTCGTCGATGCCGTATTGCTTTTCACCCATCAGGCTCTCGCCGCTGAGTTTCAATAAGATTCTTTTATAGGTTGCCATAATATATAGTTTTGTTACATTGCTTTGCAGCAAAGATAAAGAATTAAACTGAAAAGTGCAGCAGAATGTGGTAGGATAGTTGCCTAACGCACAGTCTTTAGGAACTCGTCCATGCTGTGATATAACGGAACGCCATAGCGGTTGCAAGTAATCCGCACATTGTCGTAGCGGTAGAAACCGGGTTCACAGATAACGTGCAGTTTGCCCGAACGCATGTGCAGTCCCATCTCCAGCAGGGTGATGGGGGACTTGCTGCTTGCCAGGATATTCATGATTATCAGGTCGGCTTTTTCCAGATGTTCCAGTTCCCAGTTCACTTGATGTTCAAAGTCGGACATTTCGCCGCTGAGTCCCTTGTCCCTTCGGGGATTGTATAGGATGTATTTACCTTGGGGGCGTGCGCGGAACCAGTCGCAGGTTGCCTTTTGCCAGTCTATGCTTTTGCCCATGTCGATGGTGCCTGCCAGGAAAATTCTGGTGTATTCGGCTTCGTTCACTTCGGCTTTGCCTTCATCCGGGTGGAGTACTATAACCTCGGACTGAGCCTGCAGCCCGATAGGAAACAACAGCAGTAAAAGCAGGTAGAGACTTTTCTTCATGGTTGGTGATGGTTTTATAGGATTAGTTTCTTTTCTTGCTTCTTATCGGGAGTCTTGGGAACAGTTTCCTGAAACGGACCAGTTGGCTTGTAATATTGCCTCCTGCGATGACGAACGTTACGGCTACGATAATCATCACCAGTCCGAAGCTTTCTCTGACTGTCAGGCTTTCTCCAAAGACGGCTATTCCGAAGAAGATGGCTGTCACGGGCTCCAATGCGCCGAGAATGGCGGTCGGGGTGGAGCCGATATATTGGATGGCACCGGTAGTGCAGAGGAAGGATATGGCGGTGGGGAAGACAGCCAATGCAAGCAGATTGGCCCACAGATACCACTGGTCCGGTGTGTTCAGTACGCCGGAATAGAGCAGGCGTGCCACAAAAAGCGATAGGCCGAAGAGAAGGACATAGAAGGTGACTTTAAGCGTAGCCACATTTTTCAACGATGTCTGGTTGATGCCCACGATGTATATGGCATAGGAAAGGGAAGACGCGAAAACCAGCAGTGTCCCTATCAGGCTCAGTGTGCTGCCGTCCTCGCTCTTGTAGAGCAGTCCGATACCTCCCAGTGCAAGCAGCATGCAGACGATGGTTTGCAGTGCCAGCTTCTCTTTGAAAACCATGGCCATAATAAGCGCCACCATGATGGGATAGACGAACAGCAGTGTAGACGCTATGCCGGCGGCCATGTAGTTATAGCTCAGAAAAAGCGTCAGTGAGGAGAGGGCCACGAGCAATCCCATGATGATGAGCGGAAATGTTTCTTTCCGCTGTATCTTGAATGACCGCCCTCTCGCCTTTATCATAATGCCCAGCAACGGGATGGCGAAGAGGTATCTGAAAAAAAGTACCGAGTCCGGGTCCATGCCGGCCTTGTACAACGGGAGGGCAAACAGTGGATTCATGCCGTAGGAGGCTGCGGCGATGGAACCTAAAATATATCCTTTGGCTTTTGCGTTCATATCTTTATCTGTAAATTAGCGCGCAAAGGTAGATATTTACTTTGATTTCCTCCTTCTTTTCTGTATGAAAACCGTATGAATTCTACACTTATGCCTTCAGTGTGTAGTCGCCGGCTTCTTTCGTCACTACTTTCTGCAGTTCTTCGAGCGTCTTTTCACCGTCCGAAAACTCTACGGTGGCTACCGGAGGGTTCAGGGTTACGGTGGCGTGTATGCCTTCCATACTGTTCAATGCTTTCTCTACATGCATGCGGCAATGGTTGCACATCATGCCTTCTACTTTGAATTCTTTCTTCATGATTGTTTCTGTTGGCGGTTCAACTTCTTTGTTTTCTTCTCCTTCATGTATTCTTTTCCGTTTCAGCAGCAGGCTGTTGCTCACCACACTGACACTGCTGAATGCCATGGCCGCACCGGCTATCATCGGGTTCAGCAGGAAGCCGTTGATGGGATAGAGTATTCCGGCCGCAATGGGTACACCTATTATATTATATATAAATGCCCAGAAGAGATTCTGCCGGATGGTCCGGACGGTGAGACGCGACAGACAGAGAGCTTCCGGTATCTTAGCCAGGTCGGAAGAGATGATGGTCATTTTGGCTACATCCATGGCGATGTCGCTGCCTCCACCCATGGCGATGCTTAAGTCGGCTTGGGCAAGGGCGGCGCTGTCGTTGATGCCGTCGCCCACCATGGCAACCTTCCGGCCTTCTGCCTGCAACCGGCTGACGAAGGCAGCCTTGTCCTGCGGCAATACACTGGCCTGGTAGTGGGCGATGCCTGCTTTGCGGGCAATCTCACGGGCGGTGGCCTCATTGTCTCCGGTCAGCATGTGGACTTCGATGCCGGCGGCGCGCAGCTCGCTGACAGCGCGGATGGAAGTTTCTTTTATCCGGTCTGTAATTCCGGCTATTGCCAGCACGTTTTCTTCATCGGCAAACCAGATGACGGTCTGTGCTTCCGATGTCAGTCGGGTTGCCTCTTCCTGCAGGGAGGGGGGGATGGCGATATGGTTTTCTTCCAGCAGTTTCCGGTTCCCGGCGAGGTAGGTCCGGCCTTGTGCCCGTCCTTTCACGCCTTTTCCGGTGATGCTTTCAAAGTATTGAATGTCTATGGGGGCCGACTCCTTGAGGTGGTTCACCACGGCTTCTGCCAACGGATGTTCCGAGAGCTTCTCCAGACTATAGAAAATGTCCGACAGCGCATTGCCTGCAGTGGCGCCAGTACCGGGCGTCATTGCCTGCGTATTCCATATCAGTTTGCTGACTACCGGTTTTCCTTCGGTCACCGTTCCGGTCTTGTCGAGTACCACGGTGTCTATCTTCTTGGCAATCTCCAGGCTTTCGGCATCTTTTATCAGAATGCCCCTTTCGGCGCCCTTGCCGATGCCTACCATGATGGCGGTAGGAGTAGCCAGTCCCAGTGCACACGGGCAGGCGATGATGACCACCGTGACAAATGCCAGCAATCCGTGGGTGAATCCGCCGGTTCCGTCCAGTAGCATCCATGCGATGAAGGCAAGCACTGCGATGCCTATAATGGTAGGCACGAATATCCCGGCTATCTTGTCCACCAGCTGCTGCACCGGTGCCTTGCTTCCTTGCGCGTCCTGCACCATGTGTATAATCTTCGCCAGCAGTGTATCCGTGCCGATTTTCTCTGTCCGGAAGCGGAAACTTCCCTTCTGGTTGATGGTACCTGCAAAGACCTTGGCGTCTTTGTGCTTGGATACTGCTACCGGTTCGCCGCTCAGCATACTTTCGTCTACGTAGGAGCTACCTTCCGTCACGATGCCATCCACGGCAATCCGTTCTCCGGGCTTCACCAGGACGATGTCTCCGGGGCGAATCTGCTCGATAGGGATAACGCGCTCAAAGGAAGAGTGAGGGACAGCGTGTCCTTCATCCACAATGATGGTCACAGTCTTGGGTTGGAGCCCCATCAGTTTCTTGATGGCGGTTGAGGTGTTTCCTTTCGCTTTTTCTTCCAGCAGGCGGCCCAGCAGGATAAAGGCTATGATGACACTTGCCGCCTCAAAATATACATGCGGATGGATGCCTCTGGATAGCCAGAAGTCCGGAAATAGCATGTTGAACAGGCTGAACAGATAGGCGGTCCCCGTACTGATGGCTACCAGTGTGTCCATATTGGCGCTGCCATGCTGCAATTGTTTCCAGGCGCTGGTGAAGAATCCCCGCCCCAGCCAGAATACGACGGGAGTGGACAACGCCCACATGATGGGATTGGCATGGGGCATATCCATGAAGAACATGCCTATGATGACAACGGGCATAGACAAGATGATGGCCCAGGTTGTGCGGAATTTCAATACGCTGAATTTCTTGTTGTGGGCCTCTTCCGCCTCTTCGAGCGTGTTGCCGTCCTGGTTTATCAACAAGTCATATCCGGCCGCCTGCACAGCCTGCTGCAAAGCCTCGGAAGAACAGCTCGTAGGGTCATATTCCACGGTTGCCGTTGCCGAAGCGTAGTTTACGACCGCTTTCTTGACACCTGACTGATGGTTCAGCGTCTTTTCTACCCGTGCGGAGCATGAGGCGCAACTCATTCCCAATACGGGAAATGTCTCTTGAACTATATTCTTTTCTGCCATAACAATTTTGTATAAGTCATTACTCTTGCTATGAGTGACTTGGTTCCAAATGCAAATACCGTCAGTCTTATTCCGAGATACCGTTGGTTTCACTACTTGAAACCGTCGGTTTCTCGCATTGAAACCGATGGTGCCAAAAGTTGAAACTTGTTTGGCACCGTATACTGGCTACCTGACGCCTTGTTCTGGAGGGTGGAATCCATATTTTATATCAGTCATAGCGATACAAAGATAATGCTTTTTCCCTTGAAATTGTTCATAGCCTACCCCTAACGCCAAGCAGGTTCCTTCTTGCTGGGAAATGCCCGTCGGATGACTTCCCGGCTCAAGCCTGTCTGCACCACTCCCCGCATCAGCAGGTAAGTGAGGAAGGCAAGCCATAGAGCATGGTTTGCCAGGACGGGATGCAGCCCATAATATAAGATAAAAAAGCTGACAGCTGCCGCTGCCATGGAGAGGAGCATTCCTCGCGTGGCGGTGGCACCGATGAAGATGCCGTCCCAGATGAAGGCGGCTATCCCGACGGCGGGCACGGCAAGCGCCCAATAAAAATAGGTGTCGGCAACAGCTATCACTTCTTTGTCATCCGTCAATAGTCCGAGGAAGGCATTGCCTCCCAGCGCATAAACCAATGTAAAGAGAACCGCCATCACCGCTCCCCATCCGAAGAGGTGCCGGACGGTGTCTGTAAAGGCTTCCCGGTTGCGTGCGCCTATGTATCTGCCGCTTAAGGCTTCGCCAGCGTAGGCAAAGCCGTCCATTACATACGAGAATAAGGTGAAGAGCTGCATCAGCAGCGTGTTGACCGCCAGAATAATCTCTCCCTGCGAAGCTCCCGCCGAAGTGAAGAACAACGTGACTGCCACCAGGCAAAGGGTACGCAGAAAAATATCCCTATTCACTTGGAAAAACCGGAACATCGCCTCTTTCTCCCAGATACCTGCCCCTTCTCTCCCTTTAATCTTTAATTTATAATTTTTAATTTCCCAGAATCTTTTCAGCCTGCCGTAGTTGTGCATCCAAAGGACAATGCCCATCAGGAAGCCAGCATACTGGGCAATCAACGTCCCCAAAGCTACTCCTTCTACTTTCATCCCACACAGATAAACCAGTCCGAGGCTGGCAATGATATTGACCACATTCTGTGTGATGGCTATATACATGGGGATACGCGAATTCTGCATGCCGATGAACCATCCCGTCAGTCCGTATAGCCCCAGCATGGCAGGTGCACCCCAGATGCAGATATGGAAATAGAGCGTTGCCATTTCTCTGACTTCATCCGTGGGATGGATGAGAAGGAAGGCTCCCTGCCTGATAGGCGTTTGCAGCAGGATGAGACAGAATGCGACTGCCAGGCCTATGCCCACGGAACGCAACAGTAGGCGGACCACCTCCGGCAAATCCCGCTTACCGAATGCTTGCGAGGTCATTCCGCTGGTACCCATCCTCAGAAAGCCGAATATCCAGTAGATGATATTGAACAGCATGCCACCCACGGCAATGGCGCCTATGTAGGCGGGCGAACCCAGATGGCCGACGATGGCTACATCAATCAGGCCGAGCAGCGGCACGGTGATGTTCGATACGATGGAAGGTAAGGCTATTTGCAGTATTTGTCTGTCTCTGGGCTTCATTTATATTATTTAATTCATTAAGGTCGGCAAAGTTAACTATTTTTCTACTTTCAACTATTGATGGTTGCCGTAAAAATGCGTAGTTTTGTAGGTAGATTTCTATGAGACTGATTGGGCTGTTAAACTATATATATACACTAAAAATGAAAACCTTAACGTTGCTTTTCTCCTTGTTCTTGATGTGTCCGCTGTCTGTCTGGGGACAGTCGGCAGATGAGTTGCTTTCGAAAGTGTCCGATGCACTTTCCGAGGGTAAAGATGACTATGCGGTGAGTTTGTTTCGCCAGGCGGCAAATGCCGGTGAGGATAGGACGGAAATGTTCTACTGGACCAATGTGGACAAGAGCAGTGAGGTGGCTCCTCGTCTTGCGGATGTGCTGGCTGTGCACTACAAGGAAATGCGGAATTACGATAAAGCCTACCTCTTCTATAAGGAGTTCTTGCAGCGTCATCCCGAAGACGTACCTGCACTTGTCTCTTGTGCCGAAATGGAGATGATGCGGGGAAAGGAGAAAGATGCCTTAAAAACCTATGAAAAGGTATTGATGCTGGATGCCGACAATCTCCAAGCCAATATCTTCTTGGGGAATTATTATTATCTCCAAGCCGAGAAGGATAAGAAGAAGCTCGAAGAAGACTATAAAAAGATAACTTCCCCCACAAGGATGCAGTATGCACGCTATCGCAACGGATTGTCAGACGTGTTCACCAATAGCTACGGCAAGGCTAAGGCATACCTGCAACGCGTGCTTCAGGTATTCCCCTCCATGGAAGCAGGCAATACGCTGGAAAAGATAAAGAAGATGGAGCTGGAGCTGAAATAGCTGTCCGCATTCCGACTAATAGGAAGGGGCTGTTTGTCTCTTATTTCTCTCCGGTCTCTTTTAATCTCTTCAGATATTCCGAAGGTATGTAGCCGAATTCTTCCTTGAAGCATTGCCGGAAGTAGAACAGATTGTTTATACCTACCTTGAATGCTATTTCCGAAATGTTGTATTTGCCTTCCAGCAGGTATTGCTCGGCGTGTTTCATCCTTATCTTGCGGACATATTCGTTGGTGGAAAGTCCGGTAAGCGCTTTCATCTTGCGGTAGAGGGTGGAATTGCTCATGCACATTTTATCCGAAAGATAGCTGATGTCTATTTTGTCTGAAGAAAGCCGTTCCTCTATCAGCTGGTTTATCTTGTGGATAAACTCGTTGTCCAGCTTGTTGAGCGATTCTGTAATGACAGCCGCTTTATTGCTTATGGCGGCATTGGCGCTGAAATGGTTTGCCAGGTTGCGCCGCGACTGGAGCAGGTTTTCTATACGGCTATGCAGCAGGCTGGCGCTGAACGGTTTGGTGAGGTAGGAGTCGGCACCTACCTGGTAGCCTTCCTCTTTGTCGCGCAGCGAGTCTTTGGCTGTCAGCAGTATAATGGGTATGTGGCTGGTGCGCACGTCTTTTTTCAGCTCACGGCACATCTCGTTTCCGTCCATTACCGGCATCATAATGTCACTGACGATGATGTCAGGTATTTCTTTCAGGGCGCTTTCCTTGCCCAGCTTTCCGTTGGCGGCAGTCTTTACTTCAAAGTGGTCGGAGAAGGATTCGGCTATATAGTCGCAGATGTCCGGATTGTCTTCCACTACCAGCAATATGGGTTTGTCGCTGGATGAAACTTGATTTACTTGTGCCTCTTCTATATGCTGGACGTTGCTTTCCTTTTCCTGCGAATCGGCATGCAGTGCCTGCGGGTAACTGTTGTCGGTAAGCAGGCTGACGTAGAAGGTACTACCTTGATTGGGAGCACTCTCTACGCGGATTTCCCCTTCGTGTAGGGCTACGAGGTTTTTCACCAGAGAAAGTCCGATACCGGTACCCGAAGCCTGGTGTTTGCCGCCTTCCTGGTAATAACGGTCGAATATGTGGGGTAGTGCCTCCGGCTTGATACCGTATCCCGTGTCGCTGACCCGGATTTCCGTATAGTTCACTTCGGCACGTTCCACCTGTCGGATACCGATGCTGATGCTACCCTTTTCCGTGTACTTTAGGGCATTGGATATCAGATTGTCCAGGATGGTCTGGATAATTTCCTTGTCGAAGTATATAGGCATATGCTCTTTCTCCACCACCAGCCGGATATCGACGGCTGGCTTCCGGTTCAGTTCCTTGTACTTCAGGCCTATCTCGCGGATAAGGGGTACGAGGTTGTCCCGGCTCACGCAGAGTTTCTTGTTCTGGGTCTCGGTCTTTCTGAACTCCAATATCTGGTTGATGAGGTTCAGTAGCCGGATGGCACTTTGGTGAATGACGGATATCTTCTGTGCGTCTTTGGTGGATAGTGTATCACTTTTCTGTATGTCTTCCAGCGGACCCAGTATCAGCGTAAGCGGGGTGCGCAGTTCATGGGTGATGTTGGTGTAGAAGCGCAGGCGTTCGTTGTTCAGTTCCTGCTCGTGTTCGTGGCTCTGCTTCTCCAGTTGGTACAGTGCTTCAGCATCCAGTCTTTTCTTGTAGGCATAGAGTATAGAGAAAAGGATGATAAGGGACAGCAGGATATAGAATGACTTTGCCCACCAAGTAAGCCAAAGGGGTGGGGCGATGCGGATGTTCAATGAGGTGGTTGCGTCCGACCATGCTTGGTTGCGCATGCGCGTTTTCACTTGGAACTGGTATTTCCCGGGAGGAAGATTACGAAAGGTGACATTATTGGGGTCTGTAAGCGTATACCAGGAGTTCTCGAGTCCTTTCAGCATATAGGCATATTCCACTTGGTTGACCAGGGCATAGTTCTGGATGTTGAACCGGATACTGAAACTATTCTGTGTATATTTCAGTTGCACGTTCTTCTGTCCGTTTAAGGCAATGGTGCTCTGTCCGTTTTCCGGTTTGTTCAGCGGGTCGGTAATTTCAATGTTGGTGATGAATGCGGGTGGTGATTTGCGTTCCTGCAATACAACTTCCGGGTTGAAGTAGCACAGACCGTTTATAGAGCCGAAGTAAAAGTTACCGTCTTGTCCGTAGGCTACACTGCCCCGACTGAAGCTTCCCATGGGGAGGTTGTCGTGATAGTCGTAGTTATAGAAAATGTCTTTACTGTCCACAAGACAGCTGATACCTTTGTTGGTGCTCACCCAAATATTTCCTGCCTTGTCCTCACCGATGGCTTGTATGTGGGTGTTAGCCAGTCCGCTTTCACGTTGGTATACTTTGTAGTTTCTGTCTGTCAGGGAGGGGAAGCATACCAAACCTTCACCCGTGGCCACCCACAACCGCTTTCTGCTGTCTTCGTAGAGAGCATTGATGGTATTGGAGGGGAATTTGGCCAGGACGTTGAAGAGCTGGATGCTTTGGAGTTGAGGGTCATAGAGGCCCAGGCCTCCTCCGAAGAATCCTACCCATACTTGGTCTTCGGAATCCTTCAGCACACAGCGGGCCAGATTGTTCTCCAGATTGTAGTGTGCCTTGATTGTCTTGCTGTCACAATCTATAAGATAGACGCCTTCGCTGGTTCCGACCCAAATGTTTCCCTGCTTGTCTTCATGAAAGGAACGTACGTCAGTGCGTGACTTGTCTTCGGAGAAAATCTGCCGGAAGCTTTGGCTCTTGGGGTTGTAGTAGGCTATTCCTCCATAAAAAAGCCCGAACCATAATCCTCCCTTTGAGTCGCACAAGGCTGCCTGCACCGTATTGCTTCTGAATTTCTTGTTGTCAGCATTGTATATGGCTATTCGTCTTCCCTTGTTGAATACGTTGATTCCTCCTCCATCGGTTCCTATCCAGAGGTTACCGGCTTTGTCCATACAGACACCGGAGGCTATTTTACTGTTCAGGCTGTTGTTGGTGGATGGAAAAGGAGAATATTTATAAGTGCTGAAGAGTGACGGCTCACGTTTTATGAAGTTGATGCCGCCTCCCCAGGAACCTGCCCATACATTACCGAAGGAATCTTGGAGCAGGCAACGGATACTGGAGTTGGACAAGCCGTATTCATCGTCTCCCTCCCGGATAGAAAGCGCATGAATCTGGTCCGACGAACGGAAAAGCTGTTGGGACAAATCCACTACGGCAATGCCGCCGAATTCCATGGCTATCCAAAGTCTGTTGTCATCCAGTTGGTGTATATCATATACACGGTGCGATATGCAGTTGGTTTTGTCGTCGAAGGGGATGAAACTTTCCGCTTCCGGGTTAAACAGTACCACTCCTCTATCGGTTCCTATCCATATGTTTCCGCTTTTGTCTTTGTAGACACATGTCACTTCGTTGCCGGGCAGGCTGTTGGGGGATTGCGGCTCGTGTGTGAAGTTCTTGACTGTCTTGTCTTTTATGGAAAGTATACTGAATCCCCGGTCCACATGCCCGATATAGAGTAGTCCGTTACCACCGTCTATGGCAGACCAGATATGGTTGCTTGCAAAACCCGGTACGGTTTCGGTATTGTAATGGGTGAATTGCCCGGTTTGCTTGTCAAAATAGTCCACGCCTTTCCAATAGGTGCAAATCCATAGGTTACCGTCGGAGGCGGCAATGATTTTGGTAATGTCGTCCGTAACCAGGCTTTCAGGGTTGTTTTCGTTGTGTCTGTAAGTGATGAATGAATCGTTGGCATAATTGTATGCATTGATTCCGGCACGCTGGGTTCCTATCCATAAGATGGAGTCGACGGGATCGTCCAGCAGACAGTTCAGTTCGTTGCCGGTGATGCTTTGCTTGCCGGTTGTTTCTTCTTTATAATAGGTAAGGAAGCGTATTCCGTCGAATTTATTTAAACCCTCTTCTGTGGCAAACCATAGAGAGCCCCGTTTGTCTTGGGCTATGCTTACCACATGGTTGTTGGACAGCCCTTCACGGATACTCAGATGTTTTATGGTATATGGCTGCGCGGATAGCAGGAATGGCAGGCATAGGAAAATGGAAAGTAGAATCTTCTTCATAACGGGTCGTTTTTCATTGCATGAGTCAAAAGTACAAATAAAATCTTTAGATGATGTGCACAAATCGTGCATTGACAGATTTATATGCCTTCTCTGCAAGATTTATACAGCTGTTGAATCGAAAATTGGCATATGTTTGCATTGCCGATTATTATAAATCGGAACAAAATGTACTTTTTTGTTTAACTTTAATAATAATATTTATGAAGAAGCATTTCTTTAACGCCACTTTCTGGGCGTTATTATCGCTGGCTTTATGGACTACTGGATGTAGTGACGATGACGGATACTCTGATGTAGACGGGCAGATTCCGACAATGACATTGGTGACGGATCATATTGAATCCGGTGCCGGCCATCGTTTTACCATTGAAGGTTCGTTGGCTGACCAGGATGGAATTGTATCCGTCAATCTGCAATGTGCCGATCTTTATCTGAACAAGACCATTGATTTGGTCGAAATCTATGGAGCTCCCCAAACGGAGTATGAGTTGAGCTATTCTTATGACCTCAAGCGTGATGAAATCGGTGAACGCTTCACCGTGAAAGTGACCGTAACAGATGCGGGCGGGCGTGAAGTGTCGCAGGATGTGTTGATAACGATGGATGGGGACTTTGAGAATCCTACATTTACAATTGCCCCTGGTAAGGAGGTTACCGTACTGATAAAGGATGAAACAAAGTTCAACCTGAATTTCACGGTGAAAGATGACCGCATACTGGATTATGTACTCATTGAGATTCCTGGGGTAGAAGGTTTTGAAAGCCGCCGTATAGAGGCTGGCGGGCAATCTACTTTGAGCTTTACGGAGAAGATTATTCTGCCTAATGAGGTGAAAAGTTACGATGTGACTTTGACGGCTGTGGATGCCAGAGGCAATCAGACAGTGACCAATAGTACCATCAGTGTATCTGAAATGCCTGACTTCCCCAAAATGTATCTGGCCGATGTGGCAACCGTAGAGGAATTGAACAGTGATATTTTCGGTGTACCGATGGTGATTAACCATACGGGCGAGTACCAATATCGTGCACGTTATTATAATAAAGCTGCCGGTACGGAAATTTTCTTCTTACCGCAAAAGACAGACTTTACTCCTATCTGTTTTGGCCTTGATCCGGAGGATAATACAAAACTGACGGATGACCCGGAAACGGCTAAACCTATTGTCTTGGATGAGGCTGGTGTTTATTATGAAATAGACATCAATGTGAAAGAGTCTACTTATAGTATGCGCACGTACTCGGTGACAGAGGCTACAAATCCGATGAAATATGAATATGGAAAGCCTTGTTTTGACCGTTGGGAGAATGGGGAATCGTTCATTGATTTCTATATCGGTTGGGGAGGTTCTCCTCAGGATGCGGGAAATCAGTTGTTTGCCCAGGATAAAAATAATCCTCATCTTTTCTATTATCCGGAAAATGGAACTTGGACGCTGGAAGCCGGTGAAGAAATGAACTTCATCATATCCAATTATCATCCCGACGGATGGTGGGATCATGTGGAATGGCGGTGTGACGACTCTCAGAATGTAGAGAAGTTTGGTTACTTCAGTAAGAAAGGGGATGTGAATCCTAATTGGGAAGGCACCAATCAGCGTTGGGAAGACGGCTCGATGGTAGGTGACAACTGGATGAAGCCTACGGTTACGGTGACCGGCAACTACCGCTTTGAGTTTGACGCGCATTTGGGTCGCGGCAAGATTGTGCCTGCTAATTAAAAAGTAACATTAGATTTAAGATATGAAAAAGCAAATTCTATTATTATGTCTTGCGCTGATAAGCCTTTGCGGTTATGCGCAGCAGATAACGGTTAAGGGTGTGGTGACTTCGGCCACCGACCAGCAGCCGTTGATTGGAACTACAGTTCAAGTGAAAGGTACCGGTACGGGTACAATTACCGGTATCGACGGTGATTATACATTACCCAATGTAGACAAGAATGCAGTGTTGGTATTCTCTTCTATTGGTTTTGAGTCTCAGGAAATAGCTGTAGGTGGACGTACTACGATTAACGTGGTACTGAAGGAGGCTGCGGAATTACTGGATGAAGTGGTGGTTATCGGTTATGGTGCTGTGAAAAAGAGCGATTTGACCAGTTCTATTGCTACAGTAAAAGGCGATGAAATCACTGAAACCGTGACCGGTAATGCTATGGATGCTTTGCAGGGTAAGGTAAATGGTGTACAAGTCACCAGTGGTGGTGGCCCTGGAGCTACTCCGAAGGTGCTGATTCGTGGTGTAACTACCGTAAACGGTACGAATCCGTTGTATGTAGTGGATGGTATGCCGGTAGGTGACAATATCAACTTTCTGAATAGTAACGATATTGCTTCCATGGAAGTATTGAAAGATGCTTCGGCTGCCGCTATCTATGGTACACGTGCATCAAACGGTGTCATCCTGATTACTACAAAGAAAGGTAAGACTGGTAAAGCCCGCATCAATTGGAATTCTTCTGTTGGTTTCCAGACCGTGGCCAAACCTAATATTGCCGGTGCGGCTGAATATAAAGAAGTGTTCAATACCCGTTATACGAATGATGGCCTTTCTTCTATCTGGAACGATACGGGTGCTACGACCAATCCCGGTGGTACAGACTGGTGGGATACTGTAGTCAATAAAACAGCTTTGGTGCAGAACCATTCACTTAGTGTTGCCGGTGGCTCAGAACAGTTTGTTTATAACTTTAGCGTGGGCTATTATCGTAACAACTCACAGTTTGATGTAGGTTATTGGGATAAGATAAATATCCGTCTGAATACTGAATATACATTTAATAAGTATGTAAAATTGGGAGTTGATATTGCTCCACGTGTCGAATCATGGGATGATACCCCAAATCAGTTCTCGGCAGCCATGGCTATGGACCCGACAACTCCGGTATTCCGTCCGCAGGACCAATGGGAGGATAATAAGTACAACAACTATCAACGCTCTTACAACAACCAGGAGTGGAATCCCGCCGGTTCAATTGCCCGTAGCAATGCTCATTCTCGCGAGTTGGGTGCCATTCTGAATACCTATCTGCAGGTAAACCCGATAGAAAAGCTGACGTTGCGCACCCAGTTCGGTGCCAATGCACACTATCGCCGTTCTGATTCATTCGTTCCGAAGTTTAATATGGATCCGTTGGAGAAACAGGACTTGAACGAAATCACCCGCCGCAATCAGGAGTGGTTTGACTGGAACTGGACGAATACAGCCACTTACATGGACACTTTCGCTGAAAAGCACAACTTGAATGTAATGGCTGGCTTTACTGCCGAACGTTTTGCATGGTACAATACTCAGGCACGGCGTGATAATGTTCCCAATAATCTGGACCAGATGCAGGAAGTGAATGCCGGACAGCAGGGTACGGACGAGGCCAACGGTGAAACCACTTACAATACACTGGTTTCTTTCCTGGGCCGTGTCATGTACAACTACGATAACCGTTACTACATTTCGGCATCTCTCCGTGCCGACGGTTCCTCCCGTTTCCCGAAGGGCAGCAAGTATGCCCTCTTCCCGTCTGTTTCCGCTTCCTGGCGTGTCATCAGTGAGGCATTTATGCAGGACCAGGACATCTTCAGTGACCTGAAGCTTCGTGGAGGCTGGGGCCGTGTAGGTAATCAGAATATCAACAATAATGCTACCCTTACTTTGTTGAGCGAAACCCAATACTATTATGGCAATACGTTGGCAAATGGTTACTTCGTGTCTACAGTAGGTAACAACCAGTTGAAGTGGGAGACTGTGGAAGATTGGAACGTAGGCGTGGATATGTCATTCCTTGATTCACGTTTGGGTGTAACATTCGAATATTTCCAGAAAAAGTCCATTGACATGCTCTACCAGAAACAGAACATCCTCTCTTTAGGATATGATAACTGGAACAGCCAGATTTGGATGAACATCGGTAGTATGCAGGCCCGCGGTTGGGAAGTGGGACTTACCTGGCGCGATGAAATCGGCAAGGATTTCTCTTACGATCTTGGTCTGAACCTTTCTGCCGTGCGCAACAAGGCCATCAAGTTCTCGGGCGACGGTCCTATCAATGTCGGTGGATTCAATAGCGACCAGATTATCCGTAACGAAGATGGTGGTTTTATCTCCCGTTTCTACGGTTACGTGGCCGATGGCTTGTTCCAGAATTGGGAAGAGGTGTATGCGCACACTGACGAACACGGAACACTGATTCAGCCCAATGCAAAACCGGGAGACATCCGCTTCAAGGACCGGGACCATAACGGAGTGCTCGATGCCAATGACAAAGATTATATCGGTAATCCTTATCCTGATTTAATGATGGGTCTGAATATTGGTATGCGTTATAAGAACATTGATTTTGCAGCCAATTTCTATGGTACGTTCGGTAATGATATTTACAATGTCACCAAAGGACGGTACTCCGGTTCAGGCGGACAGAATGTTTGGGCAGGTACACTGGAGAAAGCATGGCATGGCGAGGGTACCGGCAATGATATTCCCCGTTTGTCGAGCAATGACTTGAACCTGAACTATAGCCGCGTTTCCAGTTTCTATGTGGAAGATGGTTCCTACTTGCGTTGCAAGCTGTTGCAGATAGGCTATACGCTTCCTAAGAAATGGGTTGGAGGTGCTGACTTGCGTCTTTCCTTCTCTGCACAGAATCCGTTTACCATTACCGGTTATTCGGGAATGGACCCCGAACGCCCGATGGTTGACGGTACTACCGACAGCTCTGGCAGTGCCATCAATACCGGTATTGACAACGTGGCTTATCCTAATCCGAGAACATTCTTGTTTGGCATTGACTTCAAATTTTAATTCTTGATTATCCATGAAACGAATATTTACAATAGTAGTTCTGATTGCTTCGCTGGTGTTTACCTCTTGCGAGGACTTCCTGACGGAAGACGTACGCGGGCAATTGAACGTGGACACTTATTATAAGTCCATAGAAGAGTGTGAATCCGCAGTCACGAGCTGTTATCAGGCCATGACATATGGAGGATGGTGGCAAATCAACACCGTGTGGTTACTTTCCGAAATGTGTGGAGATGATGCCTGGATGGGGAATACCTCTCAGTCTCAGAGTGATTATATCTCATTGGCGCATTATCAGGGAAACGGTGCCAGCAATGGCCCTATCTCCAATTTTTGGCAGTACCGTTACAAAGGTATTTTACGTTGTAACATAGCCATAGATCGCATTGCGGCTCTCGAAACCCAAGAGACAGAAACCAGAGACCGTCTGGTGGCAGAAGCCCGTTTCCTGCGTGGCTACTATTACTTCGAACTGGTGAGAAATTTTGGCGGGGTGCCCTTGATGACCAGTTTCCAAATGCCGGAAGAAGTGGAGGGAACAGAACGTGCTACGGCAGAAGCCGTGTACAAATTCATAGAGGATGACCTGATGGCAGCTGCCGAAATACTGCCGCAACGCAGTACTGCGCAAGTAGGGCATGCTACCCGTGGCGCCGCTTTAGGATTATTGGGTAAAGTGTACCTCTATCAGGAGAAATGGCAGGCTGCCCATGATGTGTTGAAGACTGTGATAGATGAAGGCGAATACCAATTGCTTCCCGATTTCGGGCAGGTATGGAATGTCGACTATGACAACAGTGCGGAGAGCCTTCTGGAAATCCAGTATGAATATCATCCCACTTTGGGCTTAGGAGGGGCGCTTGCTACGGTAACCGGTGCCCGTAATGGTCCTGGTGATGGTTGGAGCTGGTGTCAGCCTACGGCAAATTTGGAGCAAGCTTATATTGAGGCCGGTGATACGGAACGTTTGAAATGGACAATAATCAAGTCGGGCTGTACAGAAATTGCCGGCGAAGACCAATTCGAAGATTTCATTGACGCAAGCAAAGCGTTGAATAAGTATCAGGAATATCTTGATAAATATGGTTGGGACCCCAATTGCTATATTATCAATCCCGCTGACCATAAGTCTGCGCGTATCATCCGCAAGTATTTCCTGCCGATGAAATATCGTGCTCAAGGCGATGCAACGGCTTACGCCACGGACAAGAGTCCTTTGAATCACCGTATTCTGCGTTATGCCGATGTCCTTTTAATGTATGCTGAGGCTTGCAATGAACTGGGTGATGACGCTTCTGCCCGTGATGCTCTCAATCAGGTGCGCAGACGTGCCAAGTTGGATGACGTTACGGCAAGTGGAAAGGCATTGCAAAGTGCCATTCGCCTGGAGCGCCGTTTGGAATTGGCTTTCGAGCAGAACCGTCTGTATGATATCCGCCGCTGGACTGATACAAATGGTAAAAAGGTGATTAGCAATATCCTGGGACCGAACGGTTCCTTTGTGAAGTGGAACACTGAAGAGGCTACCCGTGACGCTCTTGAGTGGGAAAATCAAGGTGAAGCAAGTGACAAAGGCATCACTTTCAATGAAAACCGCGACATGGTGTTCCCCATTCCTTTGTACGAAATCACGATGTCCAACGGTTCCATTACCCAGAACCCGGGTTGGAATTAAACACATTCTGATGAAAACAGATTGTTGCAGGAACTGATTATTCAATAGGTCTTTATATTCTGTCGCGGATAGTTTGCAATGGATTATCCGCGGCAGTTTTTTTAATCCGAAACAATATCATGAATTTGAGACACATTTTTATTCTTCCGGCACTGCTTGCTGCAATGGCTTGCAGCGACGATTCTCCCGTTACGCCGGATACTCCAGACACTCCTGAGGGTCCGGACATTACAAACAGCGTAGAGAAACTGGTGAGCATCGATGCCGGACAGACTTTCCAGACAATAGCCGGCTTTGGCGCTTCGGACTGTTGGTCGCCTGCCTTTGTGGGCAAGTCATGGACTTCGCACCGTGCGGGGATTACGGAACTGCTTTTTTCTTCAGAGATTGTGGGCGGCAAGCCGAAAGGAATCGGCCTTTCCCAATGGCGGGTGAATCTTGGTGGCGGCAGTGCCGCGCAAGGTGAAGCCAGCGGCATCGAGGATAAATCCCGTCGTGCGGAATCCTATCTTACGGATGACTTGACGTACGACTGGACCCGTTGCGAGGGACAACGTTACTTCATGGACCGTGCCAAGGAGCTGGGATGTAACAATTTCGTTCTTTTCAGCAATACACCTCCCGTGCAGTACACCTATAATGGAAAAGGATTTTCCGCCAGAGGGGGACTTTCCAATCTGAAACCGGAGCATTATGGTGACTTTGCAGGATATATGGCCGATGTAGCGGCCCGTTATACCGGTGAAGGCTATCACATAAGCCATATCTCGCCCGTCAACGAGCCGCAGTACAACTGGGACAGCGGTCAGGAGGGCAGTGGCTGGACCAATGACGAAGTGGCTGCACTGGCACGCGAGTTGGATATGTCGTTGGATGACCGGGGGCTTTCCACAGACATTCTCTTGGGCGAATCCGGTGATTGGGAGTATCTGTATAAAGTGAAAGGCGATGCCAACCGCAGTAATATATTCTCAGCTTTCTTTACACCCGGCTCTTCCGCCTACGTGGGTGACTTGGCACACGTGAAGAATCTCATTTGCGGACACAGCTATTGGACTGACGGCACATGGGACGGTATGCGCAACGTGCGCAAGCAAGTGGCCCAGGCTGCCGGTCAGTATAATCTGGATGTTTGGCAGAGTGAATGGAGTATGCTGGGCGATAATTACAGCAGTTCCGAATTCGTGGGCTACGAGCAGGCTTCTGAGATGGATATCGCTTTCTACATGTCGAAGGTCATCCACAATGACCTCACTGTGGCTGGGGTGTCTTCCTGGAGTTACTGGACATCGATGGATGTTTCCCGTTGGGGGCATAAGAACCGTTTTCTCTTGATTTCGCTGGTACCTGCCGGTGGCGAGTATGGTGATATAGAGCAGGAGGGAAGCTATCAGGCTACTGCCACTCTTTGGGTACTGGGCAATTACAGCCGCTTTATCCGTCCGGGATACCGCCGTATTGCCCTCGACTTGAACGAATCGCGTACTTTTTTCGGTTCCGCCTGGCTTTCTCCCGAGGGGGATAAGGTAGTGGCCGTCTATACAAACATGTCTGATAAGGCGGTTCGCTTAGGTGAAACGCATGTGGGATGGAGCAATGAAGCGAAGTCAATAGCTACTTATACAACTACCGGTAGCAAGAATCTGGTGGAAGGAACGGTGGCGGCAGGCAAGCAGGTGATTCTGGAAGCCAAGAGTGTGACAACCGTGGTGTATAGCCTGAAGTAAGGAATTAGTTTAACTTCAAAGAAAATCTATATGAAAATGTATTTTAAGAATAACAGGACTGCTCTTATCTTTTTGCTGGCAATGCTGGTCGTTGCTCCGATAAAGGCGCAGGTGGCATTTGGCGATGCCGCAAAATTCAATGACGGATGGCTGTTCCGGCTGACGGACGACTCGGCTATTGTCCGGACTGACTATGACGACAGCGAATGGCGGAAGCTTTCTTTGCCACACGATTGGTCCATAGAGGGGCAATTGTCGCCCACACTGGCCAGTTGCACCGGGTACCTGCCGGGTGGGATAGGCTGGTATCGCAAACACTTCAGGGTTGAAGACAACGCAACACGTCATTATATCTATTTCGAAGGGGTATATAACCGGAGCGAGGTTTACCTGAACGGGCATCTGCTTGGCAGGCGCCCCAACGGCTATGTATCGTTTCTTTACGACATGACCCCTTACCTGAAGGAAGGCGACAATGTGCTGGCTGTCCGTGTAGACCATAGCCGTTATGCCGATTCACGTTGGTATACGGGGTCGGGCATCTATCGCGATGTATGGCTGGTGGCTGCTCCCGATACACATATTGCGCAATGGGGTGTGGGCTGGCATGCCGCTTCGCTGACAGACAAGCAAGCCGTCGTTGCGGTCGATGTAGAGGTGGAGAAGCACAAGGCAACTTCCGACAAACTGGAACTGAAGGCTTCACTGTACGATACTGCCGGAAAGAAGGTGGCACAACGCCGTGTGCGTGTTGCCGATGGAAAAGAGGGCATTGCCAAGCAAAGTCTTGACTTGAAAGTGTCCAAACCCCATCGTTGGAATCTGGATAATCCGTATCTGTATACATTGAAAACCGAATTGCTTGCCAATGGCAAACGCATTGACGGCAGTGAGACCAAAGTGGGACTGCGTACGCTGGAATTTGATGCCAACAAAGGTTTTGCCCTCAACGGCAACTGGATGAAGGTAAAAGGTGTATGCCTGCATCATGATGCAGGAGTGCTGGGTGCAGTAGTGCCGCCGGAGGTATGGGAACGCCGTCTGAATAACTTGAAAGGGATTGGCGTAAATGCCATCCGCATGAGCCATAACCCACAAGCCCCCGTTCTTTATGAACTGTGTGACCGCCTGGGATTTCTTGTAATGGATGAAGTCTCTGACGAATGGGAGTTTCCGAAACGCAAATGGGTACAAGGCTGGAATGTGGGTACTCCGAGTTATGACGGTACTTTCGACTTCTTCGAGGAGTGGATAGAACGGGACGTAACCGATATGGTACGTCGTGACCGCAATCATACCTGTATTTTCTTGTGGAGTATCGGCAATGAAGTGGATTATCCGAACGACCCTTATTCGCATCCCGTTCTTGATGGAGCTAAAATCAACCAGCCTATGTTCGGGGGCTATAAGCCGGATGCTCCCGATGCCATGCGCATCGGAACCATAGCAAAGCGTCTGGCTGCCTGTGTACGTGCCGTGGACACTTCCCGTCCCGTGACCGGAGCTTTGGCGGGTGTCGTGATGTCGAACGAGACGGAGTATCCCGATGCTGTGGATGTGGTGGGGTATAACTATACGGAAAACCGCTACGACCAAGACCATGCCACTTATCCGGACCGCATTATCTATGGAAGCGAGACGGGTTCGGGGCTTGATGCCTGGTATGCCGTCCGCGACAAGGATTTCATCTTCGGGCAGTTCATCTGGACCGGTACGGATTATCTGGGTGAATCGGGCAGATGGCCGTCCCGCGGTTTGTACACGGGTTTGCTCGATTTCGGAAGTTTCCCCAAGCCACGCGGACATTTCCGGGCTTCGTTGTGGTGCGAGAATCCGGTCACGTATGCAGGAACATATCCGGTATATGTCCATCCCAAGCATCCCGAGCATGTATTCCTTTCGCTTGATGCATGGGACATCTGGAACTATGACGAGGGGCAGAACATACGTGTGGTGTGTTATACCAATGCTCCGCAGGCGCGTTTGCTGCTCAACGGCAGAGTGGTAGGCGAGATGAAACCTTATGATGAAAAGACCGGCATCATCTACTGGGATATTCCTTTCCGGGCTGGTGAGCTTCGTGCTGAGGGCTGCGATAAGGAAGGAAATGCCTTGTCGAGCTATTCCATCCGGACATCCGGACGTCCTTATGCCATCCGTGCCACGGCGGATCGCACTATTTTGTCCGGCGACCGCGCCACTGCGCACATAACCGTAGAGGTGGTTGACGAAGAAGGTACTGTTGTGAAACTTGGCGACAATGAAATTACGTGTACAGTTGAAGGAGCGGCGCGTCTGCTTGGGCTCGAAGGCTCTGACAACAGTGACATGAGTGATTATACCGATAACCGTCACCGCGTATACCACGGGCGTTTGCTGGCCTATATACAGACTACCGGAGGAGAGGGACCGGTTAAAGTAAAGTTTGCTTCCCCCCTTCTGAAAGGAACTGAAGTAAAGTTTGAAGTAGGGCAGTAGTACACTACTATGGACTTATGTTTGTGCCATCGTATTGGCACAGTCGTGCCAGTACGATGGCAAGGCTGTGCCAGTATGGTGGCACAACTTTGCCAATGCGATGGCACGGGTTGTGCATTTCTTACAGAATGTATTGCACTTCCTTGAACAGATATTCCCGTTCACTTCCTCCTTCATCCTCCAGCACGAACCGTCCGTCTTGCTCTACACGCAGCAACCGGGCAAGGAACTTGCCGTTGGCATCTTCATAAGGGTGCAATCCCCGGCGACGGAAAAGGGAGCGGGCATACCGTGTGGATATCTCGTCGGAGTAGACGGCGAAGTCCTCCATTTGGAGGCTGTTGTAGTAGATTTGTACACGTCTTAGGATATGGGCAAGGATTTCATAACGGTCGTGCTCCTTTCCGGTGATTTGTTTCAGTGAGACGGGGTTGGGAGCATCACTGTTGAAGACTTCCTGGTTGATGTTGATACCGATTCCGGCAATGCTGCGCCTGATATGATGTCCGGAAAGGTCGTTCTCTATCAGTATGCCGCAGATTTTCTTGTCTTTCCAATAAATGTCGTTCGGCCATTTGATGGTGATTTCATCAGACCATCTGCTCAGCTCTTCCTTAATGGCGAGGGAAACGATTTGTGAAAGGATGAACTGCCGGCGGGCTTCCAGAAAAGAAGGGTAGAGTACAAAGCTGAAAAGCAGGTTCTTGCCTTCTTCAGCTTCCCAGGTGTTGCCGCGCTGGCCTTTACCGGCAGTTTGGAACTCGGCAGTCACGGTTGTTAGTTCGGCAACGGATTCTTGCAACTGGTTGCAAAGCTGGCTGAGGTATTGGTTGGTCGATGCCGTCTCGTCCAATGCCACCAGCGGGAACGGGAATGTGTCAGGGCAGGGCTTCATATTCGGTACGCATTTTTTTGGTGAACTTCTTCAATACTTCTTCCACGGAGTGGTCTATCAGTTGCTTCAACAGTTTGTCGTCGACGTCACCGTCAAGGAACACCTGGTTCCAGTACTTTTTGTTGAAGTGATAGGCACCTTCGATGGCAACATAGTGCTCCCGCAGTTCGAGTGCATATTCGGGGTCGCATTTCAGACAAATCTTGTTGGCGCTTTCCAGGTCGATAAGTGCAAACATTTTATCCATGACTTTCATCACGAGCGAGTATTCGTCAAACGGAAAGCATTCCGTGACGGCTTTTTTGCTGAGGCAATATTCGCGGGCGGTTTCGATGTCCATGATGGTATTTACGGTTTTACGGTTTACAATTTACGATTGAAATAACTCTTGCTTGTCAATTTTCAACTCTCAGAACATCGGCGGATAGAAGGCTTCTTTGAGATGCTCTATCCTGAATGCACCCGGTTCGCCTACAGCCGTTATGATGTCGAAGCGGACGGGTGCATCCAAGCAGAAGTGCTTGATATAGGCATCGGCCGCTACGACAATACGTCGTATTTTCTGCCAGTTCACGGCATCCTGCGGCTCAATGTAATCCGTATTGCTACGGGTTTTCACTTCCACAATAATCAGTTCCTTATCTTTGTCGGCTACAATATCCAGCTCAAGGTGATTCTTCCGCCAGTTACGGTCACGTATGGTGTAACCGTTCTGTTCCAAGTATTTGGCAGCGGCGTCTTCACCGGCTTTTCCAAGAGTATTGTGTGCACTCATTATTCTGCGTGTCTGGCAGGCATCAGCATACCGTCGTGTCCAGGACGGAAGATAGCGGGCAACTTATAAGTTTTACCATCCAATGTATTGACCACTGCACTGCGCGTTTGGGGGGCTGGATTTGTACCGGTAATCAGTTCAATGGCCTTGGCATACAGAGGTTCTTCATTGTTTCCATAATCTTTATGAATATAGAATACACCTTGTTCGTTATAAGGATTGGTTTCATCCATCAATATATCGGGTTCAAATCCTTTTTCATACTCCCCGAATCCTTTGGCGTTATAGCTTTGGAAGGTGATAGGAACAACACGATATGTGTTATTCCGGACAGTGTACTCCTCATATTCCATACCTACGTTCTTACCAGTGGTCTTTTCACCTATAAGTATTACGTCCAAATCTATTCCTTCTAAGGAATTAATGACGAGTTCACTGGCAGAGGCCGTTCCATTTCCGACAAGGCAGTAGACGCGGGGAAGGTTGAGGCTTCCGGCTGATAAGGAAGTACCCAAGTTGGGATAACTGGAGTATGCAAATAATTCATCTTCCCGTTTGTTATTGAGTTTTGCCATTCTTTCATCATTGTATCGTAAACTGCTGAATACTTTACCTTGAGAGGCAGTACCGGCAATACAAGTTGCTATCAGATTAGCCGACATGGTATGCCCACCACCATTGTACCGCAAGTCCAGAATCAAATCTGTGACGTTCTTGTTTTTAAAATCTTTGAAAACATTGAATAATTCTTGGTCAAAGCCTGCCTCGAACCCAGAATAAACGAGGTAACCGATTCTATGTCCTTCTATATCTTCCTTGACATTACTGAAGATGACGGGGTTGTTGTATGTGGCTTTGGAAGTTATGGTGTATTCCTTTTGCCCGGTAATGGTGCCTCCTTCTACGACATCTTCTGTCAAAGTATAGTTGATAGTTGCATCTGGTGACAATATGTCGTAATAGAAGTTATTAATATTGTTATTATTTATCTTCTTTCCATTTATCAGGCTTATCATTGCTCCTCGTTTGAGTCCAGCTTCGGAGGCCGGTGAATCGGGATATACACCTTGGAGGCAGAAATAAATGGTATTTTCTGCTTGTGTGCCAATGCTTATGGGGGTTATACCGGTGATACCGAAACTATATGCCAGTTCCTTGTTTACAATTTTGGTGGTACGGGTTGAACTAATATTGGGCAATAGCTGGATATAAGAGAAAAGATTATAATATGTCTTGCCGTCGCTACCGACATATGTTTTTTTATCCAATGTATTGGTAGTCATACTTCCCAATGCATCATAGAAGAAGTCTTCATAGCCTTTGTTATGGTCAAGATTCAACGTTTTGTATTCATCGTTCCAGAGATACATTTCCCTCAGATATTCATCAACTTTTGCGTTAATCTCCATATCTTCAGTGGTTTGGGGAACACTGGTCCCCTTTTGTGTAACTTCAAAACTTGCAGGAGAATAGCCGTCTATATTAATGGAAATTCTGGCTGTCCGGTCGGTGGTGGAACTTGTACTTACAGATAATTTCAAGGTGCTTTGTCCTTTTGTACCCGAGGTCGTATTCAGTTTGCACCAATCCGCTCCTGAGGTGACGGAAGCTACCCATTTGGCTGCAGCATTGAAGCTTACAGACAACTCATTATCCTGGCTGATCTCCAGGGATTTTCCCTCTGTCCAACTCTGATTGGTTATGCCGGTATTAAGTTTATTATCGTCATCGTCACTACATGAGATAAAACTTATACTGAACAATGTGAGTAGAAAGAAACTAAGATAATTTACATGTTTCATACCTTTTAAATTTAGAACTCTCCAAAAATACGTTTTTAATTACTAAATTAAAATGTTTTTAAGAAATACTTTAAGTTTACCGGTCAAAAAAATATTTCAGTGCTATTTAAGTGTTTCCGATATAAAAATTACGTAGGTTCGTTTTGTTTTTACAGAAGTAAAAGTAATTTTGCAGGAAATATGAGAAAGAGAGATAAAACGTGTGCGAAAGCAACGCCCGAAGAACCGAAACGCGAGCAGCGCATGGTATGCCTGATGAGCGAGGAAGAGCAGCGGATTGTGGACCGTTATCTGGAGAAATACAAGATAACGAACAAGTCGCGTTGGCTGCGGGAGACTATTCTCATGTTTATCCATAAGAATATGGAAGAGGATTATCCTACTTTGTTCGGTGAGCACGACATGAGGAGGTGAAAATTAAAAATTAAAGGGGGTGGCGTTGGACGATAGCTATTATATGAAGCAGGCGCTTTTGGAAGCCCATAAGGCCGGTGAACGGGGAGAAGTTCCCGTAGGTGCAGTTGTGGTGTGCAAGGACCGTATCATAGCTCGTGCCCATAATTTGACGGAGACTTTGACGGATGTCACCGCCCATGCCGAGATGCAAGCCATTACCGCTGCCGCTGCAACTCTTGGCGGCAAATATCTGAATGAATGTACTCTCTATGTCACAGTGGAACCCTGCGTGATGTGTGCTGGTGCCATTGCCTGGGCGCAGATGGGACGTCTGGTGTTTGGTGCTGAAGATGAGAAAAGAGGGTATCAGCGCTATGCCTCGCAGGCATTGCATCCCAAAACACAAGTAGTAAAAGGAATTCTGGCAGATGAATGTGCCGCCCTGATGAAAGAGTTCTTTGCCGCCAAGCGCAAATAATCTCTAATCCTTTATCCCTAATCTCTACTCTTTGATTTCTTCAAAATCCACATACTCTCCCTCGTCTTTGGAGAACAGTTTCTTGTGGCGGGGGCGTATTTCACCTTCTTCAGTTTGTGCCTCCTCAGACGATTGTCTATTATCATTGTAGGAATACCCTCCCGGCTGGTAATTACCATTTCCTTTTTGGTAGGGACCGGAGTTGGAGGAAGTACGGCGTCCGCCCAATCCGAATATGTTCCGGATGACAGTACCGATAATGCTGAGGCCAATGAGCAGAATGGCAATTATGATGATGAATAAAAATCCTAAAATATGAAACATGGGCTAATGTCTTTTTATGTGTTCGTTTTCTGCGAACTTCAATACAACAACCGTGCCAAAGATTTGTTTATTTACTTTTCCTTGTAATAAGCGAAAGCAGTATATACCAGACGATGATTGCAGAAAAGCTGCAGATTCCCAAGAAGATGAGGAACGGAATGCAGACAAGCAGGAAAATGAAGCTTGTTTTATTGTCTTTCCATGACAGATTCTTGAATTTGAGTGAGAACATTGGAATCTCCGATACAAGCAGCCATGAGAAAAGGCAGACCAGCAGCAACAGATAAACCGGATGGAAATTGCTGCTCACCAGCCAGTCGTGAGCGCCCGTCACCAATGAAGCCCAGAACAAGGCGTTTGCCGGGACGGGAAGTCCTACGAAAGAGCTCGTCTGGCGGGTATCGTTGTTGAACTTGGCAAGCCGCAGTGCAGAGAATACGGACAAAAGAAATGCGAGATAGGGGAAAACGCCGGCCAAGCTTTCCATTGCGCCCGAATAGTCCATTTCCTTGAACAAGGAAAATACAATCAGGGAAGGGGCCACTCCGAAACTGACATCATCTGCCAGAGAATCCAAATCCTTGCCGATAATGGAGTGTGCGTCCAGTGCACGTGCCATCATGCCATCGAAGAAATCGAATACGGCACTGAAGATAATGAAAGCGAGTGCCCATTCATATCTGGCTTCGAATGCCATGACACAAGCAATACACCCGGAGAATAGGTTCAGGCAGGTCAGAGTATTTGGAATATGGCGGGTAATGCAGTTTGCCATTGTTGTTCTTTTATTATTTAAGTTTGGCTATCACAGTCTGATTGCCGGTAGTCAGTTGTCCTAGTTTAACGAATACTTCGGTGCCCAACGGTAGAAAGACATCCACGCGGGAGCCGAATTTGATGAAACCCATATGTTCGTCAATATAGCATTCCTCGCCCGGTTCGGCATAGGTCACGATGCGGCGCGCCATGGCTCCGGCTATCTGTCGTGCCATAATCTCCACGCCTTCCGGAGTTTCTATTACTACGGTGGAACGCTCGTTGTCGGTGCTGGCTTTGGGCAGCCACGCTTTCATGAACTTTCCGTTTTGGTGCCATACCTTCTTTACCGTGCCGTCTACCGGATACCAGTTGGCGTGTACATTGACCAGACTCATGAATATAGATACCATGATACGGCGGTCGTGGAAGTATTCGTTTTCCTCCACTTCTTCCACCACTACGATTTTACCGTCGGCAGGAGCTACCACGACTTTCTCCGTTTCTTGTCCGAACAAACGGATGGGGCAGCGGAAGAAGTTCACGAGTATGCCATATACTATGAGGCTGATGACCGCTACTACGTAAAAAGGAACTTTGCATTCCAATCCGAAGTAAAGGGCAGTGTTGACAGCCAGAATCAGAACCAGGCTGCCTGCCAATGTATGTGTTCCTTCACGGTGTATGCGTATCTTTTTTAATCTTTTTAATCGACCCATGTATATCGTATTTGCTAATTTAGATAGAAATTATCTGCAAAAATAGGCTTATTTTGAAAATCTAACAAGGATTTGGAGAGAGAAATGTGCATGTTGATAACTTTTTGGGAAATATTTTTGTTAGCTGTGATAGAGGTTGTAATTTTAGGCTCTCAATAGAAAGGATATATATGCAAGATTTTGTTCATTTACATGTCCATACCCAATACTCTCTTCTGGATGGTCAGGCAAGTGTCAGCAGGCTGGTTGACAAGGCCATGAAGGATGGTATGAAAGGCATTGCCGTGACCGACCATGGAAATATGTTCGGTATCAAGGAGTTCACCAACTATGTCAACAAGAAGAACAGCGGGCCAAAGGGGGAGATAAAGGACCTCAAGAAAAGGATTGCCGGTATTGAAAGCGGTGAGATAGAGTGTGAAGACAAGGAAGCGGAGATTGCCGATTGTCGTGCCAAGATGGCAGAAGCGGAAAGCAAGCTGTTCAAGCCGATTGTAGGCTGTGAAATGTATGTGGCCCGCCGAACCATGGATAAGAAGGAGGGGAAGCCGGACCAGAGTGGCTATCACCTGATTGTGCTGGCAAAGAATGAGAAGGGGTATCACAATCTGATAAAACTTGTATCGCATGCCTGGACAAGGGGATACTATATGCGTCCGCGTACAGACCGCAGTGAACTGGAAAAGTACCATGAGGGGCTGATTGTCTGCTCGGCTTGTATCGGTGGCGAGGTTCCTAAGAAGATTATCAATGACCAGCTGGAAGAGGCAGAAGAAGCTGTACGCTGGTATAAGAATCTGTTTGGCGATGATTACTATCTGGAGCTTCAGCGCCATAAAGCCACTGTTCCCCGTGCCAACCACGAAGCCTATCCGCTTCAGCAGAAGGCGAATGCCAAGTTGCTGGAGCTTGCCCGGAAATATGACATTAAGGTTATCTGCTCTAATGACGTCCACTTTGTGGATGAAGAGAATGCGGAAGCGCACGACCGCCTGATTTGTCTGAGCACGGGTAAAGATCTGGATGACCCTACCCGAATGCTTTATACCAAGCAGGAATGGATGAAGACAAAGGCTGAGATGAACGCCTTGTTTGAGGATGTTCCCGAAGCCTTGTCCAATACCTTGGAGATTTTGGACAAGGTGGAATATTATTCCATCGACCACGCTCCTATTATGCCTACGTTTGCTATTCCGGAAGATTTCGGAACGGAAGAGGGCTATCGGCAGAAATATACCGAAAAGGACTTATTTGATGAGTTTACCCAGGATGAAAACGGCAAGGTGGTGCTGGATGAGGATGCCGCCAATGCCAAGATAAAGCGTCTGGGGGGCTACGACAAACTGTACCGTATCAAGCTGGAAGCCGACTATCTGGCAAAGTTGGCATTCGACGGTGCTAAAAAGCTGTACGGTGATCCCTTGTCCGACGAGGTGAAGGAGCGTCTGGTCTTTGAGCTGTACATCATGAAGACGATGGGTTTCCCGGGATACTTCTTGATTGTGCAGGACTTTATCAATGCCGCCCGCACACAGCTGGGCGTTTCGGTAGGACCGGGACGTGGTTCGGCTGCCGGCTCGGCGGTGGCCTATTGCCTGGGCATCACGAAAATAGACCCGATTCAATACGACCTTCTGTTCGAGCGTTTCTTGAATCCCGACCGTATCTCTTTGCCTGATATCGATGTGGACTTCGATGATGACGGGCGTGGAGAAGTGCTCCGCTGGGTGACGGAGAAGTACGGGCAAGAGAAGGTGGCGCACATCATTACATACGGCACGATGGCGACCAAGATGGCTATCAAGGACGTGGCGCGCGTACAGAAACTGCCTTTGAGCGAATCGGATCGTCTGTGCAAGCTCGTGCCGGATAAGATTCCCGACAAAAAACTCAACCTGCCGAATGCTATCGCGTACGTACCCGAATTGCAGGCTGCGGAGGCTTCGCCCGATCCGCTGGTGCGCGATACGATGAAATATGCCAAGATGCTGGAAGGTAATGTACGCGGTACGGGTGTGCATGCCTGCGGTACTATTATTTGCCGTGACGACATCACGGATTGGGTACCCGTCAGCACGGCGGATGATAAGGAGACGGGCGAGAAGATGCTCGTAACCCAATACGAAGGTTCCGTCATCGAAGATACGGGACTTATCAAGATGGACTTCCTCGGACTGAAAACCTTGTCCATCATTAAGGAAGCCGTTGCCAATGTACGTCTGCACCGCGGCTTGGAACTCGACATCGACAAGATATCCATTTCCGACCCTGCTACCTATAAACTCTATTGCGACGGCCGCACCATCGGTACGTTCCAGTTTGAATCGGCCGGTATGCAGAAATATCTGCGTGAGTTGCAACCGAGCACTTTCGAGGACTTGATTGCCATGAACGCCCTCTACCGTCCGGGACCTATGGATTATATCCCCGACTTCATCGACCGTAAGTGGGGACGCAAGCCCATCGAGTATGACATCCCCATCATGGAGAAGTATCTGAAGGATACCTACGGTATTACGGTCTACCAGGAGCAGGTCATGCTTCTGTCGCGTTTGCTGGCGGACTTCACCCGTGGTGAGTCCGATGCCTTGCGTAAGGCGATGGGTAAGAAACTGCGTGACAAGCTGGACCACATGAAGCCGAAATTCATTTCGGGCGGACAAAAGAACGGCCACGACCCGAAAGTGCTTGAGAAAATCTGGGCCGACTGGGAAAAGTTTGCATCCTATGCCTTCAACAAGTCACATGCCACTTGCTATTCGTGGGTGGCCTATCAGACGGCTTTCCTCAAGGCCAACTATCCGGCCGAATACATGGCGGCGGTCATGAGCCGAAGTTTGGCGAATATTACCGATATAACCAAACTGATGGACGAATGCAAGGCAATGGGCATCAATACATTGGGGCCGGATGTGAATGAAAGTAACCTGAAGTTCACCGTGAACAAGGAAGGCAATATCCGTTTTGGTCTTGGCGCGGTGAAAGGGGTAGGCGAGGGTGCTGTGCAGAGCATCATGGAGGAACGCGAGAAGAATGGTCCTTTCAAGGGTATATTTGATTTTGTGCAGCGTGTCAATCTGACAGCCTGCAACAAGAAGAATCTGGAATGTCTTGCTTTGGCGGGCGGGTTCGACAGCTTCCCGGAGCTGAAGCGAGAGCAGTATTTTGCCGTAAATTCCAAGAACGAGGTCTTCCTCGAAACCTTGGTGCGGTATGGTAACCGTTACCAGGCCGACCAGGCTGCGGCTGCAAACTCCTTGTTCGGCGGTGAGAATGTGGTGGATATCGCCACTCCGGAAATACCGGTAGCGGAACGTTGGAGCGACCTCGACCGTTTGAACCGGGAGCGCGATTTGGTAGGTATCTATCTGTCCGCACACCCGTTGGATGAGTATTCCGTAGTTCTGGAGCATGTTTGCAACACTCACATGGCAGAGCTGGAAGATAAGACGGCACTTGTGGGACGCGAAATAACAATGGGTGGCATCGTGACCGCCGTGCGTCGCGGTATCAGCAAAAATGGAAATCCTTACGGCATAGCCAAGATTGAAGACTATTCCGGTTCGGCAGAGCTTCCTTTCTTCGGAAATGATTGGGTGACCTATCAGGGGTATCTGGGTGAACGTACCTTCTTGTTCATCAAAGCCCGTTGCCAGCCCAAGCAATGGCGGCAGGATGAGTTGGAGCTGAAGATAACCTCCATGGAACTGTTGCCTGACGTCAAGGAGAAACTGATTGAGAAGATAACCATTCTCATTCCGCTGAGTGTGCTGAACAAGGCTTTGATAACTGAACTGGCGGAACTGACCAAGGAACGTCCGGGCAGTACGGAGCTTTATTTCAAAGTCAGAGATGAGGATAGCAAGATGACGGTCGATTTGATTTCCCGTCCCGTGAAGCTTTCCGTGGGGCGTGAACTGATTACTTATTTAAAAGAGCGTTCGGATCTTGAGTTCAGGATTAATTAGTTATCTTTGTTGGAAAACGAAGATAGGCTGCATCTCAGCATAAAAAATGAACTAGTTCATTTTGTTTTGCATTCGGTTTGCACTATCTTTGCTTCGAAAGCGAAGGTTGATAAAACGCAATTGACAGTAAATTAATAATTATAGTTGACATTTAATATTAAAAGAAATGGCTTTAGAAATTACAGACAGCAATTTTCAAGAAATCCTGGCAGAGGGAAAACCGGTAGTTATGGATTTCTGGGCACCTTGGTGCGGCCCTTGTAAGATGGTGGGACCAATCATCGATGAATTGGCTACTGAATATGAAGGAAAGGTAATCATTGGCAAATGTGACGTGGATGAGAACGGCGACGTGGCTGCCGAATATGGTATACGCAACATCCCTACAGTCTTGTTCTTCAAGAATGGAGAGCTGGTGGACAAGCAAGTAGGTTCTGCTCCGAAATCTGCTTACGTGGCCAAGATAGAAGCGATATTATAAGGTACTATTTGACGATTTACTATTTACGATTTACCCTTTCGGCATCATAGCGCAGCCAAATAGTAAATCGTAAATCGTCAAATAGTCAATAACATTAACCCTTTAAGCAATAGTAAGTATGGGAATGGAAGACGATTTTTTGCAGAATGATGTCGATGATGAAAAGACCATCGAGTACATCAAGAATTATTTGCCGCAGGAGTTGAAAGAGAAGTTCTCTGACGACGAGTTCTATTATTTTCTCGATTTGATTGACGAGTACTATTCCGAGAGCGGCATCCTTGATGCGCAGCCGGATGCGGATGGGTACATCGAGATTGATTTGGGGAAAATCGTGGACTATATTGTCAAGGAAGCCCATAAGGATGAGATGGGTGACTATGATCCGGAAGAAATCCTTTTCATCGTACAAGGTGAGATGGAATATACGGAATCTTTGGACGAAGAATAGTCTGTATCAAAAGTATAGGAAAATCGCGGATGAGCATGGCTTCATCCGCGATTTTTTGTTTTTATGTAACCGGTGGCGTATTCAGAAAAAAGAAGATGGACGTGCCGATGAGGATGACACCCAATACACCGTAGAACAGGCGGGCTTGTCGCCGCCCTACATTTTGTACGATAAACTGGGTGTTTCGGGCAGTAAAGAACCAGTTCCAGTCCAATATGGCTGCCAGCAAGGCGGTGATGCCCGCGACGGCAAAAATTCCTTGAACGATGTATTGGCTCATCAGAAATAACAATTAAGAATTAAAAATTAAAGCGGGGGAAAAGCATGCCTTATTCAAAGCTCTCTAACGTGACTTTCCGCTCTCCGTTCTCCACTTCTTCGATGGTGACCTTAATGGTGTTACCCGGCAAGAGCTCCTCTACCAGCTCCGGCCATTCTATGAAGCAGAGGGCGCCGCTGTAGAAGTAATCTTCGTACCCCATGTCATACACTTCTTCCAGTTTCTTGATGCGGTAGAAGTCAAAATGGTAAATCAGTTCGCCGGCAGTGTCGGAACGGTATTCGTTGACAATGGCGAAGGTAGGGGAGGTGATGACGTCGGAAACGCCCAATTCCTCGCAAACGGCTTTGATGAAAGTCGTCTTGCCCGCCCCCATTTTTCCATAGAGGGCGAAGACGGTATTGTCACCCATTTCAGCGATGAACTGGTGGGCGGCTTCGTGAATCTGGTCTAATGACTGAATTTTGATTTCCATTGTGTTTATAGATTTCTTTAGCGTTGCAAATATAGCCAAAAACTTTTTCCCGTCTTGCAAATGGCATAGATAATGATGGAAAAGAATATGATGGATGCACCCGAGGGGACATTCAAGTAGAAAGAAATCATCAGCCCGCCCAGGCAACTGAGGTAACCGATGCCGATGGAAAGCCAGATGATGCGGTGGAACCGGTGCGAGAACAAGTTGGCGGTCATCTGGGGAACAGTGAGTAGGGAGATGACCAGTACGATGCCCACCATGCGCAGGCATGCCACGATGGTAAGCGCAATGAACATCATCAGTGCATATTCGAATACCTGCACCGGAATGCCTTGCGAGCGGGCAAACTCCCGGTCGAAAGCCACGTAGATGATAGGATGGAGATACAGTGCAAAAAACAGTATCAGCAGCAGGGCAAGCCCGCCCAATAGAGCGATGTCGCTCCAGGTAATCGTGAGAATGTTACCGAAGAGATAGGCGGACAAGTCGGGTGCGAATCCCGGCGAAAGGAAAGTGAACATAATGCCCAATGCCATGCCCAATGTCCAGAATACGGCAATGGCAGAGTCTTCCCGCATATCCTTTCGTTTGCTGAGCCACTCTACACCGAAAGCGGACAAAACTGCAAACAAGGCTGCCGACAGAATGGGAGAAATGCCGGTATACAATCCCAGACCGATACCGCCGAAGGAGGCATGCGTCAATCCGCCGCTGATGAACACCAGTCTCCGGGTGACGATGTATGTGCCTATCAGCCCGCAAGCAATGCTTGCCAGCAGACTGCCGATGAGGGCATGTTGGAAAAAGGTGTATTGCAGTAGCTCCATTTATTCAATTAAAAATTAAGAATTACAAATTAAAAGTTGGATGTGGAGTGTTAGGAATGGGGGGTGAGACGACGTTCGCCGATAATGAGGAATACTTCATCCTTGATATTCTCCGGCAGGGCTATGCCGCGCAGTTGCAGGCTGCGTACCCATCCGGCTACGTCCGTGTCTTGCATGGTGTAGAACACGTCGCGGAACTCGTCTTCCTGCTCGGGAGTATAGGCATCGGGAGCGGTGCCGATGTATTTGTCCAGTTCCTCGTCATCGTAATATTCAATTTGTTTGCTGACGGCTGCCAGTAAGCTGTCACGTTCGCAGATTTCATGCTGTCCGCAGCATTCGGAATCCACTTCCTGCACTTCGGGCATGGCGTCCAGTTCGCCGCGGTCTATCTTCTTCTGCAGTTTCCGGTTGCGTATAATTCCGGCTGTGGCTGCCACGAGGGCAAGGACAATCAGGCTAATAATCAATATCCACATGGGCTTCCTTTTCTTGAAAAACATGTTCCATTAATAGAACGGACAAAGATACACATTGTTTTGTACACGACAAAATAATGAGTCAGATTGCAGGTAGGCAGATTACTTCCACCCGACGCAGGCATTACTTGCCTGGAACGCAGTATAAAACTACTTTGGATGCATCCTAATCTTAGAATGTATCCTTTATTCCTAAGAATAAAGGTTATATTCTTAAGAATAAAGGCTGTATTTCTAAGAATAAAAGCTTTATTCTAAGATTGCATTGCATCTTGGCAGACTTTAAATCCCGCCTTTTGCAAGTCTTCCCAGTAAGCAGGGTAAGATTTGGTAACGACCTGTGGTTCATTTATCCGTATTTGGGGCAGTACAAGGCAGGCGGGGGCAAATGCCATGGCCATACGGTGGTCTTCGTAGGTGGCGATGACGGGGTCAGCGTCTGCCGGGCAGCGTTCGCCATCCCACAACAAGATGCTGTCTTGCTCGGAGCGCACGACGTAACCCAGTTTACGCAGTTCCGTAATGAGGGCGGTGATACGGTCGGTCTCCTTTATTTTGAGGCTTTGCAGTCCGGTGAAGCGGAAAGGGATGTCCATCAAGCAGCAGGTGACGACAAAGGTCTGCGCCAGGTCCGGGATGTCCACCATGTCTTCGTCGAGACGGGTGGCGGGAGTACCCTTCCGGGTCAGTTTTACTCCCCGGTCTGTATATTCGGTATGGACGCCGAGGCGGGTAAAGACTTCCGCGCCGCGGCTGTCGCCTTGATAGCTGTGGGCGAAGAGACCGAGCAGTTCGATTTCTGCCGTGTGCGCTTCTTCCTTCGTGCTGTCTTCACTTTCTTTTGCGCTACTTCTGTCTCCCCCTTTTATTTTTTCATTTTTAATTCCTTCTATTGCCATCATCTGATACCAGTAAGAGGCGGCGCTCCAATCGCTTTCTACGGTGAAAGGGGTATCCGTGTATCCGCCGGGGCTGACGGTGATGCAATCTTCGGAGACCCAGTCGGCTTGGGCGCCGAAGTCGCGCATCAGTTGCAGGGTCAGGTTGATGTAGGGGCGGGAGATGATGTCACCCGTCAAGTGCAGGCGCAGGCCTTTGGGAAGGACGGTACCAATCATCAGCAGGGCGGATATGTATTGTGAGCTGACATTGCCGGCGAGGGATATTTCGCTGCCGGTCAGTTCTGTTCCGGTGATGCGCAAGGGAGGGAACCCTTCGTTTCCGACGTATTCTATGCGGGCGCCGAGCTCTCGCAGGGCGTCTACCAGTATGCGGATGGGGCGTTGCTGCATGCGTTGCGTACCGGTGATGATTCGGGTGCCAGGAGTTACGCTGAGGTAGGCGGTGAGGAAACGCATGGCGGTGCCGGCGGCAAGGATATCTATATGTCCGGGATTTCCGTCGAGGGCGCGAGTCATCACTATGGTGTCGTCACAATCGCTCAGATTGCGGGGCAGGATATTGCCGTGGGCAAGGGAGTGGAGGATGAGTGCCCGGTTACTGATACTTTTGGATGCCGGGAGCTGTATGGCTGCGTGCAGTGAGGCAGGAGCGGAAACGGTATATCGCATGGTCGTATTTGTTAAGTTACGGTGGTAAGGAGTTTTTTTATTGTCACTGCAAAAGTAGGATAAATCTTTGGGAAATGGAAAAAAGGAAACTTGTTTCTGTGGTTTCAATCTTTCGTTTATCTTTGCGGAAGTAAGTCCTGTTATCGGGACGGATAGATATAATTAAGCATCATTCTTATGGAAATAGATTTAACCACCCCCGCCTTGCTGTTTTCGGCCATATCGCTGATTATGCTGGCCTATACTAACCGTTTCTTGTCCTATGCCCAACTGGTGCGCACCTTAAAGGAACAGTACATGGAGAACCCGTCTTCGGTGAAGGCGGCGCAGATTGCCAACCTGAGGAAGCGGCTCTACCTGACGCGTGCCATGCAGGTGGCGGGCATCGGAAGCCTGCTGCTGTGCGTGGTCAGCATGTTCTTTGTCTATATCCGTCTCCATCTGCTTTCGGCCTATATTTTCGGTTTGGCGCTGATATTGCTGATTGTTTCGCTGGCCATATCGGTGTACGAAATATATATATCGGTGAAGTCGTTGGAGATACATCTCAACGATATGCACGAGTAGCGGCTCTATGGGATGATGTTCCGTACGGGGAGCTCCAGTTCTCCCCAGTCAATCATGGCATTGAATAGTCTGACGGTAGAGAATGAAGGCAAGTCTTCCGGTCTGATGTCTTTTTCCTGCAAGATTCCTTCTTCCAGCAAGGCTGCCCGTTTGGTTCCTTTCAGCAGGGGATGTGCCGGCGTGTACCAGTGGGTGCCGTCGGAAAGGGCGATGTTGGCGATGGAGGTGTCTGTCAGCAGGCCTTGTTTCACAATCAGAATGTCGTCGCATGCGCCGCGCAGGGCAAAGAGGCGGTTCAGCGGTTCGCGTCCGGCGCTTTTGTAGGTGTAGTCGATGTGGTCTGCCTGTATCAGTGCCAGCGAATGCACGTGCCGCACGGTGTAGGGGGAGTAGCTGACATCTTCAATACCTTTCTCACCATACACTACGCGTGCCTTGACGATGCCCGCCCCGGTGATGCCTGCTCCACAGCCGGGAGACGACAGATAATCGGACAGTTGCAGCGGTGTGCTTTCCGGCCAGAAGTGGGCGCGGGTATCGTTCAGCCTTCGGTTGTGGCGGGAAAGGTTGCAGACCCTTCCGTGGTCGATGCGTATGGTCTCAATAAATAGGCACATATATTTTCTGTATTACTTCGTTGTATTCGCTTTCCCACCGGCTTTTGGCGGTGATGCCGCCTCCTGCCTTGAAGTGGAGCTGGCCGTTTTCCTGCTCGATGAAGCGTATCATGACAGCGCTGTCCAGCTGTCCGTCGGCATAATGCCCCATGATGCCGGTGTAGAAGCCCCGGCGGTAGTCTTCGGCCTGGGCGATGATTTCTACGGTTTTGGGCTTGGGGGCGCCGGTGATGGAGCCGGCAGGAAGCAGGCGGAAGATGATGTCGCCCAGGTGTGCGGTGTAGTCTTCGGGCAGGGTGCCGCATATCTCGGAGCTGGTCTGGAGGATGGGGCCCTTATTGGTTTGCAGGCGGTCTATATATCGGTAGGAGGTCACTTCGACGTGTTCCGAAACCATGCTGAGGTCGTTGCGTATCAGGTCGACGATGGTGGCGTGCTCGGCTGCCTCTTTGGTGTCCTGCATCAAGAGCTGTTCCGCATCGGGCAGGGTAGCGTCGATGGTGCCTTTCATGGGGAAGGACTTTATCTTGCCCTTCTCTATGCGGACAAAGATTTCGGGGGAGAAGCAGACGAACCGGTCTTTCAGCCACAGCTTGTACAAGGCTTCGGAGTGGAGGAATATTTCTTCCAGTGTCAGATTGGTGGTGACGGGTACCCGGCAAGTGAGGTTCGTCAGGTAGCTGTTGCCTGCCAGCAGGTTTTGCTTCACGAGGTCGAACGAATGTCTGTATGCGGCGGGGGAAGGGGGAGTGATGTCCCACTGGATAGGGCCGGCGCATCGGGCGGCTGTGCTTCTGGCAAGGGCTGTTGCAGCCGTCTCCGTGTTGCCTGCCTTCGGGAATTGGAAAAGGCAGGTGGCGGGGTCTATCCGGTCGAGGGGCTCAATGTGCGACTGCTCTTGCGCGTAGTCTACGATGAAGAGGAAGGGCACATTGGCTCCGGCCAGTGCGTTCATGCGGGCGATGGTTTCTGTCCGGCTGTACGTCTTCATGCGTCAATAGACTGCGGAGGCTATCACCTGGATTATCAGAATGAGGAACACCATGGCAATGGGATATACCGTGGCATAGGCCACGCTCGGTATGTTGCTGTCCGTCATGGAGTCGGCGGCGGCAAGGCCGGGCGTACTGGTCATGCCGCCGGTGATGGTGCCCAGCAGGTCGAGAATGTTTATCTTGAACACGAACAGGCCTACGCATACTGCCACCAGCATGGGCACCAGCGTGATGGCGGCGCCTACGCCGAACAAGAGCCAGCCGCTTTCCTGGAACGTGGCCATCAGATTCCGTCCTGCCGATGTCCCTACTTCGGCAAGGAAGAGCAGCAGTCCCAGCTGGCGCAGCAGTTGGTTGGCAGGGCCGGACATGGACCACAGAATGGGGCCGGTCTTTCCGATGGCGCTCAGGAACAAGGCGACCATCAGGATGCCTCCCGTCAGTCCCGGAGAGAACGACAGACTGTCCGAGAAGGAGATGTTGAGCTTGCCGAAGAGCACGCCCAGCACGATGCCCAGGGCGATGGGGAAGAAGTCGGTGTCGGACAGTTGCTTGGTGTCGTTGCCCAGCAGGCGTGCCACTCCCTTGATGCCGTCCTTCTCGCCCACCACCATCAGTTTGTCGCCGAATTTCAGGGCGAGGTCGGGCGAGGGGGAGAGGTCGATGCCGCTTCGGCGGATGCGGGTGACGGTGCAGCCGAAGTTCTTCATCAGGTTGAGGTCGCCCAGCTGCTTGTTTATCATATCCTTCTTGGTGAGCAGCAGGGATTCAATCTCCTGCATGTCTACGAGTGGCAGTTCGCCTTCTTCGCGTTCGCCCACGAGGACGGCGAGCTGGTTTAAGGCCTCTTCGCTACCCACGGCTTGTATGTAGTCTCCCTCGTGCAGGATGGTCTGGGCGGTGGGGATGGCTATCTGCTCGTTGTGCTTGTGGCGTGAGATGACGGCTCCGGTCATGGCGCGCGCATTGATTTGCATCAGGCTCCGGTCGAAGACGGCGGGGTTGGTTACGCGGAACAGACAGGTTGTCAGTTCCGGGAACTGGCTGCGGCGTTCCTTCTCCAACCGGCGCGCCTCCTTGTCGAGGTCGATGCGCATGATACGGGGCAGCAGCTTAACGAAGAGAATCACGCCGATAACGCCGAAAGGATAGGCAATACCGTAAGCGATGGATGCCAGTGGGGAATGGGTGCTGTCAATGGCAACGGCGAGTCCCGGCGTACTGGTCAGGGCACCGGCTATCAGTCCCACGACACTGGGAGTATCGATGTCGAAGGCATATTTCAGTCCTACTGCCGTCAGGGCGGCGGAGCAGATGATGAGCAGGGTAATGATGATAAGCGTCTTGCCCTTGCTCCGGAAGGAGTCGAAAAATCCGGGACCGGCCTGGATGCCGATGGTGAAGATGAAGAGCACCAGTCCGAAGTTTCCTAATTCTTTGGGGATGATGACACCGAAGTGTCCGAACAGCAGGGCAATGAAGATGACGGCGGAGACGTCGAGCGAAAGCCCTTTAATCTTGATTCTTCCCAACATGAAGCCTAAAGCCACAATGAGAAAGAGCGCGAAATAGGAGGAGTTTAACAAGTCAGCAAACATAATCAGTTAAAGAGTTAGGAATTTATGTCACAAAGATAGTGCAAAAAAGTGAGATAGAAAAAGTCTTGCTTCCTTGTGGCATATAAAAAAAGATGATGTGCCATCAACCGTTTTGACACATCATCTTAATATATATATCGGCCTATATGACCGGTATTCCTGCGTGGGGCAGGGCGGTACTTATTTTTTGAGTTCCTTCAGCAGCTCCTCTACGGCAGCTTTCAGCTGTGTGTCTTCTCCCTTCACGATGGTCTCGGGTGAATTGGCTACTTTGATGTCCGGTTCCAGCTGTGAGTTCTCCAGATAGCTGCCGTCCGGTAGGCGGTAGCCCACGACGGGGATGCCGAATACCAATGACGGGTCTTGCAGGCGCTCCCACGACACGCTGGTCATGGTTCCCGGCACGGGCATGCCTACCAGCTTGCCCAGTCCGCGGTGGCTGTAAACCCACGGCGTGCCGTGCGCATTGGAGTAGTTGGCCTCGCACATCACCATGATGGAGGGTTTGTTCCAGCGGCGGCTGGGCATGTCGCACGTCTCGCGACCGCGCACCACTTGGGTGAAGTATTTTTGTCCACTGAAAAGTATTTCTATATCCTCGTGCAAGCGTCCGCCGCCATTGAAACGGGTGTCGATGACGATGCCTTCGCGGTTGTTGTACTTGCCCAGGATGTCTGAGTAGACGGAACGGAAACTGTCGTCTCCCATAGACTCGATGTGCACGTAACCCAATCGGCCACCCGACCATCGGTCAACGTCTGCCGCACGCTGTTTCACCCAGCGGCTGTAGAGTAAATCGCTGAACGCACCGTTCGTAATGGGGATAATGACCTCTTCCCAGTGCTCCTTGGTCTGCGGGTCGAAGAGAGAAACAAGTGTTTTCTTCCGTGCCTTGTTGTTGAGCAGCGTGTAATAGTCCGCATCGGGGGTGATTTCCACGCCGTCTATCTTTTCGATGACTGTGCCGGCTTTCACCCGGGTGTTGGCTGTGTCGAAGGGGCCTTTCTCCACTACTTCGGCAATGAGCATGCCCTTGCCCGTGTAGTTCCAGTCGAAGAACAGTCCCAGGCTGGCAGTAGGTTCGGATTGCCCTTTGGGATAGAAACGGCCGCCGGTGTGAGATACGTTCAGCTCGCCCAGCCATTCGCTCAGCAGTTCGGCAAAGTCATAATTGTTGTCGATATGGGGCAGGAAGCGGCGATAGGCGGCGGTCATCTTGTCCCAGTCCACTCCGTGCATATTGGTATTGTAGAATCGCTTCTGCTGTTGGCGGTACACGTGGTCGAACATGTATTCGCGCTCCGCAGCCAGGTCCATCTTGGCATCTACCTGGAAGGTGATGGGGGTCAGCGCGTCGGATGAAGTGTCCATTTTCTGCATCTTGCGGCTGCCCAGCAGGAAGAGGTTTTTGCCGTCCTTGTCCAGCTGCATGTCTGCCCATCCGGCATCCATCTTGTGCAGCAGTTTGGTTTCCTTCTTGCGGAGGTTCATCTTCCAGAGGTCGTAGCCACCTTCGAAGGCTGCCAGGTAGTAGAGTGTCTCGCCATCCTTGGAGATGATGGTGCTGCCCATGTCGGAAGAGTTCGGGGTGAGGCGCACCACACGGTCTTCGATGCCTTTCAGCTCTACGACGATGTCTTTCGGCTGGTCATCTTTTTCGTCAGCATTGCTGTCTTTCTTGTCGTATTTCTTCTTTTTATCCTTGTTTTTGCCTTGGGGGGTGTCCTTCCCGGCAGACTTCTTCTGCTCCTTCTCCAGCTCCTTGCGCAACTCGTAGTCTTCTTTGCTCAGGCAGTATTTGTCGTAGGCGTCTTGGTTGAGGAAGACGAGCATGGCGTCGTTCAGCGAGCCCCATGAGGCATGGGCACGCATGCCGTAGCGTTCGGTGGTGAAAAGGATGGCGTTGCCGTCCAGCGCAAAGTGGGGATAGCCGCTCATGTAGCCGCTATTGGTGAGGTTGATGATGTCTTTGCCTCCCTCTGCGCTGACCAGGCCGATGTCGGAGTAGGGGTCGTGCTTGTTACCCGTGAACTCAAGTGTAAACCATTTACCGTCCGGCGACCATGCGTAGTCAAATCCTCCGCCGGTGCTGTACCAGGTGGAGCCGTCCGTAATCTGGCGCACCTTCTTCGTCTCCAGATTGAGCACCATCAGCCGGATGCGGTCTTCGATAAAGGCGAGTTCCTTGCCGTCGGGCGAGAATTGCGGATAGGCACGTTCCACGGTGGTGGAGGGCAGCAGCACTTCTTCTTCAATCAGCGTGGCGTTCGGGAAGTTAGGGTCTTCCTTGCGGGCTATCTTGGCAAGGTAGAGCTGCCAGTTGCCGCCTCGCTCGCTGGCGTAGGCCAGGGTGCGGTTGTCCGTCGCAAAGGAGAGGCCCGCTTCGCGTGCCGGTGTGTGCGTCACCTGCTTGGTAGTGGCATAGTCTGCCGAAGTGACAAAGACTTCTCCGCGCAGCGTGAAGGCAATCTGTTTTCCGTCCGGGGACACAACGGCAGAGGTGGCTCCGTCGGAAGACTGCAGGTTGGCGAATTGCGGCCGGTCATCGCGCACCAGTTCTATGGCGACTTTCTTCGGGGTGGCATCCGGCTGCTGGGTATAGATTTCGCCGTCGTAACTGTAGCACAACGTCCCGCCGTCACTCATGGAGAGGAAGCGCACGGGATGTGTCTTGAAGCTGGTGATGGGCTTCACCTCTCGGGGCTGTGCCAGCGGGAAGGCATACACGTTGAATGAGCCGCCGTTTCTCTCACTCAAAAAGTAAACCGTTCTTCCATCGGGTGACAACACCGGGTTGCGGTCTTCGCCCGCGCGGTCGGTGAGGTTGGTATGGATACCCGTCTTTGCATCATACAGCCAGATGTCGCGGGTGATGGAGGAGGTGTGGTGCTTTCTCCATTCATCTTCAAATCCCTTGCGGTCTTGGTAGAGGAACTGATGGCCCGCCTTGTCGAAGCAGACCGCTTCGGCAGGGGTGCCCAGCACTTGCTCCGTACGCCCTCCCGTTGCAGGTACTTTGTAAAGCTCGGTCATGGCCGAAGTGGGGAAAAGAGCGCTGCTTGCCGGGTCCTGGATGGATGCGGAAAACAAGATATACTTTCCGTCCGGAGTGAATGTGGAGGGTATCTCACCGGTGGAGTGGGTAGTGAGCCGTTGGGCGGTTCCGCCGTCTGCCGGCATCACGAATACGTCGAAGTTGCCGTATCTGTCGCTGGCAAAGGCTATTTGTTTGCCGTCCGGCGACCATATGGGGGTACATTCGTAGCTCTCTTGGGTAGTAAGCTGTGTGGCGGTTCCACCTTTGGCCGGCACCTTGTAGATGTCTCCTTTGTAGCAGAATGCGATTTCCGTACCGTCGGGAGAGATTTGCACATCGCGCATCCAGAGCGGCGTGGCGGCATGTCCGGCAATGGCAGTAAGGCCTAGTGCAAGGATTGCAAGGGTTTTCTTCATAAGTGTGTGGGTTGATGTTAATATAGAATGTTTATAAACGTCATGATGCTGTCCACAAGGCAAGGAGCGAGGTACGTCATTTCATACCTCGTGCCTTGTATATCTGTTCTTTGGCATTGTTGATGCTTTGGAACTTCTCTTCTGCGGCTTTCTTGATGTCTTCGCCCAGCGTTGCCACCCGGTCGGGATGGTGTTTCAAGGCTAGGCGGCGGTAAGCGGCACGCACTTCGTCATTGGTGGCAGTGGGTTCAATTTCAAGTACTTTGTAGGCCTCGTTCAGTGAGCTACCGCCTAGGTTAAGCATGGATTCCACTTCCTTGACGGATAGTCCCATGTACATGGCCACTTCTTTCAAGGCTTCTATCTCCTCGTTGCAGACGTGTCCGTCGCTTTTGGCAATTTCTACCAAGAATACCAGCAGTTGCAAGCGTTCCTCGTATGTCAGGTTGGCGGCAATCTGCGTTCCACAGTCACGGATGGTGTTTTTAAATGCCAGTGGGTTTTGTCTGTCCATCTGCTTGCGCTGTTCGAAGAGGTTGAGCAGTATCCGTTCTCCCTCGCCCACGGCAGCCTCACCGAATGTGCTTCTCAGAAAGCGGCGGACGAATTCCATTTCACTATGCATGATGCGCCCGTCTGCACGGATAATGTACGAAGCCATCACGAGCATGGAGAAGAGGAAACTGTTCCGTTGCCCGGTATAGGTAGTGCCGTGCGTTGGTGCTTCTCCATAATAACTGCCTGCGTCATTTGAATCGGTGTCGAACAATGAACCGAATACAAAACCTGCCAAGGCTCCCAGCGGTCCTCCGGCCATGAAGCCGATGATGCCGCCTATCCATTTAGCTGCTCCCATAATTTTTCTTGTTTAAAGTGCAAAAATAGAGATTTCTTACGAGAATTCCAGTAAAAGTGGATGAAGTATTGGGAGATGGGGGAAGATATTGCATTGGCAGACGGAGTGCTCGAAGAAGAAAAAGATATTATCAATTAGTCGGCAGATGTATTGAATATTCCCGAACGCACTGCTATTCCGATTCGGTGTAACCATCCTTCTGTACCATTAGCGTTGCCCGGCATGTCGATATCTGCATCATCAGGGCGTCCTGGTGTCGTAATATCCTCCGCATCAAGGTCTTCGGGAAGTGTTTCCGGAATATGTCTTGAAGTGGATGTTACCTTGTAAATTTTCTGCATGGACTCGTTCAGATAGGTAGTAGCCCCGTAGGTAAAGAAAGGAATGATTACCTTGTCTTTCAGGTCGTATGCTTCGAGGAATGTACAGACTACCATTGCGGGTTGATGCCACCAGCAAGGCGAACCGACGAAAATTGTATCATATTTCGCCAATGCCTATTTATCAAGCAGATTCGCTACTCCAGGGCGCAGGTCATTATAGGCTTCATGCTGAATGCGGTCGCTGTCATCGTAAGGATTTGCAGCATACGGTTCGGCAGCCTCAATGCGATGGATATCTGCGCCTGTAAGTTTCACGATACGTTCGGCAATGGCCTGGGTGTGTCCTTCGGCAGAAAAGTAGAGCACAAGCATATTGCCGTTTCCGGATGGAGTATCGGGAGTGTCGTCGGTGGTAGAGCATGCTGCCATTGTCGTTAGAGAGAGGAGCAAGAGCGGAATAAGAAGTAACTTTTTCATATTCGAGTTGTTTTTAGATATTTATTGATTAGTGTATTCTTCATCGCTTACAGGTTCATACCACTGTGTAGCACCCAAATGAACTTTTGTATTGATAGCTATATGCGTGAATCCGCTGTCGGGAGCCGCTCCGTGCCAATGCACCACATCTGCCGGAATAGCGACTACATCGCCGGGATTCAACACTTGTATAGGCTTCCCCTTTTCCTGATAGTAACCTTTTCCGGCGGTGGCAATCAGAATCTGTCCGCCCGGATGCGAATGCCAGCTGTTTCGGGCTTTCGGCTCGAATATCACGTCGGAGACTACCACATCGAATGTTTCACTGTCGGTCATCAGCCGTTGGAGGTATGCCGTTCCGTTGAAATTGCTGCCCTCGATGGCATCTCCTTGGGTAAAGAGAGAGGCTGATGCTTTTGGGGGTGTTTCAATCTTGTTTTCCGGTTTCGGACTGCAAGCACCAAGTGTTGCAGCCAGTAGAAATAAGTAAGTCATCTTTTTCATCTTGAAGAGTTATTTTAAATGTTGTTTAAAGAAAGAGTCCAGTTTGGGAAGCGTGATTTTCAGATATTTCGGCTGGTCGTATAAATCCACGTGCGTAGCTCCGGGTACGACAAACAGTTCTTTCGGTTCGGCGGCTTTCGCGTATGCGTCCTCAGAAAAATATTTCGATACTGCATTTTCTCCCACTATGAAAAGCATAGGACGTGGCGATATAGTCTCGATTTGCGCAAAGGGGAAGAAGTTCATCATCGGTGCGAGGCTCGTGTAGGAGTAATAGCCCGTAGAGTTGGGATGTTGACCGCGTTGTGGATTGTCGTAATAATCGAGGAAGTCGATGGCAAACTTCGGTGTGTTCTCATCCACTTTTTCGGGCAGGGCACGGATATCCTTGCGTACAGCCCCACCATATTCCATCGTACGCTGGCGGCCGATTTCATCAAGGATAGCCATACGCTGTTCGTAAGTCTGCGAGTCGCCTACACCCTGACGGCGGGCGCGGCCCATGTCGTACATACTGATGGTGGCAAGTGCCTTGATGCGATGGTCTATCTGCGTAGCACTGACAGAGTAGCAGCCTCCGCCACAGATGCCGATTACTCCTATCTTATCAGCATAGACAGCCGGATGGTTCGTGAGGAAATCGACTGCCGCACTGAAGTCTTCTACCCGCACTTCGGGCGATTCCATACGACGCGGATAACCGCCACTCTCGCCATAATAGGACGCATCGAAGGCTAATGCCACATAGCCGAGTTCCGCCAACTTACGGGCATGGAGTCCCGAAGTCTGTTCTTTGACGCCACCAAAGGGATGACCGACGATGATGGCGGCATATTTCTTTGTGGCATCATAGTCCGCAGGGAAATAGAGGTCGCCAACTATATCAATCAAAAAACGGTTGTGGAATGTCACTTTCTGTTTCTTCACGTCATTCTCCACTGCTACAATCGGGGTTTCCGGTTTGGTAGTCAACCCTTTGCTTTGCAATAATTCGTTCAATACTTGTTTGCCATTATCGGCTTCGCTACGTCCGATATTCTTTTCAATGATAGCCAGCACACCGCGTAATTCGTCCGGTGTTACGCCTACATTCAGCGCAATACCCATGTGCCCTTTCAGCATCGGTTCCACGCCTTTGCCCAAAGAAGCTATTATGGCAACGGTTGCCAGTTCCCGTTCGGCATAGGTCAGCACGTCCCGCTCGAAAAGCTCGGCAAAGAGATGTTCTTTAAGGAATACTTCGATTTCCGGGGCCAGGACGGCATAGTTGGCTTTCGGCGCATCTGCCGGGGTGCCCGAAATCTCTGCAAGAATGTCACGTCCGCGTTCGTATTTGCTGCGGGTATCGGTTATCGGTGACGCTTCGCGCCCCTGGTTGTCTCTGATGCCTTTTGCCTTACGCTCGTCAAGTACCGCAACCAATGTTTGCAGTCCGCGCAGGGCACGCGGAAAACCACAATAGGCGTAGGAATGGACCATAACTTATTTAAGCTCGCTGACGGTGATACCGCTATTCAGTCCACCGATAAGGACTGTTCTTAATTGGTCGAGGTGCCCCATGCTTGTAAGGGCTGCGACCTCTGCGATGTATTGTCGTTTACTGTTCATGGTTTGTTCTGCTCTCGGTGTTTGCGAAGCTGCGATGCCGCATCCAAAGACAAGTCCGAGTAGCGTTGTCATAATTCTCATTTTTAGTTTCATAATCTTTATTATTATGTATCAAGTTTTACTTGCTGCAAAATTAGGCTGGATTTTCCACTTCGACCGGTCATGAATTACGGTTTAAAGGATAATTTTTACTGATTGGAGAGATAACCTGAAGATATTTTCTACATTTGCATAGAAACCACTGAAATAGACTGTTATGGAGAAGGTTATGCAACTGAAAACGATAAAGGAGTACAATGACTATATGGGTGTGGAAACAAGGCATCCTCTGGTCAGTGTCATAGAGGGAAGCCGTATGCCGCACCCCGTACCCCATGCACGCAAGCACGTGGGGATGTATGTGATTTTTCTGAAAGAACTACGATGTACGGACGATTTGACCTACGGTCGTCGCTCTTACGATTTTCAGGAGAACACGCTGCTGTTTATCGCTCCGGGGCAAGTATTCGGGCATGAAGCCGACGGGTCGACTTTTACCGGTTCCGGATGGTGTCTGTTGTTCCATCCCGACCTGCTACGCGGTACGCCGCTCGGTCGGCATATGCAGGATTATACGTTTTTCTCATACGCCGCTAACGAAGCATTGCATCTATCCAAACAAGAGCAACAGACCATCATTGATTGTTTGACAAAGATTGACGAGGAAACATACAACCAGGCAGACCGTCACACTAACCTGATTATCGCTTCTGCCATCGAGCTGCTGCTCAACTATTGCATTCGTTTCTATGATAGACAGTTTACTACCCGTAAAAAGGAGAACAAGGGCATGCTCGGCTCTTTTGAAGCATTGCTGAACGACTATTTCGTATCGGATAAACCCGCTGAGCGGGGTACGCTGACTGTGGCTTATTGTGCAGACCAACTGAACCTGTCTGCAAATTATTTCGGAGACTTGATTAAAAAGGAGACAGGTGTTTCTGCGCAAGAATATATATTAACCAAAATAATGGATAGGGCAAAAGAGTTGCTTACTGACCCCGCTAAATCTGTCGGTGACGTTGCTTATGCCTTAGGATATCAATATCCACAGTATTTCAGCAAGGCTTTCAAAAGAGTTGTAGGATGTTCTCCGAATGAATATCGGACATTGAGTTAATGTAAAAAAATAAGGAGCTAAGTTTTAGACTTAACTCCTCAATGCTCAACAGTCGGGATGACAAGATTCGAACTTGCGACCACACGCCCCCCAGACGCGTACTCT